>BNJT01000370.1_pt1 | contig 432551 bp, 636 predicted proteins | sample 8540491 | NCBI WGS metagenome assembly BNJT01 (sample SAMD00202455, study PRJDB9452) | human saliva metagenome | host: Homo sapiens
AGATCTGAGAGGTCAGGCGCAGCGGCTTCTGAAGGTCCTCTTGGCGTCCGTGAAACAGGACTTGCCACGACCCTCCGTCAGCGCCTGGTTCTGCGGGGGCACTCGCCACCCTTATCTGGTCAGCAGTCCTCATGGGTGCTATGGGCTCAGATAACGATAGAGGCAGCAGATGTAGTGTGATGGACGACAACCCTATGCAGATAGCAAGGCCATGAAATCTCAAAAATGCCTTGGAATAGTGTATCAGACATTGTATTTTACTTGTGATTGGTTTGGCTGCCTCTTACTCGGTTGCTGCAGGCATAGCCAATATGTGGTTTGCAATCTTTGCGGATGTCGGCGTAATGGTGATTGCGGTGCTCTCAATGCTATAAAGGGCTTTGAGGTTAAGGATTAATGTAAAATAATAATAACCCCATAATCACTACTTTTGTAAATTCTAACACGATGGAATTCACAACCGTATCTGGTTATAGGGTTGTTTTAGATATGAACTGGTATTAAATCTGAAATTCGGCAAACTTCTCCTAGAATTTGTTACCAATTGTTGCGAGGTTTCCTTGCATTTTGAAATATCACCGATTGAAGAAACATGACTCCACTTTCAGTGCTTCATTGAGTAAGTGCATTCTGCTCGACAGTCAAATTAGGAGTTCTTGGTACACTTCAATGTAGCATTGTGCTTTGTGCAATCTCTTCAGAAGATTCCTTAGCTTAGCAGTAACTATTGTATTACTAGGTTCTACAGCATGTTTCAATTTCATTAAACTTTTCGCTTCCTGTAAGTTCCAGTATTTTCATTCTGTTCATTCATTTTTGTCTACAACAGTTCCGATTATGTCCACCGCATTTCGTGTCGCTGTCATTCAGAGTCTTGAATGATACCCTTGATTTCATCTGTGTAAATACAGCAGAATTCTCAGCAAGTTTTCTGATTTCTTCACGCAACAACTGCAAATCCTTTTCCGGATTCTCCGGCTCTTGCGGCTTCAATGGCTGCATTTAATGCAAGAAGATTAGTTTGTTCTGATATAGACTGAGGTCTATATCCACTTGCCTATGGAATATTCTTTCAGCACTCTCATTTGTTTCACGATTACATTGCTTATATTGTACATATCTTTAGAGGTTTTCATTAGTGAGTCTGATAAGCTCATATAGAGACCTTCTTTCCTTCGTCTTTTGCATTATTGTCCAATAGCATTGGAGAGCTCGTCTAATTCCGTAATCATATTTTGAACCAAGCTGCTTGTACTTTCAACACTGTCAGCAGCATAGCTGTATTTCTTTAGCCTGTTCTCTCTGTCTGTTTGGAGTGCGCTTACAGATTCCAGCCTACACTGCTGGCAGGTCGTTAGTACTCTGAGCTGTGGCAGTTAATTCTTCCGCTGTAGCAGCAGTGTTTTGTGAATGGTCTGTGATATGATTGACTATTGACCTAAGATTTTCAGCCATATTGGACATAGCTCTGGTTACATCACCAATTTCGTTTCTTCTCTTGATATCTTTTTCATCAAAGGTAACACAGAGATTGGCATTTGAGATTTCTGCAGCAATAGCAGATATTTTACGAATAGGTTTAACTATACTGTTAGAGATAAATATGGTTATAACGATACTTGCAGCAATAGATATGAGCAAGCACAATAATCCAAAAGTGCTAACCTGGTTATACCGGCTTTAGCCTGACTGTCAATGCTCTTTTGGGGACTACCGGTAAATAGAATAGCAATAACAGTACCATTTGCAGATATTGGCTCGTAAGCCCCAATAGGAATCTAAAATTTGACCGGATCTATGTAATTTTTCTCCGTTTGAAACATCTTATAGACATCAGAACTCTTATCCAGGGTTGTCCCTACAGCTCTAGATCACTTTCTGTTTTGATATTGGTGCTTATTCTCTAAAATCACCGTTTTTGGCACTAAATACAGTAAATACATCAGATGTCATTCGCTCATCTTGTCTACAAATCATAATTATCACGGATAGGGTTTTACCGTTTTTCGCCGACTAGCTCGCCGTCTGCCATTTTCAAATCGTTATAATCCTGTTTAATAAATTCCTAAAAGATTTTAAGTGCTGTCTAATTTTTGTATCCTTAATATGTGTACTTCAACATCTGTTTGCTTAAACTTATGGATACTATTGCAAGAATAAAATAATAATAGGAAATTAGAGCTGTGTATAATTGCTGAGTTCCATTTTAATGCTTTTCATAGTTACCCTCAAAATATATTTGAATTAATGCCAATGATAATTAACGCTATAACCACGCATAGTCAATATAATGTCAATGATATATAAAATATATGTTATTTGAAAAAGTAAATTCCATATTAGTATGGATTTTACTTTTTCCATCCCCTACATCTTTAACTATGGACTTTACTGATTCCATCAGTTAAATATATATTGGGTTAGATTCATCAGGTTAGGGTTTTATATACAAAGCTGAAGGAATATTTTAATTATGGGAAAACATTCATCTTTCTTTAAGCCAGCGTTCTGACATAGAAATCATCTTTCTATGAGCTTTTAATAAGATTACTTTTGGCTATAGGAAAAGACAACACAACTGTTTTCAAAAGAAATACATAATTACTGAACAGACAGGCTCATACGGCGGGTCTTTTTAATGACTGTCTGCATTCAGTGGACAGATCATGATAAAGATTTGCATGCAGTCTGCCCTTAACAAAACAGAACTATCACGGAAGCTGCAGGAAATACATCTTCACTGTGTGATGATTATGTCGAGACATATCTGCCCTAAACTTCTTAATCCACCTTATGTATGTAACGGATGCCCTGGCAGAAACAGGTGCCGCCTTGAGATTTTACAAGGCAAAAAGGAAGCTGAGGCAAGATATAGAAAATCTGTCTGAATCAAGAACAGGGTTTAACCTTACGAAAACGAAAGGGAATATATAGACGGCATTGTAAGTCCACTCCTGTTAAAGGGCAATCCATAAGACATATAACAATCAACCATTCTGATGAAATCATGGTTTTCCGACAGAGACTCTCTATAAATATATAAACAACAGTCTGTTTTTGCCAGAAACATTGACATACCGCACGCACTATAAGAATGCGTCCGAGAAAAATAAAGCAAATCTTTGAAAGTGGATAAAAAGTGCAGGAAGGGAAGGACTTATGAGGGACTTCCTGAAGTTTATTGAAGAAAAACGATTCAGTCGTATGTGAAGGCGACAGTGTAGAAGAGGTAAAAGGGCGGGAAAGTACTTCTCTCTCTTCTTTGTACAGCAGAACCTGCAACATGCTTTTCTGAGAAACTACAATGACTCACATTCTGTTACGGAGATATTTGAAAGGCTGTATATTGAACTGAGACCTGATATTTTCAGGAAAATATTTGATGTGCTGCTGTTGAGACAACGGAGTGAATTTTTCAAATCCACAGGCACTGGGTTTGATGCACAGGAAACAGGAGACTTAGGGTATTTTACTGCGACCCTCTTCACCTTACCAGAAGGGCGGCTGTGAAAACAACCATGAAATGATAAGAAGGATAATACCGAAAGGGTGTGGATTTTAGTAATTACACACAGGAAGACATAAACCTGATGATGAGCCATCAATTTCATATTCAAAGGCGAGCTCGGAAACAAAAGCTCTTATGATATTTTTGCATTTCAATCACGGCAAAAATATTAAAGAGCTTAGGTATTCAAAAATTTCACCGGATGAAATTACCTAACCCCTAAGCTCTTAGGCAAATAAAAGGAACTCACCGGTTAAAGATGAACTTCTAGCCCATATATAAAGGGTGGATTTTACTTATTCCCAGTTTTTGGAAAGTAACTTCGACTCCTGTTTGCTATAGATTAGGTCATCTTCTTCCTGTAAGGCTGATTATAGCATCAGATAATGTATACATCTAGCTCTTAATTTATGTAAAAATTTGTAAAAAGTAATTTCCATACCGTATCTAAAAATAAAAATTAAACCTTAGGTGTGGAAGTTACTTTTTACAGTCACCTTATTATGTTATTTGAAAAAGTAAAGTCCACATTAGTATGGATTTTACTTTTTCTGCAAACTCTATCTGTTGAAGATCTGCTCATCTTCACTATAGGTATGTCTCTTTCCCTTATGCAAATTGAAAGTGTATAAGGGTTTTCAGGATCCGGTACTCTGCCATATCCTCCGTCTCAAGGTGGTGCACATCAAAGCCTATCCTCTTGTTACACAGTCCTATCTGCAGAATGGTATCAACATCCGCACTTTCCTGACTAGTGCCAACTGCACTTATGGTAATTCCACCCCTAGCCTTTACCTTGGCTACATCTCAGAAGACTCAGCTCTCCTATGCCCGGAGCTGTTCCCACTGCAGGTATAAGCACCCCGTCCGCACCCTTATCCATAAAGCCAAGTATAACTTCCTCAGAGAGATTTTCTCAGAAAGCCCTGCCGCGTGCATTTTCCCGGTAAAAACAAGGCCACTAAAAATACTTTTTAGCAACTGTCAATAGCAGCCATTATCCCTGAGTTTGACACTCCTGTAGCCGGGTTGCTCGTGGTAGGGATGAAGTCTATTCCCTGCCTTGCCGCCTCTATAGAAGTCTCTTTTGTAGCCCTTCTGCCGGCAGGAAGTGTAATCAAATCTTCCACACTGTCCACATTTTTCTTCCACAGGCTCTAAGTTTATGCCTACAGGCTTCCCTGTCAAATGCTTAATAAACTTAATTGGCTCAGCCTCATCAAAGTCCGTTGATATATTTTGTAAACACATCATATTCATTTTAATAAAAAGTAAATCTGCTCCAAATGCAGACATCACCTCGGCATTGGTAACATCTTCAAAAGCGGGACCGCAGTAACAACTGTTTCTCCAAGTATGGTTCTGCTTTCACTTGCTATAATTGAGTTTTTCAAGTCAAAGCCGACATTTTCCTAATATCACTGGCAGTGCAGACAACAATCTCTTTTTCATTTTTCTCCTATGACTATTATGGTGTCAAAAAGTATAAAAGTTTTTCTTTCAAGCAGACTTTCGCCTCTCTTACACTTTTTAGCGCTTCTGCTGCTATGGCTTAGACAATGCACATAAAGAAAGGATAGCACTCGATATGTTCTAAGTCAGAATAGGAAAACTTAGATTTTGTTTGAAAAACATTTTGTCTAAAGTATAATCAATGATGATAGAAATAATTCGCCCATTAATCTCTAATTATTATACAAATAGTCATAGACTCCTTATTCTCCATAGTTAGAAGAATAAACTCTTTTTATGTCTTTGACTGTCGGTGATGCAAAACAATTGAAATCTTCGTAATTGTTTTAATATACTAAGATTGTGGAGGAAATATGACTGATAACAATAGCTTTATACAAACAGTGAAAAATAGATGAAATACCTTTGGCACAGGCTGACTACAGCTTATGGCAGAGCAACTGATTTCCCGGAATATCTGAGGATTTTATCAGAAACTAAAGGATATCAAGGCTATGGAGGAGGCTGGTGAGCTTCTGGCTATTAATATATCACACCAGTCTACCCTTTGGCATTCAACACCTTTCGCCCTGTATTTTTCTTGTGAGGATTTTTAAGGATGCCCTTATTAAAAAGGCAGAGTAATAGCATAGCAGACTATCTTGCAAAGGAATTGCTTGAGCTCTTTGTAGAAGTTGCAGAAGCTGTGAATGATGGAAATATGCTTGAACACGCCGAGCCTTTGCCTCATTTTTAGATTTACTAAAAGAAGAGTATTTATGGTCTGAAGTCTATGATGAAGAGGCGGACGAGCTCCGTTATGAAGATGACAATGTCTTCCCGGACGACTTATTTTACAGCTTTTACTACTATTCAAAGGGAAGTTCTTCTCACCTGTAAGCCTCTGCTTAGTGGCTTAGAATACGAGGACGCAGGGTGCTTTGTGGACTGCTGTAATGACCTCTATTCACAAGAAATTTATACTTAATGTTTTTTCAATAAAAATGGGCTGTCGCATTAAGAGTAATATACACAAAAATACAGTGATAATTTGATGATAAATCTACTGTATCTTGTTGTACTTTTCTATTGCACAGCCCTTTTAATTTTGGCTTAATTTTAATTACTTTTTACTGCTTATATAACCTTCCCAGTCAAGGGTTAACTCTGTGGGACTCACTACAAGGGCAGGAATTCCAATACTTCCGCTGCCTCTTATGTTCTTAAATTCGTCCCTGGTATCTCTAAGCTTTTAAAAGCTGCTTCATTGAGCCAAGGCTTTCAGTTATATTGATATATTTGTACTCAATTCCGTTCTCCTCAAGTGCCTTCTTTGCTGCAACGCAGTCAGGACAAAGGTCGGTTCCATACATCATTATCATAAATAGTCCTCCTTAAATTAGATTGTTTACAACTTAATTGTAGCATTGTTAATAAGAAAAATGCAAGTATAAATATTTTATATCTGCTCCAATATATACTCCTTAACCTTCTCAAGCTTTGACTTCTTCCACTCACCTGTCTCTGCCTCATCAGCAAGCGGGCACATAATAAAGAAATCAAGCCCCTCTCCTTCGACTCTGCCGCTCCTTTTAGGGTTAAAGAAGTTCTCTCTCCACATCCTATCATCTGCATCCTTATATTCGGGCTTAAAATAAATCTGCTGCCTCTTATAAGCCGCAACTCAACATCTTAGCTGCAAGAGGTGCAAGGAGGTTGTATTCTTCTCTCCTCCACATTTTCAAATATCCTAGGAGCTTCTCTCTACAACCCTCTCACACTCCCTATCAATCCCTAAGTCCAAAGGCTTCCCAGTGTAATTGTCTTTCGTAAAATTAAAGCTTTATAAGCAGTCCAAATTCTGTATTAAACTGAGCCCTCTGGTAATCCGTATCGAAAGATGAGTTCCTAGCGAATAGAAAATGATTTTTCTCTCAACCTTTTCATAATTCATCGGCACATAGGATGATGGGATACTACAATGTCAGCCCCCATTTCAAAGTGTATTTAAGGTACCTCTTTCTTGTGTATAGGAGACGGAAGCGAGGTAAATTCCTCACCACCGTGAACTACCATTACACACCAGCGCAACTTTTCTTAACTTCTTTTATTTTCTCCTCTATCATTTCCATTTCGTGCCACATAAAGCAGCCAGCCTTATCTACATCCGCAGGCTTACAGCCTCGTCTGTATCCACACTTATAAGACCGATTCCACCAGCTTCATTCAGTATAAGCTGGTTTTGAAGCTTCGTCTATATTCATACCTGCTCCTATGGTCCTTGCACCGTGTAGCTTAGCAAGCCTAAGTGTCTCACTCACACCCGCCTCGCCTGCATCCATAATATGGTTATTGCAAATATTCCAGATATCTGCCCTCATCCTATCAAGCACCTTAACTGCCTTTGGATTCATAGAATGAAGAAGCTGTCCTACACCTGTAGTATCCCCAAGTGAAGCGCTTTATCTATCAAAAGCCCCTTCCACATTGGCTATTACATGGTTTCCGCTATGTAAAAATCAAGTACTTCACTTGAAATCAGCTCATCATCATCCCATTTTCCATCCATGTATTTGTCAAAACCAATATCCCCTGTGAATATGAGGGAGGTCTTATCCTTCATCTATACTCCTCTTTATTATCCAATTTACTTGTTCAATTATCTTTATATTTATTTTATCTAATTATTTTTATGGATACTTCCCCATCAAATTTCTTAGGTTAAGGTGTATAATTTTACATTTTTCAAATTATACCTTAACCTGGCATTTTTCAATCTACTTCCAACTCTTAAGCATTTCTGCTTCATTCTTTAATACATTCTGTTTCTCCTAATACTTCAAACAAATTCTTCCTCTGTTCATCTGAAATATAGGTGTCTCTACCATTTTCCTCCGACAGTCTACGGCACTGCCTTATGAGCTATCCCTATATGTGATAAGGTCAGCTTATCTTTTTCTTTTTAAGCACTTCCGTAAAAATATCCCATACAAAGCTCTCTTCATATACCCAGAAAAACGAGTACGATCCCTGTAATGCCTTAGGATTCTTTTTGTATTTTACGCAAGGAATTCATATTCTTTGGCTTTTTCTTCAACATTTTCATTTTCTTCTGTATTATTTCAGAGTTTATTATAAATAAATAAGCCCCTTGGATGTACCTTGACAAAAACTGCTCAAGAGTGTAGAGATGCTTGCCAGATATTCTCACTGTCTGTTTCATCTTTACTCGATAATATAGTCCTCTATATTCGATACAAACCACTCTTTTACAGGCTTGGTGTTAGCTGTACCAAGTTCTGCACAGGCCGCCTCTCATAAAAACAGTAGCGGCAGCCCTGCGCTCTTTTACATCTTCGTTTCGTAAAGCCCTCTAGGCTTCATCCAGTACTTCTTTTTGTATATTTCATAGTATTCTCTTTTCAGGATCTATAATTTTTCTAAAAATATACCTCAGTAAATTGTTGAGCTGTATGTTACCCATGATGAGAAGTTCACTTTCAATATAGGCAAAATACAGCTAACAATTAAATAGAGTTGATTTATTATATTATAATCTCATCAATGTTATCTGGTTTTCATTCCATTTTTGATAGAATTTCATAGCATTATCATTTCCTTCCCAAACATTTAATATTACTTTCATAACAGTTCATTTTCTTAGCCTCTTCCTTTACAAACTCAAACAGTCTCTGACCTGCTTTTTGTCCCTGTGCTACCTTATCCACACAGAGGTCATCTATGAAAATATTTTTATTGGGTTTCATCGTTATTTGACGCCGAAGTCTCTCTAATTACACAAAAATACATATCCAATAACCATATCATCTTCATTAACTGCAACATAGACGGGTTTTGTATTATCCTTGAAAATCTCAGTCAATTCTGCTTCTGTATATTTTGTTGTACCTGAAACAAAATACTCAGGGCGAATTGTGTATGAAGCTCTAATACCTGATTTAATAATTCTATTACTTAGATATGTCTTTTTCTTTTTGCTCTTCTAATTTGCATTTTACCTAACCTCGCTTTTCATTTTCGTTCTTAATTGCAGTTGAATTTAATGTTAGTATAATTTCAGTATTTTTGCAAGTTAAATGGCAGGTATTACAAACCGTAAAGTCCCGATAGTGGAAAATACATCGCTAAAATGGTATAATGTTGAAAAGTTTTAAAGAAATTATGCTTTGAGGTTGGTTAAATGGAAATAATAAAAATAGTATTGCCAGTGATATTAGTAAGTTTACTTGCAATTTTTGTAATTATTATCGCAAAGAAAAAGTCAAAAATATGATAACAAAGAAAATCATAGAACAGATACCACATTGCCGAAGGAATGGCTGTTGGTATGTGTTTAGGTGCTGCATTTGGGACAGCAATAGGCAAAAGCAATTTATCGCTTGGAATGTCTATCGGTATGCTTTTAGGTATGATAGTTTGGAATGATGTATAAGAAGTAAACAAATTCTAATTTTATCGAGTTATATAAACTAACTAAGTGACGCTCCGAATGATAACATTTCAGACTCGCTCCGGCATCCGCTTCGCTCCGCCTAATGCGCTCGCTTCGAATTTATCATTCGGAGCTGGCACCGTAAATCTATACAAATAATAACTAGAATACCAAATGAAAGACAGCCACCCAACCTGCCCCTATGGCTGATGTCGTTTGTTTGTGCCACTCATAAATCAAACAGCCTGAGCTGATAATGCCTAAGCTGAGCGCATTAGGGTTTTTCGTCATCAGTATCAAATTATAACAACATCTTACAGAAAAACCGGAGCGAGTCTGGACATTTATCAGCAGAAGGCGTAACTTAGTCAAAAACAAACACATCAGCCCTACAAATCAGAATTTGTATTTTACACGCAGTACCAGCCAATTAAATTGAGGCATAACCACATAAAGGAGACAACAAATGACTACAAAAATTTGCTAAAAGTACCTTGAAAAGCAATGTAAAAGAAATAATAAACTTTTCACTGGAACCTCTCTCTGGAGAGTATGTAGTTCTTGTTTCAGGAAAAAGAGTTGGAGTATATATCAGGAAAAAGCTCTATGTACTTTATGCTCCAACCTTTGAAAATGTAGAAGAAATGATTCCTGATTTTGAGACAGTTAATCTATTTTTCTTGGGCATATCTTAGCTTTATTGAAAATCAAGGATATCGAAGATAAGAGAAAGCTCAAAAGGACATCATAAACTATGTTTATCATGAGTTTATATTTTGCCAAAAGAAATCGTAATCGATATAGGGTTTTTATTTCAAAGCTTTGAGGGCTATCCTGATAGAATATATAAACTGTATCAGGAACACATTACTTTTCTGCGGTTTGCTTACGAAAAAGCTGCTAAGGTGAACCTCTTGATTCTGAGGGAAGAATCATAAAGCTATCATATACAAAATAACGATTTAACACAAGAGGACAGCGATATTACACCATTATATAGAAAGTGGCTTTGCATACGAGACAAAATGATCTGATTCCCTGAAAAGAGTCGCAAATGTTAAACAGTTAGAAAAGTACTACAACAAGCTGATAGAATAAACATGATGTAATTAATTATGTACCTCTCCATCACTGTATACAAAGTCTTGTATACAGTGGCGGAGAAAGAGCTTATATGCGTGTAATGGCTGGCTTCATATAAGAGATGTTTCAGCAAATGGATGAAAAGAGGAGGTATATTCCGCATCTACAAAACTCATTGACCCACTTTTTCTTCCAGTTACTCCATCTTTTTATAACTGTCAATTTTCCAACCGGTTTTCTTTTGACAACAACAGGAATAAATAGCCTGTATCACCAAACTTCTTTAGTTTCTGTCTTAAAGATAACTTCTGCTTTACGCTCATTTTTAAACTCAACTTTTGTTTCGTATGCAGATTCAATCCTGAATATTCCGGAGGGCATGCCAAAAGCTGCGGATCCACCATACACACGCTTTTATCCGTACAATAAGCCTCAAAAACAGGGCGGTACCTCTTGTTATATTCTCAAACCAGTCTTTTCATCATCTTCGTCTTCTTCTGACTTTAGAGTAAATATCAGTTTCTATTTCATCTCATTTTTGTCGCAAATTCCACAAAACTAACGCCGATAAATGTTGTTTTTAATTCTTTCTCGTCCAATCTGCTTCTCCTTATTTTACATTTGGGCCAATCCGGTACATACTGCATAAATAGTGTCCTTTTTGGATGCAATAGACATACAGACTATCATTTACAATAATCATCTGCTGATATGCGGTTATTGTATATTTTTCAAACTCTACCCTTAAATAACGAGCCATTATTTCGTTTTATTAAAATCGGTCTATTCTTTTTCATTCGATAGTAAGACATAATCTTTATAAAATATAAAATTTCGCAGTTCCTCTGTGTTATAACGATACTTTATACTGCGTCTTGCAAATTAAGAGCGAAAGAACTTGCCGCCATCGTGCCATCAGTTCCAAAACAAATAATACTGTTTTCTTCCCTTTACTTCCGTATATAAACATCCGCCTGTGTTTTCCAGACAAGCTCTCCTGAGTGAATATCTCACGATCATAATAAATGGAGATATGCATACACTTCCAAGTCCCCTGAATCTATAATTTTTACTATCATTATATATTTCCTTTACCGGCTCCGGTGACTGTCCTATTTCAACCAAGGCTGTATCCGAAAACTTCAATCAGCTTTTCTATTAGTATCTATATATCCCTTGTACTTTTGTATTTAATATAAATCTTCCGCCATCTTCATACAGCTAGAGCGTCCAAGGCGAAAAGAATTTCTCCTGATAATAACATAAATGAGTTTTGCTATGTTCCCTTAAAATCCTTTGAAAACATATCAACATAATATAGTTTGGCTGTTTCTTTTTATCATCAGCCGAGCTGTTCCTCCGGCGCAGAGCCAATGCATCGTGTAGGACTGCAATCTTTTCTTTATTTGATAGATACCTGATTATGCCATAGTCTAAAGATGCACACTTCAAGTATAAGTGGATAAGCTCTTGCCATCTTACTGTCCTTTCATTTAATAGTACAAAGTCATCACCGTGTGTTGCCATAATTTTAACACTAATCTTAACTAAAGTCACTATTTATATGCACAAAACGGTATTGCTATGCCCTTATCATTTAACCACCCAAAAGGTGCTACCTACTCGGATAAGCTTTTATTATGTCCATTAGCCTACGATCTGGTTATAAGGCTTAGAGAGGCGAGGTTCAGCGCTTTCGAAAATCTTTTAATCAGCCCTTTTAACTTTAATTACGAAATGTGTTATAATTTACTCAATGAGTAAAGGAGGCCTACTATGAAGAAAAGACATTTCAGAATAGGATGAGAGACTGCAGGAATCTACAGGGCTTAATAGAAAAAGAGTTTTGCGAGCAATTTGATATTCCTTACAGAACGGTGACAGAATGGGAGTTAGGACATAGAAATGCACCACCGTATGTATTTAGATTTTTGGAATATTATATCCGCATGCAGGAGTTGATGAAAGAAAAGGAGGTTAGAGAAAGAAACATAAGATAGCGACATATGTGCGTGGAGTGACAGGTTTCAATAAATCTTAGTATAAGTAGGTGAATTTATGATTACTGGTGTTGATTATATCTTATATACGAATAAAAAGCCAGGATGCTTTTTACCAAAAATTAAAGAGAGTATTCCGTTCTGGAATAATCCATACATTGTTATTGATAATGAAGATGAAACAACGGATATTTTTATTTCCCGAAATGAAGAGATGTTTTCAGCTAATGGATAAAAAGGGTTTTTATATTGATAAAGCGTCTGGGAAGGCCCATTTTACTGATTTTTAATAGTGGTTATTCATTAACCGTAAGCCGTATAACATTAGTACTTCCTGGAGAAATTGATGAGTCAAAATTTGCCAAGCAAGTGTACGATTGGATTAAGTCGATTCTTTAAAATATATCAATAATGCATTGAAAGAGGTATTGGATAATCAGTAGCTGTCGCAAAATTTGCGAAAAACCACAGGCAAGAGTTGATAGGTTAACTTTGCTGCTACATCCTTCCATCAGGAAATATAATCTCTAATATTCAACCTACTGTTTTACTCCTTTACTGTCATTTTACAAAGCACAAGATTCTCCGTCTCATCACTGATAAATACACTGTTTTCTAAAACATCCATTATCCTGTATTTTGTAAAACCCTTGAAATGTAACATCAAAGTTCATTGTCAGATAGTCTAAAGCAATTTTTGTTTTCCTTCCATTCGTCTGTCTTAAATACAGGTGATAAAATAAGATATTCTTTATCAGCACTGAATTTCCCTCCCTCATCCATGCTTACCGGGAAGCTTTGCAAGTTTTTCATTTCCCAGATTTTCTTTTTGTAAATCCTGTCTTTAGTAATTTCCACATACCAATAATACTTAGAATTGAGATAGGCCGCAAGGGATTAATATATCAGCTTCTATGAAGGCATAAATCGCCTCATCCTTTATCATAAGGCTGCCCTATCTGCGGATAAGATAGTTAAAATCCATTTTATGATAAACACCATCTGCCTTTCTAAGGATTCCATAAATCTCTTCCCTACCTTTTCCTCTGTAAACACAGGAGTTATGAACTATCCCAGCAAAGTGTGTTGGTTTCTCTGTCATAATTAAAAATGTAAAGCTGTTTGCCGACAAACATCTCCACCCACCCGGCAGATAACAGGAATTTTTCCTTTTTCTGAAAGCGTAGAAATTTCTGTTATATACTCACCTGCACATTTATTCTTACTTTCTACCTTATGTATTTCTCCCGAATCAGATAATCTAAGAACTTCTCCATCTTCTCCGCAGGCAATTAAAATGTGGAGCCTGCATCAAGCAACAAAAGTTGTTCCATTTTTCTTTTGTACAGGAGAAGGTATAAATGTACTCTGCTCACCCTTTATCAGGAGAATACCATCGTTTCCTCCATCATTGCTGCATCAGATAACAAATTCATCTTTTCCTCTTGCAAAGTGATTTTTGGCATTTATAGATGCTACTGATATGCCAGACTTCCCAGCTTAAATCCCGGAAATGTCCATTCAGAAATCTTGTCTAAGTTTATCTTCATATTATTCTACCCCTGTCTCCTATCATAGTTTTTGGTCGAATTTATGATAACATACTTTTTATTGTTTTGTACATTTTTACTCGTTTATACTGACACTTTATTTTACCATTTATAACAAAAGATTTGAATCAGCCCTTTTGTTTAATTACGAAAATTGTTTCAAAGAAGGTGAGCTAAATAAGGACTCAGTTATCAAGGATTTCTTGACAACTGCTTCTGATGGATACAAGACTAGTATTATAACCTCGATGTTATCATCTCAGTCGGCTATTATGATTGTATTGACTGTTTAGCCCTCTGATTATATAATAATAACAGATTGAAACTGTGGAAGTCTCAGGCAAGAGTTGTTGTTAACCTTGCCTGCTACATCCTTCCATCAGGGAATATAATCTGTCTTACTATGTGGGTATTTGCCTCATATTTCTTATCGTACTTAGAAGCCAATTTCTCAAACTCTTTGTTCTTCTTAGAGCTGCTTGTAAAAATGCATATTGCTTGGTCTTAAGATTTAGCATAACAGGAAGTATGGTATCTGCCGTAATGGCAGCAGGGCATACTGTTTCAGCGGCAGTCTTTAGTGCGGGTGCAAATTGTAATGGCTTAAAATCTAAGAGGTTTTTCATATTTTCAAAGCATAAATGCTGTAATTTCGACTTGCACAAATCAGGAAGTTTACTTTACACTTTGCAAGCTGACACACTTCTGCAGCTTCCAAATTACGCAGGTTTGCAAGTATATCAAGGTCATTCATTTTAGGTAGATGAAACAGGTATAAGCTTTCGGTAATCGTCTTATTTCCATAAAGTTCAGACAAATCCCCGGTATTACCGCCTGAAATCGCCAGATTTTTAAGCCTTGAGCAGCTCATTTACAAAATGAATATGAATCTAGGGGTAATCCCGTGTAATTTCAGGCTTTGTAACTGCTTTAACTCTGAAATTGCCTCTATATATACTACTTATGTAAGCCTAAGACTTTTTAATTCGGTAAACCTTGTTAAAAGGCTTCAAATCAAAGGATTTGGCTGCAATATCCAAGTCAAAGGCTTTCTAAAGAAGCAGGAATTTTAACAAGAAATCTTTATCCTCTATCTTAGGTGTTTCCACACATAGATGCTTTAGTGCAGGCAGTTGATAAATTGCATCAATCCCCACATCCCTCGAGGAAGCTTCTATAGATAATTTTTCTTACTTTATCCATAACTTTAAGAAGGCTTAAATCACAGCTTCCATATGTGTAAATACGAAACTCGGTGTGCGGATATTTAGCAAAAATATTCCTCATTTAGCCTTTGCAGGGTAGATATATCTAAAGGAAGTGTGTCTGTCTGCAAAAGCATCTGCACCACCACTTCTAACAATTTGCTTTATTTCACCAGTTGTTAGCTTTCCTCTAAAAATCAATTCTCCCATCTTCTGAAAAACAAAAACTCCCATCACATCTACCCCTGTCTCCTATTTGTATTGTTATAAAATAACTTAGCTCTCTCCTTTGAAAGCAACCCCTCATCCACCAGCCTGTTTACAAAATTTACTTCATATCTTTCAAAATCCTCTGCACAACCCACATTTTTCAGCAAGAAGTAATAGAGCAGCCTCTATCGTTTCTGATTTTTGAAATTATTAACAAGCTCTTTTTCTATGTATTCACATAAGCTATCCAAAACCTCATAGTTTTTCCTTGTCCGCTTTTTCAAAATCAGCGTTCCAATCTATTGATTCAAGTTTTTGTTTTTAAATAAAGTATATCAGTATTATCCATATTTTCACTCTTCATCATAAATAGGTGGGAAAGGCTTACATACCTCTCCTCAATCTTTACCCTCGCATAAAGTATTCCATCCTGATAGAAATATCCCTCAAACGGAGGATATTTATCCAAATCTTTTTAATACTTCATCAGGAATACTTCTAAAATTATAATCCCTCAAAGCCCCTGCGCCAATCAGTTTCTTTTGTCCTGACTGCTTTAATTTCTTTTTCATATTTCCTATAAAATTCTTCCGGCTCTTTTTCATATATTTCTGTATCTTCCTCATCCAATACATAATATCTGTCATAGCCCTGCTACCCGATGAAATATGCACACAGAGCAAATGTTTTTCAATCTCCGGACAATATCCCACCATAAAGAATTTATCTTTGTCGATTCTTTTTATTTTCTATGGTTATATTCTGTATTATATTATTCATATTTATAGTAGTCCCTCATACCGATACCAATTGTATCCCAATGTTTTTTCTTCATCATTTTCACGCCACAATCCCTATACTTACATTTAGAAAAAGAATAACAAAAATCCTGCCTCGCTGTCATCAACTTCCCTGTCATAGTTCTGCAATTATCTCAATCAATTCATCTGCATCTGTTTCAAAAACTGATATGCCATAGATATACGGTCTGAGAATACCCTCAATTCCTGCAAGAAACTCAATGAATTCCAGTTTACCATCTTTATCAAAATCGAGTCCTAATTCACTATTAAAATAAAAATGCCTATAGGAATCTCCCCCATAATTCTGAAAAATACTGTCTGGTTTCCCAAGCAGCTCCTGCACCTTATCTGCTTTCATTCCAAGTAAAATTTCTTTGTCATCAAGCTTTATCTTCTCAAGTGGAAATACTTCAGCTCTCATTCTGCTTCCTCCTATACTATCTCACAAAGCTCGTGCAAATTTTTGATTATATAAGTTGGCTTAAGATTGGTATCATTTACATCTTCCTTAGGGTTGTACCAACAGGTGTCAATGCCTGCATTAACACCACCCTGTATATCACTTGTAAGCGAATCCCCTATAATAACCGCCTGACTTACATCATCTATTCCTGCCTTAGCTTTTACCCTCTCAAAAAAATGTATGCTAGGCTTTTCATAGCCAACTTCCTCTGATATAAAAATATTGTCAGCTATTTTTATCAAGACCTGAACGCTCTAACTTCTTTTTCTGAGCAATGGCGGTCCCATTGGTCACAATGATAATTTGATAATTCTTCTTCTGAGCCTTTTATTATATCAAGGGCATCATCATTAAATGCTATAGTATCTCCGAGGGCAAGCTGATATGCCTTGTTAAATTCAGAGGCAACATCAGTCCTTATTCCCTCTTTTTCAAAGAATTCCACAAACCTCTCTACCAGAATCCTCTCCTTTTCCATCTCGCCACATTCTAAGAGTTTCCAGTATTTCTTGTTTATTTGGATATAGCAGGATAGCATTTCATCTGTACACTCACCGAGGTTAAACTTCTCAAACAAAGTCCTTATCGCCCTCTTCTCTGCTTTCTCAAAGTTAAGTATAGTGCCGTCTATGTCCCACAGCAAATATTTATATTTTGACATAAAGCTTTACTCCATTTAATTGATGTATTTAGGATAAATGTTTACCTTTGTAACTCAGCTACTTACTTTCATATCTTTTTATAAGATAATAAGTATCCTTAAAACCTAAGATGCCATATTTCTTTATCAGCCGTAATTTCCTCGTATATATCATCCAGGGTATGTGCCGGTGCAACATACCCCAAAATATAGTCCTCAATACAACTTCTCCTATTTTTGTAAAGCTTATCAAGTAAAAAGCCCCAAATCCTTGTGATTAAACCAACAGTCAGTATCAAGTGCATATTTTTGTGTTACACATCTTACAGGCAATTTCGCTGTTAAAAATCCTCCATAGTCGGCTTATCCTTTTTGCAAAAAGCCTTGTGCAGGCAAGGTGATATTCTATCTTTCGAGGACTCACATCAACATCTGAAACAAAAATCACTCCGTATTCATTTTTCAAATTTAACTGCAACCACATCTCCTACCTTAAAAATACGGCTCTCTCTTTACTTTTTGCCTTTGGCACTTTAAGAGGCTTTTGGATTCTCGCTTTGCAGCTGAACAGCCAGTTTATCAAGTACTTTCTGTCTTTGATTTTTGCCTTACAGTCAATTTCAAGCCAGAACCCATCTGCTCCATTTTTCTATTATCTTAAGAGCCTTGGTTTTTATTTCCTCCGATAAAATGCCCCTATCTTCCACAAAGAATAAGCAAGTGCTGTCCAATAAATCTCTGTATAAAAGCTATCTGTGCAAAAATTTTTCTCATCATTTAACACATCTTCGATTATCTTCTCGACATCTTCTCCATTTTTATATCTATCTACGACTGTATTGTAAATATCATAACCGTCATCACTATCAATTATCTTTACCCCATCGATTGCCATAATAGCCTCCTGTCCACTCAGAAATCTTATCTGATTTTTATCTTAATAACAGCTCCCCCTACACCTCAATCACTGTTATCTCTATGCTTTGTAAAAGGTATGTATTTCTCCAAAACATCTGCGGTTTTAAGCTTCATATAGCTGGTTGTGGTGCTGTCGGTACAGCCATACCACTCATTTTTAAGTACCTCTTTGTCAAATATAATCCTTACCTTTATTTTCTGTGTCAATAATACTGCTAAGCACCGTTGTTGCCCCAATCTTCGTGCCAAGCATACTAAATAGCAGCTCTTCCGTGCAAATGAAACCCTTGATATTCCAGGTGCAGAGCTAAAATCCTTGGTTACAAAAGGCTTGCCGTCAAGGGTTACAAAGAGATAGAAGTTAGTCTGTCTGCCTATTGCATAAAAACAGGGTTTTAACCGTCTTCATATTAAGTCTCTCATTAATTAAAACGCAGTCCTCCATAGTGATAGCAGGGTCATTGTCCACCCTCTCAAAGTGAATATCAAGGTCTGCAAATGTCTCATAAATCCTTTGCTGAAGCTCACTCTGAAAATTCTCCGGCGCCTTAGTTTTTACTTCACTCACATAAAAACATAATTCTTCTCCTATATTATCCCATGCTATAGTCGTCCTGTACTATATTTTAAATGAAATGCGTAGAAGTTACAAGATAAAATTGTCATAGGACAAGTATTTCCTGCTTTACACTTTTTAAAAATATTATTCCGGTTATAATTTAGTTATTTTTGTGTTTTACACTACCTTCATAGAAAAGGAGGAAATAACGATGAGTATAATGCTTGAAACAAAGGGGCTTACCAAAAAGTACAAACATCAAACAGCCCTCAACAATGTATCTATTCAGGTGGAAAAAGGCAGTGTATACGGTCTGCTTGGTCCAAACGGAGCCGGTAAGTCCACACTCTTAAAGCTGATAACAAGGATGATTCCTAAAAAGCTCTGGCAGTATTGTCTTTGAAGGACACAGAGCTAAATACTGACGACTTACTTAAGATAGGTGCAATAATCGAAGCTCCTGCAATTTACCTAAACTTAACAGCTTACGAGAATTTGGAGGTTCTTACTACCCTGCTAAACATTGATAAATCAAGGATTAACGAGGTTCTGAATCTGGTAGGCTTAGAAAATAATACATAGCAAAAGAATTCTCTTTGGGTATGAAACAAAGGTTGGGAATTGCTATGGCACTAATAGGCTCCCCATCCCTCTCATCCTTGATGAGCCTACTAACGGACTTGACCCCCTTGGCATACAGGAGCTTAGAGAACTCATCAAATCTTTTAGCAGGGCAGGGAATTACAATCATTTTTATCAAGCCATATTTTGAGTGAAGTCTGCAGGTAGCAGACAGAATCGGAATAATCAACAAAGGCCATCTAAGCTATGAGGGTGAGAATCATACAGACAGCAATACCTTAGAAGCTTTTATTTATGGAAATTATAAAAAGGATGTGAGTAATAATGATTAATATGATTAAAGCGGAATTTATCAAGGAAAAAAGAGGGGCAAATTCAAAGCTTATATTCATTGTACCTGTGGTATTTGTAGTATTTAACCTGCTTATGGTAAGCCTTTATGGGGCAAAAGCCCTGAAGGAAAAAGTTATATCTTAGCTACATCATTTAACTGGTATCCTGTTAGTGATTCTGCCTATTGTCCTAAGCCTTTTAGCTGTAAATATTATGGCTAAGGGAAAAAGCAAGAAACATCTTGGTAGGTATAACAGTATGAATCTAAGCATAGGCAAGATGATGATAGCAAAGAATATCGTAGTTTTTTTCAGAGCTTTTTGTCATACTTTTTTATCTCATCTTTACTCATATATATCGTGGGGAAGATGATACTTGGCGAAAACAATCTTCATTCACACACTTATTATAGCCACACTTTGTCTATTTGTTGGAAGCCTGCCCATTGCCACCTTATCACTTCTTATATACAGGCTGTTTAACAAAAGGCTCCCCGTTATTATAATCAACTTCCTGTTCACCTTTCCATCTGCGGTAATTGCAGTTACTAACTACTGGGTGCTATTTCCCTGGGCTTACAACCTTCGTATACTAAGCCCCATTATAGGAGTGCATCCAAACGGCACCTTCCTTAACCCGGATTCTCCTATGATGGAAATAGGAGCGGTTTACACAGGTTTATTAATCAGCGTTGCTGTTTGGCTGGTCACAGATATATTGATTTTGATTAAAGAAAGAAGAAAAACCCATGCTTAATATTTTAGTCTCCTACTTTAAGAGAACCAAAAGGACTCCTGTCAGGGTGGTGGTATTTCTCTGCCCCCTGCTGTTTTCCTTTTATTTTCACCGCCTACCTGCAGACCTCTGCCCTGCTAAAAGGAAAGGAAATCACATCATTTTATGCTGTATTTACCATACTTGCCTCGCTTTTTCAATCAGCTTCTTTGTACCAATGCTGTATGATATCGACAAAAGGGCAGGTAACTATGCCAACGACTTAAGGTGCGGTATAGGCAGGATTAAGCTGTTTCTTACCAGATTTCTCTTTTATCCTCCTGCTTGTAGTAGAAATCGAGCTAGTTGCTACCCCTGCCTCTTTTGACATTTTTTATTACTTAGGGTATAACTGTTTTTAGACATCCATTTTATCCTGTGCGTGTGCATTTGCCTGTAACTTTTTATGTGCCTTATCCCCATTTATCAGTTCGTTAGCCTCAAATACAGCTACTCCGGAAGCATACTTGTGGGAGCCATTTCTACACTCACAGCCATTCTTCTTGGAACAACGGACTTGGGAGCGGGTATCTGGTATTTTTGCCCCTTTGTCTATCCTGTTAAGCTGATTTTTGGGTATATAAGGAGGCAATTTACACCGACAGAGGTACTGCTTTTTTTCTTGCCTTAGCCCTTTTTATAGCCTTAGTGGCTTTACCTCTGCTTTGTTTTTTGGTATATATAATTGGGACGGCACTACTAAGATGGAGGAATGAGATGAGACTTCTGATAATTGATGATGATAAGGATTTTGCTAAAGCTCCTTAAGCTGACTTTTTGAAAAAGGAGTACGAAGTTGATACCGCTCCTCTGGCAAAGTCTGTGAAGCCTGAAGTGCTTGGTAAGTATGACCTTATTATTCTTGATGTTATGATGGATGAAATGAGCGGCTTTTGACTTCCTTGCAAAATACAGGAGCCTTATAGAGCACCCATTATCCTGCTTACAGCAAAGGATTTTTGAAAAAGGATAAGCTTGAGGGGCTTGCCCTAGGGCGCAGATGATTACCTTACCAAAGCCTTTTTCTCTGGCTGAAATCAGAGCAAGGATAGCCGCCCATATAAGGCGTGAAAAAGAGGGAAAGACACTCAAGACTTGTAGATTATCCTATATCCTGCGATTTGCTTTCTAAGAAAAATCTTTTGTGGCGATATGGTAGTTGAGCTTACAAACAGCGAATATGAAATCTGCGAGCTCCTCTTAAAGAATAGAAACTCTGTATTTTCAAAAGAGAAAATCTATACTACAATTTATGGTTATGATGCAGAGGGCGACAGCTCTACTACCATAACCGAGAGAGTTAAGCTGATAAGGAGTAAATTTGTATATTTAATATAGATCCGATTAAAAACTATATGGGAGTGGGTTATCAATGGGAAATAAAAGAAGTTTAACATATTTAGTCTGGAAATATGCGGCTCTTGAGCTTGCCTATACCTTTGGAGTCATTATACTTTTCTTTGCAGGCCTTAGTTTACTTGCAGTTAACGGCATCATCTACCCTGCCAACTATGCAAGTTCAAATGCCTCCATCATCGAAAAAGAGTTTAACGGGGGCAACCTGAATGTGAGTGATATCCCGTTTTATTATGATTATCTGTATATGGAAAATGGCAGAGTAATACAGGATACCATAGGAGATAATTATAAGGCAGAGGTAGAAATGGCCTTAAAAACGGGCTCATCATCCACCAATACGATAATAGGAGCCAAGTATTTTAAGGCTTATACAAAGGGCGGTAAAACTCTGGTAATAAAATACCGTGTCAGTGCAATATTTGCAATCGAAGGCCTGTACAAGCTTGTGAACAACTTTTGAAAGCCTCTACATCCTTATCACCCTGTTTATATGGATGGTTGGATTTGTTCTGCTAATTATAAGGCTGTCAAAGCTGTTGAGAAGAGAAATTAAAAAGATTGCCTCTGCCAATGAAAAATATTAAAAAGATGGATTTGGATTACACAAGGAGTCCTCTAAATACAGGGAAATAGACGGTGTGCTTACCTCCATTGATGTACTTGCAAATAATCTGAAAGCCTCACTTAACAGACAGTGGGATATACAAAATGCTCAAAAAGAGCTGATAGACTCAGTTGCACATGACATCCGCACTCCTATCACCCTAATAAAGGGCAATTTTTGAGCTTTTACAGGAGGAAAAACCCTGACCTTTCATCTGAGAGGTTTGCTGATATTACAAACGGTATGACAAGGCTTGAAAGCTATATTCGTAAGCTAACGAACTTTTCATATCTAATAGAGGGTAAGAAGGATACAGTAAGCGAGAGCGTTATTGATTACTGGATAGATGTAATTTCAGCCATATGCAGGGCAAATGAGTTTAATGTGAATATAGCGCAAAGGAACTCTTCAGAGGTAAAAGCTTGATAAGGAAGCAATAGCCGTAGCTTTGCAAAACATTGTAAACAACTCTGTCGAACATTCATCAAATGGTACTGATATATCAGTTGCATTTAACGACACTGTAACTCAGTTTGAAATAGTTATAAGGGATGAAGGAAACTGGCTTTTGATGAGAGTCTAATCCCTGTACTTACCGAAAAATTCATATCAAGCAAGGAGACTGATGAGACTTCAAAAACATGGTATCGGTCTGTCAATCGTAAAAAGGATAGTTACTGCAAATGATGGAGATTTGTACTTAAAGAATTATTCAGATATAAAAAGCGGCGCCGAGGTAAAAATGGTTTTTAGGAAAAATCTCAGTTAATAGGATGAAGAGGGCTACCGGCTATGAGGTGCCCTCTTCGTTTTTCTATACAAAATGCAGCATAAAGTGGAACTATTTTTTCCCATCTTCAAAAGCAAAAATTTTTCGCAGAAAGCTTGATGGCATATTCAGGCTTATAGGTATCCATATACATTTTCAGGCTCTTAGCCCTTGTATTATCCGCAGACTTTACTTCAACGGGAATGAGTTTTCCTTCTCTTTGTATGATAAAGTCAACTTCCTCCCACGCTCGGATTCCCAGTAATATGTCTTGTATTCATTTATTAAGAGCTGTATATTGACATAATTTTCAGCCATACCACCCTTAAAATCATCTAACTCTCATCCGACATATACAAGATATCACTCGCATCTAAGTCCTTTTGGCACACAGCAAGCCTGTATCCGATACATAAATCTTAAAAAGAATCAATATCACGATAATTCTCCAGTGGCTTTTTATCTGCTCTACCTTATACACCCTGTGATGCGATTCCGACAAGCACAGCCATTCTATGGCATTTTCAAATTCAGCAGCTCTGCCTCCCTTTTTAATAAGCTTTATACTGAAATCTGGTATTTTTCTTTGATAACTGAACAGTTATATTGTCATATGTAAGCCTTGTCTTCTTGATTTCATTAAAGATTATTGTATTTGCTCATATCATTTAAATAACTTGCAAGCAGGGTTTCCTGGAGTGTGTCTTACAAGAATATAATCCTTTGTCCCCACATATTGGAGTACACATTCTGGCATACCTCCCACAACCAGATATTGCCTGTATAGTCCCATGGCAGCATCGTGTAAGGCCGATGGCATTGCTTTATCCTCATCAAAAGCATTTTTTTGATTTGTTCAACAAGTTCATCCTCACCGAGCGCAAGCATAAACTCTTCAATATCCATTGGATAAAGCGTTTTTAGGTCAACTTTTCCTACAGGGAACGAAAACTCTCTCTATTTACCGCAACTCCAAGCAGACTTCCCGCCACAATGATATGGTATTCAGGGGCATCCTCACAAAAATATTTAAGTGAAGTTAACGCCCTCTCACAAAAGCTGTACCTCATCAAAGACAATCAAAGTCTTTTTCCTTTACAATAGTCTGACCTGAAATATGTGATAAAATCGGAATAAGATAATCAGGTGCTATATTTTCTTCTGAAGGTTTCACTTAGCTTTGGATTGGTTTCAAAATTAAAATACACAACATTTTCATAGTAATTTCTTCCAAAATTCAAGGATAGAGTAAGTTTTTACCAACCTGCCTTGCCCCCTGTAAAATAAGCGGTTTTGACGATGTGGATTGTCTTTCCAATTCTTAAAAATAATTCATAATTTTTTTCTATCCATAACCACCCTCCGTCTATTTTGCTGATTTAAGTATAGCAAATATTCGTGTAAAAATAAAGGTTTTTCGTGCGGATATTTACACTAAATTACACGAATATTTTACTAAAACTTACACTAACCGACAGGAACCTGTTCTAGGTCAACAAAATTCTCTCCTCTTATACTATATCATATTTAGTCATATTGACTTTTTATCAATAAGTTAGATTTATCTAACTATTATATTGCATTTTTCTATCCCTTTGCTAGACTAAATTTTGCATTTTTGACAAAGAGAAAGGAAGACAGTAACATGAAAGTCAGAAAATCTACCAAAAGCACTATCACTATTTCTTGTATTATTCTTGGTGATTTCTATCTTTCCTATGAATCTATTTGCAAAAACAGATTCCACTTATTTGGATAAGATAGAAAAATCACTGCAAAAAGTCCCAGCGTCTAAAGAGGTCGAATTCATAGTCACCTTGAAGGCAGAGGCAGACTTAACTAAAGGTAAAGCCCTGAAGATGTCGTGGATACCCTAAGGGACACAAGTGAAAAAGTCAGGAAAACCTTATTTCATTTATTGAAAGAAAAGTAAAAGACGGAGACATATCCGAGTACAATTCATTCTTCATTATAAAACAGTATCTACATCAAGGGAAAGGCAGAACTCATAGAGAAAAATCGCCCGTAGGAGTGATGTAGAAAGCATTCAGCTTAAATCATACCATTATTTCAGACAAAGAAGAAAATATAAAACATAAAAAAATACTCTGGCAGAAGCAGGTGTGCCTTGGAACCTTGAGTCTATACAGGCAGACCGCGTGACAAAGAACCGGAAAAAGATATTGTAGTCGGTATTATTGATTCCGGTGTAAATGCAAATCACCCAGAACTCCAGGATGCACTCTTACCTGGTGGCTTCAAAGACTTTGTTGAACCCACAAATACAGAACCAATAGATGAAACCGGACTATGGAAACCCATGTTGCAGGTACCATTTTAGGACGAACTATAGGTATAGCAAAGGATGCAAAGCTCATAGTTGCCAGAGTATTTAACAAAGAAGGAGAGGCAAGCGATGATGGACTTCTTGCCGCAGGACAGTGGATACTTGAGAAAAAGCCACAGGTTGTTAATAACTCTTGGGGTGGTAACAGGGACGACAGCTTCTACGATGACATTGTTAAAAATGGAAGGCAGCAGGAATAGTTCCTATTTTTTTCTGCCGGTAATACAGGAAGTTATAATGCAGGCGGTGAAGGCTCCATCGGAAGTCCTGCTTCTTTAGAAGACTCATTCTCGGTAGGTGCATTAACTAAGGATGATAAACTAGCCAAGTTCTCTCTTAGAGGCCCTTCCAAGTTAACCAATAAGTTTAAGCCTGAGATCTCCGCACCCGGAGTAAATATCCTCTCTGCTGACTACAAGGGTGGTTATGTGCTTAAAACAGGAACCTCTATGGCTGCGCCTCATCAGTTAGCAGTGCAGTAGCCCTAATCCTCGAAGCAAATAGAAACTTAACCGTTGATAAGGTGGAAGAAATCTTAAAAACAACTGCCACCCCTCTTACGGATGACCATTATATAAGCTCGCCAAATATGGGCTATGGTTACGGCAAACTGAATGTATTTAAGGCTGTGGAAGCAGCTCTTGGAAAGGATGTAGACAAGTTCGCTACATTTACAGGACAAACCCTTATTTCAGATACAGACAATGTACCCCCTACTATCGAAGCGACAACACCTAAGAAGCTGTATAACGCCTACGACTTTGAGTTTGAAGCTAAGGTTTCTGACGATGTAGGCGTTAAAAGCGTGACTCTTTACTACAAATCAGAAGTGGCTGAGACATTTAATTCAAGAAGCTTTGAACTCTACTCAGGTAATAAAAAGAGTGGAACTTATACCGTTACCGTCCATCCTTCTGATTTACCGGTGGGAAATGCAAGCTACTATATTGAGGCTGTCGACTACTCAGATAATAAATATAAGACCGATACCATCCAAGCCACTGTTGAAACAGGCATAAAGCCAGGATATTCCAATGATTTTGAGAATGGTGCAGACGGCTTTGTCTTTGGTGGAAAGACTCCTATGTGGGAGGTCGGAGTGCCAACCTATGGACCAAAAATCAGTGCCAAGTGGCTCAAATGTAGTAGGCACAAGACTTAATGGGAACTATGAAGGCTTGGTGAATTCTTTATTAATCAGCCCTCCTATTGACCTAAGCGATGTAAACACCGATGTAGACCTAAGCTTTAAGGACTGGTCAGAGCTTGACAACTATATGGGAAGCTCTCCAGATACTGCTGAAGTTTGGATAGGTGAACTAAATAGCAACGATTCCTCGGTAGAGAAAAATTTCATACCCTAAGGAGCCTGCACTTATCAACCGTTTCAGCAAGCGTACCTGGGAAGAGCGCCCTATCGACCTCTCTCCTTACAAGGGCAAAAATCATTGTAATGTTTGCCCTCAGGTGGTCAGGCTACAGCAAGAGGGATGCCGCAGGCTACTATATAGATGATTTCAAGCTTGAAGCCCTTTCAGGCGAGGCACCTCTTCCTCCAAGTAAAGGACTTTCCGCCGAGAACTATGCTGGTTCAGGAAAGGTGAGGGTTCATTTTGAAAAAGATAAGCGATCCAGCTATCACAAAATATGCCCTCTACCGCTCCAAAACCATAGATGGCAATTATGAAAAAGGTAAACGAACAAAAGCTCTCTACTCATACATACCATATCGAGGATATCCCTCTTCCACAGGAAGGCAGTTACTATTATAAGGTTGCTTCCATTAAAGGAAGTATTGAGAGCGAACTTAGTGAACCTGTGTCAATTACTTTTTACCAAGGGTAATAAGATTCAGTCATTTGATTTTGAACAGGATAACCAAGGTTGGACTTCTTCTTCCGATATAAAATGGGAAAGAGGACAGATAAACCATAGCTTATTCTAAAGGTCCATCACTCGATTCATTAAAAACAAAGAATCCTAATAGCCCTAATGTCTTTATGACAGGGCTTAACATAGACAGAAAACATAATTCAACTTACGAATTGGTTTCACCTGTAATTAACTTATCTAACATAAAAAAAGCCAATCTCTATTATCAGAATTGGTATAATATAGGTAGTGAGGATACCGATAGCTATGAAATTTGGTTTTAAGACTGCTGAAAGCGAGTGGGAAAAAGCCTTAAACTTAAGTGACAACATAGATAATAGAAACATCAACGGTCATCAGAGAATAAGCTCTGCTTGGATTCTGGATGGAATTGAGATAGAGCCTAAGTTCTTAAAAAGATTCATTTCAGATGAAATTTGTACTTAAATCAGGTAACGACTATTCTGGAGCAGGTTGGTACATTGATGATGTTGCAATTTTCGATACAGCTGGTGTAACAGAAGCACCTGTAGCAAATAATGAGTCACAAGCTATAAACGAAAAAGCTTCAACAACCACTAATACGGCAAACGCTATAAACGAAGAAGCAGCCTACAATGCCGGCGGTGAGTATGCCTCTGATGAAACTATTAAAAACCCTGAGACTATTACTCCTATAGATATTTCAGGAGAGAGATTCACTCTGCTTGGAACAAAGTTCTATGAAGCAGGTGAAAATACCACTACCACCTCTACCATCCCTTCTGCTGCCATCGTGAAGATACTTGGGACCAATACCTATGTAGAAGTGAGGCAGGCAGCGGAAGGTTCTTAATAAAAGCACCCTGCAAAGTCACTTACACAGTGGTCGCATATAACGATAATTACAAGTCTAAGCCTGTTACGATTACTCTTGAAGAGGGAAAAGAGCTTAAGCAGGACATCCTTATGGCTTCACTTGAAACCTATGGTTTATCTTTTGATATTAAAGATAGCAAGAGGTAACAGCGTAAAAAGTGATGTAAAGATATATGAAAAAGGAAGCAATATTCCTGAGTACATTTCCTCCTCCAAATCAACTGTCATACTCACAAATATTCCCAGAAGGTGAGTATAAGGTCATCGTCTTGCAGCCGGATATAGGACCTACGAGAAGATGGTAACTATTAAAGATAATACCTCCCTTCCTACCATCGTGCCCTACAAGGCTTGTTACAGACGGTGAGAAGAAAGAGATAGCAAATGATGGCGGAGACTTCGCTAATGCAAAGATTCTGGCACCTCTAAAAATGGTGGCAGCGTTGCAGTAAAATATCATTTTGACGAAGAAATCCTTCTTAAAAAAGCTTCGCTTCGGACTAAAAAGGCAACTGCTGAAAGCATTGTAGGAAAGCCTTTTACCTACAGCATTTACGGAGAGAACGAAAAGATGGGTATCCTGGAAACATTTTACTTGGACCTGTTAGGACCACTGTAACAGCTGACAACAATTTTACCGACATAGTCATCCTGATTTATTTGTAAAGGAGATATCTATGTAGCCTACACTCAGGTTGGTGAGGGCGATACTGTACCTAGAATAGCAGTTGATGAAAGTACAAGGGGAGAAGGCAAGATATTTAAGCTGATAAACGGCGCCTGGTATGAAGCAGGCGAACTTGTATCTGCATGAGTGAGGATAGAAACCGAGAAGGTCTCATCTACTAAACAGCCTGAAACTCCACCTGTTACACCTCAACTCCTTCTGACTCCACCTACACCTCCTGAGCCTTCGTCTCGGTACGGGTTCTTGTACCCACAGCCTTCACTCATCCTGGCTGGCACAAATAAGCTCCCAGAGAATAAAGACAGCGATAAGGCTATTAGCAAAATGCAAAGAAATGGAGATAAGCTTGAAAAACAGATTACCATTCTTGATGAAAAACAGACGGCTCTAGCGTCATTTGAAAAGAAGCTAAAAGTCCTTGAAAATATCGAAAAAGAAGCTAATGCCCTTGACAAAAAGGCAAAGAATAAGGACATTAAAAACCTTCATAAAGAAGGCGTATAAGAAACTTAAGATTAATCTTGGCTCATTTAAGATTAATAAAGATATTGAACATATCAAAATCAGTATCAAAGGACTAAAAGCGGGAAGAGACTACAGAGGTATTCTTTTGGGAAGATGAAGGACAAGATAAAAATCATTATCCTCAGGAAAGGGCAAGTATAAGGAAGATATACAAAAACGGTGAATATTAAGAAGTAAACAAAGGTAAAGCACTGACCCTTGATAATTACAGTAATGTTCACGCATTTACCAAGTAAAAGTTACTATAGTGATTGTCCTAATTTCACTAAGTTGCTTTACAAGCAAAGAATTTGAGATAAACTGCCAATAAAAAGAACAGGGGCTAACGGTCAAAGCGTCAGGCCCCTGTTCTTTTATATTATATATGATTTCTTAGTGTTATTTTCATGCATTTTCAGCCATTGCTCTAACATACGAGCTAACTTATTTAATCTATTCTTCATATTCTATTTAGATTGCAGCATGCATCTTACAAAGCCTTGATACGCAGGCTTCAGATCTTCTTCCTTAAGAGTACCAAGATCAAGCTCAGCAGTTAGGTTTACCTGATCATTTTCACAGCCCAGCATAACCCATCATTTCCCGCCCTCATACAGCCTGCTGCCGCAGTTTCCTTGCAATCTCCATTCCAAGGCTTCTCACGCTCAGAAACGGCTGTGTATGTGGTTCCTGTAAAGGTTCTAGTTTTGATTCTTCTCATAGTGGCAACCTGTTATCTATGATTTTTATTCTACAAATTCCTGAGCGTTTTTCCAATACTTTTTTATCCCCTATTTTGACACTTTTCCATTTTTAATACCAATCAGGTAGTAATGCAGCCCTAATTTGGCTCATATCCGTCATCATATCCACTACCATCACAGGATATAAACTTAAAAGCCATTCATATTGCACCATTCTTCTACGCAATCGACAAGATAAAAATCTTCTACATCGGGTTCATAATACTCTTCACAAGTACAGTACTCATTAAACCGAGTATCTAGATAACTCTTAAGTTTTTCCTCAAAATATTCAGTGTATTGCTTTCTTTTTAAAAATGGATTTTTCTCAAGCAACTTCATAAGTTCATGATCATTAATCACATCTTGGGTTGGAGATAATACTATTTCTGCTTGGTAATGGCAGTCCATCTCACATTACTCACATACCAAATCGTAAACCCAGTCCATTTATATATAAATTCATCATTTTAAAAATGTTTTTAGTCCTTCTTTTTCTTTGCTTTTTCCATTTTTAACATTCTCTTTTTGAGTACAAATTAACAAATATCTCTGCTATACTATAAGATATATCTTCATTAAATCCACATTCATCTTGTATTATTTTTAGTTAATTCAGTGAGTATCGTTTTTGGGAATCTAGATATTTAGATAGGCCGTTTACCAAGAAACACAGTATTGCACCGGCTGTTTTTCTGTCTACTGCACATCTTCAATCAATTCTATATATGTCTGATATGGATTTTTCTAAAAATGCAGGCCGTTAACATTAATAATCTTCTTTAACTTGTTTACTATATTCCCTTCTCTCTTCCATAACTTACCTCATTATCAAATAATTTACATAGACTCTAGCACAAAAATTTATGTTAGCTGCCTAAAATATTAAATACTCTTTTTGCTTGATTTTCTTAATTAAATCCAACTATATATTCATATCAGTATGATTATTCAATTTCCTCTATTATCCCATCAACCAGCTCTGTAAGGCTTTCTGCCGCATATATGACTTCATCAGGATCTATGGATGTAGCAGATAATCTGCCCTTCCTTTCCCCTCTTTACCCGGGTCAAAAGTCAAGCATCAGGTAGCAGCTGTCACAGTACTCTGCAAAAGGAAAACCATTTTTATTGAAAAGGTAGGGTTTTATCCTCTCATCCTTCATTCCCTCAATATCTTCGTTAGTAAAAATAATCAGGAAAAATCTGTTAAAAGTGCATCCTTATTTTGGAAATATCCCTTTGACTTCTCCATCGCCTGCAAGGCTCATAAGGTTGAAGGCCATATCCTTTTATCAATGACACAAGGAAGGATGCTAAAAACTTACTTCCATTTTTATACCTATAAAGCTCTTTTCTACATCCTCTGAAGAGTTGCCAAACTTCTCCTCAAAGTTCTTATCTCTTCCTCTGTTGCGCCCACAGATTTCTACATAATCATCTATATAACCCTCTTCTACAGGATCGTCCATATCCAAATCCTCAAAATTCTCATCAAATGTAGTCTGCTATCTTTTTTAATTTTATCATCTATCTTCATAGTTTCACCCCTTGTAATATTTATTCGTATTCTCCCTCAACTATGTTTTGCATATATAATGACATATCATTTATAAATTCAAGAAACCGCACATATCCTTCATTTCCTCATGTTCCATGTCATAAAAAGCCACCTTCTTGCTCTTTTGGATTCCACACATGTAAATATGATCGTAATCTCCTGTAGCCTTTGACATACGAAGAAACCTGGCTCTGCCTTTCTTCATCAGTATCGTATCCGTCAGAGAGAAAAACTCAATCCACTTAAAATCGCAGTCATTAAGTTCAACATGTAATTCATCACCTTGAAGAAAATCCATTACCGTCTTAGGAAGCTTAAAAGGCTTAAGCTCATCTAATTTATTATGTAGGCTAGTAAACTCTTCAGGCTCTAACTGCTTAAAATACTCTGCCATTTCCTCATCGCCTTTTTTCGACTGCTATGCTGTAAGGACGCATTCCGTCTTTTTCTGTAATCGTCACATCTGCACCATTTTCTACAAGATATTTACATTTTAAGATCCACATATCTGGCAGCCACACAAAGCGGAGTAGGCTTAAAACGGATAGACTGAATCTGCCGCATTGTAGTTAATATCAACTCCGTTTTTAATGAAAAAATCAAGCACCTCATAATTCCCATCATCTACAGCACTACGAAATGCCTCTCCACCGTACTTCTCTACACTGTGGCCAAGCTCGTGAATAAGAGGAAGATTCTCATATTTATGCCCATATAAAGCCTGACTAAAGGCCTCTGACTTTACATTATTGACACCGTCTACCTTTGCTCCAGAATCCACAAGATACCTGATAACCTCTTCATCGCAGTACCTCACTGCAAGTAAGAATGAAGGATTACCTTTTACATTCAGATTTGCTCCCTTTTCCACAGCCACTTTTACAGAGTCAAAGCTTTCCATAATCAGGGCCAGGTCTAAAGGGGAGAGTCTTGTATATTTGCCAAGCTTTTATGTCCTCTTCTATATCAAAAGCCCTCTGATAAATGCTTATCTAAAGCTAATGTATCTCCGTTTATAATATCACTTACAATCCCGGGGAACAGATTCAAAATCTCTATGTCTTTTGTTGTAATCATCTGCAATCTCCTATGATTATTATCTGTTATAATTTATTTCGCCTGACGGAATTGGGTTAGGGTTTAAGATTACCCAACTAACTGCAAGCTCGCATAATCTTGTAATTACACCATCCTCAACCAAACCTTTTCCATCTATCTTTGAAATAAGCACCTTACTCTCTTCTATCTCCTTCTCTGACAGCGCATTTCCTTCTGCAAAATGAACCGGCAGCGAATTTAGCTATATTTCTATAACTCCTATCCCAGTTTATTCCACCGTTTCTGTTAATTTCATCGTCCACCCTGCCTGTTATGCGGATAACCTCTCCTGCACCGTTTCTTTGCGGCTCCTGTAGATGGAATTAGTAAATCCCAAAGCTCATTATACTGCTCTTCAAAGTGCTCCCCTTTACAAGAATAGGAGAAACGCCGTCATGTATTATTCTTTTTGCCACAGGCTTGCACCAAAGATATTGTAGAGCTTTGACAGGGCTGTATCTACCTCTTCACAGGAGCTTCACTAAAGTTATCCCTATGGAATTCAAAATCCTCACCGATTATTTCTACTTTTTCTGCCATCTCAGGCGTAATTTCTACACCTGCCTTTTGATTAACATTTTCTGCTATTTGGGCCATAGGCACTGCCTGTATTCCTCCGCACTGTAGAGCCGCTAGTAGAGGTTTCGCCTCTTTCATTTTTAGCATTGACATCTGCACCCTTTTCAATCAAAAAGCGTACTGTATTGGGGCGGAAATACTCTGCTGCCATATGAAGCGGCGTATTTCCATATCTATTTGGCTTTTGTATATCTCCTCCCAGCTCATAAGCAGTTTCACTGTATCCATGCCAAAGGTTGCCTGACTGTACAAAAGGTGTGCCGCCATAATAGTCGAGAGTATATTTACATCAAGACTCTGCTTAACGAGCCAGATAACAAGCTCGTCAGGCACACCTTGTAATGAGAGTGCAGTATGCAGACCGAATTCTTCCATCATAGGCAGTAAGCTCACATTTGTCATAGACTGCTTTAAGTGCTTCAATATTCCAGACTTAATAAGCTCATCAGAAATTTTTAGGCAGGGTAACCTTTTCTTAGCCATTATTCTTCTCCTTATTTATATAAATCCAATCAAGTCCCTTAACATCCCTTAAAACCATAGATTTTCCGTCATAATCATTTTTAATTCAACTTCATTTTCTTTAACTTCCACATTATTATACCAATCGCCAAGGCCCCATATTCTCCCGTATGTATGTTGATGAGCCTGCTCGTTATAGGATCCCAAGTACCATTCTCTACAGTTTCTGCGAGCATTAATAGGCGTCCAAAAATATAAGATTTCTCCCATACATCCAAAATGGAAGCTTAACATTAAGGAGTGGCAATTTTGCAGAAAATATTTCATCTCCATGTGGCGGCACTAGTTTCATCAGTGAAATTCTATTTCACTTCCATAATATGCTATCGTTGCCCCTTCACAGCCTATATTGTAAGGGATGACCCTCCTCTGCTACTATAAATTCTTCCATTGCGTCCTCCTTGTCTTTTATTTAATATACTCCTACCAGCTCTTTCCAAAAACTAAGGCCACTATCAACAACCATACTTCTCATCATTTCTACAAATTCTAATTTGTTGAGTTATATAAACTAACCTAGTGACGCTCCGAATGATAACATTTCAGACTCGCTCCGGCATCCGCTTCGCTCCGCCCTAATGCGCTCGCTTAGAATTTATCATTTGTAGCTGACGCCATAGATTTATACAAATAATAACTAGAATACCAAATGAAAGACAGCCACCCCACCCTGCCCCCATCTGTGGCTGATGTGTTTGTTTGTACCGACTTATCAATCAAACAGCCGGAACTAATAATGCCTAAGCGAGGCGCATCAGGGTTTTTCGTCTAAACATGCCATATTACAATAGCATCTCACAGAAAAACCGTAGCGAGTCTGGACATTATTAGTGAAGGCGTGACTTAGTAAGTTAACAACACATCAGCCCTACAAATTAGAATTTATTATTTCTTTTTAGCCACAAAATAATATCTATGAATTTTTCCCTAATTACACCTTCTTTATCAAGAATTTCCTGTGCTTTTAAAAAGGTTATCCTGATATTTCTCACTTCAAAACCCGGAAATTCCCAATCAATAATTCTGGCAAACCAAACCAGTGCACCCTACATCATAAAAACTCTATCGGTCTCTAGACTTCATCTGCTTCCACAATGTCAAATCCGTTATCAGCAAATTTCTGTCTTGCAATACTTAAATATGCTTCCGGAAAAGGAATTTCAACATCACCTATCAAAAGTTCTACAAGTTCTCTGTCATTTTCTGCACCGACTTGTTGCGTAAGAAATATTCCTCCGCTTTTAAGAGTTCTTTTAATTTCGTTTATGTTATATTGACCATGCCTGTTAGTAATAATGTCAAAGTAGTTATCTTCAAAAGGAAGAATATCTCCTCCGTCACATGCTTTAAAATCTATTCCTAAAGGAAGAAGTCTGTCCTCACATATTTTGATGTTTGGTTCATACCCTTCAATCGCAGCAGTATATTTAGCGTTTGCCATAAAAGACAAAAGAAATTCGCCACCTCCTGTTTCCATGTCCAATAAATAATCTGTATCATTCAAATAGGATTTTATAATGTTTTCAAAATTCCAAGGGAGATCATCCTCTTCTTTATATCTTCCTCTAATATGTGAGAAATCCCAACCTTTAATATGCGCTATTTCCTGCTCAAGTAACCATTGATTTATAAGTGCTTGTTTTTCCATTTTTCTCCTTTCACTACCAAAAATATCAGTATATGTTTTATCCCTCAATATCAGCCGACAATAGCCCCTTCTTAGGGCTTCCATTAACGGCTATGCTGTGTCCAAAGAAAAGGTCATCATCATCAAGATAAGCTGTAAATGAACCTCCCGATGTCACCCATATTAAGCTTAAGCTAATTCTCTTTGCAAAGCTTTCTTCTGTAATTTCAGCAGCTTCTTCATCAGATTCTGCCCATTCACAGGCAAGTTTTGTAAGCTTTTGAGCCGCAAAACTACGCAGGTCCGCATCCCATTTTTCCTGATCCAAAACCATTGTTTTTATAGCCTTTTTAGCCTTTGTTATACCTCTCTTATTATCCTTGTCAACATATAAGGAAATATGTATCCTGCCACCAAGCCAAGACAGGTTTCCCTCAAAGCTTTTTAAGCTGCTTATCATAAGTAAAGCTCTCCCAAGACATCATCCTTCAAAACCACAGGTTTTCTATACTCTGTAAGTATTTCTTCAAGTTCAGGACAAACTGCATCCTTTTCAAGAATTTCTACAACTAAAAAATGGTTCTTACTAGGCAATGCACCCTCAGGAACTTCCTCAGGTAGTTTTTCACGCACCTTTAATCTGTAAATGGTTTCATCTTCAAATTGATATGGCAGATTTTTCTGTGTCTGTGACAGGAAATGCTATCCGTCCTTCCTCCTTATGCAGTTCACCTGTTTTACAGTCACATAGGCTAAAAATAAGCCTCCCAGTCCCAAAAACCGTTTCTAAGACTTCCACCACCACCTTCTATGTCTTAGAATAATAATCTCCTTTCTTCTTTTCTCAAAAGTATCTTCCCACTCTGAGATTGTCATTTTATTTCTTTTTCTCATATACTCTAGTAGTTCCATAGCTTTCCTCCGATAAATCTATTAACCATCAACTGAAAAATGCTCTATTTTTTCAAATTTTTCATCTAAAAATTCAAACTCAAATATATGCCAGTCATCAAAGGTCTGGTCACAATAGCTCACCGTTCCCCGATTATAGTCTATGATAGGTTTCCCAAGATTATTCTTCACATCTTCTTTACTTACATCTCCGTACATTTCCCTAAGGTCAGGCAAGATAAAGTCAATTATTCTATCAAAATTATCTTTATAGTTCTTTGCTAAAGCTTTCACCTTATTTATATATTCCTCTGTAGGCTCCTCATCCCAGGCAAAAATCAAGTCTTCATAACTGTAAGTATATTGCTGCAAGCTTTCGTCAAAATTCCATTCTTTCCTCCACTTAGTTTCAAATGATTTCAAAGCATTTATATTTTTACTATTCATCCAACAGTAGTTTTCTTTAATCCACCGCTCCACTTTATGCTGTAATTCCGCATTTTTCTCCTTCATTTTTATAATCATAGTTATCTTCCAAATAACAAAAATCAAACCACCATCTAGATTCTATATCCTTCAAACAATCTATCCACAGTAAAATTCTATAAGTTTATCTACTTGATAACAATCCAACTCCCTGACTTCTTGGCTCCAGTTCTCACAAGCAATCCTTTTTCCTGTAATTTCTTCAATGTTCTCTCAATAGTACGCTTTGTAACACCAATGACAATTGACATATCATCTGCTGTAGAATCTGGATTTTTCAAGCAAATGGAAAATAACCCTCTTTTTCTGTTGTATTTTAAAACCGACATTTGTACCGACATTTTGTACCGACATTTATATTTTTAGCTGCAATGCTTAGTACCTCCTTGTCATACGGAATAGTAACTATAACATAGGAATCACCAATATCAAAGGCTTCTTCACCATATTTTGATAAAATTACCGATTCCATGATCTGTATGCTCGTGAGATTCATATTCAAGAAAATACGCATCAACATGTCATTTCTCGAGCCTGCAGTCCCTTGAAAAACAGTTCTTTAGTCTGTCCTTTTGGAAGACCACCATCGTGATAAAAATTTCAATGCGATTACTATAAAAAGAAATCAATGGCTGAGAACTGTTTCCAATCATTATGCACAAGTGCATTGATTATATACTCATTCACACTATCAAAGAGTCAAATAAAAACCGATCAACACGAGGTCTTTCACTGTTGTGTCTACCACACATATATTTTCTGCGGCAACACGATTCTTAATTTGTTCATAGCTAAAAAGCAAACACTGATTTCCATAATCATTTCGTTCTGATACGGATGTTTTATCAGATTCCTTGAAACTTACAGTAATAAGTGGAATCGTGTTTTTGATCAGACAATAGTTCTGCTAAAGGTTATATTCTCCATTAGGAGTCCCTAAGATTAAGATTCGTTTCAGAAGAATCATCTAAAATGATAACCTTTCTCTGTATAATATATCTTTAATGTCTTAAATGATATAGAACCATACTTTTGCCTGAATGACTGTCATAATATCTGAATTGATAAAATTCTTCTCATAACGAGCATGAATCTGCTCTGATGTCATATTTTGCAAGTTGTTCCAATTCTCATTACCATCCTGCAGATGAAAATCCATATTTTTCTGACAATATAATGGGCTTACTCCTTTTTGAACTATGTACAACTAAAAGCATCTTCCCCTCATCATATCTTATTTCTGAACTTATAATAGACTGAGGATTGGGTTCAATTTGATCTGTTATTATATCTGATATCTTTTTGAGATATTTCATCAATATTATTGAAACTCACGACCCTTCCATGTATCATCTATACCAATAATAATGTCTCCACCATTTGTATTCAAAAATGCTACAATTTTCTTTACATACAGTATCAGTAAAGTAGCCTTCAGTTCCAATACTTCAGATTCAATATACTATGTTAATTACTCCTAGAATGTTTAATAAACTCATACACATCAGAGGCTGCTATTTCCATTTTGGATAGAACCCCAAGGCTCCCAAATCATTCTTGTAAATGGTATCATCAGCATCTTTTTATAAAAAGCCAAATCACCATCCTGCCCAATCATAAAGTAATCTAGGCTCCCATTCTTCTATCTGATAAGTAGTATTTCTTTCTACCAAATCTGCCTTTGAATATAAGGTGATACCGCTATCCTCTAAATTAAATTCTCCATCCTCTCCCATTTCTGATAAAAACTTATCATATAAAGCAGGAAGTACAAAATCTATCTGATTATTCATTATAACCCCCTTCAAATATTTTCTGTTAGTATTGTTATACTTCTTCTTGCTTAATTCTCTAAAATTAGAAATATGATACCCAAAAATAACATTTACCCCTGATTTGCCTATAAATATTCCATGCTCCTTCATATTGGCTATCTCACCCTAAATATATCATAGGCAGGTCACCATAAAACGGACACTCACTTGTTACCTCTTCTCTTGTTGTAACCAAAAGTCTTTTCTCTTAACTTGCTCATAATGCCGCCCTTCTAAGTTCTTTTCAGTTTCTAAACCATAGTATAAAAATTCTATCAATTCTCAAATTTTGCCCAGTCACTGGCAGATTCAATAATAGGCACCAGACAGTCTATCTCAAATTTCGCCTCTTCATAAGGATCAGAATACCCATCCACTATCATTATACCGCTGCATCTGAATGTAGCCTTGCTATCCTTTATTTCAAAGCACTTCTACCTTGTATGAAACCATTGGCCTCGGACTCATAAATATAAAATGTATCTTCTCTCATCAGCACTCTTTTACAGTGGTTACTTCAAATTTTTCTCCCACTAATTCTTCTACAGAATTTTTATCTGTATCTATCGGATTAATGCATATAGCAGGCTACACTTTCTTCACCAAAATTCTCCTTCGCAAAAGCCAATATCCAATGACCAAGACGAGGAATCATCTTCCTTAAAGAACATCAGACAGCTCTGCCTATCAGCGTAACTTACTTCAAATGAATATTTATCTCCTATTTTTAAGCATAATCAGTCTCCTTTTTTATCTGCCTGCAAACATCTATGTAATTATCGTTCTAATATTATCATCCAATATTAAATATTTCACTTGTTACATCCCTTTGTTTTATTCAAGCTCATCTTGTTATACATATAATTCAGGCTTTTTTACTATTAATCCATATTTTAACTTTGGTAGTTTAATTATATCATTGTAAAAGTTTTTGTCTCCTTAGCATGGTCTAAGGCTTAGATATTCCACATTTTCAAGGCTTAAAACCGGAGTATAGTCCTTACTTTTTAAAGTCTAGCCATTAAAAAGAAAAAGAATCTAAGCTGCTTCATCCGAGTTAAAAAGTCCAGAGAATCTACCTGAATGTACTTAGGTCCAAGTCCGTCTCCACAAATAGAAAGACTCTCCAAGTTTTTAAGCATGGCAAACGGACTGTAATCCACGATTTTTTGGAAATTTTCAACTGATATGGCTACTAAACTGTTTAACTTTGAAATAGGCTCTATACCTTACACCTGAACCTGAACCTAAAGACAGGTAACGAAGCTTAGTGAGGTTGGCAAGCTTTGAAAATGTCGGGATATACACCCCATTTAACATCAAGACTTATTAGATTTTTCCTGCTCACAAACTGCATCAAATAATTCTTGAGGCATCCTTGTACAAAATGACAGCTCTGTAAAGGCCGTCTTATTGTTCCTTAAAAAGTCACACCACTCCTGTAATACACGCTTTTTCTCTTTTGCGCTCTTATACTGAGGTGTAAAGCTATCACCTAACTGTGTGCAGTTTATTATAAGTTCACTCTCACCATTATACTCAGAAACTTCTATTACTGACTTTTTTCTGTGGTTCATCTTTATGAAAATAGTCAAATCCATATTCAATTTGCTTTTCAGTTAAAAACAGGCATCTTGACTCTCCTAATCTTTATTTTTCTTCGAAAATACTCTTCCAAATTATAATATACCTTCTTATCATCACCCCTCGTTATCTCGCAATACCAGCCACTTTCTTTGGTTCTCTTCGTTAATAAAAACGAAAATTATGCTCACCATAGTAAGCTTGATAACCTTTTATCTTCTAATACTACGATTTCTCCTTTTATAAAATCAAAAATATCTTTTTTTGACAATATAAGTCTTCCCTATTTCCATCTTCATTATATATCTTCGCTTTCTAATATGCTCTCTACATCCAAAACTTCTCCGTTCACATCCATAATCTGTCCTTTTTCCTCTTCTGTCAAATTCTCTATGAAAATACACCATTCATCGGATATCCCCCGACAAATTCCATTTTAGGCATATCTCTCTGGCTCGGATTTTTAATCCACAAACAGAGCTTTTGTTACCCCAAAATCTGGTTAAAGTTAGGCTTTTGACCTTTATATATTATGTCTATATTTTTCATTTTTAATAACCCGTCTCCTTACAGTTGCACCCCTTTACAGTACATTGGTTATTTTTAATTTGCTCTCTAATCAATTTATCCAGGTATGTTTTTATCTACACCAAGCAGGTCAACTGTCTCTTTCCCGTTTTTGTAATTATAACATCTAAATTTAAGTTCATCTTCTGTATTATAAAGAGCGTTTATGCCACAATAATCACCATTATCAGTATCTGCATAACCCTCAATGACCAACTCATCAACTAACTTAAGTGTATTTAATTCAAAAACATACCATCTTTTCCTCTGTAGTGGAAAAATATTCCAAATGAGTCATTTATTCTCCACACATTTTGATAAAGCACCATTTTCAAATATTGTATAAGCTTCTTTGGTCTTTATTAGAAGTCTTTATTAGATATTTTATAAAAACTCCTGTATAAAAATCTACAAACAATACATAATCATTATTAATATCAAAGACATGAGGTCTGGTTCCTAGAAAACTTATGTATTGTTATAAATTCGTTATTAACCAATGTAATACAAAAGTCCCTAGAACCGTCTTGCCCTGCTGTAAAAGATACTATTACCTCGTTTTCATCAGTCAGATTCTTAAAGTACAACTCTGAGTCAATAAATTCATCCTTCAAGTTGTGTAAAGCAATTTTATCTCCATTATTATCCAAAGCCATAATGCAGATATCTTCCTATTTTCCGATCACGCAAATGATATTATTTAAATAGGACTTGTGCATCCAATTAGAGTACCTTCCTCTGCAAGATTAATCTCAATTTTCCTATTCAAACCAGTTTTTGTTATTTTCCAGAAACCGGATTTGTCCTTTATATAATGATGAACATAAATCATATTATTCCTCGAACTCACCAATAAATTAATCAGCTTAAATTTCTGTCGATATATGCTCTTACCATATCCCAAAATCCATCATAATCATTATTTAAACAAGCCGGCCGTTAAGATTATTATACTCCTTATCGTAACTACCGTCATCCCATATCATATAATTCTTTAGCCTTTTTAGAACATCTGCTTCATCTTTGCACCACAATTCTCAAGGGCATTTATGATTTCCGTATACCTATTACTTAAGATTACCGCTTATAACATCATCCAATCCATCCATTGCAATGTAGTATCATAATCAATAACAGTATTATGTCTGCAACGAAAGCGTGGATATTTTTAATTCTTTTATATACTGAGGCTCTGAATAAATATCTGCCATTGCCTGCAGAAAATCATCACCTTTTAAGTTTTGTGCAAATGCTTTTGTCTATAAAATTCATGTTATACCCTCTCCCACACACAGTTCATTCGTCTTTAACATCCACAAGTACAGCATCTTCCAAAGAAAAAATAATTGTTCATATTACTGCTACAACCAGTAATCCTTCCACGCCTGTTCAAAAGTTATCTCCTCAAGATTACTTAGATATACAAGGTCGTATCTACAACAGCATTAGGTATTCTACCACTTATTTCAAGACAATTTTTATATGTATGATTACCACAAGTCCAACTGCCATCACTCATTTTCACTATAGGTTTTATGATTTTCCTTCTATTGTATTCTTCACAACAACTTCTTTTTACAGCCTGTTATATTAAATATTAAAATCATGTGGTTAATAATATAATAACTCTTTTCATAGATTTACTCCTTTAATTTTGGCTTATTTTTACTCACAATGATATATGTCCTATTCCAAATATTATACCAAAGTATAATCAAAATAGTGTACATCATTGTTATTCCACTTAACAGAAACAGACAAGTGCCTATCACTGCCAATGTAATCTTTTTCCAATATGCTTCCTTGATAAAATATAACATCCACAGTATCCAATAAAAATAAGCAAAAATAATATTTCCAAAAAGCATAAACCAAGAATGCCTCAATAGAGCTAAATCCCAACTCACCCATTCCAAAAATCAAATACCATAAGAAACATACAACCATATTGACCAATTTGTTCTAAAATTTTCATAAACTTATTGGCATATCAGCTTTTTATAATTTTTACTTTAACCCCTGTAAATAATATTTGGAATAAGAAATAAAACTATAATTATCAGCTCAAATACATTCATCAACCAAAATTCATTTTTACCTGCTAGAAATATACTTGTTGGTCCATCTGAACCTCCTATTAATGATAGAATTGTTTAACATTTTTTCTCTCCTTTATTCATAAAATGATGTTTTATATAAACGTTATGGGACAGCTCCGGATGATAAATTCAAGCGAGCGATTAGGCGGAGCGAAATGTTATCATTCGTAGCGTCAACATGGTTGATTAATAAAAGCCTCACAACTTTGCCCATTAATACGATACCATATCACCTTTATTCCAAAATACATAATTCGACTACTGGACTCTTTTTCCTTCTGCCCAATCCATCCAGTATAAGTTGTACAATATCCAAAAACATCCTTCTGTCAAAATTTCAAACTCTACATTTGAATATTCTTCCATACTCAGCTTTAAACTATGGCTTTTCCTGAAAAATCACCTTCATAAACCGTTCTGTCAAATATTAAAATACTAGCATTCGTCTAAATCACTTTCATAAAACAAAAACTTCTCCTGAATATATTTTTCTTCGTCTTCTGTATATTGAAATATTTTATTAAGGTGCAATGTTAAAAATATTATCCTTAAATCTGATTTTCTTTATCTTTGCTATCATGTAAGCTAGAACAAAATATTACTATTCCTTATCTTGTATATAGTCCATTGTTACCTCACTATTTTCTTGTATTATAATAATTCCCACCTTAATGCCTGCTGATCGAATATCTTCTTTATTTTATCAAAATCATCCGTCAGAATTGTCGCTTCTAGTTAGATTTGGAAATTGTCTCAGTTCTGCAAGGCTTACATCGTTCAAATCAAAATATCCGTCTTCGCTGTCCCACAGCGGAATAATATTCATATACACTTCATTACCACCATCCATGTAAAAAGGATCCGACTTCTTTTGCTAAGCTCTTAGGTATCTGCAAGTTCTTTAAAAATAGTTAAGTGCAGACTCAATTACAGTTTCACTTTCTGTGTCAATCTCTTCACCCTATACTCTTTTGCAAATTCATAAATATCAAACTCAGTTGTAATACATTTATGTCGTACATCAACTCTTGAATGATTGCAAGCTTAAAATTAAAATTGTCAAACTGAAGATAGCTTCTTCCATATTATTGTAAAAATTTGCACTGTACTTCTCATTTGCCTTGCTTTTTCTATAGCCTTATTAATTTTTCAGCTTCAGATTTGATATATTTATTCTTATATAAAATGGCTATAATTAAAGGAAGTATTATAACAGGAAGGACTATAAGCCCACACAACAGCTAGACCCCACATAATGATTTCTTGTAGCACTTCTCCTGCAATATAGTTAATGAAGCCTGCTGTTAAGTCAAATATCTCACCCCACTTATCATAAACAGCAAAATACAAGCTAGTGCTAACAGTCCAAAAATTCCACCATCATCTTCTTTTGCAGCCTTGTCACATATATTCATTTTTCTTTCCATGCTGATTAATTCAGCATTTGAGATACTCAAAACCACTTTTTCTGCTCTTTCTTCTCTTGTCATTAGCCTCCTCCTTTGATATTATAATTCAAATTATTTTTCTCTAAAACCACAGCTACTCCATGTTCATTTCTTTTTCAATTCCGGTCTCAACAAACCCCGCATTTCTGCTAAAATCTACTGCTTTTGGGTTCCTTCATATCAGGCAAGCCTCACTTTTACATATCCTTCTCGCTTAAAAGTCATTTACAAAGCTTCATCAATTATAGAACTGCCTATTCCTCGGACTCTTTAATATCCACAATAATCCTATGAAAATGGTGTCCTCTGTGGGAAAGATACGATATAATCCATCACTGCCCTAGCTGATTATCATTAAAAATCCCAGATAAAAACTTATCTATTAAAGCTCTTCCTGGTGGTAGTGCCCCAAATCATTGAGTACAGATTCGATGCTGGTTTTGGTGGACAATACCTCAAAATATAATGATTTTCCGGATAACAAATTAATAATATTTGCTGCATCATCCTCTTCTCCATTTTTGACTTTGTATTTTTGTAGAATAGTATACTAAATCAAACATAAATACCTCGCAAATTCTAATTTTTGTAGGGCTAATGTGTTGTTTGACTTACTAAGTCACTGCCTCCACCGATAGTAGTGCCAGTTAATCTCTTGCTAATAAATATAAAGTGCATAATATTTCGATTAGTCAATAAAGTGCACCATTTCACTAATAAATGTCCAGACTCGCTCGGTTTTCTGGAACAAGCTGTTTTAGAATAGTTCTGTTGACGAAAAACCCTAATGCGCTCGCTTAGGCATTTTAGGTTCCGGCTGTTGAACTGAAATCTAAGTGAATAGTCCTATTTATATAAGAGCTGTAAACAATTGGTGAAATATGCGGTATTGTCAGCTCAGGCTGATTTGATTGATAAGTCGAGCACAAACAAAACACATCAGCCACAAGGGGCAGGGTTGGGGTAGCTGTCTTTCATTTGGTATTCTAGTTATTATTTATATAAATTTAGGTGCCAGCTCGAATGATAAATTCTAAGCGAGCGCATTAGGGCGGAGCGAGTCTGAAATGTTATCATTCCCGGGCGTCACTGAGGGGGCTAGATAGCTGATGACAGCAAAAACTGATAATGCCGCATAGTTCGCTGCTTCGCTCTGACTTCGTGCTTCGCACTCGTCAATTGCGGACAGCTTCAGTATAGACGGGACTAACGCACCTTGCAGTGCGAGTGCACGCCAAAAGCGAGCGCATCAGGCGGAGCGAAGCGGATGCCGGGCGAGTCTGGACATTTATCAATTTTTGCGTCTACTTTGCAACTTATTTTAGCCCAGCAACTTAGAATTTGATCACAGATAGCTCCTGAGTTGAACCATAGTCAATCATTAATTGTTGCATCAAAATGTTTCAGCATGAAACATTTAAATAAATATCGCCATATCATAAAGCCTCTTATTCCACTTTGCACTACGCAATTAAGTTTGGTGTATTAAATTATTATTATCAATTTTTACCCTTATGTAAATATTAAATTTATACAACACTCTTCTACAAACTCATTAATCAATTCATTTACTATCGGGGTTTGTCTGTATTGAATTATGACCTGCATTATCAATCCATTCAACACTCTTTCCTGTATTTTTCTCAAATGATTTTAAATATCTAACACAAGATCCTGCACGATCTTCTTTTTCCACATATTATAATATAAGGACATTTTATATCATATGCTAAATTCTTTCTCACTGCACTTGCTAAAATTTTATAGCCATAGTCCGGCAAGACAGAGTACCTTTTTATTTCCATCATAAACCATCATCATATCAAACATTAACTTTCTTCCATATTCAGTAGTTGATACACCTTTTGCACCTTCCTTCAATAGTCCAGGATAAATCCCTATAAATTAGCTCCACAATTTTTAGCAACCATAACTCTATTGCAGCATAATACTTCCTTTGAAGCGAGGGCGAATCAATTGTAACAAGACCCTTTAGCTTTCAGGGAAATAATTCTGCGTAAACCTGTCCTAAATATCCACCCATTGATTGACCAATTAATATGAGCATATCAATGCATTCCTTTATCAATATTTCATTCAGCCATTTTGCTTCATCAAACAAATCAAAATCGAGTTTTAAAAAGGATATGATGATGCATGTCCCAGTGCATCCTAAACCAGTACTCTAAACTATCCTCAAAAAAATATTCTATCTGTTTATCAAACAATCGATGATCAGCAGTGAGTCCAGGCAAAAATATAAGAGTAATTTCTAATTGTTTATTAGGGTTATTTACCCAACAATGAATTACTCCTAACGAAGTTTTCTAGCTTTTTCCAGCATACTCATACCCTCCTTTACATCTTTTAAACAACATAAATTACATTTCCTCTATAACAGCTATTCTTTGTAATATCTCCCTGCCAGTTCCTTAGCCTTTATAAAATCATCTTTACTAAGTATCATCAATACATAGCTGTCACCACCCACATCCATTGCAGATAAAACATAGTCTGCTCCATTGAGTGTTAATTATTTTGCCCCACCTTGTGAACATCTTCATCGCTATCAATATTTCTTCGTTTTACTTCAAGCTCTAGTCCTGTACTTAGTTTATTTTACAGCAATCATAAAATCATCTTTTCTTATTTTTCCAGTCAAGTTCAATTGCCCTACCCTTTTTCAATAACTCTTATAAAGTTCAACCATCTATCTTCAACATCTTGGATACTTTCAACCTTTACCTTCTTAAGAAATTTCCTTGCATCTAGTATCTCCTATTAAAAGTTCCGATAATTCCGCAAATGCCTTTCGAACCTTTTTCGTCTTCATCTTCCACAACCTCTACATAGGTTTTCTCATCGGAAGAATCTCCTTTTGTACAAATGTCTCTCATTATTTTTATTGTATCATCGTAGCTTAAATCATAGATACAATACTTTTTACTATTTATTACAAGGTATAAGTTTATAGTCTTTATTCTTTTGCGACGACAGTCTTCATTAAGATGCAACCCTTTTATCCATAGGGTGGATGTATCTCTCATAATAAAAATATCCATCCCTGCATAGCCTTAAGTGTATTGTTGATACCATCAATATGGAAACCTTTACTATATGCCTGGATCTTTCAAGAGCTATTCTTCATATGTATTAAATACTTGCTTTTTGAATCCAATTATATATACTCATAACAACCTCCCAAAAATGTTTTCATCGAAACATTGATATTTTTAATTTCTTTTTATTTCACTATAATGCCTACAATTGTAAATATAGTTTTTACATAAAGTAAGCTTTTCTGAGTTTTTGTCTATCGATAATTTTTATCAATAGCAATTGTATTTGAATTAAAATGTTTCACGTGAAACATTTTATAGTTCTTATGATACTAAAATAAGCCAGCCTAAAGCTATACTTCCCTCTATCAAATAGAACTTAACCAAAAGTTTCTTCCAGCCATTTCTTTATATCATCAATTGTCTTATCACAGGATAAGTTAAGCTGTGAACAATCCGTCTCATAAAGCAATATCACATTCTTATCTTCATCAAAATAAGTTCTAAGCCAAGCTATGAATCTTGCAAACTCGTATAACTCGTCATCCAGAATTAAAAGTATTCTATATTGCAAATGTACAGCGATTTCTATCCATTCTCAATTCAAATTGATATGGTCCTGAATAGTTCTCCCAGCAAATGTCATAAGTTCTGGCAGTATTACTTACTTCAATATTAGTGCCGGGATATTTTGCATCAATATCTTCATTAAAACTTTCTTAAGATCAAATTTGTAATCTTCATTCAAGTGAACATACAGTGTTACAGCCATATGCTATCTCACACCCCTGTATTAGCTTTTGACAATTCTAATTCTGACAAATTGGAACAAGTATATAATTGCCTCAAGTAAATCATTATCAAATTCAATATCATAGTAGTCTGTGGCAAACTCCTCAAATCTCTCGCAAGTATCGAAAGCATATCCGAGTAACCAGCGTCCTCCATCATTTCCTTCTATCTGATTTTTGATGAACTTCGCCGTCATACCAGATGAAAATATGTTGTTTCTTTCATTTCATCATCTGTAAAAGATTCTTCAATTTTCTCATCTAAGCCATAATACATCTTGTCTATAACACTCTGATTCCATTCATCAGCAGCATATTGATTCAAACTGTTTCCTCGAGCAGCAAACCTTTTACCAAGACCGCAGTTTCACTAAATATTACTGTTAACATATCTCCCACACCGTTATCCACAATGTATTTAACAGTTTCTTATCCTCGTACTTTCTTACCAATCTAATCGTCATCATCTTCCGGCTCAGTTAAAGCATTATCTAAAACAAACAAGGCTTCTAAGCTTGAACGGCATATCTATCCAGTCCATACTTTTCCTGCTTTGATATAGATTTTCTTTTAACATATATTTCCCTCTATTTTTGATTTGCCTTATTGACATGAAGTTAGACTCTTATTTTTGACTTGTAAAATTCCAAATATTTTGGATCGTCATATTCGAAGTATCTATACTTAACGCCTTTTTGTTTGACAAGATTATCCCATATATGAAAAGCTTCATCCATATTTCCAGCTTCAAATTCATATTTAGCTTTCCATATGATCAATTTTCCAAAATCAAACAAATGTAAGTGTCGTCATTCTCTGTCATTCCTATCTAACCAAAGTTTAACAAAATTCAGATTGTTATTTTGAGGCTACGACAAAAAACATCTTAGCATAGATTTAGCAGCCTGATTCCACTTTGCTCCTGATTCCCGGAAATGCTTCCACCCTTGTTCAGCTAAACAAAACCTGCTTCTAATTCGTTAGCCATTTAGCTTATTTATAGCCCTCCTTACCATAGTTTATAATGGCTTCATATCTTTCGTCATCTAGCAGCATGCTTCTTATACCTCCTGATAGTTAAGTAAATTTCTCACTCATAATTATATACCAAGCACCAAACAAATTCTAATTTGTAGGGCTGATGTGTTGTTAACTACTAAGCCACGCCTTCGCTGATAGCATACCAGCTAAGCAATTGCTAAAAATATAAGTGCATAATATTTCGATTAGCCAATAAAAGTGACGCCACTAATAAATGTCCAGACTCGCTCCGGTTTTTCTTAAACGAAGCTGTTTTAGAATAGTTCTGTTGACGAAAAACCCTAATGCGCTCGCTTTTTGGCAGTGACTCGCACTTTTGCAAGGTGCGAAGCAGCGAAGCAAGGTGCGTTAGTCCTGCCTATATATAGCTGTCCACGCAGTGACGAGTGCGTAGCACGATGTCAGAGTGGAAACAACGAAACTATGCGGCATTATTAGTTCCGGCTGTTGAACTGAAATCTAAGTGAATAGTCCTATTTATTAGAGCTGTAAACAATTGGTGAAAATATGCGGTATTATCAGCTCAGGCTGTTTGATTGACAAAGTCGGCACAAACAAACACATCAGCCACAAGGGGCGGTGTGGGTGGCTGCCTTTCATTTGGTATTCTAGTTAGTAGTTTTGTATAAATTTAAGTGCCAGCTCGAATGATAAATTCTAAGCGAGCGCATTGGGCGGAGCGGCGGATGCCGAGCGGAAGTCGCAAATGTTATCATTCGGAGCCGTCATCGTGGGATAGATAACAGATGACAGCAAAAACTGATAATGCCGCATAGTTCTGCTGTCGCTCTGACTTGTGCTTCGCACTCGTCAATTGCGGACAGCTATTATATAGGCAGGACTAACGCACCTTGCTTTCGCTGCTTCCTTGCAACGGGTGCGAGTCACTCGCCAAAAAGCGAGCGCATCAGGCGTAGTGAAGCGGATGCCGGGCGAGTCTGGACATTTATCAGTTTTGCGTCGAAATTGGCTGATTCATATAACTCGACAAATTAAAATTTAACTATCAAAGCATATTCATCCAAATTTTTCAAAAACTCTTCTATTTATATCTTCATAACACTTATTATCAAAATCAAGCTTATGATTTGCTTCAAACTATATTATTTTTCTTCCATTTCAGGACAGATCCCTTCTGTAAATAGCCCTTGTTTCGTAAAGCTGCCTTAACCTCTATCAAAGTATTTTGCTAAAACAACATTACTCATTTGTCTCTCCTAGTAACTTTTTGATATATTTCTATTGTTCCTGCATTTTCTTCAGTAGTTTCACTATTCTTTCCTATTCTTGGCGGTTTTCATAAAAGTAGGGAGATGATCAGATTGGGACATTCCTGTGATATTGTAGAGGCTTTATCCCTCATTTCAGCACTGAGATATTTAATTAAATACCCAAGGTGTTCACGGTTCAGTGCCAAACAGGCTGCCCTGAAAATGTCAAAAACCACAGCTCTAGTCCGAAATAAGGTTCTCTTCCATGCTCAATTTCAGCAGTATATGATGACTCAGCAGTTTTTATGAAGCTCCCCTTGCATTTTAGTTCCATAATAAGGACATAATACATTTAGGGCAGAAAAATGCTGCTTTGCCTTGTCTTCAATATCTACTCTATAATATCTGCCACAATTTATGCATTTGTTATTAACATCATAGCGGTGAAATTGTGCGATCATTCTTTTTGATGACCACAGCTCGTACACTTAAAATGCACGTTGTCATTATCAGCAACTATCACCCCTAATCCCTTGACATTTAGGACATTTGACTTGTATTCCAGACTCCCATAGCACTCTATACACTGTATTTCAAAATAGGCTTCATCAATTATACGGCTCATAGCCTTCCAAGCTCCTTTCTTGGCGAGTCCAAATATATCTATAACTAGCAAGTCCCTTCATTTTCGTTTCTTCAACAACTGCTATCCTATTTAATATCTCTCTCTGGCTCCTTAGCCTTTTATAAAATCTTCTTTACTAAGTATCATCAATACATAGCTGTCACTCCCCCACATCCATATCTGATAAAACATAATCTTTTCCAGATTGAATTGATGATTTTGCCCCATCTAGGAACATCTTCCTCACTATCCAATATTTCACCATCTATCTCAAGTTCAAAACCTTTACTTAGTTTTTAATTGCAGACATAAAAAATCATCTTTTCTTACTTTTCCAGTCAAGTTCTATTGCTATACCTTTTCGCAACAACTCTTCATAAAGTTCAAGCCAGGCATCTTCCATAGTCTTCTTCATTCTCAGGCTTTACTTTCTTAAGAAGTAGCTTTGTATGTTTAGTATTTCCTAATAATAGTTCTGTTAATTCAACAAATGCTTTCTGCATCTTTTCATTCTCATCGTCCACAACTTCTACATAGCTTTTTGCATCAGGAAGAGTCTCTTTTTGCATAAAAAGTTCTCATTATTTTTATCGCATCTTCATAGCTCTAAGTCATATATACAGTATTTTTACCGTTTATTTCAAGGTATAAATTCATAATCTTTATTTTTGCTACAACTGCCTTCATTGAGGTGCAGCCTTTTTATCGCATAAGGCGGAGCGTGTCTCTGTATAGTAAATATATCCATCCTTCATAGCTTTTTGATGTATTATTAATACCATCAATATGAAAACTCTTTATGATTAGAATTTGGATTTTTAATCCACCATTCTACATATGTCCCAAAGCAATTTTCTTTGAATCAATTATAAATACTCATACTAACCTCATTTCCCAATGTTTCACGTGAAACATTTTTTATTGTTCTAATATTCTATCCGTACTATCACATAAGAAATTAACCAAAAAGTTTCTTCAAGCCATATCCTTATATCATCAATTGTCTTATCGCAGGATAAATTAAGCTTTGTGAACAATCCGTCTCATAAAGCAATATCACATTCTTATCTCTATCAAAAATAACTTCTAAGCCAAGCTTTCATGATCGTGCAAACTCGTATAACTCGTCATCAGAATTTAAAGTATTCTATAGCAATGTACAGCGATTTCTATCCATTCTGAGTTCAAATTGATACTGCTTAGAATAATTTTTCCCAGCAAATGTCAAAATTTCGAGCAGTAATGCTTTACTTCCAAGTTCGTGCCAGGATATTTTATACTAATATCTTCATTAAATAGCTTAACATCAAACTGTGAATTTCTTTCTTCATTTAAGTGAATATATACTGTTATAGACATTGTTATCTACACCCCCCGTATCAGTTTTGACAATTCTAATTCTGACAAAGCTGAATAAGTGTATAATTTTCTAAGTAAGTCATTGTCAAATACCATATCATAATAGTCTGTCGCAAACTCCTTAAATCTTTCCATAACTATCGAAAGCATATCCGAGTAACCAGCGTCCTCCATCATTTCCTTCTATCTGATTTTGATGAACTTCATGCCGTCATACCAAATAAAAAGTAGTTTCCTGTCTCTCATCATCTGTAAACATATTTTTCATTTTCTCGTCTAAGCCTTCATACATCATATCAATAATGTCCTGATTCCATTCAGCAGCAGCAAACTGATTAAGACTATTTTCATGAGCAAAGCCTTTTATTAGCACTGCAGTTTCTGTAAATAATACTATTAACTTATCTCCTGCACCATTATCAACAATATACTATCATATTATCAGTCTCGAACTTCCGTATCAATCTCAAGTCATCATCTTCTGGCTCAGTTAATGCATTGTTCTAAAACATATAGGCTTCCAAATGTATTAACATATTATTCCAATCCATATATTTTTCTTTGTTTTTGATATATCGTTGTTTACTTTATCTAACATAATAGTCCTCCAACTAACTACATAAACTTTCTGTTATTGTATATATCGTATGGCATATCTTACAGCTATTAATTTCTTGCCACCAATTATCACTTCTTTATCATCATTGCAAAGTTCAAATCCATACCTTTTCATAGAACTTCCTGGCTCTGGTGTTTTCTTCAAGAACATAAAGAATAACCTCTTTATATTCATGTATTCTTAATTCATTTTATTACTGAATCATTATTTTTATTCCATAACCTTTGCCTATATATTCAGGCAACAAATAAATTGAAATTATTTCTCCAGAATCACTGCAATTATCAATTCTTGCTCTACCAAAACTTGCAGTCCCTGATATACTCACCATCTTTAATGCATACCATAGTGTACAAAGCCAGGACTTTTCCAATCTGTTACTCAATGTCCTCTTGGAATTTTTATCTAGAAATTCCTGTGGAACGATACCTCTATAAGTATATTTTCCAACTATCCTCCATTATTTTGCTAATTTTCATTTTATCATCAGACGAATCAATATATCTTATTTCCATTATTTCTCCTTATCTGAGTGGGGCTTGTCTATCTTATATTTTTATCATTATGTATATAGTAAATTGTTTTAGGGTTATAGCTCATTATAAGTTCCCAATCTTTCTTTAATTTGCTATTTTCTTCGTATGCATCAAGTAATAATAATTGTACACCTTGTTTTCATTAACTTCCTAACTAAGCCGATGTGGTCAGTATAAGTAAAGAAACACTATAAGCAAATCAATCCTTTACATAATAAACTATATCCATTGCATCATTTATTCTTTCAAGTTCCCCTATTCTTTTATATCCAAGCTTTTCATACAGATAACAATTACCCTTTTCTTGAAAGATAGTATCTAGCTTCCAGTTATTTTTCTCCCATGAATTCTTTCTATTTCAGAAAAACTCTTTTGCGCTATACCTTTATTACGGTAATGTTCAACTATAAAAATAAGAGCAATTCTCTTTCTCTCGCATCCTTCTTATCAACTACCCTAACAGCACTCGACAATGTTTTTCATCCACATAGATATAATAGAAATAAGTATAATCTTGTAGTAATTTTGCTTTAATCTTCTCTTTCAGATTCAGCTCCCGGACTTGTTCTAAAATCTTGATATTTTCTAACAAACTTTTTGAATGCAATGATTTGCATATTCCATAAGTTTTCCACTTCATTAACACCAATTTCTAACTAATTTTTATGTTTCATCTGCATCTCCACTTCATAAATTTTCTTCGACAAATTCTAATTTGTAGGGCTAATGTGTTGTTTGTTGACTAAGTCATACCTCCACTAATAAATGTCCAGACTCGCTCCGGTTTTCCTGAACGAAGCTGTTTTAGAATAGTTCTGTTGACGAAAACCTAATGCGCCTCGCTTAGGCATTATTAGTTCCGAGCTGTTTTAATTGATTAGTCAGCAAAAAAACACATCAACCACAAGGGGAGCAGGTTGGAGGTGGCTGCCCTTTCATTTGGTATTCTAGTTATTATTTGTATAAATTTAGGTGCCAGCTCCGAATGATAAATTCTAAGCGAGGCGCATTAGGCGAAGCAGAAGCGGATGCCCGGAGCGAGTCTGAAATGTTATCATTCGGAGCGTCAACTGAGTTGATTTAAAATAGCCTACAAATTAGAATTTATCTTATAAATGTTTCACGTGAAACATTTTTCATAATCATAATAGTCTACAAACAAGTTGGATGCATAATTAAATCTATTATCAAAAATGCTTGTAAAAATATTATTCTTATTTTTCAAAATAGATACAGTTTTCTATTCGACATTATTATAAACTTCTATACCCAGAACTTTAATAATAATTCCTTCTTCATATTCTTTTTCCCGATTCAACAGGTGCTAACCTATGAACCTTTAAAACTCTATAAACTAAAGCTTTATAGCTCACAGTACCTCCATCTTTTTAATCGCAACGGAATTGGTATAAGAAGAAAAAAACAGCTAACAGATGCCTACAATAACCACATTTCGTTTTTTTCATGTTTAACCCCTCAAAGATGATTTCTACATTTCTTTTTATTTTTCAATCTCTATAATTTTCACCGCAATGGCTACAGTGATAAATATGTTTGCATATAAGAGTCTTTCCAAATTTTCAAAAGCCACCGCAATGTAGGCTATCTCAAATACTTTTTATCAATCAGAATATATCCTGCTAAACCTACAATAGCAAAAAGCAAACAAAGTTTTTAATAAAGAATCCACCTATCAAGCAAATACAAAAACACTATTACGCAAATATATGCAGAATAAAAGTTTTTCTTTTTATCATAAAATCTCCCTTTTTATTTTTATATTCATATCTTACAACAATTTCTTCATATACCTCTCTTCATATTCAACATAACTATGTTTTTGATAAAAAGAATAAGACTCAAAACCAATCATCTTTAGGTATGCTTAGGATCACTTTTTGCAACAGATATCTCATTATTTTTTCATATCTTCTTCTGCAATTTTAAGTAACGCACTACCTATTCCTTTTTGTTTCTCCGCCACCTTAACAAATAACCTATGAATGAATGCTTCATTTGTGCCATCAACTCTTACATATCCAATACTTCCTATAACTCTGTCATTACCATCAATGGCAATCCAAAATCTGCCACCTCTATCAAAATAATGAGATTTTATATCAACAGGTCTTCATTTAAGCCCGGTTTTTCTACCCAAAACATCCTTAGCTTTGCAAAAATCATAAATATTAGATCATCTCTATAGCTTTCTTCAAAAAGGTATAATTTTTCCTATTCTAATATCTCCAAAAATACAGATTTATTCATCTTATAAACACCAAATCATCCCCATCAAAAATTCGCTTTTTCTAAATCCTAAATTAATGTATAATCTCTGAGCCAACTCATTTATTTTTGTTCAGTAGTTAGGAAAAATCGGCATATTGCTGTCCACATTTTTCAAAGTTTTTATCACACTCTCTGCGGTTTGCTCTTCCTAAACCCTTATTCTGATAATTCTTATCTATATAAAAACTCCAATTAAACCCTTTTTTATTAAGTACTATTTTTCTAAACGAAATAAAGCCCACTCTTTTATTTTTATTATTGTAAATAACACAAGGCACATTATTTTCCGGATCTAAATATGCTCTCCTACCGAAAAACTTGCAGGATTTACATATTCCATCTGTCCACTTGTTATCTTACATTTCTTCTACCGCATACCAAAGGTCAGTTTCATCTTCTATCGGCTTTATCCAAACTAGTGAATTACTGCTTAAATTTTGTTTTATTTCGGATAAAAATTTCCCCCATATAATCTCCTATAATTTGCAATTTTAATGTTGGTGTTTTTTTGTTTTTTGTTATCAAAAACGCTAATATTAGCTGCTTGTATTATCATCCATCATTATAATTTCAGAGTCATAATACTTTTCTGTAAACTCAACTTTTTCCATAATCTCAGCCTTTGTAAAATGACTGTTTCTCAGGTGCAACCACCCACTTTTCTTCTACATCATCGTAACGATGAATAATGGCAGTACCCTACCCGTAAACTCTTTTATCGGCTCATCAATACCCTATTATAGAGCATCTTGTTCTTCACCATCTCCTGCAATTATTCCTTCTATATATCCATAATTTTATCGGATAATACATATTCTTATGTTTTAGGGATGATAGCTTCCGAGCGGTCTATCTACTGTTACTTTTACAAGCTTACCAAACATGGTTTTACTCCAATATTTAACCCTAAATTATTGATATTGTCTTATTTCAGCATTTAACCTTTCTATCAAACTAATTATATCTCTTCTGAAATCCTTTTAACTCATACAATGTATCTTTAATTTCACCCTGTACCCTAATATCCGTAAATATATTGTCAAACCAGATGTCAAAAAGCACCATCGCTAATAGTATCGCTTATTTCTGCCAGCAAATGCATATCAACATCTTCAAGCTCATACTTAATACAGTTAGTGAAGGTAAATTTCTTCGATATCAGCATTTGCATCCTGAATTTTACCCCTCTTAATAAAGCTTGAAAATCATTCCTCCACCAAAAATATCAAATAATCCCCAGGATGATACTGTCTAAAGAAGATGGCGTTATCTATCCTTGCAATTACCTCTTCAGCCGCCCTCTTTGCTTCATAAAGTTCTTTTAATCTGTCCATTCTCATACCTCCATAAAAAGTTAATATTCTACTGTTTCTTTCTTACCTTCGGAACCGGCAATTCATCAAAAATCCTATCCCCTGTCCGGCAAAGCTTATAACTCCATAAATAAGAGCATATATCATTTGCACTTTCGTTATAATAGATAAAAACAGTCGGTAACCAAAGTAATGCAACTGCCAGAGATAAATACCATTTAAATCCATTCATTTTGGCATAAACAAGTGAAAGTATGAATAATATAACCGGTAAAAGACAGAGCAGTGTAAACATAGCACTGCCTGTATCCCTACACAACAACGGTGCTGCCACATAAAATGCAAACATTACTAAAAATATAAACATAATATTTCTTTATAAAGCTTTCATCCTGCCTCCTTTATTATCACCTTCTCTGTTTCCTGTGAAAATAATTAACATAGTTCATCAAAAACACATCTAAATCAATCATATCACTGATTTTTAATTCTATTTTATCTTTTTATTTTTTTAATACAAATGAATATCCAAAAATATTTACCTTTTACAAATAATTATAATTTTATCCATGGATTTTTGCTTCAATTAAATTGCTCCAATTTTGACAAGAGCCTTATATATCCCTTCATCGTTATTACTATCAGTTATAGTCTTAAAGCGTTGTTTTAAGTTCATCAGGTGCATTTTTCCATAAGAAATGGAAGTCCTACCACTTCAAGCATTTCCACATCGTTAAAATTATCTCCAAAAGCTGCTGCCCTCTTCACATCTATATTCCACAATCTACATAGTTCCAAAACCGCACTTCCCTTTGTTATACCAGGGAGCCATAATCTCAATCATAGTATGAAATGATTTAACTACCGATAAAGCAGGGAAGTTCTTCTTTATCTTATCTTCAATTTCATCAGTCTTTTTCAGGGGTTACAGATACAAAAGAATTTTTTCCCTATCTTTGCATCGATGGATAATAACTCTACAGAGCCACTGACAGCCTCAGTTTTTCACGATATTTTCCTCAGTTATCACTCTTTCATCGCTCTTATCCTTAACTATCCAGTTATCACCTGAGTAAAGATTCCAACAACAGTCAAGTTCTCTTTCTCAATAAAACTGATTACTTTCTCTGCTATTTCCCTATTAAAACCTGATGAATACACAGTATTCTTATTCTCATCTAATATTAAAGCTCCACTGTAACATATAATAGGGCAGGAAAATCCATTTTCCTCTAAAATAGGATATATTCTGATGGACTTCTAGCCGATATTATTACAAAGGAATATCTTTTTCTGTAATTTTTTTGTATTGCATACTTTGTTCCATCAAACATCTTATGCTCACTATTTAATAAGGTTCCCATCTACATCACTGAAAACTATTTCTAAATCCATATTTTACTCCCTATATTCCCTCAAGTTAAACTCTGATATATCTCTGGTTTCTGCTTCTTGGTGTATCCGGATCTGTCATTTTAATACACACATATCTATTGCAGGATTTAGATAATTCTTTCTAAATCCCTCTCTTGATTTCAAGCCAAAGCTTTTCCATAAGTGTCTTACTCGTGTATGGAATGTCATATTCCATCACATCAAAGTAACCTTTCTTTAACAGCTTCTGAAATATGCTCATTTGCTTCATTAAACTGAATAGAGATATCGTCTAAAATTTTATCAAGCTGTGACAACATAAATTCTATAAAAAATCGTAGAATCCCCATTAATATGACATTTTTGCAATCACTTCATAATATTCCTCCTGAAATTTCTCTATCTGGCTTTTCAATGAGAATATATTCAAAATATCGTCTTCCACTTCGATAGTATAGCTGTTTGCCACAATCTTGCCATTCTTCCGTTACCGTCAGAAAATGGATGAATAAATACAAATTCATAGTGAAAATGTACAACTCATTATAAGCGGATGAACCTGATTATGATTTTTCTTCATCCAATCAAAAAGCTCACTTACAAGCTGTGGGACAAACTTTTGCAGGTGGTGCCATAAATATGCATTCTTCACCAGTTCTGAATTCACCTGATTCTCTCAAAAATATTATTTATCATAACTCCATAGAATTTTTTAAATCCTTGATATCATAAGGATTAATATCAGATAAATGTTCGTAAGCAGCATAGGCATTCTTGACCTCAAGAATTTCTTTTCTGCTCTCCTAATACAGTCTTTCCATTTATTACATCTCTTACCTGTCCCAAAAGAAAGTGAATTTGCCTCAATTTTTAAGTGATGAATGAATGGATTTAATTCTATTATTTCTTCTAAGATATGGTCTTGTATCCAAGATTACCAATCGCAGTTATCCTTCCTATTTTTCTGAAATAGACGATACATACATTAATATCTTATCTGTAATTATAAAAGGCGGTTTATACTTCTCCATAATTTCACCTTACTTCCGTATTATCTTCCGCATTTACTTCCTACAAATATACAACAAATGGCAAGAATACTCCCAGCATTTTCCCTTTTTCACAAATATGGAGCTGATAGTCTAAAAATAATTTAAAATCGTCATCTGACATTTTAAATTCAGGATCTCTCTCAACTATTTCTAAAACACTGTCTGCAGCAACCGTAGTTATATACTTCACTGGTTTTAGCCTCAAACATTTCTTCAAATTCCACTATATCAAAAACCTGTAAATGCCTGTTCTGTGAAATGCTTCACCTTATAGTCCTCATCAAAAATTACTATAAAACCCTCTTTAGAAATTGCCTGAAAGATAATTACTCATCATAATTGCATCGCTGAGTAAAAATGCTACAAGTACAACTCCATCAGGCTTTGTTACACGAATTGCTTCATCTAAGGCCTTATGCCTGTCTTTTTCTTCATATAGATGATACATAGGGTCCAAATAAAGGTTACATCAAAAGGTATTGTCATCAAATCTACTTAGATTCAATTTCATCACCCTGAAAAGCTGATATATTCTCCAAACCTTTAGCATTTTCTTTAAGACTTCAAGATTACTTTCCACAAGCTCAACCACAGTAATATCATAACCTGCAAAGTGCTATGGAATATCTGCCTGTCCCTGCACCTATTTCCAGTATCTTATCACCGGGCTTGATGTACTTATCCATAATTCATCGTAATAAAATACTCAAAGCTGCCCCTGTCTGCTTGAGGTAAGCCTTTATCCTCATCAAACTTCCCATATATGGTTTTTAGCATTTCAATTCTTTCTGCCATATACTTTATCCTTTTACAACATTATTAGTACTATTATAAAGATGATGTGGGTGTCAAAAGTATTTGACACCCATTGATAGGATTGCTACAGCTACGCTTTTCGCAATCCTTGAAAAAAATATTCGTAATCCGCTCATTTTTGCAAAAAATGGCTGCTTACTCATATTTTTGCGTGTCAAAAGTTAATAAATTCTCTTGCAAAGCAAGCTTGCATCAATTTCTTAAATTTTGACACTTATATCATAAAATAACAGAAAAGGAGATGAAGTACATACCATCTCCTAAATCTATATTCTCTAAGCAACCTGTGGATAATCAATTACAGCAATTTCCTGCATCATAGCTGTATCTACAATAATTTCAAAGCCTCTCTGCAACTTCATCTGTATAATATTTTTTCTCACACTGCTCACACTCAAGGCAAGGAACATTTTTAATAACAATAATACAATTATTATAATTTACTATATGTGTAGTCATACTTGCTACTGTTGTTCTATTTTTACAATACATACACATATTCTTTACTCCTTCCTCCTAGTTTTTAAGTCATCTTCGAATTTTTGTGTCAGGATAATACACGGTTATCACATATATTTTTCATATTATCACATCCAGCAACTATATGCAAAATCTTTCCATTAAAAATTCCCCACCATTCCAGCCCCAGTTTGTTGTTGTTTCGTATTTTTACATAGATTCTCTCAAGCTCTATTCCAAGTACCTCGTTAAATATCTTTGTTATCTCAGCAGTCAAATTATTAAAAAGCCTCCTTATTCTCACTGCCAAATACACTTACTTCCACATAGGCTATATCCCTTATCATTACTGCCCTTAAAATAAAGATGACTTTCAGGTTCAAAATTAACCATAAGCCAAGCCTCACTTTTTCCCAGGTATCAGCTCAATTGCCTTTCCAAGCCTATCCTTAACAATAAGTTCCTCGTCTCTACTGATCTTCTTAGTAATTTTAGAATTAATAAATGGCATAACATTTTCTCCTTTTCTTTTCTAATTTTATAATACAAGTTCTAAATATAAAACTTAGTTTGGCTAACAATAAATTAAAGATACTAAATAAAATCATAATCTCGTACACAATTCTCTATTGTGGCTAATGTACCGTTATTTTATCACTATTATGAATAATATTACCATTAAATATTTTAGATATCAGCACCTAATGATAAATTCTAAGCAGGCGCATTAGGTTTTTCGTCAACATAACAATACTAAAAACTGACGCTTACAGAAAAACCGGAGCGAGTCTGAAATGTTATCATTAGGGGCGTCACTATAATCTACAATCTCATTATAACTTTGTATATTAAACGAGTACATTACCACAACCTACTTCCCCATACAAAAATCCTTAAATATCTTATCAGCCAAATCCTCACTGGTGGTATCACCGGTTACTTCACCAATGGCATTATAAGCATTCATAAGGTCAATAGTATAAAAGTCCTCAGACACACCTGAGTCTATGGACTCAAGTACCATATTAAGGCTTTCCTTAGCCCTTCTTATTGCGCCCTCCTGCCGCAGATTGGAAAGATAGATTTCATTGTTAAAGTCTAACTCCCCGTTAAAGAACATCTCTTTTATTATCTCAGTTAATTTCTCTATTCCAACCCTCTTCTTGCCGATATTTCTACAGGTTGAATTCCGAAAAAGCCTTGTATTCCTCATCCGTCAATCCTCTTTCAAGGTCCGTTTTATTTAAGATAAGAACGGATTTTTCTGGATTTAATCTCATCTAAAAGCTCCTTGTCCTCTGTGGAAAGTGGCTTAGATCCATCTATTATCATAAGCACAAGGTCTGCATCACTTAGATGCTCCTTCGCCCTCTCAATTCCCATTCTCTCAATCTCATTGTCAGTCTCCCTAATTCCTGCTGTATCCACAATATTAAGAGAGATATCCCCAAGGCTTACACTCTGCATCAGAGCATCCCTTGTAGTGCCCGGAATATCGGTTACTATGGCAACATCTTCCCCTGAAATGTAGTTAAGAAATGAAGACTTACCCACATTCGGCTTTCCAACTATTACAGTCTTAATGCCCTCTTTAATTATCCTTCCTTTACCTGCATTTTCCAAAATGTTATCCAGGGCATTTATATTGTTAACAACATTTTCCCTTATCTCCTCAGCCTTACCATCAAGTGACATGCTGCTCAGGGTCATCAAGGGCTGCCTCTTATAAGCCATATCAGTTAAAATGCTCTCTTTTACAGGCTTTTAATTTATCTCCTATTCCACCGTTTAGCCTTCTGCCTGCACTCTTTTATGGCATAGTCGCTGTCTGCTCTTATGATGTCCCTAACCGCTTCTGCCTGTGTAAGGTCAATTCGTCCTGAAAGAAGGCTCTTTTTGTAAAATTCTCCTGGTTCTGCAAGCCTTGCTCCTGCTTTTATAGCAGTTTCAAGCACTTTTTGTTATAAATGCACCACCGTGGCAGTTTATTTCCACTACATCTTCTCTTGTATAAGTCCTTGGTCCCTTCATAAATGAAACCAAGACCTCATCTCTACATCTGTCTCATTATAAATATGCCCGTATTTAATGGTATGGGTGTCTATTTTATCTACATCAGTAGAAGATAGTTTCATCAGCTTTCCCGCTATATTAAAGACATCTTCACCACTTATTCTTATAATACTTATTCCTGAATTTCCAACCGCAGTTGAAATCGCCGTAATTGTATCATTCATCTATACCATCCTCCAATAGCCATTGTATAAGATTTTTTCTACCTGAATACCGGCATAATCACCTAGAGTTAGTTTATCTAATGTCAATATTATTTTTATAGTTATCTTTAATCATATTTAACGGTCTTATCTCTCTTTCAAAAAGTTTCTTTTGCCGTCATATCAGCAGTTACCTGAATATAAGTAATAATTCCATTTTTAGCAACAACAAAATCGACCTCTTCTTTGTCCTGTTTTTCCGATATTTACATTATATCCTCGTCTTATTAATTCAAAAGTACACAATATTTTTCGATAGAAAAACCCTAAATCGTAATTTTTACGAGGTAAAATATAATTTCTAAGTCCCAAATCTACAATATAATATTTTTATTTGAACTTAATATTTGCTTTCCTACAATATCAAAACGACTCACTTCATAAAAATAAAAGCTTCCTTCAGGGCTTCCACATAATCACTTACTGTATTTTTGTGATACTTTTTCTTCCTGAAGATACAATATAATTTGTTATTCCCCTAATTGAAACAGGGCTTCCAACTACACTAGCAAGATATTTTTGCAATCAATTTTTAATAAAGATATATCATATATTTTTCTTTTATCATTATCTACTACCTGTAGGTTTATTCTATCCTCTATATCCTAACTATAACCGTACTGTAAATCCCTCTAAATAAGTATAAGCCTTATCTATATCCTTTTTCCATAGTAGTCAAGGCAAACCGCCATATTTCATATAATCTAAAAGGCACTCGCTATCTAAATTAACTACTTCTTTGTATTCCTTAAAAGAAAAAGGTAAAACTAAAATTTCGACATATCTTCCCTGTAAGATATGTTGCAAGATACCTGAAAGAAAATATGCATTTGAACCTGTAATATATATATCTGTTCCTGATTTTTACATAAAGACTATCTATAACCTTTTTCAAAATCTTTTTACTTTTTGTATTTCATCTAAAAATATAAGTAGTTTTTACCTTCAATCAATCTATCTTTTATATAGTTATATAACTTTCTGTAATCACATAGATCTTCATACTCCAACTCTTCAAAATTAATAGATACAATACCCTTCCTCAACTCCACTTTGTTTTCAATATTCCTGATATTGCAAGAGTAATGTGGACTTACCAGCTCTTCTCATACCCGTAATTACTTTTTATTACTTTCTCATTTTTCCATTTTACCAATTCATTTAGAAAAATTCTTTTCTTTGAATCAATGTATATTTCCTCCTTTCATATTATTATTTTAATAATAATATATTTTTCTTAATTTTTACAATAATTTTCCCATTTCAGAACATTTTAATTACCTACACTTCCTTCCCCATACTATCACAATTTCACCCCATAAACAACAAAATCCCCGTAAAATCACAATTGATTCTACGGGGAATATTTTATTCTTCTACATCTGTCTTATCAGAAACTCATTTTTACCATATTTTTTTAGAATAGTTCTTATTATAACCACTCTTGTGGTATGGCTTTCTTCCATAAGGCTTCTTACTATAACCCTTGTTGTATCTGCTGTTATAATAAGATTTTTCCTTCATTCTTTGGCTTAACTACAACCTTGCGGTAAGGATCAGCACCCTCACTATAGGTCTCACAATCAGAATCTCCTGAAGAGCAGAATGAATTATTCTTCTTTCAAATGAATTCATAGGCTCAAGTGAAACAGCCTTTTCCAGTTCTCTTAACCTTGAGATGCAATATTCTTAGCTAAGTTCTCGAGTCTCTTTTCTTCTTACTCTATAGTTCTCAGAATCAAGCTTAACCTTTACATATTCACTGCAATCCTTGTTGATTGCAAGGCTTACTATGTACTGGAGAGAATCAAGAGTCTGTCCACGCTTTCCTATAAGAACTCCCATATCCTCAGCCTTTACATCAATTGTAAGCTCATTTTTCAGCAGAATCAAATTCCACATTTATAGATGCCTCAAGATTCATAGCATTAAATACATCTGTAAGGAATTTAACAGCGTCAGCCTTAGCCTTTTCCTGTCTTTCAGAAGATACAGGCTCGCCCTTATCATTCTCATCAAATTTCTTTTTAGGCTTTCTATGAACTTCAGTCACATGCTTTTCTTCAGCCTTAGCCTCAGTATGATCCTTAACTTTAGCAGGCTTTTCCTGTCTAACTTCCTTTTTCAAAGGCATGGAAGAAGATTTAACTTCTTTAATCCTAACTCTTATCCTTGCATCGTGCTTACCGATAAACCCTAAGAATCCTGAACTTTCCTTCTCAAGCACTTCTACATCCATTTTATCTGTAGTTGTTCCAAGTCTTACAAGACCTTCAGTTATAGCATCATCAACTGTTTTTGCTGAAATTTCAATCCATTCATTACTCATAATCTACCCTCCAATACCTAGTCTCTCTTTAACATATTGGCTACATCAGAAATGTTATTAGCCTTATATTCACCCTCACGCTTTTTGTAATCTGTTATCTTGTAGTTGTTCTTAGCCTTAATTGTAATCCCCTTTTCAGTACTCTTAGATGTCTCTGAAGAATCGTTCTCAATCTTCTTTTGTATTTGTAGCTGCTATAGATTTGGTTGAAGTATTTGCAAACTGATTAAATTTCTCAGCTACAGGCGCTTCTCCTCTTTTTGCACGAAGTCTGGCAGCCTTTTCCTGATTCTTTCTTATCATTTCATCAACATCTACATTTTCAAGCATCTTATTAAAGAAATACTGCTGGATTATCATAAATATGCTACCCTGCAATCCAGTATACACCAATACCGATAGGGAAGGTAAGACAGAAGAAAGCCTGCATAAATGGCATGAAAATTCATCATGTTCTTACTAAGTGCAGCAGCCTGATCATTTCCGTCTGTCTGCGGTTGATTCTTCACCATCTGCTTACCATTGATATACTGAAGTACACCTGCAAGTATAGGTACTATAAAGGTAAGCGGCTTAGAAAATCCCGGTACATCTGATATTGAAAAAGTCCAAATACGCTGTTAATATGTCTATTTCAGCAGAATTAACAGCTATTACATTTTGAAATACTGCTAAAACCTGTTTTTAAAGTGCTTCCCATTTATCATGGTTAAATGTAGCAAGTACATCTATCACAGAGTTTAATATAGTAGCATTATCGCCCCTCTGTAACAAAGCTTAACTGTATTGCTGTTAGCTATCTCTGTTAAAGTAGCTGCATAATTGCTCTGTCCCATAAGAGGAGTAGCTATATTCTCACTACAAGCTTCTGATTGCCGGCATATAGCAGGCATGCTCTGGACTATTCTGTAAAGACCGAACATTATAGGCAGGGTAATAAGAATAGGCAGACAGCCCGCAAAGCGGATTAGAACCATATTTCTCATAAACTGCCTGAGTTTCAAGCTGCATCTTTCGCTGTGACTCAGGATCACGCTTTTCCCTTGTATTTCTTTGATATTTCCTGAAGTTCAGGACTCATTCTTGAAGTGAGCTTTCCTACTTTCTGCTGCTTATAATACATAGAGCATCATCAAAGCTCTCATTATAAATGTAAACAATAAAAATACAAATAGCTGCATTTTTCTATACCGATTGCAGAAAAATACAGAATAAATCCCATTCATTATGTATGCAAGTATTCTTGCAATAGGGCCCACTATAGCACCATTATACTGTGTCAGTGCAAATACCTGTTGGATCAAACTACCGTCCTCCTAAATCTTTCATTAAGGTACAAAATCGACACCGCCCTTAGACAGAGGATGACATCTCATAATTCTCTTTACAGCCAAACAAGAGCCTTTAAGGCTCCATACTTTTCAATAGCCTGCACAGCATAGGTTGAACAAGATGGAATAAACCTGCACATTGGGCTCCCTTTATAAGGAGATATATGATTTTTATAAATCTTTATTAAAAATATAAGAAATCTCTTTATCAATTCTTATCATCTCTTTTCTCATTAAGCAAGTGATGCAATTTACAAAGGTGAATATAAGCACTCTCTACATCCGCATATTTCTTATCTTTAATATTTCCTCTGGCTATAATAACGATATCATAACCTTTTTAACAATCTCTTTGTTAAGCCTCACGCTTTCCCTTATTAATCTGGTTGCTCTATGTCTGACTATGCTGTTGCTAACCTTCTTACTAACCGATATTCCTATCCTGTTATTATTTGTTTCATTATTATATACATACATAACCAGATATTTGTTGTGCAAAAGATTTACCGTAGTCATAGACTCTTTTGAATTCTATTGAATTCTTCAACAGAATTAGGTAACATCTTTTTCCCTGATAAACAAACGGACACCAGCAAGGCCTGTGTCCTTATTGATGTGTAACCGATTATGCAGATAATTTCTTTTTCTACCCTTAGCTCTTCTTCTAGCTAATACTCTTCTGCCATCAGCTGTCTTCATTCTCTTACGGAATCCATAGACCTTTGATCTCTGCCTCTTCTTGGGCTGGAATGTCATCTTCATTTAGTACACCTCCTTAACTCACTCTAGTTTAACGATTAAATACAATCAACCCCTTATAATATCAGCATATTAGCTAAAAAATCAGAAAAACTTTCATTTTTCTAATTCTATGTGCATAGAAAAATTTTTATATAACATATATCACATTTATTCTACAATAATATACTAACTTATCCACATTATGTTTTATAAGTTGTGGATAAGTGTGGATTTTTACTTTCCCATTTTTCCCCCTTTCTACTGCCATATAATTATGTTTTATAATTTTATTCTACTACTGTTGATAACTTTTTATAAAAATATTAATTAACCACATTTCCACGAGTTATCAACATAAAAATTGTGGATAACTTGAATAACTCTTAATTTCTTAGGTTGTTTTTCTTAATTTTTGCGATAAAATATTATATTATAAAGGAGTATTTTTGTCTTATGAAACAATTAGTTAGTAAAAACTGGGATTCTATACTGGAAATGCTTGAAAAATGATTTTTGAGATAAAAGCCGGTATTGTTTACAACCTTCATCAAACCTTTAAAGGTTTATGATGAAACTGATGATACTGTTGTTATTTTTATTAGATGATGATGTTTACCAGCACAATGATTCTTATGTTAAGGAAAAGTTCTATGCCTTCATAAAAATTCCATAGAAGCTGTTACCGGTAAATCATATAATCTTAATTTCATATCTAAAGAAGAAGTGGGAAGTTATGATACTGAAAAAAAGTAACAACAATAAACTTATGGAGAGGCTGCAAGTGCAAATCTCAATCCAAACTATACTTTTTGATACCTTCGTCATAGGTGAAAATAACCGTTTTGTAACAGCTGCAAGCCCTTGCTGTAGCTGAAAATCCAAGTACAGATTGGAATCCTCTCTTCATATATGGTGGAGTTGGACTTGGAAAAACCCACCTTATACATGCTATTGCTCATTATATTTTGGAAAATCAGAAAGATGCAAGGGTTTTATATGTTACCAGTGAGCAGTTTACGAATGAGGTTATCGAATCCATTAAAGAAGGTGTGCTTGCACCTAAGGAATTTAGAAAGAAATATCGTAATATGGATGCACTGTTAATAGATGATATTCAATTTGTTATAGGAAAGAAGCGTACTGAAGAAGAATTTTTCCATACTTTTAATGAACTCTATCAGGCAGGTAAGCGTATTATTATTTCTTCAGACCGCCCACCTAAGGACTTTACTGACATAGAAGATAGAATAAGGTCAAGATTTGGAAATGGTATGCTTTCAGAGATTAATCCTCCTGATTATGAAACCAGAATGGCTATACTAAAGAAACGCTGTGAACTTGAAAATGAACATTTAAGTGATGAAATCCTTGATTATATAGCTACTAATGTCAATTCAAATATAAGAGAGCTTGAAGGTGCCTATAAGAAAGTTACTGCCCTCAATAAAGCTTGTAAATGTAAATACAGAAGCTACTCTTGAGATAGCTAAAAATGCATAAAGATATAATAAATCCTAATGTAAAAATGTAATAACAATTGATACTATTATGAGATGTGGTTGCTAATCATTATGAGCTTTCAATTGACCAACTACGTTCAGCAAACAGGAGCAGTAATGTAGCATATCCAAGGCAGATTGCAATGTATTTATGCAAACAGCTCACATCTGCTTCACTTAAAAGAAATAGCTATCTAAACTTGGTAAAAAGATCACTCTACAATAGTACATAGCATAAGAAAGATAGAAGAAGATCTTGAAGCTGAAAAAGACAAATAAGAATGAACTGTCACTTAAACTTGATGTTATTACTAAACTCATTTCTTCTTAAAATATTGTGTATAACTTTGTGATAAATATTGGACAATGTTAATTAGTATGTTTTGTAAGCTGTGAATAGCATATTTTGTAATTTTTCTTTTTCCACAGTCTTATAAAAGCCATATGAATACTGATTTTATGGGCTTTTTGGCTTATAACCATATCCACCCTTCCTACTACTACTAAGTATATATTATATTTATATAGAAATTATCCACCCCTTGAGGGGAAATATGCAACTAAGGAGAGCTAATGTTAATAAAAATAAATCAAAAGTGATTTAATTAAAAAGCATCAATGATTGTAATTAAAGCTATTTCTACTAAAACTACCTTACCCATACTTGAATGTATAGTTATTAAGGCTACAGAAAATTCCATTAAATTAATTGCGAATGATATGGAACTTGGAATAGAAACCATAGTTAACGGAGAAATTGTAAAATCAGGAAGCATAGCTCTTAATTCAAGACTTTTTCTGATATAGTAAGAAAACTCCCTAATAATTTAGTTGAGATTAATACAGATGATAATTATAAAAAGCAACTATAAAATGTGGTAAGTCTGTATTTACAATATCAGGACAGAGTATGAGGAATTTCCTGTTTTACCTGAGATTGAAAAAGAATTAAAAAGTATAAAACTTTCACAATTCTCTTTTTAAGGAAATGATTAGACAGACCTTATTTTTCAATTTCAAATAATGAAAACATGAAGGTAATGACAGGGAGAATTACTTGAGGTAAATGAAAACAGCCTTAGAATTATAGCTCTTGATGGACATAGAATATCCATAAGAAAGATTGCTATAGAAGGTGAACATAGAGAATATAAAGGCAGTTGTTCCAGGTAAGACTCTTAGTGAAATAAGCAAAATCCTCTCAAGTGAGGTAGCTGATGAGGTGGTTATTTACTTCTCAAACAAACATATAGTATTTGAATTTAGCAATACTACTGTTAATTCAAGGCTTATTGACGGAGAATTCTATAATGTAGACCAGATGATTTCAAGTGATTATGAGACTAAGATTAATGTAAAACAGAGAATTGCTTGAAAACATGGATTCTGCCCTTCCTTTCATTACTGAAAAGGAGAAAAAAACCTGTAATACTTAATATTACAGATAGTAATAATTTAAGCATCAGGACTACTGTCGGAAATATGAACACTGACATAGAGCTTACCAAAGAAGGAAAGATATAATAATAGGATTTAATCCTGTACTTGTAATGGATGCCTTTAAAAGTAATTGAAGATGAAAATATAGATATTTTTCCTTTTTCAATCAAAGGCCCTTGTTTTTATTAGAAATAAAGAGGAAAGTTATTTATACATAATTCTTCCGGTAAATTTTAATCCTGAAGATATTTAAATATAAACTTGGAGGTATCAATGCAGGTTATTAAAATTAAAGATGACAATATTAAATTAGGACAGATTCTAAAAGCTTGCAGGTCTTGTAGATAATGGAGTAGAGGCAAAAGTATGCCATTCAGAACAGTCTTGTATTTGTGAATGGACAGATAGATACAAGGCGTGGAAGAAAGATAGTTTCAGGAGACATTGTTAAATTTAGGATGAAGAGATAAAGGTAGAGGCAAATGATAATTAAGTCTCTTTCACTTAATGCTTTTAGAAACATAGATAATATAAATATTGAGTTTGATAGAGGTTTTAAATATTATCTATGGAGATAATGCTCAGGGTAAAACTAATATTTTTAGAGTCAATTTATGTTGCCGGAACTACAAAGGTCACACAAGGGCAGTAAAGACAAAAGAAATGATTAAGATAGAGAAGATGAAGCCCATATAAGAGTTATTTTGGAAAAAGATGATTTAAATAGAAAAAAATAGATATGCATCTTAAAAAGTAAATCAAAAGGGGCAGCAGTTGATGGTATTCCTATTAGTAAATCAGTTGATATATTTGGTATAGTAAGACTTATCTTTTTCTCTCCAGAGGACTTGAGTATGATTAAAAATGGTCCTGCTGAAAGAAGAAGATTTATAGATATGGAACTTTCTCAGATAGAGAAGATATATTTGTATAATCTATCAAAAATACAATAAAATATTAACTCAGAGGAATAATCTGTTAAAACAAATTAGTTATGACAATAGACTTTCTGATACACTTGATGTATGGGATGAACAGCTTGCAGCTACAGGTTCAGAAATTATAAAAAGCAGAAGAAAATTTATATCTGAACTTAATGAAATAATAAAAACCTATTCATAGTAAGCTTACAGGTGGAAAAGGAAAAACTTGAAATAGAGTACAATCCAAATGTAACTGAGGATAGTTTTGAGGATAAATTGAAATCAGGAAGAAACAGTGATATTTATCAGAAAACTACATTAACAGGTCCTCAAAGAGATGACATAACCTTTTATATCAATAAAAATGATGTGAGAAAATACGGCTCACAGGGACAGCAAAGGAGTACGGCTCTTTCACTTAAGCTCTCTGAGATTGAGCTTTTTAAGGTTAAAACAGGTGATAATCCCATTTTATTATTAGACGATGTGCTTTCAGAACTGGACAGAAGCAGACAGGATTATCTCATTGAAAGTATAGGAGATATCCAGACTATCATTACCTGTACAGGTCTTGAGGAATTTGTTGAAAATAAAAAGGCTAACGGACGAATATATAAGATAAACAGCGGTAAAATAGATAAAAGTGAGGTGTAAAAATGAGTGCAGAATACGGAGCTGATCAGATTCAGATACTTGAAGGGCTTGAGGCGGTTAGAAAAAGACCGGGTATGTACATAGGATCTACTTCTCTTAAGGGACTTCATCACCTTGTATATGAGATGAGTGGATAATTCTGTTGACGAGGCTCTGGCAGGAGAATGCAGCCATATAGAAGTATTTATCAATGAAGATAATTCTATAACTGTAGTAGATGACGGAAGAGGTATTCCTGTTGGAATTAACAAAAAGTCAGGTCTTCCTGCGGTTCAGGTTGTATTTACCGTTCTTCATGCCGGTGGAAAGTTCGGTGGCGGTGGATGCAAAGGTATCAGGAGGACTTCACGGAGTAGGTGCTTCCGTTGTAAATGCTCTTTCTAAATGGCTTGAGGTCTTGGTTGAAACAGACGGAAAGGCCTATAAACAACGCTATGAAAGAGGAAGGTAGTAACTGAACTTGAAGAATTAGGGTGCTACTGACAGACATAATTTCTACTGTAACATTTTTACCCGATGAAGAGATATTTGAGGATACTGTTTTTGACTATGCTACCATAAAGCATCGTCTAAGAGAAATGGCTTTTTCTTACAAAGGGGCTTAGAATCAGTCTTACAGACAGAAGAGAGAGGGTAAAAAGACTTATAGCTTCCACTATGAGGGTGGAATTATGGAGTATGTCAGCTACCTTAATAAAAATCAAACAGTTCTCTATGACAAGATTATTTTACTGTGAGGGAAAAAGGGTACAGTTCAGGTAGAAGTGGCACTTCAGCACAATGATGGTTATAACGAGGGCTGCTATAGTTTCGTAAATAATATCAATACTCCTGAGGGTGGTACTCACCTTACAGGCTTTAGAAATGCACTTACAAAGACCTTTAACGAATATGCAAAAGCTTATGAAGCTTGTAAAGGATAATGATCCGGCTCTTACAGGTGAGGATATCAGAGAGGAATGACAGCCATAGTCAACATCAAGATACCTGAGCCACAGTTTGAGGGACAGACTAAGCAAAAGCTTGGTAACAGCGAGGCTAGGGGAGCAGTTGAAAGCAGTGCCGGTGAACAGATTATGATTTTCCTTGAGCAGAATCCTGCTATTGGTAAGATGATAGTTGAAAAGGCACTGTTAGCTCAAAGAGCTAGGGATGCAGCAAGAAAAGCAAGGGATTTAACCAGAAGAAAGACAGCCCTTGAATATATGAATCTTCCGGGCAAGCTTGCTGACTGCTCGGATAAGAACCCTGATAACTGCGAGATTTACCTTGTAGAGGAGATTCTGCGGGCAGTTCAACAAAAGATGCAAGAGATAGGGCAACACAGGCTATACTTCCGCTTAGAGGCAAAATCCTTAATGTAGAAAAATCAAGACTGGATAAAATCTTAGAAAATAAAGAGATTCAGTCCATGATAACTGCCTTTGGTACAGGAATTCATGAAGACTTTGATATAACTAAGCTTAGATACAAGAAAATCATTATAATGACTGATGCGGATATAGACGGAGCTCACATAGATACATTGATGCTCACCTTTATCTATCGTTTCATGCCTGAGCTTATAAGAAAGGGACATGTATACCTTGCACAGCCGCCTCTTTACAAGGTGGAAAAGGGCAATAAAATCTGGTATGCATACAATGATAAAGAGCTTGATAACATAATGTCTGAAATCGGAAGAGATAGCAACAATAAGATTCAGCGTTATAAGGGTCTTGGAGAAATGGATGCAGAACAGCTTTGGGAGACAACCATGGATCCTGAAAGGCGTGTGCTTCTTAAGGTTATTATGGATGAAGAAAAATGCTTCTGAGATAGATTTAACCTTTAATACCCTTATGGGAGATAAGGTTGAGCCAAGAAGGGAATTTATCGAGCAAAATGCTAAGTATGTAAGGAATTTGGATATATAAATCCGGATTATTAAAGTAAAAAGTCTAAGTAAAAATTCCCTCATAAGTCACAGACCTGTTGTGTCGTATAACACAATAGAATACTGTATTTTTAGGGTCTGTGACTATGAGGGGATATACCAAACATTTGCAAAATATTTAGTCTAATCCGAAAAACTAAAATAAATTAATATTTTGAAATATAACTTATGATTAAAAGTAAATCAATTATAAAAGTAACAATGCCTCCAAGTTGACAAGATATTTTTATAAATCTGAACAGTCTGATGAACTGTAACTTTTCCAACTTTTCAGTAATGTTATAAACTAATTCATATTTGAAAAAGTAAAGTAAGCTATTAGTGCAAAGAATTAAACAGTATATTATAAATTCAACCATATAATCACCTCCATTATCATCAGTATATTACAAAATAAGATTTTTTCTAAAGTATGTTATTTAATTTGAATTTATGGTATAATACTGTATTAGAGTGAAAACTGAAATTTGAGACTTTATAAATATTTCAAGGAAAAGGATAAGAGAATGGACGAGAATATTTTTGACAGGATTAACGAAGTAGACTTAAAAGAAGACTATGGAAGATTCCTACATAGACTATGCTATGTCAGTAATTGCGTCTCGTGCCCTTCCTGATGTGAGGGACGGACTTAAGCCTGTACAAAGAAGAATACTGTATGCAATGAAGGAGCTTTCAATACTCCTGATAAGCCACATAGAAAATGTGCCAGAATTGTCGAGCGATACCATCAGGTAAATACCATCCACATAGCGACAGTTCTATTTATGGAGCCCTTGTAAATCTTGCTCAGAGTTGGTCTACCAGGTATATGCTTGTAGACGGACATGGAAACTTCGGCTCTGTGGACGGAGACGGGGCAGCAGCTATGAGGTACACAGAGGCAAGGCTTAGAGATTTCCGTGGAAATGCTTTCTGACATTGAAAAGGATACAGTTGATTTTCACTCCTAACTTCGATGAAACAGAAAAAGAGCCTACAGTACTTCCATCAAGATATCCTAACCTCCTTGTAAATGGAGCATCAGGTATAGCAGTTGGTATGGCTACCAATATTCCGCCACATAACCTTACAGGGTTATGAGATGCAGTAAATAAGATAATAGACAATAAGGTGTTAGAAGACAGAGATACCGAAATAGATGAAATACTTCAGATAGTGAAAGGTCCTGACTTCCCAACAAAGTGCACATCTTAGGAAGAGCCGGTATAGAAGAGGCCTGATAGGGACAGGAAGAGGCAAGATTATAGTTCGTGCGGTGACGGACATAGAGCCTATGGTAGATGGCAAAAACCAGTAGTTGTGACCGAACTACCTTATCTTGTCAATAAAAGCAAGACTCATAGAGTACATTGCCAGACATGGTAAAAATAAAGAATAGATGGAATTACCGAGCTGCGTGATGAGTCAGACAGAAGTGGTATGCGCATTTGTATCGAGTTAAGGCGTGATGTAAATCCAAATATCATTCTTAAAAATTATATAAGCATACACAGTTACAGACTACCTTTGGAACAAATATGCTTGGACTTGTAAATAATGAGCCTGTGGTTATGAACCCTAAAGCAGATGCTTGGTTTCTACCTTGAGCATCAGGAAAATGTAGTAAGAAGAAGAAGTCAGTATGAGCTTAACAAGGCGAAGAGAGGCCCATATATTAAAGGGACTGCTTATGGCTCTTGATTATATAGATGAAGTTATAAGCATAATCAGAGGTTCAAAGACTACTGCAGAGGCAAAAGAAAAAAACTCATCGAGAGATTCAGCCTTGATGATGTACAGGCTCAGGCTATAGTTGATATGCGTCTTAGAGCTCTTACAGGTCTAGAAGAGAGAAGCTTCAGGGCGAATATGACAGCTTACAGGAAAGAATTAAAGAATTAAAAGAAATACTTGCGGATGTCAAGAAATTGCTTGGAGTAATAAAAGAAGAAATAAATGTAATCCGTGATAAATACGGTGATGAAAAGAAGAAGCCAGATAGTAGCTGATGATTCAGACATTACCAATGATGACCTCATTCCTGACGAAAATACCGTAATTGCAATGACAAATATGGGATACATCAAGAGAATGACTACAGATAATTTCAAAAGCCAGAACAGAGGCGGTAAGGGAGTAGGGAATGCAGACCATTGAGGAGGATTTTTATAGAAGATCTTCTTATGACTACAACCCACCACTATATACTTTTCTTTACCAACAAGGGCAGGGTGTACAGGCTTAAAGCTTATCAGATACCGGAAGCCAGCCGTACCGCCAGAGGAACAGCTATGGTAAATCTCTTGCAGCTTCAGCCGGAGGAGCAGGTAACCGCAGTTATAAACATTAGAAAAGAAAAAGACTGACGGATATTTATTTATGGCTACAAAGAGGGAATAGTTAAAAAGACTGCCCTTAGTGAATATTCAAATATAAGAAAGACAGGCTTGCAGGCTATTAATCTAAGAGAAGATGATGACCTCATAGAAGTAAAACTTACTAACAACGAAAACGATGTCTTCCTTATAACAAAGAACGGAATGTGCATTAGATTTAACGAAAAAGATGTACGTCCTACAGGCAGAGCTTCTATGGGTGTAATCGGTATGACAATAGACGATACTGATGAAATAGTTGCAATGCAGCTTGATGACCAGGGAGAACAGCTCCTTATAGTCTCTGAAAACGGACTTGGAAAGAGAACGGAAATAAAAGAATTTACCACCCAGCACCGTGGCGGAAAGGGTGTAAAAATGCTACAAGATAGTGGAAAAGACAGGTCTTGTTATAGGTGCTAAGTCAGTAAATGACAATAACGAGATTATGCTTATCACAAAAGCCGGAATTATCATCCGCATGGCAGTGGAAAGCATCTCAATACTTGGAAGAATTACATCAGGTGTTAAGCTTATGAATGTAGACGGAGACAATGTAATTGCAAAGATTGCAAAGGTGCGTGAGGATGACAAGGCAGTTGAAGAAGACACAGAAGAAACTGAAAACAGTAATAACTAAGATAGTGAATTAATTAAACCAAATATCTGTAAAATATAGTAATTAAGACTTGAGGTTTAACCACGATATCTCGCAAATAATTTGAATTAAACATTGAAAATGCTAAGTAAGGGATAAATCTCAGACTTAGCATTTTTAATAGAAATGAGGTTATATGTTATTTGAAGAAATTATGGAAAGACAAGATGATAAGAAAATAGTAAGTCTCTGCAAAAAGCTAAATAAAAGTGTTCATTTGCAAGTGGAGCAGATGCAGCTAATTTATGTGAACTTGCATATAGGCTGTATGTTATGGGAGCTAAGGAAGATGCCTTTAAAGGTTTGTGAGTTTAGCAATATAGATATTCCTACAAAGATAAACACAATGTGTGGGATTTCATTCTATTTATATGGGGGCTTGAGGCTTATATTTATAACGAGGATGGAAGAAGTGAAGATAAGAGAATACAGGGTATCACTGATGAAGAAAGTTTGGTCAACTCCAAAAAAATGCATTAGATACCGAAGAAAAGGCTTGGGATTTTATACAGAAAATATTTGCAAAGAAAAAAACTTTTGAAGATGTTTGTGATATACAGGCAATAGAAGAAGCTGAGGCAGAAGGCGATAAGAAATCAGCCAATGCTATGCGTCTAACTGCGCTACAACATGATTGGATATGGGATAATGGGTTTTTGTCCGGGTTAGAGAAAAATAATGATGAGCTGAATACAAAGATTAGAGAATATATAGTGAGTCTACAGTGAAATTCTAATTTGTAGGGCTGATGTGTTTGTTTATCTGGCAAAGTGACGCCTTCGCTGATAGTATGCTAGTCAACTGATTGTAAAAATATAAATGCATAATGTTTCGCTTAGTTGACTCAGTCACGCCTTCACTAATAAATGTCCAGACTCGCTCCGTTTTTCTGATAGAGCCTGTTTTTAGAATAGTTCTGTTGACGAAAAACCTAATGCGCTCGCTTAGGCATTAATAGTTCCGGCTGTTTAACTGAAATCTAATTGAATAGTTCTGCCTATAAAAGAGTTGTAAACAATAGGCGAATTATACGGTATTATCAGCTCCGGCTGTTAAATTGATTAATGACTACAAACAAACACATCAGCCACATGGGGGCAGGTGGGGGTGGCTGTCTTTAATTTGGCATTCGAGTTGTAATTTGCACAAATTTAAGGTATCAGCTCCGAATGATAAATTCTAAGCAGAGCGCATTAGGTTTTTCGTGAGTTTTGTAATTATAGTATAGCTACTAACAGAAAAACCGGAGCGAGTCTAAAAATGTTATCATTCGGAGCGTCAACTTTGTCTAATGTGTCCATACCGATAAATTAGAATTTATGGAGTTAATGCATGATTATTTTAGAAATGAATCTGAATGATATTGAAAGAGTATTAAAGTTATACATTGATTATTATAATAATTACGAAGGATATTGCTGGACAGAGGAAAAAGCAAGAAAAAGACTTAAACAAGTATTATCTATAATGGATTCTTTTTCATTGATTATGAAAACAGAAGAAGATATTGTTATTGGTTTTGCTATGGGATATTTTTAAAACAGTATGATGACATTATAGGATACATTTTGGAAGAAATTATTATTGCAGCAGAATATCAGCGAAAAGGATATGGAAGTCTTTTTGTTAAAAGAGATTGAAACTAAAGTTAGAGAAAAAGAGTGCTTGTTGCATAGAGTTGCAAGCAGTCAATGATGAATTACATGAAAAAAATATTACACTAAAAGCAGGTTATAAAAATGCTGCTAATTTCATAATCAAAGTAAAATGGTTTAAAGAAAAATTAGATTATATAGGAGAAATTAAAATACAACACTATATATAGGTAGAAACAATATCATGACTACAAATTGTATTAAATGAGCAAACAATTAATAAAATTTTTAAAAAGTAGTTGACATTAACTTTCTCTTTTGGTACATATATATGCACTCGCTTAGCGGATGCATATAATTTAATAAAGAAATCGCATTGTTCGGTTTTTGGAGAAATACTCAAAAGAGGCCGAAGGGCGCCCCTGCTAAGGGTGTGGGTCGCGTGAGCAGCGCGAGGTTCGAATCCCTCTTTCTCCGTTCCTTTTTGAAATAAAATTAAAAAAGTGTTGACAGGAGCCAAACAATGTGATACAATGACAAAGCTGAATTGCTGAGAGGCAATAAAGTAAAAAGAACCTTGATAACTAAATAGTGAGACAATCTTGAAAATTCAAACGAACGCGTATAAGTAGTAATACTTGTACACCTTTTAAAAACAGTAAAAATTATTGACTTTAGCCGGTCAATAACGGAATAAGCAAGAGATGATAAATGTCAGCTTGTTCTGACGAAGGCAAACACTTTTTATGAGAGTTTGATCCTGGCTCAGGATGAACGCTGGCGGCGTGCCTAACACATCCAAGTCGAACGGAGATTACAGACGGAAGTTTTTCGGATGGAAGGCTGTAATTCTTAGTGGCGGACGGGTGAGTAACGCGTGGGCAACCTGCCCTATACAGGGGGATAGCAGCTGGAAACGGCTGGTAAGACCGCATAAGTCGGTTAAACCGCATGGTTTTGACTGGGAAATGAGCAATCAGGTATGGGATGGGCCCGCGTCCGATTAGCCAGTTAGCGGGTAAAAAGCCTACCAAAGCAACGATCGGTAGCCGGACTGAGAGGTCGGACGGCCACATTGGGACTGAGACACGGCCCAAACTCCTACGGGAGGCAGCAGTGGGGATATTGCACAATGGAGGGAACTCTGATGCAGCGACGCCGCGTGAGTGAAGAAGTATTTCGGTATGTAAAAGCTCTATCAGCAGGGGAAGATGATGACGGTACCTGACTAAAGCCCCGGCTAACTCGTGCCAGCAGCCGCGGTAATCGTAGGGGGCAAGCGTTATCCGGATTTACTGGGTGTAAAGGGAGCGCAGGCGGTTTGGCAAGTTGAGAGTGGAAGCAGGGCTCAACCCCTGGCTGCTCCCAAAACTGTTAAACTTGAGTATGGGAGGCAGGCGGAATTCCTAGTGTAGCGGTGAAATGCTTAGATATTAGGGAAGAACACCGGTGGCGAAGGCGGCCTGCTGGACCAAAACTGACGCTGAGGCTCGAAAGCGTGGGTAGCAAACAGGATTAGATACCCTGGTAGTCCACGCTGTAAACGATGAATACTAGGTGCTGGGAGGCATAAGCCTTTCGGTGCCGCCGCAAACACGATTAAGTATTCCACCTGGGGAAATGCGTTCGCAAGAATGAAAACTCAAAGGGAATTGACGGGGACCCGCACTGAAGCGGTGGAGCATGGTTTAATTCGACGCAACGCGAAGAACCTACCCGGTCTTGAGATCCTCCTGAATACGGAGTAATGTCTGTAGTCCTTCGGGACAGGAGAGACAGGTGGTGCATGGTTGTCGTCAGCTCGTGTCGTGAGATGTTGGGTTAAGTCCCGCAACGAGCGCAACCCCTGTTTTCAGTAGCCAGCGGTTGGGCCGGGCACTCTGGAAGACTGCCGAGGATAACTCGGAGGAAGGCAGGGGATGGCGTCAAATCATCATCCCCTTATGACCGAGGGCTACACCGTGCTACAATGGCAGTTACAGAGGGAAGCGAAGGCGTGAGCCGGAGCGAATCCCAGAAAGGCTGCCTCAGTTCGGATTGTAGTCTGCAACTCGACTACATAGAAGCTGGAATCGCTAGTAATCGCGAATCAGAATGTCGCGGTGAATCGTTCCCGGGTCTTGTACACACCGCCCGTCACACCATAGGGGTCGGAAATGCCCGAAGTCGGTGGCCCTAACCGCAGGGAGGAGCTGCCGAAGGCAGGTCTGGTGACTGGGGTGAAGTCGTAACAAGGTAGCCGTATCGGAAGGTGCGGCTGGATCACCCTCCTTTCTAAGGAAGAGAAGTAGGGATTGTCTTACTGTCTAGTTATCAATGATAACTTATTATCAACGAGCAGCGTGGATGCGAAGAAAAATTTGTGAAAGCTTGCTTTCGGATAAATTTTATGAGGCAGACACACTGCGACTGACTCTAGCGAGGACGAGACGAGTGAGTTCGAGCTAGGAGAAGAGCGTGAGTTGCGAGTTTTGGATAACGAAAATATTTCTAGTGGCGATGCGTCTAGGGGTCACACCCGTTCTCATCCGAACACGAAGGTTAAGGCCCTAGGCGGCCGATGGTACTGCACTGGAGACGGTGTGGGAGGTAGGGTGGCTGCTAGATTTATGGGGGTATAGCTCAGTTGGGAGAGCACCTGCCTTGCAAGCAGGGGGTCAAGGGTTCGAATCCCTTTATCTCCACTCAGGATATTATCCTGAAATGTACCTTGAAAAACTGCATACCGAACAAATATTTATGCAAGTATGATTTCATTTAAGAAATTGTACAGCTAGATATGAAACAACATCAGAAGTTGTTTTTCTTGACAAACACGAGTCGAAGACAAATGTTAATAGAGAGAACAATAAAACAATGTATTTATTAAAAGATTTAATGCTGATACGCTAGTCAGTGTTAAATTAAAGAGAACCATAATGAGTTATCTAAAAATACCGTTGAGATGGGTCACTCTGCAGAAATGCTTCGCATTTCACGCTCGTGATAGGCGTTTCGTGAAAACGCCTCCTCTAGCACACACCGTCGCCTGCAAAGCAAGCTTGCGTCGCCGGAGATGTTCCGTGAGAGCATTCCCATCTCAACTTAAGGTCAAGATTACAAGGGCGCAGGGCGGATGCTTGGCACCAGGAGCCGAAGAAGGGCGTGATAAGCTGCGAAAAGCTGCGGGGAGGAGCAAATATCCATTGATCCGCAGGTATCCGAATGGGGAAACCCGGCAGAAAGAACTTCTGTCACCGTATGATGAATCCATAGTCATACGGAGGAACCCAGCGAACTGAAACATCTAAGTAGCCGGAGGAAGAGGAAGAAACATCGAATCCCTAAGTAGTGGCGAGCGAAGGGGACGAAGCCCAAACCAAGGATTTATCCTGGGGTTGAGGACCACATGCGAAGAAGCAGTAGGTAGCAGAACGGTTTTGGGAAAAGCCGGCCATAGAGGTGAAAGCCTCGTATGCGAAACAGACTGTGATTCAGTGGCATCCGGAGTACTACGGGACACGAGAAACCCCGTAGGAAGCAGGGGACCACCCCCAAGGCGAGAAATACTACCTGGTGACCGATAGAGTATAGTACCGTGAGGGAAAGGTGAAAAGAACCCCGAGGAGAGTGAGAGAACCTGAAACCCTGTGTCTACAAGCTGCGGAAGGCGACTAACGCTCGACCGTGTACTTTTAATAGAACGGTCCGGCGAGTTGCCGTTGCTGGCAGGTTAAGTACTTAAAGGTACGGAGCCGAAGGGAAACCAAGTCTTAACAGGGGCGGTAAGTCAGTAACGGCAGACCCGAAACCGGGTGACCTACCCATAGCCCAGGATGAAGTCTGCGTAAAAAGTGGATGGAGGTCCGAACACACGTCTGTTGAAAAAGGCGGTGATGAGCTGTGGGTAGCGGAGAAATTCCAATCGAACTCGGAGATAGCTGGTTCTCCCCAGAAATAGCTTTAGGGGCTAGCCTCAGTATAGTCTAATGGAGGTAGAGCACTGAATCGCTGCAGGGGCGTCAAAGTCTACCAATGCGTATCAAACTCCGAGATGCCATATAGATGTTTACCGGGGAGTCAGACTGTATGAGATAAGTCGGACAGTCAAAAGGAAACAGCCAGACCATCTGCTAAGGTCCCAAAGTGTATGTTAAGTGGTAAAAGGATGTGGGGTTTCGAAGACAACTAGGATGTTGGCTCAGAAGCAGCCATTCATTCAAAGAGTGCGTAATAGCTCACTAGTCGAGAGGTCCTGCGCCGAAAATGTCCGGGGCTGAAACATAACACCGAAGCAATGGAACATGCGCTTTTGGTATGTTGGTAGGGGAGCATTGATAACACGAAGAAGCGGTACCGTAAGGAGCCGTGGAGGGTTATCAGAGAGAATGCCGGAATGAGTAGCGAGATGAAGGTGGGAATCCTTCGAGGCCCGTATATCCAAGGTTTCAGGGTAAAAGCTGATCTTCCCTGGGGAAGTCGGGACCTAAGCTCAGGCTGAGAAGCGTAGGCGATGGACAACTGGTTGATATTCCAGTACCTCTGGCTGTCAGAAATGTGGGGGACACGGAGATTCAGGGAGTGCCTGTAAAAGGTTCAGGTGCAAAGCATGGTTTTATGCCGGGCAGGCAAATCCGTCCGGGTAAGTGAACTGTGTGATGCGGACCGAGAAATATAAGTAGGGAAGCTCCTGGGAGAGCCGTCGAGAAAAGCCGCTATTGTGTAGTCAGGCCCGTACCGTAAACCGACACAGGTGGATGGGGAGAGTATCCCAAGGCCGGCGGGAGAAGCATTGTTAAGGAACTCGGCAAAAATGGCCCCGTAAGTTCGCGATAAGGGTGCCTGTAGAGATACAGGCCGCAGAGAATAGGGCTCAAGCAACTGTTTAGCAAAAACACAGGTCTATGCGAAACCGTAAGGTGATGTATATGGGCTGACGCCTGCCAGTGCTGGAAGGTTGCAGGGGAGTGCTTAGGAGCAATCCGAAGGTACAGAACTTAAGCCCCAGTAAACGGCAGCCGTAACTATAACGGTCCTAAGGTAGCGAGAATTCCTTGTCAGGGTAAGTTCCGACCCGCACGAAAGGCGTAATGATTTGAGCGCTGTCTCAACAATGCACGCAGTGAAATTGAAGTACCAGTGAAGATGCTGGTTACCTGCGCCAAGACGGAAAGACCCCATGGAGCTTTACTCCATCTTGGTACTGGGATTAGATATATGATGTACAGGATAGGTGGGAGACAAAGAAGCAGGGACGCCAGTTTCTGCGGAGTCAATGTTGGGATACCACCCTTCGTGTATCTGGTTTCTAACCTTTGCCCGTTATCCGGGCAGGGGGACAATGCCAGGAGGGAGTTTGACTGGGGCGGTCGCCTCCGAAAGTGTATCGGAGGCGCTCAAAGGTTCCCTCAGAATGGTTGGAAACCATTCGCAGAGTGTAAAGGCAGAAGGGAGCTTGACTGCGACACCGACGGGTGGAGCAGGTACGAAAAAGTGGGACTTAGTGATCCGGTGGTATGTAAGTGGGAATGCCATCGCTCAACGGATAAAAAGCTACCCTGGGGATAACAGGCTTATCACTCCCCAAGAGTTCACATCGACGGGTGGTTTGGCACCTCGATGTCGGCTCATCGCATCCTGGGGCTGTAGTAGGTCCCAAAGGGTTGGGCTGTTCGCCCATTAAAAGCGGTACGCGAGCTGGGTTCAGAAACGTCGTGAGACAGTTCGGTCCCTATCTGGCGCAGGCGCAGGATATTTGAGGAGAGCCGTCCTTAGTACGAGAGGACCGGGATGGACGAACCGCTGGTGAGACCAGCTGCAGTGCCAGCTGCACGGCTGGGAAGCCAAGTTTGGCAGGGATAAACGCTGAAGGCATCTAGGCGTGAAGCCCCTCCAAGATAAGATATCCCATAGCGTAGCTAATAAGACCCCTTAGAGGTATGAGGGTTGATGGGTCAGTGGTGTAAGCGGAGTAATCCGTGTGCCTTCTGATACTAATAGGTCGAAGGCTTGACCAAAAGAAAAGGAAAGATGTTGATTCAGGTTTGCAGTTTTTCAAGGTATATTAGTTTGGCCCAATGGCTCAGTTGGTTAGAGCGCTGCCCTGTCACGGCAGAGGTCGCGGGTTCGAGTCCCGCTTGGGTCGTTAATATCTTCGGATATTATTTATGGGGTCTTAGCTCAGCTGGGAAACATCTGCCTTACAAGCAGAGGGGTCACAGGTTCGAGCCCTGTAGGGCCCCATTTGACTTTAATGACTATTAGATATGCCGATGTGGCTCAATTGGCAGAGCAGCTGATTTGTAATCAGCAGGGTTATCGGTTCGAGTCCGATCATCGGCTTTTTGGGTGGATTCCCGAGTGGCCAAAGGGGAGCAGACTGTAACTCTGTTAGCATAGCTTTCGAAGGTTCGAATCCTTCTCCACCCACTTTAGAAAATAGTAGGACAGTGCAATATTCCAAGATATTTTCTAAACTTAATATCGCAGGGGTGGAGCAGTCTGGAAGCTCGTCGGGCTCATAACCCGAAGGTCATAGGTTCAAATCCTGTCCCCGCAATTTTTTGCCCAGATAGCTCAGTCGGTAGAGCAAGGGACTGAAAATCCCTGTGTCGCTGGTTCGATTCCGGCTCTGGGCATTTTGTCTTGATTAGACGATAATTTAATATGGGACATTAGCTCAGCCGGTAGAGCACTTGACTTTTTAATCAAGGTGTCGGGGTTCAGATTCCCCATGTCTCAGAAGAGAGAAAAGGCTTAAACTCAGTAGTTTCAAGGGTTTGAGCCTTTTTCTTATTTTTGCTTTCTGTCCTGATTTTGACGATTTTGGCGAAAATAAAAGTATCATTTTCGTATCAAAGTATCATTTTCGTATCATCAAGAAGATTAAAAATCTAAAGCCTTACCCACTATATCTTGTGTCTGCTCCTTTTCCTCAATAACATGATTATAAACCTCTATTACCATCTTATCAGTGTCGCCTAAGAGCCTTGCTATCTTAGGGTATAGATATCTCAGGAATCATATAACAAAGGCTTGCGCAGTAGTTATGTCTGAATATATGAGCAGATAAGTCCGTCAATAGGTTCATTGCTAACTTTTTGCATAGCCTTAACAATCCTTGCCCACTTCCTCGTATACATCGACTTGGTAATATATGACTTGTGCCCGGATGGAAAAAGTATATCCGTATCTATTGAGTCAATGTATTCAGCTACAAAGTCATATATCTTATCGGGTATTGGAACTGTACGGTGTCCATCTGCTGTCTTAGGTGCCTTAACGAAGGTTTCTGTATCAGTAAAAGCCAATGCCTTCAGAGAAATGGTAAAGAAATATTGTACATTTGTAAATATAAAAGCTTGATGAAGCATTAGACGGGAAGTCATGCTATGAGGTTATGCAGACAAGGCAGAACTTAAGATTACACAGGAGAAAGCAGCAGTGTTACCAGAAAAGTGGATAATTCCCTAGTGCAATAACAAGCATTCTTGACAGTATAGAGGTAGCAAAGAATAGATATAAAGAGGATGATTTATACGAAAACTATAATTACTTTGTTGATGAACTTGGCGAAAGAATGTCAAAAAGTAACTATGCGGATATGTTCAAAAATCACTAAAAACAGCTGAAACATATCTTTCAGGGAATTATGAATTTGTGTCTAAATGTTTTTGAAAAGGAAGAAGGCGAATAGGAGAATGAAGAAAAAGGCAGTAAAAGGAGCGAGATGAAGGCTCAGCGGTTTTTACCGAAGCATATTTAAGAGACTGGTATAGTACACATAATTTTGAATCGATACCAATGTAGCAATGAGGCTAACTCCTGAAAAGCCTTCGTTGAATATGCCGGGCGGTTCTAGCATAAAAGTACATCAGAATGCGAAGGCGGCATATGGAATAGGCCAATACAGCAACTTTTTGCCGAGAAAAGGACCAGAGGCTGCCATACCGCTTGATAGAAGCAACCGTGCAATATCTTTGTGAGAACAGGATGGTACATATCTTGGGATGAATCACCGAATTGACAGTGTTGATTTAAGGAATGCGTCACATATTAAGGTGGGTAAATAGATGGTTAAAAGTAGGGTTCAGCAAGAATAGACGGGAATGGTAACGCAAACTAGGGCAAGTTGGTGGCTAGACAGGAAGGAAGCAGAAGAGCCTTATTACAGCCATAGGATGGGCTGGTATATGCTCCGTCAAAAGAGGCAGCAGCCACAAGGAAGATGAGGCCTTGTGATGGTTAAATCCTGCCTCCAATAACAATATGAGCTATGACCAGTCCGAACGCTACGGGGTGATTAATTGCCTTAAGAGTGCGGGAGAATCGCAAAAATCAACGAGCCCACAGAGGCAGACTGCTCAAGTTTAGTAAGGGCAGGCTGGAATAACTGTTGATGACTTCAATACAGCTAGTGAAGTTAGTAGTTCCGTAATATATAAATGATATATATCTACTGACAGCAAAGCAATGATATCTCAGAGGGTCAAAGATGTATTTAATAGTTTAGTTTTCCGGACAAATTATTCCCATTAATTTTTCAATCATGCAATGAAGAAGTCTGCTCCTTTCACTATCGGCAGCCTTATAAAACATTTCTTTACCACTTCTTCGGCTTGTAATAAGTCCTCCAGCCTTTAATTGTTTTTCAAAATGATGTGAAACGGCAGGACTGAGACATATTAACCATAGCACTTATGTTAAGAACGCAGTCTTCACAGTGGCATAACAGCCAGAAAATACGAAGCCTGCTTCCGTCACCAAGCATTTTAAACACTTCAGCAGTTAAATTAAAATCATCAATTATTGCAAGACGGGCAAGGGTACATCTTCGTGATGCTTTTTCATGGTGGTGATCATGCGGTGAGTGAAAGTCTGACATATGTAATCTCCTGATAAATGTTTAAGTACAGTTTATTTGTTTTTATATATATTGTCAAGATTTGAGAGAGGGTTGTCTAATTCCAATATGTACTTTAATTGAATAAAAGCTGAATATAGTCTATAATTATGACATTGCTACAGTATTATATTATTAAATAAAATTATAAAGGAGACCAGATATGAAAGTACTAAAATCTCCGTTTAACCTTATTGGCAAGATTGGAACATTGTCAGCAGTTCTAATCATTGTAACAGGGAGAAACCGGAATCATATCATTTTAAAAAGCGTGGCATTAAGAGTTTTTCATATATTTTTCTTGGAATCTGTACAGGTATTTTTATCTTATACAGTAGAGAGTGATAATAAGCTTAGAAAGTTAAAGATAGATGGAAATTATTTTGAAAGCTGAGATATTGAATATGAATGAAGTATTTATCGGTTTTAAAATTGGAGGAATTAAATGTTGTAGATTTGATTACAGCTATTTTTAATGATGAAGGTGAAACTGTAAATGGCAGAAGCAGAATTGTATATATGAGCATAAATGATTATATGTATGCAAAAACTTTAAGAAGTGATGAACTGAGCAGGATATTCAAAGTGAAGGTTTATGTATGGAAGAATGATAAAAATAAATATATGTCAGAGGTCTATAAGATAAAAGATTAGAAAATCACATATAATCACATAAGAAAGGGGTAAGAATTATGTATGAAAAGGAGTAGAAGAACTTCAGAAGATTGTAGACGACAGCAGTAGAACCATCTTCTTTGGAGGAGCAGGAGTGTCTACTGAGGCGGAATACCTGACTTTAGGGTGCTGATGGGCTTTATCATCAGGAATACAAATATTCTCCTGAGCAGATTATAAGCCATAGTTTTTTCTCAGATACCCTGGAAAGCTTTCTATGAGTTTTATAAGGATAAGATGATGTACCTCTCTGCAAAGCCAAATCCTGCCCACATTAAGCTTGCCGAGCTTGAAAAAGCAGGAAAATTATCAGCTGTAGTAACTCAGAATATAGATGGACTTCACCAGCTGGCAGGCAGTAAGAAGGTGTATGAGTTACACGGAAGCATACATAGGAATGTATGTATGAAATGTGGAAAGTTTTACGATGCAGACCATATAAAAACTCTGATGGAGTTCCTCTTTGTGAGTGTGGCGGTGTTGTGAAGCCTGATGTAGTGCTCTATGAAGAAGGCCTTGACCAAGAAATGTAATTCAAAGGGCAGTTATGGCTATTTCAACAGCGGATACCCTTATTATAGGAGGAACTTCTTTAGTTGTATATCCTGCAGCAGGCTTTGTAGATTATTTTCATGGAAAACACCTTGTTGTGATTAATAAGTCGGAGACAGGTAGAAATGTAAATGCAGAACTGGTAATAAAAGGCTCCTATTGGAGAGATAATGAAGGGAATAAGGGTGTGAAGTTAATTTGCCTATTTAGTTTTTACTAATGCAATTGTAAGTATTCTATGGTAGAATAGTAAACCGTAGAATAAATGGAGGTAAAATTGTGAAAAATAGCACTAATTGGGGCAGGCCAAAGAGGAATGATTTACGCCGGGTATATGGCAGAGAGTTTTTGGGGAAGAAATAGCAGCTGTAGTTGAACCAAATGAAATAAGAAGAAATATAGCTAAGGAAAAGTTTGATAGTAAGGATGAAAATGTATTTACTAATTCAGAAGAATTTTTGAAAAAGGGAAATTAGCAGATATAGTTATAATTGCTTCAATGGATAGAGACCATTACGAACAAGTAATGCAGGCTCTTGACTGTGGATATGACATTCTTTTGGAAAAGCCAATATCACCTAAGCCTGATGAATGCCTTAGAATGAGAGCGCACGAAGTTGGAAGAAAAATTACAGTCTGTCATCGTATTAAGATACACTAGCTTTTTCTGAAATTAAAAATATTATAGATTCAGGTGAGTTAGGAAAAGTAATGACCATCAACATGCTGAAAAATATTGGAAATTTCCATAAGCACATTCATTTGTAAGAGGAAATTGGAGAAATAGTGAGGAATCAGTCCTATAATAATGCAGAAATCCTGTCATGAACATGGATATTCTTGTATGGCTTGTAGGAAGTGGAGCTAAGAAGATATCCTCTTTTTGGAAGCCTTGACTATTTTGAAAAGAAGAAAATGCGCCTGAGGAAGTTCAACAAGATGTTTAGATTGTAAAAAGGCCTCTGTCTGCCGCTTTGATGCAAAAAGCCTATCTTGAGATTGCGGGAAGATGGCCTGCAACAGTGCTTACAAGCAATCAAAGTGAGGAGGGAATAGTAAAAGCTTTTAAAGGAAGGTCAGTATGGAAGATGTGTATATAGATGTGATAACAATGTCTGTGATCATCAGGTAACATAATTGAATTTGAAAATGGTGTGACAGCAACCTTTCAGCTAAGCGGATTCACAAATAAGATTCATAGAACCATAAAGGTTATGTGTGAAGATGGAGATATCTATGGAGATGATGCAAAAGCCACAATAATAGTCACCAAATATTCTTCAAATGGAAGGTACGAAGGCGAATCAAAAGAAATTCATACGAATGCTGGAGAAGGTGGACATAGCGGTGGTGATTATGGAATAGTGAAGGATTTTTATTGAGGATTGAAGTCAGGAGACTTGAGATAGCAGATCCTCTATTGACCGTTCAGTCGAAAAGTCATATAATGGCATATGCAGCAGAAAAATCAAGGGTAGAAAATAAAACGATAAATATCAAAAGAATTGAAGAAAGAATTAATGGCGAATGAGTCTTGAAATAAGGAAATTAGACTTGGAGATAAGGACTATAAGTATACACTGGAGCGAAAAACTGTTAAAAATATAAATCTAAGGATAAAAACCAGGTGAAATCATATATGTTTCAGCGAATAGAAAGAGTTTCAGTGAATGTAATTGAGAAATTTATAAAAAGTAAAGAACTTTTTATATTGGAGCTTTTAAAAAGTTTGAAAAAAAGCTGGAGAAATAGGAGAAACCGCCTCTAAAAATAAGTTATAATACAGGAGATGAACTGATTTATTTTGGCAAAAACTAAAGCTAAAAATAGTTAAATCACCTAAAGAAAGTGTAAAAAGCAAGTGGAGAAGTCTGATGTTTTTGTCAAAGACATAGATGACAGAATTAAAAAGAGAATTTAGTAATAAAATGGGAATTAAACTTAGGGAAAAGAAGTATATAAGAAGGTTGTTGACAGCTATTATCCTAAATTTCAAGCCTTGGGAATAGATTATCCACAAATAAGCATAAAGTATGACTTCAAGATGGGGTTCTTGTAAGCCTAATGGAAGAAAAAAATAACTCTAAATCTTGAACTAGTCCATAGGCCAAAGGAATGCCTTGAATATGTAGTAGTACATGAGATTGGCACATTTCATACATCCTAACCATTCGAGGGACTTTTTGGAAATTTGTGGAAAATATGATGCTCGGATTATAAAGAGAAAAAGATATATTAAACGGTAGGAAAACATAGCAAGGAGAAAAAGTAATGTCTGAGAAACAAAAAGATACTAATAGTTGATGATGATGAGGATATATCTGAACTCATATCCTTATATCTTGTTAAAGAATGCTTTTGACACAGAGAGCAGAAGATGGAGATGCAGCACTTCGACTGTTTAATGAATATCAGCCGGATTTAATATTACTTGATATTATGCTTCCAGGAAAAGATGGTTACGATATCTGCAGGAAATTAGAAAAAAACATCAAAAGGTACCTATAATAATGCTTTCTGCCAAGGGTGAGATTTTTGATAAGGTTCTTGGTTTGGAGCTTGGTGCAGATGACTATATGATAAAACCGTTTGATTCAAAAGAATTGGTTGCCAGAGTTAAAAGCAGTTCTTAGAAGATTTACGACAGATGAAGCAGGGGATAAAAATACAGATACGACTACAGCTGTAGAAGAAAAGGCCAATGTAAATAGGGTTCGCTATGCAGATTTGGAAATTAATCTAACAAATTACTCTGTTACCTGTAATGATAAAAGGGTTGAGATGACGCCCTAAGGAACTGGAATTATTCTATTTTTTGGCATCGCATCCTAATCAGGTATTTACAAGGGAGCAGTTATTAGACCGAATTTGGGGCTATGAATACATAGGTGACACCAGAACAGTAGATGTCCATGTAAAGAGGCTTAGGCAGAAAATTAGTGACCATTCAGAGTGGAGGCTTTCTACGGTATGGGGAGTAGGATATAAGTTTGAAACACTGACAAGGAGTTAAGATGGTAATGAAGAATCTAATAGTAGCACAGTCGGGTGGTCCGACAGCCGCGATAAATGCAACGCTAACCGGAGTAATAAAAGAATGGTGTGATGAAAATAACGGGACTAAAGTATATGGCTCAAGATTTGGAGTAGAGGGAATTCTTAAAGAAAATATTATAGATTTGACAGAGCTTTCTGAAGATGATTTAGATAAGCTTTATGTGTACTCCTGCTTCTGCACTTGGTTCCTGCAGATATAAACTTTCAGATCCTAATGAAGATGAGACTGATTTTTAAGAAGGTTTTAAGTATTTAGAAAATATGACATTGGATATTTTGTGTACATAGGGTGGAAATGACCTATGGATACAGTTTACAGACTTTCTAAATATTTTAACGAAAAAGGAATAACTGATATTACTGTAAATGGAGCACCTAAAACCATAGATAATGACTTAAACGGAATAGACCATTGTCCTGGCTTTGGTTCTACTGCGAAGTACATTGCTACGGTTTGTAGTGAACTTGCAAGAGAAGTTAGGGTTTATGATAAAGAGAATATCCTGATTGTTGAAATTATGGGTAGAAATGCAGGCTGGCTTACAGCGGCAGCTCTTGCAGCTGAAAAGGACGCAGAGGTACCTTATCTTATTTATCTTAGTGAAGTAACACTTTCGGTAGAACAAATTTGTGGCTGATTTAAAGGAAGTGATGAAAAAGTCAAAGAATGTAATTGTTGCTCTTAGTGAGGGTACGGTTATTGAAGAGACGGATGGAAATCAGACAGATGAAGCCTGCGAAGTGGACGCTTTTGGACATAAACAGCTGGCAGGTAATGGCAGGATTCTTGAGAAAGTACTGAGGAAGAACTTAAATATAAAGCAAGATACATAGAACTAAGCCTTGTACAGCGTTGTGCCTCACACTGTCTGAGCAAGACCGATATCCGTGAGTCTGCTGAACTTGGAAGAATTGCAGTTAGACTGGGACTTAAGGGACTTACAGGTAAGATGGCAAGACTTACAAGGGTTTCAGATGAACCTACAGAGTAGAGTATTCTTATGTAGACATAAAAGAAGTTGCAAATCTTGAAAAGAGGGTTCCTCTTGAATGGGTGAATGAGGGCCCGGAACGGAGTTACAGAAGATATGATGAAGTATCTAAGGCCTTTAGTTCAGGGGAGAAATGAGCTGCAGATATAAGGATGGTGTGCCTGATTATATGATTTTGTAGTAAAGATGGTTAAGAATGTCAGGTGGAGGATTTGGTGAAATTCTAATTTGTCGAGTTGTTATATAAACTAACCTAAGTGACGCTCCGAATGATAACATTTCAGACTCGCTCCGGTTTTTCTGTTAGTAGCTATACTATAATTACAAAAACTCACGAAAAAAACCTAATGCGCTCCTAGAATTTATCATTCAGACTGATACCTAAATTTATACAAATAATAACTAGAATACCAAATGAAAGACAGCCACCCCCACCTGCCCCCATGTGGCTGATGTGTTTGTTTTTGCTGACTTATCAATTAAACAGCCGAAACTAATAATGCCGCATAGTTCGCTGTTTCCGCTCTGACTTCGTGCAAGCACTCGTCAATTGCGGACAGCTATTATATAGGCAGGACTAACGCACCTTAGCTTCGTTGCTTCGCAACTTGCAAAGTGCGAGTCACTGCCAAAAAGCGAGCGCATTAGGTTTTTCGTCAATAGAACTATTCTAAAACAGCTTCGTTCAGAAAAACCGGAGCGAGTCTGGACATTTATTAGTGGAGGCGTAACTGAGTCAACAAACAAAACCCATCAGCCCTACAAATTAGAATTTATTTGACGAAATTAAAATCAAAATAACAACTTACAATTTGATCTGTCAATCTCCTTCATAATATCTTCACCAAACTCACCATTTGAGACGAGTAACATCAAAATCTGCAAAATCCGCCAGCTTAAAATATCCTTCTTTAAATTCTTTGCTATTATCAAGCAAAAGTACAGATTTGTAGAGCGTTTTTAATCATTTCCTTTTTGCAAAGAGCCTGGGAATCGTCACCCTCAAAAATACCCTGCTTAGTTATGGCTTTACTGGAAATAAAGGCTATATCGGCTCTAAAATTGCTTATAAAAACGGATGCATACTCGCCAATTATAGAGGCTGCGGCTCTTAAGTACACCTGGACAGATATAACATTTTATATTTGAATAATTGTTCAATTGAGCTTTGCAATGTTGATGCCATTAGTAATGACTGTAAGATTGCTATAAGGTTTTTAAATAAAGGAATAAATAGGCTCACCGTTGAAGAAGAATCCAAAAGATGACCATATTATCCTGTAACAGAGTTCTGGCACGCTTAGCAAGGGCGGTTTTCTTATCAGTATTTTCCATTTTCTTATATTAATGGGTTTTCAGAAGAACTTGGAGAAATGAGGCTAATACCGCCGTGATGTCTTTTGATCATCCCTTCCTCTTCCAAGGTAATTAAATCTCTACGCAATGTAGACCTTGATACATAAAAGCTTCTTACATATTGGTGATATCCCCAACACCATTCCCATTTGTAAGATAAGATAAAATTTGTTTTTCGTTCAGTGATACTTCATAACCTGTCTCCATATTGTAATTTGATATTTATAATTGGCTTATAAATAATTAGTTGGAACATTTGTTCAAAAGTTTAAAAATATTCCGGCTACAACCAATTCACTAGTAGTATATCACTTTTTCCATAATAAAGCAAAGATAAACCAAACTGAACAATTAAGAATAAAAATTGAACAAAAAGTAGATATTTTTAAAAATTAATCCAAAAATTTTTCCATCTATAGCTAAAATATTCATAATATGTTATTATCTATTTCAGTAATGATTAGTGAAAAGTACAAATTAATTTATTGTTATTCAAAAATATTTAATAAAATATTGGTAAAAATTATGAAAATAGAATAGTATTTATTGAAGGAGCATATATGAAAAAGCACTGGCAATAGATATAGAACCCACATCAATAAGAGGAATTATAGGCTATATAGGGGATGGAAAGATAAAACTTGAAGAAGTGATGAGGTTTTTCACATGGAATAAAAAGCTCAAATGGACGATTGCGTTGGGATTTTTGATGAACTTTTGAAGAAAATTTCAGAAACTATCAAAAAAAATGGAAATGAAATTTCATCTGTAGGTATAGATACCTGGGGAGTTGACTTTTGGTCTTGTTGATAAGGATGGAAAACTTGTAGAGCCTCCGGTTTGTTACAGAGATCCAAGGCATCAGGAAGGCTATGAAGAAGCCTTAAAGAACTTAAGTGAGAAAGAAATCTTTGCTGAAACCGGAACTCAGATTATGAGCATAAATACTTTTGTTCCAGTTGTTGGCCTTAAAGAAGATTAGTCATTCTGCTTATGAAAAGGCTTGGAAACTTCTTATGATGCCTGACTTGATACAGTATCTTTAACAGGTAATATGACCGGTGAGGAGACAATACTTTCAACTACTCAGATACTCAATCTTAAAACAGGGGATTACAGCGATAAATTACTTGAAGCCTATGAAGCTAGAACAGGGATAAAGCTTCCAAAAGATAACAAAGGCAGGAAGTATTACCGGAAATGTTAAGAACAGGCTTATAGAAGAACTTAAAGGGATTAGATGTAGAAGTCGTTTCGGTATGCGGACACGACACTGCGAGTGCAGTCTTACCCTACAAAGGTAATGACAGACGCAGATACAATGTTCCTAAGTTGTGGAACCTGGTCACTTTTTGGAATAAGGGCTGAAAGTCCTGATTTATCCCAAAAGCTTACGAAAAGGACTTACTAATGAGTTAGGCTGTGACTCTACTCCACTTTTTATTCAAAAACCTTACAGGGCTTTATCTTCTTGAGAAATATAAGACAGCTTACGAGAAGAAACTTGGAAGAAGCTTGAATTTGATGAGATACAGCCTATGTTAAAGAATCACTTAAGAAGCAGAAACCATCAGCAATCTGATAGATATGGAAGATCCTAGATTTGGAAGTGAAGAGGCTGATGCTAAAGAAGTTATAGATGAGTTCCTTAAAGAAAAGGGACTTGTTCTTCCTGAAACTGAAATGGATTATTTCAGAGTTATCTATGAGAGCATGGTTAAGAAGTACTTAGAGTAAAGACTGCTCTCGAAGAAATTTCAGGAAAGAAATATGAGAAAAGTTCATATGATGAGGCGGTGGAGCAAAGTCTTCGCTTTTATGTAAAACTTATTGCTAAGAGATTGAATGTAAGCTATCATAGTAGGCCCTTATGAAGCGTCTGCCCTTGGAAATATTATAGTTCAGCTTAGGGCAATCGGAGAGATTAAGAGTATTGAAGAAGGACTTGAAGCGGCCTATAAATCGCAGGAAATGAAAACATATTAATATATACATTTTAAGGAGGAAAATAACATAGAGTTATCAAAGATTGGTATTAGACCAACAATTGATGGCCGTTGGGGCGGAGTTAGAGAGGCGCTTGAGGACCAGACAATGGGAATGGCTAACAGAGCAAAGAAGCTTATTGAGAGTGAACTTAAATATCCGGATGGAACACCGGTTCAGTGTGTAATTTCACCTTGTACAATAGGGTGGTGGCGGTGAGGCTGCTAAATGTGACGAATTCTTCTCAACACAGAATGTAGTTGGTACCCTTACAGTAACACCTTGCTGGTGCTACGGAACAGAGACAATGGACTTAAATCTAACACAATTAAGGCTGTATGGGGATTTAACGGAACTGAGAGACCTGGTGCTGTTTACCTTGCAGCAGTTATGGCTGCTTATGCACAGAGAGGACTTCCGGCATTCTCAATTTATGGACATGAAGTTCAGGATAAAGATGATGAGACAATTACAGAAGATGTAAAGAAGAAGATTCTTGACTTTGCAAGAGGAGCAATTGCGGTTGGTCTTATGAAGAATAAGTCCTATGTAAACCTTGGCTCGAGTATCTATGGGTATTGCAGGCTCTGTTGTAAATGTAGATTTCTTCCAGAAATATCTCGGAATGAGAGACTGAGTGGGTAGACATATCTGAGATATTAAGAAGAATCGAGCTTGAAATCTATGACCACGAGGAATACGAGAAGGCTCTTAAATGGGTTCGTGAGAACTGCAAAGAGAGCTACGATACAAATGCAGGGAAAGGATTTTCCCTGAAATAATCAAAGAAATCCAGATGGATACCTGACGACAAGCAGTGGGAGTTCTGTGTTAAGCATCACTTGTAGTAAGAGACATACTTAAGGGCAATCAGAAAGCTTGCAGAAATAGGCTGGCACGAGGAGTCACTTGGTAGAAATGCTATGAGCAGGCGGTTTCCAGGGACAGAGAATGTGGACAGACTGGCTTCCAAATGCAGACTTTACAGAGGCTATTACAGCTTCAGGCTTTGACTGGAACGGCAAGAGAGGCCTATTCCATTTGCAACTGAGAATGACACACTTAACGGTGTATCTATGATGCTTGGATGGCTCGTAACCAATAAAGCGGCAATATTTAGTGATGTAAGAACATATTGGTCACCTGAGTCTGTTGAAAGAGTAACAGGGCAAGAAGCTTACAGGTAGGCTGCAAACGGTATAATGCACCTTATCAACTCTGGTGCAAGCTGCTTAGACGGTTCAGCTGCAACTAAGAATGAAAAGGGAGAGGGCTGCATGGAAGGAGTGGTGGAACCTCACAGACGAGGGACATCAGAGGCTCTTACAGAGGCTACTGACTGGTGCAGGGCGAACTATGAGTACTTCAGAGGAGGCGGCTTCTCATCACACTTTAAGACAGCTGCAGAGATGCCTGTAACTATGATTAGAACCAATATCGTTGAGGGTGTAGGACCTACTTTACAGATAATTGAAGGTTATACCTGCGTACTTGACGATGATGTACATAAGGTACTCGATGAGAGAACAGATAGAAGCTGGCCAACAACCTGGTTTGCACCAAATCTTTCAACTAAGTCAGCAGACAGCGTTTACAATGTAATGGCTAAGTGGGGCGCTAACCACGGAGCAACAGTTCATGGCTACGTAGGTGACAGACTTATAACTCTTGCTTCTATGCTTAGAATACCTGTTGCTTTCCACAATGTAACAGAGGACAGAATTTTCAGACCACATTCATTTAATGGATTTGGAACTACAGATTTAGAGAGCCAGGATTTCAGAGCTTGTGCTTATTACGGACCACTCTACAGATAATAATAGAATTTGCGAGATAAAAGCAAACTGTTTTTCTAAGTTACGCCTGCGCTGATAAATGTCCAGACTCGCTCCGGTTTTTCTGAAAGATACTGTTTTAAGCTTCTGAATGCTAACGAAAAACCTAATGCGCTCGCTTAGGCATTATCAGCTCCGGCTGCTTAATTGAAGACTTAGTGAGTTAGCATAGTTTTATTGATTTGAATTTCAGACATCAGCTCCGAATGATAAATTCTAAGCGAGCGCATTAGGCGTAGCGAAGCGGATGCCGGAGCGAGGTCTGAAATGTTATCATTCGGGCGTCAACTAATTAATGAATTGAAAATATAAATTTATGTAGTAGTTTCGTGTAATAAGAGTGACAGCACAAGCCTGAAAGCCATATAAGAGGCGGAAGGCGAGATGGTCATACACTGAAGTAATGGAATTTAAAAAGGAAAGAGTTAGAAAAAGAAAATAGAAGCGGTCTTATGACCAGCGGAGGATGAGAGTTATGTTAATGGAAAAAGCAAGGGAAGAGCTTGTTAAGTATGGTAGAAGCTGGTAACTGCCGGACTTACCAAGGGAACAGGCGGAAACTTAAAGCGTATGTTTGATAGAGAACAAGATGGTGGCTAGTACTCCATCAGGCATCGATTTCTTTTGAGATTCAGCCTGAGGATATAGTAATAATCGACTTGGACGGAAAAACAATAGAGGCACAGCACACTTCTTCAGAATGGGAAATGCACCTTATGCCTTATAGGGACAAGGGATGATATGAATACAGTTATCCATCATCATGTTATGTATACAACAGTGCTGGCGTGCCTACGCGAAGAGCTGCCTGCAACTCACTATATGATAGCAGTAGCAGGACCTACAGTTAGATGTGCAGAATACGCTACCTATGGTTCACACGAACTTGCTGTAAATGCAGCCAAGGCGATGGAGGACAGAAAGGCAGTTATCCTTGCCAACCACGGAGTGCTGCAGGAGCAAATGACCTCCTCAATGCATTTAACATAGTGGAAGAGATTGAATATTGCTCAGAAGTCTATGTAAAGGCAAGAAGTATAGGTAATCCTGTAGTACTTCCTCCGGAAGAGATGACACTTATGGCTGAGAAGTTTAAGACTTACGGACAGAAGAAGAGTATAAGAGAATAGCTTTTGCTAAGGAGTTAATATGGGTGATTTAATACTTTCAATGAAAGGAATTACCAAATCCTTTTCAGGTGTAGCAGCACTAAAAATGCAGCACTAGACCTGGAAGGCGGGTGAGGTAGTTGCCCTGATGGGAGAAAATGGAGCCAGCAAATCTACTCTTATGAAGATTTTTGACCGGTATATATTCAAAAGATTCCGGTGAAATACAGTATATGGGACAGGAGGTCTGTTTTAAGGGACCTGCTGAATCTGAAGAAGCAGGAATCTCCATCGTTCATCAGGAGCTTAACATGATGAACGACCTGACGGTAGCTCAGAATCTTTTTATCGGGCGTGAAGAAATGAACGGATTTTTTAATAGACGATAAGAAGATGAATGAGAAAGAGCCAGAAGAGTTATTCAAGGTATTGAAGATAGACATCAATCCTGCTGAAAAAAATCGGTAACCTGACAGTAGGTAAGCAGCAGATGGTGGAGATTGCAAAGGCAATATCTTCAAAGGCTAAGGTAATTATCTTTGATGAGCCTACGGCAGCCCTTACAGACTCTGAGATAGAGGAGCTTTTCAAGGTAATAAGAGACCTTAAAAAGCAGGGAACCAGCATGGTTTACATATCTCACAGAATGGATGAGATTAATGTTATATCTGACAGAGTTATAGTAATGAGAGATGGTGAATATGTAGGAACCCTCATTACAAAGGAATGCAACAAGGATGATATCATCAAGCTGATGGTAGGAAGAGCCATATTTGGCGAGCCTAAGACAGCTTCAAATGTTGCTAAAGATGTCCTGTGGTGCTTAAATGCGAGAACCTAAACAGAGGTAAGGCAGTTAGGATGTAAGCTTCGAGCTTAGAAAAGGTGAAATCCTCGGCTTCTCAGGGCTTATGGGTGCCGGCCGTACAGAAGTTGCCAGACTTATCTTTGGTGCAGATAAAAAGGATTCAGGAAAAATATTTATAAACGGTAAAGGAAGTTACAATAAATACTCCTGAGGATGCAGTAGCACATGGTTATAGGATATCTTTCTGAGGGATGAAAAGCGTTTTTGGTCTGATAGTTGATAAGTCAGTAGAGGAGAATACAGTTATTTCTTCACTAAATGACTTTGTAAAGGGAATTTTTCATAGATGAGGCGAAGAGCAAGGAAGTTTCAGAAAGATATGTAGAGAGCCTAAAAACAAAGACTCCTAGCGTATCACAGCTTGTTAAAAAGCTTTCCGGCGGTAATCAGCAGAAGGTAGTTATAGCTAAATGGTTAGTTAGGAACTCAGATATCCTGATTTTTGATGAACCTACAAGAGGTATAGATGTAGGGTGCTAAGAGTGAGATTTATGCACTTATGGAAAGCCTTGCAAAAGAAGGAAAATCCATAATAATGATATCGTCTGAGCTGCCTGAAGTACTTCGTATGGTGACAGAGTAATTGTTATGTGCGAGGGAAGAATCACAGGAACCTTGGATATTGCAGAGGCTAACCAGGAAGTTATTATGGAATCTGCTACAAAAGCGTTAAGGGAGATTAACAATGGATATTAAAAATATTTTCAAATCAGCGTACAATAGTTGTGCTGCATTAGTATTGATTTGTGTTGCTTTCTCGGTTATTACACCGGATAAATTTCTTCAGATAACAACATTTACAAATATTGCAAAAATCAGCATATTATGTAGCATTTTATGGCAATAGGTGTTACCTTTGTTATAGGTACCGGCGGTATCGACCTTTCCATAGGGTACGATAGCAATCTGTGCGGCACTTATAGGTGGAACACTTATGGAAAAAGGCGTCCCAATGGGAATCGTGCTTCTTGTAATTCTTTTAAGCGGTGCATTATTTGGACTTCTTAATGGACTTATGGTTGCAAAAATGGGACTGCCGGCGTTTATAGCGACTCTGGGTACGATGATGATGTCAAGAGGACTTGGCTCAATTGTATCAGGAACTAAGACAATTTCTTTCCCACAGAATGATAAAGCAGGAGCTTGGTTCAGAGAGTTCTTTATGATAACAAAGATGGAGGCATCCTACCCTAAGAATTTCCCAACAGGTTTTGTACTTCTTGCAGTGATTGCGGTAATTATGGCACTTATCCAAATAAGACAAAGACAGGCCGTTACATTCTCTCAATTGGTTCAAACAAGGAAGCTACAAGACTTTCAGGTATCAATGTAGTTAAATGAAACACTCTGCCTATGTATTTTTCAGGTTTCTTTTGCAGCACTTGCAGGTATTGCCTATGTAGCAGTATTTACAACTGCACAGCCAAATACAGAGTAACGGCTTCGAACTTGATGCAATCGCAGGTGTAGTTATCGGTGGTACATCTCTTGCAGGTGGTGTAGGTACTATACTTGGAACTATGGTTGGTGTATTTATTATGACGGTGTTAAAGATTGGCTTCCCTTACATTGGAGTTCAGTCACATTATCAGCTCTTCATTACAGGTATTATTCTTATCTTCGCGGTTTATATGGATGTACTTAATAGGAAGAGGAAAAATAATTTTAATCAGGAAACTATTAATTCCAAATACACTCAAATATTCAGGGGTGTAAGTAAATTTGGATTAATATATTAAAGGAGGATAAACAGATGAAAAACAAAGAAACTTATGGCGGCACTTCTCAGTACAGTGATGGTAGTATCTGCACTTACAGCTTGTGGTGGTAACAGTGCAAAGACAACTTCAACAAAGTCAGCAGCAAGTACAAAAACAAGTACAACAAGCACAGCAAGTACAACACAGTCAAGTGCAGCAAGTGCAACAGCCAGCACAAAAACAGATGGCAGCACAAAAACACATTGATGTTATTGCTAAGGGCTTCCAGCTATCAGTTCTGGAAAGCAGTTGAACTTGGTACAAAGAAGGCAGCTGAAGAGTTTGGTGTTGAAGTTACTTTCCAGGGACCTGACAACGAGTCAGCAATTGCTCAGCAGGTTGAGTATTCAAACTACAGCTATAGCTAAACAGCCTACAGCTATCTGTCTTGCGGCTCTTGATACTCAGGCTAGTATTCCATCAATTCAGTCAGCTATGGAAGCAGGTATTCCTATAATCGGATTTGACTCAGGTGTACCGGATGCTCCAACAGGTGCTATTAAGGCTAATGCTTCTAAACAACTCTGTGGCAGGTGCTTTAGCAGCAGAGGAACTTTATAAGTTAATAGAGTCAAAGATTAAAGATGCAAAAGAGCCTGTAAGAATTGGTGTTGTTGCTCAGGAATCTAACTCACAGTCTATCGTTGACAGAACAAAAGGTTTTGTAGACAAGATGACAGAGCTTTGCGGAGCTGACAATGTATCAGTAGAAGGACATGACAGCTTAAAGAACGAGAAGTCTGGCGCTAAGGTGGTTCTTGATGTAGGTATCCTGCAAGTTAAGGATGTGGATGCAGCAGCGGTTGCTTCAGCTATCCTTGAGAAGAAAGATCTTATTGCAATCTACGGTTCTAACGAGTTCGCAGCTAATGCTATCATCACAGCTAACGAAGGTCTTGATAAACTTGGTGCTGACAAGGTAATCCGCAGTTGGTTTTGACGCAGGTAAGAAGCTTCTTGATGCAGTTAGGGCTAAGACATTTGCAGGTGCTGTAACACAGGATCCTGTACAGATTGGCTATCAGGCAGTTAAGCTTGCTGTAGAGGGCTGCTGATGGCAAGAGCGTATCTGATGTGAGATACAGGTGCTAAGTGGTATAATGCTGACAATATGGACGCAGACGACATTAAGCCATCTTATATGAATAATCAGTAGAACAATGATAATGAGGGGTGCCGGAGAATTTAGGCACCCTCTTATGTAAAGTTTATGTGTTAAAACATTCACAATCAATTAATAATCAGGAAGGAAGATGAGATGTTAAAGAATATTCCTAAGATATTGTCGCCCTGAACTTTTGGCAGCTCTTTGTGAAATGGGACACTCTGACAGGCTTGTAATTTCGGATGGTAATTTTTCCGGCACATACAATGGGCAAAAATGCTAAGGTAATAAGACTTGATGGACACGGAGTTCCTGAGGGTACTTGAGGCTATATTGAAACTGTTTCCGCTTGATACCTATACTGAAAAGTCAGTTTCACTTATGGAAAAAGGTTCCTGGAGATACTGTGGAAACTCCTATATGGAAAGAGTTTGAGGAGATAGTAGCAAAATATGATGAGCGTGGTGCAAAAACCATAGGATTCATCGAAAGATTTAAGTTTTTATGAGGAGGCAAAGACCTCTTATCTCATATAGCAACTTCAGAAAAAGGCTCTGTATGCAAATATTATGCTGCAGAAAGGTGTGAGTTACAGACTAAGGTCTGAGAAAGCGGAGGAAAAAGATGGCAAAACAAAATCGTATTAAACGAGACTTCTTATCACGGAGCAGGTGCAATTAAGGAAATCACTGTAGAGGCTAAAAATAGAGGTTTCAAGAAGGCTTTTTGTATGTTCTGATCCTGATCTTGTTAAATTTAATGTTACTTCTAAGGTTACAGACTTACTTAAGGCAGAAAATATGGAATTCGAAGTATATTCTGATATTCAGCCAAACCCTACAATAGAGAATGTACAGAATGGTGTAGCTGCATTTAAGAAGGCAGGAGCAGACTATATTATATCTATCGGCGGCGGTTCATCTATGGATACAGCTAAGGCAATCAGTATCATCATTACAAACCCTGAATTTGAAGATGTAAGAAGCCTTGAGGGTCTTTCAGCGACTAAAAATCCTTGCGTACCTACTTTTCGCGGTACCTACAACAGCAGGTACAGCTGCAGAGGTAACTATCAACTATGTTATTACAGATGTGAGAAGAAGCGTAAATTCGTATGTGTAGATCCACACGATATCCCTGTAGTTGCATTTGTTGATCCTGAGATGATGAGCTCAATGCCTAAAGGGACTTACAGCTTCAACAGGTATGGATGCACTTACACACGCTATCGAGGGTTATACAACTCTTGGAGCAAAACACAATCACAGAATATGTTCAACTTAAAGGCTATCGAGCTTATTGCAAAGAGCCTTAGAGGAGCTGTTGAAAATACAAAAGAAGGCAGAGAGGGTATGGCACTTGGCCAGTATCTTACAGGTATGGGCTTCTCTAACTGTGGTCTTGGTATAGTTCATTCTATGGCACATTCTTTGGGTGCTGTATATGATACACCACACGGGTAGCTAATGCTATCCTCCTTCCAACAGTAATGGAGTACAACGCAGAGGCAACAGGTGAGGAGTTAAAGATGTAGCCATCGCAATGGGCGTTGAAGGTGTAGAGAATATGAGCCAGGAAGAGTATAGAAAGGCAGCAGTAGACGCTGTTAAGAAGCTTTCACAGGATGTAGGCATTCCTGCTGACCTCAAGGCTATTGTTAAGCCTGAGGGATCTTGACTTCCTTCACAGTCTGCAATGGATGATGCCTGCAGACCTGGAAATCGAGAGCCAACATTTGAGGGATATCAAGAATCTTTATCTCAAGCTTATGTAATTTGGCGTAATGGCATAAATGATATGATTTGAGGCTATATGAATAATTATCCCCTACTGAAATGAAAAAATTTTTGGTGGGGGATTTTGACTATATGTAACTTATCATATGGAGTCTTAATAAACCATATTGCCTTTTTATAGCCATGATTATATACTTTATAACAATATAGTGATAAAATTACGATAAGTAGTTTGATTGTTAAGGATGTGATACTATGAACCCTATATTTTTAAAATGGATAAAAATGGTAAAAAAATATTAAGAAGCTGAGATTAGGAGATTCTCCAGTATATGCACGGTATTTGCATATTTGTAAAGGTGAAGAGATTCCCCAATTATTGACTTTTTCTGCTATGGTTATACCGTTTTTCTATGCTTCATGTTATTGACCAAGCAGTAAATAGTGGATTTATCAATTCGTTGCCCAATATAATACAAGTAGTTTTGATAGCGGCACCAATCACTATATTAGTGTGGAAGTAGGGATTTGCTTAGCGCAATGGGAGTTCATTTTCATTTATGATTTAGTTTCTATGTCAATTTTGATAAAATAATAAAAATGCAATGAATTTAGCAATTAATATTGTAAGCATGGAGTATAGAAATGATTGAATACAAAGAAGTCAGGGTAACAGCGGATGATTGTATACTTGAGGAATTGATGAGATTATCGAAAGTATGGGATGAGGAGAATTGTTGTCCTGCATATTATGAAAATGACGCTAAGGGTTCGTAGATCACGATGTTTATCTTGCAATCGAGGATGAACACATTATTGCCTATGCTCTCAGGCATATCAGTGTTCAAGAAGAGAAACCTCCTTTAATAAGATTGGTGAAAAAGCATTTGAGTTGGATGAGATTTATGTTGTGCACACATATAGCAACAAAGGTATAGGAAAAAGACCTTTATCGATTTTTAGAAAAAGATATATGGAATAGTGTTGATGTGATTGGTGTTATGGCGACATCATATCAATATAACAGGCTGCTAAAGTTTTATATTGAGGAGTTGGGCTTACAATTTAATCATGCATTGTTGACAAAAAGAACACATCAATAATTTCTAATTTGTAGGGCTAATGTGTCTGTTTATCTAACTATAAAACGCCTTCGCTGATAGTATGCTAGTCAACTGATTGTAAAAAAATATAAATGCATAATGTTTCGCTTAGTTGACTTAGTCACGCCTTCACTAATAAATGTCAGACTCGCTCGGTTTTTCTGAACGAAGCTGTTTTAGAATAGTTCTGTTGACGAAAAACCTAATGCGCTCGCTTAGGCATTATTAGTTCCGGCTGTTGAACTGAAATCTAAGTGAATAGTCCTATTTATATAAGAGCTGTAAAACAATTGGTGAAATATGTGGTATTATCAGCTCAGGCTGTTTGATTGATAAGTCGGCACAAACAAACACATCAGCCACTATCAGGGGGCAGGTGGGGGTGGCTGCCTTTAATTTGGTATTCTAGTTATTAGTTTGTATAAATTTAAGGTATCAGCTACGAATGATAAATTCTAAGCGAGCGCATTAGGCGGAGCGAAGCGGATGCCGGAGCGAGTCTGAAATGTTATCATTCGGAGCGTCACTGTTGTTTGAATCTGAAATTGGATATATGGAAGCAAAATATGAGTTTGAAGCTGGGAATCTTGATAAAGCGTTTGAGATATGGCAAAATCTTGTAAAAACAAAAGGGAGTTGGGAATAATGCGATATTATTAAGCCGTAGGGCTATAATTTCAAAAAGGGGTAGACTATGTTATGGATTGAAATAAAAGAAAAAAATACAGTATCTATAGTATTTGTGATAGCCATGCTGTTGGTAATGGGGTTTACATTTTTATCAATTACTCCTGAAGTTGACTACTATTATAGCAAACCGCTGAGTTTTTGGAGAATATAGCTATTTTTAAGTTAAAGGAAGATGTAAAGCAGGGCAGCTTGGTTGTCTATGGCGGAGAGGAAGGCAATGGAATTCCTGTAGATTTAGAGATAAATGAGGAGATAAGAGCAAGATTAGAAGAAAATAATAACTAGAATAAATCCCTCATTTAATGCAGACGAGAAAATGTCAGAGGTTGAAATAAGCAACTGATAAGGAAATTTTGGAATTAATAAATGGATTTGAGAAAACAATAGGCTATAGGACAAATTACCATTACGGTGAAAAGTCCGGACTTTATGCTGTTTATAAATATAAAAGGTTTGGAATAAATAGATTACATGATGATAATCGTAATACGGTAAAAAGAGGAAAGAGAGATATTTAATTACTCACTAAAGTCAGGGGCTTGCAGAAGGATATGCAAGATATTTTATGAACTATATGGGAATATTAACAAGCCTTGTTTCAGCAGTCATAGCGGCTACTGTTTTTATAAAAGACAGGCAGAACTATGTAAGGGAATTCATATATGCGTCCAATAGTAAAGTTCAAAAATTATACTTATAAGAATTGCGTCAGTAGTCATACCTATTTGTTTAATGACATTAATTATGACAATCATTGGAGCAGTGTACTTTTTACAGCGAATCGACAGCTTATGGCTATATTATTTCTTGCATTCCTTTTATAAAGTACTGGGCTGTTTGGATAGTTCCTACCATGTGGGAACTGTTTCGTTATCAGTTTTGGATATTTTATCAAATAATTTAATCCTCGTTTTCGGAGTACAGTTTATTGTTTGGTTGTTGTCTATAGCTACATTTATGAGGGAATTATGAGATATGGAGGGTAGTAATAAGATTTAGTTCTTTTGGGATGGATAAGTATTACGATGGAATAAAAATGACATATATATAAATCGTATATTTATGGTATTTTTATCAATTATCATTACTGCTATTTCTGTAACGATATTTGATAAGGCAAAGAAACAGTAGAAGGCTTAAATACAGGTGGAACTATATAAAAGATATATTATTTGATAGACTGAGCAAAAAGAAGCTTATGAACAGCTGTGTTGTATGAAAAATCATTTTTAATTTATCAATTGAAACTTGCATATAACGGTAATGTGATAATAAGCATACTATTTTTACTTGTGTTGTTAATAAGATTTGCAAATAGAAACATGAGATGAATATGATATAAAAACTACCGGTGAAAAATAGTGATATTTTTCTCTATGTTTATGCTATTACCACTATGTAATATAGAAAAAGAAATGGAGTTACTGAGTTTACTTATACAGTGAGAACTTCCTATACTAAAATATATTTTGCAAGATTCATAATGGGAGTTATGTTAACAGTAGGGTTAATAACATTTTTCATTATATCTTATTTCGTATATGAATGATGTAGGTATTGGATTGTGGGCCATATCCATTTGCATCAGTTCCCTGTATCTTGGGTTGTTTGGGTGATATTTTCAGAGGCAACAGGCAAAAGATGCAGGATATGTAGCTTATTTGGGATATTATCTGTTCTGTGCAGTAGGTAAAGAAATGTTGTGCTTTTTCTGAAATGTCTGCTGTTATACTAACCACCTGAAATATTCGGTAATCAGCCTTATAGCGGTGTTTATATAATGGCAGTGATACTGTTTTCATAGTAAAGGTAAAGGATTGGGTAGAAATTGATGGAAATAAAGGTAAATGGAGCTGTGTAGAATTATGAAGAAAAAGCCTGCATTAAGTGATATAAGTTTCCATCTAAAGAGGAATGTATGGGCTTTTGGGGGCAAATGGTGCAGGTGAAAACAACACTTATAAAAATACTTGCGGGTGTCCTTGAAAAAGATACGGGAGATTTTTACGGTGGCGATACGGAATATTAACGAAATAAGACATAGAATAGGCTATATCCACAAAAATTTTCGTTTTACCCTAATATGACCGTATTTTGAAATTATGGACTTTATTTTTCTGAGCTTAATAGGGTAAAAAGGATAAGACAGATATAATGAAAATTTACTTAAAACAGTCCATCTTGAAGAATGCAAAGGAATTAAGATCAAGTCACTTTCCGGTGGAGATGAAACAAAAGGCTGGAGTATAGCTGTTTCACTTATGAGGCAATCGGTTTACTCTTGGTGGATGAGACCAACAGTAGAAGCTTAGATCCTATGGAGAGATAAATTTTAGTAATGTACTAACTACTTTTTCAAGAAATAGGACTATAATAATATCATCACATATAGTTTCTGATATCGAGATCTACCTGTAGAGATTGCTTATACTTGATAATGGTAAAAGCGTTTATAATGGTAGTAAAAGATGAACTCATCACTAAGATGTAAAGGCAATGTTTGGAATTACAAACAAGTGAAGATGAGTCACTACATTTTGAAAGTAATTATTTCATTTCAAAGAAAGACTTGCTTGAAGATGGAGTTTTTGTTGAGAGTAATATCAAAGAAAAGCCCATAGAATCAACTATGGGAGGTAACGCCTACATAACGATTCTTATTTGAATCTGATGAATTAATATGTCTATGAAAAGCATAACTGGTGTACAATGATAAAAGAAAAAGGTAAGGAAATCTGCCAACTGGTACTTGACACAAAATTTTAATAAAGTCTTTTTCGCTATTAGGAGAGATTTGTGCTATTATAAGAATAGATTAGTATATTTATTTGATGGTTAGATGAATATGTCACCATTCAAGGAGGGAGAGTGACTATGGCAATAGTAGGGTATAAACACAGGAGTGGATTTAATACCTATACTCCGGGCGGAGGCATGGGTGGTTTAGGGCAGGAGAGAGGTGTGAAAAGTACTGCCGGGAAACAGGATTTTAGGGGAAGAGGAGTAAGTGGAACAGGCAATAGTCTAAATGCAGGACAGGTTTCACAGGAAAACCAAATAGCAGTTTCGCCGGATGGAGATACCGTACAGATTAGTCCACAGGCAGCAGCTAAGTTTGATGCTGCTATGAAACAGATTGAAAATGGTACAGAAGATACAGATGATGCTGAAATAAAATTGCCGGAGATGAAAACAAAGCTGACAGGGTGAGAACTTAAAGATGGAACAGGCAGAAAAATGCCCGTAGGCCCGCAAGGCTCAAGGCAGAGAAGGGCTGAAGTACTGAAAGAGCGGCTGAAAATATACAGAAAAAGAGATTTCAGAGAGAAACAGTCAGTTTCTTTTGCCGGAAAGTCAGACTCAGACATAAAATTACTTTATCTTGAAGGTGAAATTTCAAAGACAGACTATGATTCAGAGATGTCAAGCAGGGAGAAGCTGCGTACTCAGGTGACGAAAGATAATGACTTTGTAAAGGCTGCATCAGAAGGCGACAGCATATCCAAAAAGCTTGAAAGGTTTGCAGAAAGCATAAAATCAGCCTTTTCAGAAACAGCATCTAAGACCTTTGATGCGGTATTAGACTTGATGCTATAAATATAGCTGAGGGTGATAAAAAGGCGGTTAAGGAAACATCAAATTCAGATAAAAAGAAGTGAAGATTAGTTACAGCTAAAAGATAACCCATCATGTGAATAAGCTTGGTGGGTTTTTCATATAAAAAGGGTATGAAGAAATTATCGGATGTCAAATATTGTGTCCCCACAGTATAATGTACAAAATATAAAAGAATATTTACTCAAAAGGTGAAATTAATGGAAAAATATCAGGTTAGATGCATTTTTAACAGAGTAAGCAGGGAAAAACTAATAAAGGTTAGAGTGCCGGGTTCTAAAAGTATAACGAACAGGGCAGCACTTCTCATTGCAGCACTTGCAAAAAGGAGAGAGCAGACTTAGGGGTGCTCTCAAATGATGCTAAAAATATGGTGGAATGTTTAGCCACACTCGGCATAATAATGAAAATAGATGAGAAGAGAAACCATAGTCGTACAGGGCTGTGACGGAAACTTCCTGTAAAGGAAGCCAATATAAATGTGGGAGGTGCAGGAACTGCAACAAGATTTTTGACAGCACTCCTAGCATTTAGTGGTGGAATTTATCATCTTGAGTTCATCTAAACAGATGAAAGGCCTATAGAGCCGCTTTTAGAATGCATTAATAAGCCTTGGGGTTGTTATAAAATACGATGAGGAAGAGGATATTTTCCATTTACACTGGACTCTCCAAGGAGGTAAGCGGCGGAGAGATAAAATTAATACAAAGCATCAGCAGTCAGATTTTTAAGTGCTGTTATTATGACGGGATTTTTACTTCGAGGGTGGCTTGAAGGTAGATATAACGGGTGGAAGAAAAGAGCCTTCCATATGTAGATGACGAGCGAAAAGTAATGGAGAGTTTCGACATCAAGCCTGATATAGTCTATGATAATGGCATCGTATCATATGTTTTAAAAGCAGGAAGAGAATATAAGGCAAGGGGTATGATATAGGCCGGATGTTTCAGCGGCCTGTTATTTTTAATGCAATGGCGGAAATACTTGGCTGCAAGGCACAGAGTTCAAAGGCGTATTTCTAAACAGCATTCAGGAGACATAGAATTTGTTGAAACTTTTAACTAAAATGGGAGCTGCATTGTATGAAGAGGAAGATGGCATTATATTGCAGGGACCGGAGGATGGAGACTATGAAGGATAGAGGCAGATCTTAATAGTTTTTCAGATCAGAGTACTTACTCTTGCAGCAGTGGGGACATTTGCCAAAAAGCCCGACTAAGATTACAGGGATAGCACATATAAGGCTGCAGGAGTCAGATAGACTTCTTGCTATAAAACGGAACTTGAAAGACTTGGAATAAAGACTGAAGTGGGTGAGGCGAAATCACTATTTTTCAACCAAAAATGACTTCATCTGATGTGAAGTTGAAACCTATGAGGATCACAGGGCAGCTATGGCATTTTCTCTTGTTGGGCTTAGAAGGGAGGAGTAGTCATTAAAAATCCAGGCTGTTCATCAAAGAGACTTTAAGGATTATTTTTAGGATATTAGATGGAATCACGATTGATATAATCATTGTAAAACCTATAAAAGTTCGATATACTATATCTGTATGAATTAACAACCGGATAAAGGTACAATGTTATGAAAGCAAATCTTTTTAGAATATCTGGCCTGCTATCTCCTTATAGTGATTAGTTCTCTTATTATATTAAATACTGTGGGAGCAGGGCGCATAAGAAATGGAATTATTATAATAATATAAAATCCATAGAGACTGGGGCCAGAAACCATTACGAGATGACTATATGGAAGGATATTATTCAGGCAATATGTCTATTTTTGATGTGGATAATGGGCTGAAAACCATAGATACATTTACAGATACCGGAATTATGATAGTAAATGCAGCAGGAGAAGTAATTTCAGATTCAGAGGTCTTTCTTTTCGATGAAAATAAAAACAGGAGAAAATTACCAGGCTGGCTGCTTGAAAAGGATTCTTATGTGGGAGGCAATATAAAGAATTATCTTCTAATGCGGTAGTTACTGTAGTTTCTCCTATTGATATAGACTTTGTATTAAAGGAGCTATGTGGTGCTTTACATCGAAATGTCAGAAGTGGATAAGGCTGCGGTCTACAGTATAGATACTCTAAATATTTGTTTTTGATATTGGGAGTGGTTTTTCTGGCAGCACTTTTTATTCTTATACAGAATATCAATTATTCCTTTGCGGGCTGTAATTAAAGGCGGCAAGGGAGTATGCACAGGGTAAATTTGACTATAAGTTCACTATTGGAAAAATCGACTATAATGAGTTCAAAGATTTGATGGACACTATTGAGTACATAATGAAAGGAACTTAGCCTAATGGAAGAATACCAGAGAAAATTTATTTCTAATATCTCCCATGAGTTTCCGTTCTCCGCTCACATCCATAAAGGGCTTTGCTACAGCAATGATAGATGGAACCATACCTCCAGAGTTATACAATAAATACTTAAACACTATTTGTTTTGAAACTGACAGGCTCACTAAACTTACAAGCGGCCTGATTGAACTTGGTAAATTTGATAGTCACCAGGCGCTCTTGGATATTAGGGAATTTGACCTTCATAGTATTATAAAACAGACTGTGGAAACTTTTGAGGGGTAGCTGCAGGGAGAAGTACATTTCACTCAATCTTATATTTGAGGGAGATGAAGCACATCATGGCAGATAAGGGAAAGATTGAGCAGGTTTTATATAATTTAATAGATAATGCCATAAGTTCAGCCGGAATAATTCTGATATAAATATAACAACAAGGTCAAAGGGAATAAGGTTATTGTATCGGTGAAAGATTATGGAATAGGTATTTCCTAAGGAGAGTCTTAAAAAGATCTGGGAACGCTTTTATAAGACAGATTCTTCAAGAGGGAAGGATAAGAAGGGAAGCGGCTTAGGGCTGTCTATAGTTAGGAAATAATACAATCACATGGAGAAGAGATAGATGTAATAAGTACTGAGAAATGCAGGAACAGAGTTTGTATTCACGCTTAGTAAGCCAGGGGTATAATTATGAGTGATGATAAGATTATAAGTTCATAAAAGGAAAATAGTTCCAGAAGATACATCCTGTTAAAAAGTTTTTGCTTGGGTTCGCTGCCGTAATATCACTAGGATTGATATTCAGGTTGTTGGAAAAATTGTGTTTGAAACATCAAGTGTGAAGTCTTTGCCTATTTAACATATTTCAGAAAGTACTGTGGTAGAACTTGGGAGAAAAGAGGAATGGCTACAGGAACGGCGGTGCCTCAGAAGGGTGCTGAGTTAAAGAAACAAAGCCGCAAGAACCTGAAAATAATAAGAAACAGGTGAAAATAATTGAAAAATCTATGCAGATTTAACAGACTATAGGCAGATACTTGGTCAATTCGGTGAACTTGCCAACAAGCAGAATGAGTCTGTGGTTGAGGGTACAGTCTGTAGTCAAGGGCAAGGACTGGTTCGAGAATCCTTATGGAAGCAGTTAATAAGGCAGCAGGCTATATAATTGCGGTACAGAATGACGAGGCATATATTTTGACAGCATATAAAGGCATAAAGGCAGCAGATAAGATAAAGGTTAAATTTAAGCAGGATTTCTGGCAGAAGGCATTGTGAAAATTATAGCACAAATCTGGAACTGGCTCTTGTAATGGTTAATTTGAAGGGTATTGCAAAAAGATGAAATTGAACCACTTAAGTTTGATGGGACTGGTTATAAAAGCTTGGGTGAGCCTGCTGATGGCTATAGGCAATCCGAATGGAAACATCTATTCAGTATTACCGGGAGTTATAACAGAAACCGAGACTGCCCTTATAGTAGATGATTACAGCCTTGATTCACAATTTACGGATATTAATATAGCTAAGGATGGGGATGCGGTCTTTGTGGATTTTTGATGGAAATGTTGTGGGTATATATTTTAAAGGAAATCAAGAAGCTACTCAGATTATCAACATTTCAAAGATAATGACCTTCCTTGAGAAAATGATCAATGATGAGACTCTGCCTTATATGAATAAAAATCCAAGGCTTTTTGATGGGGCTGAAGAAAAGACAGGCATATCAGGAGGTGTACTTATAGATAGTATCGCCAAGGGTTCACCTGCCGATGATACGAGTCTAAGGGAGGCGATATAATTTACGAGATGGACGGTGTACATATTGAGAACATAAATGACTACTAGAGGAACCTCCTTGAAAGTAAAAACCGAAGGATAAAATTAAAGTTCTTATTTACAGAGTAACAAGAAATGAAGGAAAGAAAAATAGAATTAGAAGTAGAGATAGGAGACAGCAGGGGGAATAAAAATGAGATATATAAAAGAGATAAAAGATGGAGATCAACAATGGAATATATTATTGTAAGGAGAAAAGAACTCAGGAGTAAGAATGATAAACCATATTACTCCTTAACATTACAGGATAAGACTGGAAGCCTTGATGCTAAGGTTTGGGATACAAATTCAAATGGAGATTGAGGACTTTGCAGGCGGTGACTTTGTCTGCGTGCAGGGACAGATTTCCGTATATATGGGAGCCTTACAGGGTAAAAGTTATTAGAGCAAGAAGATGCAGTGAGGGTGAATACGATTTAGCTGACTATATCCCTACTTCAAAAATATAACAGAGATGAAATGTTTGAGGAGCTTTTAGGCATCATCGATACAGTTTAAAACTCCTTACTATAAACAGCTTTTGGATACGTTTTTCAGAGATAGGGTTTTGTGAGAAAGTCTAAAATCATTCCGCTGCCAAGACAGTCCACCATAGCTTTGTGGAGGACTTTTGGAGCATTCTCTTGGGGTAATTAAAGGGTTTGTGATTTTTGATGGCAAGGCAGTATCCTATGTTAAACAGAGATCTCGCTAATAACGGCGGCACCACTTCACGATATAGGTAAGATGGTTGAATTGAGCGGTTTTCCTACTAATGAATATGCAGTTCAGGCCAGCTATTAGGACATATTTATATTGGTGCAAACATTATTGAGTGAAAAATAAGAAAAATAGAAGGATTTCCAAGAAGGCGAGGCAGATGAACTTATTCACTGCATTTTATCCCTTTTCACCTCAGCTCTCTGGAGTTTGGTTCGCCTAAGATGCCTGCACTTATGGAAGCCTTTGCACTCCAGCCTTGCTGATAACTATGGATGCGAAGATGGAGACATTTACAGGCTTTTGGAGTAAATGAGGGCAGAACCGATTGGCTTGGTTACAACAAACTATTTGAATCAAATATTAGAATATCTACTAAAGAATAAGGGAATAATATGTTTGATGATATTTTTAGAACTTCAGATTGAAGCAATAGGAAGTGAGGGAGAGGGTATAGCGTATGCAAAGTGGTTATACCCTCTTTGTGAAGGATACAGTTCCGGGGACAGGATAGAGGCTAGAGTGGGTAAAGGCAGGAAAAACTATGGATATGCCAGATACGAGAGCGTATTATAGAGCCGTCAACAGATAGGATAGAGCCTGTCTGTCCCATTTCAAAGAGATGCGGAGGCTGTCAGTTCCCAGCACCTTTCATACGGTGCAGAGCTTAAGTTCAAGCAGGAGAGGTGTTTTAACTGCATAAAGAGAATAGGTGGTTTTAGCGATGAGGCTATACCTATGCTCCCTATAATTGGCTGTGACGAGATTATGCATTATAGGAATAAGGCTCAGTTTCCTGTTGGTGTGAATAAAGCGGGCGAGACAGTTACGGGCTTTTTACGCTGAGGAGGAGCCACGAGATAGTGGATACGACCAAATGCTACATTCAGTTTGAGGAGAATGAGCTTATTTTGGATACACTTATGGCATTTATGAAGAAGTATAAAGTCTCTGCCTACGAGGATAAATCAAAGACGAAAAACCTGAAAAGCCAGGGGTTAGTCCGCCTATATAATGACCAGAAAGGGCTTTGCTACAGGCGAAATAGGTATCTGTGTAGTAATAAACGGAGATATCTCTTCCTAAGGCTGATGAGTTTATAGCTGATGGTGTTTAAGGCATTTGAGGGCAGGAGTGATGTAAGGATAACGAGCATTTGCGTGAATATAAATAAGAAGAGTTACAAAATGTGATATTTGGGGATGAGCTCAAATGCATATACAGGAAGCCTTATATAGTGGATATGATAGAGGATGTTAAGTTTAAGATATCTCCGTTTTCACCCTATCAGGTAAACCCTGCCCAGACTATGAAACTCTATGGTAAGGCTTTGAATTTGCAGACCTTACAGGAGAGGAGTGGTTTGGGATCTCTACTGCAGCATCGGTGACTATAAGCCTGTTTTTAGCGAAGAGGCTAAGGGAAAGTGTGCAGGGTGGAGATAGTAGAGGCAGCAGTGGTAAATGCTGAGGAAAAATGCTAAATTAAATGGAATGTCGAGATGTGCATTTCACAGTAGGAAGAAAAGCTGAGGATGAGGCTAAGGCTGCCAAAACCTGATGTAATAGTAGTAGACCCGCCAAGAAAGGGCTGCGATGAAAAGCTCCTTGAGACGATAATGAACTACAAGCCAAGGAGAGTGGTTTATGTATCCTGCGACCCGGCTAGCGCTTGCAAGGGACTTGAAGGTGCTATGTGGAGATGGAGGGTATAGACTGGATAAGGTGCAGGCTGTGGATCAGCTTTTCCAAGGGGTGTATGTGAGAGTGTGGTGAGGTTATCTCTAGAAGGAATAGAGAGCAGAGTTTTCTTCAAGCGCTGTAGCATTCAAAGCGAATAAGTATTACCGTACTGAGTGGATGGTTTGAGTTCAAAGAAAAATTGGTATGAACCAGTTGATGCAAGTTAATTCTAAAAATACACAAGTTAATGCACAAGTTAAAAAGTGAATCAGGTACTAGACGAAACACAAAATTATGATTTTAGCATTGAGGAAAAAGTTTTACAGTTCTGTTCTGAAGCGAAAAGCATAATTGAATTAAGCGCTGAGAGAACACGAGTAATTCTATCAAAGATGGAAGATATTATCCCTATTGGTGAAAATAGAAATCGAAAGTATAAGTTAAAAATGAATAACCGAAGTAGTAAAGATTTTGCAGGTAAAAAGTTGAGACCATGTTGAGCAAGAACTACTTCCGGCTGCAAAGAGAAAGGAACGGTAGATATGATTTTAGAAACAGAGAGACTTATCCTCTCGTCCGTGGGAAGAAACGGATGCTAAGGAATGCTATAAATACGCAAAAAGATCCACGAGTAGGTCCGGTTGCAGGGTGGCCTGTGCACACAAGTGAAGAGAACAGCAGACAGGTCATCCGGGATGTGCTGATGGCACCGGAGACCTACGCCATTGTACTGCAGCGAAACAGGACTTCAATTGGCAGCATCGGCTTTCACCACAATGACCTTGCAGAAAAAGGACGATGAAGCGGAGCTTGGTTATTGGCTGGGAGTTGATTATTGGGGACAGGGTATTGTGCCGGAGGCGGGAAGAGAGCTGCTGCAGTATGCCTTTGAGGATCTGAACCTTGTTCGCATCTGGTGTGGCTATTATGATGGCAACGAGAAATCAAAGCGTGTTCAGGAAAAGCTTGGGTTCAAGTACCAATGGGCTACTGAGGACGTGCCGGTTCCGCTGTTGGGCGAAATAAGAAATGGACATGTAAGCCCTATTAACAAAAGACGAATGGGAAAACCTCATCACGCTATATACACCGTCCTTTGGAAGAACTTTGGTTTCGTCAGAAGATGATGGCAGATACGGAAACCATGTCGTATAACCACGCTTGGGGAGGTACAATTCCTTTTCCGAAAGAGGAGTGACTATGGCTGGTATGATTTATTTGGATTGTAAATCATGAGGGCAAGCGTTATTTCAGATACTTAAAGGATAATGCTGGTCATTTTATTGGAGAGATTGCCTATCATTACGATAGCAATCGAAACCTTTTATATAGCTCATGTTATAGTCTATGCACCATATAGAAAAAGGCTATGGCAGTATTGGATTGGATTTGTTATGTAGTGCTGCTAAACAAAATGGCATAAAGCTGTTGTATGACGATATCGCAATAGATAATCCAGCCGTCACGCTGTTTCTAAAGAATGGATTTGTTGAAGAATACAGAACAAGTGAAATTATCATGCTTTAAAAAAGAACTATAAAGACTGTCCCAAGATAGCCATACTGCTATCAAAGATAGCGCCAGTTGTCGAGGAAAGCTATAATCCGGATAGAACGAGGTTGTCGGTCGAAATTTAGGGAACTTTTTGATAATATAAATGATATAAAGTTCCCTAAAGGGAAGATATGCTGGAAGAAATTTTTAAATATTCAAATTTGAAGTTTGTAGAGCTGTTGTATATGTTTTTGACTGGTTACGCTCCGAATGATAACATGTCCAGACTCGCTCCGGTTTTTCTCCGCAAGGTGCTATTTTTAGAATTTTATTTAGCGATGATTTACGAAAAACCTAACGCGCTCATGCAGGCATCTATCAGCTCCGGCTGTTTAATTGATGAATAATTGCAAACAAAACACATCAGCCACATGGGGCTGGGTGGGAGTAGCTGTCTTTAATTTGGTATTACAGCTGTTATTTGCATAAATTTAAGTTTCATCAGCGCCGGAATGATAAATGTCTAAGCGAGCGCATTAGGCGTAAAGTACGAAGCGCATGCCGGAGCGAGTCTGAAATGTTACTCAGTTCACTGAGCGTCGGAACTTAGTACGATGTCATAGACCAACAACTTAGAATTTGCAGTGACAGAAAAAAATCTCAGAACGGCCGGAGGGAAATGAAACTATGGCAGATACAAAGGAAAAATTGTAAAGAATGGATATCTTGTATACCCTGATAAAATGGATAAAATTCACACAGGAATTTGCAGGGAATAATCATTTGCTTCTTGATTGTACTATGGCTTCACTTAATGATTTAGAAAGATGGATTCTAAGTCACTATCAGGATGCTAACGAATTGCTTGATGACAGTAGTATGTTGGACTATCTGACAATATATATTGGCGAAACTTTTTAGAGGATATCTTGGCGGTGAGTGGTCTATAGATTTTAAGAGATAATGAAAATGCCCCTTATCCGGTACTTCTATTGATGGATACAGTAAAAATAAAGGAGAGACTCAGTTATCGCCAATGGCTCTTTGCTACTGACTGTGTTAGCAGATAAAGGGAAATTATTTAAGTGGAATCTTGTTTGATTCATATCATCTAAGATAAAACCGTTGATAAGCTGGTGAATTTATGGAGAAAGAATGCTACAACTTTGACTCATTTTCAATTGGGAAAACATAGGGCAGTAGAAGGTTTGTTTTTGGATAGAGACGGAAAGCGGCTTTATCTATGGCTATGAAGAGAGGACATAGAGATATAATAAAGCATTTTTGACAATGAGGAGGCAGCGGTTTCCTATGTACTTGAGCAGATTTCTAAAGGAGAAGTAGATGACTCTCACCCTGGCAGCTTTTACAATGGATGAGGAAGAGATTTTGGATGAGGAAAAGAAGCTTTAAAGAAATATTCATCCCTTTTATACGAAATGATGTGCCGGGCTACAGTCTGGATGGGAAAACCGCCTATAGAATATTTGTGTTTGGGAAGAATATAAGATATCTGAGAGACTAATCGGAGATGAAAAATGAAAAAGAAGATTTGCTCACATTATGGAATGTAAAAGACTGGGATAAAAATAATGCCGGATATATTTTACAGGCAAATATGGTAATAAAAAGTAAATTTAACTTCACCGGATTTACGAGAAGGATATGTCCCTAATACCGGATGATTTTATGCAAAGACTTTTTAGGGAATTGGAGAAGCTAGACTATAATGCCCATAAGAGGTAATACAAGCTGTCCATCCGGATGAAGATATGCTCTAAGTTAAATCTGACGGATATTATGTTTGATAAAAGTGGTTGTTATAAAGAGTTTGCTCTCGGATATGATATGGGAGAATCCCATGCCGGCAGGCTGCTATACTGGTGAAATTTGATGAACAGTTTCAGGCTGATAAAGAACTTGTTACAAGAACCTATTAGGACAAGAAATAGTGAAAAGACAGTTGCAATTATAATGGGAAAAATGCAGGGTACCTTATAAAGTGCTCAGGTCTATTATAATCTCAATATATCAAGGTACCTAACTTATTGAATTGGGATAAAGGAAAACAAAGCAATGGAAAATAATGGCATATTGTAGAGAAAAATTCAGCTACAGGAGTCTGTAAGGGCTGTGGGTGGCAGTGTCCGCTTGACAAGCTGTCCTGCAATAAAGGCAGGAGATTAAACGAGGTGGCGAAGTAGTGGAAGAGATTAGCAAAGGGCCTGCAGCAAACCCCAGAACTGAGAGGTTCTTGCGCAGGTTAAAACAGAGAGGATGAATTAAGCTTTTGGAACTGAAAATATAGAAAAATTAATCAGAATAACTTATTTATAGGAGGCAATTATGTATAAGGCAAACGAATCAAGGTATGAGAACATGCAGTATAATTATTCAGGGAAAAAGCGGACTTAAGCTTCCTGAGGTATCACTTGGACTATGGCATAATTTTGGTGATACAGCTTCGTATTCAACTATGGGAAATCTGTTTTACTGCATTTGATAATGGAATAACTCATTTTTGATCTGGCCAACAACTATGGGCCAAAGCCCGGAGCTGAGAGGTAAACTTTGGGAAGATTATTAAAGGAGAATTTTAGTGCTTACCGCGATGAATTGATTATAAGTACAAGGCAGGCTATACTATGTGGCCTGGCCCTTATGGGGATTTTTGGAAGCAGAAAATATCTGATTTCCTCATTAGACCAGAGCCTTAGCGTATGGGACTCGAATATGTGGATATTTTTTATCATCACAGACTGATCCTAACACACCTCTTTGTGAGACCATGGAGGCTCTTGCCCAGATAGTTAGGAGCAGTAAAAGGGCACTCTATGTCGGACTTTCAAACTATGACGGAGAGAGATGGCAGAGGCCGCGGCTATGCTGTGTTAAGGAACTCCATGTGCCATTTATAATAAATCAGAACAAGTACAATATCTTAGATAGAACCATTGAAACTAACGGGCTTAAAGATATGGCGGACAAATTAGGAAAGGGAGTTATCTGCTTCTGTCCGCTTGCTCAGGGGCTTGCCTTACAGACCGTTATCTGAATGGAGTTCGGAAGACAGCAGGGTAAGGACAGATGGCAGATTTTTAGATGAGGCTAAGGTAGAACAGGATATTTCAAAGGTAGAGAACTTAAAAACTTGCAGATAAAGAGGTCAGAGCCTTGCAGAAATGGCACTTGCGTGTGGTTATTAAAAAGATGAGGCAATAACTTCAGTACTTGTTGGTGCCTTCAAAGGCAGAGCAGCTCCTTACCAATATTCGTGCTATAAACAGCCCGGGCTTTTCTGCTGAAGAATTAAAACTGATTGATGAGATTGCATTAAACCATAATCACTAGATTAAGATGAGGAAAATACCCGGTGAATAAATTATTGCAGAGTGTTGATATGAACGAATATCTTAAAGAATTTATAGAACTAAAAAGAATTTTATGGCTCAAGATGGAAATAAGGAGAGTGTACTTCTGCTTTATCAGTTTGCGGATAGGCTTTTCAGGTATAGGGGAAAGGAGCAAAAGAAGTGCTCGTAGATGTATATCAGCTCTTGAGCATGATGGAGAGTGCCTTTACAATCTTCTCATCATTTGTAGATAAGGGGATAGGAAGCAGATAAAAAGCTTGCCACTCTGCAGGAGTTAAGCAAGAGCCATGCTGATAAATTTGCTCTGCCACGCCCTTTGACTGGGGAGGAAGAAGCAGCAAAAAAGGCGTTTAAAGACCTGCCAAAGTTTCGTTATCATCCTGACCCTATAGGTACGGGTGCTTTTGAGAGGGTGAGGAAAAAGACCTGCCCTTGTTGTGGGAAGAAAAGTACTGTCTATTATTCCATCACTCCATACTGTGTTGAGGGATGTGGATAATATCTGTCCTACCTGCATTGCAAATGGTGAAGCAGCAAGAAAGTACGATGCTTCCTTTATTCAGGAGTGCAGAGTGGGAGGGTGAGCCTGATAGGAAAAGGATGAAGAGCTTTTCTGCCGTACACCGGGGTATATAAGCTGGCAGGGCGAATACTGGCTCTCCTGCTGTGATGACTACTGTGCATATTTAGGAACAGCAGGCACGAAAGAGCTAAAGGCTATGGATATTGCAGATGAGGTATTTGAGGAGTATGCAGCAGGGATGAATTTGAAGATGTAGAAGAATACCTTGTAAAAGATGGCTCACTCTGTGCTATTTGTTCCGCTGTCTGCATTGTGGAAAATATCATCTTTGGGTGAATACGGATTAAATGAGAGGGATAATATGAAAACTTATTATGTATGGATTGGAATGTTTGAAGAGTGTGATTTTTTGAAGAATACTGGGATAATGAGCCCTATGAAAATGAAACAGAATTATGGAAGAAGGGACAGAAAGCTAAACCAAACGAGGACTTAAAATGTGGATTTTGCAGGGAAATGGGCTTAGAAGAATTGGATAAAAAGATTTTTGGTTTTCTGTCAGGCCTTCTTTATGTAATGTACAAGAGTTGGCAAAAGATTATATTGCAGACTTAAATGAATTTGAAAGAAAATGTAAGGAGAAAGGGATTTTAGAGGGAAATGTAATCTGGGGTGTATCGGTCGAAGATTTCCCTGATTTAGAACCGGAAGCTTGTGGGAGTATGGCATATGTAGGGGAGATAGGGGATAAACAAGTAGGTATAATACAGCGGAAAATAGTGAAATTTTAATGTAATAAAAAGCTATCGTTTAAAAAAATGTCCCCCTTATCAGACAAATAAATCCGGTAAGGGGTAAAATTTTTACTTCTTATATTTTTGCAGAAAATTTGCTTTTTGACAGCAGTGAAAACAGGTTTAGCAATTCTATGTTTTTATTTAAGGAGTCATTGACTAATTCGGAAACTGCATTATTCTTTATGCCCAGTACAAAAAGCTTGTATGGTGTTTCCTCAAATAAAATATTAAAATTAGTACCGATAAGAATATCAAACATATTTTTACTAAAAACTCATCAAAGTGCTTTCCTAATAATTACAGTCAGTGGTAAATCATCTTCTTTGTAAGTCTTTTGGTAGGCTGCAAGCTTTCCGGAAGGCACTTTAAAAGCTCTCCTTTAGAGAGAAGCTTGATTCCATCCCTGAAAGCTCATAATCATCCACGCCTTTTTCCTTTGCCATATCGTGTATCCAGCCATTTTGCCCTACTCATATTTATATTTCTGGCGGACATCAAGGAGATGGCCATCCTTAAACTCAATATCGGTAAAGGTATTTTCTTTATAAATACCATTTTCTGAAAAATATTTCACCCTTGAGGATAACAGACCTAATGCTGCACTTTGTATAGTTGGAGTACTGCCTTTGACTTCACTTCTAACATTTGTTGCAACCTTTTCTATAACATTCTCTCCATCCTTTGTAAAAAGCTGCCGTCTCTTGCTTCCAAATCCCTCATATCATATCCGGTATATCGGTAGATTTTTATTTGCTAAATTCCAAAGGCTGCTTTTTTTCATTGCTATACTGTTCAGACTTGGCAAGCGATGAGGCAGAAAATGCAATATGTAAAGACAAAAACTTCAGAATTCCCACCTTGATTTAGAACGCTCTCAATCCTTCGTTTTAAGCTATCATCTGCCTCACCTAAAACAGAAATTCTATTTGTATATAAATCACTTCTAAAGTAAGAGTAACACCACTTGGTATGTTAATAGTATTTTTCTTCAAAGAGTTTTGATACCTGAAAATCCATGTTAAGCCTGTCATGAATGGCTGCTCTAAAGCTCTCTATTTCTCCATGAGATACTAGGTGCTTCATAGCCACGGTATGCATAATCCATAACAGAGTAACAGTAAGGTTTGCCGCCCTTTAATACTCTCATCTCGTTACTATAGGCAGTCATCAGTACTGCAGAATGAGGCTCGCCGTCTAAAACCCTGTAGTGGCAATAGCTTGGATCGAAGTATTTTTCTTCGTATATGATCTTCGGGGTCAGCAAAAACCTTATTTCTATGATTTTCTTTTCGTAGACCCTATCAAGTTTATCAGCTAGTTCTCCAGACGGTCCCTTATATAAATTTTTAGCTGTTCGTCCTTCCAGTTGGTAGGAAGAACCGGTATAGCCAGCAGAAGTTTTTAATATATCCATATTTCCCCTCCTGTAAGGCGGTACATTTAAATCTATCTGTTATTAAGGTATTATAATAAGTATATCGGATGATATCTTAAAAGGTTGAGATTATTTTTAAGCTGTAGCAGAGGATTTTTGAAACAGGTGGATATGTAGGGAGAAAACCCGGTACTGAAAAATCTACTGTCAAGCATAAATGATTATGTCCCAAAATAATTAATTTATAAGCCCCACAAAGGGGCTTTTTATTATGCACTTTTAAGTCGTCTTCAATTCTGTGTGGCTGTGAATGTGCAAATTTATTAAAAGGCCTCTAATCTCCAAGGATGGTTCATTGGAGGAATATAAAGGCTTTCTAGGTTTAGGTTGTTTGTAGTCAGCGTCCAAGTCCTTAGATTTGTGTTCATGAGCCGGTATTTTCTTCCAGTGCATAAATATCCTTGTCATTTACGCACGCAAACATAGACCTATCAAAATGCCTTGATAAGCATAACCTTGGTACCTTTTCTATAATGGATTTGGACTCCGTTATGATCTATCATCTTATAAAATTTCTTCTTAAATTGAATCACTATGTCCAAAGCATCAACAGTTCTCTCAGTCAAAACTGCTAAAAGTAAGATTTATTTTTCTTTAGACGGTTGCGTTTCAAAGACAGATTTGATACCATAAGTGGAAGTGAGAACTTCTCATTGAATTCCTTTATGTAGGAGGTGAAGGAATTCATTGGCATTATTGATGTCAGTTACGCCTGCGAGTCTAAACTCAATAGGCAGGCGTGACTGTAAGGTTTGATTCAATCGTTCTATGCGTCCTTTAGCCTGTGGTACGCTGCTTGATTCAAGTTGTGTACCAAGTTGCTTGCAGGCATAAGCGAACTGTGTATAGGTGTCATTGTCGTCAGATAAGGCACCTTTTTTCTTGTAAGTAAATACAGTACGTTTATCGGTAAGAAACTTATAGGGGATACCATAATCGGTAAGAATCTGTTCAAACACATGGTAGTAGCCGTTAAGGGTCTCCTGAGTATCAAACCATGCGCCAGTAACAGCACCTGAGGCATCATCAATGGCTAAATGTAGATGCCATATCTGTCCCGGCACCCATTCATAAGGGGTTGCATCCATCTGAAGCAATTCACCGAAATAAGCACATCTTGGACGACGACTGTGAGCATCTTCAACTGCTACTAAGTTAGCCTGTATCTGTGATAATTCTTTTTTTGACGTTTCAGATTCCTTCTTGGCTCTGAGTGCTTGCCTAATGCGTCTACGTTTGGCTTTTGTAGCCTTTGGAGATAGAATGTACTCAGACTCCAAAATACTCATTACAGAGGAAGAAGAGATGCTTATGCCCTCATCTTTTAGAAGCTCTGTATAGTGTTCAAAGTTAGCCTCGTAGTATTTAGTTCTGATAGATCAAGAACTGACTTCTGATGTCAGGACAGATAGTGGTAGCCGGCTTCTTACCTCTGTTACCATGAATAAAGAATGCCTTACCATCTTTAATATAGCCTTGTATCATACGGTTTATATGCCTCTTGGTGCATCCTAGGATAAGAGCAGCTCTATCCTTATTAGCTGTATCTGGGTGATCTATCAGACCTTTAATAACCTCGTACTTTCTTTGTTCATCCATTGATAAAATAACCTTTCTGATAAGTCAGTCCCTCCTAGTGTTAGAATATACAAAATAGTATTTTACCATAAGTGGGACATTTTTATTTGTGGTATACTAGGACTTTATCATTTATGGCTTATAGAAAAACCCGGTACTGAAAAATCTACTTGACATAAAAATGCCTGTAAGAATATACTAAGAATAAGTTAGTTAAGACTAACTACTTTAAGCTTACATGAATTCTAAAAAGGAGAATAGAAAAATTGAGAAAAACAATATTATTTTTGCTGTTTGGAGTATTGCTTTTAACAGGCTGTGGGAATATGGGTAGTACTAAGAGCTGTGAAAGTAATGCTGATTCTCAGCCTAAAAAGAAGGTAACAGTAACAACTTCATTTCTGTACGATAGTAAATCAGCTTGCAGGTGATATGGTGGATAAAGAGCTGATTATCCCTGCGGGAAGATCCTCACCTATATGTAGCAAAGCCTGAGGACTTAAAGAAGATAGCAGGGGCTGATTTGCTGCTTTTTTCATGGACTGCACTTTGAGGGGAAGATGCAGGAGGTGCTTGAAAAGAAGGGATATGCAGTAGCATCCACATTTCCTGAGGATAAAATAGGCAAGATGGAGGAAGATGGGGCGGTAATAATAGATCCGCATTTTTGGTTTGATATAGATCTTTACAAAGAAGCCACCGAGAATGCAGGTGCAAAGCTTTCTGAGCTTTTACCTGAGAAAAAGATGAAATAGATAAAAATACAAAAGCTTACTTGAAAAGCTGTCAGCTCTTGATGAAGAAAATAAAAATCACTTGCAGAGATTCCTGAAGGCGGACGGTACCTGATTACGCACACGATGCCTTTAATTATTTTTCAAGGAGATACGGTATTGAAGTTGTGGCTCCTCAGGGTGTCAGTACAGATTCAGAAGTAGCAAATAAGGATATAGACAAAACTGTGGACTTCATAGTGGAACACAAGGTCAAAAGCTATATTTGCAGAATCTACTACAGATCCTGCAAGGATGGAGAAGCTTAAAGAGGCTTGCAGGGCGAAGGGCTTTGATGTAAAGGTTGTAAGTGGCCAGGGAAATGAGCTGTTTTTCCGACTCGCTTGCGCCTGAAGGACAAAGCAGGGGATACATACATAGATATGTATAAGCATAATGTCAAACTGATTACCAAAATTTTAGAAATAAAAGGAGCGGTGGAGCATGGAAAGAGTGATAGTAAAGGTGGAGGATTTGACCATAGCCTACCACGATAAACCAGTGCTTAGGAATTGTGATATAGACATAATGGATGGCTCAATCACGGCAATAATAAGACCAAACAGTGCAGGTAAATCTACCTTGATAAAGGGGATATTGGGACTGCAAAAATAAAGCTTGCAGGCAAGATTCTAATTATGGGAGAGCCACTTAAAAAGTTCAGAAGAAAAATAGCCTATATTCCTCAGACTTCTGAGGTAAACTGGGATTTTTCCAACCACTGTGATGGATGTGGTGCTTATGGGCAGGTATGTACATCTTGGCTGGTTTAGGCATCCCAGGCGAGAGGATAGGGAAAAGGCAGAGGCGGCACTCAAAAAGAATGAGGCATGTATGACTATAGGGGCAGGCAGATATCCAAGCTTTCAGGAGGACAGAGGCAGAGAGTATTTATGCAAGGTTAATAGCGCAGGAGGCAGATATATACTTTATGGATGAGCCGCTTGCGGGCATAGATAAGGTTACGGAGAAGGTAATCATAGATTTTTATAAAAGAAGAGAAGAAAAAGGGGAAAAACAGCCGTAATAGTCCACCATGACTTAGCCACCATAAGGGAATACTTCGACCATGTTGTAATTATCAACGAAAATGTAGTAGCCACGGGCAGGGTGAGTGAGGCATTTACAAATGAAAACTTAGAAAAGGCGATGATGAAAAATGCTTAATATGGATATACTTACAAGCTATTCATTTATCATAGTTGGGAGTGGGACTTTTTGCTTGCAGCCATGTGGGGGCTGTGGGCTGTATTACAGTGCTAAGGGACAGTCGCTGATAGGAGATGCTAGCAGACATACGGCATTTCCGGAATAATCCTGTCTTTTATGCTTTTTATGCAGAGGGAGCCTGTGCTTTTAACGATGGGAGCAGTAGCCTCGGCGCTACAGCCTTTATGCTCATCCAGGTTATAAAGGAGAATTCTAAGCTTAAGTTGAGATGCGGTACTTGCGGTAGTTTTATCGTCATTTTTGGAGTGGGAATGGTGCTAAAAGCTATATTCAGGGTAACAGCAACTATAAGGATGCTGCTCAGTCAGAGCTTTCAAGCTATATCTTTTGGACAGGCCGCATACATTATGAAAGACGATGTGAAGCTCATAGTGTATATTAGGGATTCCTACTTTGGTTTTACTTGTTTTGTTTTACAAAAGAGATCAAGCTGTTTTTATTCGACGAAATATATGCAAAGGCTATAGGGATAAGAACGGTTTTTGCTGTATGGGATAATTCTTATAATGACAATGGGAATAATAGCCGCAGGACTTAAAGCTTGTGGGTGCAATCCTCATTTCATCACTGCTTATAATCCCTGCCATCACTGCCCTTCAGTGGAGTAATAAATTTAGCAGGGTACTTATAATAGCAGGTGTGGTTGGCGGAGTATCGGCGCTTATTGGTACTTATATTTCAACAGCTTATGACGGAATGAGCACAGGGGCAACCATAATACTCATAATGGGAAGCTTTGCAATAATCTCTCTTGTAACAGAGCCCTCACGGAATGATTAAAAACCTTAGGATGAGGAGGAGTGGAGGAAATGATTGAGTCATTAATATCTTACTTTGCCATATCCTACGAGTCTTACTTTGTACTTCTTACAACAGCAGCGGCCTGTGCTGTTTTAAGCCCGTTTTTGGTCTTAAGGAAGCTTTCAATGGTTGCAGATGCCATCTCGCATTCGGTTTTGCTGGGCATAGTTATTGCATTTTTCATAGTAAAGGATGTGGGTTCTCCGTTTTTTAATAGTGGGAGCGGCGATATTTGGCGTAATTACGGTATTTGCGGTAGAATTCCTTTCAGGAACAGGTCTTGTTAAAAAAATGATGATGCGGTTGGTATAGTCTTCCCGATGTTTTTGCCCTTGCAGTGGTTTTGATTACGAAATTTGCAAGGAATGTACATTTGGATACTGACATAGTGCTGATGGGAGAGGTCATCATTGCTCCGTTAAACAGGATAGAATTTATGGGAATCGACCTGCCAAAGGCATTTGTACAGATAGGGAATATTACTTGTGGTAAACTTACTCTTTGTTATAATTTTTCTTTAAGGAACTTAAGGTAACTACCTCGACAGAGGATTTGCAATGCTTGCAGGATTTTCATCAACAGCCCTGTTCTATGCTTTGATGACACTTTCATCATTTACAGCAGTTACAGCCTTTGACGCTGTGGGAGCTATACTTGTAGTCTCATTTTAATCACTCCAGGGGGCCACGGCTTACCTTGTAAGTAAAGACCTAAAGGTAATGATAGCTATATCGGTGGTATATGCCATTGTTAATTCACTATTTGGTTATGCATTTTTCACTTTTGTTAAATGTGTCAATGTCAGGAATGACGGCAGCTATGGCGGGTATTACATTTCTGCTTACATTTTTATTTAATAGGGAAGGACTTCTTGCAGAGTATTTAATTAATTTTACCTATTGACATCTTTATCACAATCAGTTATCATATCAAACATCAAACCTGTGAGGGAGAGTAGTAGTTAAGGGTTACTCATACCAGAGAGCTGTGATGGTGGAAATCAGCATGAGGAAGCTTAGTGAATGGACTCCTGAGGGCTTATCCGAACCAAGTAGGGTAAGACGGAGTGATGACCGTTATTCTCATTACCTGTGTGATGGCACGGAGGTAAAGATGGTGCATTTGCATCAAATTGGGTGGCAACGCGGATAATATTCGCCCCAAGTAGAAGTTTTTCTTCTGCTTGGGGCTTTTTTTATTTGGCAGAGATAAATATTTCTGCAAAGTTAGAATTTACTTATAGCCTACCTGTTTAGAGCTAAATGAACATCTGAATACTATAACTGTGTAGGTCCATTAGCTTACACCAAAAAGGAGAAATGGATATGAGAAAAATCAAACAAAATGGTAGCATTAGGGACTTGCACTTACACTTGCGGTATCAGCACTTACTGGCTGCGGAGCTAATAAGCAGACTTCTTCAAGCGCTTCTAAGTCAGGCAGTACTGTTAATACTTCTACAGTCAGGCAGCACTTCTAAGTCAGGAAGCTCTAGCACCGCTTCATCAGGAAGCCAGGCGACAAGTGGAGACAAGGTAGTTGTAGGTATAGGACAGTTTGCAGAGCATGAGCTCACTTGACAACTGCAGAGAGGGCTTTATTAAAGGGTCTTGCAGAAGGAGGCTATAAAGAGGCGAAAACCTTGAAATAATCTACGAGAATGCAGGAGCAGACAGTGGTATAGCAGCCCAGATAGCCAATAATTTTTGTAGCTAAAAAGTAAATCTGATTTGTGCAATCACAACACCAATGGCTCAGATAAGCTATAGCGCTGCAAAGGACACAGACATTCCTGTTGTCTACACAGCCATTACCAATCCTGTAGCAGCAGAGCTTGCAAAGGAGGACTGCAGTTCAGTGGGCAATATCACCGGTACAAGCGACAAGCTCCCTATCAAAAAGCAGCTTGAAATGATTAGGAAGATAATGCCTGATGCAAAGAAAATCGGCATTCTTTACTGTACAAGTGAGGTAAACTCAGAAATGTCAGTTAAGGAATACAAAGGAGGCCGCTCCAGAATACGGCTTTGAAATAATAGAGCAGGCGGTAACAAGTTCAGCAGATGTACCTCTTGCAACTGACAGTATACTAACAAAAGGTTGACTGCTTAAAACAACATAACTGACAATACAGTGGTAAACAGCCTTGACATAGTTCTTGATAAGGCTAAAAAAGCAGGGAAGCCCGTCTATGGAAGTGAGATAGAGCAGGTTAAAAAGGGCTGTGTTGCCAGCATAGGACTTGATTATGTATATGTAGGGAGAAGAGACAGGTAAGATGGCAGCAAAGGTGCTTAAGGGAGAGGCAAAAAGCAAGTGATATGAAGTTTCTTACCTTTGAAGAAGCTGACTTATACGGCAATGAAGAGGCTGCTAAGTCTTACGGACTTACACTTCCTGAAGGATATAAAGAAGTAGGAAAGTAAAAAGAATGAATATGGCTCGTTAAAAAATGGCTTGCCATAAAAAATAGTTATTTACCCTTATTTAGATGTGTCAAATATTGTAGGTGACACAGCTAAATAAACAGTGACATTTGATATATGAATATTAGCATTTCAAGGAGTTAAAGATAGATTTGACTCATAGCAAAATGCTTGTACTTTATTTTAATAGATGTGGGAGGCTAAAATGCAGATTATATTGGGAGTGCTTACGGAGGGGCTTGTGTATGCCATCCTCTCCTTGGGCGTGTACATTACCTATAAAATACTTGATTTTTCCAGACCTTTCTGTGGATGGAACATTTCCACTCGGAGCAGCTGTTACGGTAGCTATGATTCTTCTTGGAGCACCGATTCCCCTTGCTATGTTTGTGGCAACGGCGGCAGGAGTCATCTTTGGGGCGATTACGGGAATTATCAATGTAAAGTTTAAGATTCGTGACCTCATTTCAGGAATCATAGTGATGACAGCTCTTTACTCTGTAAATCTAAGAATAGCCGGTAAGGCAAATGTACCGCTTTTTAGCAAACAGACTCTATTTGAAAATGATGTCCTTGCGAAAATATTTCCTGAGGAATGAAGCAGTACAGCAACCTCATCATACTAGTAATCATTGTTTTTGGTGGTAAAAGCTATTGCTTGATTTTTACCTTAAAACTAAGTCAGGCTTTTTACTTCGTGCAGTTGGTGACAATGATGTGCTTGTAACCAGCCCTTGCAAAGGATAAAGGAAATGTGAAGATACTTGGGCTTGCCATTGCAAATGGCCTTGCAGTCCCTGCAGGAAGCGTATATTGTCAGATGAACGGCTTCTTTGAGATATCTATAGGTACTGGAACCGTAGTTATCGGACTTGCAAATGTAATTATTGGAATCAGCCTTGCAGAAGCATTTTAACTTTATAAAGCCTACTACTGCTGTAGTAATAGGTGCCATCATCTACAAAGGCATGCGTATCCATAGCTATCTCTATGGGACTTGCACCATCCGACTTGAAGCTTATCACAGCAGCTCTGCTACTGATTATACTTGCGGCAGGCAATCTTAAAAAGAGGAAAGGAGGCAGGGGCATGAGTTGAACTTAAGAATATTTACAAGTACTACAATCCCGGCACCGTCAATGAAATGTGCCTCTTTGAAGATTTTTAACCTGAATATAGAAAAAAAGGTGAGTTTGTATCCGTCATAGGAAGTAACGGCTCAGGCAAGACCTCTATGTTAAATCTTATCTGTGGCAGTATCCCTCTTGATAAGGGAGACATAGTGATAGAGGGAAAGAGTATAGCAAGGCTTCCTGAATATGTGAGAAATAAAAGAATTGGCAGGGTATATCAGAACCCTTCCCTTGGAACCTGTCCTGATATGACAATACTTGAGAACCTCTCCCTTGCTGACAATAAGGGCAAGAAGTTCGGACTTTCTTTTTGGGATAAAATAAAGGCTAGGATTGATTATTATAAAGAAATATTATCGGAACTTGGCCTTGGACTTGAGGACAAGCTAGATACAAAGGTGAAGTCTCTTTCAGGCGGTCAGAGACAGGCTCTAACCCTGCTTATGTCAACGCTCACTCCTATTGAGTTTCTGATTCTTGATGAGCATACTGCGGCTCTTGACCCCAAGACTGCTGACCTTATTATGGAGCTTACCGACAAGGTGGTAAAGGAGAAAAAGTTGACGGCCATTATGGTAACTCATAACCTAAGATATGCTGTAGAATATGGCAACAGGCTGCTTATGATGCATCAGGGTAAGGCGGTTATAGATAAGGCTAAGGAAGAAGTCTAAGATAACGGTAGATGATATACTTGGGAAATTTACGGAAATTAGTATTGAGTGTGAACTAATGGTGCTATATTATTGGTAGAAGTTATTATATTAATAAGTGAAGCCAATATCAGTCACGCCGTAGCTGACGAATGTCCAGACTCGCTCCGGTTTTTTTCTGAAAGAGGCTGCTTTAGCATTACTCTGTCTACGAAAAACCTAATGCGCTCAGCTTAGGCATTGTAAGCTACGGCTGTTTAATTATAGCCTAATATTGAATATTAAACTGTGGAGCTTAAGACTGTTAATTAATATAGCACGCATTATGTAAAAGGAAGGCGGCTGTGATGGTGAGGTGGTAATTAACTTCTGGAGATAATATAGTACCCATTAAATTTAAGGAGAAGGATATAATGAACAAAGGTTTTTAAGATTTCGATTAATTCACCGGTAGTACTGGGGTTTTTCGGCGATATGTCTGATTGCGCTGGCACTCAATATATTTACCAAGGGAGCGACTAATAAGCTGTTTTTTTATGACCTATCATTCTTCGCTTACCAATCCGATGACCTACCTCAGATTTTTCACCCATAGTTTTTCGGTCATAGCGGTGTGGATCATTTTATGGGAAATATCACCTATATCCTGCTCTTAGGTCCGCTGCTTGAGGAAAAGTATGGAAGCAGGCTGCTTATACAGTCGATAGTGATTACAGCGCTTATTACAGGACTTGTGAATTATATACTATTTCCAAATGTGGCTCTTTTGCGGAGCAAGCGGAGTGGTTTTTACCTTTATTTTACTTAGCTCATTTACAGGGTTTAAGGACAGAGAAATCCCGCTTACCTTTATATTGGTAGCTGTTATTTTCATAGGACAGCAGGTATATGACGGTATTATGGTTAGGGACAATATTTCCAAATCTCTCCCATATTACTTGGTGGTGTTGTAGGCTCGGTTATGGGATATTTGCTTAATAAGAACGGAATTAAGAGAGGGTGAGAAAGAATTAACTTGCAAAATTTTTAATAATGTTGTATTATTATATTGACCAAAAATTAAAGAATTGTAAGACACAAAACGAACCCTAAGAGCCGTCAACTTCCTTAGGGTTCTTCTCTTTTTGTCGAGTAGACAATGTAGGCTAGTTATCGCTGCCGCTTCTGTCTAGCCATTTGTAGATAAGGTAGCTAGCTACCGCTACTGTGACAGAAACCAAGAAATTAAAGAACCACATGTTGCAAGACACCCCCTTCCTGTTGCCAGTTTGGGTTTGCGACAACAAGAAAAATTATATCATCGTAACTATGATAAATTATAGTAATTTTATTTAGATATATGAAGTTTAAGTAATTATATGTAAGGAGACAAAATGATTAGATTTAACAATGACTACAACAAGCCTGCACACAGCAAGGTGCTTAAGGCAGTTATGGATATAAGTGATGTAAGCTACCCTGGCTATGGTCTGGATGAGCTTTGTGAAAAAGCTAAGGCTGAGATAAAAATACATAAATAAGCCTGAGGCAGAGGTGCATTTTTCTTGTAGGAGGCACACAGACTAACTTTATCGTGATAACTTCTGCGCTTAGGAGCTATCAGAGCGTAATCAGTGCAGATTCAGGTCATATTAGCGTACACGAAACCGGAGCGATAGAAAATACAGGGCATAAGGTTGAGACAGTAGCAGGAAAAAGATGGCAGCTTACTGCTGCTACAGGTAAAAAGAGGTGTAGAAAACTATAGAATAAGTGGAGTAAAGGAGCATATTACTGAGCCAAAGATGGTCTATATTTCATTTCCGACAGAATATGGAACTATCTACTCTAAGAAGGAAATTGAAGAAATAAGTGCGGTCTGCAAGGAGTATGACCTCTATTTTTCATAGATGGAGCAAGGCTTAGCTATGGACTGGCAGCAGAGGGAAATGATGTAACTATGGAAGATTTGGCGAATTTTGCAGATGTATTCTACTGCTGGTGGTACGAAATGCGGAGCAATGTTTGGTGAGGCAGTTATCATTACCAACAAGTCTCTTATGTCAGGCTTTAGAAGCTATATGAAGCAAAAACGGTGCCCTCCTTGCAAAGGGTTGGCTCCTTGGTGCACAGATTTAATGCCCTTTTTGAAGATGGGCTTTATTTTTAAAATAGCCAAGTCTTCAGTAAAAATATGCAATGAAGATAAAAAAGCCTTTAAGGAAAAGGGATTAAAACCTACATAGAAAGCCCGACCAATCAGCAATTTGTGATACTGAGCGAGGATCAAATGGATGAGCTTTCAAAAATATGCCTTTGAATATGAGGGAGATATGACGAAGACTCCCATATAGTAAGGTTCTGTACAAGCTGGGCTAATACTGAGGCTGAGGTTGATGAGTTGGTAGGGGATATTGAAAGACTGTAAAATCAGACCGAAAAGATTATAACTCTAAGATGTAATTTGTCTTTAACCTGAGCAATATGACGACAACAACTAACATCTGTTACTTGATTATTTGGTATAAATATGGTATAATTGCCATCAGAGTTCGTTAATTTATGAACATATTTGCCAATAAGGAGGAGTTGGAGTTGAAAAAGGTATTAGGGTTAATATTGACAGGAGCGATAGCTTGTAACTTCGCTAACTGCTTGTGGTGGAAATTCAAACACTGCAAAAAGTTCTGCAGAAAAACAAGTAGTGCTAAAGGCAAGTACAATGCAATCAAAGACAACATCAAATCAGGCCAAATGCAGGCGGTAAACTTGTATACTGGTCAATGTGGGAAGCAACTGAGCCACAGGGTAAGGTTATCAAAAGAAGCTGCTGATAAGTTTTCAGCAGACACAGGAGTAGAAGTTGATCTTCAGTTTAAGGGAAGAACCGGTATAAGAGAGGGACTTCAGCCTGCTCTTGATTCAGGTACCGTGATTGATATGTTTGACGAAGATATTGACAGGGTAAATACTACTTTTGGCAAAATATCTTATGGATCTTGAAGAACTCGCAAAGGCGGCAGATTATGAGAAAACTGCAAATGCAGGACTTATAGCAGCTTGTCGTGAAGTTGGCGGCGGTAAACTTATGAGTATTCCTTATCAGCCAAACCTCTTTGCATTCTTCTATAATAAAGATATTTTTAAGCAGGCTGGAATAAGTGCTGTTCCAACAACTTGGGAAGAGTTCGTTGATGCTGCTAAGAAGGTAAAAGCAGCAGGCTTTGATGCAATTACAAGTGATGATGCCTATATTGTATCAATGTTTGGTTATCATCTCAGTCATTTGGTAGGAGCAGAAAAAGGCTATAGACATTGTTAAGAACGGTAAGTGGGATGATCCTGCTGTTATGCAGGTAGCAAAAGACTATGAAGCACTAGCGAAAGATGGTCTTTTCTCTGCTCAAATAGGTGGAAATGTTTGGCCTGCAGGACAGAACACAGAACTTGCAGGTGGAACAGCTGCAATGTACTTAAATGGTTCTTGGCTTCCAAATGAGGTTCGTGATATAGCAACTTTTTGAATGGGGCTGCTTTGGTTATCCAAGCCTTAAAGGTGGAGTGGATGGACCTGAGGGCTGCTAACTACGGTGCCCAAGTACTTGCTATAAACAAGGATTCTAAGCAGGCAGAAAATGCATTTAAGCTTATTACCTATATTACAAAGGGTGAGTTTGATGCTAAACTTTCAAAAAAGAGTCCATAGGTATTCCTGCTGATTCTACCAATACAGAATGGCCTGAACTCTTAAAGATGTTAAGCCTGTTATGGATAGTCTTAAAACACGCTATGTATGGGCAGCCGGTGCAGAAGCGAATGAAAATATGACGCCAATTATCAAAGAAAACTTCCAGAAACTTTGTGCAGGAAATATGTCAGCAGATGAGTTTGTAGCTGCACTTAAGGCAGCAGGAAAGTAAAGAACAATAGTTTGAAGTGATTATTATGGTGGTATCGCAGGAGAGCGTTACCACCATAAATTTCGAAATTTAATTTTTATAAGGAGGTGATGGGGTTGAGGAAGAACAAAACTATGATAATTACATTTATTACTCCTGCAGTAATAATGTTTTGTATTATTTTCTTATATCCTATATTACGCACCATATTGATGAGCTTTTTCAATATTGAAGGTGTAACCGACAAGATATCAAGTTGGACCTTTGTGGGATTTGATAATTATATTAAATTGTTTTTCTACAAAAATTATTTATGATATCAGCTTGGAACCTATTTAGAATATGGTTATTCGGTGGAATTGTAGTAATGGCTTTAGCCTTGCTATTTGCGGCAATTATCACTAGTGGTATCAGGGGAAAGGCTTTTTTAGGGCAGTAATCTATATGCCAAATGTAGTAAGTGCAGTTGCCCTTGCAACTATGTGGCTTCAGTATATCTACAGTCCCAAATTTGGCCTGATTAAAACTTCTTTTTCCAGTGTAGGACTTGAAAAAAACTATCTAAAAATACTTTGGCTTGATAGCTGACCATAAGTTTACAGCTCTCCTCATAGCATATTGTTTTTGGTATGGTAGGTTATCATATGCTCATATTTACAAGTGGAATTGAGAGGATTAGCAAAAGATTATTATGAGGCTGCTACCCTTGATGGAGCAGATAAAATTAGACAATTCAGGTTTATAACCCTGCCGCTTCTGAAAGGAATATTTAAAACCAATATCACTATGTGGAGTGTGACCAGTGTAGGTTTCTTTGTATGGTCACAGCTATTCTCAACTGTTACAGCAGATACAGGAACTATCACACCTATGGTATATATGTACTTACAGATTTTTGGTGCCGGAAACGCAGTTACAGAAAGAAATGCAGGACTTGGAGCAGGAGTTGGTGTTGTACTTAGCTTAGCAGTGGTATTAGTATTCTGGATTTCCAATATTCTGCTTAAAGATGATAACATAGAATTTTAGGGAGGACGAGAACATGGCAAGAAAAGAAAAAAAGAATTAAGAGAGCCTTTTCGTCTGAAGAAGGAGCTTAGATTACTTCGGGATATCTGATACTTGTAGTATGGATAATATTTACTTTTTGTTCTTCTAGGCTGGGTATTTGGAGCTAGTTTTTCTACGACAAAGGATATATTTACAGGAAAGGCACTGGAATTTAGTACAGGTTTTCACTTTGAAAATTATATCAAGGCTTGGACATCTTCGAATGTTTCAGTATTTTTTACGAATTCATTGGTATACGCTTCGGTATCTTGTGTACTCTTAATAATTATATCTGCCCCTGCAACCTATGTGCTTTCAAGATTTACATTTAAGGGCAATAAGCTGATTCAGACGAGCTTTGTATCGTCAATGGGTGTACCGGTGGTTATGATTATTCTTCCGCTTTTTTGCATGGTTGCAAACTGGGATATATTGAATCATGTAGCTTGCAAATAAAATCATATTAATATTTCTCTATGTTGGAATAAACATCCCATACACTACTATTTTTCCTAATGACTTTTTGGGAATATTTCAAAAGACTTTTTGAAGAGGCAGCGGCTATAGATGGAAGTAGTCCGATGAATACTTTTTGGCAGATCATGCTCCCTATAGCACAGCCGGGAATAATAACGGTGACAATATTTAATTTTATAAATATATGGAATGAATACTTCTTATCGTTAATCTTTGCAAACTCTGACCAGGTACGGTCTGTAGCTGTAGGACTGTATTCGATGATTAATTCAATGCGTTATACAGGAGACTATGCAGGAATGTTTGCTGCAGTTATGATAGTATTTCTTCCTACCTTTGTACTTTACATCTTCCTTTCAAATAAAATTATTGCCAGTGTTACAGGTGGAGCAATAAAGGGTTAGTAAAGATTAAGCATTATAATAAGTAACACACTCATTCATATAAGGGGTGTGTTACTTAAAATGAAATACAAATCTAATTTTTCCGGTTATAGTATGTGTCTCCCCTGCTTCCACCGTTTTTATCTACTGGAAGGGTGGTAACTGTAAGAGCTGTATCAGTATTATTTGTGACTGTTACAGGGGTTCTATAGTTGAGAGTGGTAATTTTTGGAATTTTTGCACCAGTGTTTACTACAAGAGTAGTCCAGGCATCTGCAAAAGTTCAATAATTTTGTCTGCGGTAATCTTAGTTTCTTCTGCAGTATTCTTAATTGCAATTATATCTTTATTCTTATTTTTCCACTTATTTTTAATATCAGACTTCTTTAATACATAAATATTACAAGGTTCTTTTCTGCTATTTGACACAAAATTAAGGTTAGTAGGATTTTCCAAAAATTGTATGTACCATATTATTTCCACCTGAAGTCTTAAGGCCTATCTTTGTATTATCTGTTTTTGCATAAAGTGAAGACAACTGTCCTAAAAATATTAATTTTTTGCTGATTTAGTACCAACTATTTTAACTGAATTTAGAGAGCTGCCGGCTGATACCTTAAGTGACAGACTGCTTCCTGTACTTTCAACATTCTTTCCAAAAATCCATTTGGTACGGTAAAGTCAGCTTTTTCCATTTACGATAATGTCACTTACTTTAGAATTTTTTTAAGTAAGCTTATAAATGAAGTCTGAGTGGCTGCATAACCCTTTTTATCTACTTTAACATTTGCTTTAAGAGTGTATTTAAGCTTGTTCTTGCTATAGATTTTGGCATAAATAACTGTCTTTCCGTTAGCCTGCCCTCTTATAAATCCTTTTGAGGACACGGTGGCTATTTTTGTTGCCGGCTGACCATTGAACAGTAAAAATTTTTATCAAGACCCTTAATTTTAAGATTGTAACCCTGTTCTATATGAAGGTTTATGGAAGGTTTGTTCAGTGCGGGAGTACCTGCAAGTGTCGGAGCTGCTAAGAGTAACACTGTTATCAAAAGTATTGTTATGATTGATATGGAAAAATAATTTAATTTTTCATAGTTTCTCCTTTTCTGCTCTATGGGGTAATTGTAGCATTAAAATGAGGTCGAAAACAACCCTAATGATTTAATGAAAACTGTTTTTTTAAGGTTTCGAGGGCTGTATTGATAAAAAGTAGAAGAGGAATAAAAATAGAGTGGAACTTATTTATTACACATACAATAATACATTATTGCATAATATGTTATTGCATTGTATAATAATCTTGCAGGAGGTGAGATTATGCAGTTTATAGGCAGAGAATTTGAATTAAGGGAGTTGAATGAAGAATTTGCTAATGGGAAGTTTGTGCTATCAATAATCTACGGCAGAAGAAGAGTAGGAAAACTTATTTAATAAAAGAATTCTTAAGAGATAAAAGGCTATTATTATGTGGCTTTAGAATCTAATGACCTGATTAACTTAAGCCTGTTATCCCAGGCTGTATATGAAGCTTATGGAAACCTTAAAGGGCTGCCTGATTTCACAGACTTTGAAGCAGCTTTTAGATATTTGTTTGAGTACGCCAAAGGACATAGAATAGCCTTTGTAATTGATGAGTACCCATATTTAGCGCAGGCAAAAGGAGTACATATCTTCTTTACTGCAAAAGCTGATGAGACGAGTATAGAAAAGAGAGTAAACTCTTTCTCATCCTTTGTGGTTCATCTATGAGTTTTATGGAAAATCAGGTACTAGCCTATAAAAGTCCACTTTACGGGAGGAGAACGAGCCAGTTAAAAATAAAACCTTTTAACTATCTTGATTCAGCAAAGTTTGTCGAAAATTACAGCTATAAAGATAAGGCGATAGTCTATGGCTTAACAGAAGGGATTGCCGAGTATTTGACATTTTGATGATGGCTTGGACTTAAAGACAAATATCATCAACATATTTCTAAAAACAAGTGGAAGGCTGTTTGAAGAGCCTACGAACTTGTTAAAACAGGAATTAAGACAGCCCAAAACCTATAATGACATACTTTTTGCTATAGCAGGTGGAGCCAGTAAATTAAATGAAATAGCAACCAAACTAAATATGCAGACAGGTGGACTGTCCTATTATATAAATTCTCTTATTGAGCTTGGAATTGTTGAGAAAAGGACTCCTGTTCTTGACAGAAAAAAACAAAAAGGCCGGTGTATTCTATTAAGGATACAATGTTTAGATTCTGGTATCACTTTGTTCAAAAACATAAATCTGATAAATATGGAGCTTGGCGAGATAGTATATTCTAAAGCAAATTGAGAGTAAGATAAATGATTATATGGGAAGCGTATTTGAAAAATAGTGCTTGAGTACTATGAGCTTAGACTGCGCAAAGGAATGACGGAATTTATCCCTTCAGATTATGGAAATTGGTGGGGGAATGACAAGAATAGGAAGAAAGAGTCTGAGATTGATTTGCTATCCTATGACGAAGAAGGCAATTATTTGTTTGCTAAGTTAAGTGGAAAAAAATCAAAAGGCCGATAAAAGCGTATTTGATGAGCTTATTGAAAAATCTAAAAACTTTAATTGCTTTAGCAAAGCTTTTTGGATAGTAAGCCTATCAGGGTTTGAGAAGTTCAAAAAGAATGAAGATGTAGAACTGATTGATATAAGTGATGTCTACAAACTGTGAGGTATTAGATGTTTAACATAGAGGAAGAACTTAAAAAGCTGCCCGGGAAGCCGGGAGTCTATATAATGCACAATGAACTGGATGAAATTATCTATGTGGGTAAGGCAATAAGCCTGAAAAACAGAGTCCGCCAGTATTTTTCAGAGCATTAACAGACATTCTCCAAAGATAAAGAGGATGGTTGAAAACATAGACCATTTTGAATACATAATAACTGATTCTGAGCTTGAAGCCCTGGTGCTGGGTGCAACCTGATTAAGGAGCACCGCCCTAAGTACAATACCATGATGAAGGATGATAAGAGTTACCCCTATATCAAGGTGACGGTGGATGAGGAGTATCAAGGGTTATGTTCACAAGAAAGAGGGGGAAAGGACAAGGCCAAGTATTTTTGGCCCGTATCCTGCCCATATTAGCGAGACTCTGGAGCTCATTCACAAGATATATAAGATAAGAACCTGTAGGAGAAATCTGCCCAAAAGACATAGGGAAAGGAGCGCCCTTGCCTCAACTATCAGATAGGCAGGTGTGACGGAGGTCTGTCAGGGCTATGTGGAGCCTGATGAATATAGAAAGAGGATTGACGAGGTAATCAAGTTCTTAAATGGAGATTATGAGCCTATCTTAAAAAATGATTACCGACAAGATGATGGAAGCCTCTGAAAGGCTTGAATTTGAAGAAGCTGCCAACTACAGGGGATATGACTTACCCATCTAAAGAGATTTAGCGACAGGCAGAAGATAAACTCAATGACAATGTAGACGACAGAGATGTGCTGGCTCTTGCAAAGGCAGGGAAAAGAAGCCGTTATGCAGGTATTTTTCATAAGGGGGAGGCAGGCTTATAGGCCGTGAACATTTCTCCTTAGATGAGGTAGGAGACGATGAAAAAGGGAGCCATTTATACTGACTTTTATAAAGCAGTATTACACCGGAACTCCTTTCATTCCAAAGGACATTATGCTTGCAGATGAGCCGGAGGAGAAGGAGCTTTTGTCAGAATGGCTTGCAACCAAGAGGGAAGCAAGGTAAAATATACTAGTGCCTAAAAAGAGGTGAGAAGGCAGGGCTTACCGAGCTTGCCTACAAGAATGCTGCCATGGTGCTAAATCAGGACAGCGAGAGGAATAAGAGGGAGCAGGCAAGGACTCTTGGTGCAGTAAAGGAGCTTCGTGACCTGCTTTAGCATCTCATATGATATAAAGAGGATAGAATCCTACGATATATCCAACACCAGTGGCTATGAAAATGTGGGCTCTATGGTGGTATTTGAAGACGGAAAGCCTAAGAAGAATGACTATAGGAAGTTCAAAATAAAGGGAGTAGTGGGACCAAATGACTATGCCTCTATGGAGGAAGTGCTAGAGGAGATTTGAGCATGGTTTAAAGGAAAGGAAGAGCTTAAAATCCTTGAGAAGGCAGGAAGTAGGAAGGAGGCAAATTCTCGAACTTCCCTGACCTCATCCTTATGGATGGTGGAAGGGGCAGATAAATATTTGCCTGAAGGTGCTTGAAAAAGCTGGGTATAGATATAGCTGTAGCAGGTCTTGTAAAAGACGACAGGCATAGAACAAGAGGCATATATTATAACAATGTGGAGCAGCCTATAGATACCCACGAGGGAGCTATTCAAGCTTATTACAAGGATACAGGATGAAACCCATAGATTTGCCATAGAATATCATAAGCTCCTAAGAGGCAAGAATCAGGTTCATTCCGTATTGGATGATATAAAAAGGTATAGGAAAGGTGAGAAGAAAGGCTCTAATGAAGCATTTTTGCCTCTCTGGATGATATAAAGAAGGCGACTGAGGAAGAACTCGCCACTGTAGAAGGCATGAATGAAGGGGCAGCTAGGGCAGTATGGGGAGTTTTTAGGGGGAAGGAATCAACATGAAAATCAAACTAATAGCAGCAGTTGACCGCAGCTTTGCAATCGGAAGTTCCGGCGTCCTCTTATTTTAAAAATTCTAGAAGACCTGAAGCTTTTTAAAAGAGCTGACCACAGGGCATATTGTCCTCATGGGGAGAAAAACTTTTTGAATCCCTTGGCTGCAAGCCTTTGCCTGACAGAGTAAATATAGTTGTTTCTAAAACCAATAAATACGATAAAAGATGGAGTGATTACCTTTGATAGTCTGGAGACGGCTGTAGAATACTCTAAGCTAAACTATCCCGATAAAGATCTATACATCATAGGTGGAGGAAAGGTCTATAAACAGTGCATTGAATTTGCTGATGAAATTATTTTTGACTTGGTACAACAAAGGTACATAGAGGCTGCAGATACCTATTTTCCTGCTGAAATAGAGGATAGATTCAGGAAACAGAAACTATTCTTGAAGGAAGTTTCGAAGGGGTTGAATTTAGAACCTGTGTATTTACAAGGACTCATGCATAGGATAATATTTGAAAAAAGCCTATAAATATGATAAAAATTCCTCAATAGTCCGATATAATAATTAAAGACAGGTTATTTAATTATAAATGGAGGCAGGGTATGAAGATACAGGGGAATTTAATTAATAATTTCAGTTATGTAAGGTCAGTTAAAAATGAAAAATTATTAAAGAATGAAGAAGATAAGATGCCTGCTGTAAAGGATAATGCTAAGGAAGATGAGAAGGCTGAAAGCAGAAAGGCTGAGAGAAGGAAGCACTTGAGGCGGCAGCAGAAGAAATGAGGAAGATGACTGAAGATAGCTAACAGAACAGCTTGAGTCAAAAAGGCAGCAACAAGGAAATTTGGTGCTGTATTAGAAATATTTAGAAGAATAGCAAAGGGGAGACAGGGTACCACCCTAAAGATGAGAGTGCCCTTATGGAATATGACATAGAGCTCTATCTCAGTGCGAAGAATGCAGCTCAGATGGCAGCAAGGAAGAAGATTAAAAAGTATAAGAAATCGCTTATTGCAGAACTTGAGAAAATGGAAAAGGAGAGACAGCTTAAGAAGGCTGAGGAAACCAAAGAGGACAAGTCTTCAAGTAAAGACGGGGAAGCCAGGCAAGGTAAAGGGGGTAAAATAACTCTAAAATAGAAGAGAAAGTGGGGACTGGTTTGGATATAAGTATTTAACAGAGTGTAATTGACTAATATCCATGATTTGTGATAACATATATTTATTAAAAAGAGGTGGATAGCACCTCTTTTTAATGAAAGAAGAAAAATTTAGATTTCCTTAAAAGGAGACATATATATGGACGAAAAACAAATTCTTTGTGTCAGCAATGCATATTTACATAAATATTACTTAGGGCAGTTCATTTGCTAAACTTCTGCAGTTAAAGAAGAACTCAGATTGCCTGTGTACTATTTACAGAAAAGGTGGGAGGCATACTTACTCTATCATTTGATGATGACAAAAAAACCTCTACATACATACAGCAAAGCAATGATAATGATTACTCCTATGACGAAATCCACAGTGGAATGCTGCTTAGTCAGTTTCAAAAAGAAAAAAGAAGAACTGCTTGCAGGCATTGAGAGATTCTACAACGAATTTGTTAAAGGAGAGGTATGAAAGGCTTCAAAATAGAAATGTTGAATTAAACGGCAGGTTGGTACTTGGTCCGATGGCAGGTGTGACAGATTTGCCCTTTAGAGTGCTTTGCAAGGAAAACGGTGTTGCTCTTACCTACACAGAAATGGGTGAGTGCCAAGGGGTTTAAGTATAAAAAATAAAAATACCGAAAGAACTTATAACTGTAGATGAGAGAGCGGCCTACAAGTCTACAGATATTTGGCTCGGATGCGGATATTATGGGCGAGATGGCGGCAGCAATTAATGATAGGAACTTCGACATCTTGGATGTAAATATGGGCTGTCCGGTACCCAAGGTGGTAAATAACGGAGAGGGCTCGGCTCTTATGGAAAATCCTAGGAAAATAGCCGAGATTGTTAGGAGTTTTAAAGAAAAATTCTAAAAAACCAGTCACAATAAAGATAAGGGCAGGATTTACCGTAGCCAATAAAAATGCTGTCGAGGTAGCAAAGATTGCAGAAGCAGCAGGGGTAGATGCCATAGCTGTTCATGGCCGTACCAGGTCGCAGTACTATAGTGGTAAGGCTGACTGGGAGATAATCAGGGCAGTGAAAGAGGCAGTAAGCATACCGATTATAGGAAACGGTGATGTGGTGACAGAGCTTGATGCAAAAAGGATGCTTGAAGAAACAGGCTGTGACGGTATTATGATAGCAAAGGGGAGCAAGAGGCAATCCTTGGATATTTAACAGAATCAATGCTTATCTTGAAAAAGGTGAACTGCTTCCTCCTCCTACTGCGGATGAATTTCTATCAATGATACTCAGACAGGCAAGCTGGATGATAGAGTACAAGGGACTGTATACAGGAGTAAGGGAGATGAGAAAACACATAGCTTGGTTTACAGCAGGCTACCCTAATTCCACCAAGCTTAGGGTGAGGTAAATAAGCTTGAAACCTATGAGGACTTACAGAGACTGATGGAAAATTATGTTGATAGTATTCGTGATTCACGAGCATTTGAAAGGTAAAAATGGTAATCAAAAAAAGTAGAACTTGAGAAAGTAATCAGTGTAACCAGTAAAATCCCTGAGATACCTCATCCTGAGTTTGCATTTGCAGGAAAAAATCAAATGTGGGAAAATCATCCCTAATAAATGCCCTTATGAACAGGAAGGCTCTGGCAAGAGTCTCCACTAAAGCCAGATAAGACTCAAACAATAAATTATTATAATGTAAATGATGAAGTCTACCTTGTGGACCTGCCAGGTTATGGATATACCAAGGCAGCTGTTGAAAGTAAAAGGCTAAATGGGGCAAGATGGTTTGAGAAATACTTAAAACAATCTAAGATGTTAAAATATGTATTTTTATTGATTGACAGCAGGCATAAGCCATCTGAAAATGATATAATGATGTATGAGTGGATTGTAAGCCAGGAGTGAATCCCATTATAATTGCCACAAAGACAGATAAATTAAAAAAAGAAGTCAGATAAAAGGCCAGATGGAGCTTATTATGAAAACTCTTAATCTGACCTCTAAAGGAGCAGTTGCTTGCTTTTCTTCTGAAACCAAGGTTGGTGTGAATGAACTTTGGGAAATTATTGAAATTTTTATCCAGAACCAGAGAATTAAAGAGGAGTGCATACACATCATCACTCTTTTTGCTCCATTCCGAACAAATTTTTTTCTGCAATATTTTTCTGCAGGGTACCAAAAGACTGAGACTTAATAGTTTACTTTGGTACTCATTTATGTTAAGATTAACTACGAAATCACCATTTCCGGCCGCCTTAAAAATTGGCGGTGGCGGAGATATCGCTTTTAATAGTCTTAGAGTTATCACTTAAGTGAGGCTTTAATTTCGTTTTTGATAGATTGATTTATGTCATTACTCAGTAAAATCTAAAGTATGCCTGCCCTCATCGGTAGACTTGAAAAAGGAACTATTCATTGTATTTTTCAGATTTAATCAGCCCGGTTTCCATAAGCTCAGAGAGTACAGTCTGAAGGTTAAAATAAGTGGTATATCCTTTTTGAAGCATAAATTCCGATATTCTCGCATTTGTAAGAGGATACTTGGTTAGGGTTAAGCATATATAAGATCATAAGTTTGTATAAGGTCATAGCATTATTCGTCATAAAATTAAAACCTCCTGAGTGTTTTATTCAACTTATAATACCAATGGTTTAGACTTTTGTCTATATTTGAAGCAGTTTTTCATCTGATAGAAAAACATCTTTTTAAGGAGAAAATAAATGAATTATAGTGAAATGAAAATTGTGAGAGCTTCGTGCTTTAGCTAAAGAAAGAGGAGTTAAGAGTACAACTACCCTTAATAAAGCAGGTCTTATAGAGGCTCTTGAAAAGAAATTGGACAGCAGGGAGTGGAGCCTGCCAGGGTAAAAAGCGGATGAAGTAAAGACTCTGTATACGCCGGCAGAACAGCCTGCAGGAGTTCAGTATGCAAGCCGCCCACAGATGAGACAGCCTGAGCATAGCCAGAGAATTTATCAGAGCCGTCCACAGACTAATCATTCACAGAATCAATATCAATCTCATCCGCAGAATCCGATGCAGTACAATCCACAATCCCAGAACATACAACAGTCACAGCCTCAGCAGCCTTACACACGCCCTGTCAGGTCGTTAACCAGCGAAGAAGTAAAGCAGAATATGATAGCTGCTGTAAATGCAATAACAAGCAATAAGGAGATGGCAGCAAGTATACAGCAGCAGTTTCTTGCGCTTGGAACCAATGGTGATATTGCAAGCCTTGATTCGGGTGAAACCAAGTCAGGTATTTTTAGAGGTTATGCCGGAGGGATTTGGTTTTATCAGATGTGACAACTATCTTCCGGGAGAAAATGATGTCTATGTATCTCCTGCCCACATAAGAAGATTTAACCTGAAAACCGGTGATATTATAGTGGGAAATACCAGGGTAAAAGAGCAATAATGAAAAATTTGCAGCTATTCTTTATATAAGAACCGTGAATGGGAAATACATAAAAGAATCTTTAGAGCGTCCTAAATTCGAGGATCTTACGCCTATTTTCCCCAAATAGGAGAATTCGTCTGGAAACGCCTGAAAAGAATGTGATTTCCATAAGGGATGGTAGACCTAATCGCACCTATTGGTAAAGGGCAGAGAGGTATGATAGTTTCTCAGCCAAAGGCAGGAAAGACAACTCTGTTAAAACAGATTGCAAGAGCAATCACAGAAAACAATCGGAGGATGACCTCATAATTCTGCTCATTGATGAAAGGCCTGAGGGAAGTTACTGATATGAAGGACTCCATAACAGGTGAGAAGGTTGAAATCATTTATTCAACCTTTGACGAGAGCTCCTGAGAATCATAAGCGTGTGTCGGAAATGGTAATAGAGCGCGCAAAACGCCTCGTAGAATATAAAAAGGATGTAATCATTCTTCTAGACAGTATCACAAGGCTTGCAAGAGCCTATAACCTTACAGTTTCACCTAGCGGAAGAACACTCTCAGGTGGTCTTGATCCTGCAACTCTTCATATGCCTAAGCGTTTCTTCGGTGCAGCCAGAAATATGCGTGAGGGAGGAAGCCTTACCATACTTGCGACAGCCCTTGTTGATACAGGAAGCAGGATGGATGATGTTGTATTTGAGGAATTTAAGGGTACGGGTAATATGGAACTTGTGCTTGACAGAGGACTTTCAGAAAAGAGAATCTTCCCTGCCATAGACCTTGCAAAATCCGGTACAAGAAGGGATGACCTTCTATTTACTCAGGCTGAGGCGGAAGCAAATGACATAATTAAACGAACCTTATCTGCAAAAAAATGTGGAAGATGGAGTTGAAAACATCATAAAGGTTTTTCAAAAACTTTGAAACTAATGAAGAGGCAGTTAGTTATATTAATAAAGCAGTATGGAGATAAAAATTAATCAGATAGAGGATGAAATGCCTTATGGAGATTATAAGCAGTAAAGACAATAAGAAAATAAAATACCTTCGAAGTCTTTTAGAGAAGGGCAGTGCTAGAAAAAGAACCGTCAATTTATAGTAGAAGACATCAAACTCGTTGACGAAGCTTTAGTGTATGGAAAGGTTTGTGAAATCATCCTTTCTGAGAGCCTTTATAAGGAAATAATTTTTAGGCGGCTTGATAAAAATGCCTTACTTGCTGATAATGGTAAAAACCTTATAGCCTATGTGAATGAAGCAAATTCTACAACAGTAGTTTCGGATACGGTATTTAAGACCGTATCTGAAACTATAAATCCCTGAGGAGTTGTTGCTATAGTGACAATGCCTGAGTATGAAATTTTCAAATAGAAGAATTTCTGGCCCAAACTTATAATAAAACAGGTAAGATAAAACTTCTTATATTAGAAGATACTGCGGATCCCAGCAATCTGGGTACTATTATGCGTACCGCAGAGGCTGCCGGAGTGACCAGTGTTATTATGGAGCAGGGGAACTGTGGACATCTTTAATCCAAAAGGCAGTCCGCTCTACTATGGGAAGTATATTCAGGCTTCCCTTTATTTATGTAGAGGATGTAAAGGGAAACTATAAGAGAGCTTAAGAAATATGGAATAAGCTTTTATGCTGCGCATTTGAAAGGAAAACAGAGTTATAAGGATGTAAAATACAGTGATAAGGCAGGCATTCTTATAGGAAATGAGGCAAGAGGGCTAAGCCCCGAGACGAGCAGAACTTGCAGATATCTATATCATCATACCAAATGCAGGGGTAAGGTTGAATCATTAAAATGCAGCTGTGGCGGCAGCCCTTATGATGTATGAAATATAAAAATTTAATAAAAATCCGCATATTTATTGGAATGTAACCGAAACGAAACCGAAATAATGTATAATTTGTCCTAAGCTGGAGTGTATTTTTGGAATATGTTGACAGGATGAGGATACGCTGATGAATATACTTTAGTTATAAAATCATTTTCAAGGAAGAAGAGGTAGAGTATGAAAAACAAGAAGAAAAAAAGAGCGTATTCCTGGCAGGACTTATGGTCTTTATGATGATGGTAAGTCTGCTAAGCGGAATGAATCTAGGTGTGGCTAAGGCTGCGGAAATCACTGCAAATGAAAAATGCAGAAAATAGAGACATAACTGTTTATATAGGATGGCAAAAACAAATGATGAACAGAAAGTCTCTATCCCTGTTGTACTTACAGGAAAAAGTTGACAATTATGAAAAGGAATATAAGTATACAATCACTAAAGATGATAAATATGAACATATATTCAAGAATTTACCAAAAGAAAAATTCTGATGGAAAAGAAATAAAAGTATGAAGTTACTGTAGATGGTGAAGATGATGGTAAAAGTAACCCTTAGTGAGAAAAGAGTTTTTGTATCTCATAAAGACAATTTTGAAGGATAATGAGTGGATTATAATAAATGAGTATAATGATAGAACTGATATTCAGATTACTATCAGAAAAGTCTGGGAAGGCACAGCACCAACAGATAAAAACTTTTAAGTATTATTTGAGATTTTGCCAGAAAATGGTAGGGCAATACCTGTTACTATGACTCCAATGGATGGCGGGAAAATAGAAATAAGAGTAAAAAGAATGATGATGATGGAAAAACCTATAAAAATACACTGTAAGGGAAGTTAGCGAGTCTAAAGCGTTTAATAAAAGATACTAGCACGGAGAAAATGACAGTACAAGGTGAAGATAAGACAATTACTTTCACTAATGAAAGAGTTGAGAAACTTCTTCATATTGAGAAAAAAATGGATAGGAAATGAAGGAGAGGCAGTAGAGTTTGTAATTAATGGTAATGAAAATGATGTAATTACTTTAAGAAAGTCTAATGATGGATGGAAAACAACAAAATCCCTTCCCTGTTTATAATTTAGAAGGAAAGCCTATTGATTATGAGATTACTGAGAGAGCAACCAGAGGTTATACAACTGAGGAAGCAACTAAGAAATTTCAATTAGTTGATGGGAATGGTAAAACCTGCTGATGCAACAGTAAAGCTTCAAAAAAACACTGAAATTCCAAGTAGTGATAGTAGTACAGTAGTAAATGATGTAATTTCAGTACCTTCAACCCCACCAGTGCCTGAAAGCAATTCCGGTAATACCTGTGTCTGATGTAACTCCAACAGTAACAACACCTGAGACAACTCCAACAGTAACAGTTCCTGACGATGCTACACCTCAGGGAGATGCTAATGTTTCTAACGGAAACACTAAAGCAGAAACAACTGATGAAGATACAGATAATAATGAAGATGTAGATGATAATGACAATAATGATAAAGATGTAGTTGATGTAGATGAAGATGACATTCCACAGGGTGAGGCAAAGGTTAAAAAGATACTTCTAAAGAGGCTCCTGTAAAAGTTGAAGAAGATGTTACACCTAAGGGAAGTGCAAATCTTCCTAAGACAGGTGGTACAATGGGTGGTTTCTTATCCCTCATCGGTATGGGACTCATAGGTTTAGCTCTTGCAATTAGGAAAAAGAAAGTAATAAGCAGGAATTAAATAATTATATTTAAGGTGGGATATCCGCTGTGCAGTTTATATGTACAGTGGGTATCTCTTTATTTTTATGGTGATTACATAAGAAACTTTGTTTATTTTGTATAGTAAAATCCTGAAACTTTGTCTAATTTGCTGAATACAAATATTAGTTAAAGTATTATAATATCTGTTGTAAATCTTATCTAGAGTCAGTCTAAGGTATATTTATTAATTCAAAAATTATATTTTTCAAGTTATTTAATCCAAGTTTTTAAGTTAGTTCAACTATTTTTGTAAGAAAGGAGTTATGTTGGGAGAGAAGGATGTTTTAGAAAAAGCTATTGGCTTTTTAATGATGTATTTGCTGAATTTTTTAAAACGGTATTATGTTTGATGGCGAAGATGTGGTTAAAGAAGATGAATTGTATGATGTGCCAAGCTGGAGTCATTATAAAGGGGGATGATAGAAGACATAGGTATCAGGACAGGGATGTAGCTAAGTTGTGGAAGCAAAAAGGATTGATTGTATCTTTGATTGGTGTCGAAAACCAGGATGTTCCGGATGAAGACATGGTTTTTAGGATTTTTGTCTTATGATGGAGCATCTTACAGGACTCAGCTCGCAGAGAAAGATAGGAGAAAGAGAAAAACACAAAGAGGAAAAATCGGGAACAGATGAAAGAAGAAAGTAGTAATTTAGGGTATCTATCCGGTAATAACTTTTTGTAATCTACTATGGTGAAGCAGAGTGGAAACATGAAAACCACCTTGCGTAAAAGACTCAATATGGAAGAGAAAATAACTAATTATGTAGGTGATTATCATATTAATTTAATAGACTTGAAAAAAACTAAGTGAAGATGATATAAATAAGTTTAAGAAGGACTTTAAGGTAATAGCTGATTATATAGTGAATGGAAGTAAGCAGACAACGAGTGATGTAGAATTAAATCATCCTGAAGAAGTGAGTGAGTTATTGTTAAAATTCACAGGAGAGAGATTCCAAGCTCTTATAATATCGGGAATGGAGGAAGCAGCATGGAAAAATATTTCGAACCATTATTTGAAAGGAAAAAGAGCAGAAGGCGAAGCGAAAGGTGAAAAGCTGCCTTGCTAGGCTGATTAGCCGTCTACTTACAGAAGGTAAGAATGATGTCCCTAAAGGATGTATTGGAAGATGAAAAAAACTAAGAGCATGGTCTTTATAAAGGAATATGGAATACAGTAGAATTTGTTTGTTTTTTGCCCTCTCCGGATGAAGGAGGGCATTTATATTGACAGGAAATTTCTCCGAAATTACCTGTCAAATAAAAAATCTCCGAGGATCGCACTGCGGCGGATATGTAGATGTCGCTCACGCGACCCACCGCAGGCGGTGAATCCTGCGAAGCAGGATTCTTTCTTGTTCTTAAAGATTTTATCTGGGCGTCTGATCTGGAAAAACTATTTTTTTCATTACACAGCTGGCATTATAAACAACCTTATTGAGGGCTGCGGTAGTCTGTTCTTCAAGCATTTTAGCTATTTCTTCATTTGCTCTTTCACAGAAAGCGGTATCAGAACTTTCTTTGTTCTTTGCTTTCTTTGTAAAATTCTCTATCAAATTTGTTGATAAGTGCGTGGTTTTTAGACATTACGGCAGTCTGATAATGGTCAATATTTGGCAGACAGCGGTTAAAGTGTGCATCTGCAATTACACCAAGCAGCCTGCTTGCCCAATAGAAATTTCTACTGTCTACATCTGAGGTTGTATTTGCAAGGTATTTTTGGAGTTTTGGTAATATTTGCATATAGTCCCACAAAGGTATTGAATACATTGCTGCCAAAAGGCTATCCATTTAATTACCTTAAGTGCATCGGGCATATATGGGCGAATCTGCACAAGGGCGAGCACATCTGTACGGCTGATGCCGATTGGACGATACAACTCCTTTGCGCCATTAGTGTATGGATCATAAGGGGTATGTTGATAATGGTTTGAAAGTACCCATTTTAATATCTTCAACGGTAATCTTTTTCAGGAACCCTGCACCAAGGAATGTTATCTGAAAGCGGAGTATAATCAGCATATCGCCTATCCACTTGCTTGTAGTAGGATTGAAATGTCTCTGAGCTATCCAGGCACGGGGAGTGTTGTAAATGTGGTCAAGGTCGGAATGGGTTCCGAAAAGTGTCCCTTGGGTTAAATGCTTTACAAAGGGTGAGGTCTAAATGATTGTCAGCAATGAATTCCCTAAGGTCATCTGAGCAGAGATATTCTTTTTTCTCATTAAAAAGCATCATCAAAATCAAAGGTATCCAGTCCAAGCTGATTTGGAGCAACAACATAGCAGTCATCGAGAACTCTCCTTGCCATCCAATGATGTCCGCCTATGCTTTCAAGCCACCAAATCTCGTTTTTCATCCTGAAAAGCAATGGCATTTGTTTCGTAAGTGCCATAAGTTTTTAGCAATTCTCCAAGCCTTAACACTCCCTCACGGGCGCTTCTTATATATGGGAGAACTATGGTAACTATGTCTTCCTCGCCTATGCCGCCTTTTTGCTCAGGAACATAATTTTTTGTGTTTTTCTTCCTTTTGCAGGAGTGTATACTACCAGAGGATCAGCTCCCAGAACTCTTTCGTTGCAAGCTATGGTTTCGGTAGCTGTCATTGATACATTTAGCTCATTTACGCCACAGGCAGCCCAGATACCTTCTCCGTCAACGGCATTTTGGGAGAGAGGTGTAGCGGAGAGGATTGTCAGGCAGCTCGATTTCAACTTTAGAGATTACTGAACGGTATTTCTTAGGCTGGGAATTAGGATGAACAACTGTAAATTTTTTTGGGCATAAAGCTGCCGGAAGGTGAATCATCATTTCTGGCAACAAGTGTAGAGCCATCATAACTCGCTTTTTTTCCAACAAGGATTGTAGTACAAGACATAATATACTCCTTTCAAATATATACCTATAGATTAAATTAATCTGTATATAGGTATGGGTTGCTGTATTGATTATCTTGTCATAATTATAAGATATAATGAGATAAAAATCATCAAATAATTTGAAATTATTGCGGCAGGTAAAAACCATAAAAAAAGCCTGTATCATAGATAATATACGATTTTTAAGAGTAATAAGCCCTATTAATAACAGAAATGAGAAAAAGAAAAAAATATTATAATTCAGGTTGATTTGTCATAGAAATAATGAGATAATATAGGGCGAGCCACAAAAATACTGTTTGAAGTATGAGATGGAGGTACTTGTAATTATGAAGGCACTGATTGCGTACTTTTTCAAGAGCAGGGGAAATTATTGCAGCGGGAAAATCAATTCGCTTGAAGAAGGTAATACTGCGGTTGTGGCACAAAAGATTGCATTAATAACAGGGTGGGGAACTGTTTCGTATCAGGCGAGGCAACACCGTATTCTGATGATTATGATACTTGTTTAGAGGAGAGTAAGGAGGACAAGGAAAAGGATGCCAGACCTGAGATAGTGGACTGCATAACAAGCATAGCTGACTATGATACCATCTTCATAGGATATCCTAATTATTGGGGTTCAATGCCGAGGTCATGTTTACCTTCCTTAGAAATTTGATTTTAGTGAAAAATAATATATCCATTTTGTACCCATATGAAGGCAGTGGGTTTGGAAATACTATATCGGAGTTAAAAGCAAGGTGTGAGGAGCAGTTATTAAAGATGGGTTTTTAGTAGTCGGCTCAACAAAAGAAAATTATAATGAAGAGCTTAGGGCTTGGATTGAAGATAAGAAGAGTATTTAGTTAAAAGGGGTAAGAAATGGACATAAACCATGAGTTGTACAAGGTATTTTATCATGTAGCCAAAACGCTGAGTTTTTCCAGAAAGCATCAAAGGAACTTTTTATATCACAGTCGGCGGTGAGCCAGTCAATCAAGGTACTGGAAAGAGGCTTGGACAGAAACTTTTTGTAAGAAGTACCAAGAAGGTTAGACTGACCAAGGAAGGAGAAATTCTCTTCAACCATATGGAACCGGCTATCAACCTTATAAGTCTTGGTGAGGCAAGGATATTGGAGTCAAAGTCTTTGGGAGGAGGACAGCTCAGCATTGGAGCAAGTGATACTATATGCAGGTATTATCTAAAACCCTTCCTAAAAAGAATTCCATAAGAAAGATATCCAAATGTTCACATCAAAGGTGGTGAATGGCACTTCATTAAAATGTGTGGAATATTTAAAAACAGTTCAGTTGACCTTATAGTTGTAAATACGCCAAACAGTTCATTGGGGCAGGTTGGCAAAAGTAGTGCCAGTAAAAGAGTTTAGAGATATTTTTGTAGCAAATAAAAAGCCTTTCCTAAACTCATAAATGGAATAAAGGATGTTTCAGAGCTGCAACGGTATCCTATGATGATGTGATAAGGCATCCACAACTAGTGAATTTCTTCACAAGCTTTTCTTAGAGCGGCATTTTGGAACTTGTACCTTCGATTGAACTGGCAAGCAATGACCTGCTCATAGACCTTGCAAGAATAGGTCTGAGAATAGCCTGTGTTCCTAATTACTGCATAGAGGAAGAAAAAGAAAAAGAACTTTTTGTGGTTAAAATGAAGGGATAACCTGCCTGAACGCGGCATAGCTGCCTGCTACAATGATATGGGTCAGATTGCAGAGCCGGTATTTCAATTCTTAAATCTTTTTGAAAAACGAATAGGTTTTAATAGGAGATATATGAGTTATAGCAGATTTGATATAGAAGAAAAAACGAAAATATGGTTCGATTCCTAAAAAGCTTGGTTCTAAGGTTCTTATCTGGGGTGTCAGGCTCTTTTATGGTAGCAGTGGTTACGGCCCGCCATAACGGGAGGCTACCTAATCTATGGAAGTGTAGAAGGTATAATAGACAAGGCACCGGAGATAAATTCGGTCAAATGTAATGCCGACAGGATTTAGGACCTATATTTACAATAGCAAATGGAAACGGGTGAGAACAGTTGTAGGGAGCAGGAGCAAACCGTATATATATAGAAATTAAAAGATATACCTAAAGATGTTCAGGAAGCTTTTTATTGCTAGTGTGAGGACGAGCGTTTTTACGAGCATAGCGGCATAGATGTGAGAGGTGCATTTAGAGCGGGCTTTGTTGCACTCTTATCAAAGGGAGCAAAGAAGCAGGGGCCAGTACCCTTACCCAGCAGCTCTTAAAGAACCAGGTCTTTGCCGGCGGTGAAGAAGAGACAATCATAAAGCTGCAATAGAAGAAAAATACAGGAACAGTATCTTGCAATTCAGCTTGAACATATATACAGCAAGGATCAGATACTTGAATACTATTTAAATACTATAAATCTTGGCCCAAAAATACACTCAGGTGCAGACAGCAGCACTTAGATATTTTAATAAAAATGTGAAACAAGCTTACCCTTTCGGAAGCTACAGTGATAGCTGCAATTACCAAGAATCCTACAGCCAACAATCCTATAACACATCCTGAGGAAAAATGAACTAAGGCGGAAGGCAGTTCTTAACAATATGCTAAAGGGCTTGGTTATATTACGGAGAAAAAGAGCTGAAAAGAGGCTGAAAATGATGATGTATATGCCAGAATTAAAGCTGTAAATAAGGATATAAAGTAGATAATTCTGTAAACTCTTACTATGTAGATGCCACTATTAATCAGGTTGTGGAAGACTTGTGCAATGAAAAAAGGCTACACTGTCACACAGGCATACAATTATCTTTATTCCGGTGGACTCAAGATATATACATATCAAGACCCGGATATTCAGAAGATTTGTAACAATGTGGTTTCCGATGAGAAAATGTTTGCCGGAATGCCTAATAAATGGAGCTGACCTATGCCTTATCCATACAGAATAAAGAGGGTAAGACTATAAACTATTCAGAGGGACATATACAAAAATGTTTAATCTGGATAGTATTATGTTCAATAAAAAGGTGCGGCAGATGATTATATAAAGAAGTTTAGAAATCAAAGCTAAAAAGATGGCGGAGAGGTTATCGGAGAAAGAGTTGAATATACCATAGAACCACAGATTTCAGTGACTGTTATGGATCACAATACAGGTGCAGTGGTGGCTATACTTGGCAGCAGAGGTAAAAACAGGCAATCTGACTCTCAACAGGGCTACAGACTCTACCAGACAGCCAGGCTCATTATTTAAGGTCCTGTCTGCCTTCCTTCCTGCCATTGATACAGCCGGCTATACCCTTGCCAGCGTACAGGATGATGGAGAGTATTTCTATCCAAATACGAATAAAGAAGTAAGAAACTGGTGGGGAAACAGCCATGAGGGACTAAGTTCATATAGAAGAGCCATATACCGCTCTATGAATGTGGTTACAGTTAAAAGCTTTGGAAGCCATCGGGTATGCAGCCGGCCTTTGCTTATCTCTTAAGGCTCTTGGCGTAACTACGCTCGCTGAGGCTGATAACAGTTATGCAGTTGCCCTTGGAGGGTTTGTCTGAGGAACTACCAATCTGGAGGATTACAGGGGCATATGCAGCCATAGCCAATAAGGGGTATATATATGAAACCAAGTTTTTACAGCAAGGTACTAGACCACGATGGAAATGTTGTATTTGGAACATAGAAAATATCCAGACAGGTTATGAAGGATTCCACAGCATTTTTACTTACAGATGCTATGACATGATTACACTTACTGCGTACGGATGCAACAGCATATGGTGCAAGACTTGCAGATGCAAAATATGGGGCAGGCAGCCCAAGACAGGAAGTTCGAGTTGGGATAATGATCTTTGGATTTCGAGTTTACACCTTATTATACCTGTACCTTATGACTTGGTTATGATGAACAGACTTCTCAGATTGGTTGCGAACTTAGACACCATCCTATGTGGAAGGCTATAATGGATGGCATAAATGATGAGAAGCTCAAATCAAAGGCTTTTTAAAAGCCTGATTCCGTTATAAAAAGCAACAATATGTACTAAATGCAGTAAACTTGCAGTACCAGGGCTTTGCAATAATGCTCTTGGTGGTTCTACGGTTTAAAGGAGTATTTTGCCATTGGCTCGAGTACCAACAGAGAGCTGTGATGTAGCATCTGAGGGCTAAATATCTGTAGTACATCCGGACAGGCCCGCAGGCCCGCTTATTATATCGGTGGTAAGCAGGGTATTCCTGGTTAAAAAGGAAGAAATAACGCAGACTGATGCCTATGGCAAGACTGTGAAGAGATATTATCATACAGCAGATTCACGTATGTACTCACTTCCTGGTGCAGACACCATCTTAGAACACCATCTTTCATACAGAGCCCCTGTTCAGCCCAAAAGGCGGCAGAGGCGGCAGTGGAGAGAGTACTCCTGCCAATGGTAAGGATGATTAAATTAAAAGAGGTGAAAAGTGTCATATAAAGACAGTTAAAAAGGATGCTTTTTGCAAATTGAAATAAAGAAATCAAAATTTGTGCCCACATAGCGGAGATAAAGTCTGAGGATGAGGCAGAAAGCATTTACTCAAAGCAGACAAGGGAAAAAGTACTATGACGCTACACATAACTGTTCTGCTTACATACTTAATTCAGACAGGGGATAAGGCATTCAAGTGATGATGGAGAACCTTCCAGGAACTGCAGAGTAAACCCATACTTGATGTAATTTCAGGTGCAGGGCTTTCAGATATAATAGTTGTTGTTACAAGATATTTTGGAGGAACTGAACTTGGAACAGGCAGGCTTGTAAGAGCATATTCCGGAGCAGCTGCTGGGGTTCTTAAGAATGCTGCAGTGGTTGAGATAACGGAGGCAAAACTAACGGAATTTATTATAGACTACGGATTATTACAAAACTTCAACATCTTTGCATGGAACTTGGTATTATCATATGAGACTGAGTACTTAGAAAGGTAAAAATATCTGTTTTAATCACTAGAAGATAATTTAGGAAGGTTCTTCAAGGAAGTTACAGAAATGACAGCCGGTGCAATTAATGGGCAGCATCTGTAGTTAGGGAAGAACAGGTTTGTTTTTATATGGAAGAAGGAAAGGTTATCTTAGAAAAATAAACAGAATTATGGGGTAGTTATAGAAGACACAACTTTAGTAGTAATGGCAGCGGGTATGGGAAGCAGATATGGCGGAATTAAACAGCTTGATGCTTTTGGACCTGAGGGCGAAGTAATTATGGATTATAGCGTATTTACGATGCAATAAAGGCCGGGTTTAACAAGGTTGTCATCATTATAAGAAAAAGATATTAAAGATGATTTTAGCTGGAAATCATAGGCAACAGGCTCGAGAGAAAAAGCAGGAGTTCAGTTCACTATGTATATCAGGAAATGGATAATCTGCCAGAGGGATTTGAAGTTCAAAGGGCGTGCCAAGCCTTGGGGGACAGGGCGAGGCACTGCTTGCGGCAAGAGATTTGTGCACGAGCCATTCCTGGCAATAAATGCGGATGATTTTTATGGAAGTGAACCGTATAAGATTATGCAATTTCCTTGCAAATGTTGATGAGAGCGATGGAAAGGCTCATTTGTAGCATAGCAGGATACTTGCTTAAAAATACTCTAAGTGACAACGGTTCAGTGTCAAGAGAGATTTGCAGTGTGAATGATGAAGGTTACCTCCTGTCTATTGAAGAGCATTTGAGATGTGAAAAGTCAGGGAGGTGGAGCAGTTGGCTTTACCGCAGGCGGTGAAAAACACGAACTTAGCCTTGATGATGTAACTTCAATGAACATGATGGGGCTTACACCGAAGGTGTTTAGAGGCACTTGAGGGAAGGCTTTAAAGTTTTCCTGGGGAATATTTCATCAAACCCATGAGGCTGAGTTTTTCCATATCAAGGTTATTAGTGATATGATCATTCAGGTAAGGCAGATATGAAGGTATTTAATACTGATGCCAAGTGGTTTGGAGTAACTTATCAGGAAGACAAGCCAACGGTTAAGGCAGCTATAGAGAAACTTACCAAGGACGGAGTTTATTCAGAGAAAATTGTGGAGCTAAGTTATAATAAAAATGGAGCCGTTGTGAATTATCGGGCTTCCATTTTTCTCGTTTGCCACATTTGCGTCTATATGCACTGGGGATATACTGCAATCTTTCATAAAAACACTGGGTAAAAATAGCTTTGGGACGAAAAACCGGCAGACTGTGCAATCTGTGCGATGCTGTAATCACTGTTGGCCAGCAGTTCTTTAGCAGCTCTTATGCGTATACCACAGAGGTAGTTAATAGGTGAAGAGCCAAAGTACTTGTTAAAAGAATGAATAAGGTAATGTTATTTAAATTTGACAGGTGTGCAAGGTCATCTATGGTTATTTTTGAAGCGTAGTTGGAGTCAAGGTATAACTTGAAACATTCTTTACTGGCATTTATAGTAGGTTCAGTACCTACATTTAACTGTAATCCTAAGTATTTCTATTAGAATAATCTCAAGTATATTCTGACAGATTCGATTAGAATACAGCTTATCCCCCTGTTGTTCAGCCAGCATCGAATCCATATATCTAATTATATCGGCATATTTATTTATGCAGTTGAAAATAAAATGGTTAGAGTCATTTTAAGGTTAAGCTAAAGTTATCTACGGCAACAACTATGTACTCAAGAGGCTTTTTCATCAGATTTCTCTGTGTGCGTAGTATTAGGGGTTAACCAGGATGAAATCACGCCTTTTTAAGTGGATATATGTTATTCTCAACATAAAAATCTCCAACACCGCCGAGTTACTAAGAAAAGTTCGGTAAAAAGGATGTGTGTCAAAACTCAGCCAGTCATTTTTCGTACTTTAGTGTAAGTTATATATAAGAGATTGCTCTTTGAAGTATCTGATGATTTATCAGTTATTGTATAATTTGAAAACCCCATAACTCTCCCTTTTGTATTTTTGGTACTTATGTAATGGTGTAAATGTCAAATGTTTTGATGCACATATTAATTAATGTAATATATTTTTAATATATTTGTAGAGCAATATATATAAAATAAGCAACATATATGTGGAAAAAGAAACAAATATACATATATAATTACAGCATAAGTTGAATAAATTTCACAAAGGAGAAGTATTATGAGAATAAAGAAAATTTTAGCATTGACACTGGGATTGTCAATGGCTGTAACTTCACTTGCAGCCTGTGGTTCAAAGGGCGATACCACAAAGTCAACAACAAGCGGAAGTGCTTCCAATGGATCAATGAAGGCTTCAACGGCTTCAAATATGTCATCTACAAAATCAACATCTGAAACAAAAGGCAGGCGGTACACTCAAGCTTGCAGCTTTTTGAAGGTGGTAACGGAGCAGAGATTTGGAATCAGATTAAGGCAGCTTTTGAGGCAGAGACAGGAGCAACAGTTGACCTTCATCTTTCATCAGAGCTTGATAAAGACCTTACGAAGTCTTTTCCAGAACGGAGATATTCCTGATGTAGTCTATTATAACATGGGACAGAAGAGCGGATTCACAGAAACCCTATGTTAAAAGAGAAGGCATTGCAGATATAACAGATGTATTTGATGATGAGCTTAAGAGCAGGTTGGTTGGGGGAATCACAGATAATGCTACAGCTCAGCCTTATGCAGATGGTAAAAATTACCTTGCACCTTGGACCTATGTGCCAACAGGTTTTTGGTATAATGCAGACCTTATCGGAGAAGGTAAGAAATACAGCCTTCCTACAACTTGGGATGAGTTCTTTGCACTTGGAGATCAGGCAAAAGAAAGATGGTATTGCACTCTTCACCTATCCTACATCAGGATATTTTGACTGCTCCATGTACCAGATGTTAGCTCAGTCAGGTGGTATGGAATATTACAACAAGGCAGTTAACTATGACCCTGCTACCTGGACATCAAGTGAAGGTAAGAGGGTTGTGGATACAATAGCTAAGCTTGCTTCTAAGGACTACACTTGGTCAGAATACAGTTGCAAATGCAAATGCTGATGGCGGATTCAAGAAGAACCAGCAGGCAGTTATTGATGGAAAAAGCATTATTTATGCCAAACGGTAACTGGGTAATCGGTGAGATGGCAGCATCTACTCCTAAGGATTTCCACTGGGCAATGATGGCTCAGCCAAAGTTCTCAGCAGACCAGAAGACACATGTTTATACATATACAGAGCAGATTTGGATTCAAAAGATGCAGCTAATATGGATCTTAGCAAAAGCAGTTTATTAAGTTTATGTACTCAGATAAGGTTGTTGAACTTATGCTTGCAAACAAGAGCGTAAATAAAGAGACTAACGAAGAGACTCCTGCTCCAATCATTTCCCCTGTAAAGGGTGCTTCTGATAAGCTTGAGGCAGGACCTGTAAAAGATTCTTATACACTTACAAAGTGCAGATGGTACAGAGGCGGTTGCAGGTGTATGGGCAACAACAAAAGCCAATCAATGGTTTTTGATATGAAGGCTACAGTATACGGAGCTATTGATTCATAATACAGGAGAACTTACAGCAGCACAGTATCAGAAACAGCTTGAAGAGGCTTGGACTAAATTACTTGAAAATCTTGACAGATAACCAATTAGAATTTAACGGCGGGCTGTAACGGCCCGCTGTTTTATAGGGAGATATCAATGAATAGAGCTGAAAGGCGGTTCATAGCTGCCTGCCTGACTCCGAGCTGTGATTTTTAGTGATTTTATTTATATTTATTCCTACCCTCAATGTATTTAGAATGTCATTGTATAGAATGGGAGGAATTACAAACAGGCAGACCTTTGTCGGCTTTGATAATTTCAAAGACTTATTTGGAGATAAGAGTTTTCTTCAGGCTATGCAAAACTCCATATTGATAATAGTAATAGTTACTCTATGTACTGTATTTTTAGCTGTACTTTTTGCAACTCTGCTTCAGAGAGGCAAATTTATCGGACAGAAATTTTTCAGGGTAATATTTTATATACCAAATATTTTAAGTATCGTAGTTATAGCAGGTATTTTTGGAGCTATCTATGATCCATCAAGTGGTCTTCTCAATACTTTTCTTAGGGCTATCCACCTTGACTCACTTGCAAAACAGTGGATGGCAGAGCCTGATATTGTTATATATTCTGTTATCTTTGCCCTTGTATGGCGGGCTATAGGCTATTATATGGTAATGTACATAGCGAGTATGGCAGCGATTCCGCCTGATTTTTATGAGGCGGCTTCCTTGACGGTGCATCTGAAATCCATATGTTTTTCAGATTACCCTTCCACTTATCTGGACAAGCATAAGAACAACGCTTACCTTCTATATCATAAGTACAATTAACCCTAAGTTTCCTCTTTGTACAGATTATGTCAGATGGAGGGCCAAATGGTAAAACAGAGGTATTTCTAAACTATATGTATAAGCAGGCCTACGGAAATGGAGCTTACAGCTACGGTATGGCAATAGGAGTTACAGTATTTATATTCTCATTTTGCACTTGCAGGAACTGTAAAACAAGATTACAGAGAAAAAGTATACCAATTCTAGGAAGGAGGGCTAACTGTGAAAAGAGTAGGAACCAAAAGCTTTATATCAGATTTTTCGTTTATGCAGCACTTATAAGCCTTGCTATTTCAATCATCATTCCTGTAGGCTGGGTTTTTATGGCAAGCTTTAAGAAAAATTCCGAGTTTTTTAGGTGGTGATATCAGCCCTTGGGATCTTCCGAAGTCAGCTTAATCTTGACAACTTTATTACAGCTTTTAGGGATGCGGGAATGGGTGAGTTCTTTACGAACTCAGTTATTGTAACTGCAATTGGAATAGTACTTCTTTTAGTACTTGCGCTTCCGGCAGCCTATGTACCTGCAAGGTTTTTCTTTAGGGGTAAAAATAATAGAGCTTGGATTTATGGGAGGATTATTTGTAAATATTAATTACATAGTAGTACCTATCTTCCTTATGTTAAGTGATGCAAATAAGGCACTTAAAGTTACTTTTTCTTGATAACAGATTTGTACTTGCACTTATTTATGCAGCAAGTGCCTTGCCTTTTACAATTTATCTTTTTGAGTGCGTATTTTAAGACTCTTCCAAAGGGCTTTGAGGAAGCAGCTTATATAGATGGCTGCAGCCACTTTACAACCATCATTTAAGATAATGATACCAATGGCAAAACCAAGTATAATTACAGTTATATTATTTAACTTCCTATCATTTTGGAACGAATATATTGTGCATATACACTTATGGATAAACATAAAAACTCTTGCTATGGGACTTAAGAACCTTATGGCAGTTGAAAGACGGCAACAAATTACGGTAGTATGTATGCGGGTTTAGTAATTGTTATGCTCCCAACTCTGATACTTTATATTTTTGGTACAGAGGAGACTTACAGAGGCATGACATTAGGCGGGCTTAAGGGTTAGGGAGTATGGAATGAAAGAGAAGATAATTAGTTTGATCTTACTGTTGAGGCTTTCTTATATCAGTGAGCCTAATCATATTGGGACAGAAAAATATATCGACAACCGGATTTACAAATGAAATCATAGGTCTTATAGGGCCTTCTTACAGTGTTATGTGTGTATAATAGAAAATATAGATAAATCAATATATTTTTGGTGGAATTTATCTTAACATAACATAATAGAAAATAAGTTAAGGAGAATATTAATGAACGGTAAAGGCAGGGTAACCATACCTACAGATATGGATGTTATTGAAGGAACAAAGGAACTCGCCAAAGAGGTGGGGAGCGGACGCAATAAGAGACTGCGATGGAACAGATTTTTCGGAAGAGTTAAAAGATGAGGGTTTAAAAGGTATATTCTACTTATTACACTACCAGAAAAGACAACGCTTGGGCAAAGGCTAATCCTGATGAGATTCAGCAGGTCTATATAATAACACCTAGGTATACTGCAACTGAGGAAGAACTTAAGATTGACCTTATGAAGGGAATATACCCTGATAATACTTACTCAAACTGCAGGGATGACATAAGAAGATGGTGGGAAGTAATAGACAGGACGACTGGAGAGTGGTCCTGTAACTGAGTGGAGTTATGACGAAAAAGACTACAACTGTAGAAATAAAAACCCTGAGATTTCATATGAGTATACGGTCAGCTTTTTAGCCTATATAATGTGGGATCCTGTACATATGTACAATGCAGTTGTAAATGACTGGCAAGGTGTGGAACATCAGATTACCTTTGATGTGCGCCAGCCAAGACTCACGCATTTACAATGACAAGACTGCGTAAGTTTATAGAAGACCATCCTTATGTAAATGTCCTTAGATTTTACCACCTTTTTCCACCAGTTTACCCTGATTTTTGACGAGATGGCAAAGGGAGAGATATGTGGACTGGTATGGATATTCAGCTTCAGTAAGTCCTTATATATTGGAGCAGTTTGAGAAGGAAGCCGGCTATACCTTCAGGCCGGAGTTCATTATTGATCAGGGATATTATAATAACCAGTACAGAATTCCAAGCAAAAGAATTCAGTGATTTTCAGGCATTTCAGAGAAGAGAAGTAGCTAAGATTGCTGGGAGATGGTGGATATCTGCCATAGGTGTGGGAAAGAAGCTATGATGTTCCTTGGAGACCACTGGATAGGAACTGGAGCCTTTTTATGGAGGGTTCAAGTCAATGAGCCTTGATGCCGTAGTAGGCAGTGTTGAAATGGCTGCTGCTAAGGCTTATAAGCGACATTGAAGGAGTTAAGTATACAGAGGGACGCTTCCTTCCGTACTTCTTCCCTGATACCTTCCACGAGGGTGGAAATCCTGTTAAGGAAGCAAAGGAAAACTGAGGTTACGGCAAGAAGGGCAATCCTTAGAAAGCCTAATGATAGAATTGGCTATGGCGGTTACTAAAGCTTGCCAATGCAGTTTCTGCACTTTGCAGACTATGTAGAGAGTGTATGTGATGAATTCAGAGTTCTGTATGACAACATAAAGGGCTGCAAGGCACCTCAATAAAAAGGTAGCTGTGCTTAACTGCTGGGGCAAGATGAGGGCCTGGGGCAGCCTATGGTTCACCACGCACTTTATCAGAAGCAAAAATTATTCATATTATAGATAATAGAAGCATTATCAGGTGCACCCTTTGATGTAAGGTTCATAAGTTTTGAGGACATTCTTAAAGATAAAAATATTCTTTCGGATATTGATGTAATTATAAATGTAGGTGATGCTGATACTGCACACGGCGGTGGAGAATATTGGAGCAATCCTCTCATAATAACTGCAATTACGGAGTTTGTATATAACGGAGGGGGTTTTATCGGAGTAGGCGAGCCAAGTGCACATCAGGCTAACGGGCGTTTCTTCCAGCTTGCAAATATCTTAGGAGTAGAGGGAAGAAGAGGTTTTACCTTAGGCTATGACAAATATAACTGGGAAGAAAAGAAGCACTTTATTCTTGAAGATATTACTAAGGAAGTAGACTTTGGTGAAGGTAAGAAAAATATTTATGCCTTTGAAGGAACTGACATCCTTGTTCAGAGAGATAAAGAAGTCCAGCTTGCAGTAAATGGCTTCGGAAAGGGTAGAGAAGCGTGTATATAAGCGGACTTAAGTGCAGCTTTGAAAAGCAACAGACTGCTTTACAGGGCTATAATGTGAGATACAGGAGCAGAGGCTGAACTTAAAAATGGTTCTCTTCAAACTTTAATGTGGAGGTACATGCTTATCTTAACAGTGGAAAATACTGTGTAGTAAATAATACTTATGAGCCACAGACAACTACCGTTTATAAGGGGGATGGCACTTCATTTAACCTTAACATGGAGGCAAACCAGATAATTTGGTATGAAATATAGGGATAGAAAGGGATTATGGATTCTAAAAGCATTTGCCTTTGACAGGGAAGGTGGTTTCTTCAGAAAAATATGGGAGCGGGCATATCAATTCTACTTTTTAGTAGTAACTGATACAGGAAAAAGATACATACTTCAGAAGATTAATAATACAATATTTCTAATGTAGAAGGCCTGATGAATAATATATATGCTTGTAACAGAGCACTTAAAGTATGATGACCAAGAAGAGTTCTTAACATAATTAAGACAACAGATGGAAAGCCTTACACAGAGGTCGGTGGGAGTATTGGCGGGCCTATGATTTTTTGTTGAGGATTCAATCTATTTACAGCTTCCTGAAAATAATGATGACTTTTATGAAAGTGCGGTAGCCTTTGGAGATTTACAGGCAGGAACTATCAGATTTTCCTGTTGAAAAAGCTTATAGAGGTAATACCTGATTTCCATAATACACCTAGCAATTTGAAGAAGTTTCATAAGTCCTTGAAAAGAAAGATCCTTTTAGGGAAGGGCTGCTCTTGTTCAGGAAGAAATCAAATTTTGTTTGAACAGAGAAGCAGAAATGATAGGACATCTGAAATGAAAAGGTTTTCCTGACAGGGTTACACACAATGATACCAAATTAAATAATTGCTTCTTGACAAGAATACAAGATCTCTCTGTGTTATAGATTTGGATACAGTTATGCCTGGACTTTGCCTGTATGATTATGGCGATTCTATCAGGTTTGGGGCTTCAACAGCCTTAGAGGATGAAAAAGATTTATCAAAGGTAAGTATGAGTCTTGAACTTTTTGAAATATATACAAAAGGTTTCCTTAAGTCATACATACCTACTCGAAGCGGAAAGGAATATCTTCCTATGGGGGCTAAGACTATGACATTTGAATGTGGACTGCGTTTTCTGACTGACTATAGATGGCGACCACTATTTTGCAGTACATAGGGAAGGTCATAACGGAGACAGGGCTAGAACTCAGTTTAAGCTGGTGGCTGATATGGAGGATAAGTGGGACGAAATGAAAAAGAGCAGTGAGTAGATGTAATCAGTACTAAATATTAATAGGGCCGTCATAATTAGAGAATGGAGGAAGCCATGCAGAGGAAGAATGAAGGAAACTTTGCATGGCTTTCCTTTATACACTTGTACAGGTGTTAGATTTGAACTAAATGATTAGGTCTGATACTTTACATGAGGGTGGATGTGATGATAAAATGATTTAAAAGATTTTTGTTATGTTATATTTAGAAGAAAATATTTAATCAGAGGGTATGGATGATAGCATTTAAAAATAGTGGATGTCAAAGGATTTTTATAGAATAAACTTCTCATGGGAGGGTATTCAATAACTTTTGTAGTATCCTTTGAGAATAAATAATTATGTAAAGATTACTATAGACGAGAGAGAGAAATAAAGCCTGGTATCAGGATGAAATAATGGGCGAACATAGTGAGCTGGAGAGAGATTAAGGACAGAATTTCATCTCTGATAAAGGGTGACAGAGTACCGCTTAGTATAAAAGGTGTCTTTAGGCTTTCGGAAGAAAATACAGACAAAATGGCTTCAAAGCTTGGAATAAAGGGGCTGTAGAACAGGATTATGGCCTGTTTTTACCCTTAAATTTGAAAAGGGTGATATCAATATAAGTTACAGGAGTGTCGGCAAACAGACTTCTATAATGGTAAGGAAATTGGAGATTTGTGGGACGGATCTGCTCAAATTTCTTAAATATGTGAGATTGCAGTTGAAATACTGTAACCTGGTATGGGAGGATGTAAGTATCAGTAACAGGTGGTACAGGCCTATAGAGTCATACTTGTGTAGAACTTCCTTAACGCAGGACATAGAGGTAGTAGCTTTTGACAATTTCTACGACTCAGTATGGAGTCAATAAATAGGGGTAGAAAGGATTACAGGAAAAGGAGCGTTAAAGTTCTATGAAGCGGACATCTGACAGTGCAGCTCTTGATGAATATTTACAGAAAATAAAATAGATATCTGTAATACATTTTGCAGGATACAAGGCCGTTGGAGGGTGTACATAAGCACTCTTGGTACTATTATAACAATATTACCGGTACCTCATACTTGTGGAAGCAATGAAAAACATAGATAAGAATATAATTTTTCTCATCTTCTGCAACTGTATACGGTGAACCTGAGAAACTTCCTCTTACAGAGGATATGCCACATGGACAGGCATCATCTCCATATGGGGCAACCAAGATGATGCAGGAGGAGATGTTTAAGGACTTCCATGTTGCAGACAATGACTGGCATGATTTTGTTAAGATGCTTTTAGCTTAATTGGAGCCCACGAAAGCGGACTTATAGGAGGAGAGATCCTAGGGGAATACCTAATAATCTTGTACCTTATATTGCACAGGTGGCTGTTGGAAAGCTTCCAAAACTCGGTATCTTTGGTGATGACTATGATACGGCAGATGGTACCTGCCTTAGGGATTATATCCATGTAGTGGATCTTGCAAGGGGACTATCTTAGCCTCTTCAAGTTTGAGGAGGAGCCTGCGGTTGGAATATACAATCTGGGTACAGGTAATGGAATTTCCGTACTTGAAGTATTACATGCTTTTGAGAAGGCCTGCGGTAAAAAGCTTGACTATGAAATGAAACCAAGAAGAGATGGAGATGTGCTACTGTATGTTATGCAGACAGTTCAAAGGCTGAAAAGAGCTTGGATTTAAGGCTGAGTTTGGCATAGAGAGAATGTGTGCAGATTCTTGGGAGATGGCAGTCTATGAACCCTGATGGATATGAGGATGGAGAATGTGATGTGAAAAAGGAGGAACTTATGAAATTGTTGAAACTTGTTACTACAGCCTGTTTTATATCTATGGCAGTAGGAAATATAATGCCTGTAGATGACATGCCTTGAAAGGATATTATCTGGATAGGAGCAGGGTATCATGCGTCAGAAGGAATTAATGGGATTAGTGTAGATGTAGATACTATATATGGAAAGAATGTAGTATATAAATCAGCGGCAAACGATAAGTATCAGATATATTTTGGAGCCACGGGTGAAAAGACAGGGGTTTAAGTTTAAGAAAGTTACAGGGCTTGCAGGTAGGGACTTCTTTTGTGTAAAAACCACTAAAAATTCTCCATAATGGCATATAAGTGATGAAGAAGAAATGAAATTTATTCAGGACTTAGAAATATAGCTGATGACATTATAGCTGATTATAACGGTTGGCGCTCAATCATAGGAGTGAAAATGACAGGTTTATCTGTGGTGAGAACCAAAGAAGGACTGGTCATACTCGATGCTCAAAGAGAAACTTCAGAGGGTAATAAGAAGGTATAAAGGGATGATCAGATTGATTCTAAAGATATAGGATTTATAAGACAAAGGTAAATAACAGGAGATATATTCGAATTAGGGATAAGGCAAAAAGGCAGGCTGGGATACCTTTGGCTTTCACAGGAAATCAGGCGTTTCCGGGATTATAATAAAAATCTTGCCAAAAATGCAGAACTTCTGATGAATAGGGAAGGAGAATATAAAATAATATATGAATCAGACAACTATACCAGTATGAAAATCAGAGATATTAATGGTGAGGTTGTTTGGTACGGAAAGAATAAGTTAGTAAGCGAAACAGCCGGAAACCTTATAGGGAAGAAGAAGTCTTATTTAAGATCAAGCATTTATCCATATAAAAGGGTGCAAGTAAAAAGAGGCTGGAACCATATTCTGTTTTTCTGTTAGAAATATCAAAACAGATAAATATGGTATAGTTAGAGATGATGGAAAGAACAATGTTGGGGTTCAGGTACTCTGGCATTTTCTAAAAGCATACAAGGACATGGCCATAGTTGAAGACAGACTATATTAAGGAGTGTCTTGTAAATTATAAAAATAATAAACTAACTTCTATATGACAAGATTTATACCTTCAATAATGGTAAAAGCGGTAGTAAAGCTTGATAATAAATATGGGATTATTTCCAGTACCGGGAAAAGAACATCAAAACCAACCTACAGTAAGCTTATAGCCACGAAACTCGATGAGGCTGATACTTTTGATGGATATAGCGTATACGAAACTAAAATAAAAAATATTTCTGATGGAATGATGATAGTTAAAAAGTGATGAATATATCTATGTAAATAAGGAAGGTAAACAAAAAGGTTATAGAGGAAACTTATGATAACATTAAAAGCTTTCAAATAAAAAATATAATGTAAGCCCATTGCTTGTAACAATGTTGGATGATAAATTCAGTATTATGGCAGCAGATGGTAAAAAGAGTTGCACAAACCTAAGTATGAATTTTTCCGAGTTTTAAGCAAGTCAGAGGAATATTCTCGCTCGGTATTATAAAAATATCTGGAAAGACAGGTGGCTATGTATCTGAGACAATTATAGAATAAATATGGTAAAACTCTTTACCCTAAGCCATACAAAATCTATAAAGAGGTATATACAGGAGAATACATTGTAGTAAAAGATAAGTCTGCGTCCAAAAGATAGAAAACAGAGAAGGTAGTGCTCTGGATGCACAGTGGAGAAAATTGCTGAATTTAATAACAAATGGGCAGAAATAGAATTATTCCAATGAAGTCTTTTTCATAGCTGTAGAACAAAGATAATAGGTATGGTATTGTGGATAAGACAGGAAGGCAGTGCTCCCGTTCAAATACAAAGGATATTAGTTTTGACGGTGATTGTATTACAGTTAAGGAAGCTTATGACGGTCTTATATTAAAAGGAATTTTAGTTAGGTAATATCATCTAATAAGGACAAACTTATGAAAGCAGCCTACAAAGAACCGGATTATGAAAGTATATTCAGGAAAATGAAGGTAAACCGTTAAAAACGCTGATAGCCATTTATCAGAATATGTCAAGCTTTTTGGTCAGTGAGTCTTTTCCTATATAAAAGACTCGCCGTCTTGGATATCTCCTTGTAATGGCTGCGATGATTGATATAATCACAAAAGCCTGATGCGGACGCTGTTAAAGATTATTCTAAACTCAGTCTTCATCATACTTCTAACGGTGCAAATGTTCCTACAAGTTACATTCATCTGTGTATTTTTACGCCAAGACCATCAGGCGGGTGGAAAAGGAGTTAGGATACGCTCTGGTTGAAAAGCTCCAACAGCTATCCATCTCTTATCATACCCAGATGGAGTCGGGAAGGCTTCAGTCAAGGTTATGAGGGATGTGGAGCAGATAGAGACATAGCTCGCAGATATTTATAACTGTGCTCTATATAGTTGTGCCAAATATAGTGGCTGCCCTTGTCGTGTCATAACCAAGAGTAAAAATCGTCTTTTGGATTCTTTCTTGCGGCTGTACCTGTGGCGGTTCTGCTCATCTTTATTTCAGAGAAGGTAAAGAACTACAACACTGCATTTCGTAAAGAAATGGAAGAGACTACAGTTTCAGTGGTTAAAATGATGGAGATGATACCTGTAGCAAAGGCACATGCCCTTGAAAAGAAGAACTTAACAAGATGGAGAAAAGGCTTGTAAAGTGGCAGACAAGGGCTGAGGCTTGATGTGATACAGACTTACTTCGGTGCATGGGCTGGGTAGTATTTCAGGTGTTTTAGAGTGTTCTGCCTTATATTTACTGCCTTTATGGCACTTAACAAGAAAATAAGTATAGGTGATGTGTCTGTATCGAGTCTTACTTTGGTACTGTAGTTGGCTACTGTATAGCAGTGTATAGTGGGTCTTGTGCCTGTTGTAACCAAGGGACTAGAGTCGGTGACTTCGAGTTTCTGATATTATGTAGCAACGACATTGAGGGCAGTGATAAAAAATAAGCTTAAGCCTGAGATTAAGGGCTTTGTGGGGTTGACAGTGTGGGCTTCAGAAGTATGATGACAGCGATGAGCCTCTCTTTAGTGGTCTTAGCTTCAAGGCAAGTCCCGGTGAAACCATAGCCATAGTAGGAGCTTCCGGGGCAGGTAAAACTACCATACTCAGCCTGATAATTGGCTTTTATGAGGGCTACTGAGGGGCAGGGTGCTTATAGACGGTTTGTGACATAAAGGAGATGAACCTCCATCATTACCGCAAGAAATTGGCTGTAGTTCCGCAGAATTCCATACTTTTTAGTGGCGCTTTAGGGAAAAATATTTGCCTATGGACTGGATGATGTATCAGGAAGAGCTTCAAGGTAATGAATACCCGCAAACTTAAAGAGAGCTTGTAGACAGCCTGCCAGACGGTCTTGAAACAGTCCTAAAAAGAGAACATGGAGGCAATTTCTCAGGAGGACAGAAACAGAGAATCTCCATAGCAAGAGCATTTATAAAGAAATCCAAAGGTGCTAATTCTAGATGAGGCTACCTCTGCGCTTGATACAGTTTCCGAAAGACAGATACAGGAGGCTGTGGCAAAGCTGTCAAAGACAGGACTACATTGTAGTGGCGCACAGACTTTCAACCATCCGAAATGCCGATAAAATAGCGGTCATGGAAAAGGGCGGTATGAAGGAATTTGGCAACTTCTGAAGAGCTTATGGAGCTTAGAGCTTTATGAATTGATGGAAATGCAGCAGGGTAGGGGATAAAACACTATTATATTACATTGTATTGTAAATGTAACATTATTGCAATATAATAAAGTGAAATTCAATTGAACTTATTGTTTTTGAGACAAACTAATGATAATGAAACTAAAAAGGAGAGATATGTATGGCACAGTCTACTTTAAGTATAAAATTAATAGTGAGGATAAAAAGGTTTCAGAACTTTGTGAACAGGTAGGTATGAGATGCTTCAGTTGCTGTCAATATGTTTGTAAAAACGGTTATTAGAGAACAGAGGCTTCCTTTTTGAGGTAAAAAGCGGACCCATTTTATAGTGCTGCTAATATGGAACGACTTGAAAAATCAGTGAAACAGCAAAAGCAGGAAAGGTAAAGAACATGGACTGATAGAGGTGGAAGATTGAAGAAAATTTGGTCAGATGAAGCTTGAAATAGCTCAATGTGGTTCACATTATAGAGATAAATAATGGAGAAATGTTGCAAAACAGGGAATAAACTACTGCTTGATATCTTGCAGGAAGAAAAATCTTCGAGAACTATGCTGGTGGGATATATCACAAAACCCAGATAGAGCTTACATATAATTCTAACCATATTGAAGAGCAGTCTCACTCACGAGCAGACTAGGTATATATTCGAAACCAATACTATAGATGTAGAAAATGGCAGTATCAATGTAGATGATGTGATTGAAACAGCAAATCATTTCCCATAGTCAGCCTTATAATCGACAGATACAAAGTCTACGCTCACACAAGAATTTATAAAGGAGTTACATTTACTTCTTAAAAAATGGAACCAGTGATTCAAGAAGAGATTGGTTTGTGGTTGGAGACTATAGAAACTTCCCAATGAAGTGGGTGGAATACACACTACCCCTCCTGAGGTGTCTGGCAAGATGAAAGAGGCTGTTAGATGAGTATAATGCAAAAGAAGAAAAAGCTTAGATGATGTTTTGGACTTTCATCTACAAAATTTGATTCATCCATTTCAGGACAGAAACAGTCGTGTCAGTAGACTGATTATATTCAAGGAATACCTGAAATACAACATTGTACCATTTATTATAGAAGATGATTTGAAAATGTTTTTATTACCGTGGTCTTGCAGAATGGGAAACAGAAAAAGGCTATCTAAGAGATACCTGCTTAACTGCACAGGATAGGTATAAGGCTTATTTGGATTATTTTAGGATTGGGTATTAGCTTGTAAACTCTATAAATAAATGATAAACTACTGATAGTTACAAATAACAGAACTAATATGCGAGGTTGTTTTATGATAATAATGAATTTAGAACTGGATAATATATATGGCTTCAAAGGATTTTAAGATGAATTTTTGCTTATCCAAAGAAGATAGTTGGAAGCACCATTCCTAATGAACATCTGCCGGAAAGACCCAATTTTAGATATAAAAAGTTAATATTATAATGGGAGGTAATGCATCAGGAAAAACCACTTTAGGGAAGGCAATTAGGGATATTTTTATAGTATTGCATTAAAACAGTTTGATGGCTTAGGAAATGCTATAAGTGATAAAAATAAAGTCGGAAAAATTCAGTGCAGATATTGTTTTAGTCGAAAATGTTATGCACAGATTTATCGGAGAAATTTTTCGGATAATAAGAAAGTTATTATACAGGTGCAGAAAGCATATATAGCAAAAAAACGATTCATATGAAAAATGCTGTAAAAATTAGAAGAAACAACTAAAGAAATAGAGAATGAAAGAATAACCAAGATAGGCTGGAATTTTGCCCTAAGTGAAGGCAGTGAATTCATTTTAATTAATAATACGGATGATGGATTAAAAGCTGGCAGTACTTGAAAAAGTTTTGCAGGCACTTGATACCGATATAATCTCTGTAAAAATTAGATGTTAAAGACAGTTATGTAATAGAAAATCAGGAGATAATTATACAGGAAGGTGAGGTAATTAAGGAAAGTAAGTTATCAAGTGGAACAGTAGCAGGAATTAGGGATTGCAGATTTGATAAAGTTCAATTATTTTAAGAGAAAATGGTTTCTACTACTGTGACGAAAATTCTCTTATGTGCATTCTGATTTGGAGCAGGCATTTTTAAGTGTGATGATTAATAAGCTTGGAGGCGGAGAGCAGCTATTTTTCACCTCGCACAATATGGACTTATTGGACATAAGATCTTCCAAGACATAGTTTTTCTTTTTAAGAAAAACGAGAAAAATAAAGTAGTATATCAAGTGAGTATATAAAGAAAAATGAGTATATCTCTTAGAAATGCAATGGAAAATGATGTATTTGATGTAGTTCCAAGCAGAGATAAAATATATGAACTGGAGGATATAGCTATTGAAGATTAAAAATAATCCGGTTCAGTATTTTGTCGAAGGTGAAAAACAGAAAGAGCATTTATAGAACAAATTAGAAATAAATATGTTTTATCAGGGAAAATTGATGTACTAAATATTTTACAAAAATGAAATTAAAAATAGCAGGCTCATAAGTATAAAAACCGAATACAACAATAATATTGATTTTGATACTGATGTTCAAGAAAAAGAACTGTAAACAGACTTACTCAGAACATCAAAAATTTTGAAAGATTCAAAACATATAAAAAGAAGTTATTGTTATTCCACAGGTTTTTCACTTTTGAAGATGAGCTTGTTTATGCTGCAAATATCAAATCTATAGAAATTTATTCCAAAATGTACTAAGAAAGAATTTAAAGGGTAAGTTTATCAAACTTGGTTCCGGTATGGTTGCTATGCTGGAAAAAGCAAGATTTTAATGCAGATAAACTTTGGTCACGAAGATGTAAATAATGGCAACATATTTTTATATCATAAATAAAGATAAAATAATGTCAGCTAAAATAAAAATATAGTATTACCATCCTTGCAAATTTGTACCCAATTTCTAGGGTAAACTATCTTCCAAAACGCTAAAATGATAAGCGAAAAGGAGGGAATTAAAGTGAATATCATAAAAATTGTTTAATGATACTGTGAATTATATAGAAACAGTACTTGATGGTGAGATTGATGAGAAGAAGATTTCAAGCCTGTCTGGCTATTCTTATCCGATGTTTAGCAGACTTTTCTCTATGCTTACAGAGATAACGCTTTCTGAATACATAAGAACCAGAAGGCTGACTGAGGCAGCAATAGATTTGCGGGATACAGACGAAAAATAATCGACATAGCAATGAAATACGGCTACGAATCACCTGACGCTTTTTGGTGCTGCTTTCAAAAAAATTCCATGAAACTTTACTCCCTCAGAAGTAAAAGAAGGAAGCCGTTTAGCTGGTTTTCTAAAATTCAGCTCGCGCTTAGCGTAAAGGGAGGAAGAAAGCATGGATATTAAGATTGAAAAAGAAACAGGCATTTAAGGTAGCAGGGTATAATGAGCAGGATATAAACTCATCACTATGCCCGAATGTATGGGATAAACTATATGGAAAGTACAGCCACGAAGAACTGGAAGGACTCGGTACAGGAGAAAGTGTAGGAATTTTGCCATGATGTAGAAAGCCCTGACAGAATAAACTATATGGCAGGATATATTACTACAGATGTAGAAAAAGGCTAAGGCTATGGGACTGGAAGTTTTAGAGGTTGACGAGGCAGAGTATGCAGTAGTTAAATTAACAGGAAAAGGTACCGGAGTGTATACATGCCGGTTGGAAATACCTGATGGAGGTATTCTTCCCGGAACATGGCTATATCCATTCAGGAAAGCCTGATTTCGAGTATTATTTCAAGGCGATATGCACAGCTCTGATTATAAAATGGAGCTTTGGGTCACCTTTGGTGAAGGCTTAAATCTGATTACCTGGATAAACAGTCAAGTACAAAAACTCCCACAGAATAATGAATATTTTGTGGGAGTAAAATCTATATACTTTTACTTTTTATGTCCTTAATCTTTTTGTCTATTTTTAAGTAAATATCATATATATATCCTTAAGGCACTCTTTGGGTACCAAAAATATAAGCTGTCTGCAATATCTGTTTACTGTCTTTATAATCTTTTTATTTCAATAAATTCATTTGATTTTATTTTTGGTAATCCTTGCCCTTCCATGTGCTATTCCATTCCTAATATGACGCACAAAATCTTTTCCTAAACTTTTGCAATCAGGATTAGTCTGCTCTAGTATTATTTTAGTATTATGTTCTCTTTTTGTCGGAAATTTTATAATACCTTCCTTGCCGTATTTAAAATCAATTTTTCCAGATAAACAAGCTGCTTGATAGTAAATGTGTGTATGTAATTGTTCCAATTATCTCTTTTTAAAAATGTTCTGAAGATAAATACCAATCTAAAGCCGGTGCATAATCGTCTAATAACTTCCTTTTGCTAAAGACTTAAAAATTGTTACTCATAATTATTTAACCGGTTGTTCTTTTTCTCCAATGATCTAAAGCTTTTAAAGCTATTATAACAATCTGTACACATATTTGTGCGATTAATTGATTTTGCGTTTTCCGAACCTTTTTGAAATGATCTATAGCATGATTTACATTCTACATTGCTATTATTATTTTCTATACTCGCAAACAATTCTTTCGTACTAGTTATTTTCATCAATAATTTCTTTCCCCTTATTTTTACATCTAGTAAAACCTCTGCGTCAAGAGTGTTAACACCATCAATTTGCCTAGGTAAATAATCGTACAATTCACAGGCCAAATCCAATCTAACATCAAAGGAAAGAGGTGTAGGACTCTTGCAATCAATTGTTGCATATAAATAATGTCCGTAATATCTACGCTTTTTAACACTTAATGAATATGATATACCAGATAGCTTATATTTTTCCAAATCTTATTACCAAAAATCTTTGGTATTACCTCATCAATTGAGCTTTTATATGTCTTTTTGTAGCCTTCTATTTTTATGTGTTCAGAAATTTTTAGGAATCATAATAATAGTTAAAACTAAAACAACTATTATTAACCATATTCTCCGTTTTTGTTTTTCATTTTATCAATTTTCCTTTCTGGCTAAGCTTAAAAAGAAACAATTGTATGATGTGTTTATCAAAAATATAATAAATATCTTGCAAACAAGCTCACATTAAGTTGTTATGTATTTAGCACATATACCATTATATATATATATATATATATCAAATGTCAAGTAGCTAATAGTGGAAAAATACAAAGGAATTTATATATGATTTTTGAACTATTTAAATATATAATAATATTATAAATCTAAATATTGTTATTATGAAAAATCGAAAAGGGAGTTAAAACTAATATTATTTTTGAAGGCGATATGCACAGCTCTGATTATAAAATGGAGCTTTGGGTACCTTTTGGTGAAAGGCTTAATATTGAGATTGTTCATCTTGCATGGCAAAATATAGATGACGCCAGTTAAGGTCAATTGATATTATAGACATATTATAATATAATATGTCTATATTTTGGAGAGCAAGCCTATGTTTATCAAACAGGAAACAATCAGACCATCAGTAGATCTGCGTAATCATTATAATGAAATATCCAGACAATACAGGGGAAGAGAAGGAAGCAGTTATAATTACCGTAAATGGACGGGGAGATACGGTTTCCATCGGATATGAGGAATATAAAAAGAATGAAAGCCCGAATTGAACTTTTAGAGGTTCTTGCAGAAGCTGATGAAGATGTTAAATATGAGAGAGTTGTTCCTATTAAGGATACTTTTGATGATTTGAGAGATATTCTTAAGGAGGAGAGATTTGAAATATGGGATTATAAGAACTGATACAGCCAATGCTCTGATAAAGGAAATTATTCTTTATATTGCTGAAAATTTTGGAAATAGCGTGGCTTTTGAAGAAATTAGGTGAACTTGAAGAAGCTATATTATCTTTTTAGGGGACAATCTTATATCGGAACTACACCAAAATACAATGTATTAAAAAGACAGGGCTATATGGTATTAATCTTGATCTTGTCTTTTATAAAATAAAGGAAAAGATAGTTACTGTATATACGGTGCTTGGGCAGATACAAAATTATTTGGACATCATACGGGGGCTATAGGTATGATTATATTCACGAAAGAGGATGACTGATGGAAGATAAATCACTTATTATAAAAAAGCTAGAAAATGAAGGGATATCTGTAACTAAAGAGCAATGTGACAAACTCTATAGATTCTACGAGATGGTAATAGACAAGGTAATGAACCTTACAGCAATCACAGACTACGAAGAATTTGTCATCAAGCACTTTGTGAGACAGCCTAATGATAGCAAAAGGTAATGGATATGACTACACCCTATGACTGTGCTGGATATAGGTACAGGCGCAGGCTTTCAGGAGTTCCTATCAAGATAGTATTCCCTGAAACTAAGGTGCTGCTCCTTGATTCCCTCAATAAAAGATTGAACTTCTAAATGAGGGTAATCGAGGAACTTGAGCGAAAGATATAGCTACCATACATTCCAGAGCGGAGGAGCTCCAGACCAAGGGAGAATACAGAGAAAGCTTTGACCTATGCGTATCAAGGGCTGTATCTGCTCTGCCTACCCTTAGCGAATACTGTCTCCCTTATGTTAAACCAGAGTGGGAAATTTGTGGCTTTATAAGGCAGTTGGAGCCGATGAAGAAATCGAAGCATCAAAAGACTGCTATTAGGGTGCTTGGTGGAGAAATAAAGGATAAAGCACAGTTTACCATAAAGGATACCGACTATACCAGGGTGCTGATTTCTATAGAAAAGATAAAAATACTCCGAAAAATATCTCGTGCGGGTGGAAAACCAAGCAAGAATCCGCTATGCTAGAATGAGAAGGCAATGAGCTTACTTTTTGATTTGACTAGTGATGCTTTTCACTGATGTTATGTTCGTTTGACTAAGTGACACCTTCACTAATAAATGCCAGACTCGCTCCGGTTTTTTCTGTGAGAGGCGGTTTAAGAATAGCTCCTTTGACGAAAAACCTAATGCGCTCACTTTTTGGCAGTGACTCGTACTTTTGCAAGGTGCGAAGCAACGAAGCAAAGTGTGTTAGTTCTGCCTATATAATAGCTGTCCGCAATTGACGAGTGCGAAGCACGAAGTCAAACAGCAACAACGAACTATGCGGCGATTATTAGTTTCCGGCTGTTTGATTAGAACAACAAAGGTAAAGCAGATTGTGAGAAGGGATGTAGCAAGACGGTCTATGCGGCATTATTAGTTTCGGCTGAGTGTTAATAGTAATGCTGCCCACTACTTACGAGTGCTTGCACGAAGTCAGAGCGGCAACAGCGAACTATGCGGCATTATTAGTTTCGGCTGCTTAACTAGTAGAACAAAAAGTAAGTCACATTGGGAAAGAAAATGTAAGTAAGACAGACTTGGAGTATACAGCCAAGAATGATAGAATTCTAAGCAGAGCGCATTAGGCGTAGCTGAAGCGGATGCCGAGGCGAGGTCTGAAAGTCTATCATTCTTAGCGTTACAAACTAAACATAGAATTAAAACAGTAATAACTATGTGTCACAAGCGACATATATTGTATCAATGTTATGAGGGCAAGTTCCGGCAGGAAACTTGCCTAGAGATTTATGGAGGAAATATGGAAATTTGGGACGGTTATAATAGAGACGAAACCCTTGCGGGCGTTGACCTGGTTAGGGGAGAAAAGATACCGGATGGGCTTTATCATCTGGTATGCGAAGTGCTGGTTCAAAGCATGAGGGACGGCGATTTTTCTACTTATGAAGCGAGACCTAAACAAGCCTACCAATCCCGGCAAATACGAAGCCACAGCAGGAGGAAGCGCACTAAAAGGCGAGGACAAAGCTACCTGCATAAAGAGGGAACTAAAAAGAAGAGACCGGAATAGAAGCAGAAGACTTTGAACACATTGGCAGGACTATACACGGGAAAATGCATATTTGAAGACTTTTATACAAGGACTGACTGCGCAAAGGACTGCGTAACCTTGCAGGAAAACAGAGACCATTGGCTATAAATGGCTAAGCGAAGCAGAATTCGCAGACTTTGTTAACTCAGATGACATCATAAGGAGCCAGAGAGAAAGATATAGAACATTTCTAGGCAAGAGAGGATATCTGAAGTAGATTCACTTTGGAGGTGAAGAAATGGACAAGCTGATATTCCATGATGGATGTAAACTCAGCCTTTCTTTCGTGGACGGCAGTTAAGATAGCTTAAAGAAGAGCCGGGAAGCATTGACCTTTAGAACCATACCCTCTGCCATAGGAGGGATGTGTCAAAAAGACATGGAGTTATCACAGCCTGTTCGATTCCTGCCAAAAAGCAGGGAGTAAGGACAGGTGAACCTGTCATGAGGGCTCTTGAAAAATGCCCGAGCCTAAGGATTTTTCCTCTGATTTTTAAGACCTATAGAGAATACTCTGCGAAGTTTATAGATATACTTAAGAAATATGCCTTAGCAGTAGAACAGGTGTCTATTGATGAGGCATATCTTGATATGACAGGAAGAGATGAACCCATGAGCTATGGCAGAGAAAAATTAAGACTGAAATCTATGAAAGCCTTGGATTTACTGTTAATATTGGTATATCTACTATCAAACTCCTTGCCAAGATGGCAAGTGATTTTGAAAAAGCCTTACAAGGTACATACTCTTTATCCAGAGGAAATAGAGGAGAAAATGTGGACTCTGCCAATAGAAAAGCTGCATAAGCTGTGGCTATAAGACTTCTGAAAAACTTAAGAATATAGGAGTTAAGACCATAGGAGATGCAGCTAAGCTTGATAAAGCCCCTGCTTTGCTCTCTGCTAGGTGGAAAGTCAGGAGAATATATCTATGAGAGTGCTAACGGCAGAGGAAGCGATACGGTATCGGGGAGAGGGAGGCTGCTAAGAGCTATTCAAACGAGACCACCCTGCCCACAGACATCAGGGTGTCTACCTATGATAGAGAAATGCCCACTGTCATACATTGGCTTTCAGAAAGTGTGGGGAAAAGACTTACAAAAAGATGAGGCAGCAGGCTATACTATAAGCGTTAGTGCCAAAACAAGCAGCTTTTAAGAGGAGGTCAAAGCAGACTACTCTGGTAGAACCAACCAATGATATTAGGATATAGAAAGCACTTCCCTTATACTTATGAGAGAGCTTTTGCTTTGGAGAAAGAGGCTTATTTAGCGAAAATGATGGTATTAGGCTGGTTGGAGTAGGTGTATCGAATCTGGCTGAAAATGAATGTAAGCAGCTTGATATATTTTCCTATATGAAAGAAAAAAAGTAAGCAGGATGAGATTAGACTACAAGAATCGAAGAAAAAGAAAACCGATAAGTTAGATACCATCTTATAAATGAAAAATACGGAGAAGGTAAGATAAAAAGGAGGATGATTATGACAAAATATATATTGGCTTCGGCTTCACCACGCAGGGTTGAGATACTTGGAAGGCTTGGCTTTGAATTTACGACTGAGGTAAGTGAGGCTGAGGAGAAGTTAATGACTTTAATAAGCTTCACCCAAAAGGAAAAGGTGGAGGAGCTTTCATTTATAAAGGCTGCTGATGTAGCGGAGAGCCTTATTCTGACTAAGGAAACAGAAGAAGGAGACGCTACATAGTTATCGGTGCAGATACAGTGGTGTCTGTAGACGGGGAAATCCTTGAAAAAGCCTAGAGATAAGGCTGATGCCGGCCGTATGATAGAGCTTATCCCAAGGCAGAAGCCACGAGGTATACACAGGGGTTACCCTCATCTATATCCCTAAGGAAGTCCTTGAAAATAGGGGAGTTAAAGAGGAAACAAATACTTGGAATTATTTTAAAATCCTTGAAAATCGGATGAAAGAAGCCGATAATAGTGAAGAGACAGCAGAAATTGGAAACATAATTAAAGCCTTGCTAAGTGAAAATAAGCTGATTGTACGCACCTTCTCAGAAAAACCGAAGTAAGCGTATATCCTATGAATGAGGGCTGAGGTAGGGGTATATATCCACCTTAGAGCCTATGACAAGGCTGGTGGATATGCTATTCAGGGAAGATTTCAAGCTTATATAGAAAAAGATAAACGGAGATTATTCTACAGTGGTAGGCTTACCTGCAGGAAGGCTTTACCACGAAATCAAGGGAGGTTTATAAATGTACGACAAAGCTTACTAAAAAAACGATATAAGAAGGCTTGAAGAGGAAATTGAGCATAGAAAGCTGGTGGTAAGAAAAAGAGGCCATTGCTGAGGTAAAGGAAGCAAGGGCACATGGCGACCTCTCGGAGAATTTTGAGTATTATGCGGCTAAGAGATTTAAAAATCAGAATGAAAGCAGGATACGCTACCTCGAGAAGATGGTTAAGACTGCAAGGATAATAGAGGATGATTCAAAAGAAGACGAGGTAGGACTTGATAATACTGTAACTGTATATTTTGTGGACGATGATGAAGAAGAAAAACCTATAAACTGGTAACCTCAGTAAGAGGAGACTCAGTAAAAGCAATCTCATAACCATAGAATCCCCTCTGGGCAAGGCTTTGATGGGACACAAGGCGGGGGACACAGTCAGTGTAAAGGTAAATGAACAGGTAAGCTATGATGTAGTTATCAAAAATATCGAAAAGACCAAGGATGAAGGAAAAGAAGGAATCCGAGAGTTTTAGGAGGTAATATGGCCAATTTTTGAAAAAAAGCTCTAGCCGCTATAATGTTTGATATACTTACAGGCAAGACAGGACACATAGGGAAGGCTGCATTTAAGCCTGAAAAACCGCAGTTTGACTGGGATAAGGCAGATGACAGCCACTGCCTGGAAGTACTCCTGAAGCAGAGGGGGTACTCATCTTTTCTTTACAACCTCTTATTCGAACTTGGCTCTGCAAAGAGTGAACTTCATCATTTTCTGGTAATTAGACATGGTAAAGTCATCTGTGAGTCTTCTTTTTCACCGTACAGAAGGGAGAATGGCATACCACTTATTCTATGAGCAAGACATTTACAGGAATGGCTATCGGTCTGCTCTACGATGATGGGAAGCTAAAGCTTAATGACAAGGTTGTGGACATATTTGGAGACCTCACAAACCTATGGCAGATGGTGAAGTTTAGAGATATGACAGTTGAGAATCTTCTTACTATGACAAGTGGAGTTGACTTTAATGAGGGCGGTTCCATGGTTGGAGATGAGTGGATTAAGGGTTTTCTTTCTGCATCATTAAAGAATAATGCGGGTAAGGTTTTCGATTATAATAGCATGAACACTTACCTGCTCTCAGCTATAGTAACAAAAATTACAGGCATGACTTTTGTATGATTTCCTAAAAGAGAGAATTTTTGACAAAAATTGGAATTAGTCAGTGCTTTTTGGGAGACTAGTCCTGAGGGCATTACCAAGGGCGGCTGGGGTATGTTTATAAGACCTGAAGATGCAGCAAAGCTCGGACTTTTATACCTTAACAAGGGTAAATGGGAGGGCGAACAGCTTATTTCGAGGAATATGTAAATATGGCGACATCAAAGCAGATTGAAAACGAACATTTTGGCTATGGCTACCAGCTTTGGATGGGCTGTAGGGCTGAGAGTTACCTCTTTGATGGTATGATGGGGCAGGATGTGAGAGTTTACCCTGACCTTGATATGATAATAGTGAATTTTGCAGGAGATCCTGTGGTTTTTCCATAGTGGCGAGGGAGATGCTATCATTGAAAAATAGATGGAAAAACCCTGATTTTTTTCAGATGAACCCTTTGCCCCAAATCCTATGGGATATGTGAATTTGAATAAACTTATTTCCGAGCTTGAAAGCGGAGCATTTAAGACAAAGCCTGTTATGGCTGGAGGCTGGGAAAGAAAGGGAAACCTTCGGGCTCAGATATCAAGCGCGCAACAAGCCTCATCCGCTTAAACATGATTTCTTTATGTGGCTTAACGGACGAAGCTACGAGCTTGAAGACAAGTGCCAGGGAGTATTTCCTCTCCTTTGTACAGCTTACCCACAATAACTTTACAGAGGGAGCTTTAGTGAGATTGGATTTTCCTATGAAAAATCATACGCTTTATTAAGCTAAAGAAGGGGATGAAGTCCACAAACTGGGAGTGGGCTTTCATAAACCGGCTTATTCAACCATTAATCTAAATGGTGAGCCTTTACAATGTAGCACTTAAGGGCGAATATACTGAAAATGAAGATCACGAAAATGTTCTGAAATTGATACGTAGCTTTACAGAAGAGGCTGCGAGCAGGATAATGAAGATACATTTTAAAACTGACGAAATTCTGCTTGAACTGAGCGAAACACCGGGCAGAGAGTTTATTATGGAAGGACTCAAGCTTTCCATGGGCCAGATAATGAACTGCACTTCATAGTCAAAAGAGCCTTGGGAAGCGGAGCGGATACAATTATAACTGGAAGCTGTAATGCGGAAAATAGAGTCCTTCTACAAGGGGAAGGCTTATAGAAAATATGGAGGAAAACTAATGAGAGGTATTGAAACAAGAATCAAGGAAATCAGACACCGTATATTTACTGAGGTTGCCAGGATGGCATACCACACAGAGTGGCCCTACTGACCAGAGGATGGAGGAATTGCCATATAAGATAATCCCAGGTGAGGTCGGAAGTTTCGCAGCGATGTTTTTCTTGAGAGAGCTATAGTTGGCGAGAGGCTTAGGCTTGCTATGGGACTTCCTGTAGAGACGCAAGCGAACACGCTAAGATTTCAGACAATGTGGAGGCTGCTGATAAGCCTGAGACATATTATACTCCTCCACTTGTCAATGTGATTAAGTTTGCCTGCAATGGGTGTACGGAAAAGAGGGTGTTTGTAACTGACGGCTGTCAGGGCTGTCTTGCCCACCCTTGTGTGGAAGTCTGTCCAAAGACCTGCGTTTCTCTTGATAGGACAAACGGCAGGTCGAAGATAGACCAGGAGGTGTGTATCAAATGTGGCAAAATGTGCAGATATCTGCCCATATCATGCCATCATCAAGCAGGAAAGGCCTTGTGCTGCAGCCTGCAGCATGGATGCCATACATTCAGATGTACATGGAAAGGCTGATATAGACTATGAGAAATGTGTATCCTGTGGTCAGTGTCTTGTAAACTGTCCTTTTGGAGCAATTGCAGATAAACTCTCAGATATTCCAGGTAATTCGAGCAATCCAGTCGGGTGAGCATATCTATGCCGCCTTTGCCCCTGCCTTTGTAGGTCAGTTTGGTGCGAAGGTAACTCCCGGCAAGATCCGTATAGCTGATAAATGCTGGAAGCTTTACTGATGTATTTGAGGTGGCAGTAGGTGCAGACCTCTGTGCTGCCCAAGAAGCAAACGACTTCCTTAAAGAAGTGCCTGACAAACTGCCATTTATGGGTACTTCCTGTTGTCCTGCCTGGGCGTCTATGGCAAAAGCTCTTTCCTGAGATGAAGGAGTGCATATCAATGGCACTTACACCTATGACACTTACAGCAAGGCTTATAAAGCACTACAATCCAAAGGGTAAGGTGGTATTCATAGGACCTTGTTCAGCTAAGAAGCTTGAAGCTATGTGGGATGAGGTGCGTTCTGAGGTGGACTTTGTGCCTTACCTTTGAAGAAATGGCCGGGATATTTGCCTCAAAGCATATAGATATCAGAATATTGAAGAAGATCCTGACGGTGTGAACGATGCACTCAACTGATGGCCGTAACTTTGCGGTTTCAGGTGGAGTTGCTACCTCTGTAGTAAATGTAATTAGGAAACCTCCATCCTGATATGGAGGTGAAGACTGACAATGCAGAGGGACTTAGAGACTGCCGCAAGATAGCTTATGGCTGCAAAGGCAGGCAAAATACAATGGCTATCTTCTTGAGGGAATGGGCTGCCCGGGAGGCTGCATGGCGGGTCCCGGAACCATGCTGAGGCCATAGTGAAAAGTCCACTGCTTCAGTTAAGAATTACGCCTCTAAGGCAAGCTATGCCTGCAGCAGTACGACTGAGCATGTGAAGGAACTTGATAAGTTGACATATTAATTGTATATACATTAAAGAATAAAAATAAGAAAATTCAAAACTACATAATTGCGTTTGAATTTTTCTTATTTTTGAATTAAACTATATATAATCACTTTTGAGTATATTTTTCTAAAAACTTTCTTATTAAACAAGAAAAGTTATAAAAAGAGTAGATTTTTATAATTATAATGATATAATAACATCTGAAAATTCTGATATATTATTTATTTAACAAATACACAAAAACATTAGCTTTTAAAAGACAATATTTATCAGATCTTTAGTATAAGTTATTGTATTTGTAGGAAATTTGTAAACTATATAAACAATATAACAGGATTTATTTTTTGTAAAAAGGGAGGCTTTAATTTCAGAATGAAATTAAAAGAGAGAAAGAAGAGAGCCGGGAGCGTGGGGAAAAAAAGCAGGAATCATAATTTCCATCCTTTTATTTGTAATTCTTGGTGGGAAGACGGTGTATGATTCAGTTGTATCATATAATCTGGATGTAAGCAGCCAGACAGATTTTGAGAGGGAAGAAACAAGGGCACTTTCAAGAAATATTGAAGGAAGATTCAAGAAGGCTTATGAAGCAGGAGCGGCACTCATAGGGGCTGCAATAGCTGAGATGAAAAAGCAATAGTGAGACAGCAGGAGCAGGGAAACCATTACAGAGATTGTTGAACAGCTTTTATTTAACAGAGCCGGACCTCTCAGGGCTTGGGATTTATTTTTGAGCCAAATGGGTTTGATGGAAGGATGCAAGCTTTGTAAGGGATGATAATAAAACAGGTGCTATGGTTACCTATGTTTCGGGGACAGGAGTGATTTAAAGGTTAAGACAACAGATTACCATATAGGAAAAACCCTGGTATACAGTACCGGTTTCTACAGGAAAAGATGGTTTAACAGCACCCTATACTTCCTCAGTGGGAAGACTTGTAGTAAGCTATGCCATGCTCGATTATATTTGATGGTAAGATTGTAGGTGCGATAAATGCTGATATCGATATAGATGATATATCGGACGAGTTGTCAACATCATCGACTAACGGTGAGGATGATTTCTCGGTACTTCTTACAGATAGTGGGGATGTGGTGGCACATTCAATGGATAAGTCTAAAATAATGACTAATGTGGCTGAAACAAATGCAGATATAAAGAATTATCTTGCTCAAACGAGTAGAAATGAAGAGGTTACAGCCACAGAGACTTATAAAGATACAGGTAAGGAATCCATAATAATATATGAGCCGGTAAAAATAGATGGTACAGACAGTTACTGGGCAATTCAGTCAATCAATACAAAGTCTTATGTAATAAAGGATGCGGTAAGGGAGTTGTAGTAAACCTTATTTTTAAGTGCATTTTACCATTATTTTAATTGCAGCTGTAACATTTTTAGTTTTGCAGAGAATGGTGTCAAAACCACTTGAACTGCTTTTCAAAGACTATTAAAAATTGGCACATTATAATCTTGATACCGGTACAGAAAAATGATCTCGCAAAAAGCTTGGCTACCTTAATGCAAATGACAGGGTAGGAAGTGCAATGCGTGACATAGAAGGTGTAATGAGAATCTGGTAAGCATTATGAAGGAGATAAATCAACATGTCAAAGACTACTTCTGCTACAGCAGAGGAACTCTCAACAATAGCACAGGCAACATCTAATATGGCGGCAGATGTATCAGGAGCAGTGGAAAGTATTGCACAGTCCGCTACCGGCCAGGCACAGGATACTCAGAATGCGGCAATGTCTGCAAGTATCAGGTAGATACATATTGGAGATGATTGAAAACTGTCAAGGAACTTTCTGAGGCTACAGATATAATAGATAAGTGCAAGGATGATGGTAATTCTACACTTAGGGAACTTATCAAGATAACTGAAGAAAATAAGGAAATTTCAGGTAAGGTAAGTAAGGTAATAGATGAAACAAGCAAGGCTACGGAAAAGATATCAAGTGCATCAGAAATGATTCAGTCCATTTCTGATCAAACCAATCTTCTTGCGCTAATGCGGCGATTGAGGCGGCAAGAGCAGGAGAAGCGGGTAGGGTTTTGCGGTAGTTGCAGATGAAATTAGAAACTTGCCGAACAAAGTGCAGGTTTCACGGCTGAAATCAGAGAGGTAATCGATGAACTTAAGCTTAAAGGCGGATTCTGCGGTAAATATGATGGAACATTCCAGTAAGATGGTAATTTCTCAGAGTGAAAAAGTTATGATGAAACCAGTGAAAAATTTGATGAAATATCAAAGGCTGTTGAGAACTCTAAGGCTATAGTAGTAACTATAAATAAGGCATCACAGACCATGGAAACTGAAAATCAGAATGTAATTAAAATAATAGAGAATATCTCAGCAGTGGCACAGGAAAATGCCGCTTCAACAGAAGAGACATCAGCGGGCGTAGCAACACAGACCAAGACTATAGAAGAGATATCAGAAGCCAGTGAAAATCTCGCAAATATTGCTATGGAACTACAAAATGAGGTATCTAAATTTAATTTTTAATAAATAAAGTTTTAGATTTCAAAAACTACACCAAAAAGAGACTGCACTCTAACGGTTTTTCATTGTTAGAGGGCAGTTTCTTTTTGCTTGTAAAAATCTTTTAAAACATAGTATTATAGGGGTATTAAAACACAGATAATTTTTGCTCTATAAGACTGGAGGAGAATTTGATTAAAAGAATATTAGTTAATAAAATATGGATGCTTATATTTATTTCTACAATAGTAGTATCGGGCTGTGGAAAAGAAGGCTGATAAAGGCATCGGATAGTACGGTAAATGAAAAACAGCGTAAGTTCAGCAAGCTCAGGTTCCATAAGTGTTGAAATACCGCCGATGAGCAGTAATGGAGTTATGTATGGAGTAATAATAGATACGGAAAAATCCATGATACTCCAAAGTGATATGGGAACAACTGTAAGATTTGCACTTAACAAGGATATGGATATTACAGATGTAAAAAGACGGTATAACCGTTGGGATTCCTCGTAAGGATTGAATATGAGGGAAAGTTTGAAGGGGTTTCTGCTAAAAAGATAAAAATCAAAAAGTGGCTGATTCGGATAAAAATTCCTAAGTTAGATAAAGGCTGCCTTAGAAAAGAGCGGGGGCTATAATTTTAGCTATGGAAAATAAGGATTTGAGTGCTCTTGCAAGGTTATGTGAATATCCTCTGGTTTTTGACACCGGTAAAGAAGAAAAATTGGTAGTGTGCAGAGTTTTTATATCATTAGACAGTAAAAAGATATTTACAAAAGAGACTTACATATCGGTTTCGAGGACGAATTTATTTGTTACCAATGCTTATAGTGACGGATTTTTACTAGGTCTTTCAAAGCCGAATATAGTGGTAAGCAATACTAAGGATGGATATTTAATAACAGGTTTTCACTATAAATAGATGTTGGGAAGGGGTATGTTAATGGACTTTACGCTGATAGAACTAGGAAAGAAGGAAATTCTATCGCTGTACAGACGATTTCTAACAAAAATTTTTTTGATGGGCCGGATGCGGATTATCTTATATCGGAGGCAGCAATGAGATGGCTTATAGCCAAGAAAATATGCAGTTGTTATGGTCTTTATGATGATAAAAAGCATTTGCTTTGTTTTGGGATTTTTGTAAATGATGTAGAGAAGAGGGTGATGCTTTTTAGATTATTTTTGTGGTACTAAAGAAATATAGGGGTTATAACTATTCTGAAATATTTTTGAAATGCTGAGGGAAATGTTCATCCCTGAATCTGAAGAAGAGGACAACACAGATATGCCGTTTGGAATTTTTATTGAACTGATAGGAGTCAGTGGTATTTCTGAGAAAAATTTAGAAAAAAAGGCAGAGGGAGATTGATTTTTATAAAGGACTTGGAGCCTATATAACAGACATAGTTCCACTGTTTTTCGTGGGACGAATACATGTGATGTTTTTACCGGTGAAAGCAAGGCTGTCAAGGTCGGAACTTAAAACAGAATTTTTAAAATATTTATAAAGAAATCCTGCCGTCATTTAAGGATAAGAAAAATATATAACAAGATTAACAGAGGAAGTAGATGGTTTGATATGAAAATTTCAACTAAGGGAAGGTACGCACTAGAGGCTGATGGTGGATCTTGCGGAACATAGAGAAAATGGATTCATAGCCCTTAAGGATGTGGCTAAAAAGGCAAAATATTTCAAAAAGAAATATTTGGAGCAGATAGTTCCTGTATTAAATGGAGCAGGCCTGCTTATAACCAACAGGGTAATAAGGGTGGATACAGGCTTTGCAAAACCACCGTCAGAATATACGGTTGGAGATATTCTAAGGATTACAGAGGGAAGTATAGCTCCTGTGAGCTGTCTTGAAACAGAAGTTAACTACTGTGAAAGGAAAAAGTGCTGCCAGACACTGTTTTGTATGGGAGGGCTTATATAAAGTAGTGAATGAATATTTGGACAGTATTACTGTTCAGGATATCCTTGACAGAGGAAGTGTATTAAATGGAGATTATATTATTTAGAAAGAAGATAAAAGATATTATGAAGAAAAATGAATGAAGCCGAATTTTTAAAAAGAATTTCAAGATTTGCTTGCAATTGATTCTACTACCGGACAGTTTAGGAAATCCACGATTACATGGTAAAAATAAGATTAAGAGCCTGGGCTATGAGTGCATAGAGACAAGAAAGGGAGGAGTTCTTGCCTGCCTTGGCGGAGAGGGCGAACCTCTTGTAATTACTGCTCACCTTGATGATATAGGACTTATGGTCAGGCACATTAAAAGACGGAAGCCTCTATGGTCTGCCCTGTGGGAGGACTTCACGCTGAGTCTGCCCTTCACGAGAATATAAGGCTTCACACAAGAGATGGTAAGGTTATCACAGGAGCAGTGCAAAGAGACAGGGCTTTCGAGTCTCATGTAACTCCGGATAAGTATTTTGAAATAGCTCTAACTACGAAGAAAATGTAGTAGTCATACTCGATGAAGATGTAAAAAGTGATAAGGATACAGAGGCTCTTGGCGTACAGGTGGGAGATATGATAGCCTATAGAGCCAAGATACATGTACTCAAATGGTTACATCAAGGCCAGATTCATAGATGATAAGGCACAGGCAGCCATACTTATCGAGATAATGAAGGCTCTTAAAAATGAGGGACTTAAGCTAAACCGTAAGGTATATATGTATTTTGCAGCCTATGAGGAAATAGGACATGGAACATCGTGGCTCCCTGAGGATGCAGCTGATGTGCTGGGTGTGGACATAGCCTGCGTAGGCCCAGAGCAGACTACAGATGAGAGAAAGGTAAGTATTTTCTGTAAGGACAGCCGCTTCCCATATCATTATGAGTTTAACAATGAGTTAATAGAAGCAGCAAAGAAGGCAGGAGCAGACTATGTACTCGATATCTTCACTCCACATTATGGCTCTGATGGAGATACTTCCATAGTGGCAGGGACATGATATCCGCCACGCCTGTGTAGTCCTGGTACAAGAGCAACCCACGGCTACGAGCGTTCTCACATAGATGGAATGAACAATACCTACGCTCTCATCCTTGCATACATTACGGAGTAATATGATACTTAGAAATGGAATAGAAATACCTGATATAGGCTTTGGCACCTGGAATATCCCCTACGGAGAAGACTGTGAAAAGGCTGTATTTGAAAGCGATTAAGGCAGGCTACAGACATATAGACACAGCAGGAGCCTATGGCAATGAAAAAAGTGTAGGACTTGGAGTAAAGGCTGCCATCCGTGAAGGTCTTATAAAAGATAGGGCTGATATTTTTATAACAAGCAAGCTATGGAATACAAACCGCAGTTATAACAAGGCTTTTAGGGGCTTTGACAAGTCCATGCGAAACCTTGATTTAGACTATATTGACCTCTATCTCATACATTGGCCTGCTAATAAAAACGCTATAAGGAGCCGGATAAGGTGAATAGTGAAACCTGGCAGTCACTTGAAGAACTTTATGAAGCAGAAAAAGTAAAGGCTGTGGGAGTGAGTAATTTTTCTTCCACATCACATTGAAGCATTAAAAAAGACTGCAAAGATACTGCCGATGGTTAATCAGATAGAACTTCATATTGGTTACATGCAAAAAGAAACTGTGGAATACAATAAGGCTGAAGGAATCATTACAGAAGGTTACAGCCCATTAGGAACAGGGCTTTGCTTAAAAATGATATCTTGTGTGAAATGGCTGAAAAAAATATGGAACAACCACATCCGTTATCTGTCTTTTCATTTCTTAGGGAGATGGGAATAATCCCACTGCCTAAGACTGCTTCATATGAACGGATGAAGGAAAATCTTTCGTTGATAAGGCTTGAAGAGAGATCTGAAAATTCTTGATAATATGCCTTACATAGGGTGGACAGCACATAATCCTGATGAGGTAGATTTTTAGATTAAATGGGACTGTCTGAGGCAAAAATCAGGCAGTTCTGTTTTTCGTTAGCAGGTATGTCATTTCGGCATTTACAAAATCTTGTATACTTAAAAAAATCTGTTTTAGGTAAGCAAGCAGTGAAAAGAGAGGATAGGCAGATTCCCCGAGCCATTGCTGTAACTCATGTTTGCCACATAGATTCCGTCTTTATTCAGCCTGCTTTTTATTACAGAAAGAGCTTCATAACTCATCAGCCCTCTGCAGGTAAATCGGAGATATAGCATCATTAAAGAAATAACATCATAGGTTTTTATGCCGTGTATAAAGATATTCTTTTTGCATCCATCAGATAGATTTTAAGCCGCTCATTTTCATAGAGATTGTATTCGTCAAAAGTTCATCCAAATAAAAATATTTAAATGCAATATTTACCATTTCCACATCAATTTTCTACTACATCAAAGAGTTTTATCGGGAAACGGCTGATAAAGTACTTTTGGATATGAAAAAGCCTGCCCCGCTCAAAAAGGAGACAGCTTTTTAGATTTCTGTTTATTTCAAAAACATCATTGAAGCCTATGGAATACTTGAATACGAGATCATTACGGTGGGTCTTTTTCAGTGTAAGTGGCAGACTCCCTTGTTCCATTTACAAGGAGAAGGCGGATGGATTCGCCGTCTTCGGTTCTTTCTACTACTTCTAAGTCATTGTTTCCATAACAGCTGGAGGTATGTATAACCCTTCCGTTGTCAAATAAATGCCTGAAACTAACCATAATAACCACCGCCGTTTTTAAAAGAAGTTGTCACTAAATATACCTTGGTCATTGTAATAATCACCGTTTTTAATAGCCAGGTATAGCTCAGCATTGGTAGCGTTTATATAAGGGAATACATAGAATATTCCAATTATATAAAAGGTAAATGCTGAGAGTACAAGCCAAGGTATGAAACTAAGATCAAGTATAAAGGCGTTTAACTTTTTCTCCGTTCATCATCTCCATTGACAATCTGATAGCATCATCAGCATTCATATCAGGATTTTCAGCCAGTATAAAAGGGTACTAGACGATAGGAATAGGACTTAATTATCCGGGGATGACAAATAACATGGTCCAAAGAAAGACATAAATATCCTTTAGGAACATGGTCTTTACTATGTTGATATAATTCGTCTTAAATGCATATAATATAGTGCCAACTTTTGGGATCGTCATTGTGGTTATCTATGAAAAATCTTTTGGAACCCTACCTCAAAGGGATTATATATGAGAACCTTTAATGCAATCCCAATTACTACTATGTGATAAACAGACCAAGGAAGATTGAAGAAAAATGAATGTAGCTTGTCAGATAAATCTCCTGTAAATATGGCTGTAGCCCTATTTATATTTGGGTTGGAAAGTATCAAAGAAAAAGGGACAAAAAGAATAAAAATCAAGGAAACGACTACTGTTTCCGGGTAGTTTTTGAATGCTGCTTTCGCATTTAATTTGAGAATTTTTCCTTGTCCACATAAAGCACCCTCCTGAGGAATTTTTCTTAATAGAATAATAATATAACAAAGATGATAAATGTTCAAGGAATTGTTGATAATATTTCCATATATCACCTAATAAACAGGAACTATATATTCAATTTAAGAAGAAAATAAAAATTGAAAAGAAAGCAGATTGTTTGCTATTAATGAGAAAAATTATCATTAATAATTAGGCATTCTTTGTATTATTGCCGTAATAATGCTGAATAATGAAATAATTGGATGAAATTACAGAAAAATAGCGAGGCAGAATATTTAAAAACCAGTTGAACTTGTCATATAAAAATTGATATGATATAACGGCTCATAATAATGAAATTAAATATCATTATTATATTTTTATTTATGAATAATTTTACCAGGAGGAAAGATGAGAAAACTTAAGAAGTATAGCAGCAGCTGATGATGACTCTGTCACTGAGTATGCTACCGGCTCAAATCCAGCCTACTGAGGTGAGTGCGGCACAGGTTAAGAAAGGTATCGGTTAAAAGACTGAGATTACCGTAAGCAGCAACAAAGCTATCAAAAGTGCGTTAAGAAAAAGGGGATTAAGAGGATAGTTTTGAAAATGCCGTATCTGCAAAGAAATTAAAAAGGTGCCAAAGGGAGATTATAAGACTAAGACACTTGTGATTAATTTATCAGAAAAATCAAAGATTCATATAGAAAAAGGAGCGAAATTTAAGAAGATAATTCTGATTGGAACAGTCAAAAATGCAAGTCTCCAGTTAGATGAAACAGGCAATAAGATTGAAATAGCATCTAAAACAAACTTAAATATAAACGGTGAGGCTTCTTATGCAGAACTTACCTATAAGGCAGGTTCAGAGTCAGCAAAGGTTATATCAAAGATAGAACTTGTAGTAAATAATAAGACTGCTAAGACTATAAAGTTAGACATCGCAGGAAGCAGTGTAAAGGGTTAAATCAGGTGAAACCTACGCTAAGTCAGACTTAAATATAGAAGATGATGAAACCGCACAGGGTGAGGCAGTAATAAACAATAAAGAAGATTCAAGAAAAACTGAAGATAATTCCGAAAATAATAAAACAAATAGCGAAGGCGATAATAATCAGAGCATTAATGGTAATATTTTAGGTATAGGGAGGTGGCTCAACAGCTGTAGGGAAACACAGGAAACTCAGGTAATGGAGCAGCTATACCTTTGAAACCTGAAAAACCGGACAGTAAGATTATCAATGTTGAAAAACAAAGGTTATGAATGCAACTAACTTTTTTAAGATATGTGATTGTTAACTTTGTAAATGGATATACAAAGGATAATGCTACTGTATATGTAGATGGAGTTGACATTACAAGTGAACTTACAAAAGTTGATACAGAGGGCACTATCTATAAGTGGGAAGTATATGGAAAATATCCTGCAAGTGAAGGTTGTAAGCAAAAAATGATGGAATCAATCAGATTGTTAAACTTGATAGACCATCAAAAGTGAAAGTTGTAACTCAGTGGTTACTAATATGCGTAGAACTCCGGAATTTGTAATAGGAAGCAGCAGAATATCAAGATTTGATTATTATTTTAGATAATTTTGATAATGAGGGTAACAGGCGTATGCTACCTGCTGTTACAACTTTTTAACTCAGATTTTAAGTCTGCACAAAAATTTCGGAAAAAGCCATATTATGCTCCTGATGTAGAGGTGGGCCAAGATCTAACTGTTATGTTTAATTATTCGTCAGCTGAGGATAAAAATGGTTTGACAATATTCCTGATAAAGGTGCATTACAGCTGGTTGAGGATGATGAGAGTCAGAATACTATAAAAGAGATGTTCAGTATGAAAAGAAATTTGTTCACTATGGAGGACATAAAGGCTGCTCTTGTTCTAAAGACTGGTGGTACTAATTTTTGAGATCCGCAGGATACTTTAGACTTAGGGTGAAATCCGAAGGTAGTAAGTCATATATGCTTCGCATAAGATTGGAGAATCAGGACAACCAAAACTATATTTAAGCTGAACCTTCATTAGAATCCGGGAAAAATCTTCATTTTAAGGTCGAAGGAGTAACTCAGGGAGTTAGAAATGCTGTAGAAAAGGTGGAACTTACGTTTACCTAATAAAGAGGTGAAGACTCTTAGGTATAATGTAGATTATAATTTCTTTGAGGGCTCATTTGTGCTTTATAATGATGTTAAAGCAGGTAAAGAAGAGAATGGAACAAAGGAGAGAATAATACACTTATATAAGGGAGCTATACTATTAAGGTATACTTTAATGAGTATAAACCTGCTACCTTTGATTTTTGATATAGAAAACGGGCAGGAAATTGAGATCAAATAAAGTTTCTGCTATGGGAGTAGGACAAGTCTAATGTCTATTGATGGAATGAAGATTGATGCTATAGCAGGGAGCAACATCCAAAGTTAAGCCATCAAAGAGGAGGAAGTGGTAGTAGCAGAGAGCTATATCGGTTCACTAGCTATAGTAAGAGATTTGATTTTGATACTGATATAGCTACTAATGCCGAAATAATTACAAAATTAGGTATATGATTATGCAGTGCAATAGTAGATAGATTTGAAAAAGCAGGTAACTGTGAAGGCTGTTTACAATAAAAACAGTGAATTCTATGATTTTGCAAAATATAACAGTGTAATGGCAGCTGACAGAGAAGATGGAAGATTTCTGACTTTTGCTGAATATATGAAGCTTCCTGAAACTGAATCAAGTAAAGTAAGAAAGATTAAAAATGCTAATGCAGTACTTGAAGACAATATGATTGGTGGAGTATTGGATGAAACCATCTTGGAGAATCCAGCTCCGGAATTTAGTTTTTCAAACAGGAAAAATGTACCTATAAACGGAGAGATTTCAATTGAAGCTAATGCAGAGTACCTTAAAAGATAAGAGCCCTTCATCCTGAAAAAGACGCAGGATTACATTTCGTATATACAATGGGTAAGGGCGATTATAAGATTGAGGATAATAGGCTCACTATTAAAGGCCTTGGTCTTATAAATCGTTATGCCGCTTCTTTAGAAAAACTTCCAAAAAAGATTAAAGTTGTAGTTGTTGCAGACGGATATCAAGCTCAAACTATAGAACTAACAGTAGTTAAGGATGAAGAGAAGGAAGATGGCTTAAGAAGTCTAATAATGCCGGAATCAAAAAGTTTAATGCAAATATATGGCGTGGGACTATGACTATTGGTCCGAATTTCAGGTAAAAACAGCCAATAATGATTATAGTGTAGAATTGGATTGCTAACATTTCATCTATTACTATTGATGGTAAGCCTTATAAACGTAATCTTAAACCTGCTATTAGACCGAAAGAGGAAGAATTCAAAGTAGTTCGGTTTTAGAGTTGCAGTACCTAAATCGAAATCACAGAATATATCTATGGTTATAGAGGCCGATGGATACAAAGTTATACATTTACCATTGACAATAAGGAGAAAAGACTGGAAATTGTAGATGGAAAAAGAGACAGTCGAGTGAGACTGCAAAGCCTAATGATACAGTTGTTAATCCGGGAAATAATGTTGATACCTCTACTCCCGGAAAGACAGAAAAAGAGGAGAAAAAGAGCCTCAATGTAAAAGATTATAAGGATAACTTTTATTTTGGTCTTCGACAAGTAGTTTTAAAATAAGAAATATATATGGAAGCTATGAGAATGAGAAAGTAAAAAGTGGCTAAAAATGTTAAGTCTGTGAAATGTTGGTGGTATAGAGTATAGAGATGGCAACATCATCTTCACCTGTAAAAAATGAATTTAGGTTTGTTTCTATAACGGGAGAGTTAGAAATAATAAGACCTGAAGGAAATAATGGAACACAAATTCCGGTTATTATAGAGGCGAGATGGATACAAGAGTTATACATTTACCATTGACAATAGCTGGTGAAAAAGGCAGTTTTAGTTAATGTAGAAGAGACAAACAAAGATGTTTCTACGGATACAGATGAGAAGGCAGAAAAGGCAAAAGATTCTGAAAAAAATGAAGAATCAAAAAAAGAAACAGAGATAGATGATAATCTCATAAAGCTTGAAATGCCGGCAAAATTTAAAGGTTGGAGTCGATACAGATGATAAGTTTACAATTGGAAAAATTTTTCTAGGTGATAAAAATGCCGGTATCACACAATCTTGGCTTGAAAAGGTGACAAAGATTATTGTAAATGGTGTTCAATATAAAGAGTTGTTGGCAGTATGACAAGCGGATTGAAGGAAAATGAATTTGCAAAAACAAAGGAATTGCAGGTGATACCAGGATTGAGGTATCAAGACCTTCAGAGATTATCAGCTGAGGAAAATAGTAACCTTGGAAATACAGGCAGAAGGTTATAAAACTTATATATTCACCTTTGACAACACTTATTCTGCTGTTGAATTCACAGATGGAATGGAGAAAATAAGTTAGATAGTTTAATAGGGTTCCGCTACTTAAAAGTAGCTGGAGCCTATTTTAAATTCTAAATGAGATAGAATTTTTATTAATTTTTAAAAATATAAAACATACTTTATTATAATAATATTTTGATTTATTTGCTTCTAAGTCTTATATTAAATTTCTCTAGAACTACTTAGAAATTTTTGTGTTATATTAGATTGTGTAAAAGTTTAATTTTGTTGGAGTGAATATGAAAAACTACCTAAAAAGGAAAGAGAGCGTATAGACGAGATTATTGAGACTGATTGAACACTATGGAGGAGAGAGCCGTACTTATCTTGAACATGAGGAATGCCTGGCAGCTTCTGTTTGCCACCATATTGAGTGCACAGTGTACGGATGATAGAGTTAATATGGTTTACCAAGGGTTGTTTAAGAAATATAAGACCCTGGAGAGACTTTGCAGGTGCAGACCTTAAAGAGATGGAAGATGATGTACATTCTACCGGTTTTTATCACAATAAGGCCAAAAATATTATCGCCTGTGCAAGGATGCTGCTAAGTGAATATGGCGGCGAAGTGCCTAAAGAACTTGAAAAGCTTATAGTACTTCCCGGGGTTGGCAGAAAGACCGCAAATGTGGTGAGGGTAATATCTTTGACATACCAAGCATAGTAGTAGATACTCATCTTGAAGAGAATATCAAAAATTGGGAATAACTACTACAGAAGATCCTGTAAAGGCAGAATTTGAACTTATGGAAGTTCTACCCGAAAGTGCCTGGATAATATGGAATCTGGACATTATAGCCCTTGGCAGGGAAATCTGTATTGCAAGAAATCCAAAGTGTGAAAACTGCTTTCTTTCAGATGTCTGTCCTTCAAGTAAATAATATAAAGGAGAGACATTTTGATTTTAATTGTTATACAGTTAAAAACCACAAGAAATTTAGCTAAAAATCCTATTGTACATAAGAGAATGTTGAGATAAAATCATTAGATGGATGTAATCTGCTCAATGATTTTTCCCTGCAGATTCATCAAAACAGGTACGAGGCATCTCACGAGGCTGCTGATGCCAAGTTCATTGCCTGTTTGTTTATATATTTTAGCCAGGTAATAAAGATATCTTCTATATCGGCTCCGCAGCTGACAGCATAAGAAAGCACCTTTTCGAGGCAGCAAGTTCACCTGCATCAAGAGGAGTTTTCCCCACTTGGCAAGTACTCTGGATAGTTTTGAAAAATTGTCATCGTACTGCATTAAGATTTGAAGGTTTGCAACACCGTATTCCATTTTAATGTCGGTATTACTAAGCCTCAAGGTTTAATATGCTGCTTAGGGCTATGATCACGATCCAGAATTTCATTCTTCGTGAGGCTGTTTATATCTGATGAAGGAAGATGAAAGAAGTGGCATTTTCGTACTTTCCATAAATGGAAGTTCCGCAAGGGGAATGGAAAGAGATAGTTAAAAGCTTAGTTATATCGGCTTTTCTGGTGAAAGTGTAGACAGACGCTCCTCTCTAAGAAATCAGTATTGGCATTGGACTCCATTTTAGAGTTCTTTCCAATCTCATACTTCACCCAGAGAGCAAAGAGAATGACAAAGATAAGGAAAATCTGCATAGATTACCTCACCATAAGCAGTGAATTTAAATATATCCTTAGTTTTGGATATTTTGTATAGAATGCTCATACTTTTTGACACATTATAATTATATCATAATATACTATAATGGTCAAAAGGCTTATATAACAAGTAGAGATATATGGAGAGAGAGTTATGAATTTTAATAATAGGAAAAATCAAAAATTAATTTCAAAGATTATTATCATAATAGTAGTAATGTCAATGCTTATTCCTATGGTTGCAAGTATGTTGGGCAATAATTAAGAGGTGGAAAATGAGAAAGAAGAAGTTAATCATTGCAGTCTATCTGGCAGTGGCAGTTCTTGTAGTAGTGACTACAGGACTGGGAATTACAGTTTCAGCACTTAGTTCCAAGGTCAAAGGTGTTGTTGCGAGGGTATTAGCGTAAGTGGAATATCAATGGGTGGAAAAGACTGAAAAAGAAGCCAAAAAGCTGTTGTCAGACTATGTAAAGAAGGTACAGGAACAGGAACTTGTTGTGTCTGTAACTCAAAATGGAGAAATTCAAGGCACTGAATCCATATCTTACAGACTTGGGAGTTAAGGCAAAGGATAATGCTATAGTTAAAGAAATTGTTGCAATCGAGTGACGAAGGCAATATTATTGACAGATATAAGGCAATTAAGTCTGCTAAGGAGAATAAGCCAAAGTATAATATTGAGTTTAAATACTGATGCTAAGAAGATAGATGGGTTTATGGCTGAAATTGCTAAAAATATGATATCGCACCTGAAAATGCAAGCCTCAGAAGAGAGGCAGGAAAGTTCATAGTATTGGGCGGAAAGGACGGAAGGCAGTTTGACGAAAAATCAGCCGTTGCCAAGGCAAAATCAGAGAGTAAAAACAACATTTGGGGACAATGACAGCAGAAGTCAATTGAGGGTGTTAACTTAGAGGCTGTACTGGAAACTCAAAAACCAAAGTATGATAAAGAGGCCTTAAGCATGGTTACAGACTTGCTTGGAAGCTATTCTACCAGGTTTAATCCTGCCGGTGGAAGAGGACAGAGATGTGGCGAATGAGCTGCAGTCATATAAACAGCTCTGTCATTATGCCGGGGAGACTCTTTCAGCAAATGCTAAATGCAGCCTATATACAGCACAGAATGGATATGGCATGGGAGACTGCATATGTGGAAGGCAAGATAGTTCCTGATATAGGGTGGTGGTATCTGCCAGTGTCTTCAACTCTTTACAATGCTGTCTTGTTCTCAGAGCTTGATGTGGTGCAGAGACAGAACCATTCCATGAGTGTAGAGCTATGTTGATCTCGCAAGAGATACGCTATAGCAGGTTCTTGGAAGGATTTAGAAATTCAAGAATAATACAGCTTATCCGATATACATAGGGGAATAGTAAATGGTGGATTATTACCTTCAATGTGTATGGACATAAGGACAAGGGATGTGGCTCACAGGAAGGTAGAACTAAGTTCTGTAGTACTTTCAAGGGATAATGGAAGTAAGGCCCAGCTTTATAAACTGATATATGAAAATGGGTACTTAAAAATAAGGTGCTTGTCAATACAAGTACTTACAAAACCACACGAGTATGAGATAAATGCAGCCAAAAGAAGAAGGCGGAAGAAGAGAGAAGAAGAAAGAGGAAGAAGAAAAGAAGAAGGAAGAAGAGAAGAAGAAAGAAGAAGAGAAAAAGCAGAGGAAGAGAAGGCTAAGACCGATAGTAAAACAGGCTAATCCGGGGAGTTAAACAACATAATAATACAGATGAAGAAGAGGGAATAAAAAGGATGATAGAAATTCCTGATCATATTTATCAGAGGAGTGTAATAAAAACAACTATACTTAAAGGAGGAGAGTAGGCATTTATTTCAAAAAGAATGCCTACTCTGTCTCTATACTAGAGAAAATCCGAGTTTTGGTTTTTGCTGCTGCAAACAACAGATATACTGTATTTTTGATATGAATCCGGTTATTACAGGAAAAATATGAGCAAGCTAGAGAGAACTTTACTCTGTGCAGGCGGAAGCCTTACCGGACTTAAAGTAGAACTGATATTTGCAGGCGGATTTGATGAAGAGAGAACTTAGGAATTTTTCGATCTCACTGAAAAATTTGTAGATGAAACAGGGGCTGAGATTCAAAAGAGCTGCGGTTTATCTGAAGGAAGCGGATACGAAGGAAAGGGACAGTCTTTGTATCAGGAAGCAGCGGAGAGCTTAAGCCTGTATCGGATGCACCCTGGCAGAGGCAGATGATATTTGAGGGACAGGACATTATTTTGACAGGAGAGATTGGAAAGTCAGGAACAATAAAAATTATTTTTGTCAAAATGAAGCTGAGTTAAAGTCCATATATCCTCCGGCTTATATAGAGAAAATGAAACATCTCTCAGCGGACAGGCTGCCATTAGTAGAAATAGAAACCGCACCGTTCTATAAGACTACTGCTATGCTGCCGCTTGGAGAAAGGGGCTTTGGCAGGGACTTTTTAACCTTGGTGAAGAGAAAAGCCGGGCTTAGGGTATATGCGGATAGGCTGAAATATATACAGCCAACTATTGAACTTAGTAACTATTTCAATATAAATCACTTGAATTAAACTCATCCGGCAGTTATCTGCTTGCAACAGATAGAGGAGAGGAACTTACCTATGCATAGAAAGGCGGGAATAGAAGCTGTTTGCATAGGGAGGCGGTTAAAGATAAGAAAAGAGTTGTTGTTTTTGATGATGAAGAGAGATTTGTGGAGTCTCCAAGATATGATTATTTAAAATAAAAAGTCTGATTAATTTGGATTATTTTTCACTTGTTGAAAAGGTAATAATATAGTATTATAGTGGTATAACATATTGCGAGGAAACAAAAGATGGAACAAAGAAAAGTTAAGACTTGAAATACTTAGGGCTATTGAGAAAAACAGTAAATTATCTGCGGACGACTTGGGAGCAATGCTTGGAGTTTCTGCTGAACTTGTCAGTGCTGAGATTAAGGCTATGGAAGCAGAGAGAATAATTTGTGGCTATCCTACATTTTGTAGACTGGGAGAAAATAGATGACACAGAAACAGTAACGGCTCTTATAGAGGTAAAGGTAGCACCTAAAAGGGATGAGGGCTTTGATTTTATGGCAAAGCGGATTTACCGTTTTCGAGGAGGTTTTCCTATGTTTATCTTATGTCTGCCGACTATGACCTTATGGTTATAGTGGAAGAGCAAGTATGAGGAGTATGCAAATTTGTACATAATAGACTTTCCCCACTTGAGTCAGTTATTGGTACTGAGACACATTTTGTGCTAAGAAGTATAGGAACTATGGAATGAGTTATGTAGAAGAAGAAAAAGATGAAAGAGAGTTAATTACACCTTGAGAGAAATATTGAATAATGCTATACAGGAGATAAAACCGTCAGGTATCGAAAGTTTTTGACATAGTAAGTGAAATGAAGGATACCATTTCCCTTGGTGTGAGGTGAGCCTGATTTTTCAGACACCTTGGCATATAAGGGAAGAAGGCATATATTCGCTTGAAAGAGGTAAGACTCATTATACATCAAAATACCGGCAAAAGGAGCTTAAGGAAAATATTTCTGAGTATGTAAAAGAGAAGTATAATTTAGATTATGAAGCTAAGGATGAGATTATAGTTACGGTAGGAGGAAGTGAGGCAATAGACATTGCCCTTGAGAACCATATTGGATGCAGGCGATGAGGTATTGATTCCGGAGCCTTGCTATGTATCTTATTTACCTTGTACTCACTTGGCAGGGAGGTAAACCTGTTTCCATACCGCTTAAGGCGGAAAAATGAATTTAAACTACCAGGGCTGAACTTGAAGAATATTATACTGATAAAACCAAGGTCTTAATAATGCCGTTTCCCAGCAATCCTACAAGACAATTATGACTGGGAAGAGCTACGTCCGATAGTTGATTTTGTTATTGAAAAAGATATTTTTGTAATTACAGATGAAATATATGCTGAACTTACCTACAAGGGCAGGCACACATCCGTAGCAGGCTTTCCGGGAATGAAGCAAAGGACGGTACTATAAATGGTTTTTCTAAGGCTTTTTGCTATGACAGGCTGGCGTATGGGTTATGCAGCAGGACCGAAGAAAGTTACTAAGCCAGATGGTAAAAATTCATCAGTTTGCCATCATCTTGCGCCTACTACAAGCCAGTACGCTGCTATAGGAAGCACTTAAAAACGGTGATGTGGATGTGGAAAATATGAGGAGAACTTATAACCAGAAGAAGGTTTCTTATGTCTGAACTTAAGAGGATAAGGGATAGACTGCTTTGAACCTTTTGGGGCCTTCTATATCTTTCCTTGTATAAAGCGGTTTGGAATGACAAGCGAAGAATTTGCAACAAAGCTGCTTGAAGAAGAAAGGCTTGCCGTTGTACCGGGAACGGCTTTTGGTGAATGCGGAGAGGGATTTATAAAGAATTTCCTATGCGTATTCAATTGATAATTAAAATTGCAATGTCAAGAATAGAGAGTTTTGCGAAGAAACATTTGAAATAGCCATAAAGATATCAGGAATTATAGATTAGATGTCATAAAAATAACAATGGAGGTAGTAAAATGGCAGGACTTAGCGTTGAATACATCAATCCCTTCCTTGCAGCAGCTACAACTATACTTAAACAGACTTGTATGATTGACATGGTTATCGGCAAACCGGGACTTAAGGATATGAAGTTTTCTCATGACTCGCTGATAATAATAATAGGTATTACAGGAGATGTGAGAGGACAGGTAATCATAGAATTTGCAAACAATGTAGCCTGTGACATGCAGGGTAAAATGATGATGCAGGGCCCGCTTCCGGAGCTTGGAGGAAATAGGACACAGAGTGCGTTGTGAGCTTGGCAACATGGTGCGCGAAATGCGGCAACATTATTTTCAAGCCAGGGGTATAGGAATAGATATTACACCGCCTACAGTTGGGAGAGGAGATATGAGTTTTTAATGCTTCGTTTACTAAAAACTTATGCATACCTCTTTCTTATGAAGATGGAAAATGTATTAGTACAATATAGCCATTACAAGTGATTGATATGAATATAGTTTTACATAGACGATTCCGGAAATACAGGCAATATAGGAAGAACCTGTGTTGCAACTAATACAACACTGCATTTAATAAAACCTCTTGGCTTTGAGATAACAGACAAGACTGTAAAAAGAGCGGGGATGGATTATTGGCAGCACTTAGAATTGCTATGTATATATGAGATTTTAATGATTTTATAAGTAAAAATCTAATGCAAGGATTTATATAGCTACTACAAAAGGCAAGGAAGGAAGGCATATACGAGAGGTGGAATATAGAAGAGATGATTTTATCATGTTTGGCAGGGAGGTGCGGGTATCTGAGGAAATTCTTGTAAAATATGAGAAACTTCCATTAGAATTCCTATGGTAGGAGAAACAAGATCTCTTAATTTATCCAGTTCAGCTGCTATTGTACTCTATGAGGGCGCTGAGACAGTTGGATTTTTGAAGGGATGAGACTAAAAGGAATTTACATAATCTAAAATGGAGTCATTAATTTGGTTTGTAGGGGCTGTTTGCCTTTCAAACATATAGTAACTATTAATTTATAGGATGATTGGAGGAGGAAGTATGGCAGTAAACGAAAATAACTAAAGAGAAGAAAATAAAGGGGTTTGAGCTGGAGACATATTTTGAATTTAATGGAATTCAGATAAATTCAGATGAAATAATTAAGAAGAGCCGAGAAGCTTATCTTGCAGAAGGAAACAGTCTTGATGATGTTAAGTCTGTAAGTTTTATATTAATGTCAAATAGGCATAAGAGCTTATTATGTAGTTAATGACCAGGCGGAAAGTAAGTTTATTGAGTTCTAGACAGATTGAGTAGATATTAAGGAGCTGTCAAATTGGCAGTTCCTTTTGTAATAAGGGAAAGTAAAAGGGATGAAGACTAATAAATAAAAAGGGAAATATATGAACAAAAGTATTATATACATTAGAGTAGATAAGATAACAGAAAGATTGGCGGAACTTACTTCATCCAATAAGGCTAAGGATGTGATCCGTTCGCTCATACCCATATTTGATATGGAAAGAGATAGCAAGGCTCAGAAGGAGACTGCTGACGGACTTGCGAGGATATATCAGTCAGGTACTATTTCATTTTCAGGACTTACAGAAATAGGAGACTCTCTTATAAGGCTTGAGGTAGGCTCAACACTTGGTATGGGTGAGTTTATCAATATCAGCAAGACTCTGGATGTGGCTCTTAGAGTGAAAAATTTTTGAGGTGCAAAGAGATAGTTCCTTGAGGCTGACAGCCTTTCTGAGAAGCTAGACTGCTTTCACCTCTTTCTCCATGCAATAACGAAATCAAGCGTTGTATCATTTCCGAGGAGGAAATGGCTGACGATCTGAGTCAGTCTTAAAAATGTAAGAAGAAAGATGGGGAGTTTACCAATGCAAAGATCAGGGAACAGCTAGACAGCCTTGTGAAAACTCAGCGGCGGATAAGGGTTTCTTACAGAATAATAAGGTGACCATAGGGAATGGAAGGTACTGTCTTCCTGTTAAGAATGAGCATAGAAGCAAAGGTGGATGGTCTTGTCTCATAATGAGTCTTCAACAGGTTCAACCGTCTTTGTGGAACCTGCTGTTGTCAGTTAAGTACAACAATGAGCTTAGCGAGCTTATGATAGAGGAAGCAAAGGAAATAGAAAGGTGCTTGCGGCTCTTTTCCAATGAGGCAGCAGGCTACTTAGATGAAACTTAAATACGATGTGGAGTGCTGCCGGTGCTTGATTTTATATTTGCAAAGGCTGAGCTTGCAGAAGGAGATGGGAGTGCAGCAGAGCCTGTATTTAATCTTGATAGAAGGATAAATATCAAAGGAAGACATCCCTCATTGACAAGAAAAAGGTTGTGCCTATTGACATAAACCTTGGAAAAAGACTTTGAACTTCTTGTAATAACAGGACCAAATACAGGAGGTAAGACAGTTTCTCTTAAGACTGTGGGACTTATTACTCTTATGGGTCAGGCAGGGCTTCACATTCCGGCCTTTGACAAGTCGGAGCTGGGTATATTTAAGGAAATATATGCAGATATAGGAGATGAGACAGAGCATAGAGCAGAGCCTTTCTACATTTTCATCTCATATGGTGAACATTGTAAAATATATTAAAAGAAGCTGACAGGAAAGCCTTGTACTCTTTGATGAGCTTGGGCGAGGAACTGACCCTACAGAGGGTGCTGCCCTAGCAGTGGCTATCCTTGCAGATTTTACAGGCAAGGGATGCAAGGGTGATGGCGACTACCCACTATAGCAGAGCTGAAGGTATATGCACTTAGCACTCCGGGAGTTGTAAATGCAAGTCTTGAGTTCAATATCAGAAACACTGATGCCTCCACCGTATCCTCACTTAGGAATTTCGGGCAAGAGTAATGCCTTTGCAATATCAAAATTAGGGCTGTCTGACGAGATAATAGAAGATGCGGCAAACAGGATAGACACCAATGACAAGCGTTTTTGAGGATGTGATAGCAGAACTTAACAGAAGCGAGGCAGTTCATTGAAGAGGAAGAGAACATAAAGAGAGAGAGCAGAAAATAGAAAGAAAGAGGGCTGGAGACAGATGTGAAAAACTCATAGAAAGAAGAAAATATAACTGCGATGCCAGGAGACCTCTAAGATGCTGTCGAGGCTAAAGGAAATGGCGGATGCTTCCATTAAGAAATACAATAAGTGGGGGCTTGGCGGTGCTGCAACTAGAGATGGAAGAGGAAGACCAAACTCCGTGAGAAGATGAACGCTGTAACCGGACCAATGGCATAAGGGCTAAAAGAGCCGAGAGGAATAGAGTGGGCAACAAACAGCTACACATAGGAGATATGGTGCTGGTGCTTACAATGGGTATAAAAGGGAGCTATGGTACCCTCCCTGATGCAAAGGCAGCCTCACCGTTACCATGTGTATAATGAAGTCAATGTCAATGTAAAAGACCTTGCTTTTGTGGAGGAGGACAACTCCGTAAAGATGGTTAAGGACAGAGTCTTCATCAGGCAAGGGCAGCATGGGAATGAGCAAGAGCTTAAATGTAAGAGTAGAGAAAAGAACAGCTTGCAGGTATGAGATAGTGATGATGCGAGGCAGAACTTATCAAATACATCGATGATGCCTATCTTGCCCACCTTCCACAGGTAAGGATAATACATAAGACCGTGGAACAGGGCCCGCAAGAGACATGGTTTCTGATTACGCAAGAATTGTGAGAGTATGTAAGAGCTTTTAGGGAGGCAGAGTACAATGAGAGGGGTGGTACCAGGGCTGCGGTGGTTGCATTTAAGTAAGAACAGTTTATACATTCTACAACAATAGAATAAGTGCTGATACAGAGAATTAAGCTAACTTCCATCATCAGCACTGATACTCAATCTCTTACTGCTAATTTTATAAGACTCTGTAGCAACACCCTAGCAGCTATAAATATATTATCATTTCTTACCTTCTCACAAAAAGACCACCCCTCTTAATAGGTTTCCTATACATGAGAATCTTTCCTCATACTCCAGTCATAACATTTCCCTCATTCCATTCGCTGTTGTGAAGATCATAGGAAACTTCAGTAGCCTTAAAGTTAGTAGCTTCGACTTCTTCCAGTGAAAAAGTCAAAGAGGGCTGAGTTGTCGGTCTTAAACTGGAATCTTCCCTTCAGGTTTTAGGAGTTTTTCATATCTTGCAAAAACTGTCTTGAAGTGCAGCCTCCTCTTTTGCATCTGTCCTTTGGCCAGGGATCGGAAAAATTGAGATAAATTCCATCCATTCATTTTCATCCAGAAAACATCGTTTATATTCTCTGCATCATACGGATAAACTTAAGATTAGGAAGTTCAAGCTCTGTCTGCTTTTCGATTGCCCTTATCAGGACACTTGAATATTTCTCAATGCCAGTATGGTTTATATCGGGATTGGTCTTGGCGAGTAGTTATAAACTGCCCCTTACCCATGCCGATTTCTATGAAGAGGGAGCTGTTTTGATGGGAATAATGATGAAATTTCTACCCCTGTGATTTTCAGGTTCATGTATCACAAAACTCACTGTTTAGCTATATCTTCTCTGGAACCCGGTACATTCTTAATCTCATATATGACCTCAGCATAAAATTATTTCATATTGCATAAAAGAGTTTTACAACAAATAGGAAAAGAATGTCAAGTAAAAGATATATTTAACCCCTTGAAATAGCATTGTTTATATGGTTAAATGTAATGGGAAGTTTTCGATGTTTGGAGAAGGTTATGAAAAAGTTATATAAAAAGATGCGTTTGTTTTGATGTTTACTGTTTTAGCTCAATTTTAATATAAGCAGGGGTTTTTGCCGGTAACACTGCCCTTAGCTAAATGTCCATCAATAAAAGGCAAAAGAGGCTGTAGTTATGGATCTCGCAACAGGCACAATCCTGGTTGCGAAAGAAATGAGAATAAAAAGTGGTATCCTGCCAGCACAACTAAAATAATGACAGCCCTGCTTGCTATAGAACACTCTTAAGTCAGCTTGATGAAAGTGGGTAGAATTTACTAAGGAGGCGATTGATGCGAGCAGATGAAGCTCAAGTATAGGGATGACACACTGGTGAAAAGCTGCCTTTAAAGGGTGCTTGTATGGACTTATGCTGGCATCTGCAGATGAGTAGCAAATGCGCTGGCAGTTCACACAGCAGGAAGCATGGACGCATTTGCAGATATGATGAATGAAAAAGGCTAAGGAACTTGGATGTACTAATACTCATTTTAGAAATCCAGTGGACTTTGCGAGAAGACCACTATACAACTCCGGCTGACCTTGCCAAAAATTGCCGGGGCAGCTGATCAAGGTTGATCTTTGGAGAAATGTGCAAGTACCAGAAAGCATGTCAATACCTAAAACATAAACCTGATGAAAAGAAAAGCGTCCATTATCAAACACGCATCAGCTGTTTCAATCCGGTACAAAATCCGGAGATATGCTTACGAATATTGCTATGCAGGAAAGACCAGGTTATACAAATGAATCTAAATTTGACTTAGTATCTTTTTGCAGGCACGATGGATGTAGTTTGTGTAATGATGCATGCTGAAAGCAAGGAAGTACAGTATACCAACACCAAAAGCTTATAGATTATGCTTTTCAAAGTTTAGAATGTTACAGGCAGATGAAAATTCACTTAAACTGAATGAAAATGCGAAGAACAATATATACACATATTTTGGAAAATGACCCATCAGCGGAATTTACAGTATCAGGATACATCTGCACTTGCTGTTCTATGTGATATAAACGGAGTTGTTACAAAAATTATAGAGAATGATACTTACAGCAATACGGGTGGGTGAAAATTGCATTGGAGTGTTGAATACCAATATGGAGGTTCCTGTATAGGGAAAGTGCCGAACTCCATATATACAAGTTCGAAGGCTTATTCCTTTGAAAAACCTAAGCTGCCTGCTGAAATAAAAAGTGAGGGAAATAAAAAGATAAAAGAAATTAAATTACTTTGCAGTTATAATGATTGCAGCCTCAATGTGATTATACTGGTGCTGTTGTGGTGGCTTCTCGTGTGTACGAAGACCATCACAGGCATGCCAGACAGAAGATATAGAACACAAAAAGATAGAGTATGAATAAGAAGAACCGGCTTAAATGGTGAAGCCAGTTCTCAATTTCATAGATTTCAGGAAAAGTTTTGTTAAAAAGAATTGTCTAAAGTTCAGCTTTCTATTGTAATTTTTAAGCATTAGTCATTGCCTGGTCTTTTGAAAGGGAACGAAGGGTAGATATGGCAAAGTAATGTCTGTTGTCAGGATTTTTGATAAGCCTTTTTCCTTTGATATAATACATGAGACTGCATTCTCCGACAAAGTAGTAATTTTTGAATTGGAGTATACGAGGTACTATCCGGTTAAGGCGGCGGCCACAGATATGGCAGCAAAAGTCTTCTTTTTCAGAGGCCTTCTTCAAGGCTTCTTTGAACTAGTATGTCCCTCTGGTGATTTTTAACTGTGATCAGGATATGTTATATTAACCTCCTGCTTTTTATTGAGGAATTTATATGTGTCTACTGAGGTAAAGCCTTATATTTATGCTGCTAATCATTTGCAGAATCTCAGCAGTATATTCAGCATCAGAAATGGCACTATGAAAGGCTTTTGTCCTCATCCAATTCTAAATGCTTGAGTGCATTTTCAAGAGAAAACACAGTTTCATCGTATTTTTCCATAAAAATATTAAACAAATATTGAACATTATAGTAGTAAAGCGGTCTTGAAAAACCGTTATACATCATCAGCCATATTTCTTTGGAGTTCAAGTAAATCGAGAGTTCCCAGGTTGCAAAGAATAATTTCTATCTCCCTTTCTGCACCACTTTAAGAAATCTTTGCAGGCAGTCACAAAATCAGTTCCTTTAGAAGATCTTTCTCAGTAAGAGGAATCAACTCCTTTGTATAGTTGAAATAGTTCAGGGTATACAATGGGCTTTATTATTCTATGAAAAGAATCAATAATCAAAATTTTCTACATCTAATTTTGCGGCCCCTATCTCGATAATTTCAAAAGGAAGAGACTTATCAGACTCTTCCTTTGAAGAGATATCCTAGTTCCATTCAGGTCAAAAACTATATATTTCTCATGTTATCTCCAACTTGCTTTTACTGCCCTGCTGGAGCAAAGAGGGCGGCAATGTCTTCGGACTCATTTTTATTTGATGGGATCATCTGAAACCGTGTAGGTTTTGAAAGTGCTTCTATAGCTGTTTTGTAGGGCAGGAGGAACTTGGCTCAGGCTCTAGTTCAAGATTAGCGGCAGCAAATAAGGCAGCGATGTCCTCAGAGTTCATCTTCTTGTTAGGGTCATCAGAGGCAGGGGAGACAGGTTTTTCGGCAGCAGCCTCTTTAGCCAGCTCGTCTAGAAGGAACAGCGGCAGCGAATAAGGTAACGAGTACCTCAGGGTTCATCTTCTTGTTAGGGTCATCAGAGGCAGGGAGACAGGTTTTTCGAGCCTCTTTTAGCCAGCTCGTCTGGAAGGAACAGCGGCAGCAAATGAAAGGCAGCGATGTCCTCAAGTTCATCTTCTTATTAGGGTCATCAGAGCGGGTTCGACAGGTTTTCAGCAGCAACTTCTTTAGCCGGCTCGTCTGGAAGGAACAGCGGCAGCAAATAAGGCAGCGATGTCCTCAAGTTCATCTTCTTATTAGGGTCATCAGGGGCAGGGAGACAGGGTTTTTCAGCAGCAGCCTCTTTAGCCAGCTCGTCTGAAGGAACAGCGGCAGCAAATAAGGCAACGATGTCCTCAGGGTTCATCTTCTTGTTAGGGTCTCGTCAGAGGCAGGGGAGACGGGTTTTTCGGCAACAGCAGCTTCTTTAGCCCGGCTCGTCTGGAAGGAACAGCGGCGGCAAATAAGGCAACTGATGTCCTCCAGGATTCATCTTCTTATTAAGGGTCATGCAGAGGCAGGAGACAGGTTTTTCGGCGGCAGCCTCTTTCGCCGGCTACGTCTGGGGGAACTGGCAACCAGCAAATAAGGCAGCGAGTGTCCTCAGTTCATCTTCTTGTTAGGGTCATCAGAGGCAGGAGACGGTTTTTCAGCAGCGGGTTCCTCGGCTTGAGATACCTCAACGAGGCTCAGCCGCTGTTAAAGGTATCTACAAATTGCAGAACTCTCTGCGGTTCATCATCGGCGGCTGCTGACATTCACTGTTCATCTTCTTCGATAACAGAGTTGCTTTCGTCAGCTGTGGAATCTGCGTGTTCGAGTGCAATGTCGCTTTAGAGACAGATTCGTTTCAGGCATTATGACATTGTTTTGAACCTGATGGTTTGTGAAAATGCCACTGAGTGATGTGTGAAGCCTGTTCCACCATATCGGTAACTGTCTGGAAGCACTGCTCTTTAGTGCACCATCGATTTCGATTGAATTTATTTTACCAACTCAAAGATAAAACTATCAATCTTTCTATGAGTTTGAGGCCAGACCGGATTCTGTGGTTGAATTATCTGAAGAAAGGACATCGGAGTTTATATTATTTGTGTGTTTTTAACACCATATTTTATAGCCGCCTTAATGGCACGAATAATTTCACTCTGAACTGGCTTAAATTCTCTATATATTTTCCTCGGGCACTTAAGTAATTCAGCTCTTCTAAGGGGTTCAGTATTCTCTTTTCAGTACATGGGTAGCCTTTGCGAGGTTTGGCAGCCTCCTCTCCTGTCAGCGAAGGTATGAGTTTCATCAGGCTTAGTTTCCTTTGCGCTTTCGTCCACAATCTTTTATAGGAAGAGACAACAGACATAATTTCTGTAAAGCAGAAGATAGGCGGAGCAAGTAATGTTGTACCTACGGCTAAAGGAAAGAATACATCAGAATATTTTACTGTGCAGAAAAGCTCTAAAAAGTAAGAGTAATAAAAAGCAGTGAAAAATGGGATTATCTTATTTTTCATTTCATACCTCTCTATGCAGAAATTTATTTACTTTATTATAAAGGCAAAAGAAGGTTATATGAGGATTTTTGATGAGAGACGCTTTAACTATTGATATATATGCAGAAAATGTGGTAAAAACTAACCTCATGTGATGAAAAACGATTAAAAGGTGGAATAATACATGATAAAACTGGAAAGAACCTCTAGTTCTTAATCTTGAGAATGCAATGAGAGGTGAGAAACCCCCGATGAGATTCTCTGGGATAGAACAGATAGTTATTATGATGGGGATAATAACTATATTGGGAGAAACGACCTGAGTTTGCATGAGTAGGCTTGCAAAGGCAGGTCCGGATCTGACAGAAAATTCTATAAAGGCAGATTTTTGTATCATGTTGATATCACAGCACCTCTGTATTGGTGGAAGGAGTATGATACATATAAAAGTAGCTACTGTGGCAAACTCTCACAAGTACCATGCATAAGATACATAGTAAAGAGTTTGAAGAGAAGATTTTTCAACTGACCATATGACAGAGGAGACTAGGAAAACTTTCTTAATTTTGTGGCTTATATGGAAAAAGTCAGGAAAAGATATGTGGAGTCGAAAAGATACAGAGGTACTGGTATGACCTTATACAGAATGCTGCCATCAAGTTACAATCAACTTAGAACCTGCATTTTTAAATTATGAAACTCTATCAAACATCTATTGATGCAAGAAAAACCACAAGCTTGATGGAGTGGCATATTATTGTGACTGGATTAAGACGCTTCCATATGCGGAAAATATATACTTAACAGGTAGATGGATAAAGACGGTTAAAGGTCTTTTAATCATATATTGTTTTAGGAGGAAACGATGAGTAACAATATTGAAAACATGTCAGTAAATGCAATCAGGGTTTTGGCAGCAGATGCTGTGCAGAAGGCAAATTCAGGACATCCTGGACTTCCGCTTGGAGCGGCGGCAATAGGATATGAGCTTTGGGCAAACCACATAGATCCCATAAATCAAAAGAATCTAACTGGGAGAATAGGGACAGATTCATACTTTCAAAGTGGACATGGCTCCTACTGCTTTTATATTCCCTGCTCATCTCTTCGCTATGGACTCACACTTGATGACATAAAAATTTCCGTCAGTGGGGTTTCACAAACCCCGGGACATCCTGAGTATGGTGTTACTACAGGAGTAGAAGCGTCAACGGGACCACTCGGTGCCGGTATGGCTATGGCTGTGGGTATGGCTAGTAGCTGAGGCACATCTTGCAGTAAAATTTAATAAGAGGGATATCCTGTAGTTGACCACTACACCTCATGTACTCGGTGGTGACGGCTGTATGATGGAAGGCATAAACTATGAGGCATTTTTCGCTTGCAGGTACACTAAATTAAATAAACTAATTGTGCTTTGATTCAAAACAGGATTTCGATTGAGAGGAAATACTGATATTGCATTACGGAGGATGTTCCGGCAAAGATTTAGAGCTATAGGGATTTAAGGTACTTGAAGTGAAGGACGGCAATAATCTTGCACTGAAATTGGAAAGGGCCATAGAAGAAGCTAAGGCAAATAAGGAAGGGCCTTCTTTATTCAAGATTAATACTAAAAATAGGCTTCGGTTCACTAAGGAAGGCTCTGCATGATGTGCATGGTGCTCCCCTCAGGTGGATAATGTAATATCTATGAAGAAAAACCTTGGCTGGCCAGTGAGGAACCTTTCTTTATACCTGACGAGTGTATATGAGAGAATTATAAGGCAAAAGGCAGAGAGACTTAGGGAAGAAGGAAGAAGAAGTGGAATAAGCTTTTAAGAGGTATTGTGAGAAATTCCCTGAGATGAAGGCACTTTGGGATGATTTTAAGGATGAAGGCTAAGGCGGAGAAAGTGTTGGATGATGAAGACTCGGAGTTATGAAGATAAGGCTGATGCGACAAGAAACCTATCAGGTAAGGTCCTTAACAAGCTTGCTGCTAAGCTTCCTACCCTCTTTGGAGGTTCAGCAGACCTTGCTCCATCTAATAAGAGTTATTTAAATGGGCAGGAGATTATTCAGCTGAGAACTATGGCGGAAGGAATGTACATTTTGGTGTAAAGAGAACTTGCAATGACAGGTATAGGCAACGGTCTTGTACTCACGGACTTTAAAGGCATATGTATCTACCTTCTTTCGTATTCAGCGACTCATGTAAAGCCCATATGGCTAGGGCTTGCGTCTCTTATGGAGATACCGCTTATCCATGCTTACACACGATTCTATCGGTGTAGGAGAGGACAGACCTACACACGAGCCTATAGGAGCAGCTTGCTGAGTTCAGAGCTATCGCCTAATTTCAATGTATTTCCGTCCGGCTGATGCAACTGAGACAATAGCTGCCTGGTACAGTGCGGTCAGCTACAAAGAAACACCTACAGCCCTTGTACTCACAGACAGAGATCTTCCACAGCTAGCAGGCTCTTCAAAGGAAGCGCTGAAGGAGGCTATGTATTAGCTGATTCTTCAAAGGAAACCCTGATGCAACTCATTGTGCAAGCGGTTCGAGGTAAGTCTTTCGATAGCAGCTGAGGAAGAACTCTTCCAAAGGAGGAATTGATGTAAGGGTTGTGTCCATGCCTTGTATGGATATATTTGAAACAACCATCAGAGTATAAAGAAAAATTCTCCCTAAGCCAGTAAAGGGCAAGAGTGGCGGTTGAAGCACTCTCAGAGTTTGGCTGGGGGAAAGTATGTGACTTTGACGGAAAGACTGTCTGCCTTGACAGATTCGCATCTGCTCCTGCTGATGTACTATTTAAGAAATTTGGTCTTACTGTGGAAGAAATGTAGTGAAAACTGTAAAAGAAGTTGTAAGATAAACTGCAAATTATTTACACCATAGGTAATAGATTTTCGTGAACAATCTGGAATAAAGTAGCTTACATATTTTTAAAATTTAGATAAGTCATCACTAGCACCAAGTAACTATAGGATAAGGCATCGATAGCAATTGTGTAATGGGGTGAAGGGATCTAAGTAGGAAGGGTTTTTGTATTGAAGGGTTATAGGAAAATTGGCACAACAGTTTTATTTATGCGCCTCAGTATTTCGATTATTTTTTAATAACATTTTTGGATATTATCAGTAACAAAACATCTATACTATTTCCGGCAAACAAATAGCAGCTATGGAAAAACTGAAATGAGAGAAGACTACGATGAGATGATTAAAGGCCAGGTGCAGACAATTATTAGTATGCTGGAGCCTATCAATAAGCAGATACAGGAGGAAAAACTTACAAGAAAAAGATGGTAAGGAGCTTGCCGCAAACCTTATAAGAGAGTCTAAATATCTTGAAAATGGATACTTTTGGGTGGATACTGGAAGGTATAAATGTAGTCCTGCTTGGAAGTGATGTAGAAGGTACAGACAGAAAGGGGCTTACCGATCATAATGGATTTAAGATAGTGAGAAGTTTCTTGAGATTGGCAATGGAGAAGGTTCAGGATTTTTAGATTATTATTTTCCCTAAAGGCGAAATGAAACTGAAACCTTCGCCCTAAAAGAGCCTATGTGCAACTATATAAGCCGTTTAATTGGATTATAGGAACCGGCAACTATGTTGATGGATTGACAAGATTGTTGCTCCAGACAAAGAGGAAACTTCTAAGACAATAGGAGATGATTGTAGGACTTATTTTGGTAAGTTCAGCTGTTTTGTTATGTATGGGTGTTGCAAATAAGTTTCTTATTTGAAGCATAATATCTAAAAAGGTGGATAAGACCCTTATCTCTTTACAAAGAAAATATCAGAATTTGATTTGACAGGTTCAGAATGTGAATTTGTCACGGTTAAGGGAAGGCCAAATGAACTGGATGGCTTGTTGAGGATGGTTTTGCACTGTTAGAGGCAATCTGGAGATAATGATAGGAATATTTCTGATAATGCAGGTAAGGTTGCAGATGTACATTGAATCATGACAGAGACAGTGAATACTACTAATAAAACAACGCAAGAGGCAGCTATAGTAATGTCAAACATTTCAAAAGGCTCTGCAGAGCAGGCAGAAAGTGCATCTTCGGCAGCTGAGGCTACAGAAAAACAGGATATACTATAAGCGGAGTAGTAGAAAGATTAAATAAGCTTTGAAAAACTCAATAAATTCAATAAATGACAGAAAAAAGACGAAGGAATGAAACCGCTTAGTGAACTGGAATGCTGCAGGAAGAAAAAGTTCGGAAGCATTTAGCGTAATGAGGGTTATGACTGGAGAAACCGGCGAAAGTGTAGCTAAAATCTCACAAGCCAGTGAAAATGATACAGTCAATATCAGATCAGACTAATCTCCTTGCACCTCAATGCGGCTATTGAGGCAGCAAAGGGCAGTGTGAGTCCGGCAGGGACTTTGCTGTTGTGGCGGAGGAAATTAGTGCTTGCTGAACAGTCAGCTTCATTTACAAAGGACATAAGAGAGTCATTGAAGGACTTATACAGAAATCTGGAAAGAGTCTGTAGCTATGATGGAAAGGGTAAATTCAGAAATAGAAAAGCAGACTCAGATTAGGGCAGAGACAGACAACAAGTTTACGAGAGATTGCAAAAGAGGTAGAAATAAGCCATACTGTAACAGGTGAACGTAAAGATTCTGCGGACATTCTTGAAAAGAGAAAACAGACGCTTAATTGAAATGGTGGAAAACCTTTCTTCAATATCAGAAGAAAATGCAGCCTTAACAGAGGAAGTAAATTCTACTATAGATGAAGAGGTTGAGGCCATGAGCCATGCTGCAGCTGCACAGGGAGGAATTGGCAGAGATTGCAGATATACTTAGGGCAGAGGTAGCAAAATTTAGGAGTATAAAAAGAAAAAGGATGAAATTATGGTAAGAGAATTAGTTAAAGATCAGTGAGACTTAAATCGGAACCAATGACAAAAAGGACGATATGCCGGTGGTTGAAGATCTGAAAGATACTTTAAGAGCATATGCAGATGAGTGCGTAGGTATGTCAGCCAACATGATAGGTATTAATAAAGCAGTTATAGCGATTCAGCCTGAAAATAGTGATGAAATGGTTGTAATGATTAATCCTAAGATAATCAAAAAAAGCGGGGCTTATGAGACTGAAGAAGGCTGTATGTGTCCTGAAGGCGAAAGAAAGGCGGTCAGGCATAGAAATATAACTCTGGAATACTATGATGAAGAATTTAAGAAACATATTAAACTCTACAGTGGTTATGCATTGCAGAAATAATTGAGCATGAGGTGTGACCATATTGAGGGAATAATTATCTGATTATACATAGGATAACAAGGCAAAAGTCCGATGTAAGCCCGCTTGCAAGAGGATGTATGGCCTTGTTATATGCTGTTATAAAATGATGCGGTTATCAAATAAATTTGAAAACTGGCTACAGGATCACTATAACTGTACTCTCTGTAATTTTACAAAAATATGAAGAAGGGAGGTATGAGTATGGATGACATTTTAGAGGAGAACTATAGAAGAGCTTGAAAAGCTGCTTACAAGCAAGGACTATAAAGCCCTTAGAAAAAGATGGAAGACATGAATGTGGTTGATATAGCCTTTGTTATGGATGAAATGGAGGATGAAGACTCCTTAAAACTCTTTTAGGATACTGCCCAAGGACATGGCTGCTGATGTATTTGCCGAACTTGAGATTGACGACCAGCAGTACATAATTGCTTCGATGTCTGATACTGAGGCGTCTCATATATTGATAACTCATGGCGGATGATACGACAGACCTGCTTGAGGAAATGCCTGCCAATGTAGTAAAGAAGATTCTTTCGAATGCAAGTCCTGAGACAAGGGCAGATATAAAACCATCTTCTCCGTTATCCTGAGAGACAGATGCCGGCAGTATAATGACCGTCGAGTTTATTGACCTAAGAGAAATGATGACGAGTTGAAGATGCCATGCATGATAAAGAGAGAGGGCTTGACTCTGAAACAGTAAATATCTGTTATGTTGTTGATAACCAGCGTGTACTAAAGGGAACAGTAGCACTTAGATACCTTCTTATAAGAGAACCTGATGAACTGATTGGCGATATTATGAATACCAAGGTCATCAGTCATCAATACTCTTACAGATCAGGAAGAGGCTGCACTTACTATACAGAAGTATGGATTTACCGCAATGCCTGTGGTAGACAATGAAAACCGAATGGTCGGAATAATCACAGTGGATGATGAGTAGACATCCTTCAGGGAAGAGGCAACAGAGGATATTGAGAAGATGGCAGCTATGTTGCCATCAGATAAACCGTGCTATAAGATGACGACTTGGGAGACCTATGAAGAAGAGGATGCCATGACTGCTCTTCCTTATGATATCGGCTACCTCTTTACGGAGCGATTATAACGGGCTATGAAGATGCACTCTGCATCATATGTGACTACTTACCGCCTACATTCCTATGCCTCATGGATAGGGAGGAAATGCAGGTCTGCAGGCAAGTGCGTGTCGGTGATTCGTGGTCTTTCCCTATGAGAGATAGAATCTGAGTGAAATATTTAAGGTCATTTGGAAAGAGATAAGAGTTGCAGTACTGTGTGGGTGACGCTTGCAGGAGCTAACTTCATCAAGCTGCTTGTTATAGATAAATTAGCCCTTCCGGTAGCATTTGTAATATGTGCAACCCTTATTGTAGTTGTTATATTTGCAAAATTTATCGGCTGTGTACTCCCTCTGGTTGCTGGAAAAAGTCAGCTTTGACCCTGCAGTTATGGCAAGTCCTTTGATTACAACCATAGTAGATGCAGTATCATTGACGGTATATTTTACAATTGCAGTTTCAGTACTTCATAAAAATGTTTGATAAGAAAGTGAGGAAATGATATGCGTAAGACTAAGATTATTTGTACTATAGGACCTGCAAGCGAAAGTGAAGAGAGATGATAAGAGCTCTTTGTAAGGCCGGAATGAATGTTGCGAGACTTAATTTCTCACATAGTAACCAGACGAAGAACATAGGGCAGGGTAGGAAAAATTAAAGAAGATAAGGGCGGAGTTGGATCTTCCTATTGCTATTATGCTTGATACAAAAGGGACCTGAGTATAGAATAGGGTGTATTTGAGGATCATCAGGTAGGAACTTCACGAAGGTGACAAATTTACCTTTACTACAGAGGATATAATCGGAGACAAGACAAGGGTTTCCGTAAGTTATAAGAATCTGCAAAAGAACTTAACAAAGGGGACACTATACTTGTAAATAACGGACTTATCGAGCTTAGGGTGGTTAAAGACAACAGCTGCTGAAATTGAGTGTGATGTAGTAATTGGTGGAATCCTTTCAGATAAGAAAAGATAGCCTTCCCCGGAAAAGCATATCCATCGAGGAATATTTATCAGAAAAGGACAAAGAAGATTTGCTGTTTGCAATAGACAATGATTTAGATTTCATTGCCTGCTCCTTTGTGTCTGTAAGAGAAAGGATCTGGAGGGCTGTTCGATGAGTTTCTGGATGCAAATGGAGGAAGTGGTATTAGTCTTATAGCTAAGATTGAAAAATCAATCAGGCTATGATAACATAGAGGAGATATGTGAACTCTGCAGCGGTATAATGGTTGCAAGAGGAGATATGGGTGTAGAGATACCTTTTGAAAGACTTCCGGCTATACAAAAGACCTTTATAACAAAGTGCAGGCTTCTTGGAAGAAGGTAATTACTGCAACTGAAATCGCTTGAGTCCATGATTAATAATCCCGTCCAACCAGAGCAGAGGGCATCTGATGTGAGCTAATGCGGTATATGATGGCACATCTGCAATTATGCTCTCAGGAAACTGCGGCAGGCCATTATCCCTATACAGGCAGTCGAAACACATGTCTAAAATTGCTGAAAATACAGAGAACAATTAATTATGAAAAAGAGATTTTATAGCAGTGATTTTCTTTATCAAGAATGAACCTGATGTTATTTCACATGCTACCTGCGGTATGGCTATGAGACATAGATACTAGGGCTATTGCCTGCACTGATATCCGCGTATGATCGGCGAGGCTGGTATCAAGGTTTAGAGGACCTGTAGATATAATTGGGCTTACAACAGATGAAAAAACCTGGCGTAAACTTGCACTTTCCTGGGGTGTCATACCTAAGATGTGTGAAAGATTTGAGTCAACAGATGTACTCTTTTATTCAGCCAAAAAGGTGGCAGAAGATACGCTTAAGCTTGGTAAGGGAGATAAATTAGTAATTACGAGGTGGAATAGCAAAATGGGGTTTCAGGTAGTACTAATTTGATTAAGGTTGAAAACTGTAATGACTTGTAGGGCCTTTAGTCGGAGAAGATTTTTATGGAACAGGTTTTAAGACTTATATCGAAAGTGTGTATTGTACTCACCCCTATTATTTGTTTCGGTAGTTATTGAAGAGTATTTTGCCTTTAACAGAAGGTTAAAACATTTATATGAAATTAATCCGGCAGAAGATTATGATAAACCGGAGTATATGAGGCAGTCATCAGATAGGCTGCACAGGGTAATGCAGGCCATACTATTTGTCGCATTTATATGTGCGGACAGCGCGACCACAGTTTCTGATACTTGCAGATGGCGGAATTATATACGATGCCAGAGAGGTTATACTAAATATTTCTCATTGTTTATGGGCCTGTTGCAACCACAGTTACAGCTCTGGCAGCTGCAATAGCGAGATATTTACGGGATACGAGGCAATGCTGCAATACCGGTAATAAGCATAGCATATATATATTTGATGGAAATGTCACTATGTATTATATCAGAAAAAGGGTAAGAGGTTTCGGACAAGATATTTTGCAATATTGGCCGGTCTTACGAGAGCTGCGTGAGTTTTCATAACTGTCTTTTCCCGATGGAAGAAATGCACTGGAACAGGCCGTTAGTTCCGGTACTTATGTTTCTATTTATATATCCAATATCTTCAACCGTTGCTTATAGGATAATAGATGCAATTAAAAGACCAGTAATAGGCTTTACTTTTCGAACTTTACAAGAGTGATGATAATTTTTAAAAGGATGAGGGAAGAACTTCCAGGAAAGGCGATGAACTGAGAGAAAATGAAATACATTCGAAAAACAATGTTTGTATTATTCAGGAGAGGCAATTTTTCCTCATAAAAGACAATAAAAATAGTTGGAAGTAAATAAAGCCGGAATAAAAATGCTTGGAAACAGCGAGGGAAGAAGACATAGTAGGGACCAAATTTTTCATCTTATGTTATGGAATTAACTCCCAATGAAGTTAGTAAAAATATGGACATCAATGACTTTTTGAAAGAGCAGGGAAGGGTGAAACCATTAGGACTGAGATGCGGGATGTTGAGTGGTAAAATTGATAAAATCCATATAGAAGTTTTTATGATAAATCTTAAAACTCCTAACAACGAGTATGTTTATCACAGTCGGCCCGTGATATAAAAGCATAAGAAAAGGTTAGAGAAAGGGAAATACTTTATAAATCAAAAGATATGATGAGCTTACAAATGTTTGCTAGAAAATTATTTTAATGAAGTTATAAATAAGTTAGTTTCATCTGCCGGAGAGTTATCCAATATGTTATCTTATGGCAGACATAAATGGCCATCGAGTTAACCAATGATGTTTTCGGCCATGCAAAGGAGATGAACTCATTGTAAAAAGGATTGCCCTCAGTACTAAATGGCTGCTGTAGAAGTAATGATATAGTTGCAAGAATACGAGGAGACGAATTTGCAAATCTTCTTTACCAATACCGATGAAAAGCATTGCTAAGGCACTTATCCATAGGGTAAACAAAAAGCTTGATTCAGAAAAATATGATGCAGTAAAACCATCAGTTGCTATGGGTTATTCCACTAAAAAGAAAAGTATAGATGAAGAGATTGATTTCAATGAGGTGATTAAAAAGCGGATGATATGATGTATGAAAAATAAATCACTTCCAAAGAGAAGAAAAAGAAAAATCTTCTTTGGAAAATATGTTAAATAAACTATATGAAAATAAGTTCCTGAAGAGACAATAAAAGGTAAGATGCTCGAAAGGGATTAATTGAGGAATCAGAAGATATATCATTTGGATGCAGAGCGTAGAGAAGAAAATAGATAAACTTGCAGTTTGTATAAATGTCGGAAGCTAGATAACCCCAAGGGCTGGAATGGGATGTGAAGGGAAATAATTTACACACTTAAATTCTCAAGAAAACTCATTGAAAGATACTGCAAAGTAATTCTGAGTATTTGTAGGCAATCTGGAACATGGTATAATCTCAGCTGAAGAGTTGTATATGCTGAATGAAAATTGGGATGGAAGCGGTGAGAAGTATGGAAATGTGGGAGATGAAAATACCTCTCGCAATTAGGGTATTCAGATGATTTATGATATGTGTATCTGAAGAACATGCAAAGAAATAGTTGGAGTACTTACAAATGATGAAATAGTGGCGTTAATAAAGTCAGGAGAGTGAAAAAGATACGATCCGCAGCTGTGTGAATGTAGATTGGAGGAGATTCTATAGTGAAGATTAAAGGGGTATTTAATTGCCATTAAAAAGGTGGGCTTATACCTTATTCTGAGAAGCATTTATAGGAAAGAAAAGAAAAAGAATCAAACAAAAATTGTTGATTCTAAAATACAGATTATAGACTTGAATTGGCAGTCACAGATAATAGATAGCTGAGAAAGACCAAGGCTGAGTTCATAGCATCTTTATGATACAGGGGCTGTATTTGAAGCTGATTACTTTTTAAGGCTTAGAGATAGACTAAAAGAAAATCCAGGTTAGGGCTATGCTAGGAAGAATAATGAGATAAAAACGGTAAGCCGTTGGAACATTTTAGAAGATAGAAGTGAGACATATGTGTACGGATGTAGTCAGAGGAGGTGGAAGCTGCACCTCTCTTGATAGAGGCACTTGCCGCACCCATATAATAAGGAATAATAAAGCTTAGCTTTAGTGGAAGAATGTAGCCTACCTGCAAGCCTGAGGCTTTTTGCTACGCAACATTTTGAGAAAAGCAGCATCCAAGTGGATAGTTGTCAATAATATAAGCTATGCGCCACTGGCAGAGGGGCTTGATGAGACATCTGCAAAGTCGGACAGAGCCATAACAGGGATTGGTATTTTTCAACTACAAGGGGATATCTGAAAGAATCTGATAAAAAAGGAAACTGTCTAAAATTGCCCAGTTTGAGTCTTTTATACCTAAGCTGCACCCAGATTTTATCAAATAAAAATGAAAATGTTAAGCTGGTTTTTGATAATGATGAAGAAAGAGAAGAGTATCTTGCAGAAGTTGGAAGAGGAATGGAGTTAATAAGCAATGAAATTCTTTTCATATGGGCTAATGCATTTGAATTGATAGAAATCTGAGAAGATATTTTGCAAATGTTGAGAAGACCAGATAGGAAAAATTGAGTTAGAATATAAGAAAATAGGAAAAAGATGGCGTAATAAGGCGAGAGCTCAAAAATATGGCATAGTAACGAAATCAGCGGACTGCGTCCTCTTGTAAATACCTTGGAGTATAGAAAAGAAGGAGACAGGGCAGGTTTATTTATCAGGTTTAGTCTGCCTGACTATTTACCTTGGGAAGAATGTAAGTTTAGTTTGTAAATAAATATGATGGAGAGTCTCTGGAATATAAGATGAGAAAAACTACTGAACTTGCGGCCATTACTACATTTTTTGACAAAGAAATATTTAGAAGATATGCCTATGAAGGCTTTGTGCCATTAGTAATGCAGAGAAACAGGAGAAATTTCCTCATCTGTCAATTTCGGAGATGAATATGAACTTAAATTTTACTTTGAAGATAATTGGCAGAGTAAATTAGAGAGTGGAAATAAGAATAAATTTTGGTATTTTGAGGAAGATATTGCCAAAAACTTAATGGAAATCCATAATAATAACGAGAGCAGATGATGAGGCAAGGAAACTTGCAGAAATTGATTATATTAGCTATATAGAAAAAATAGAAATTAGAGAAAAACCCCTCTTGAATCGAGCAGAACAGAGGAACTTTCCCGTGTTCTAAGATGGAGGAGGGCTTATTCGGAAAAATTACGATGAGTTTTCTAAAAAGCGAATCTGGATATACTATGACAAGAGTTATAAGGCAGGGGACAACGGAGAATATGCTATAAGATATGCCTCATCTGTGGATGATGGAATCGAAAAAAGTATTTTATATAGAAAAAGTCATCAAAGATGGAGAAAGGCTTATAAAAGAAGGTTACAAGAGTAATAGAGCCTGGAAGTGATGAAGGTGTACTATATGCACTTTGCGCAGGAGGTTATATTTATGACTCTATACACTCTTTTCACAAGCTTTGGCTTCAAAAGGAAAATCTGGTATATTCCAGGGATTTGGTTAAAGCCTAGAGATAATAGGTGATGTACCTATGGCCTATCCTATCACAAGAAGTTCATCTTATACACAAATGGGAAACTAATTCATCCGCAGTGGTGGCCAGCTTCTAATTACGAGAGAGAGTTATATACAAATGAGGATAATGTGTTTCGAAACTGAATCAGATTATAGATTCGGCAATCCAAGGTATGAGTGACCTAATTGATGACAGCAGGAATCAGATACTGATTGCTACCGACTTGAGCCGGCTGTAGGAAAAACTTCTCAAATGGAAAAACAGAGTATAATCCTGACTAAAGAGAGCAGTTTTTATCAACTGTACAATAAAAATTCTTACAGACGAGAAACTTCTAATATCGGCTAGAAGAAGGGATACAAGATTAAACTTTTCTTCCACCCTAAGTTTGAGGCTCAGACTGTAGATTTTGAAACTACAGATGTAGTAGAGGCTCTAAGCCCTACAGAGGATATGGATTATGTTACCATAATGAAGCAAAAGCAATCTTATGGTAACAGATTTTAGCAGTGTTCAATATGACTTTGCCTATATGAGAAAGCCTGTGGTTTATTATCACGATCCGGTGCTTCCTTACTGGAGAATAACCAATTTTGACTATGAAAACATAGGCTTTGGAGAAATTTGCAGGTCGGCAGACGAACTTGCTGAGACTCTCATACACTATATTGAAAAATGATTGTAGAGTAAAAAGAGGAATACAAAACCAGATATGAAAAACTTTTCATACAGAGTGATAGGAATTCCGCCAAGAGACTATGCAGATGAGGCAGTCAGAGAGTTAACGGAGGTAGAGTGAATGAGAAGAGTCGTACCTATGGCACATTTGACCTATTCCACTATGGGCATCTTGAATATATTAGAGGCGTGCCAAAGGGATTTGGTGATTATCTGATTGTTGCTATATCACTGGTAGATTTAACTGGAATGAAAAGCAGAAAAATGCTGCTACTTTTCCTATGAGCAGAGGAAAACAGTTAGTTGAATCCATCCGCTATGTTGACCTTGTGATACCTGAGGAAAGCTGGAATCAGAGATGGAGGATGTTAAGCTCTACAAGGTGGATACCTTTGTCATGGGAGATGACTGGGAAGAAGTTGATTTCCTAAAGGAATACTGCAAGTAGTCTACCTTCCAAGGACACCTGAGATTTCAACAACCTCAGATTAAGAATGATTTGCAGAGATGAGATGTGGTATATTTTGATACTAACATCATTTATATTTGTTGCATAAAAACAATGTCCTAGATGATAAAGATATTAGGGATAAGGGTTTGCAAAAATCTGATGCTCAGACTAGGTTTATCATTCTAGGACTATTTTTAATGAATAAAAGGGAAAAATGATGGAAAAGAAATCTTTATAAGTGTGACAGTACAAAAGCAGGAAAAAGAAAGACTCTTATCCCTCAAGATTGAGGGGCAGGGGAGTTGATCTTTGCTCGGCACTAAAAAGCAGCTTTTAAGAGTGAGAGAAGCTAATAAACCTTGCCTTTCCCCAACCCAACCGTATAATATCCCTAAGAATAAATCCTCTGGGGATAATGAAAAACGAAAAACTATTTTGTGAAATTTCGCCTCTTACATACGAAATTTCTTTATGGAAAAGGAAAAGAACGAAAAGAAGGATTAAGGTTTAAAAATTCAAGCAAAAGTTTGCAAAATAGAAAAGGCGACAGAAGCTCCCTGTCCTGCTTTTACGAGCACAAGTCATTGATGAGGAGAAGGCTTTGGAGGTGAGAGCTAGGATTTACAGGGAAAATAAGGTTTAGAATGAAAGCTTGGCAGCTCAAGAGTTTCAGGGATATTGATTAGGCAGGACGAGGTCTTTTTCGTTTGGAGCTTGTAGGCAATTCGCGAAAAGGTTACGAAAAGAGGTTGACTATTTCCCTTGGAGGTATCTGAAAGGGATTGAGGTGGAATCTGCCAGTTGCCAATCTGCTGCACTGGATGGTACTCATGCACCTCTTATAATAACCGAGCACCATCATATAGATGGCTGACCTGTTCCCTGACTTTTGGAAAGACAGGTTTCTCTGGAACAGGGACATCTATTTTTGCAGTCCATAGATTACTGATTTAGAAATGAAGTACAGACTAGACCTTTCGGATTCTTGTGTATACAACAGAAGAATACCTTTGTGGAGATTCGTGCTGAGAAGGAATTGCCTGTGAGCTATCATGGCATATAAAGGATGAAAAGTTTGTGCGTGAGGGAGGGACATTTACAGGGTTGGAAGGGTGTATAGAAAGTGCTAATGATAGAAAAGACCAGCAGCCTTTTATCTGAGGAGCCGCGTTGAAGGAAAAATCTATGCCATGTGATGTGGGCGATAGGAGAACTTGTACCTGAATCAAAGCTTTCCATTTTACACAGCGAATACGCCCTGGGCTGCGGAGCAGTCACAGGCCATAGAAGAGTCTGCCACAGGCCTGTCAGAGAGGCATGCAGAGGACTCCGCTTGGGGTTACATGGTTCAGGCAAGACACTTTACAACGCAAAATGTCCTTGCCTAAACTAGTATCCCTGCTAAATTTTGTCATTTGCTACTAACAAAACCCTTAGCGGCCATGCTGTACATGGGTGAGTCATAAAGAACTAAAAGAGATAATAACTGTAGAGGCTTTATGGGCACATGGGAGATTATAGCAGAGAAGATACCTGAGTTGGAAGAATTTATACGAGAGCGGCACCGGTTGTATTGGTGGTAATGTGAAAATGACAATACAGATATAATGCCTAGGAATTGGGGGAGTACTTTTCGAGAGGATAGCTGGGCTGGGATTGTTTAAGTGTTGTCCTCTCTCTCAATTGAAATGGGGTTGCGTGGATATTTGTTTTAGCTTTGCATAGTACTATAAAGACAGGCGGAGGGAGTTGATGTCAGTCTTGAATACAGAAATAACAAAATGCAGCTAAATTCTTCAGGGAGATAAGGGCACAGTATGATGAGAATGCCAAAAAGGCTTTTAGGGAAACAAGAGCATTCTCGCATATTCTTGCAAGTCATGAAGAGTCTCAAAGGGATTAATCCTAAAGATGTGCGAAGGATATATTGAAGGAGAACCCTCATATAGGTTCTGTACCAGTTGAACCTCGGACTTACTAATATAAAGCAGGATGGAAAAGGATAGTAGGACTTAATTCAGAAAGTATGATATAAATGAAGGTGCGGTAAGATTTGATATTGTGTTTTAGTGAGACTGATGATGGAGTATCACAGATTATAATAAATATTGAAGCACAAAAAGGTATACCATCGAATATCATATCTTAAACAGGGGAATTTTCTAGTGCCTGTAGGTTAGTATCTCTCTGCAGAAGAAGAGACTTTGTAAATATCTACTATGATATAAAGCGCGTTCATACAATATGGATTTGTATGAATATGCACTGAAAAACAGTTTGGATTATTATAGGGTTAGCTAATAGGAAAAGTTTTAGGTACTACGAAAGTAGGGAAGGAGCGAGGACATGATTATTATCGTGTTAACTCGGTCTTGCAAAGATTCTACCTGAACACGATGAGAAGTATGAGTTGCATCGTTTACTGGTAGCATTGGTGTCCTAAGAAGCTTTACTACAAGTGAAAAACTGGAAATTATTGAAAAAGAATATAAAATTCCAGTAAATGACAATTTCGAGAAAGGATGTGGGTGTTATGTGTAATTTCTAAGCCAAGGAATAGTAGATGAGACAAAGATAGAGGTAATGATAAAATGTTGTTATGAACATGCATAAAAACAAATTTTCACTGGAACAGATTTCTCTTGCAACCAATAAGAGCATTGAAGTAGTTAAAAATAATTGAAGAGAATGAACCAGTACTGGCATAATCAAAGAACCAACACGAAAGTACCTCATGTACGATTACAAAAATACTTAGCACAACAATCAAGGAGCAGGAAAAACCTAAATTTCTCTGCTCCTCTTTTATTAAACTTGACTAAAATCTCCTTTTGATTTACAGTCTGTAGCAAGCGTTTGTTTAATAGGTGGTTATGACTTAAAATTAAGTTGCGTATACTGATTTTTGCATATAATTAGATAAAGACAGGCGAAGGAGTTGATGTAGTCTTGAATACAGAAATAAAATAGCAGTTAATTCTGCAGGAGACAAGGCTGCAGTATGATGCCGGGGTTATGAGAATACTTTGTTGAGACATTAAATACTTAATGAATCGAGCTGGAGGCGAAAGCATAGAATTTAGATGTAAGTCGTTCTTTCGAACGAATGTGAGAAGAACCTCAATAGATATAGTCGACATACATTGAAGGTGAGCCTAAGATAGGTATTGTACCGATTGAACCCGGACTCTACTAATATAGAAAAACAGATGAGTCAGGGCAAGAGGATTAAGGGACTGAATTCAGAAAGTTTAGAAGCAAATGAAGGTCTGATAAGATTTGACATCATATTTTATGTACGCTTGAAGAATGGACTTTTCACAGATAATAGTGAATATTGAAGCACAGAAGGATGAACCTGTTTCATATAAGATACTGAATAGGGCAATATTCTATGTGAGACAGACTTATATCATCACAAAAGGAAAGAGATTTTGTAAAATACTAATTATGACGATATAAAGCAGGTATTCAGCATTTGGGTGTATGAATATGAGTAAGAACAGTTTAAGTCATTTTTCACATTGTAAAAGATGAGATGTTAGAGCCTTATGACTGGAAGGGGAAATGCAGACTTACTAAATATTGTGATGATTGAGTTACAAACGAACTTCCAAAAGCATATGATGAAAAATACGAATTACACCGTCTTGTTGGAGCTTTATTGTCAGGATAGATTAAAAAGAAAATGAGAAACTGGATATTGTTGAAAGAATATAAAATTCTATCTTAGCAACATTTTAGAAAGGAAGTGGATACTATGTGTAACTTGGGTCAGGGAATAGAAGATGGGGTAACAGCAGAGGTAACAGCAAAAGAATTTAATGGATTTTGTTATGAATATGTATAAAAATAAATTCTCGTTGGAACAAATTTCAATGGCACTGATAAGAGTGTAGAAGAAATAAAAATGATAATAGATGATAAAGGTTTTGGCATAACTATAGTAAAATTTTGTCCGCCTCAAGACGAACAAAATAACCTAAATCCAATCAAAAATTAGCTCTCATCTATGACCAAAATCCAATTTTTATATTAAAAACATCAATTTAGGAGCCTGGAAGCTGCAAATCAGCTCTTCTTTCTGTACTTTTTCTGTATATATATATTTATACTAAAATCAGCCCATTTAGTGACTTATAAAATCGCCTGTAACACATGCAGTACTGAGGTTTCAGCTGGTTCCACGATGTGGTTTTAGAGTGACCTGCGTTGTTCGTAGATTATACCGAATTATTCACGAGAGCATCTTCGGAGCACATAAAATCAAAGCCGAAGGTTTGAGTATGTGCTTTTAGAAGAGTGTTTAGTATCAACAACCATAGTCACAGACTGAAAATGATTTCGTTCAATTATGATTAGCAGATTAAAGAGGTCTGTGAGCTTGGATGTGTGAGCATGAATTCGTGTCCGGAATATTCAGAATTGAGACGAGAAGCTTTTAGAGGGACGACACCATTGCAGATTTCTAGAATAGGCGACTACTGTGACTTTTAGGAGGATTTAACCATGGATCCCTTCATTTTACACGGCTTGAATATGCCCCAACAGGAGACCAGCGACTAGGCTGTGGAAGAGCTTACTGAGAGGCTTCAAAGAAGGCAATCGAGTTTCGAGACTCTGCTTAGGGTTGCGGGTTCAGGTGAGACCTTTACAATGGCAAATGCTCATATGCCAAAGCTAAACCTGCCCACGCTTGCCATCTCCGCAATAAAACCTTGGCGGCTCCGCTCTGTGGTGAGTTCAAAGGAATTCTTCCCTGAGAACGCAGTAGAATACTTTGTGGCCGTACTATGTGACTAGTATCAGCCCTGAGGCATATGTGCCTTCATCTGGCACCTACTATAGAAAAGGATTCCGCGACAATAGTAGGATGGAGACAGATCATGCTCCGCCCTCCGCTGCAAGCGCTTTTCCGAGAAGAAAAAGATGTGGTTGTGGTAGCCTCGTGTATGGCTGTATATACGGACTCCGGGAGATCCTATCGGAAAGCTATGAGGATATGACGCTCTCTGTACGCCCGGGGGCAGATAAAGGAGACATCGGAAGGGGTTGTAAAGAGGCTAGTGGACATCCGAGTCACGCAGAAATGATATGGATTTTTAAGCGTGCACGTTTAGAATCCAAGGAGTATGGTGGAAATCTCTTTCCTGTAAGCTACCAGACAGGCTTCAGGCTTGAGTTTTGGTGATGGGATAGACGGGATATCAGAGGTGGATGTGCCCACGACTGCTCTTGCGGAACTCTCCCATCATTGGTGGTATTCCAGCGCACTGTGTGGTTGCCCTGAAAAATGGGTGAAGCCGAGAGAGAAAGCTTGGGAAGAGCTTGACCTGTAGGGTGAGAGTATAAGAGTGAGAGTATAAGCTGATACCAGAGGCACAGCGGAATAAAGGAGAGGACTAGGTTTTGACATAGAAATGATGAGGCTCCAGCTTTTGTTCGGGCACTGAGAACTTCTCGGGTCCTCTTTCCGGAAGACCGCTGAGCAGTATTGCCTTTTGCCCATATCGACGCTATTTTCCGGACAGTTTCCTCACTCCATAGTCGTGGACGAGTCACATATCTGATTCCGCAGATAGGAATTGGAATGTATGCGGGAGACCGTTCAAGAAGAAGACTACACTTATAGAGCTATGGTTTTAGACTTCCCTCTGCTCCTTGATAACAGGAGCCACTTCAGTTTTACTGGTTGAAAATAAAATGGACCAGTATGCATCTGTCTCGGCTCCATGGCATCTGAGTATAGAGGCGAAGAATGAACTGCTTAGAGCAGGAGCAGATAATAAGACCTACCGGACTTGTAGATCCTGAAATTATTGGCGAAGAACCTACAGCAGGCAAATTGAAGTGATTTAATAAGTGAGGTTAAAAGAAAGCTGAAAAGAAGAGAAAATAAGGTTTGCAGTAACAGCTCTTACTAAGAGAAATGGCAGAATTGACCTTACTATGATTATATGAAGCAGGTATAGAGGGTAAGGTATCTTCGTTCTGATATAGACACCCTTGAAAGGTCGCAGAGTATAAGAGATGTGCGTCTTGATGTGTCGATGTACTAGGCCAGGTATCAGTCTTCTCAGAAGGGACTTGACATTCCGCAGAGTTACACTTGTTGCAATCTTGATGCAGATAAAGAAGGTTTCCTTCGTTTCGGAAACTTCCTTATTCGGACTATAGGCAGGGCAAGAAATGCCGCAACCGCGTAGTAATGTAATGCAGATACAATCACAGGTTCTATGAACAGGGCTGTAGCGGAGACCGAGAGAAGGCGTGCCCATCCGGATGAAGAGTACAATGAGAGACATGGAATCATTCCTCAGACGATAAAGAAGAAGGTTCGTGACCTTATCCAGCATATCTAAGAAGGTTGAGGAAAAGCGGCTCCAGAGACAATAAGGATGCGAGATCTATGGGGTGAGACTGAGCTTAAGGCAGTTATCAAAGGGAGCTTGCAAGAAAATGAATCAGGCAGCAGTTGAGCTGGAGCACTCGGAGCTTGCAGCAGCTTAGAGATGAGGATTATTGGAGCAAAAGCATTTGGTAGACCTGACGGCAATGTAGATAAATAGTGTATGGAAAGAAAGATTAATGTGTTTGAAGAAGATTTCTAAGTCAGTCGACGCTTGCCTGTATTATTGGTATATTATTCACAGCCAGAGTGAGATGTTTTCACTGATTACAGAGGCTGATAGATTGAGAATATCAAGAGAACTGTGCAGAGTATGAAGGTGAGACGAATCTATATCTGGCTATGACAAAGGTCGGATGTTAAAAGTTAAGGTGGTAACATCTAAAAGAGTAAGGCTCTGATGTGTCAATACATAATGAAAATATTAAATTCGAGAGTGAAAAAGAGTAAAATCAGGAAATAACCACCCTTAGCAGTGATGGTACATGTGGTGGTTAAAATTATGCTTAAAAACAATCCCAAGGTAAGTAAAAAGCTAAGATTAGAATTTTGGAGAAAGGAAAGGGTGCAGCTAATAATATTATAGAAGTTACAGCAGAAACTTTTGATGAAGGAAGTACTTCAGAGCAAAGGAGTAGGAACTAATAGTTGGTATTGTGCTGTGGTGTGAGACACTGTAGAAAATTAAATCCTATATATAAAGAGGCTGCTAAAGTAGAGACCGATATACAAGTTTACTCAGGTAAGACATTGAGTAAGGGATGAAAGAATTTGTAATCAATCAGGATATATTTACAGTTCCAACCTTACACGCTTTATGAAGATGGTAAACTGGACTAGATTGGTGGTTCTTCATCAGCTAAGACGTTAGATAACTTTATTGAATGGATAGAGAATTAATCAAAGATTTGAGCATATTAAAAAGACAGCTAATAAAACATTTGTCCGAATAATACTTGAAAAATTAATGCCTTTCTGCTATGATAAACGGAGATTATAACTGATAAATCATAAGAGAAAATTATGCCAATAAAAGAAAAATATAGAAAATTCAAAAGAACTTTTATTAGGATAAGAGGGCTGAGAACATAACCTCAAAAGGAATCTGTATAGATATCCCAAGAGATAAATTTGCAGTAATGACAGGACTTTCAGGCTCAGGAAAGTCCTCTCTTGCTGATACTATCTCTATGCAGAGGGTCAGAGAAGGTATATGAGAGTCTCTTTCTTCCTATGCCAGTTCTTAGGGCAGATGGAAAAACCAAGGTGGAGAGTATAGAGGGCTTTCTCCTGCAATATCCATAGACCAAAAGTCAACTAATGAAATCCCACGTTCACAGTAGGTACTGTGACGAGATTTATGATTATCTAAGACTCCCTTTATGCCAGGGCAGGAGTACACATTGTCCCCTAGTGTGGCAAGGAGATACATAAAGCAGACTGTTGACCAGATGGTGAGATAATGAAACTGCCTGAAGGAAGTAAGATTCAGCTTCTTGCACCTGTGGTAAGGGAAGGAAGGGTGAACACATAAAAGGTGTTTGAAAAGTGCCCTAAGGCAGGCTATGTATGAGAGTAATGGTAGATGGAGAACTCCATCAGCTCTGATAGCAAATCAAGCTTTGAAAACACATAATATAAAGCAAATAGTAGTAGAACCGTTTAGTGATAAAAAGCCGGGATTGAAGGCGTATGTCCGATAATAGGCAGATAATGAAACTTTCTGAAGGCTGCTTATGAGTTGAGGTAAATGGAGGAGAAAGACCGGCTTTTTCCTCAAGTTTTTCCTGTCCTGACTGTGGTATCAGCTCGAAGAACTTGAGCCTAGAACCTTTTCATTTTAACAATCCTTTCGGTGCCTGCCCTGAGTGTTTCGGTCTTGGATATAAGATGGAGATTTGACCCGGATCTTATGATACCCGACAAAAGCCTAAGTCTTCAAGATGGCTGTATAGTTGTCCTTGGGTGGCAGTCACTCCAATCAAAAAGGAAGTTTTCACATTCGACTCTTGAGGCTCTTGCAAAGCTTATAACTTTGATCTTAAGACTCTTTTTGAGAAGCTTTTCAAAGGAGGTGCAGGATGTAATCCTTTATGGAACCGGAGGTAAAGTTGTTAAGGTACATTATAAGAGCTCCCATGGCGAGGGGTATATGATGTACCTTTGAAGGGCTTATTAAAATGTGGAAAGAAGATGCAGAGAAACTTTTTCAGAGTCAAGCAAGCAGGAATATGAGAGCTTCATGCGTGCTACACCTTGTAAAGCCTGTGGCGGCAGAGGCTTTAAACCTGCAGCCCTTGCTGTGAACTGTTGGCGACAAGAATATTTCGGATGTTACAGAACTTTCCATTTCAGATGTTAAGAATTATGAAAGTGTAGAATTAACCAAGACTCAGAGGCGGATGGGGATATGTGATACTTGGGAGAATAACGGCCGTCTATCATTCTTAAATGATGTGGGACTTGATTATCTGACACTGTCCTGTGCAACAGGTACACTCAGGTGGAAGCCAGAGAATGAGCTTGCAACCCAAATAGGCTCAGGCCTTGTAGGAGTTGTGCATACATTCTAGATGAACTGGTATTGGACTTCATCAAAGGGGATAATGATGAAGCTCCTTGTTTCACTTAGAACCCTGAGAGACATAGGAAATACTCTGATTGTAGTAAGAGCCCTCAGTGAGGGATGCCATGCTTGCCGCTGACTTCATAGTAGATATTGGACCGGGTGCAGGTGAAAATGGTGGAGAGATAATTGCAACAGGTACTGCAGAAAGAGATAATGAATGTAAGGACTCCTTACAGGAGCTTATCTATCTGGCAGGCTCGGGTACCTGTACCGACTGAGAGAAGGATTCCTACAGGTTTCCTTGAGGTAAAGAGGTGCAAGGGAGAACAATCTTATATATAAATGTAAAATTTCCGCTTGGTATAATGACAGTGGTTACAGGCGTGTCAGGCCTGGAAGAGCAGTCTTGTAAATAGAGATTCTATATAAATCGCTTCATTAAATAGAGCAAGGACAATAGCGGGAAAGCGATGATGAAATACTTGGGGCTGAGAATTTAGACAAGATAATTGATATAGACCAGTCACCTATAGGAAGGACGCCGCGTTCTAATCCTGCGACTTATACAGAGTGTTTGACTCATCCGTGACCTTTTTGCTGCCACACAGGATGCAAAGGCTAAGGGTTACAGCAAGGGAGATTCAGCTTCAATGTAAAAGGGTGGACGCTGTGAGGGCCTGTTCAGGTGACGGTATAGTTAAGATAGAAATGAACTTTTCTCCCCTGATGTATATGTACCTTGTGGAAGTATGCAGAAGGCGTTACAACAGAGAAACCCTTGAAGTAAAGTATAAAGGGTAAGATCTATTTATGATGTCACTCAATATGACAGTGGATGAGTCTTTGGCATTTTGAGCATATACCTGCAATAAGGTGAAGATAGAAACCATAGCGAGGGTGGGACTTGGTTACATCCGTCTGGGGACAGCTACATCTACCGAACTCTCAGGAGGAGAAGCCCAGAGAATTAAGCTTGCTACCGAGCTTAGTGAGAGTACCGGAAAGACTATCTATGTACTTGATGAACCTACTACAGGACTTCATTTTGCTGATGTGCATAAGCTTATAAATATACTCCGAAAGCTTTCTGAGGGTGGAAATACAGTAATTGTCATTGAACATAATCTGGATGTGATTAAGACAGCGGACTACATTATCGACATAGGGCCCTGGAGGCGGTGCAGGAGGCAGCACTGTCATGGTGGAGGTACTCCTGAAGAGAGTGGCAAAGAGAATAAAAGTCATATACCCGGAGAATATATAAAGAGGATATAGTAAACCGTGAAAAAGAGTGGGTGAGAGGGAGAAAGTAAATGAAGTATTTTAGACAATTTGGCATAATTATGCTGATTACCTGTATAGCGGAGGGTATAAAATATTTTGTGCCGCTCCCTATACCTTCAAGCGTATATGGCCTCTGCCTTATGATGTTCTGCCTTATGACTAAGGTGATTAAGCTTGGAGCAGTAGAGGATGCTGCGGTGTTCTTATGAGAGATAATGCCGGTTATGTTCATACCTTGCAGGGTGGGGCTTCTGCATCTTTTGATGAACTGAAGGATATGCTGGTACCGGTACTTATTATAACACCTATTTCTACAGTAGTAGTAATGGTTATTTCCGGAAAAATAACACAGGGCTTGCTGAAAGGGAAGAAAAATGAACGGATTAATAGAAAATAGTACACTACTTTTGGCATAGTTGTGAGTATTATCGGTTATGAAATTGGTTTACTTTTAAAGGAAAAATTCAACCTTAGATTCTAATCCCTTGCTTTATTTCCATAATTTTTGTCATAGCTTGGTATATTAACTTTCCGCATTGACTATGAGGGATTACAATAAAGAGTGCTCAGTATTTAAGCTATTTACTGACTCCTGCTACTGTCAGCCTTGCTATTCCTTTGTACAAAAACCCTTGCTATTTTAAAGAAAAATGCAGCAGCCATGTATGACCGGTATTATATCAGGGATTATATCCAACATGGTCCGTATTTTTGCTCTTTGCACTCGTCTTTGTTTGTCACATAAGGAGTATATAACCCTCTTGCCTAAGTCAATCACTACTGTAATAGGCATGGGAGTGGCGGAAGAATTTGGGGTATAGTAGCTATCACAGTTATGGGTCATTATTATAACGGGAATTCTTGGCAATATTAATTGGCAGTAACCGTATTCAGAATTTTTAGGATATATGAACCTATAGCCAGAGGCATAGCTCTTGGTGGGGCATCTCATGCCATTGGTACTGCAAAGGCTATGGAAATGGGAGAAGTTGAAGGAAGTGTGAGCAGTTTGGCTATGATAGTGAGTGGGATACTTACCTGGTGGGTGTTTCAGTATTTGATGAATTTCATATAATATATTCAGAGAAAGGTGCCGGCAGAAACACCGGCACTTTTGTAGCCAGATAATAATCACTAAAAAGGATAAGCATTTTTGTGAAATTCTTTGTCATCCAATTCAGATAATATCGGGATTCCCGTTATTAATGTATCCTTCCAAAAATCCAATTCGTATATATCGTAGATGTAGAAAGAAAATTTAAGAAGTAATAAAATTATTTTTATCTCTTTCTAATGCTAATACCATTTTCAAGGCAAAAGAGACCAGCTGATTTAATTTCATCTCCAAATATTTCGCAAATAAGGAAGAAACCAATAGTTTATGATCTTCATACAGTTTTTAAGGGTTAAGTTATAATCGCTTTCTTTAATCATTCAAACAATTCATTCTAAAAATTTCTCTGATAGCCTTTTGCTATGCTAACAGTTCTTTTCATAAAAGTTTGTGTTGAATATAACATAATGGAAGACTGCAACACTATGTGCATTTAAGGTGAAAAACTACAAAAAGTTAACAGTTTTCTTAAGAATAATTAAAAAGTATTGAAAAACAAAATTTGTTATGATAATATAAATTTATGCAGATTACTGCAGAATTCTGCAAATATTTTGTTAGAGGAGAAGGAAGATATGAAGAATAAGAAACTGGTGTTTTACTTTTAGCAGCACTTATGATGGGCAGTGTTTGTACTCCGCAAGTACCTGCAAACCCGTAAAGGCGGCAGAAATACCTGCAACAACAAGTACTGTAACCCCAGGGTACAACCACAGAACCTGCTGGAAGGAACAATTGAAACTGCTGACAGAATTTGCAGGTGAAGACAACTTAGCGGTGTTATTTTTCTCAGAAGACACATCTTGCTGAGGATAGTGAAGCCAGTTAATAATTATTTTTAAGTTTACAATTAATGAAGACTCTTGGGTATTTTTAGAAGCAATTTCTCACTAACAACTATGGTTGGATTATCTGTTAAGTATGCACTTCTATGAATGAGCCTTTTCAGGTTTGGAACCTTTGAAGCCGGTTACGGAAAGACTCCAGCAGGCAGCAGCTTACAGCTATTCTCAAGAGAGGCGGTACATACTATGTGAGCATCCTTCAAAAGCATAGAAAGCTTTGGTGACTTTGATGGCAATATAAATGTGAGTTGGAATTGCAGTTCCTGGTAAAAATAGTTAAGACCAGTTACCAGTTCAGTGAATAAAAGAGGCAAATAAATTGCTTTCTCAACAGCTATAGGCAATTTCTTTATGCATCAGTACCGCGGCGGCAAGGTGGGAAGGATACTGAAAAGAACGATAACTACTGGGGATATCAAAATAGTTTTGGTTGGATTCCTTCCACTGACAATACAACAATTCAGTTAAAGTTAAATGCAGAACAATACCGTTGAAAGTTCATGGTTAAGAGAAACGGATACTACACAATAAGAGTTACAGATAAGTCTACACCCTGTGGACTATACTGGGATGTTAAAGAAGGTACAAGCTATTTCATCATTCTTTAAGGTTAAGGAATTGTTGATAAGAAGGCTCCTGTTGTGGTGTTAAAATGGAAAGATTTATGAGGCAGTGTAAAAATTACTTTTTATGATAATGGAACAGGTATTAAATCTGCAAAATTAAACGGTAAAACCATCGAGGTGGTCATAGCGTATATTTTAGCGGAAGATATACACCTCGTAGTTTAAAGATAATGCCGGCAATACTACTAAGGTTAGCTTTAGAGTTAGATAATAAAATATTATAATTTGCCTGTTAGGTTCAATTTAATCAGACAGGGTATAAAGCCACATCAGTTTTATATCCTGTTTATTTTTCAGAAAATACTACATTGGAAAATGAAAGGAAGGTAGTGGTACTGGGACTGATTAAAGCTCGCAGGAGCTGTAGGAGGAACGCTCGGAGATCAGTGGAAGGAGTATTTTTATTGTGAGGCACTCCCTGCTGATGTACTTGTAAGAAAAGGAAGCAAGAGAATAGGTGGAAAGTCATCCAATAAGCACGGCAGTGACAATGTGATTACAGATGGCTCAGGTATAGCAGTTGCAGACGGACAGTGTCTTGTGATAGTAAATAACGGAAAAGGTATCTGAAATCTGTGCCGAGCCGGGTGAATATACTTTTAATTCAGGCGAGTCCGAAGTGTGTTCTCAGGAAATTTTGGCGAGAGCATAGGTGCTGTATTTCGAAAAGATATGATAGGAAGATTTACCTCATGGGGACAGGCAGGAAGAGACCAGAGAGTTTACTACTCAATACAAAGGAACTTACAGACAATAAATTCGGCACTCCTAATCCTATCCCTTTCAGAGTGCTTGATGCTCAATGTAGGCCCTTGACATAGATGTGTCTGTACGCTGTTCAGGTGTGTACTCCTACAAGATTCAAAACCCAATACTTTTTCTATCAGAATGTTTGTGCAATGTCGTGATGAATTTACAAGAGATGAGATAGATACACAGCTTAAGACGGAGTTCGTATCTGCTCTCCAAACCGGCCTTTGGTAAGCTTTAGTGAGCAGGGTATAAGACCAAGTGGTTCTTCCAAGCCACGCTATGGAGCTTGCAGATCTTATGGACGAGGTACTTTCTAAAAAGTGGAAGGAGCTTAGGGGTCTTGATATTATCTCTGTTGCCCTTTAACCCAATCACGCTTTCTGAAGAGGATTCTGCAGCAATCAAGAATCTTCAGCTATCAGGTGCGTTTAGAAACCCCACTATGGCGGCAGCCAACCTCGCACAGGCACAGGCAGAGGGCTATGAAGACAGCCGCAGGCAATGCAAACGGCGCTTATGATGGGTTTTTATGGGTCATGAACATAGTGAATCAGACAGGAGGAATGAATGCAAACAGCCTTATGAGATGGGAGCAGCTCAGGCTGCACAGGCTCAGGGAGTAGCTCGCAGGGTGAAGCCATTCAGTGGTTCTGTCAAACTGTGGCAATAAAAATAACGGAAATTTCTGTATAAACTGTGGAACAAAGGGCTATAAGTACTTATAACATTTCATACCACGGGAGAGAATGCCTGTTGCACACCCTGTGGTATGATAGATATAGGTTATATTTCGACGAATAAGGGAGAAGACAATGGCACTAATGGAGTATAAGTGTCCCAACTGCGGAGGCGCAATTAGATTTGATACAACTGCTCAAAAGATGGTGTCCATACTGCAACACCGAATTTGATGATGGACACCCCACGTGGCTATGATGACATATTAAAGGGAGATACTGAGGGAACCATGAACTGGTCCGCTCCCTGAGGGAAAAATGGGATGAAGGAGAAAGAGACGGACTTTCGGTATATACCTGTAATTCCTGTGGAGGCGAGATAGTCGGAGATGAAACTCTTGGAGCGACTTCCCTGCCCTTATTGTGGTAACCCTGTAGTAATGTCAGGTGGGAGTGGGAAAAAGGGACTCCGTCCTGACCTGGTTATCCCGTTTTAAGCTTGATAAAAAGCAGGCCAAGGCGAAGTTTTCCCAGTACCTTGGCGGTAAGTTTCTTCTTCCAAAGGTATTCAAGTCTGAAAACCATATTGAAGAAATCAAGGGGCTTTATGTGCCATTTTGGCTCTATGACGCAGATACTGAGAGCAGGCTTAGATTCAAGGCTACTAAGGTAAGAAGCTGAGTGATAGAAGCTACTACTATACTGAGACAAGCTACTTCGCTGTAATAAGAGGCGGCAGTCTCGAGTTTAAGGCGGTTCCTGCTGATGCATCTGCCAAGATGGATGATGTGCTTATGCAGTCAATCGAGCCCTTCGACCTTAAAGATGCTGTAGACTTTTCAAACTGCTTATCTTGCAGGCTTCCTTGCAGATAAGTACGATGTTAGCTCTGATGCACAGCTCAGACAGTCAACTCATGCGTATAAGAAACTCCGTAGAAGAGGCATTTAGAAATACAGTTACAGGCTATAGCTCAGTTACTAAGGAATGGTCTACAGTAAACATAGACAACAAGCTGACAAAATACGCTCTTTACCCGGTATGGGTGCTGACCACGAGGTGGCAGGACAAGCCTTACATCTTTGCAATGAATGGGCAGACCGGTAAATTTGTCGGTGACCTCCCGGTAGACAAGGGTCTGAGAGCAAAGCTGTTTGCAGGCATAAGCATTGTAACAGCGATAATTCTCTTTCTTGTCCTATACTTTGTATTTTTAGAGGGGAGGGAATGGATAATGATGATAAATAAACTTAGCAAAAAAGCCTGCTTTATGGCAATAGCTCTTGTCTTTTTCCTTACACTTATAAGCAGTTTTAGCTTTCTATTCACCTCCGTATATGCAGAGGCTAAGGTTCCAAGGCTGGTTGACAATGCTGATGTTCTTACTGACAGTGAGGAGAAAAGCCTGCTTGCCAAATTAAAATGAAATCAGCGAAAGACAGCAGATAGATGTAATCATAGTCACAACATATAATGCAGAGTACAATACCATAACTCAATTTGCGGATGATTATAACGACTCTAATTTTGGAGATGATGGTGACGGCATCCTGCTTGCGATGGATTTTGGCAAAAGAGACTGGGCTATATCTACAAAAAGGTAAAGGCAATCAGGGCATTTACGGATGCCGGTCAGAAGTACATGAGCGGATAAATTTATCCCATATATTTTCTGATGGGGACACATATAAAGGCCTTGATACCTTTGCAGATCTTTGTGATAAATTTATCAAAACAGTACAAGACGGGGGTGCTTTATGATGTAGGTAATCTGCCAAAAGAAAGAAATATGGTCTTTTTAATAGGCGCTCTGTTATACCTGCATTTTTGCTTGCACTTGCAGTCTGCTACGGTATGACTTCTCAGCTAAAGACGGTTAGAAGGCAGTCTGCTGCTGACAGCTATGAATTAAGAAACAGCTTTTTATGTAAACACTGCCGAAGATTTCTTCCTCTACAAGAGGCTTTCAAGAACCAGAAGAGAATCTTCAAGTTCATCAGGAGGAGGCAGCAGCACACATAGGAGCAGCTCAGGGTGGTACATACGGGTGGTAGTAGTGGAAAGTTCTAGTCAATTAGATAATCTGAAGTATTCACACTATAGCCTCAGACCTCTTTTTCTGATAGTATATGCGGTTAAATAGTTCAAGGATAGTGGCTATGGGTGATATTATAAACTGTCTTGTATATAATTTGTAGAATATGATATAAGCGTGAAAAAGCGCAGCTGTAGCAATCCTGTATCAATGTGGATGTCAAATATTTTCGCCACCCACATCATAATATAGTAATAAAGTTACTTTGCTAAATCCTATAAAAATCTCTATGATATTTATAGGGAACTGTCAAAGTAAAAGGCCACAGAAGTTCGTCTGTGGCTTTTTGATTAATAAATATGATTTTTAGAGGGAAGATATGGGACATATAGTTTTTGGAATACTGGCACAGGTAGACGCAGGAAAAACCACACTTTCAGAAAGTCTTCTGCTTTCAGCGGGAGTGCTTAAAAAGGCCGGAAGAGTGGATAAAAAGGATGCATTCTAGACAATTACGAGCTTGAAAGAGAAGGGGAATTACCATTTTTCCAAGCAGGCTGAGTTTCAGGCCTTGGTAAGGACTTCACCCTCCTTGATACACCGGGCATGTTGATTTCTCGGTAGAAATGGAGAGAGTGCTCTCAGTCCTTGATGTGGCAGTGCTTGTAATAAGTGCATCTGCAGGTGTTCAGTCTCAGGTATCTGCCATTTGGAAGTTACTTAAGCACTACGATATCCCTACTTTTTATCTTTTGTAAATAAAATGGACCAGCCTGATACTTCAAAAGAGAAGATAGCTAATAGAGCTAAAGGAAAAGCTTGATTCCAATATAATAGACTATGCAGATACTAATGGTGATAAAGCAGGGTATGAGAAATTTTTGGAAGAGGTTTCTCTACTGATGAGACGAGTGCTTGAAAGCCTATATGGAGACAGGGAATATAGGATTTGCAGATATCCAAAAATCTTGTAAGAAACCGTAAAGTTTTTTCCCTGTATTTTTGGTTCAGCCCTTAAAAATGAGGGGGTTGATGAGTTCCTTAAAAGCTTTGCATCTCTAGTTATTCCGCCCGTATACGGTAATGAATTCGCTGCAAAGAGTCTTTAAGATAGCAAGGGATGATGCAGGCAACCGTCTCACCTATATGAAGCTTATGGGTGGAAGCCCTATCTGTCAGGGAGATGATAGGGAGATGAAAAAGTTACAGGGATAAGGGATATATTCAGGTGGGAAATACGAAAGCAGAGACAGGGTAGAAGCAGGAGAGGTCTGCGTAGTTACAGGACTTAAAAGTACTAAGGCAGGCGGCGGCCTTGGAAGTCTGTCAGGAAGTGAGATAGGGAAGCGTACTTAAGCAGGTAATGAGCTACAAGGTAGAGCTTCCTGAGGATGAGCTCTGCCCATGTTTTCCTGCCTCAAAAATCAGGGAAATATCAGAAGAGATACCTGAACTATCTGTAAAGTACTCAGAGGAGAAGAAGGAAATTACTATTTCTCTTATGGGAGAGGTGCAGACTGAGGTTCTTAAGCACTTAATAAAAGAAAGGTACAATGTGGATATAGGCTTTTGGAGAAGGACATACCCTTTACAAGGAGACTATAGCTGATACAGTAGTACGGAGTAGGCCATTTTGAGCCGCTAAGGCACTATGCTGAGGTGGAACTTAGACTTGAGCCTGCTGAAAGAGGAAGTGGGCTTAGCTTTGCTTCTGAGGGTAAGCGAAGATGAGCTTAGCCTTAACTACCAGAGACTGATTCTTAGCCATCTTGAAGAAAAAAAGAATACAGGGAGTGCTTACAGGTTCTCCCTATTACAGATATGAAGATTACCCTTGTGGCAGGAAGGGCACACCTAAAGCACACTGAGGGAGGAGACTTCGAGGCAGGCCACCCTACAGGGCAGTGAGGCAGGGACTGATGCAGGCTAAGCCAGTTCTTCTTGAACCTGTGTATGAGTTTAAGCTTGAAGTACCTGAAGAAACCATAGGCAGGGCGATGACAGACATAGGCAAGATGGAGCGTAAGTTTTACTTCTCCTGAAAATATATCAGGAAAGGCTGTACTTACTGGCAAGGTACCTGTATCAGAGGTAAAAACTACGCCCTAGAGCTAAGAGCCTATACAAAGGGAGGGAGTTCTTACGCTTACTCCGTCTGACTATGAAGTCTGCCACAATGCAGAAGAGATAATTGAAGCTACAGGGTATTATCCTGAAGCAGATATTGAAAATACAGCAGATTCGGTGTTCTGTTCACGATGGAGCAGGCTTTGTAGTGCCTTGGAATGAAGTTATTAACTACATGCATCTTCCTTATTTTGGAGATATAAAGGAGGAAGAGAGTGAAGAAGAGGCATTTTTACGGTATGCAAACAGACTCCCAAAGCCAGGTGGGAAGCGATGAGGAGAGGTCTTCCTTGGAACTGATGAGATAGACAGTATACTTAAGTCTGCTGTCTCTTCCAACAAAAAAGAAGGAAGAAGAGTCTGCCAGAAACCGCTGGAAGGGGAGAGCCAAGGCAGATGAATACCCTAAGGTTCATACTGAGTACAAAGAGGGTTAAAAAGCAGTATAGTGTAAGGATGATTACCTATTGGTGGATGGATACAATATCATATTTGCCTGGCAGGAGTTAAAAGAACTTGCAGAGATAAATATCGACAGTGCAAGGGATAAGCTCATAGAAAAGCTTGCCAATTACCAGGGCTATCAGGGGCTGTAAGCTCATGCTTGTATTTGATGCCTACAAGGCAAGAGGGGAAAGGAAAATATAATTAAGCAGGGAGATATGTGGATTGTATACACCAAAGAAGCTGAGACTGCTGACCGCTATATAGCAAAGGCGAGCTTAGAGCTTACAGGAAAAGGCATGGTGAGAGTGGCTACCTCTGATGCACTTATTCAGATGATAATATTTGGCAGCGGTGCAGTAGGGACTTCTGCCAGAGAGCTTGAAGCGGAAGTAAAGTATGTGGAAGGATTAATTTCCGAAAAATTGAACAAGCTTTAACCAAAAATAAGCAGAAAGGAGATTATATTATTTTAAAAGCTTTCTTGAATTAACAGGTTAAAAATAGTATAATAACGGAAGTTATATTTTGCGATGAAGTGAGGAATGAAATGTATTTTAAATATAGAAAGTTAATAATAACAACAAGCTGCTCAATTATGCTCTTTGGAATGGTTATATTTTTCTACAAAAATCCGATTGGAATGAGAGCTGCCAATGTGACTGAAAAGCAGTAACACTACATCTGTAGTAAAAATGAAAGTGATGTAAACAGTGGAAGCATTGTATCAAAACCAGTCAAAAACAGAGAATGTTGTATCAGAAACAGCCGTATCAGATGGGGCAGTAGAAACGAACGGTTCCGAGAATGCCAAGGGAATAAGTATTTTGATGAAAAATGCTTATCCCGAGGTAAACCAGCTTATGAGGACTATTATAAAGCCAGGCTTGAGATGGACAAGGACAGGATTGAAGAACTGGTAGACAATATTAGTTATGCAGGGTATAGAAGAATTACCGAAAAATTATGAAAAAACTTTGAAAGCATTAAGGTTGTAGACTGTTATACTATAGATGGACCGGAAGATAAGGCTATGATGGCATATGTAAAAACCGAAACTAAGTTTAAGGGTATAGATACACCAGCCTCCGGTTTAGATGGCTTTTTATATAAAAGCCTGATGAAAATGGGGATTTAAAGATAATATTGTCACCTGTGTCAAAATGAAATTCAGAAAATCATAGATGAAGATACAAAAAGAGAAGATGTAGTTGCACTTCTTTCAGATGTTAATACTAAGCTTGCATATGAAATTAAAAAGCGATGAGAAACTTGCATCATTTTTAGCAAATTAAAGAATAGACAGGCTGGAAGTGATGAGGACATAAATACATCTGAATCTAAAATAAAAAGGCAGATAATGCCAAGTCATCAAAAAGGCTAAAAATAAAAACTAATAAAAGTAATTAGCTAAAGAATAAGTATAGGTAATTATGAAAAACAATGAGAATAAATAAATATTTAAGTGAAGCTGGTGTCTGCTCCAGAAGAGAGGCAGACAGGTTAATAGAAGAGGGCAGGGTGACTATAAATGGAATCCTTGCCCTTTTAGGTTCAATTTTAAGTGATGGAGATGAGGTTCGAGTGGATGGCAGCCTTATCAAAGGGAATACAAAAAGTACTCATAGCTTTAATAAGCCAAAAGGTATAGTCTGTACCACAGCTGACCCTAGGTCAAAAGATAAGAATATAGTTGAATATATCAACTATCCTGAGCGGATTTTCCCTGTGGGCAGGCTTGATAAGGATTCAGAAGGATTGATTCTTCTTAGCAATGACGGAGATCTTTCTAACAAGATAATGAAGGCGAGAAATTACCACGAAAAAGGAATACGAAGTAGAGGTAGATAAAGCCGTTTGATGATGAATTTCTTAAAAACATGTCTGGAAGGAGTACCTATTCTTGATACTGTAACCAGAAAAATGTAAGCTTAGGCGCACAGGGAAGACATCCTTTAATATCATTCTCACACAGGGTCTTAACAGGCAGATAAGAAGGATGTGCGAGTATTTTGGCTACAGAGTGATGAAACTAAAAAGAATAAGGATAATGAATATAAAGCTTGGTAATCTAAAGTCCGGTACATACAGAAATGTTACTGAAGAAGAGTATAATGAGCTTATAAAAGGGATTGAGGTGAATATGGATATAAATGCTAAAAAGCAGAGGATGAAAGAGCTGATAGAAGTACTTGATAAGGCAGCAAAGGCTTATTATGCTGAAAGTGCTGAGATTATGAGCAATGCAGAATATGATAAACTCTATGACGAACTTGAAGCCCTTGAAAAGGAAACAGGCATAGTGCTTGCAGGAAGCCTTACAAAGAAAGTTGGTTATGAGGTACTTAGTTCACTGCCTAAGAAAGCTCATAAAGGAGCCTAGGCTGTCCCTTGCCAAGACCAAGGAAGTGTCTGAACTGGAATCTTTTTAGGTGATAAAGAGGGAATACTTATGTGGAAGTTAGACGGGCTTACCATAGTTCTAACCTATGAAAATGGCGAACTTGTCGAGGCTCTGACAAGAGGTAACGGAGAAATAGGAGAGGTTGTTACCGAAAATGCGAGGTTTTTTGAAAATATCCCTCTTGTAATCCCATATAAAGGGAGCCTAATGGTGCGTGAGAGGCTATAATTAAGTATTCGATTTTAACAGGATTAATGAAGAAATTACCGATGTGGCTGAAAAATACAAGAATCCAAGAAACCTCTGCAGTGGCTCGAGTTAGGCAGTTATCTACAGAGGTTACTGCAAGTAGAAATATAAATTTCATTGTATACGAAGACTTAGAGGGCGGAGAGAAATTTAAGACAAGGGTGGAAGAGCTTAATTACCTTGAAAGTCTTGGTTTTACTGTAGTTGACCATCCTCTTGTAACTAGAGACAGCCTCGAAGCAGAGGTAAGGACTTATGAAAAGAGAATAAAAAGCTATGATATCCCATCTGACGGCCTGGTTCTTCAGTTTAACGACATAGCATACGGCAATAGCCTTGGAAAAACTACAAAGTTTCTAGACATTCCATCGCATTTAAGTGGAAGGATGAGACTGCTGAAACCATTCTTCGTGAGATAGAATGGTCTGCTTCAAGGACAGGTCTCATCAATCCTATAGCCATCTTTGACCCTGTTGAGCTTGAAGGAACTACAGTTACGAGGGCCAGCGTACACAATGTAAGCATAATGAGAGGGCTAAAGCTTGGCGTGGGAGATAAGATTAAGGTATATAAAGCCAATATGATAATTCCACAGATATTAGAAAACCTAACTGGTAGTGATGTGGAAGAGGTACCTGAGTTCTGCCCTGTATGTGGAGGAAGGACTGAGCTTAAGGATGAGGAAGGAGTACAGACGCTTTACTGCACCAATCCTGACTGTATGGCGAAGAAGATAAAAGCTCCTTACACATTTTTGTAAGCAGGGATGCTATGAATATAGCAGGACTTTCCTGAGATGACCTTGGAGAAGTTTGTAGGAGAAAATATGATACATAGAGCTAAGTGATGTATTTAAGCTTAGTGGTCATAGAGAAAAAGATAGTGGCTTTGGAGAGTTTGGAGAAAAATCATATAATAACCTTGTTAAAAACATCGATAAAGCAAGAGAAACTACTGCGGTTAGAGTGCTTTACAGCCTGGAATAGCCAATATAGGACTTGCCACAGCTAAGCTGGTATGTAGATTCTTTGATAATGATATAGAGAGGATAACAAAGGCAAAGCCTGATGAACTTACTCAGATAGACGGAGTTGGTGAGGTCATGGCAGGAGTATTTGCAGATTATTTTAATAAGGATGAGAACCTTAGGACTTTTGGAACATCTTCTCCTAGAGGTGCATATTGAAAATGCTGAGGCAAATGCGAGATGATGGGGAAACAGTGAAGACAGTAATGCGATTTCGGGACTTACCTTTGTAGTTACAGGTGATGTGGAGAAGTTCAAGAACCGTAGAGAGCTGTCTGACTTTTATTGAGGAGTAAGGGCGGAAAGGTAACAGGCTCAGTTACCGAGTAAGACTGATTATCTTATAAATAATGACCTTACCTCTAACTCAGGTAAGAACAAAAAGGCAAAGGAACTTGGAATCAAGATTATAAGCGAGAACGAGTTTTTGGAGTTTGTAGGAGGTAGTAATGCCGATTAAGGTAAAAATAATTTTTCCGGCAAAGAAGATACTGGAAGATGAAAAATATATTTATAATGGATGAAAAACAGGGCTATGTCTCAGGATATCCGCCCGCTCAAAATCCTTATACTAAATCTGATGCCTCTTAAGGAGGATACGGAAGTGCAGCTGATGAGGGCTCTTTCAAATACTCCCTCTTCAGGTAAATGTTACATTTTTAACAACTGAAAGCTATGTAGGGAAGAACACCCCAACAAGCCACTTGGATGAATTCTATGTGACTTTTTCAGAGGTTGAGAATAAAAATATGACGGACTCATCATTACAGGGCACCCGTTGAAACACTAGCTTACGAAGATGTGGCTTACTGGAAGGAGCTTTGTGAGATTATGGACTGGGCAAAGACTCATGTGACTTCAACTCTCCATATTTGCTGGGCAGCTATGGCAGGAATGTATCATTATTATGGAGCTGATAAGTACCAGTTTGAGGACAAACTCTTTGGCATATATCCACATAAGGTTTATAACAGAAAAGAGCCTCTAATAAGAGGGTTTGACGATTATTTTTACGCTCCACACTCAAGGCATACAGGGGTTAAGAGAGAGGACATAGTAAAGAATGATGACCTTGTGATACTTGCAGAGTCAGAAGAAGCAGGGGTATTTCTCTTTATGACAAAGGACGGAAAACGCATTTTTGTAATGGGAGACATCCCGAGTATGACAGAATGACACTTGATGCGGAATACAAGAGGATAAGTCTAAGGGCTTCCTATCGAGCTTCCTAAGAATTATTATCCTGAAGATAATCCTGCAAAGAGGCCTGTTCTGTCATGGAGGCACACACAACACGCTTTATACTAATTGGGTGAACTATTATATCTACCAGAACACGCCTTATGATTTGACGAAATAAAAACTTAGCTGGTTTTTAAATTGCGGTAGAGGTAGAGCATTATTAGAGAAATGAGCTGCTATCAGCAATAATAAAAGAAGAGAAAAAAACATAATGGAAAAATAATATAATTATTAACAGATTTGATAGCTTTGACGAAATGAAATGGAGATTAGGAGAAAAAAACTATTGTATTTTGTGAAGATGAACAAGATAGATATGCGATAATTAATATAAAAATTCTTTTGAATTTGGAATGGCATATAACCTTTATGGCATAGAATTAATGTTTGGTTGATGATAAAAATGATGTGTGCTATATCACTGCCGGGCAGAATTTGGTATCAATTGATATCAAAAATAAAGAGATATTATTTAATCAAAAGCTGTTCACGGTAATTTTAGATTTATTCACCATTGAGAATACTATTTATATTTTATGCGATTTAGAATTAATCTGTTATAGTGATAAAAAGAAAAAGTGGAGAACTGCATTTAGAGAGATGGTTACAGATTATGAACTTTTGGAAAAATAGCAGATTATGGATAGATTGTGAGGGCAGAAAATTACTATAAATTTAAAAGATGGGACTATAGAGTAGTATGGATTTATTATGAGCGAGGATGGTATGGAAAACTGGAAAAGAATATAAAAAAGGTGTTATCCCCAAGGGAAAAATATATTGCAAAGGTTGTATGTGGTGATTCACATTTACTGACTGTAGAACTAAAAAGTGATAAAACTAGGATAATTCTTGGTTTTGGGAGGTGTGAGGCTATTAGAATATTTGAAAGAAAGTTTGTCGATTTAGACTTGTATGAGAATATCGAAGATTTGAAAAAGGATAATTTTTCTAATGTAATATATGAGGTTGAAGGTGGAAAATATTTGAAGGAAGCTATTTTTGTATTCTGCAGGTTTTTGGATGAGCCATATGCAAAACAATATACTATAATTACAGAAGAATTGTATATTGATGCTATTCCTGTCTGGGATTTGAAATTTATAAAAATGAATTAGTTTAAGGGAGGTTAGCTAAATTATGGAAAAACTGGAAGATATATGGTGAAGGAATAGTACCAAAAAGGCATATATTCGGGAAATCTTTTTATAAAGAAGGAGTAAAGCCTATAATAGAGTTAAAATCTTGGAATAATGGCAAAATCATGTTTTATGTTAAATTTGAATTTAATCAGGTTTATTCTGTTAGGGGTATTTGAAGAGGGAGCTGCATTAAATGAAATTTTTTGAAGATATAATGAAGTTTCCGCCTGACCGCCGTATAAATGTAATATATGAAGTAGAAGATGGTGATTATGCGAGGGATGTAAGAAAAATAGTTGGGAAGAAGCTAACAGGAGCAAGGATTTATCAGTATGTCATATTGACAGAAAACTATTTTTGAAGTTGTATCTGATTCAGAACCTATGATTACGCTGATTGAAAAGAAAGCTGAGAAGGAGATTTGGATTGAATATCAAGAGGATTATGAGCAGAAAAAGGTTGATTTAATATTTAAACACCTTGAAGAGCCGGTTTATATGTCAAAAAGCGGCTCTTTTTATGAGGCAGATGTAGAACTAACAGATGGAGTGTACTATTATAAGTACTTAGGTGAGGATGGTCTGGAGTTTATAGACAAGAAAAACAAAGACATCTTCATAGATGAAAGCGGTTGCTGGTCTGTGCTCACTGTAGATGAAGACGGAGTAGTAGAGAAAGAGATAGAAAGCTCTGCTACGCTTATCGAATACGGGATTTTCCCATAAGATGATGGAAGTAGTGCCGGATAAGGCTGAATCAAAGGTATTTGATGTAAGTAAAGACAAGGAAGCAGTATGCCTGCTTAGTTTTAATAAAAATAAAAGGTCTTTCATATTTGTGACTGTGATGGTATAATCCCAGTGGAGAGCTTTTCAAGTTTGCGGAAAATGACTTTGGAAGCTATGAGGAAGCAGATGATGACAAAGTTATGGTCAGATTTTGAGCTGAATTTGGCGGGAATAGATGAGGCAGACTTTGGGAACTGGACAGTGAGGGCTTTCTTAGACGGAGAAATGATAAAAGAGGATAACATTGTCATTTCTAAAAATGACACAGGGAAAATTGATGAACTGTGCTAAATAAACAGAATATATGAAAAAGCCGGTGACAAGAAAATTCAGGTGATGGGTACAGTTTTAGTAAACCCAAAGTACATATGCATCTTTCTTGCTTTGCCGGCTTTTCGTTTGAAAAGACTAGCAGATTATTCCTTTATAGTTTCAGCCTCTATCCTCTTCATTAGCTATGTGTTGTAGCCGTCATTACCATACTCGAGTGAGCGGTTAACACGGCTTATTGTGGCAGTTGAAGCCCTGTTGATTCTGAAATATCAATATGGGTCTTGACTTCTGTCAACATTTTGAGCGACCATGAGTCTCTGTGAAATGGTAAAAAGCTCGTTTATGGTGCAGACATCTTCAAAAACTATAACATTCTTCCCTGCTTTTTGTAGAGTGAGGACTGCATCAAAGAAATAGTCCATCGCAGGTGTTTTTAACTTATCTTTCATTGTTATATCCCCAATTGATTATATTTATTCTAAAATCACCTGCCAAATCATCTGAGTTTATATAAACAAGATTAGGATATAGAAAAGATAATAAAATCAGATATTTGCAGTTGATTTATAAGATATGCCTATTTTAGCACTTTACAAGGACAAAGTAAAGCAAAGAATTAATAAATTTAGGATAATATTATTGAATTTAATAATTATGGCTATAATGGAAACATGCAAAAACCTTGAAAAACTAGGGAGAACTATAATGGAAAAAGTTAAAAACTAAGTATTATAGAAAATGGGATATGAGTGGTGAATATACCTTTGTCCATAGCTGTGGAATTTTAAGTGATGGAAGGGCATTGGTGCTTACATCTGAGGCTGAAAACTATCGTAAATACTGCGTTCTTGAGCTTTCATCACAGGGTATTAGAAAGGTTGCTGCCCTTGATTACACGGGCAGCAGGAGAAATTATCCTGTGTTTTTTTAAGTACGAGAAGGATTTGGCATAATAAAGCCTGAGAATGAGATAGAGTACTACACTGGAGATTTTTCATCACAAGCAATAATACCAATCAAAAATAACTCCCTATTTTTCAGAGAAGGTTGTGCCTGAAAAGGCTGAGCAGAGGTATTTTCAGGTAGTAACTGACAGTTCTCTCATACCGGTTTGCTTTGAGAATAAGGTATATTATGATTTATCAAGGTGTTTTTGCTTTATTGAGATTGATTTTAAAGGCAAAGTCAGCCAAGTGGAAGAGTTTTTGGGATTGACAAGAAGGGATTTGTAAAACCATGACGACAGTAATGAAGAAATGCCTAAAATTGACAGCTTGAAAATACTTAACAATGAAATCTATGCTTTTTACTTCAGGGAGAAAGTACAACATCTGTGAATAAATGGGGCGTAGACTATTATGCACTGGCGAAGTTTCAGACAATGGTAAGGTAATCGAAAAGTACATTGAATCGGACAACTTGAAAAGGTCAGAGAAAAAAAGGCGGTGTAAACGGCATATTTACTGACTCTGAATATGTGATATTGACACCATTATTTAAGAGTGATGATTGGAAGGGTAAACAAAGAGTATTTTCCCTAAGTAATGGAGAATACTTTGACATAGGTTTTTCAAAAGGAATGTCAAAGCATAAACTGCATAATATTAATGGCAGTTTTTGTCTGACTTCTCTGTATGATAGAGGGTTACAGGAGATTGCACTATGCAACATAGAAGAAATTGATTAAACAAAATAGAGATTTAGCTGTTCGATAGAATGTAGTATTAAATACTATTGATATAATAAATGTATAGAATAAGAGGAGATAAATTTTGAAAAGGTGAGACTGGCGAAGGAATAATTAGCTATGTGGATTTTCCGGATAAGGGGATAATAGCTTACAGACGATGAAAGAAGGTTGTACTTAAAGGTGGAATAGAAGGTCAGAAGGTTAGATACAGGGTTGGTAAAAGAAGAAATGACAGTACGAGGTCCGTATAGAAGAAGTTTTAGAAAAAGCACCGACAGAGACCAGGGAGCCTGCCTGCAAAATTATGGGCTTTGCGGAGGCTGTTCATACCATACTCTGCCTTATGAGGAGCAGCTTAAACTAAAGAGTTCACAGGTAAAAAAGATGCTTGACAGGGTGATAAGCAGTAAATATGAGTATGAAGAAATACTTGGCAGTCCTACAGAGTGAAACCAGAAATAAGATGGAGTATGCCTTTGGGGACAGCTATAAGGGAGGGCCAATGTCATGGTCTTCACTAAGCGTGGGCATTTTTCACGATATTTTTATTCACAGATGACTGCAAGATAGTGAATGATGATTTTAACAGAATATTAAGATGTGTATTCGAGCATTTTAACGAAGCAAAAATCTCATTTTACAATAAAAGCAATGCACAGGGGGATATCTAAGGCATTTACTCGTGAGAAGGGCTTCAAAGACAGGAGAGATTCTGGTTGCCCTTGAGACCTCTTCTGACTTTATAACAAAGGCAGAAAAAGACAGCTATGGAAATGGACAGCCTGAAAGAATTTTTTTAGATTCTCCTAATGCAGTGTATGAAAAGGGAGAACAGAGCGAAGAAGAGAAGGATATCCTGGGAAAGATGGTGGAGAAAGCTTAAAAATCAGCTTTAGAAGGAAAAATAACTGGAATCATCCACCTTGTAAATGATGAAGTTTCAGATGATGTGAAGGCAGAGACAGGAAATTCTCTTCGGCAGGGACTACATAACTGAGGAGCTTTTTAGGACTGGAGTTTGAGATAACTACATTTTCATTTTTCCAGACAAATTCTCTTGGTGCAGAGGTCCTTTACAGCAGAGGTAAGGGGTATGTGGAAATAATGAGGGGAAATGTTGTATATGACCTCTACAGCGGAACCGGTACCATAGGACAGATAATTTCTCCTGTAGCAAAGAAGGTTATAGGTATAGAAATAGTGGAAGAGGCTGTAACCTCTCAGCCAAATGAAAACGCCAAGTTAAACAGGCTTACTAATACGGAGTTTTTGGCAGGTGATGTGTTTAAGGTACTGGATGAGGTGAAGGAAAAACCTGATTTCATCATCCTTGACCCACCAAGAGATGGAGTTTCTCCCTAAGGCTCTTAAGAGGGTATTATCTTATGGAGTAAAGGATATAGTTTTACATAGCCTGCAAGCCAACCAACCTTGTAAAGGGACATCCCTGAGTTTGAGGAAGCAGAGTACAGGGTGAAGAAGGTCTGTCTATGCGATATGTTCCCAGAGACTCTGCATGCAGAGACGGTAGCATTGATGTCAAGGGTTGAAAAATAAAGAGTGTGAAAAACCTCTTGATTTTCAGAGTGTTTGTGAATTTGGAATTCTATTTTATGATGCCAATAATCCTGTCAAACGCCCTAAAATCAAGGAGCTTGGAAACATATCCATGCGGATAGTTGAAGTGGACAGAATAAATATGGGGTAGGTTGAGTTGATAAGATTACTATTCCAAGGTTGAGTTGATATGATGATTAAATAGAGCTAATCACCATTGATAAATTCTAATAATATGTTGATTAGACAAGTGCAGGTGGGTGAGAAAACATGTCAAAGAATGATTCAAAGCGTTTATTATATTCCCCGAAGCCAAAAGGGAAAAAGCGTGTCAGGATTTATTGTCGTGTAAAGTACAAATAGCATGGATCAGCTTCAAAGCCTAACTGCTCAAATATCGCATTTGACAGATTGATTGCCTCAATGCTGCAATGGGTTTTTAGCTGGCGTTTATATAGACATTGCCACAAAGTAAAACAGGTTCATCCAGAAAAGAGTTCAATCAGATACTTGACAATTGCCATTTCGAAAGCTGGATATAGTTATAACGAAAATATTAGTAGATTCACAGAGATACGGTTGAAATATTGAATGTTAGATCAATTAAACGGCGGCGTTCGTGCTAATATTTGAGCAGGAAGAATTGGATACTGAAAAATACAGACAGTGACATGATGATAGCAATTGTTGAAGCACTTGCACAAAGGTGAAAACAGGTCAAGTGAAAATATAAAATGGAATTAAGCGGCGTGTGCAGCAGAGGACTTCGAAACTCTATGATGAAAAGTGTTATGGTTACAAAACATAGTGCTGAGTGGGAAAGCTGGTTATTGATGAAGAACAGGCTGAAAATGTTAGGCTGATATTTGGTTGTCTCTCAGCAGTCCAAAAGTATTTTCAGAGCATTATCAGGGAACTCGAAAAAGAAAGATTCTCTCTCAACCGGAAAGAGAAATGGTGTAAGAGAACGATTGATGTTATGCAGAGGCGTAAATGAAGTACTGCTGGTGATATTAAGCTTTGATCAGGAAAAAGCGATGTTCAGTATGTAGCATCGAAAAACTAACCCTGCGATAATTTCAAAAGGAAACTTTTTGAGGCAGATACAGATTGAGAAAAGGTCGGAGGAGTAATATTGTGAAAAGAGGAAAATGGTAGTAAGAGGAAAAACGAAAGTATAGTTCTAAAAGAGTAATATATAGATTATTTGGTACGGTTAAGGAGAGTTTGTATATGGCAAAACAAAAAGCTGGAATAATTATTATGAATCATTGATGAATTAGGAGAAGGCGGAAATGCAAAAAGTCTATCGTGTAAAATGTAAAGAAGATAATGAAGAATATGCTTTCGAAATTTGGTTGTTGGGGAAAAGAGAAACACAGTCGTTTTGTTAATGAAATAAACACCATAAAGATAATTATCAAAATAATAGAAATTATTCCTATCTATGATCTTCTGTTGAAGAATATTGGTATACAATGCCTATTACCAATATCTTACAGTAGATTATATACTGTGAAAATAAATTAGATATTGAAGAAATTGTGAGGAATAATTTCTTTAAGTGAAACTTAGAAAAGCTCATAAGAAAAAGATATTTGTCATCGTGATATAAAAAGCCTCTAATATTTATTATTACAATAACAGATTTGCATTTGGCGATTTTGGATTAGTTGATTTTTCCAAATAGATAGCAGATGACTTTTACTAAATCTGATAAAAGGGCTTGGAGCAATTTTTACTATTGCACCAGAAATGAAGCGAAATCCTAAAAAGCAGATAGTAAAAAGCAGATGTTTTCTTCGTTAGCAAAAACAATGTGGATGTTTTTAACTAATAATGAAAAAGGTTTGATGGGGTATATAATTATTTAGATCCCTAGCCATAGTTTACGCTATTTGGAGCGATATAAAAACACTTATCTTGTAGAAATAGATGAACTTCTCAAAGATTCTACTGATAATAATCAGATGTTCGTCCAACAATTGAGGAATTTAAGGAAAGATTAATTAATTGGATTGATGTATATTCTGACATAGATAAATCTCAAGCCAGTGACTGGAATTTCCTAAACAAACAGTTATTTGACTCAATCCTCCAGAATCATCATCATGGAGGAATATTAATAAAATTGTGGAGATTCTAAATATTATTGGTAAAACACCTGCATATAATCTTATGCTTTTTCATGATAAAAAGGTGGATTGGACTTTTTCTTTTGCAGAAATAGCAGATGAAGAGAACTGCTATAAAATTGTATGATACATTAGGTTTTGTTATATAGTGAAGACCAAAAAATATTATATTTTGAAGGGTTCAATGAAAATTACAGGTGAATTTATTTTCTGTTGGAATTTGACAAATTATCTCTATTCTCAGCGCAGAAGACGATTGTGATAATGAACATTTAGTTGAGGATTATCCCTGCCCATTATGTTTCGGCTCAGTATGCACAATACGGTGTTTATGATTATGAAACAGAAATTCCTCTGCCCAAAGTTTTCAAACAGTATACCAGTTATATTAGGGGAAAAATTCTTAATTGTATTGAAAAATGGACCGTACAATGGAATAAATGGAACATATGATGGAAGACATAGGTGATTGCAGTGCTAGTGAATTTAGAAATTATATCGAATGTCTGTTAAATCTTTATTCAAAAATTATATCAATTAGTATAAAGAGTAATGATAAGTTTGAAGGGTTTACCGGATGAAGAAATCGAAGATAGAATATTAAATTTGGGAGAATTTAATAAAAATCCGTTTTAAAAAGATTTGTTTATGGAATACGATGTATCTAATAGAAAGAAAAAAATTCAGAGCGTAAAAAGCAAAGAATATATAAACAAAATTTTTATGAATTGGGACCTTTGCGATATGCTCCAAATTTGTCCATTGACGAATTCTGCGACTATAAAATTTGTCTTTGAATTTTTACCTTCAGGAAATGAAATTTCTTTAGGACTATTTGAAGAAATGAATTATTATATTTGTACAGATGGACACATTAAAAATGAATCCATATTCAGATGAGAAATGTTTTTGTCTTTTATGATGAAAAGCAGCTATTGATTTAGAATATAATCTTGAAAAAAAGAGTTTCGAAAATTCTTAAACAAAATGGTTTTGGCAGAGCTAGAATACGAAACATATTTTTCGGTGAGAGCAATTAGATGCGGAAAAACCCATACATTTGTTTACTAAGCAGGAAATTGAGGCGGCTATGAGATATGCAGATGATAGGTTAGATAATCAACTTGTAATTGATGAAAATGGATATGCAAAAAGTAATAGAAAGAGATGAAGGGTTCTTATTTATATCCAGTGAGACATGAATTATGGGCTTCCAGGTAATATGTATGTAGGTAAATATTCAAGCTTATCTACATTAGAAGATGATTATATTTCATCATTGCAGGGATGGCTATTATATTTAAAAAGCAGGAAGACCTCAGTATATGGATTATGTACATGATGTAATCGTAATGAAATAGATTTAATACAAGAAATTATGACCTATTATTAAATTTTAATATTTAGCTGATATAACATCATAATAGCTAATTAAAAAGAAAGGATGATAAGACAAAATAGTTACAAAAGCCTTAAACATCAAGTAATATAATAGTTGTGGATATGTTTGAAATAGCCTAACTATTACATGTTGAGTGCGTGTATTGATGTCAAAGTACAAAAAGTGAAAGGGTCAGAAAAACTTAAAATCAAAGAAATCTAGGAATTGAAGCATATGATTTTGATTTTAGGATTCTTCTTGTTAATGATTTATGAGAAGTCATCCAGCGAAAAATTGTAGTATGCTTGAGTTACAAAATGTAAAAAGGATGTATACCTTCTGCCACAAAGATTGGCTCATATTGGGCTACTTTTTCAGACACAGAGAAACCAATTGATAGAAAAATTAAAAGTGGTAAATATATGAAGAAACCTTAGTAGCTACATAATCATTAACTTGTAACAAAGTTTGTTAGAGAGTTTATGGAATTATATAATGGGATTTATTTTTCAAGCAAAGAGAAATTAGAAATTGTAGTGGTGGTTTATGGAAAATAAAAATTCAACTTTGAAAAGTTATATTAGGAGATATTTTGGTGATTTCTTGCTTAGCAGTATCACAGGGGCTAGCATTAGGAGTAGGTACATCTATTGCAAAATTGGTATCCCTTGTATGGATTGCAAAATATTATATCAGCACTTATGTATATATCGGTTTTGCCTTTTTAGGGATGAAGATACTTACAAAAAGACTATGTAAAGAAGTTTATCCATCTACAGAATAACACCAGTCAGATTGCATTTTAAATATTTCATACTTGCATTTACTATGACTGGCTTTGTTATGGCCTGCTTAATACTATCGGGAGTGGTTTTTACAGCAGGAAATGAAGGCCATAAATTGGCAATCATAACATCTTCCTTGTTGTTTTACGGACTGGCTACGGGCATTGTTGAGGAAAGTGTCTTTAGAGGGTAATTCTAAGCATATTTGAGGAAAGATGGAACCGCTCGATAGCAATATTTCTACCATCAATAGTATTTTGAATTTTGCATATAGTAGGCAGTGATTTGGATCTAATTAGTATAGTTCAGTTGATACTTGCTGGTACATTGGTTGGTATATTATTCTCTACTGCAATTGAGGAGCAATAGTATTTGGAATAGTGCAATTATCCATAGGTATCTGGAATATGGTTTTTGTTGGCAATATTATTCATTTCGGAACAAAAAGTGAGGGTTACTCTATATATAATTTCGTATTGTCTTCAGGAAATAGATGGATTACAGGTGGCGATTTTGGCAGTAAAAGCATCTGTTTTTGCAATTATCGCTTACACCATTTTTGCACTTTTTGGTTTTAAATGGATTGTAGAGAAAACATCAATGATACAAATCCCAGCTTGCCGAGGTAATACCTTTAACGATAACCTTATGATATCGTTAAAAGGTTTATAGATATGTTTCCATATACAGACAAGACTACATGGAATACTTAGTGTTCACTCGTTCCCATGTGGAGACAATCGTGTTGCTTTCAAAACTAGATTCAAAGAAATATATTGAGTGTTGAACTTACGATAGATGATATGGACTTAACAAAGTGCTGAAAGTAAGGCAACCTAGATTCAAAACTATGTTTTGGAAAAGTTTAGGGGTTAGAAGTATCCACACTCTATATTACACAAGTGAAGAGAAAAATATGGTTTAGAAGTTGGGGAACATTATAATATTTCAAAAGAACGAGAATCAGAAAGTTCTACAGTGCCCAATTGAAAAAGAAAAAGCTATTTTTGGATGCGTTGAAGTATTTTCGTATGATTAAATAAATTTTTGGCGACAAATTTCCATACTAGAAATCAAACTGAGGTTAGAAAATGAATAGAAAAAGCAATTGCTGAAAATGTAAAACGCGTGATTATGGGCAGAATCTATGGGAAGATGTATGAATCAGATTGTCGAGCAGAATTCATTTATAAAGAATAGTGATATCATGGAAAAAGCACATATCAGTGCATATTATGAAACGAAGATAATTCATGAAAACTTGATAGTCTTATGCCTAATTGTCATAGAAATTTGATAAAAACTGGTTTTTATAGATGAAAACATTGTTAAGCAAATGGAAAGAGATTAGAAGAAATGAATTAGAAAATCTGTGAGAACTTGAGCTCTTTTGATCAACAAAGAAAAAGTTGTTCCTTTTTGAGTGAGAACTATAGCATATATAAAAGTTACTACCTGGTGGTAATAAGTCTTTAGTGGGATAAATTTGAGCCTCAAATATTATCAAATAATGAAAAGCTAAAATTATTATTTGAAAATAATCGTACTTTATTTCAGCAGCATTCGTATAAGGAATATTCAAATTTAGAATTGATTCAAAAGTTTATAACTCATGTTGATGAATTTGAGAAATTACCAGAGATGATGGAGAAAAGTTGAGAGAGGTGCTTTTTCCCTACGAAATTAACTCTATTTTTGGAATCATGCTCAGTAACCGATATATTCTTCCATCCAGAGTCGATGGAAGAAGAACTATAAAAGTATTGAGAAAAGAAAAGTTGATAGACGAAGTTATGCTAGGGATAGATAGACCATATACATTACTGAAAAAGAGAAAATATTTATGGATGATACTCCTAGAGTAAGGCAGCTATATTATGATGGCAGTTGTTTTTAGAAAAACAGATTGTTGAGATTAGAAAGTTGGAATTACTGCTTCGAATATTTGAGATCTCGAAATATAAATTTTACATATGTTAACCAAGATTCATTAAGAGAAATTAAAGTGAATGACATTAACATAGTTTTTGTTTATGAATATTGCTTAAGTAAGACATTTTTATCTAGCATGATCGCCAAAAACCTAATTATGTAATTGTAAATTTACATAATTGGAATAGAGTCTCTGTATATCAAGAGAAGCATTAAACTAGCTGATAATTTTGAAGTTAAATTACTACAATGGATGAGTTTATAGATATATCAATGAAATTAAATAAAATAGAAGCAATTAATTTAATTATATATAGATTTGTTTTGCTGACAAAGTCTTATATTTTTGGTTCCATATTGAACCAGATAAATATTCAGAAGATATTGATGTTTTGTTATTATATCAACCTTCTCTTATGATATTCAAAAAAGTGTAAATGAAAATTATAGAATTCATAGAGCAAAAAAGCGTTTTTTATCCTGCAGATATAACTGCTCTAAGTTTTGAAGAGAAAAGAGATGGGATTTATAGATAAGTTAGATAAGAAATATATCTGTATAAAGTGATTATAAAATGGGTAATAGTATTCGACAAAGAAAAAGGTGATAAAGGTAGCGTTGAGAATATTTTCATATGATTAAAAATTGTATCAAGTAAAAATGATTTGAAATTTCTTGTTCAGAGTTATTGATTGGAGGTTGATGAAATGTTTCACCCATATAGAAAAGATAGTTTCGTATTTCGTGCAGCTATGTTTAAGTCGTATAAAAAGGAAAAGTGCGTGTATTGTGGGAGAACAATTCAGCAACGTGATATGCATATAGATCATATTATTCCTTCTAATCAGCGAGGAAAAATTGATGATGAAGTAAGGGGAATATCTTATCGAGTTAAATGAAAAAGGTTTTATTGTAGATTCAATTGAAAAATTATTTGCCTTCTTGTCCAGCATGCACAATATCGGAAAAACAAATCAATTTTTTTACTGCTGCTAATTTCTACGTTTTTATCATTAGAAAAGCGCGTGGACATATAGAAGAAATATTAAGAATAATTGATGGTATACACAGAAACGTTTTATGAACCAGTTAATACAGAAATTTGGAAAGAGTTAGATTTTTCTTATCAACGAGATTTGTCACGATCAAAATTATGGGATATCGATTAACTCCAGCAGATGTTGAAGCTTGTCCTCGTTTTCCACAAGTTGAGAAAATAAAAACAACAATTATCAATTGTGGACTACACGGTGTTGGAAGGTGAAGCTGGCTGTGGAAAATCTATATGTATTTATCAAGTGACTTATGATTTTTACAAAAATAATTGGAAAGTTTATGAATGTAAGGCAATAGAAGATATTGATGTAACTGGTATTAGAGATAATGGCGAATTATCTTTGTACTTAATTGATGACGCACAGCAATTGTCGGAAAAAGGTAGTCGATGAATTAAAGAGACGAGCAGGATTAAATGTAAAAAGTCTTGTTAGCAAAAGACAATTTCATCAGTTGTTAAGCAGGATACAATATTATTAACTAATAAAGAAGCGAGTTGCGCTTATATACACTGATTTTTAAAGAAAAAGAAAATAAGTTCAATTGTACACAAGTATGATAAGAGTGTTGGAATTAACTTTTTGGATCATGCCGATTGAACGAGCGTTTGAAACTCTGCAAATGATGCAATAACTCCTAGCAGTTTAACTATATATTGCGAGGGTGGCTGGAAAAACATGAAAGAGCGTTATCAAACATTTTGCTCATACAATAACCGTAATCTATTGGCAGCAACGATTGCAGTTTTTCAAATATTAAGATTAGATCACAGTAGTTGACTTTGAGTTGGGTATGTAACGAATTAAAAAGTTTGATGCTTCGTTAATTTGGAGTAAAGAAGATCTGTATTACTTTGGTAAATAAAATGATTTTTGCTTTCTGAGATGATGATGTCAGGATTGTTCATATGGAAAGCGCAAAAAGTGATTATTGCATTATTTTTCAAAGATAGTAAAGAAAATAAAAAGAAATTTTACTACGTTTTATTGAAGAGAGTTTTATTAAAAAGAAATTTCTCCACTGGGGCTTGTTTGGTTGTGTAATGGCATGAGTAGTTATAATTTTGTTTTTATAGTGCAAGCAAATTTTTCATTACTGAGAAAAATGATAGTTTCTACTTTAGATGATATAAGTTGTATGATTCTTCTCAGGAACGGATGGGAGATAGCTTATTTTTATTGAAAAAGTTTTTGATTTGCAATATGAAAAGAAACAGGAGATATTATTTTTACAAATACAATGAGTTGTTTCTTGACTGGATTCAAAAATTCAGATAATAGAAACGGCATATGCATATTCAAATTTGATAAATACTTTTGAGAAATGTAGATATTAATCTGCATGAAAAAATTGCTAGAAGAATTAATTGGACATGTCTACAGGAATCAATGTTAATAGAAACAAACCCTAAACTATATTCTTGGGGAAACTTATATAATCGGTTGACTTGCTCGCTTACTAAAGAGGAATATTTGCTTGTAGGAAAAATGTTGGAGGATGCTATCGATAAATTTTGTGAGTCAGCTTCAATTTCAAATATTGAGGATATAACTGCTTTCTTTGTTCTGTAATGCATACTAATCCAGAGTATATCCATAATAAGGTTCAAAAGTTGATTCCTGTATATTTAGAATACTTTTATAAAAGATATGTCGCAGGCAATTTATTTATTTGACTTTGAATTCTTGGAATATATATGTGGTTTAGCTTGTTGGGTAGGCATAGAACTACAAGTATGGAAAAGAAATCTGCAGAGTTGATAGTATCAGTGATTCCGGAAAAGGAATTTTCTGAAGTTATTGTGAATTGTCAGCTAGAGTTGGCATACTATACAACCAATTATGGACCTTGTAGGTAATTATGATATAAAAGCGAGAAGAATCATCAATTCTGTTGGTTTGAATAAATTGACTGAAAAGGCAAAGGATAGCTGGGGTTATAGCCATGAAATAACAGAATTATGTGATATTTTGTACATTGGTAATCGTGAAATTGGCAGAACTTTCATTGAAAACAATCTTGATAAAATTTCAACTATGTATTCATCATTAATAATGATGGCACCTGAATGTGGTATAGATACATTTGATAAAGGAATTAAGATAGATTTGTTAACGGAACATTGGTGGGATGTTGGATTTATACGCTATAAAGAAATTATATAAAACGGATGTAGAAAACAAAGATAATGCTTTTTGGAGATATCTCTCAAATTATCGAGAAAGAATAAATTCTGTTACAGCGTTGGATTTTTAATGAGAGATATTTTGGAATTCATAAATTGATACAAAGGGATAGATGGGAAAATTTTTGGGATAATTGTTTTATAAAGTTGGATTATGTAAAAATTGAAAACAACTGGAATAGGGGTGCTATATATAAAGGGAAAGAAGAAACAGGTGGAGAAAAGGGAGAGCTCAATTCTATAAACTCGTAGAAACGATAGTTATATTATAATTTAAGTCAGAGTGAACCGATAGTGGATTCAAGAGATTTTTATTGTGAGTTTATTTTGATTATAAAGCGCAATGGCAGATAAAAATGCGTATTTATATCGTACTTTTCTAAAACTGGAGACAAAGGTACTATCGGTGGATGGAAGGTAGATATATTGAACAAATCAGAAAAAACAACATTAGAGTATATGAAATATTAGGTACAAAAACTTGCCACTGATTTAAGAGGAATTAATGGAAGAAAAATTACATTATTTTTATTTTGAAAAGTGAGTTAATTATAAAAGTATATTTATGTACATAATGAGGCTAAAATATTTGAACTATGTTGGGTAATGTAAGTTTGGACAATGATGAACATCGTGGAGACGGTGAGTATTGATGTCAAAAGTTGCACCCACTAAGTAAATAAAAGTGTGAAAATAAAGGCGTATGTATCATGAGGATGGGCTATGTGATGCACGGATCACATAATTGGATGCCAACAGCTAATTATAGTAAAGAGCATTAGCCACTGCCTTGATCATGGGCTTGTCGCAAAGTTTGCTAAATAGTTTATGGAATTTATAATGGGATTTATTTTTATACGAATACAAAGTAGAGTTTGTGGAGGATTACTATGGATTTTTGAAAAAGAATGGTTATATCATTTTGCTAATCATCTATCAAAATCACTTTTAAGAAAGAAAGTTACAGGAAGTGGCAATTTTCTTTGGCACATTTTTCTTGGGAGATTATTGATAAAGCTAGTACTTAATCAGGGGATAGTGCAAGAAAAGAATTTGATAAAGTGGATAAATCTAAAGCTAAGTATTTTTCGCTATGGGAAGATGAACCATCTCTTAAATTTCTTGAGAAAGAAATGGATTCCGAATATATAGATAAATTTAGCGAAATATATGTAGTAGCTTATCTCGATTGGTCATCAGACATATATGAAGACATGAGGGAAGAATGCGGACCTTATTTTTATGAGACCTTGATACTGATGTGTATAGTTGCTGCAATAGGATCATTTATGCAAAAGATATATCACTTGGCATTGAGGCATTGGTATTAGGATTTTTGTTAAGTCCATATGGAATACCAATGGTTTGGAGCAACAGTTATAGCTTTTTACAAAGTATCAATGAGGCAATAAAATCAATCTAAAAATTTCATAAAAATGGTTATGGGAGGCGATAGAAGAAAAACTATCGTCTTTTTCTTTGCTCAATTTTAAGGAGGGAGGTGAAGCGATGGACTTTGACTATTTCTATAAAGAGAAGCGGAAAGATTTAATTTCTTAAAAGTTCCGGAGATATTGGTAGACGGAGAAGAATTTAAAGGACTGTATGCTGAAGCAATTATCCTTTATTCTATGCTTTTGAAACGAACAGGAATGTCCTTTAAGAATAATTGGGTGGACAAGGAAGGCAGAGTATTTATCTATTTCACAGTCGAAGAAATTATGAGAGAGAAGAAATATCTCAAAGCCAGACAGCTATAAAAACATTAGATGAACTCGATATGAAGGAATCGTACTGATTGAAGAGTAAGGCTTGGTAAGCCGAATGTCATATATATTAAAGACTTTATGAGCATATTAGCGGTAAAAGAAAATGACTTTTAGAAGTCAAAAAAACTTAACTTCAGAAGTAAAAGATTTTAACCCTCAGAGTAAAGAAAATTAACTTCAGGAAGTTCAAAATCTTGACTCTAACTATATAGAGAATAATAAGAGTAAGTATAGTAAGAGAGAATATAGTTTTGGTGAAAACGGGCTTGGAACATTTCAAAATGTATTTTTAATGGCAGAAGATATATCCGATTTACAAATCATAATGAACTCACAGCTTGATAATTACATTGAGAGATTATCTGCATATATCAAAAGCACCGGAAAGACCTATAAAGACCATAAAGCAACAATCCTTTCTTGGTTTTTATAAAGATCAGGGAAGAAAGCAAAGAAGTGAAAACATCAAATATCCCGACATGGGAAGAATATGATAAAGGAGAACACATATGATGAAAGAATTAGAAAAAGTAATGATAGAAGATGTGGAGTATTCTTACGATCCTGAAAAGAATATATCAAGGACGGATACTCCTACTGTAAAAGTGTGCAATGAAAGAAAAGATGGGAAAAGCATTAGAGTTTTTCGGAAAGCAGATGATATTTAAGACTGCTTGTAAATGTGATAGAGATAGAAGCACAAGAAAAAGAAAGACAAAAAGCAGATGGAGATTGAACGATTAAAGAGTAGCTAGCTTTAACTCGATTATTTAGTGGTCATACACATTTGAAAAATTATCAGGAGAAGAAAAATCAAAGCCTTATCATTGCAAAAGAACTTTGTAAAAAGACTATGAGGAAATGAAAAAGAAAATATCGGACTCCTTTTTATGGCTCAGTAGGTAGCGGAAAGACTTATCTTGCCTGCTCCATTGCAAATAGCCTTATTGAACAGCTATCAGATAAGTGTTAAGGTAAGAAACTTTGCTCAAATCATAAATGAGTTACAAAAAGCAGTTTTTGACTTTGATAAAGAACTCATATATTGAATCACTTGTAAATACTTCCGTTCTTGTTTTAGATGATTTAGGGATAGAAAGAGATACAAGCTATGCCAAAGAGCAGGTATATAACATTGTGAATAATAGATACCTAAAACAGAAACCGACTATTTTTCACTACAAACCTTTTCCTACGACACAATCCAAAATTGTAAGGATAGCGTAGAGTATCAAAGAATCTACTCAAGAATCATAGAGATGTGTATTCCTGTTATGGTTGTAGGAGAAGATTTTAGAAAGGTTATTCAAAAGGACAAACTGAATCGGAATAAGGACAGACTGCTGAATGGAGGTGAGAGAAGTTGATCAATTAAGAAATAGCAAGAAAAACACTGAATATGGAAGTGAAAGCTGCTAAAGTAACAGGAAAGCTAATTCTGAACTTGTTAAAGAAATTGATGAAAGAAGCAGAAAAACTTGGAGGACTTGAAAAGCTGGTTAATACTAACGGAAATGAAGTAAAGCTAAAAGATATGGTTAAAAAGGGGCAGCTTGAAGAAATTCCAGTTGAAGAAGCAGAACTTAAGGAACTCAAAAAGGAACTTAATCGGTATGGGGTAAAGTTTTTCAGTCATGAAAGATAAAGGAAACAGGTAAATACTCAGTATTTTTCAGGCTAAAGATATGAAGGTTATGGACAAAGCATTTAAGCATGACCTTTCAGAATCAGAAAAGAAAACGGAAAGGAAGGAGTCCATTCATAAGAATATTGAGAAGTTCAAGGAGATGGCTAAAAACTCTGTTTCCAAAGATAAAATCAAGAATAAACAAAAAAGGAGCAGAGCCTATGATAGATAAAATATTAAAGGACATCAAAGGCTTATTTAAGGTGCAGGATAAGGTAAAGTTTCTAAAAGCAGAACATTCCCTATCTTGCATTTTCTTTTCTATATTGGTAATATCTTTTCACATCATGTAAGAGCCTATATAGGTGGCGATATTATTGACCAAAATTTTTCAAGGGATATTAGAGATTAATACGATGAGCTTTCTTCCAGCCTTCATCCTACGGATATTATAATGGGCGTGGTAGTAGCTGTTTTAATCAAAATTATCGTATATACCAAAGGGAAAAACGCTAAAAAGTTTAGGCAGGGAAAAGAGTATGGATCGGCAAGAAAGTAACAACAGGCATTAAGACCAAAGGAGCAAGCGGAAAGCCTGTTGCAACAGAAAGTCTACATGGCTATATCAAAGACCCGAAGAACAAAGATTATTGATAGTCGATAAAGAAGCTGCCAAAGTCAGTAAAACTCATTTTTACGCTCTTTATGGAGGAAAAACCGCAAATCAGATAGCCGTTTACTTGAAAGAGAAAGAAATACTAACCCCAACCTTTTATATATGAAACAGCAAGACAGAGGAACGGCAAAAACAGAAAGCTAAATGAAGAAAACCGCTATAACTGGAACAAAGCAACTCTAACGCAGTACTGAAAAAGGCAGGAGTATTGTGGCGATGTAGTCAACTTCAAAACTAGAAAAGCATTATAGAGATAAGAGAAACCACTATGTAGATAAAAGCAAATGGAAAATTATAGAAAATGTGCATGAGGCCGATAATAGATAGAATTACCTTTGAAAATGTACAAAGGATATTTAAAAACGCACTCAGTAAAAAGACCAAATGGAGACGGAGAAATCCACGCATTATCGGGACTGATGTATTGTAAAGATTGTGGTACAAAAATGCACATACGCACCATACACAAGAACAATAAGGTGCAACGATCTTAAACCTATTGCAGTGAATATGCCAAAGAAAAAAGCTAAGCTCTAAATGCCATTCTCTACATCGCGTTGATGTCGATGATGTAATGGAAAAATCCAATAGAGGTTTTGCAAAAGATAGCAAAGTATTCATTAGCAAATAAAGGAGAATTTGAAACACTGAAGAAAGCTACTCAGATTTTGAAGAACTTACCCCACCGCCATCAATGAATTTATCAGTAAAATTAGTAGAGATAGGAGCGAGATGTCAGAAAGAGCAAAATATGCGGTTCAGCGAATAGAAGTGTATTTCAACTATATCGGAAAGATTTGAAATGAACTTACAAAAAGAAATAGAGCCGACAGAAGAACAACCCTCAACACTGAAAGCCCGAAGGTATTCTAACAAAAAGAGAAAAGGCAAGACCTTTGTAACAGAGATATATTTTGATAGAAAGAGCAAGGATACCTTTCAAGATAAGCTGTTTAAGGTAATACATTCTAAGCAAGAAAAATAAAAATAAAATGTTTCTAAAAGTATTGACTATAACATAATGTCATAGTTTAGAATATAAATTGTTAGGAGGTAGGTACATAGTACATGATAAAAAAGCAAGTGAGATTAGTGGTGTGTCAGTAAGAATGTTACATCATTATGATAAGATTAGTTTGCTGTCTCCCAAAAAAATCAGAGAATGGATACAGGTATTACACAGAAGAAGATATGGCAGATGTTTGCAAAACAATACTATTTTACAAATATTTAGGATTTCCATTAAAAAGATTAAATTACTAATGGCAAAAGATGATACTGAATTACTAACTCACTTGAAAAACAGTTAAGCTTTAATGAAAAAGGAAAAGAGAAACTCTTAACATTGATGGAAACATTACAAAAACTATTGATTATGAAGAAAGGAAAATTACTATGTCAACAAAAGAAAAAGTTTAGAGGATTTGTTTATCAAGACAATCAGAAATATGAAGAAATGGCAATTGATAAGTACGGAAAAGATGTAATTGAAAAATCTATGGAAAATTTGAAAAGGAAAAGAAGTAGAATTTACAGAAAAGCTAAATCAAATATTCACTTCATTTGCAGAAAATATGGATAAAGGAGTTGAAGCCAACATCAAAAGAAAATGTTGAGCTTGCAAAAGAGTTTACATGAATGCATCTGTCAGTATTCTTTTGATTGTTCAATAGAAAGCATTTTCAGGGTATAGGTTATGGATATAAAGAAAACCCTGAATTCAAAAGCTAATATAGATAGATTTTGGAGTTGGAACAGCTGAATATGCTTGCAATTCAATGCAAAAATATGTTAGTAAGCAAGATAACTGTTATAAGAAACAATTTATGAGAAACAATCAAAATCAAAAATGGTTTACTGTTTTTCTTCTAAAAACAGAAAAGAAAGCTATCAATTCTTAAAAGAAAAAACATCATTTCCTTATCTGAACTTTAAAAAGAAAGTATAGTTATTTTAAGAGATAAGAACTATATAGACCACAAGAGCTATAAAAAGATACCGAAAAGAAAAAGAGGATTAACACAGGTAAAGAAGCAAGAGTTAGGGTTGTAAAACTTAGTAAAAATATAAATCTAACAATAATAATATTGGGTGAAATAAATTTAATTTTAGCGAGACGGAAGAATGAACTTTGACTATTTTTTATAACAGTGAATAAGAGAGTAAGTAGTACTACCATGATTTGGAAAAATATTTAATAATATGACAAACATATGTCAAGTTATTGTGGTATAATAATTATAGGAGATGTTAAGACGATGAAAAGATAATAGACTATTTAGGATACTATATTACATTTTTAGAAAAAGGAAAAGTTACGGCAAGTGAGCTTGCTGATAAATTTGAGGTGTCAGTCAGGACAATATATCGAGATATTGACTCTATCAGCAGTGCAGGTATTCCATCTATGCGTTGCAAGGAAGAGGGTGGTGGAAATAGAAATTGCTGAGGATTTTGTTCTTAGTAAATCACTACTGTCTGAAAACGAGAAACAACAAATTATGTCAGCTCTTCAAGGATTGGATAATACCGCAATACAAAGCATAGGAGAATGAGCTTTTAACAAAACTGTCCGCACTCTTTCGAAATAGAAAAATACCAGTTGGATAGAAGTTGACTTTAATAATTGGCAAAACAATAAGCTGTATGACATTCAATGATATTAAGTCGGCAATTATAGTAAAAACATTGTTTCTGTTCATATATTTTAGCAGCAATGAAAAAGAAACAAGCAGAAGTGTTAAGCCTGTGAGATTACTTTTCAAGAGTCAGGATTGGTATCTATATGCTTTTCTGTTTTACTTAGAAATGATTTTTAGATATTTCAAATTGTCCCGGATAAAGAATTTAGAAACCAATACTGAAAAGTTTGATGACAATTTTGAAGATGTAGTTCTCAAAAAGAAATGCCATACGAGAACACAGTGCATATAAAGTTAAGTTCTGATCATCAGCTGCTTTTCGAGTATATGATGAATTAAACGGAGAAATTACAGAAGACGATGAGGGAAATTTATATGCTGAAATAGAAATACTGAATGACTATAACCTATTCAACTATATTTTTCTTTCGGAGATGGGGCAGAAGTATTAGAACCGAAAGAGATACGAATGCAGATTAAAGAAATGATAAATAAAATGGCAGAAAAATATATAACTTGACAAATGGTGTCAAGTATCCTCCTGTATAATAAAATTAACCAAATGTAAAGGGAGGACCGGATAATGAAATATGAATGGAGAAAACAAGAAAAGAATCTTTATGGTGTGAAGCAGACACCTATCATTGTAGAAGTGCCAAAGCAAAGAAATTTATTTTGGTAAAAGGTAAAGGAAATCTGAATGAAGTAGATTTCTCAGACAGAATATCCGCATTATATTCTCTTGCCTATGCCATTAAAATATTGTTTAAAATGGAATGAAAAATAAAACTGATAACGAGATTACAGATTTTACGGTATATCCGTTAGAGGGATTTTGGAAAAAGTAAATGGAGAAGAGTTTGATAAAAACAAACTGGAATACACATTGATGATTAAACAACCTGCTTTTATTACACAAGAGATATTCGCAAAGGCACTTGAGAATATAAAAAAGAAAAAGCCTGACGCATTGTATGATGAGATAAGTTTTAGAAAAATAGAAGAGGTAAATCTATTCAGATTTTACGATGTTGGAGATTATGATGATGAGCCAAAATCATTTGAACAGATGGATGAATTTGCAAGAAAACTTGATCTTACAAGAATAGAGTGATTTTTCATGAGAGATATACCTAAGTAATAAAAACAGGACATCAGAAGAAAAACAAAAACTATATTAAGATATTCAGTGAAATAGGAGGAATTTGTTATGTCAAGACCGACGACAAAATGATTTAATGATTGCTGCTAAAGAAAACTATGAAAAAGTTAAATTTACTATTTCAAAAAGATGACTGAGAAGAGTTAAACACTGTTTGATTTTTCAAAAGATGAAAAGAGCTCATTGGAAAAGAGATAAAAACTTAAGAGATGTTTTAATCCATCTCTATGAATGGTCATCAGATTATTTTTGAATTGGGTACACTTTCCAATCAAAAGGGAGAAGAAAAATGTTTTTGTACTGAACCATATAACTGGAAAACTTATGGTGATATGAATGTAGAATTTTTGGAAGAAACATCAAAATACTTCTCCTGAAAATGCAAACTAAAATGTTTCATAAACCCATAGCAATGTTTTTACAGTTAGCTGAAACCCTTACAAACGGAAGAACTTTTTCAAAGGTGTATATAAATGGGTTGGAGGAGTACGCTGGGTTCCCTATTTTGTGAGTGCGACTGCAAGTCATTATGATTGGGCAATGAAAAAGCTAAAGGCTCATCAGAAAAACTGTAAGTCAAAAATAATTGGGGTAGTAAAGTGCATTTTACAAAAAGCAAAAGGAATACTTTCTTCAAAGAATGGAATGAATTTGCTAGAGGCTATACTCATGAGCTGTATTTATTGCGACTCAAGAAGTAAATGCTATCAGATGAATCATAAATTTGAAGATGTAGAAGTAAAGAAAATGGAATCAGTCTTTTGAAGAGAGGCCTAAAACGAAAGCGAAAAAATGCATGATTGGTTTGGGGTCTATGACTGATCCATACATTAAAAGAGGAACTTAAACTAAATTATACAAGACAGGCACTTGAGATAGTAAATAAATATGGTTTCGGCATAACGCTTATAACAAAGTCCGCTAATGTTTTGAGGGATTTAGATTTGTTTTAAGGAAATAAATTCAAAGCAAAAATGCGTAATTCAAATGACATTAACAACTTATGATGAAGAACTTTGTAAAAATAGAGCCTAATGTTTCAACAACGAAAGAAAGGGTTGAAGCATTAAAAATATTGCGTGATGAAGGAATACCAACAGTGGTTTTAGCTAACTCCGATACTGCCGTTTATTAACGATACGGAGGAAACATTATTGGTATTTTAAATTATTGCAAGGAAGCAAAAAGTGTTTGGAATAATATGCTTTGGTATGGGAGTTACACTCGAGAGAGGAAATAGAGATATTTTTTATTCGCAGTTAGATAAAAAGTTTCCAAAGCTGAAAAGAACGATACATCAGAGAATACGGAAACAATTATGTAGCAAACAGCGTAAACAATAAAAACTAATGGGTGTATTTCACGAATTCTGTGAGCGGAACGGTATCGTTCATGATAATGAAGCAATATTTAACTATTTGGGACTATTTGAGGGAAAGGATATCTCAAAGCAGCTTAGTTTTTGATGAAGTTTGACTAACGGAATTAAATATCTATGATTATGAGGCGATAGAAAAATAAAAATCTATCGTCTTTTTCTTTGCTTAAAAATTAAAGAGAAAAGCGTCAATAAATCAAAAAGGTACTTGACAAAAACGCTCGCTGGGAACTAAAAAGATATAGAGCCGGAAAAAGTTAAAAGCCACACAAACACAATGATTGAAAAGCTATCAAGGTATATGCAAAGCAGTGGTAAAACCTATCAAGACCATTATGTAACCTTGCTTCATTGGTATGAGAAAGATGAGGAAGAATTGCGAAAGAAAAACAAATGATAGAAGCAAAGCTCCAACGATTGAGGAATATATGATAGGAGATCACCTTTAAGATATGCTTAAAAGACGGTGCAAGCTATCTAAATATGATTTAGGTAAAAAGGATAAGCCGAGAGAAAAAGAGCCTTAAAAACGATTACCACTCGTTTTTGTAGTGGGTTTACTAAAAATATTCCTTTATGGTATGTTAGTGTATAATTATAATTGGCAATAGCGAAAGAAGGGGTTGCCCCCTTCCCAATCATACAGTTTTATTTTTATTATTGATTTGCTAAAAAATAACATAAAGGAAAAAGCTGTATGACTAATGCTATTAGAAGAAAACTGATTTCATTCAAGACCTTAGAACAAGAAATTTTTTAAAATGCCTGTAAGATTGCTAGGGAACACACGAAAAACATCCTTGAAAGCTATGATGATATTCTTTCGAAGGAGAGGGATACCTCTAAATACAGGAATAAAGGAAAGCGAAAGACTTCGATAAAGACCGTATATGGAGAAGTCGAGTATGAAAGAAGGGGTATACCAGACAAGGCTTAGAGATGGAACGAAAGCCCATGTTTATCTTCTTGATGAACAAATGGGTATGAGAAGATAGGCTTAATATCTACTAATCTTGCAGAGAAGATCGCCAATTCAGTTACGGAACTCCCGTACAGGGCATCTGCTGAGATGTTAAGCTCTTCTGCAGGACAGACCATAAGTGCGGGAGGCGTATGGAATATATCCCAGAAGATTGGTCAGAGGATAACATCAGAGGAAGACCCTTGATGTAGAAGAAGATGAAGGCGGGCATACCTGTTGGAAAAAGGGAAATCGGAGTTCTTTTTTTGAGGAAATGGATGGAGTATGGCTTTCGATGCAGGGCAGAGGCATAAACACGCATGGGTAAAAAGGAGATGAAGGTCTTTCACTCATATATGAAGGCTGATGCGGAGAAGGGAAAAGAAAGGGCGCAGCACTCTAGTGGAGAAAGTGGTGTTTGCAGGTATGGATGGAAGCAGTGGATTTCACAATAAAAGAGAGGCTGTGATACAGAAGAAGTATAACTCTGACGAAATAGGAAGGCGTATACTGAACGGAGATGGAGGCAGCTGGATAAAAGAGCCTTATGACGACGAGGCTGTATTCCAGCTTGACAGATACCACATTTATCAGGAAATTTTAAGAAAAATAAGCAGTAAGGGTGTACAAAAAGAGATACGAAGGCTCTTTTGATTCTGAGAAGATTGAAGAAATGTTTGATTATATACGTGGATTATATAAGAGTAAGTAAAAGGAAGATGAAAGCAGATAAAACCTGTAAAAAAAGCCGAGGAACTGTACACCTACCTTTACAATAACAGAGAAGGGCTGCTACCGTACTACAAGCAGGGGAATAAAAACTCCCAGAACCTGTAGAAGGTATCATTTATAAAAACATGGGTATACAGGAAACACAAAACTGTACACTGATAACACTGAGAATGAAGCACAGGCGCATGAGATGGTCAGAATCAGGAGCTAATAACCTTGCAGAAGCTTCTGTGCAGGAAAGAAAACAAAGACCTGATAGAGACAGTCGAACGTTACTCTGGGGAATTGATATTTGATGAGAGCCAGAGCGAGATAAAAAGAGCCTCTCAGCGCTTCAAAAATCACCGTCACGAGACGGTAAAGGACTTCCATATATGGAAGTAGGTAGAGGAAGCCTTCCACTAACCGGTACGCCACTAACAGCAGGTAGAAAGGCATTAAGAAATTTTATACTTGGAAACTAAAGAAAAATATCTGTTCAGCATGCCAACCTGGAGCATTTGTGGTACAAAAATAAAAACAATGATAAAAAGAAAAAGGTAAGGAAATTTGCCAACGAGTACTTGACACAAACTTTTCTTCTCTAAGGTCTTGAATGAAAACTTTTTCTTTTACAATAGCATTAGTCTACAGTTTTTCCTTTATGTTATTTTTAGCAAATCAATAATAAAAATAAAACTGTATGATTGGGAAGGGGCAACCCTTTTTTCACTATTACCAATTATAATTATACACCAACTATCAGCTTGTTTCTCTTTTGATGAGTCTCAGTAATGCAGTATATGTTTGAATAATAGTAGCGGGATCTTTGATTTTTACGCATAAGATGGCTTACCGCATGTACTCCGAGACTGAATACATCTATCTCAATAACAGTCGGTTTGGGAGAAATAAGCGGAGTATATGGGATAATCATCAAAAGCAACGAGTGCTATATCATCCGGCATAGTAAGCTTCATAGATTTAATTGCTCTCATTGTACCGACTGCCATAAGACTGTTGGTACAAATAATGCCATCCGGTCTGTTTGGAGATTGTAATAATTGCATAGCTGAATTATATATCACATCAATATCCGGCTCGTTATATGTAATGAATTCCTCTTGAACAATAATATCATTTTTGTAAAGCTATCTGAAATCCTCTTAACCTGTCAATAAAAATTTCATCTCCGCTTTGTCCACCCATAAAAAGCAAGTTTTCTGCAACTAAGATTTAATAAGTGCTCAACTGCCATATTAGCGGATAAGGAATTATTTATATCAATCCATGAAAGAATGGTATCGAAATTGAAACACCTATACAAATCTGAGGAAAATCAAAGTTGAGCATTATCCGTTCAATCCGCGGAGTAACCAAAGCACCGTTAAGAATCATTCCATCAGCAGATTTACTTGTCATTGTATCTTCTAATATCTGTTCAATCTTTTTGTATCCTTATCCAGATTTAAAAGTGTAAGGTGATAACCACGACGACTCAACTCATCTTCTGCACCGCATATAATATCAAACATATGTGGATTTTCAAAAGGAATCCCTTTGTAAAACCTATCTGCATACAAGATATTTTTTGTAACTTTTTAGCTAAATTTGAAGCCGATACGTTAGGTGTGTAATTAAGTTCATTCATTATTTTTAGAACTTTTTCCTTTGTTCTGGACGAAACATACATTTTTGTCATTGATTACCTTACTTTACGGTGGCTGTGGAAACACCGGCTCTTTTTACGACATCTGAAATTGTATATTGCATAAAACACCTCCCTAAAATAGTAAAACGCTTAACTAATTTGTATAAAATGCCAAAGAGATAAATTGTTGACTTTTGCATAAGAATGGTGCTAATATTCAATTAAAAAGATACAACATTATACAAGAAAATGCAATAAAAAGATGTAATTTAGTAAAAAGAAAAATAAGTAAATCGGTTTATGAATAAGTAAAAACAATAAATATTTTTAACAACAGAAGGGAGATTAATATGAAAAAGAATGGTTTTAATGTTGGCAGCTTTAATATGTGTAAACACACTTGTAGCGTGTGGAACAACTAAAAGCGGTACTACAAGTGACAAAACAGACGGTATCAGCAGAGAAAGCAACTGGTGGGAAATCGCAAAAATGTCGGCAGAAGCAACAAAGCCTGAGACATCAGGAGATACAACAACTGTGAAGATTTGGTATAGATGGTAATGAGGCTATTATGCAGACAATTACAGATGAAGTCAATGCAAGGCTTTGCAGGAGATAATATCAGGTACAGTTTGAAAAAGACAGATATGCCAAGTCAGCTTAAGCTATACGGTACAGATGTAGCGAACGGACCAGATATGTATTTTTATGCGATGACGTGCTTTGGAAGCTTTGTAGCAATGGATTTGCTAGCTCCTTTATCAGATGTAACGGATGTGGATAAGCTCCTTGCGGATGAACTTCCTATGACAGTGAAAGCCGGGCAGTTGAAGGATGTACAATATTTATTGCCGGTATATTTTTGAAACTCTTTTATTCATCTATAATAAAGAACTTTGGGAAGGTACAGTGCCATCAACAACGGATGAAATGTATAAATACATGGAGACACACACAGATGTTGACAAAGGAATATATGCTGTTGTAAATCAGCATACAAATGCATACAATGTTTCGCCGTTCATTAATGGTTTTGGCGGATATGTAATAAACGAGGATGCAAAAGCCGGGATTTACGGATTTGAATACTATTAAAGCGGTAGAATATAATAAGAAATTTGGTGTTCTACAGGCAGATGGTGACTACAATACAGTAACAACTTTATTTAACGAGAAAAAAAGCAGCAGCAATTATTGGCGGCCCTTGGCTTACATCAGGGATAGAAGAGGCAGGGCATTAATTATGGTGTTGTGTCACTTTCAGATATTAAGCTTCCAAACGGTAAAGGTATGGCACCTTTTTCAGGTGTACAGGGGGTTGGTGTACTAAAAGCTGCGCTTGAAAAAGAAAGATGCTATTGCAAAAGGTACTAACTGCAATGTCAACTCCTGAGATAGGTATCGCACTTGCCAATAAAGCCGGTTGTGCTCCTGCAAACAGCAAATCATATGACCAATGCGGATGTTAAGGCAAATGAGATGATTACAGCGATTCAGAGAACTGCTTCTACAGCACAACCAATGCCTAATATACCTGAAAATGAGGTGTGATGTGGGGACCGGCAGAATCATTTCTTGTTGCGGTCAATAAAAATGGAGAAGATGTAACTAAAGCAGCAGAACAAGCTCAAAAAGCAGCAGAGCAGGCAATTAAGGATATGCAGTAGAGTGCTTCAAAACCTGCTGCACCTGATTTATATAAGGAAACCGGATACGATAATGATAAGAAAACAAAAATAAAGCTTTATGGATTTATATATTACCGGCACTTTCATATTACTCTTGATAATTCTGGTATTTCCAATCATGTATACGGGATATATTTTCCCGACAAACATGAATATGTATCATTGGAATGATTATAAGTTTATAGGTGTTTTTAATTATATAAGAGCCCTTTTTAAAGTGATTCAGGATTTTTGGAAGCATTGCTTACTACGATTTTGTGGACTGCCATAAATATGATATTACAAATTGGAATGGGTTTTTAATAGCATTAGGATTAAACTCGCCACTATTAAAAAGATTAAGTCGTATTTATAAAACATTATTAATGCTTCCTTGGGCAATGCCGGCATATATTTCGATTTTACTTTGGCGTGTAAGCATGTTTAATACGGAATTTGGTATCTTAAATAAATTTTTGACACTTTTGGAATCAATAAAGTTGATTTTTCTCGGGAATAATATTATTGCATTTTGCTCTTGTCTGATACTTAATCTTTGGATGGCACTTCCTTTTTTATGATTTCAACGATTGATGGTGCATTACATAGTATAGACAGCAGTTTATATGAGAGTGCTATTTTAGACGGAGCAGGTTTTTGGGAATCAACATACTACGTATAACAATTCCCTGCAATAAAACCAATCATTGCACCGGCAGCTGTTATGACAACATTTATTACATTTAAAACAATTTGATATTGTTTATCTTTTGACACAACAAAGAGGATATATGACAGGGGCCAATCTTAATACGGTTATTACATATGCACATCAAAATGCCTTTGTATCAAATAACTACGGATTGTCCGGTGCGGTAAGCATATTGCTTTTTATTATTATAATACTGTTTTCGATAATTACTAATCGTAGCCTTCAGGAGAAATAGTTATGAAAAAAATAACATATTTAAGAACAGAGACTGCGGTAAAGGGGATTGTGCTTAACAGCATTTATATTTTGCTCTGTCTTACTGCTTTTGCTCTATATTTTATGCATTAATTGTATCATTTGGCGGAAAAGTGCAGTATTATCAGGAAGTCTGTCGATACTTCCTAAAGACCCTACGCTAGAGAATTATCGTACAATTCTTATAGATGAACCATTTTTATTATGGCTGAAAAAAATTCATTATTATTAAGTGTAGGGACTATTTTAGTTGCAATGACCTGTGCCATACCGGCTGCATATGCAGCTTCAAGATGGCGTTTTAAGGGAAGAAAAACATTGCTTAGAAGTTTACTTATATTAAATGCATTTCCACAGGTACTGTCACTTTTTGCGCTTTTTCGCGTGTTGAAAATAACGGGAATGTTAAATTCCTTTATAGGATTAATTATTATATATGCAGGTTCTATGTGTGTATTTGCTATATGGAATATGAAGGGATATTTTGATACTATCCCGATTGAAATAGAAGAAGCTGCTAAAACAGATGGTGCAAGTGACTTGCAGACAATAAGAAGAATAATAATGCCTTTGGCAAGACCTGCGATAATTGTTACTTGTGTAATGGTATTGATTACTGTTTTGGAATGAGTATTTATTTTCGACAACATTTTTGCTTGACAGCAGTACATATTCATTGGCGGGAGGACTCTACCAGTTACAGTCAAATGATTACAGTCGAAACTGGTCAATGTTCTCAGCAGCTTCAATACTCACGTCTGTTCCATTAGTATTGGTTTTCTTTAAAATACAGAAGTATATGGCATTTGGATTAACTGCCGGTGGTGTAAAAGGGATAGATGACGAATATCTTAAAACTGTAACTAAAGAATAATAAACAAGATAAAGCTGTCAGCTACGTTTGGAGGAAAAATGATTTTGCAGAGAAACAATAGTTCATATTCCGTTATCGGAGTATGCTTTTATAAACAGTGAAACCAGTATAACAATTCGTATACGCACAGGGTAAGGATAATTCAAAAACGATGTACACTGTATTACGGAGATCGTGTATATCCCACAGATCCGATTATTTTTACACCGGTTGAGATGTATAAGGCAGCTTCGGATTTATATTTTTGATTTTTATGAAGTAACATTTGAAAGTCCGTATACCAGGATGTGTTATTACTTTGATATTGAGGATGACGAAGAACAAATTTATTTATATTCAAATATATTCTCTAAGGAACTGCCTGAGGAACGGAGTGAGTTTTATCAATATCCGTTTATGCGGAGAGAAGAGATAAATACTGTGCCGGAGTGGTTTAAAACATGCAGTTGTGTATAATATTTTTCCGGATAGCTTTGCTTCCGGAAAAAGAAACGATTGAAGGAAATCGGATGAAATACACTGGGAAAGTGAAATTTTGCTTCATTCAAGACTTGGCGGCAACATAAGAGGAATAATAGAAAATCTTGATTATATAGCAGAATTAGGGATTTAATTGTCTTTATTTAAACCCCTGTTTTTTTGTTGCTGCAGAATACCATAAATATGACCTGCTTGATTATTATCATATAAGTCCGAATCTGGGAACAGATAAGGATTTTGAAGAGACTTGTAGAGGCCATTCATAATAAGAGCATGCACATCATTATAGATGGAGTATTTAATCATTGTAGCTGGTATTTCTTTGCTTTTGATGAGCGTGGTAAAAATGGAGAGCGTTCAAGATATAAAAGATTGGTTTTATGATTTAGAATTTTCCGGTTATAAGACCTGAAAATCCGAGATGAAAAACCTAATTACAGTTGTTTTGCCTATGAAAGGAAGATGCTGAAGTTGAACAGTTCAAATGCTGAAGTCAGAGAGTATTTTGTAGAGGTTGGTCGGTATTGGATAGAAAAATTTCATGGTGGATGGATGGCGTCTTGATGTGGCTAATGAAGTAGATCGAGAGTTTCTGGAGAGCATATAAAAGGAGCAACCAGAGAAGCAAATCCTGAAAGTGTAATGATAGGTGAAATTTGGGAAAGTGCGGAGAGTTGGCTTCGTGGGGATATGTTCGATTCCACAATGAATTATGATTTCAGAAAAAAATTGCAGAGATTTTTGGTACAGAAAAATTAATGCAAAGGGAATTTGCCGGTAGAATTACAGATATGATGTATCGTTATCCAACAGGAATCCTGCACGGACAGTTGAATTTATTAGACAGCCATATAGTGTAAGCAGATTTATGTCATACTGCAAGGGAGATATAAGAAGGTTCAGGCTTGCAGAAGTGTTTCTTTTTACATCGCCAGGGAGTACCGAGTGTATTCTATGGTGATGAGTTAGGAATGGATGGAAACAGTGAATTTACACTACGCGGACCTATGCCTTGGAATAATCCGATATCTGATGAGCGTGAATTTTTGCAAAAACTTATAACTTTAAGGAAAGGAAAATGAAGCTTTTTGTAACAGGTTCATTTTAAGGAAGTTTTTCGGATGAAAAATGGACTATATATCTATGAAAAAGAAGTTTGAAAGGAAAAACAATAACAGTGGCGATAAATGCCCGTAATTTGAAGGTTGCATTGAATATGGTATCTGTTGACAATGTGTTGATATCTGCAGAATATTCAGACAAAAATTTTAGGACCGTTTGGGTATGTAATTTGGATGTAATTGAAAAATAATATTTATTTGAAAGGAGATTTTTTGCTATGAAAAGTATCAAAAGAAAAATTATGCTGACAACAGCCTTTCTATCGATTATGGTATCGGCTTTGCCCTTACCTGTATCGGCTTCAGAAATTGTCAGTACACAACAAAATGTGACTAAAAGTAATTTGACATTACAGGGTGAGCGTGTTTATCAGATTATGACTGATCGTTTTTATGATGGAGACATAACTAATAACGCAAAAGGTGAGGCCTTGAGATATCAGGAAGCCACAGCTGATGATATGGCATATATGAAAGGCAGTGATTGGCAGGGTATTATAGAAAAAGATATCGTATATTAAAGGAATGGGGTATACAGCTATTTGGATTTCTCCTATAACAGATCCACAATTATGGAGTATTCCTGATGAAAAATGGAGTTCAGGGACCTACAGCTACCATGGTTATCATCATGTCATGATGTAAATCGATGCAAAACAGATATTTTGGTACAGAGAATCCACAAGAGAGTAAAAATATTAAAAAGTTGGTAGATAAATGCCATGAAGCTAATATAAAAAGTGACATTGTTCCAAATCATATGGGAGATTTTTAAAAGGGAATAGGAGATAATGCACACTATTCATCTGCAACAGCATACAAGAAAGGAACACAACTTCAGCCGGCAGCACCTTTTAATAAACCTAAAATGGTATCATAATTTGGGTGATATTGATTGGAATAAAGAATTTCCCAGAACAGCAGAGCATACAAATGATGGAAGATCATCAGTTTAAGTATGTTGGATGACATTGATTATGATGTGCCAGAGGCAAAAGCAAGCAATGCTTGAAGCAATGAAAAACTGGTACAATTATACTGGTGCTGATGGTGCAAGAATTGATGCGGCGAAATGTATGCATCCTATGACATTCATGACTTTACAAAAATATCTGGATGTTCCTACCTTTGGTGAAAAATTTTGATATGGATGTAGGTTTTTGTGTCGCAGTGGGTAGGTGAGAATGGAGAAGTTGGAATGCTTGACTTTTCCATTGTTTCAGGCTATGGTTAATTCGTTTGCACATAGGGGACAGCTTTAATTCTAATATCAAAGCGGTGTTAGATAAGGATTATTTATATGGTAATAATGCAAATGAAATGATGGTATTTTTTTAGATAATCACGATCGAAATAGATTTCTTACTGAAGCTGGCAAAAAAATGTAAAAGATTACAAAATGCATTAACATTTTTATTTACAGTAAGAGGGAATCCGATAGTATTCAAGGCACAGAACAAAATAAAGGTAACATAGTATGATGATTTAATGATTGGTTTGGCTGATACATGGAATCGTTGGTCAATGGTTAAAAAGATGAAAATGGAAATGTGATTGAGGATTATTTCAACACAAATACAGATACATATAAATTGATTGCAAAACTTAATAAATTAAAGGATACATATCCTGCACTTAGTTATGGAACTCAGAGGAAATGTGGTCATCAGAGAATGTATATGTATTTTTCACGTGAGAGTTGATTCCAAGAAAAGATGAAAGTGATTTGTGCATTTAACAATTCTAATTCTTCAAAAGAGTGTATATGTTTCTTTTACGTGCTGAAAGTTCTATCAAACCAGGTACTGTTTTAGAAAATGTTATGGATCCAAATGATAGAATAACTGTATCACAGAGTAATAAAAATTGCATTGAATATTGAGGGGAAATTCAAATAAAATATATAAAGTAAGCAGTAATCAGACTACGGTGCCTGTTACATTCTATGTTCATAGGTGCAACAACAAATTTTTGAGAAAATATTTTATATTCTAGGGAATATAGCGGAATTAGGAATTGGAGTATAAGTGACAAAATAGCCCCAGCTTCTTGCCCTACATATCCGAACTGGAGTATTTCACTGAATTTACCAGTTGGTAAAAGATAGAATTTCAAAAGCTGTAAAGTATAATGGAATATCTATGGAATGGGAAAAATGGCGATAACCGTAATTATATTGTTCCAGACAGTGGTGGTGCATTATCATTTTCTTGGAACTCGAAAGGTGTAACTGAATTAGTACCTATTAAGTTTATTATTACAAATGCGAATACAAAATTAGGAGAAAATATATATATTGTAGGTAATGTTGATGAACTAGGTTATTGGAATGTAAATATGGCAGCAGGTCCGGCATTATGCCCTAACTACCCTGACTTGGGAAGCGCATATTGATGTTCCAGTTGGGAAAAATATTGAATGGAAAGCAGTGAAAAAGGTTCAAATTCTTCTGTGGTATGGCAAAGCGGAGATAATAATATATTTACGGTACCAAAGAATGGGGTTGGAGAGGTAATAAGCTCTTGGCGATAGTATCTAGAATAAGGTCAGAATTATTTGGAGAAATTACTACAGGTGTTTTTATTGGATTGACTCAAATGCTGTAAATTATGATATTGAGGTAAATGTATTCTAGAAAAAGTAATTTGATAATTTAATTGCCTAGATTGAAAAATAGATAAAAAGGATGGAAGCAAATTTAGGCTTTCCATCCTTTTTATAAACTATCCACTATGTAGGTGTGAGAAGATGTTATAGCAAAATTGAGATTTAGGAGTTAAAGTTGAAGCTCATAGGGATTTTACTACTATTAAGCGGATGGGAATATTGTTAATATTATAGAAGAAATAATTGATAAGCAGAAGAGAGATAAAATAGAATATGACAGCCATATAGTCATGGGTTGACACCTTTCTAATTTTTAGGATAATATAAAGTTGACTTTAGAATTTTCCTAAAAACGAGGTGATACTATGGAGTATAAAAGTAGAGAACTAGAAAGAAAGTTTCTAAAGATGAATAGAAACTTTAAGGCTATACTGGTAACAGGGGCAAGGCAGGTGGGCAAGACTACAATGCTTAAACATCTTGCGGAGGGGACGGATAGAACTTATGTGACCATGGATAATAGGATGGCAAGGGAGCTTGCTAAAAAGTGATCCCATATTATTTTTTCAGACATATAAGCCACCAATTTTAATAGATGAAATCCAAAAAGCACCGGAGCTGTTTGAACAGATTAAAAATTATGTGTGATGAAAAGTGAAGAAAAAGGGCAGATTTTTGGATTACCGGCTCACAGCAGTATAAAAATGATGAGTAAAGGTAAGAGAGACTATGGTGGGTAGAATAGGTATATTAAGCCTTTATAGCCTTTCACAAGAGAGAAAAGCAGGGATATTACTTGAGGATGAGCCTGATTTTTCTTTACAGGCATTATTAGAGCGTCAAAAATTATTCAAAAAGAAAATAACATAATTGATGTATATAAAACATATATGGACTGGTGGAATGCCAGAAATACAGGAGGCTGACAGTGAAATAAGGGAGGAATATTTTAACTCATATATTGAAACCTATCTCTATGCGTGATGCAACAGAAGTCAGTGGAATAAGCGATACAGTGAAGTTTAATAAATTTTGACAGCCTGTGCAGCACTTATATCTAATGAATAAATTATTCAACCTTGGCTGGAAGCTGCTGATATATCTCAGACGACAGCTAAAAATTGGCTGAGATGTAGTACAGGGGCTTGGAATCATATATCTGCTTCCTCCATTTGAAAAATAATGAACTGAAAAGATTGGTAAAAATGCCAAAAGCTGTACTTTTTGTGATACTGCACTTTGTGCCTATCTTTCAAAATGGTTGTCAGTTGAAACTTTAATGAATGGTGCAGCAAGCGGACATTATTATGAGAACTATGTAGTAATGGAATTTGTCAAAAGCCTATGCCTACTCAAAGACAAGAGCCAATCTTTCTATTATAGGGATTCAAATGCAAAAGGAAATTGATATATTTATTGAAGAAAATGACATGATACATCCTATTGAAATAAAAAATCAGCTAATCCTGACAGAAGAGAGGTTAAGAAATACTCGGTTATTGAGTAAGACCTCATTAAAAAAGGGGAGAAGGCAGCATAGTATGTATGTGTGAGGAAGTAATACCTATTGATGAAGATAATTGCTTTTATACCAAGTAATATCATTTAAGTATAAAAAGGAATGAAGATGATAAATAAACTTTCATTCCTTTTTGCTATAATACTAAAAATATAAAAATACTCTGACAAAATTAGTGAAAATATCATTCTCAAATTGAGAATGATAAATAAAGAAAATATTATATTAAAGAAAAACAAATGGTAATAAGTTGTTTATAAAAAGTTGAGATGCTGGAGAGTATATTAAAAATCCGAGTAAATGATTACAGCTGTTATGAGATTATCATAGACAATAGCTCTCCAAATCCATTGAAGCGCAATATAAAGATAAAAAGTTATATAAGGTAACTTTTTGGGAAGGAGGCTATTTATGAAAAAGTATAAATCCAATGAGGTATAAGAACGAGATTGAAATTTAATCAAAAATTCTCATACGCTTTATGAAATGTTATTAAATTTATGCCTTACAGAAAATCACGTTTAAATGGCTTTTAGCTTTCATATGACTTATTGCTGTTACTGTGCATAGTAAAACTTACAAAAGATGATAAAGAAGGATATATAATTAATGGTGCTCTTAAAGATACTATATCCGATATAACTGGATTAGTGTTGTCTGTTATGGGAATATTCCTTACGGGTGCTTCTGTTGCTGTTCAAATTGCAAAGGCGATAGTATTACATTACGGTGGGAAAAATTATTGGTGGTGCAATAGGAGTGAACTTTACTGAAAATGTATCTGTAAGAGCAAAAATATTATACTTTAAGGGATATTATGAAAGCATCTAATTATTATACTGCCGGATTTGATGGAGTAGAAAAGCGCACGTGCAAACTGTTTCAAGTAATGCCTATAATCAGCGGCTGTATGGAAGGATTTACACCACATACTTGGAAAGATGGTGATCACCTGGCATCAAATATCTGGACAGCAATTTTTGGAAGAGCTTTTTCCTTCACGTAAAGGAATATCGTTAGTTTTAGAAAAATTAAAAAGGGTGTGATATTATAATGAATATGAAAAAGTCATTTATCAAATCTGTCCGGATTTCATGGATTTTTATATAATCATGGACTATACTTTATTTTCCGATGACAGTTGCATTTTTCTCGAAATATGGAATAGTAGGACTTTTACTAATGACGGGGATTGGATTGTTTTTATTATGGGAACATTCATATTTATGGTTAAACACTGTAGATGTTCTCATTGTGGTAAGTATCTAATTTACTGGAGTGATGGTCGTTGTCCGTTCTGCCAAAGACGACTTGAGTTGAAATTTCTTTTTATATCATATGTCTGAGTATAGTGATAAAGACGAAAGAAAGACTGATAGCAATCTCTCCGAGGGATACACGCAGCTCGCGGCAGGGAATTTTTGTCTTTACGACACCGCTCATGCGTGCGAAGTGTGTGCCGGCACACACTTTTTTTATTTCATAGGAAATTTCTCCATTTCTAGCATATAAAGAGACATGAAACAGTAATGCCCGCCAATATGCGGGCATAGAAAACAAGGCGGTATGAGGTTAGAAAATATAAAATCCTTCTTCACCTACATCGTCAGTATCCTCATCGTTTAGAAAGTAATCCATGTCCAGCAGGTCACCCACACTCATCGTAGCGGACGTCATCACTGGTCATTCCTTCCGGCGGATTGAGCATATTTTTTTCTGAGTTCCTCTGCAAGTTCTTCTTCAGTCATATCAGTTGCCTCCTTTACCTGATTTTTATACTATTTTTGTGGAGGCTGTAAATATATGAATCAGGCACTGGAACGCCAGTGTTTCGCCAGATAGCGAATATGTGCCCTTTCGTAAAGTTCTTGAAGAGAAACCTGGTGATGATTTTTGTAAATTTCTAAAATTTCCATTGCTATTTTTACAGTTAGGACATTGAATGGGATTATATCCAAAGGCAAGGAGAATCGCCTCACGCCAGCGTGTAAATGTTGCAAATATACGACGCTGTTCAGGAGTGCGCAGTCTGTGGAGATTTTTATCAATTTTACGCTGCCTTGCATAAATACCATAGTAGCGAATCATTTTTGAAATGTTTTTCTGGTATGTGTTGCATAAGCAGTTTAATAAATTCAATGGATGGAAGTGTTCTTTCTACATATTTGTTATCTTCATGTCGGTTGTAATGGAATGTAACAGTATCATCCTCTTTGTTATAATGGTCTATCCGTTTTTTGAAGCAATAATCGGTCGTCCAAGATATCTTCCGACATACTTTTGTCACTGCTTTAGGATCGGCAAGGCTAGGTTTTTGCATATACATGAATCCTTTTGTCATCGTAGCTTGTACATCTGTGCCTTTATACATTTAAATGATGGTCCGAGATGTGCTTCTAACTCATTTAACAAAAACAGTACGGAATGATTCACGCAGGAGATTGTAGTTGAAGTGACGGATATTTCTCCATTCACCGTCATCAGAGTGCCCGCCTTCGGATATCAGACAATGGATATGTGGATTCCACTCTAAAGGATGTCCAAATGTGTGTAGCACGCAGATGAATCCGGGGGTAAAGTTTTTGGATTTGTTTACTGAATAAAACATGCGGCTTACTATGGAATGGACTGCATTAACGAGACAATCAAGGAGGGGGCGCTTCTCCTTGAAAAATGCCTGAGCTTTTTCAGGAATGGTAAAACACAGTGTCGGTGTCTTACTGCGACAAGCTGGTTTTGCCATCGCCTCAGTGCGCTTTTTGGGAATAAAGATTCTCACGAGTTAACCATCTTTTCAATATTTTCTATCTCTGTGGCACGTGGGTGAAGAGTGTACAAGATTTCTTCATAATGGTCGGCAAAGATTTCTTGTATTATAGTCATATGTTTATTCATAAACTTATTATGATACAAAAGCAGGAAAAAGAAGCCCTTACCCCTCAAGATTGAGGGGCAGGAGCTGATGTGCCGAAGGCACTTTTTATAGCAGCAGCCGAGGGCTGTATTATGACCCTAACAGAAATCTTTGATTTCGTTGTAGAGTCAGATATCGCATCGTTTCAAATCTGTGATTTGTCAAAATGCGATTATTTTTATTATCCTGTGATTTATGGTGCTGATGAAGAAGATGATTGGACAGATCCTAAGGTTTGGAAGAAAGCAAATCCATCTCTTTGGGATAACAGTTGGAATAGATAAAAGTAAAGGCAGCCTGTGAATCAGCAAAGCAAAATCCTGGTGAGGAGAATTCCTTTAGACAGTTAAGACTTAATCAGTGGGTAAAACAAGCAATTAGGTGGATGCCAATGGATAAGTGGGATGCTTGTTCTTTTGCAGTCGATGAAGATGAACTTGAAGGAAGAGTGTGCTACGGAGGACTTGATCTTTCATCGACAACAGATATTACAGCCTTTGTTTTAGCTCTTTCCACCGATAGATGAAGAAGATAAATTTGTGATGCTTCCATATTTTTGGTTACCGGAAGAAACTTTGGAGTTAAGGGTTAAGCGAGACCATGTTCCATATGATATTTGGGAAAGGCAAGGGTACATTCAGACAATAGAAGGAAATGTAGTTCACTATGGACATATAGAAAGCTTTATCAAGAAGTTAGGAGAAAGATATAACATTAGAGAAATTGCATTTGATAGGTGGTGCTGTTCCAGATGGTGCAGAACTTAGAAAATATGGGATTTACCGTAGTTCCTTTTTAGACAAGGTTTTGAAGGATATGTCCCCACCAACGAAAGAACTTATGAAATTAACACTAGAACAAAAATTGCTCTATGGTGGGCATCCGGTTCTAAGGTGGAATATGGACAATATATTTATTAGGACAGACCTGCAGGAAACATCAAAGCAGATAAGGAAAAGTCCACAGAAGAAAGTGCGAAAGTATAAATAATCGCCTAAGCTCTTAAAAAATCGCCTAAAAATATGCTATAATTGAGGCGAAAGAAAAAGGAGGTAGGCGAATGAGGATTTTAATTATGAAAATCTAGCAAGAAGTAAAGTGGGATAGTGAAATTATAAATCTTCTTTCACAAATTCATGAGCACAAAGGAAAACAAGAACTTTTTGACACGCAAACCCTGCTGTTTTAGATAAATTAGTAGAGATTGCTAAAAATTCAAAGCGTAGAGGATTCTAATAGAATAGAGGGGATTGTTACTACATCAGTCAGAATAAAAAGAGTTAATGAATCAAAAAAACAACTCCTAGAAATAGGGATGAAGAAGAAATTCTTGGATATAGAGATGTACTAAATATGCTTCATGAAAGTTATGAATATATTCCAATCAACAGTAACTATATTTTACAACTTCACAGAGATCTATTTAGAGTATAGTGAAAAGGGAATTGGTGGTAGATATAAAAATACGCAGAATTCTATTGTGGAAAAGGATAAAGAGGGTAATGCTATCGAAAGGTTTAAGCCATTATCCCCATATGAAACACCAGGTGCAATTGAGCAAATTTGCAATGAATTGAATATAGCATTTGACAAAAAGAGCGTGGATTCGTTGCTTTTTAATTCAATTTTTATTCATGATTTTCTTTGTATTCATCCTTTCAATGATGGAAATGGGAGAATGAGTCGTTTTATTAACAACTCTCTCTGCTATACAGACAAGGATATGTAATTGGTAAATACATCAGCTTAGAAAGTAAGATCGAAAAATAAAAGACAGTTATTATATGGCTCTAGAAAAAGCAGGATAGGTTGGCATAGAAATAAAGAAAATCCTATGCCATTTATAAAATATATTCTTAGAACCATATTAGCTGCTTATATTGATTTTTGAAAGAAAGGGTTGATTATGTAGACGAAAAAGTGCCTACAATCGATCTTGTGAGAAATGCCATTGATAGCAAGCTAGGTAAATTTACTAAAAAGTGATATGATGGAATTAGTTCCGAGTGTAGGAAAAGCTACAATTGAAAATATGCTTAAGCAATTGACTGAGGAAGGGTATATTGAAAGACATAGTAAAGGAAGGGCGACCTTTTATGTAAAAAGTAAGAAATCACTAAAAATAGCAGGAATTTAAGGGAACACAAAAATTGATAGGGAGCATCTACTAATTACAGTAGGTGCTTTTTTTGATATAGAAAATTAGGAGGAATTTGAGATGGGAATGTTAAAGTGGATTATTTAAAAAGTAGAGATAAGCCAATGAATAAAACAAATGGAAGTGCATATAGCTTTTTAATGGGAGGTTCTTCATCCGGAAGAAGAGTGAATGAACGCTCAGCTATGCAGATGACTGCAATCTCTAGAGTTTGTGAAAGTACACTCTTGATCCTTGGGTAGCAAGATGGGGAGCAATCCATTGTTCGAAGGCTTTTAACGAGGAGGAAAGAAAAGAGTACTATGTCAAATTCAATGTTGATGGACTCCTTCGTGAAGATTACCAATCAAGAATGAATGGCTATGCTATCAGGAAGACAAAACGGATAGATGTCTGCCAATGATATTAGAGAACTAGAAAACCCTTGACCGTATTCCTAGTGAATAAGGCGGTGATTTGTATCTCATAAATGGAAATATGCTCCCACTAAACCGTGCCGGAGCATTTTGCAGTTGATGAAGGAAGGAGGAAGAACCTAATGAAGAAGTTTTTGGAAGTGGAAGAACGGGGTGAAAAAAACAAAAACGAAGAGGAAGCGACAGAACGCATCCTATTCCTTAGTGGAACGATAGCTGGAAGAATCTTGGTTTGATGATGATGTGACACCACAGATTTTCAAAGATGAGTTAAATAAGGGGAGATGGAAAAAGCTATCGACATGCTTGATGAGGTAAAAGAGCCAATCATCAATGCTTATGAAATTAAGACCGGAATGTCCAGAGCAAAACTATCTCATCTAATGGATTTCAGAAACATGGATGGATACTAATAAAAGCGGTAGAGCTTGGTTTTGCAGATGACATCTAAAGAAGTGAAACTACCGATGTGGAAGTTCCACAGGTTTCTATGATGTATCAGGAGGCACAAGTAGTAAATTCACTGATGGATAAGTTAGCTACTAAATGCAAGATAGAAAAATAAAGAAACAAATATAGGAATTAAGGCGGATTCATTAATGGATCGTCTAATGAGAAATTGGAGGTAGAAAAATGAGTACGATGACAGATTGATTGAGACGCTTGAAGAAGAAAATATCATGCGTTCTCTTGGAACTAACTATCACAACAAGTGGTCAGCATAAAATCAATATTGCTATGTCAGATCCTGCAGCAGCTTGGATTGATGAAGGTGGAGCACTCTAATTTTTGAGTGATTCTAAGTTTGCACAGGGTGCTTCTTGATGCACATAAACTCCATGTCGCAATCAAAGTAACAGAAGAACTATTATACGATAATGCATTTTCAAAACTAGAGGACAATATCTTGACAGCTTTTTGGTAAAGTACTGGCAAACGCAGAGGAAGATAGCTTTTCTAAACAGTGATGGTACTGGTATTTTTAATAAAACTAATGGAGGAACTTATCTAAAGGATATCACAGCAGTAAAATCTGGATGATTTGATTGACCTTATCCATGCATTAAAAAACATCCATATAGAAAGAATGCTACTTTTATCATGAGACGATAAGGCAATCGCACAGGTGAGAAAGCTTAAAGATAACAATGGTGCATATATTTGGCAGCCATCTTATCAGGAAGGTGAGCCTGACAGAATTCTTGGTTATCCAGTTAAGACTTCAGCTTTTGCACCGGAAAATGCCACTCGCATTTGGCGACTTTTAGCTATTACAACATTGGTGATAGAGGAGTTCGTTCTTTCAAAGAACTTACCGAACTATTCGCTGGTAATGGAATGATTGGTTTTTGTAGCAAAAAGAAAGAGTTGATGGAAAGCTTGTATTAGAAAGAGGCTGTTCAGATTCTTTCAATTAAGGCTACATCATAATTAATGGAAAGTGGTGCTGGTTATGGTTGTAAGTCTAGAAGAAATGAAAAACTATCTTAGGATGGATACCAGTGAAGATGATAATTTTTATTAGCACCCTTATCCAGTATGCAGAGAAGATGTGTCTTGCTATTGTAAGAAAAATGAAGAAGAAAATCATTGGTGAAAAACTTTGAAGAAGAGATAAAGGAGGCAATTTCAAATGGATAAGCTACTAGAAATTATAGAGAAAAATTGGTTTCGAGTGCTTATCACCATTTTGCAGAAGGTGAATCACCTAAACCTACAGGATATTAAGGAGGATTTTTATGCTAGAAAAACAGTAGAGTAGGAGAGGTTGATGTAAAGTTTCGTTCGTCAGCTACAATACCAAAAACTATACAGAATTAAATTTAAGAGATATTTTCAAGGACCTATCAAAAGCTGGAAAAACTTTCAAAGCAAGTGAGGGTTCATTTGAAATAGATGATCTTGAGATATTTGAAAATGTAGCATATATCATGGCCTACCATGTCAGATAGGAGTATTGCTGGAAATATTGATGATTGACTTGACCAGTTTGAGATGTTTTTCCATTTATGAGATTCTTCCAGAGATACTTGAACCTTGGGGAGCAAATTTAGGAAACATAAGTCTCAGTCTACTTCCAAAAGTAGCAGAGAAATTGACAACAGCCCTATTTCTACTAAGATGTGGGAAATAGGGATGAGCATTTCTGAACTGGATTTCATTTACAATTGGTATGGTATTAGATATTTGGACCGAAAAATCAAATGATAGCGTGAAATATAGTAAGGTGGCAGGTCAAGCTGAGTTTGATAAGTTCTAATTTATCGTAAAAATATGTTATATTATTTATTAGATAAATTAGAATTTTGTATAGAGGTATTCATATGGAGCAACTACTAAATAATTCCGAAAATGATAAAATTGATGAAAATATTAATCTTGATGAGTTGTTAGTAGGAAGTGTCCTGGTATGAGTTAGATACGTAACACTCCTACCTAATGGATTAAAATATTCATTAGGAAAAAGGAGAATCATAATGATACAGTACACAGATGCCACACGAGTTGTCTGGCAGAACATCCAAGATGGACGAACCATCAAAAGCCTCAAGCTGCTGAATATGGCACATCCCAAGCCTCAACTCTAACTGGGTATGAGCTACGCGCGAAGAATGCAAATGAACGATGAAGAGAAGTCACAAAAGGGAGATAGTTTTTGTTGGATTATATACGAGTTGATTCTGGACTGGATTGCAATAGCCGCAATCTTTTAACGGTGCAGTAGCAGCTTTGGTGCTTATTAACCTGAGATACTTTTTGATTCTTATCCAAAAGCAATTCAGAAAGCTGCGCTGGAACAGATGACAAAAAGAGAAAAACACATTTCATTCTAACAATTATAATTTGCGGATTTTAGTTTCATATATTCAATAGCAAGTCTTATACATACAGGTATTTCTGGGCTTTGGAATCTGGATGGGGTATATTCAGTGGAGCATATTAAACTTAGGAGATTTCTTTTTGTTGGATTGTCTGTTGTTCCAAGGGAAATATAAAGGATAAAATCGTCGTCTAGGGGACAAAGGGGCATCCGGATTATGAATTCAGTAACTGGCTGAGCATTTAGCAATCAGGGAACATTTTTGTAGTTACCCGCTTTTTAATTATACCATTTGTGGCAGTGATTCAGGCGTTGCTGGTCGGTCTATTAGGAAGATAAATTTTTATACGTAGGTAGTTTGATGGTAAATATAGTGAATACATACTTGCAAGAGACTCAAGATTGTCCTGGTTTAGAACACTCATGGAAGAGGGTCCGAAAAACTCCGTCAAAAATGGTATACTAATGAGTAAATATAATAAGGTGAATTAAAAATCTAACATCCGTTTATAAAAAGTAACTTCCAGTTGAACGAGAAACTTCTGCTTTTGCGGGGAAGTAATATAAGTTGTAAAATAAAGTGTCCACTTAAAAGGAAATAAAAAGCATCGAGTTACCTATCTCATGTTATAATTGGATTCTGCAAAAAACAAAAAATAACGAAAGGTAAACTGATGCAGACTTACTATACACAGAGAAAGAAAAAGTGGGTAAAACACTTAACGCTGGTAGAAAGATGTATTATAGAAGCTGACTTAAAAGAAAAGAAGACACATAAAGAGATATCTGAGAGAATAGGTGTTTCTACAACGACCATACAAAGAGAAGTTAAGAGAGGCAGTGTAGAACTGCCGAATTCTGACTTAACAGTCAAAAAGAGTATGTGGCGGAGTTTACTCATACAGAAGCATAGGGATATCTTCCTAAAGGCTAAGAAAGAAACATCTACCTTACAATAAAAAACATAGGAAAGATGAAGAGTTGGAGAAACGCATAAAGAAGAACGGAGGAAGAAGCATAGAGGAAAATGGAACAGCCTATTTTCTATGCACATAGTTATTGTTCTTGTGAGAGGGGGAAGCAATGAGAATAATAATAGATCTCATCTCGCCGTTTTATACAGAATGTGTACTGATATAGGAAAAGTGCAGTAGGCATATATCAAGAAAATAGAAAAAATATATAAATGCACATCCAAGGAAACAATTTGGTGGAAAGTCTCTGATGAAGTGTATAAAGTTGAATTATTTACTTGAGGTGGACACTTTAGTAGTTGCAATTTATAATTTGATGGACAAAGTCCACTAAACTTGACTTTTTGGTTAGAGTATGTTAACTATAGCTAAAGAACGAGTGTCGGTCAATAGGTGGTGAGATTTTGGTAAAGAGAAATGCAAAAGATCCAGAAGAAAGAAAAACAGGAGCCTATGACATCAGCATCCAGACTTTTGAAAGAGTATGGGTAGAGAAGTTTCTGTGCGAGATATTCTCGCAGAAGTTAATGGAGCACTCAGGAATGCTCGATTATTATTTTGAATCAAAAGAGGATATATTTTTTGGCGTGTATTGAAACATATTTTGATGAAAAACTATAAGTTAGATATACTTCAAAATAAGGAAATAGATTACGAAGAAAGAATAAAATTTTAAGAGAACTTATAGTAAAAAGATATCGGTCAGTTTACGACAAGATATAATTTTTCAAAGAGAATTCAATTACAGATAACTCTGTAGCAGGCTATGGGAATTGATTCATTACATTGGAAACTTTATAGATGTCTCATTCAGAGTTTAGTAATTGAAGGAATTGAAAAATAAAAATAGAAAATAATATGGGAATAAATAGAGAAATGTGATAAGTTTTGCAGCCTTTATTTTATACGGAGCTCGTTGGAACGATATACAATGATTATATTATTAAGGGAGAAAACAAAACAATTCTAGCTGAAGCTTCTGAATAATAAGCAAACTATCTCATGACCACATTAGAGAAAAATAAAATATATATTATTTTACAAGGAAACATCATGGTGTCTTCCTTGTATTAGTTTTAAGGTAAATGAACGAACTTGTTCGGTAAGGAGTGGTATGTTTTAGATGAAAAGAAGTCATCAAGATATCTATTTCACAGTGAAATAAAAGAAAGGACAGCTTGTAGGAGGAATATTATTTGTTAGTCTTGGAATGCTATTAGCATTTGTCCAATTTTGGTGATATAGCAAAGTCATAAAATCTCTATTTTTATATGGAAAATTAGAAACTAAAGTGCAATGCAGTTTTGTAGTTATGGACTTATAGCAGTGGTATTGGCATGTTGCTTAACTTACATTGGCAGTATTTTAGCCATAAAGCTTTCAGCATGTTTTAATAGCTTGATTTAAAAAGAAGATATTATTTCATATTGGGAATCTTCCTTTAGGATTTTTACCCGGAGACAACAAGTCAAAAATAAGGCAAGTATTAGGATCGGAGATAGAATCAAATTGAGGGATACTTTTCTCATCAATTACTAAATTTAATTTCAACTTTAACACCAATTTTAGCAATGATAATTATTATGTTAAAGATAAATTTAATATTAGGTCTTACGACTTTGTTAATTATATTTGTTGGTTTAGAATTCAGATTGCAATCATGACGAAAAGATTATAAAGTCGGGTGGACTTGATAAGAACTTTGCGATTTTGGATCAAATTAATTCAGCAACTACTGAATATGTTAAAGGTATGCGGGGAAGTTAAAATATTTGGAACAGGGAGCAAAAACTATTCTAAAAATTTTTTTCAAAGTCAGTAGGTGAATATAGAGATTTTACAAGTTCGATGACATCACTGATAAGACTGGATTTGTCTCATTTAGAATGTTTTATTTTATCTGTGGTACATTCATAGTTCCAGTAGGAATATTTTTAATGTCACGAAATAATAACTTGGATTTTGCTACAGTATTTATTTTCTTATTTAATTTCTTGCACCTGCAATTAGTGTACCGAATGTTAAAACTTAGAGATTTTGCAGAAGGAATGAATTTTACTAATGAAGTTGTTTTGAGAGTCTAATGAAATTATAGATCAAAAAGAATTGGCAAATTGAAAATACTGAGGAAGAGATAAAAGGTCATGATCTTGAATTTAATAAAATGCAAAAGCTTTTTCTTATGGAAATGAAGAGGTTTCGAAAGAATATAAGTTTCTGTGCTAAACAAGGAGAAGTTACAGCATTAGTTGGCTATTCGGGAGTTGGAAATCCACAATAGAACGCTAATACTGAGATTTTATGATTCTTCTGAAGCGCTCTATTAAAATTGGTGGAGTTAATATAAAACATTCCAATAAATGTTTTAGTGGATAATATAGCATTTGTTTTTCAAGACAGTGATTTTATTACAGATGACAGTATTCAATAATATTGCTATGGCAAAAGAGCAGGTTCTACAAAAAGAAGATGTTATAAAAAGATGTAAAAAGCAAGACATGTCATGATTTTTGATTGTAAAACTTCCTAAATGGATACACATGACTGTTTTAGGTAGGGAAACTTATTTATCCGGCGGAGAAAACAATGTATGTACAGTAGCAAGAGCGATTTTGGAAGATGACCAATATTAGTATTAGACGAGGCAACAAGTTTCTGCATAGACTTCTGAAAAATGAATATCTTATGCAGGAAGCTTTATCTGAATTGGTTAAGGATAAGACGGTTATTATGATTGCTCATAGGTTAAATACCATAGAATATGCAAATCAAATCTCAGTTATATCTGATGGAAAAATTGCAGAAAGAGGTAAGATGTGAAGATTTTAATCCTGCTAAAATGGAATATATAAGAGCTCTTTGATATCATAGAGAAGACAAATATTTGTGCAAATGGATATAGAAGGGAGTGAGAATGAATGATAAGAAATATTACTTTAGGAAAAGATGAATAATGTAAGAAAATCAATTATTTTCAAATGTTTTGGCATTCTATTTTCCAACCTTATACCATTTATTGCTTGGCGAAATTGCAGAAACTCTATTTTTAAATAGAGCTACAGATAGCATAGATACGAGCCTTTTATGGAAGTATTTTTATGATAATGGCAATATTTTTCTTAATAACATTCTTGATTGGAAAAATTTAGCTACAAAAATATACCTATGAACTTGGATACAAGACAAGTGCAGATGGAAGAATAGAGCTTGCAGACCACATAAGAAAAACTGCCAATAGGTTATATTTCAGGAAAAGTTCAGCAGAGATCTCAGATACATTAATGACATGATCAAAGTTGAAAATGGCGGTAACTCATCAATTACCTCAATTTTTCAGTGGTATATGTGTAGCAGTTTTTGCTCAATATTATTTTTGATAATCAATGTAAAAATGGGAATGAGCAACACTGATTGATCACGCTAATTCTCTGTTCTACTTACACCTTATGCAAAAACTTTCAGAAAAATTTATTTAAAAACAAAGAAAATGAGGGATAAAAGAGGAAGAAGATATAAATGAATATTTTGGATATTAAGACTCTAAAAAGTTTATAACAGCTTAGATGATACATTATCAAAAACTTGAAGAAGATATAGATAAACTAATGAGAGATGCAAAATATTAAGAGTGAGAAAGGAGTTGGTTCATTAACTACTTTAGCAAGTATGATTTTAAGAATAGGACTCTTTGATGAGTTTAGTTGGTTCCTACTTTATTTATAAATGGATCTTGGAAATTGATACATTTTTTAATGTTCTTATTTGTAGTGCACAAGGATTTTTGATCCTTGAGCTTGCACTTGTAAATTATACAGGTCTACAAATGGCATCAGCTTCCAGGAGAGAGAATCATTAACTTACTTAACACTAAACCTATGTCAGGAAATTGCGATGTAAACGAAAAGCAACAAAATTGAAATCTGTGATGTTTCATTTTCTTAAGGAATCTATAGGTTATCGATAATGTTTCATTAGACATTAATGAAAACGACTAACTGCTTTTGTTGGTTACCTGGATCTGGAAAATCCACACCTAATTAAATTAATTTTCAGATTTTATGATCCTAATGAAGGGACAATTAAAAATTGGTGGGTAGATTTGCTAACAGCCGACCCGGATAGATTACATCGGATAAATTTTCTGTTGTTTTTCAAGATGTGTATCTTTTTAAAGACACAATTTATAACAACATAAAATTTGGAAAAAGAAGGTAAGTAAAGATGAAATCATGAATGCTGCAAAAATGGCAGAGCTTATGACTTTATAGCCAAAAAGATGATGGATTTGACACTCATGATTGGACAAGGAGGAGCGACTCTGTCTGAGGTGAGAAATGAAAAGAATATCGATAGCGAGAGCAATATTAAAAATGCCCCAATAATATTGACTTGATGAAGCAACATCTTCGCTTGATCCTGAAAAATGAACTTATTATACAAGAAGCAATATCAAATTTAATTAAAAATAAAACAGTTGTGGTTAGTAGACATAAATTAAGAAGCTGTATGGGAGCTGGATAAAATTGTTGTTTTGAACAAAGGAAAGGTAGAGGAAGTTGGGAAATGATGAAGAACTTATTAAAAATGAAGGGCTATATAAAGACTTATGGAATTATCAAGAAAAGTCTAAAAATGGAAGATTGTACAGTAACAATCACCTGAAAGGAGAAAATTTATGAAACACAAAAAGAAATCATCGAGAAAATGCAGTTACAGGTGTTTTGAATTGCGACTTACTTTGTAACATATTTAGTAATTGGGGCAATATCTATGCTCGTCCCTGTTTTATTTTTACTAATGCCTATGCTTGTAGCACTCACTTGCTGCACCAACCTATCATATGCTTCCTTTGCAAAACAAGAGTCATCCACTGCCATTGTAATCGCAGCTATTTTACTAAGTATTTTATTAGCTGCAACTGGACATATTCCAATTGCACCATTAGTGGTGCAGTGCCTGCCCTGGAACAATTGCTATGTTCATAGCAAAAGGTGGAAATTATACAGACTTTAAGAAAAAAATACAATTAGTCATATGTCCTTTCTAAACTTATTTTGGAGGATTCTTTCACCAATTTGGGTTATGAGAGAAGCATTTTTGAAAGTGTAATAATGTAGGTGGATTAGATCAAAGCTTGTAATGACAGTAAGAGATGGACGCCAATGTGGATGTTACCAGTACGATTATTGGAACACTTTATATTCTCTCTGATTGGTTCTTATTATAAAAGAAAATACTAAATAAAAAGTTGGAATCAGCAGAGTTTTTATAATGGAAAAATTCAAAGTTTGCGCTGGGGCTGCCAGTAAAGAGGATGAAGAGGGCAACGAGTTTTATAATGGAAATTCAAAGTTTGATCTGGAGTCAAAAATGACGGCCCAGAACAAAAACTTATTTTGCTTATAGGTACGAATATTTTAATAGGGTTTAGTTTAATTTATCAAAGCCTTATTAGCATATTTTCTTGCCATTATTATTAGTGATGGTTATAAAAATCCGCTATAAGGTATATTTTATCTCTTTGTAATAAGTGTTGTATTAGATTTAGCTCTATTTGAATATGAATTTTTCTTTTGAATTTAATTTTTATTCCTCTTAGCAATTGGGAGAAAAATTTTCTCATGTATTATCGTGGGTAAAATGGATTTTGAAATTCCACATCTGTTTCCAGTGCAGTAGCAACTCTACAAAAATTAAAACTTTCAAAAGACCACTCATAATGATTTCTGTAATATTTAGATGTTTACCTACGATTAAAGATGAGCGAGTGCATATAAATATGGCGATGAAAAACAAGAGGGATTAAGCGTTAGTATTTATAATTTCTATTTCATAGACCTGCCAGCGACAATGGAATACTTTTGTACTTATTCGTAAGTGTATTAGAAATTGGGGATGAGCTATCCCTAATCAGCCATTATAAGGGGCTTGATGCTCCCGTTCAAAAACAAGCAGATACCTAATTAAGATTAGAAAAATGACATTGTGCGTTTTTAATTTTATCGATTTTAATTTTTATCAATAGTAAGATGTAGAAAGTGTCAGGGTGGGACTTATATGATTGAAATTAGAGAATTAAGTTTTAAGTACAAGGGAGGATCTGATTACTCATAAAAGAGTATAAACTTGAAAACCTAAAAGGGGAATGCATTCTTCATGTGGCAAGAGCGTTGTGGAAAAGTCGACTCTATTAAAAGCTTTGCATGAACGGTATAATACCAGAGTTTTATGGATGGAGACATTTCCGGCAGTGCTATGGTCAATGGTATGAATACATTTACCACACCAATTTATAAATTGTCTAAGGATGATAGGTCTTTGAGTTTTTCAAAATCCCAAAACACAATTTTATACAACTCAATACATAACCGATGAAATTGCTTTTGGTTTAGAAAAATTACGGAATAGAAAGAGAAGTAATTAACAAAAAGGATTAAAGAGGTCGAAAAAGAGCTTCATCTTGAAAATTTGATGAATAAAAATATATCAAATCTTTCCGGAGGAGAAAAGCAAAAAGATTGCAAATTGCAAGTGCGTTCGCTTTTAGACCCGAAAGTATTTGTTTTTGATGAACCTTCTTTCGGTTTTGGATATTGACCTATTAGAGAACTATCAAAAGCAATAGAAAAACTGAAAAGCGGTAGGTAAAACAATTATAATAGCTGAACACAGACTATGGTATCTGAAAAATGTTGATAGAGCAATATATTTGGAGAGTGGGGAAATTATCAAAGAATACAGTATGGAAGAAATTCAAAATTTAAATCTAAGAAGAAAAAGGTTAAAAGCAGGGCTTAGACATACTGAACTTCAAGATGGAAACTTTAAAAGAAAAACGAATACCTTATGTAACTGAGTTGGAAAATATATGACTTGTTATATAAAAAGAAAAACAAAACCATTTTTGAAGATAGATATCCTAAAACTTTCAGAAAAGGGGAAAGATTATAGGAATAATTGGAAAAATGGAATAGGAAAGTCTACTTTTTGCAAGAATTGTTTTGCGGACTTGAGAAACAGTCTTCGGGAAGGATTTGCAAATGTGGTAGGCAATTGGGTTCCAAAAGCAGAATCAAAAATAGTTTATTAGTTATGCAAGAAGCAAACAATCAGTTGTTTACGGATACAGTTTATGACGAAATAAATTTAACATCGGATACAGACGAGGATAAACATTTATATGAAAAATATGCAAATTAATCAATTTGAAAACAAAGGAACTCTCATACCTTATCAGGGCGGTCAGAAAACAGAGAGTTGTTATATCTGCGCTACTTTTCGAATAAACCATTTTTATTTTTGATGAGCCAACAAGTGGATTAGATTATGCAACATATGAAAGTGAGTAGCGAAAATATAAAGAATTTCAAAGAAGAGAAAGTAAATTTGATTTTGGTAATATCTGATGATCTATGAATTTTTAGAAGATGTATGCGACGAGGTAATATACTTCTCGTAATTGATAATTTGCGTTCCTATTTTAGACGATAGAATCAATCTTTATGGAAGGACATAATCTATAAAAATTTTTAAATGCAATGTGGAGGATAAAGGATGGAAATATGTTATTTATTAAAGAAAAATCAGGATAATAAAAATTCTCCTTTCTCCGTAAACTTAATATCTTTATGCTTTTTATAAATACTTTTGCTAAACAATTAAACAAGTTTAAAAGAAATATAGGCTTCTCTCATTTCAGAAGACTCTATGCCAAGATTTAGAATGTAAATGGTAAATAACTCATCCATTCCAAAAATCTGCAGCTCTCAGACTGGCAGATTTTTCTTCTAGTTTTATTCTTCCCACAACTATCCGGCTAGCGCAACTCTGATCTGAAAATTGAGTCAGGAAGATTGCATTTAGCTGTGGTGTCTCAAAGAAAACTGTTAAAAGTCCTTGGATTTTCATTTGTTCTCTGCATCGATGCAAACCTTTTACCAAAAACCTCTATTAGTGCTATAATATCTATGAGAGTAACTCCTTTGTATAGTTTTGTCGAAATCTATTGTATCAAAGGGTTAATGATTGCTCTATTTTATTTCTTTATCAACTGACGAAAATCTTTACTCATTCTTGACAAATATTGAATTCGATTTATTATTAGAAAATATAAATTCAGTATTAACATAGAAAGAGGTGTGCTATGGCACAAGTATTAAAAAGAAGAAGTTAGGAAATAGAATACTTGAAGCAGCAGAAAAGTGTTTTATAAAAGAGGATTATAGAGGTGCCAAATTAACAGAAATTGCAAAAGAAGCAGATATTCCTGTGGCACTAATTTATACCTATTTCAAAAATAAGTGAAGTTTTCGGTTTGATGCAGTAGTAAGTTCTGCTTATATAAACTTCGAGTCAGCTTTTTAATCGAGGAAGAATCTTTGGAAAAGGGTTCTGCTTCTGAAAGGTTTGATGAAGTCATGCAGAATTATATCTCATGAACTTTAAAAGAGCGTAAGAAGTTAATTATTTTAATGGATAAAAGTTCAGGTACAAAAAGCATACAGAAGCAAAACAAAAACTCATATCGCAAAATGCAGGTTCGATATTGAAGTAAGTTTAAAAAGACAATCAAAAACAGGAATATGATCCAATGCTTTGCCCATATTTTAGCCAGTAACTTTACAGAGGGCTTCTTGAAAATAGCTAGAGCACTATCAAAGTGAAAAGTGGAAGCAAAATATAGTGCTAAAACTTATTATGAGGTGTTATTACAAGGAGTGGAAATCCCTCAGTAATTAGCACTAAAAATAGACTGCGTAATCAGCAAAGTCTTACTTTTAAACCTCTATACTAAATTAAAATTCAATATTATTCACTTGAAAGGAGAGTTGTCTCATGCCAGAAAAAGAATTATGAGAAAAGTGATTGGGAAAAATGGTTTAGCGGGTTCACTCTCTTGCTTTAAAAATAGTATTTGATTTGATACTACAAATCTTACTTGTATATTTTGATTAGTTCTTTAATCACAAACAATATTAACGAAGGTAATTTTAAAAGTATATATTCTTGGGAATCTTTATATCGTTTGTATTAAAAAGGTGTGTTTTACTCATTTTTGCAAACAAAGGTTGCCGCATGAGAAAGCATACATGGAAAAATTGACAGAACTTAGGGTAGATATTATCAGGCATCTAAAAAACTAAGTTTGGATTTTTTCAAAGAACATAATACAGGGAGCTTTACGAACATTGTCTCGAAAGATGATGTGATAGGTGGAAGTATACTCTGCCTGATGTGTCTTTCCTGAAATAATAAGCAGTTAGCGCTTCTGCCTCACCATTATTTTTCATAGCTATAGATTTTTGTAGACTGGCGTCTTGCACTTCGGTATGATTGCCGAGTTCCACTCTTATGTATTTGGTAAAAAGTTCTTTCACAGAAAACAATGGATAAGAACTTTGCTATTTACTTCTAACCATGAAAACAAGATGAGAGAAAGAGCTAATGGAATATGTAAAAATATTTCTGTGATTAAGGCTTTTGCTAAAGAAGAGGAGATTAGTGAAAGAACATTAAAAACGGCAAGAGAATATATTTACTGGTTAAAAAGAGCATGGAGCAGTTACAATCTCAAATGGGACTCATTGACATATTTATGGAAATTGAGTGGTAAACGTCTATGATTTTGGAAGTATCTTTCTTTATCAGGGGAATATTACAACGCCTAATTTTATCCTTGCCATTATTTTATCGTCTGCTTTTTACTGCATCTATAAGTAAGACAGCTACATTGCAACATTTTTATTGTGTTTAGGGAGGCATTAAAGGCGATCGGGAATAGTTTTAACAGTTCCACTTCCAAACAAAAAGACAGGAACAAGGTTTAGAATTTGGAAACATAGAACTTTAAAGATGTGAATTTTTGCATACGGAAAAGATGGCTTTGAGCTAAAAAACATCAATTTAACTTTTTAAGAAAAATAGTTTTGAATGCCTTTTGTAGGAGCAAGTGGTTGTGGGAAAAGCACTGTATCTAATTTGCTTATGGATTTTGGGATGCAGACGAAGGACAAATACTGATAAAATGGAAAAAGACATAAAAAGAATATAGTCAAGAAAAATATCTCAATGTTGATTGGTAGTGTCGGGCAAGATGTTATCCTTTTTGATTTAAGCATTTTGAAAAATATAGCAATTGGAAAAATTAAATGCAACAAAAGAAGAAGTCATAGAAGCGGCTAAAAAGCAAAGATGTTATGACTTTTATTTCTGCTTTTGCCAAATGGATATGAAACACGAGTAGGCGAGATGGGAGTTAAGTTATCCGGTGGAGAAAAACAGCGAATCTCCATAGCAAGAATGATACTAAAAATGCACCGATTTTGATATTAGATGAAGCAATGGCAGCTGTTGATAGTGAAAATGAAAGACTAATCGGCGAAGCAATTGACGATTTAAGCAAGGATAAACCATCATTACAATTGCCCATCATCTAAATACGATTAGAGATTCAGACCAAATTATAGTTAGTGGATAAGGGTGTTGTTCTTGATGCAGGAAGTCATGAAGAGTTGATGAAAAGATGGAGTTCTATAAGGATATGGTTGAGCACTAGAACAAAGTAGATAGATGGAACTTGAAAGACGAAAGTCTTTCACGAGCAAGTAGCAAGGCGGATTGCGAGTGTACGGAGGTGGTAACAGAAAATGTTTAGAGAAATGTTAAAACTACTTACAAAACCGGCAAGAGAGATTTGATTATATCAAGTGTATTCTTTTGCCCTTTATGGACTAAGCTCCATAGCTATGATTGTTACTCGTATTTTTCTATACTGTTTCAGATATTTGATGGACGAGTTTAGATATGCTTTATAAATATTTTATTGCGATTGGATTACTTGTAGTCTTCAAAGGTATTTGTAAACTATGGTTGCTGATATGAAAAAGCATAGTGCAGGTTTTGATATTGTTCAGCAAATAAGAGGAACGATGATTATCAAATTAAAGAAATTCAGTTTGGGATTTTATACCAATGAACGACTTGGGGAAATAAATACAATTTTACACAAAGATGTTGATAATATGTCCCTTGTTGTAGGACACATAGTGGTCAAGAATGTTTTGGCGATTTTTGATAGGTGCAGTCGCATTTGTTGGTCTGGAAAATATTGATATAAAGTTGGCACCGATAATGGCAGTATCCGTTCCGATTGCACTTGCCTTTCTATATATGACAATTAAGCAATCTGAAAAATAGAAAATCAGAACAACTCAGCACTTTGATATGGTTAGCTTATTTGTTGAATATGTGAGAGGAATACCTGTATTAAAGAGTTTTGTGGAGAATAAGAGCTTGATAATGAGCTTATGAATAAGACAAAAAGTTTGGAGAAACAAGCAAAGCAGCTTCCAGATTCAAGGCAAAACAGTTTATCTATATTTGGTTTTTTGCTGGATATTGATATTTGTTCTTTTTAACCTCTGGAACAATATTTGTTGTAAAGGGAAATCTTTGATGTACTTAATTTTTATTATCTTTGCGGTAATTTCAAAAAGAGTTTTATAAGCCGTTCGCTTCTATGGAACAAACTACTATATGTACTATGTTTCGATGGTGGATAGTTATGTGAAAAAGGCTTTCAAGAATTTTATATGCAGACATTATACCGGATAAGGTCGATGGAATTATTCCGAAACATAATGATATAGCTTTTTGAGAACATTGGTTTTTCCTATGAAAAAGATGAGTTCAAAATGGAAAATTTAAGTTTTGATATTGATGAAAAACAATGACTGCAATTGGTTGGTGAGTCAGGAAGTGGCAAGACGACTATAACTAACCTGTTATTAAGATTTTATGATGTGCATAAAGGAAAAAGTAAATCACTCGGAGGAATTGATATACGGGATATTCCTGTATGATGAACTTTTTGGATCGTATTAGCATATGTCATGTAGAATGTTCAACTGTTTGATAACACGATTGAAGAAAACATCAGGGTAGGTAAAAAGGAGCTACAAAAGAAGAAATCACCCTAGTTGCAAAGAAGGCAAGGATAGATGATTTCATTATGAGTTTACCAAAAGGTTATGAAACCGATATTGGAGAAAATGGTGGATTCTTTCTAGGTGGACAAAGGCAAAGAATAGCTATTGCAAGAGCTTTTCTAGAGGATACATCGATTTTAATTTTTGATGAAATGACAAGTAATGTTGATCCTGTAAATGAATCTTTGATACAAGATGCTGTACAGAACTTGCAAAGAATAGAACTGTACTTGTAGTGGCTCAATATTTAAAAACAATTAGGAAAGCTGACCAAATTCTCGTATTTCAAAAAGGAAATTTACTTGAAAAAGGAAAGTATGGAGAACTTCTTGATAAAAGAATGGTTACTACACAAAAATTATGGAAAGCTCAGTATGAGGTGTAACTGATGATTTTGTTAAAAAGATGTTTCTTATGAATGGGAAGATGGACGAACTGTTTTAAAAATATCAATCTTGAAATTAAAAAGGTGAATTTGTTTTAATTTCAGGAAAAGTGGAAGTGGTAAAAAGCACTTTTGAAGTGTAATGAATGGTCTTATTCCGCATTATTATAAAGGCAAATGCAAGGAAAAAGCCTTTGTGTCAGGAAAAAGATATAAGCAAATTATTACTTCATGAAATAGGGCATATTGTAGGAACTGTATTTCAAGATCCAAGAAGCTCAGTTTTTACGACAACTGCAGATGAAGAAATAGCTTTTTGGTCTTCAAACTATCTGCAAATCAAGAGATGAAATCAAACAGAGAGTAGAAGAAGTATATGCAGAGCTGGATACCTGGAACTGAAAGGAAAAATCTGTTTTTGAATTATCAAGCGGACAGAAACAAAAGATAGCTATTGCAAGCATTCATGCGATGAATCCGAAAGTTTTAATTTTAGATGAGCCTCAGCAAATTTGGATATGAAGGCATTTGACCTGTTTTTAATTTTTGGAGAAATTAAAGAAAAAGGAACAACAGTTGTTCTAATTCGAACATCGTTTGTACTATGTAAAGTCTTTATTTGACCGTTTTCTTTTTGATGAAAGATGGAGAAATTTACAAAAGGACTTGAGACGGGAAGAAGTTATCCATCTTGAAGGGAGTTTTGGATGAAAAACGGGCTAAGAACTCTTGAATTAGAAGAATACAGGATAAGTGAGAAGAAAGATTCTTATCAGTTAGAATGATGAAAGTATTAGTGGAAAAGGCTTGAAAATTTTGTTATCCAAGTACAGCTAAGGCTGGAAATAAGCAAAACCAATACATCTTAAATCATCTTGATTTCAATATGGAGTGCGGAAAAGCCATTGGTCTTATCGGATTAAATGGTACTGGAAAACTACTTTTGCAAGGGTAATTTCCAGGACTTGAGAAGATAAAAAGAGGGAAAAATATGGGCGAAAAAGATAAAGAGTTGAATCGTAAAAGATTTTAATGGATATGTCATATTTTGTCTTTTCAAGATTCAGACTATCAGTTGTTTTTCTGAAAGTGTACTTGATGAAATGCTGCTTGGTATGGAGGGTAAAGATAAAAAGAAAATACTCAAAAAGGCAAAGTCTATTTTGAGGTACTTGGTTTAGACAAATACATTGATAAGCATCCGTTTGTTTTATCAAGAGGAGAAAAACAAAGACTGACAATAGCTTGTGGAATGATGAAATATGCAAAGATTTTCATTTATGATGAACCAACATCAGGTTGTGATAAAGACTCAATGCTTTCCGTCGCTAAACTGATTGAAGAACAATTGAAAAATGGGACAACAGTTTTGGTGATAAGTTTATGATTTTTGAGTTTTTAGCAAACACAGTGAGCAAGCTGTGGGTAATGGGAGATGGAAAATAGAAACTGTTTTGAATATGAGTGAAAGTAATAAATTTCATATTGGACAAGATGAGAGGAGGTAGGAAGCTTGGCAGATAGAAAAACCATTGATCCGAGAATAAAGCTTACTCTACTCCAATTGCCTCCTTTACGAGCTTTTTATAAGCGATACAATTCTACTTTTTGTTCTAATTGTTTTTGCCTTTTTCTGTATGTATACAGCAGTATGTGGAAAGGGCGTTACGCTTTATCTTGTTTTTGTGCTTTATACTGCATAGAGTTCGGGCTTGGAAAAATTCCCGGAAGCAAGTATTGTATTTGCAATATATATGTTTATTTACTTTGCATCAAGAATGACCTTAATTGCTATGTTTGGCGGATATATAACAAAGACTACAGGGTGTAAGTGAAAATGCTTGAAGCATTAAATAGAATGAAAGTACCAAGAAGCATTGGTATACCTTTTAGTGTTTTGCTTAGGTTTGTACCAACTATAAAAATAGAACTCAAGGCATTAAAAGAGAATATGAGGATTCGAGGAATCGTAACAAGCAGATTTTTCCCATTGCTACATCCAATTAAATATATTGAATATACGCTTGTTCCGCTTTTTAATGAGAATGATTAAGATTTCAGATGAACTGTCAGCTTCCAGCACTTGATTAGAGGACTTGATAGTGATGAGAAGAGGATAACATTATCAGAATTGCGGTTTAGAAAAACAGACTTAATGATTGGACTATTAGAAGCTTTGATTATTGCTCTTGTGATAGTAATACAGAAAATTTATTAGGAGGACTTTTATGAAAAACAAATTAAATGGTCGTGATTTTATTACAATCGGAATCTTTAATGCAATTGGAATTGTCATATAGATGGCAGTTGCATTTGCTATGGCAACAACAGTTGTTGGAGGATTTATTGTTTTCAGGAGTTAGCTTTATGATAGCTGCTACCGTTTATATTCTTATGGCTGTAAAAGTTAAAAAGAAGGGTGTATTTACAATATCAGGAACGCTTCTTGGTTTAATTGCGTTGTCAGGAGGACATTTACCTCATGCAGTCTTTGCTGTAATCGGTGGAATTATATGTGATTTGATTATAGGAAATTATGAGAGCAAGGGACGATGATTATTGGATATGGGACATTTGCATTAGCAGATTTTTAGGAACAGTAATTCCTGTGATTTTTATTCGGAACAGTTTCTTTTGTGGAAAGAGCATCAAAATGGAAAAATGAGGCGAAGCGGGGATAAATGAAGCATTATCTTATTTCAAAGTTTCGTGGGCAGTAGGATTTGGCTTGATAACTTTTGTTCTTGCTTGCATAGGAGCATTTGTTGCAACAAGGATACTTAAAAAACATTTTGAAAAAGCAGGAGTGATTTAATCAATCTTTGTTTGTGAGGGAAAAATGGGTCAAATAATGGAGGTAATTGCTATGTATTATTTAGAGTGTTATTCATATAGAAAAACAATAGACCTTTTTGATACTGGTAATTATCATAAAAATCAACTAAAAATATAAGGAAAGAGCAAGTTTCTTTTTCATTTTAGAGGACTTCATGCTTAGATGCAGTGAGTCCTCATTTTTTGCCTGAAAACAAGCAGTATAAGTTGTAAAATAAAGTGTCCACTTAAAAGAAAATAAAAAGTATCGAGTTACCATCTCATAGTTATAATTGGATTGGCAAAAAAACAAAAATAACGAAAGGTAAACGATGCAAACTTATTATAATAGAGAAAGAAAAGGTAAATACTTAACGCTGGTAGAAAGATGTATTATAGAAGTTGATTTAGAAGAAAAAGAAGACACATAAAGAGATATCTGAGAGATAGGGTGTTTCTACAAATACCATACAAAGAGAAGTTAAGAGGCAGTGTATAACTGCTGAATTCTTATTTAACAGTCAAAAAGAGTATGTGGCGGAGTTGCCCATCAGAAGTATAGGGATAAACAGAAGGCAAAGGAAGGCATATATCAAGAAGATAGAAAAATATATAAACGCATATCCAAGGAAACAATTTGGTGGAAAGTCTGCTGATGAAGTGTATAAGGAATTATTTACTTGAGGTGGACACTTAGTGTTGCAATTTATATCATTAGAATGGGGGTTAAAAGTATTATATTGACCTTTCTATAGACTTTTTGATATAAGCTAGAGATAATTTTAGTCTAATCAAAAATTCATAAAGAGGAAGTATATGATAAAAAGAAAAACTATAATAAAAAATACAAAAATCCAACAAGGTGGTTAAAAACGAAGAGAATGAGAAGATATCTTGAAAGCAGGAAGTAGTGCTCATCCCCCTGCCTGCAGTTATGGTAAGTCCCACTGACAAAGAGGGAAGAAGCAATATCATTACCCTTAGCCTGGGCAGGAACTATATGCACAAATCCACCCTATGCTGTCAGTCTCCATCAGACCTGAGAGGTATTCTTAGGACATCATAAAGGAGACTGGAGAGTTTGTAGTCAATATCACAACCAAAGGCACTTACCAAAGGCAACAGACTATTGTGGAGTAAAAGTCTGGGCAGAGATGTGGATAAGTTCAAGGAAATGAGAGCTTACCAAAGCTTGAGTCAGAAAAGGTAAAGGCTGTAGCCATAGCGGAAAAGCCCTGTGAATATTGAGTGTAAGTTAAGGCAGGTAATGGAGCTTGAAGCCACAGCCTCTTCACAGCCGATGTAGTAAATGTAAGAGTGGATGGGAAATATATGGATGATAAAGGAAGGTTCAACCCTAAAGGCAGCAGACCTTATTGCCTATTCCCATGGAAGATACTATGAGCTTGGGAAAGAACTTGGCTCCTTTGGATACTCAATAAAGAAGGGAAAGAAGAGTAACAATAAAAGTAAAGAATCTCTGTCTGATAAAAATTGAGAAGGCAGAAAGTAAGCATAAATCTACCGGAAGTGGTAAGCCGAATAGTAGACAGAAAGACAGATAGAGAGGAAGAGTAGGCTTTTTAGGTAGGAATGTAAACGATAAACCCAACTATTGAGCAAAAAGTTATAGGAGCAGTATATATGATGAAAAATAACATAACATTAATCGGTATGCCCGTGCAGGAAAGAGTACGGTAGGAGTTGTGCTTGCCAAAGGTGATGGGATATAGATTTGTAGACAGTGACCTGGTTATACAGGAAAAACAGGAAGCTGCTTTCTGAGATTATAGCTGAAAAAAAGGTACAGAAGGCTTTCTTCAGGTGGAAGATGAGATAAATGCAGGCCTAACCTGTGAGAAATCAGTTATCTCCACAGGAGGAAGCGCAGTCTACTGCCAAAAATGCCATGGCTCACTTAAAGGAAAATCTCTACAGTAGTCTATCTCAAACTCCCTTACGAAAAGGTGGAAAAAGGCTTGGCAATCTAAAGGACAGAGGAGTAGCTCTGAAAGGAAGGTCAGACACTTAGAGACCTCTATGAAGAACGCTGTCCTCTCTATGAAAAATATGCAGATGTGATTATTGATGCTGATACTACTTCTGTAGAAGAGCTGTATGAGAAGAATTTGTAGATGAAGTTAAGTAAATAGATGGCAGGATTAATTGTCAAAAAGTCCTATTGAAAAACTAAAAATCAGGACAAGGAAAGTTAATCGGAAGTAACTTTACATTTTTACAACTAGATGAGATGCTTGAAAAAAGCTGCTATAAAAACTTGCAAAACCTATCTGATTTTTGGTACAATATTACTAGAAGTTTATTGAAGGGATTGATAGAGTGATATGATAGGGAAATAATTATTACAGGACAGGACAGGACAGGACAGGCTATAAGTATAATTTAATATATGATTTCGAAAGCTTAAGTATATGAAATTTAGTCACTTATTTTGATGTAGTCAAAATGGGTGTCTTTTTGTGTTTAAAATAAATTTGGAGGATGAATCATGGGTTATGGTATTCAGATGGTTAACTTGGGGAATGGCATTATATTTGGATTATGATATTTAGGAGAATGGAAAAGATGACACAAAAAGAATATGAAGAGCGGATGAAAAATACGAGATATAAAGAACTAAAAGGTAACGAAAGCGGAAGATGAGAAAGATTATGTATTTATTAGTTATAGAGGTAATAGTTGGGAAAAAGTATTAACTGATATAGTATATAAACTTCAAAAAGAATACGGACTCAAGAATTTATTTCGATAAAGATTTTGCTTCCAGTAATAATATTTGGATTGAACAATTTACCGACAATATGGAGTCTAAGTATTGTAAGGCTTTCTTATGCTTTTTGATGAAGGTTATGTGACGAGTTATGCAAACATTATTAGAACTCATGCATGCAATGAATGGGAGATGATGAACCCGTGCATGGTCAAATGTATGCAATAAACTTCCAAATTGATTGGGATAAACTAAATGATGCAGATCATGAGTACAGGGCTAGGAAAAGAAGATAATAACAATCCAGGGTGGAAAGAAGAAAAAGAAGAATTTGACGAAGCATTTGACTTGTTAAAGGAGGAAAACGATTATAAAGATATAAGAAAATATTATTCTCCAAGGAAAAAGCTTAAAAGCTTGTAACTGCAAGAACATTATGGCAGATGCTGCAACCCAAAAACAGACGAGAATATGTAGATACAGATGACTTTTTATAAACAATTTATTGTTAATCCTTTGAAAAATCCTGCCCTAGTGTATTTGGGGAAATTGATCTGGGAGAGAATTTTTAAAAATATATGTAACAAAACCATATAATAATATGTTCTTCCGATAAAAAGACCTTTGAATTTTATAAGGAGCATAAATTTACACTCAAAGTAATAAAAAGGTATATATTAGCTATCAGAGATATAGAAGGAAGTTTGTGAAAACAATACATGATACTGTAGTATTTGATATTAACAATATGATATCCAGAGGATTGTGGAAAAAGCTTGGAATGTGGAAGGAGGAAAGGAAAAACTTGATATTGTAATTTATGGCAGCTCTAATCTTGCAGGAGGCATTGTAAGTACAGGACTGCAGATGAATATTTTTCTCTGAATCAGCATATAAACTATCATTTTATTACAGATAATAAGCTTTACCGGATAAGGCATAAAAACCTGCAGCTTATGAACTCAGATGAAAAAGCTTGAATATTATTCTACAGATGATGAAAATATCTGGGAAATTATTGAGAATGCAGATAAAGTAATTGTTGCAGATGAGGTAGAGGTAGAATTATTACAGACAATTATTTTGAGCGCCAATAATTCGAAAGTATATTATTATTCTCCTAGAAGATGGAGATATGGGTTCATATATTGAGTATAGAAAACCTGTGCCTTTTTGGGAGATATAAAGATGTATTTACAGAGGAAAATATACTGAGAGAGAAACTGACAGAAAAAGCAAAAGCTTTTGCATAATTACTATGAATCAATATGTAATACAGATATGAAATGGGAAGATCTTTCAGGTTTTCTCCGTAGCTTCTAATATTTCAGCTGCAGACTTTTGGGAATATTTTTAGCTGATCTTAACAAAGATGAGATGGAACTAGCAGAACTTGAGCATATAAGATGGTGCAGATTTTATTTTTGAATTATTATAAGTATGGAGAAGTAAGAAATGATGCCAAGAGGATTCATAATGATTTAGTCCGGTTTGACGAGCTTTCACTTGAGGAACAAAGAGAAGGATTTAGACGCTGTAAAGGGTTTTTGAAAAATTAGTAAAAAGAAAAATTAGTAAAAGGAGATTTTTATGTTAAAGAGAATATCAAAAAGTTGAGTTTAGGGCTATTGCTTGCTATAGTAATAGGAACATTTAATTTGCCTGTAGTATATGCGGCAGAGAGCAAGATTAGGTATGGAGCAGCCTTGAAGGATGGTAAGCTGTATTCAATAGAGATAAATGGAGAGTCAGCTACAACTACACTTTGTGATGAAAGTAACCCTCATTGGTAAAGGATATAAAGGAAATTATTTTATAATGCCATCTAATATAACAGGTGAAAGGTTTTATAAAATATTTGATAAATATGGAAAAATATTGAAACTCTGAGCAGTAAGGAATATTATATAAAAAGCTTTTTGAAAGCTGATGGCGAAGGAAATAAGGAATATGGAGGTACTGAGCTGAATAAAAGCTATGATTTTGTAGTTTTTACTTCAAGAGATGATGAAAATGCAATAAATTATATTTATACTAATGAAAAAAGGGTTATTCATTAATAAATATGATAAAGAAGTATTTGAAAAAGTGAGAAGGATAGTCTTGTTGTAAAGAAAATGACAAAATGGGTGTTATTAATAAATTAGGAGAGGAAGTTGTAAATTGTAGAATATGACGATATAACTTTTATAGATGGCTATATTGCTGTAGCAGATAAGGATGAAAAATAGAATATACAGATATAAGGAATAGCTGGAATATGATCGTATTTATACAACATCATTTTGCATTAGGCAGCAAAAAGAGAGATATAGAGCAGTAGTGAAAAAAATAAAAAGTGTGGTATTATAAACTCTACAAGTACAGAGGTCATTCCTGTACAGTATGATAATATGGCTATAGATTCTGATGGTTTCAGAGTAATAAAAATAATAAATTTGGATTCCTAGACCTGAAAGGAAAAATTATATTACCTTGTAAGTACGATTATTTAGGTGAGTTTTTCAGAAGGACTGGCTTTGAGTGGGAGAAAATATGATTGGACTTATATAAATAAGAAGGGAAAAAGTCCTTCATTTTAAGTATAGAAACGATGGGAAATTTAAGCAATGGTCTGATACCGGCTAAATATAATGGCAAATGGGGATATATTAATAAAAAGGAAAGAAAATAATAGATTTTAAACATGACGATATGAAGCAATTTGAAAATGGATATGCTACCGTTATGCAAAAACGATGAATGGGGATTGATAAATAGAAAAGGAAAAGAAATATTTGAATTTAATAGTGATAGTCCAATATTGTTAAATCAGTATGGAATAGCAGTAATAGAAAAATAGAAAATATGGTTTGATTAACAAAGCCGGGAAAAATAATATATCCTTGTAAGAGTGTGCAGCCAATTAGATTTTATGAATATGGTATAGCACGAGCGGTAGAAGATGGAAAAATATATTTTTATAACAAAAATGGAAATACCATTCAGAGTGAAGTGGATCATATAATGTGTAGTAAGGATCTGATACTGGTACATAAAGGAAATAATACTTATTGGTTATATAATAGTAAGGGAATACGGTTGACAGATAAAGATTACTTGGGTAATACCAGAATAACTAAGGATGATTTAGCTATTTTAATATATAAAGGTGATGATAAATTTATGTATTCATTCAAACTTGTTGATGGAAAAATGAATGAAGTAATACCTGAAAAATATTATTATGAGGCTTATAGTGATGGATATTTTTATTGTTAAAACAAAGGGATATCCGGGTAAGATAGGCATTTTTACAAAAACCGGTAAACAGCTAATTCCTTTTTGAATATGAAATGGCATATGTTTTTGATTAACAGAAAATACTTGTTTAATATTTAGCAGTAAGGTTTTAACAGAAATAAGAATGATATAAAACAGTTCCGCTGCCATAATTGGTGAGAGGGTTGTGTGTTCGTAGGTTTAGCTTTTAATGGTTTAGAATAAGTCGGTCTTTTATGCCGGCTTATTCTATTTTTAGGAGAAATGGCTGCAGTGTTGCTTCATCAGGGCTAACCGCCTGATTACCATTTTATGAATTATATTTTGCCGTAGAGAAAGAAAAATATATCGTAAAGGTGTTCTACCGCCAAGAATCTTTCGTGGCCGGAATTAATATGACTGAATAAAAGGTTCAAGTCTTGCCTGGTCAGTTCTTTAAGCTTCCTTTAACTTTTTTCTTTCCCTCATGGTAACTTGTCTGTGTAGTGAGAAGTTATAAATAATGAACTCTTTAAATACCCACCTTCAATGTATGTATAAAAGTAATTTTTACAGAGATACCAAGTTCAGGAAGGTTAGTAAGTATCTGATATAAGGCTCATCCGGATTTTAAGCGGTTTTTCGCACTCTTTTAATTTGGCACATATGATAGGCGAGTTAAAACGGTTCCGCTGTTTAACTGTTCTGTAGCGTCTTATTTCTTTGGCAACAGTAGTAGTAGATTTTTTATTCCATTAAATATGAAATAAAACTGAAAGAAAAATTTTAATAAAATTTACAAAATAATCAAAATTGTTATATGATAAAATTAATCTGATGAACGATTTGTACGGGAGGTAATTATGGAAGAGGTACTTAGACTTACGAATGTGAATAAGAGCTTTTGGAGAGCATCATGTTCTACGATGATGTTAGCTTTGCCGCAGGAAGGGGAGAGCTTATCGGCTACATAGGGCCAAACGGAAGCGGCAAGTCCACAACTGTTAAGCTGATGCTTGGGATTCTTGGTGGATACACAGGGACAATAGAGGTATTTGGTAAAAATATCGAAGAAGACCTGGTAAGCTACAAGAGGAAGATAGGCTATGTTCCGGAGATTTTATCCTCTATGAGAGCCTGACAGGCGAAGAATATATCTCCTTCTTATCCTCTGTATATGAGCTAAGCAACTGAGAGGCAGGATGCAGGAGCTGGCGGAGATATTTCAGATAAATGATGCACTTACCACCCGCATCTCAGGCTATTCAAAGGGTATGAAGCAAAAATAGCCATCATAGGAAGTCTTATACACAATCCTGACATCCTCTTCCTTGATGAGCCGCTTAACGGCATGGATACAAAATAGCGTGGCTGTGTTTAAGGAGGTGCTTAAGACACTTACCAAGCAGGGGTAAGACTATATTTTTATTCCTCCCATATTATGGAAGTGGTGGAGCAGATGAGCAGCAGGGTTATCCTTCTTAAGGACGGGGCTGTGATTGCAGACTCTACAGTTGAAGAGCTGAAAAACAACAGTAAGGGCAGCAGTATGGAGGATATTTTTCAACAACCTTACAGGCTTTTACAAAGGGACACGATCTTGCAGCCAAGTTTGTAGACACACTGACCGGAGGTGAGACTATTGAAGATGAAAAATAGTGAACCCTTTGTGTTAAAAGCTTGTGGATAAATGCGTAAAGCCGTTTTTGAGCAGGGACTTAAACTATAGCCATATTAGGGAAATGCTAAGGCTTAAGCTCATTATGGATATGCAGAAGGGTGTCTCTGCTCTGCAAAAAATAATGGGAAGAAGATAGGAAAGAGCCGAAAAAAATCTATGATTCTACCTGTCTGGTTTATATGGGTTTAGGAATATTTATCGCTTCTATGCAGGTGATACCAAATATGTTTGGAGCTAATACAATCAGCTTTACCATGCTTTATATTCATGTTGTTTTTCAGTCTATATCAGTGAGTATTCAGCCGTACTCCTAGATACTACAGAAAAAGTCATTTTACGGAGCACTGCCTATTGGGAAAAAAATGAGATAAGCACTGCAAAAACATACATATAGCCTACTATATAGGAACTATAGCAGCCGCTATGATGCTGCCGTCTGTAGTTGTCGGCTTTATTTCTAAGGGAATCCTATATGGCTTGGCTTTTACCTTAGTTTCGATTGTGATTGTTGTCGTTTGCCTTCACCTGGCGGGAGTCATCTACTATCTCCTTCTTAAAAGTATTTTCAGGAGAGAAGCTAAAGGATATCTTAAGCGGCTTTCAGATATTTATGACAATAGCGATAATACTTTTCGTATCAGATTGTGCCAAAGAGTCGTAAGTATAGCAGGCTTCTCAAAGGGGCAGATTACATTTTCACCAGTTTACTTTTTGCTGCCATCAGCTTGGTTCTCTGCGATACTGGAGAGCTTATTTGGTGCAGGAGGTGAATGGTACATATATGTACTGGCAGGAATCACAGTACCTGCATTTTTCTTGCTTGAGGTGCTTTATAAGAAAAAGGTAATGCCGGAGTTTGAAGGAGAGCTTGATAAGCTTACGGAAACAGCCAAGGAAAATAAATCACTTTCACCATTTTCAAAGCTTATGTAAGCTCCTTTCAAAAGGATGAACAGGAAAATGCATTTTATGAAGCTGGTGCTGATACAGGTATCAAGAAACAGGGATATGAAGCTTAAGCTCTATCCACAGCTTGCCAATGTGTTTATTCTGCCTATAATCATGGTTCTGCCACAGATTACAGGGGAAAAAGGATTTACAGGCATTTATAGAAAATCTCAGACAAGGAAGATGGGGACTTGCTCTGCTTTATTTTACAGGACTGACTTCTGCATCTCATATATATGATTATAGGACAGACTGAAAATCCGGAAAGCATAATGTTCTATCAGATTCTTCCGATTGAGAATCTAAGCAAATGTATAAGAGCCGGAGTCAAGGTGGTGCTGTTTCGCTATTTGACACCTATTTTTGTGGCTCTGTCAGCCCTTCTGTTAGGAGTGTATGGTTTTGGAGCTATACCTGATATAATACTTGCATATCTGTCATTTATCTTTGTAACAGGTTTTAATAATACGCATAAGTGCCTGGGTGTTGCCATTTTCTTATGAATCGGATACTGCGAGTGCAGGAAATAATTTATTGATGTTTTTATGAGCCCTCTTTGTATTTGCTGTATTTGGCTGGACACATATATTTTTGGCTTAATACCCTGGGACTGCTAGCTAATTGGTATAGTGGTGATGACATTAGCCAACCTTGTATTATGGAAATTCTTTATGAATAAGAAATACATTATAGCCAGAGGATAAGATATATCTGAAGGAAAGGTTAAGAAAAAAGACGAGCTAAGGGGGATTGTAAACCTATCAAAAAGCTTGTAGGAAGAGTATAGGTGGAGCATATAAAAAGTATATAAAAAGTACATAAAAAGGGCTGCTACTCTAAGAATGGTTTTATTCTTAGGGCGACAGCCTTTTTGCAATCCCTAAAGCTAGGGGGAAGTTAATCTTATTTGTAATCTGCTAATTTTATACAATTAACATATGTTTCTTATGCCTATGAAGTAACATCATTAAGCTAGAACTTAATCAGTCCAAAATACGCTTGCAATCGAGCTTACTAGAATGACAAGTATACAGATAGGTGCAAGGTATTTGATAAAGAACTTGTAAATGCCTTTTACGCTTAAAACTTAGATGATGTTTCCACCTCTTCAACTATCTTATCCACTCCAACTACATATACTATGAGAATACAGGTGGAGAGGGCGGCTATAGGCATCATAAGTGAGTTTGTGAGGAAGTCGAAGAAGTCGAGGATTGACATTCCAAGTATCTGTACAAAAGTCAAGCATACCAAAAGCCGAGTGCTGAGAATGAGCCAAGTATCACTATGATGATACCTATGACCACGCTAGCTATATTACGCTTCCAGCCAAGCTGATCCTCTAAGGTAGATACACAGGACTCAGCAAGTGAAATAGCACTTGTAAGGGCTGCAAAGAAAGTACGAGGAGGAAGAAAAACTATACCGATGATTCTTCCCATTCTCATGCTTGCAAACACCTTAGGAAGGGTAATGAAACATAAGTGAAGGAGCCTGCCTTAAGCTTCTCAGGGATCTCCATCAAAGAAGGAGAAGACAGCAGGGATTATCATAAGACCTGCAAGGAAGGCGATAGCTGTATCAAAAATCTCTATCTGAGAGGTAGACTGCTCTATGTCTACATCTTTCTTCATATAGTGAGCCGTAGGTGTAGAGAATACCCATTGCTATCGAAAGAGGTAAAACATCTGCCCCATTGCGGCAACTATAGTCATCCAGGAGAAGTTGTCAAAGTTAGGGATGAGGAAGTACTTCACACCTTCAAGGGCTCCCGGTCTTGTTACTGAATAGATTGAAACTATGATTGCAAGGATGACGAGTACAGGCATCATCATCTTTGAGACTTTCTCTATACCATGTTCAACCCCTGCGACAATTATAAGAAGTACCACAAGAGTGAAGATAAGAAACCAAACTTCCACACTTGCACCTGCCGTAATAAAGCCTGTAAAAATAGCTGTCTTCTGCTAGAGCATCTGAGCTTCCACGAAGATACTCAAATAAATACTTAAATACCCAGCCGCCTATTACACTGTAGTAAGGGATGATGAGCATAGGAATAATGGCATTTACCCAACCTCCAATCTTTAAAAGGAAGAGATTTCCCAAATTTCCCAAAAAGGCACCCACAGGGCTCTTTTCTGGTAAGCCTTCCAAGAGTTGTCTCAGAGACAATAAGTACATATCCGAATGTAAGCATAAGGATAAGATATACAAGTAGGGAAGATACCTCCACCGTACTTTTTGCTGCAAGATAAGGGAAACGCCAGATATTTCCAGGCCTACAGCAGAACCTGCTACAGCTAGTACATAGCCGAGTTTACCTGAAAAGGAACTTCTTTCGTTATCCCTGCCAAACGGGTCGAGGCTATTTTCCTGATTATTTTCGTTATTCATTTAATAATACATCCTCTCTAATTTTTAAAAATTATTTGTTAAAATCTGTTGATGGCATTAAATTGAAGCTTAAAGTTTTTCAAATTCAACAGTTCCCTGAAGCCAGATTTCCCCTTTGAAACGGCGTCCAACTAGGGCTCCCAAAGTAAATCATTGTCATTTATGCCTATATAAAAATCAAAAGCCATTACAGTTTACAAAGCATTTCAGTACAGGTTTTCACCGGTAAAACTGTTTATATGTGGTATTACTTCTTTTAATTATCCCTAAAATTGTATAATTATCTGATTCAGAACCAAAAGGGAATAAAGCTTGTTTCAACTATACTATAGACATCTTCAGTAAGTATTCGCCTTGATATCATTGAATAGGTGTCAAAGTCCATCAGAGTAAGAGTATTGATGGCTTCTTCATTACCCTCTTTAGCAGCCATAAGTAGAGTGTCATATCGTAGGGAATTTTCATTCTGTACCCTTACCTGCTCATCAGTTTTGTTGATAGGAAGCAGTATCTTTTCCAGAGACAGAAAGTCCCGAAAGCGTCAATGGAAGTTCTTTTTACTATTCATATTTCTTTCACTGAAAGGTAATCTATTGAATTCTGTAAATAAAATATTAAAGAAGTTCCAAAATGTAAATCATCACACATAGCAGTATAAGCATCCGTATCTATCCGCTGGTACACAGACACTTCTTCGTAGCAGCAGGGTTTCCGGCCCTATAAGATATGGATAATAATGTTCAAGATGGAAAAATCCCTTTTCGTCATATTCGCCTCTGATGGTAATGCCCATTCTATCTGAGAAAATCTAAAGCTCTTTTTCAACAATTTTTTATGATTTCTATCTGATGAAAATGCAAATTTATCATGGGTTGGGCGAGTCATGACAAGTCCCAGAACTTTATCTAATTCTTTTCTTGAAGCTATATTTGAGAAACCGGCTGCTCTCAAAAACTGTGCATAGAACTCACCCTCCTTGTAATAAATAAATTAATCTTTATAATTTTAAAACTCCCTGAAACTTGTCAACCATTTCCTTAAGAGTGCCATCCTCAAATGGGTTCTTAAGACCAACCTGAGCCACAAGATCTGTAAAGAAGTCCTTTGCACCGAGGTTGCAAAGCTTAAGATAGCTCTTCCATGCAGCCTTATAGTCATTGTCCATCATTACCTTGTACTGGAAGGCGTTGGTCTGTGCCAGTACATAGTCGATGTAGTAGAATGGGCTGTCATAGATGTGGCGCTGTTTCTGCCAGAAACCGCCGGCACTGTAGTATTCATTTCCAGAGTAGTCAAGATGAGGCTTGTACTGCATCTCAAGCTCTCTCCACATCTCATTGCGCTGCTTTGGAGAAAGTCCCGGATTGGTGTAAGCAATATCACTGGAATTCATCAACCATAGTTCCGTAAGGAATGAAGGCTGCGGATGACTCAAGATGCATATCTATGTAGTCCTGCTTTTCTCTTACCAAAGAAAAGCTCCATCAAAGGCTCGGTAAAGAATTCCATAGACATCGAATGTGTCTCGGCTGTCTCCATAGGTGATTTCGCTGTGCTCAATGATAGGATCATCCACCATGACAGAAGCCCTGGAAGGCATGTCCGCACTCATGAGGTCATTACATCTGCATCATCAGCGGTTCCGTTGAAGTTAGCAAATATAAAGGAGACTTATAATCAGGAAGATAGGGTCATATATCCGCCTGTCTGCTTTGTCTTTCTTCCAAGTACATCGAAAAAGCTCATTATCACACATAAAGTTAATGAACTTAGCTGTTTTCAGGTGAAAGCTCATTATACATCTTTCTTCCTGCTGCAAGGATATCATCAGGAGTGCCGATAGGTGCAGGGTTTCCGTTGTTGAAGTATACACCCTCATCCTCAAAATGAAGCTTATCAAGACCGAGTCTCATTCTACGCCTGTCGTGTAATTTTTTTCAGCAAAAGGTACAAAGTCACGCTTTACCTGTTCTCTAAAAACGCTTAACATCATCTCTACCATAGCAGTTACGGTTCATTCTGTAGTAGCCAAGCTGGATGAAGTTCTCCTAACCAAGCTTTTTCAGCCTGAGCTGTTCTGTTCTTTACAAGCTGGTCATAGATGTCATCAAGTTCTTCCTTGTTGTTGCTAAAAAAATTCTGTATACTTTTTCCAAGCCTCTATACGGGTATTTCTATCAGAATTGTTGAGGTATGGAGCCATAAGTGAGAGGTTGAGGCTTTTCACCGTTCCAATCAATTTTGGCAGTAGCAAGGAGTTTGTCATATCTGCTGGTAAGGGAGTTTTCTTCCTGCATAAGAGGTACAATCCTATCATCTACTGAGCTTCATTGCAAGTTCAAGGTTTTTAAAAGCCACCTTTTCCTATTTTGCTTTCTAAAAAAAGCTGCGGTGTTCAGAATTATAGAGTTTCTTGCCATATTCAACAAGTAATGACCGAAGTACAGGGACCATTCTCGTCCTCAATAGTCATTTTCCCTGCTGTAAAAATTCATCTGTCACATCTATGGAATGACGAATCTCTGCAAGTGTCATCTGTGTGTATATGTGGTTTACAGTTTTATAATATTTTTATGAACTTCAAACTGTTCCTCACCGGATTTTTGCATTGTCAAAATCTGCCATAAGTTTTGCAAAAGTCTGCTTTTAGCTTCTTCAATATCAGCTCTTTTTATAAGGCATTTCACTAAATTTCATCTATCATTTTCTTCCTTTCTTAAATATTCATGTCTGCAAAGACTAATGTTAAGCTATTTTTACAGGAAAATCAAGTTATAAGAGAGAGTGGATACTTTTATTTTAAAGGGTGATATTATTTTATAATTTATAGAATAATTGCCATAGAAATGGTAGAATATAATACAAGAGCCAAGAGTATGAGTAAACGGCAGGTTTTGTAAAGAATTAGCAATTTTATATTTTTGGGAAGAACTGAAATTATTCATAACAATTTGAAAGGAGAAGCTTATGTTAAAGTTTGAGTATTATTCACCAACAAAAATAGTCTTTGGCAAGGACACTGAGGAAAGGACAGCTGAGCTTGTAAAGGAATGTGGCGGAACAAGGGTTTTAATCGTATATGGAGGAAATTCAGTCCTTAAAAATGGCCTTCTAAGTAAGATAGAAAAATCTGGCTGATAACAAAATAGAATACCTTTCTATAGGCGGCGTTGTGCCAGATCCACTTCTTTCCAAGGTGAGGGAGATAATAAAGGCAGGACTTGAATATAAGACAGACTTTATACTGGCTATAGGTGGCGGAAGTGTACTTGATACGGCAAAGGCCGCAGCTCACGGAATAGCTTCTCCTGATATAGATGTATGGGACTACTGGTTAGGCAGGGCAAAGGTAGAAAGAAGCCTAAGTATTGGAAGCGTACTTACCATATCTGCGGCAGGAAGTGAAACCAGCAATTCAGCAGTAATAACCAATGACGAAGTGGATAAGCCTACTAAGAGGGGAATAGCAACAGACTTCAACAGGCCAAAGTTTTGCCATTATGAATCCTGAGACTGACTATGACACTTCCAAAATGGCAGATAGGGGCAGGTGTTGCAGATATCTATATGCATACATCTGAGAGATTCTTTACGAGTACAAGGGGAAATCATTTGACAGATGAGATTGCTCTTGGACTTATGAGAAATATAATTAAATACGGTGTTAAAGGATATGAGAATCCTACAGACTACGAGGGCAATGAGCGAAATCATGTGGTCGGGAAGCATATCCCATATAGGGCTTACAGGTCTTGGTGCAGATGGAGACTGGTCCAACCATCAGCTTGGAATGGCTATATCAGCTGTATACGATTCTACCCACGGAGCTACGCTTACAGCTGTATGGGGAAGCTGGGCAAGGTATGTAATGGAAACCGATATGGCGAGATTTGCTGACTATGGGCAAGAGTATTTGGTCTTTCCGGAGATGACAAAGCGGTGGCTCTAACTGCCGTATCAAAGACAGAGGAGTTCTTTAAGTCTATAGGAATGCCTCTAACTCTTACTGAACTTTTGGGACACAAGCCATCTGAAGAAGAAATAGCAGACATAGTTAGAGAATGTACCTTTAATCACAGCAGAAGATAGGCTTGCTTTAGGGAGAGTTGGATGAAAATGATATAAGGAAGATATATGAAATTGCTGTGTAATGAAAAACCAGTCCTAGAAGTTCTGTCTGTGGACTAAGCAGATATAAAACAGTAATATAATAAAAAGAGGCTGCACATAAGGAAAACTTTTATCCTAATGTGACAGCCTCTTCTCATTAATACAGCAATTTACCGTGTTTAGTCGACTTTAATATAATTGTTTTCTGCTAATATTTTTCAGCTCCCGTGAATTATAAGTAATGTAGGATCCAATCCCTCACAGCAGGTAATAGCCAGTACACCGGGTCCTATATGGCAGGCTACAGCTAGTGAAAGAGGGTGGAAGTAATTTCATACTCAGGAAAAATCTCTTCCACTTCATTTTTCCAAGCCAAACCATCCTCAGAGATCTGCACCATAGGCAAGGGCAAGATGAAGATTGTGCTTTTTGTAACAGCTTCTTCAAATCGTCCCTCCATATCTTTTTGATGGCTTCTATCATAGTCTTTTTAGCCTGTGCCTTACCCTGCACTTTGAATAAAGCATCCAGCTTATCACCTTGGATTTGAAGCACCGGCTTTAAGATTAAGCAGAGTTCAATGGCAGCAGCAGCAGGGAGTAATGCGTCCGCCTTTTTTCAGGTACTTAAGAGTATCAAGTGAAAGATAGATAGTGGAACGGTCAGCAGTTTTTCAAGATATTCCTTGATTTCCTTGGCATTTTTACCCATTTTTACAAGTTCAAGGGCATCAAGTATAGACCAATACTGGGTTACAGACACTCTCTTATTATCTACTACCTCGACCTTGCCGTCATAATCCTCAGCAAGCATAGCGCAGTTGAGATAGGTTCCCGAAAGCCCGCTTGAGAGAGGAATGAAAACCACTTGTTCGTGGGTTTTTAGAAGTTCATCCCAGGTATCTGTCATATCTCCGGGAGATGGCATTGAAGTTTTTCACATCTGTATTATCATCCTGAAGTGCTTTATAAAATTCCTCATGCGTCATTGTAATATCTTCAAATTGAAGATTATCATTTATAAAAATGGGGAAGGCTGCTACGAACATTCCTAATTCTTTTGCTCTTTCCTGAGATATTCCGGCATTACTGTCTGTAATTATTGCAATTTTCATCAAAATCACCTATCCTATAATAAGAGTTAATAATACAAAGGCTAAAAATAAAAATGTGTAAACATATACATTTTGACACTAAAGTTTAACTGAAATATATTGTTTTAAACTTTATCTGATATTTGGCTAATAGTCAATATATAAATCCAAATTATTTACAGATATCTTTTGAATAATTTTGTATAAATAAAAGGTTGAATTTAGCAGGAGTATGTGTTAGTAGAAAGAGGATGAGATGACAGTAGATGAAAAATGGATGAAACAGGCATTGAAAACAGGCTGAAAAAGGCAAGAAAAATTAGAAGAAAGTACCAATAGGCTGTGTTATGGTTTTGAACGAGAAGATTATTGCAAGGGGGTATAATAGAAGGAATACAGACCATACCTCACTAGCTCATCTTTTGAGATGATGGCCATAAAGAAGGCTTGCATAGGTGACTGGAGGTTAGAAGAATGTACTCTCATGTAACCCTTGAACCCTGCCAGATGTGTGCAGGACCATAGTACAGTCCAGAGTTAAGAGGGTTGTCATAGGGAGCAATGAATAAAAAGGCAGGCTGTGCAGGCTCTATATTTAATCTCCTTGAGGAGGATAGGGTTTAATCATAAGGCTGGAAGTAACTAGGGGAGTGCTTGAAAATGAATGTGCGGAAAGGGTGAGTGCTTTTTAGAGAAATTGCGGGTAAAGAGGGATTGAGCCGGTTCTACATATAAGACCTTGGTTAAAATATACAAAAAATAAATCAAAAAGGCAGACTTAAAATAGTACAATATTTTTAAAAAGCTTTTTCTTGCATTTTTACATTTATTTGATGTATAATGTTCCTTGCGTTCAACAAATAAATGTAAGCGTCTTTTAGCTCAGCTGGTAGAGCACCTGACTCTTAATCAGGGTGTCCAGGGTTCGACGCCCTGAGACGACACTCAGAGGTCCTTGTTTGGTAGAAAAGTCTGCCGGGTGAGGGAGCTTTTTGCTTGACAGAGGTTGCCATCTATTTTATACTCTAAGCTATATATCAGGCAAGACTGAGTATAAATAAATATTTTTAAGGCAGAGTAGAAAATCTAGCGTAAAGTGTATGTTGGACGGGAGTTGCCGGCATAACGAAGAGTATAAGGCTCGCGGGTGAGATTTTTGCATCCGCTGTTACATTAGAGTAATCTGCATTTTTACTCTTTTTGTAGTAAGGATAACTGCAAAGGAGGTTAAAATGACGCACGAAAAAAGTAACTAAGAGAAATTTTTATTTTATCAGAACTTAAGGAATGGCTGATTTTCCTGCTAATCTTGTAAAAGAGACGGCTGCACTGCCTAAAACTCTGGGTACATCAGCAAAAGAATTTAAGAATCTTCACACGATTATTTTTATGTGGACTTATGGGAGCTTTTAAGTATCATTCTTGGTATGTTTGCGTCCATACATTTGGGACCGTTTTTCCACTAACCTATGCCTGGATTCCAAATAGAATTGTAGATTTTATGTTTGGGCCTATAGTAGGTATGGTTTATGGTGAGTTATGGACATAGTCAAGTTTATGATAAAGCCTAATGGAACATTCAATCTGACGTATACAGCAGTACCTATGCTTGCAGGTCTTGTATTTGGCACCATACTTTACAATAAACCTGTTAGTCTTATGAGAATAATATTTGCACAGAGTTTAGTGAAAATATTTATCAATGCAGGCCTTACAACCTATATTATGGCATTTGAGAAAGGACAGGCATTTATGGAACTTATGTCTGTGAGGCTTATAAAAATTTGATTATGATACCGCTTGACAGCATCCTGCTCTTTGTTGTGCTTACTGCACTTATGAAGGTATTGCCGCATTTAAAAATCTATTAATAAGTAGGGACATATATCTTGTAGTTGAATTGCTTTGTTTGGAGGGAATATGGATAATGAGAAGAAGTTGGTGGTTGTAGCACTTGGGCGTAATGCTTTTGGTAAGACTATCCCAAAGCAGAAGGAAAATGTAAAGGAAGCCGCTGAAAAGATAGCTGACATAATACTTGCAGGTTATAGAGTTGTGGTGACACATAGTAATGGGGAACAGATAGGAATGCTTCACACTGCTATGACAGAATATTCAAGGCTTGAACCTGAGTTTTCCGTAGCCCCTATGTCGGTCTGTGGAGCTTTGAGTCAGGGTTATATAGGCTATGATTTGCAAAACAGCATAAGAGAGGCTCTGCTTGACAGGGGCATATACAAAACTGTTTCTACAATTATTACTCAGGTGAGAGTTGATCCTTTTGATAGGGCATTTACCAATCAGCCAAGGTAATCGGAAGATATATGAACCGTGATGAGGCGAGATGCTGAGGGTTAATAAAGGAAATTTTGTAGTAGAGGAAGAAAAGGGATTTAGAAGGGTGATTCCTTCTCCAAAACCAATTGATATCTATGAAATAGATAGCGTATTAAAAGTCCTTTCGGATGCTGACCAGGTTGTAATTGCCTGCGGAGGTGGCGGAATACCTGTAATGCAGCAGGGAACTGCCTTAAAAAGGAGCAAGTGCCATCATAGAAAAAGATTTTTTACAGCGGCAAGATTGGCTCAGATGTTAGGAGCTGACGAGATAATTTTTTATTTACGAACAAGGATAATCTAATTGTACATAGGGAAGTCCGGATGAGATGCTTTTATCAAAGATTTCGGCTGGAGATGCAAGAAAGTATATGGAAGAAGGAAATTTTGAGAAGGGACTTGATCTTGCTAAAATGGAAGCAGCTGTAGAATTTCGTAACTACAGGTGTAGAAAAAAAGAGCAATAATCACATCTTTTAGATAAGGTTTTACTTGGAATAAAGGGAAGAGCCGGTACGATAATTGACGGTAAGGAGATTTAATATTCAATCAATATAAAAAGAACCTCAGTCTTATGGATTGAGGTTCTTTTTGTCAATCTTGTTTATTCATTTTCAGCTTTGACCTGATTTGCTATTGTATTAGCTTTTGAATTGCAATCAGCAGAGAGGTCCTTATGTCATTTCCTCCGGCTGTGCCTTGAAGGGTTTCATACCACAGGGAACGAACTCCAGGCCAACCCTGAGTCACCTGGTAATAGTCTCCCATAGACAACTTATGAAGCATCTGGAAAAAGTGTCCATAGCCTTACCTATTTTAGAACCTGAGTGAGATATTGGTTAATTCTTTGTGGACAGGAAAGACGATAAACTGCCTTAACTGCAGCCCTAACCCCTGTCTTCATCATTTGCCATATAGTCGATAAATATTTTGGCAGCTTTTTATCTTGTTTTTATCCTTATTATCGAAAATACCAAAACCCCAGATACCGTCGAGCAAGCTTTGAAGCACCACTTAGAAGAAGGAAAGTGCATTGGTATTATCTCATCCCCTGTGCTTGTTTTTCCGGCAGGACCTATCGAGGTATCTGTATGATAAGAAGGATTCCAACAGATAGAAACTGCCAGTTCTCCATCGCGGAATTTGTTGATTTCATCGGCACTGCTCAATGTGGGGTCGATGGAAATGCCATAAAGCTTGAGATTAGGGAAGTGATGGCCGCCATATTTTTGGGGAATCTATTGTATATAACAGATGAGATTTATCCGTATAAGTGCCGCCGTACAGATTAGTTATCAGTGCTCTGCTGCCTTGGTCGCCGCTCTTGTTTTTACAGTATATGCTTAGTATATTTTTGTGTCCGCTTCTATATACGGGCATCAACAGCCCCTAAAAAGAAATTCTCCGTTGTCCAGGTATAGTTTGTGAGGTTTAGATATTTAAGTGCATCAGCCTCTTCAAATATCCGTTTGTTTATAGCCATACAATGAGTTGCCATGCAAAGTGGATACTCGTAATATTTACCATCGAATGTACGGCAGGCGACTGCCACATTTTCGTATATATCCTTGGAATCATCAGTGTAGAGATCTGATAAATCTACCATGAGTCCGCGCCTTCCCCAGTTAGCTACAAGGCCTTTCAGGACCTTCAAGTATAATATCCGGTGTTTTTCCGGACTTGACAGCCTCTTCGACTTCGTTATCTCCTGAAGTATAGTCAAGATATTTTACCTTTACGGAAATATCGGGGTGAACTTCATTAAAGCTCTTTATGAGTTTATTTACAACGGTTTTTATTTCCCCAATCACCTATGGGATAGGTCCAAAGAGTTATTTCAGTATCTTCTAACAGCAGCCTTGGGACATTGTTTGAACAGGAGGTAATAGGCAGTATAAGGCAGGATATAATTAGAAAACAAAATAACTTTTTATTTTTCATATGGATACCTCACTTTTTGTAATATTAAGTAATCAGGGTGATGCTAAACTATTATAAGTATATCAAGTATGCAGATATTTTCAAGATAAAACAAAAATATTTAATAATAAGTTTAAGATATGTTATAAAAACCACAGATGTAATTTATATAATATTCTACATTGAATACAGACCTTGAAGGAGAAAAAGTTTTGATAAAATATAAAAAATGTGTCATATGAAAGGAAAGATTATGGATAAATATGCTGAAACTTCAAAAAGACTTATAAGTTTTCTTGATACAAAACCCAAGCCCTTTTTCATCGTAGTAGCCGCACTTGGCAAAAATGTATGAAAAGCAGGATTTAAGCGGTTGTTGGAAAGGAAAAATTTGAGGTAAAAAGGGGTGGGAATTATTATGTAACACGCACATTCTTCTATTGCTGCATTTAAGATACCTGAAAAAGATTTTTAAGGGCTTTTAATATAACTGCGGCCCATAGTGACTCACCTACATTTAAAAATTAAGACATGATGCAGAGATAAATGTAGAAAGAACTTTGTAAAATTAAATGTAGAAAAGTATGGCGGTAGTGTTGATGGCGCCCTGGTTTGACAGGCCGCTTGGCATAGCAGGCAGGGTTATGATTAAAAATGGTGAAAAGATTGAAGAACATCTTCTTCATATAGATAGGGATATAGTGATGATAGCCAAATCTTGCAATTCATATGAATCGTGAAGCAAATGAAGGCTACAAATATAATGCTCAGACAGATACAGAGCCTATATTTGCAGAACTTGGTTCAGAGATAACCCTGCAAGATATAATTGCCAGGAACTTAATGTATCTAAAGAGGCCATCCTTGATACAGATCTTTTCCTTACAAAATAGGATGAAGGGGACTATATGAGGGTGCTGATGATAACGATTTATAGCAGCAGGAAGATTAGATGATCTCTCAGTGTGTATTTTGCAGGGCGGAGAGTCTGATAGAGGCTGAAAATAAAGAAAATATTGCTCTTCACTGTGTATTTGACAATGAAGAGGTAGGCTCAGGTACTAAGCAGGAGCGGCATTCACCTTCCTAAAGGATGTACTTATGCGTGTAAACAGGGCTCTCGGAGGAGATGAAGAAAGCTATTTTCAGGCAGTGGCAAGAAGCTCATGGTATCAGCTGACAATGCTCATTCTGTGCATCCAAATTATACAGAGAAGGCAGATCCCTGCAATAGGCCTATGGTCAATAAGGAGTGGTTATTAAATATAATGCAAACCAGAAATACACCACAGATGCTGTATCAGGAGCAGTATTTAGAGACATTTGCAAGGAAGCAGGGTTCCGGTGCAGACATTTACAAATCGTTCGGATGTTGCCGGTGGTTCTACTCTGGGCAATATTTCCAATGCTCAGGTATCATTAAATGCGGTAGACATAGGTATGGCACAGTGGGCTATGCACTCTCCATATGAAAGTGGCGGAGTGAAGGACACTTATTACCTTGAAGAGGCTATGAAGAAGTTTTTGAAACAGATATTAGTGCAAAAACTATAGAAACGAAGGGCAAGAGCTGTAGCCCGAGTGTGTAAAATGTATACGAGACTTTATTTTTGGGAAGGACAGAGTTGTCCTTCCTAATTTTATTTAAGAAAGAGAAAAAGGGAAGGGTTGAGGATAAAATACACAGCTGCAAAAATTGGCATAATCACAGATAAGATTTATAAAAACTGACAAAAATATCAAAATGTTAAATATATAACGAAGGTATATAAAATTTTTATACATATTTATCATAAATATCTATAAATGCCTTGCTTTTTTAGTTAAAAACATACTAAAATTTAAAAGCTAACCGAAGATAATTAGCACATTAACTTTATGTATGAGGAGGGCATGTGAATGGGGACTTTAGCAATTTCAGTACCAATTTGTGCGGTGATTGCACTTGTTTTTGCCTTTGGTCTGGCAAAATGGATAGGAGGGCTGGACAGTGGAACGGATAGGATGAAGGAAATATCCGGCTACATCCACGAGGGAGCGATGGCATTTCTCAAGCGAGAGTACAAAACTATGGTTATAGTTGTCGTTGTACTATTCAGTGCTTATTGGAGTGCTGCTTAACAGCTGGGTTACAGCCATACTTTTATGTAGTAGGTGCACTGCTTTCAGTGCTTGCAGGCTACTTTGGTATGACAGTAGCAACAAAAGGAAATGTAAGAACTGCCAATGCAGCTAAAGATGGGGGTATGGTTAAGGCCCTTAAGGCAGCCTTCCGTTCAGGTGCTGTCATGGGACTTTGTGTAACAGGTCTTGGACTCTGTGGACTTGGAGTAATCTTTGTGGCAATGGGAGTAGATGCAGCAGATGTAATCACAGGCTTTGGACTTGGTGCATCATCTATGGCACTTTTTGGACGAGTAGGCGGTAGGCATCTATACCAAGGCAGCAGATGTAGGGAGCAGACCTTGTAGGTAAGGTGGAGGCGGGTATCCCTGAGGATGATCCTAGAAACCCCGCAGTTATTGCAGATAATGTAGGCGACAATGTAGGTGATGTTGCAGGAATGGGCTCAGACCTTTTTGAATCCTATGTAGGCTCAATCATTTCAGCCATTACCTTAGCTGTAGTTATTCCAAAAGATTACACCGCAGATAGGAGCAGAATTTGCTCTTGACCCTTATATGGGCTCGCTGTTCCCATTACTCTATCAGCTATAGGCATAATCGCCTCTATCCTTGGCATTATGTTCGTAAAGGGGTAAAGAAGGGGCAACCCTGCGTCAGCACTTAATGCAGGAACCTATGTGAGCGGTATCATAGTTATCATTGCTTCATTTGTAATGAGTAAGATGCTTTCTTAATACCTACAATCCTGCCATAGCTATAATTGCAGGACTTATAGTTGGCATAGCCATAGGAAAAACTTACTGAGATATATACCTCTGGAGATTATAAGATAGTTAAAAAGATAGCAGAACAGTCACAGACAGGTTCAGCTACTACGATTATATCAGGACTTGGCGTAGGTATGATGTCTACACTTTGGCCTATTATCTGCGTTGCAGCAGGTATCCTGTTGCCAATGCATTTGCGGGACTTTACGGTATTGCGCTTGCGGCTGTGGGTATGCTTTCGACCACAGCTATGACAGTAGCGGTAGACGCTTACGGTCCTGTTTCAGATAATGCAGGCGGTATAGCCGAAATGTGTGAGCTTCCTCACGAGGTAAGAGAGATTACAGATAAGCTTTGATGCTGTAGGCAATACCACAGCAGCTATAGGTAAGGATTTGCCATTGGATCTGCGGCACTTACAGCACTTGCACTTTTTGCATCATACTCACAGGTGGCAAAGCTTGATTCAATAAGCCTTCTTGATCCTCTTGTAATAGCAGGTCTCTTTATAGGAGCTATGCTTCCTTTCCTCTTCTCAGCTATGACCATGAATTCTGTGGGCAGGGCTGCAAATGATATGATAGAGGAAGTAAGAAGACAGTTTAGAGAGGACAAGGGCATAATGGAGGGCAAGTCTAAGCCTGATTATGCAAAAATGCGTAGATATATCAACTAAGGCTGCACTTAAAGAGATGATACTTCCGGGACTTATGGCTATAGCTGCACCTCTTGCTGTGGGTATAGTTATGGGAACTGAGGCTCTTGGTGGTATGCTTGCAGGAGCTCTTTCGTCAGGTGTACTTCTTGCAATCATGATGAGTAATGCCGGCGGTGCTTGGGACAATGCTAAGAAATATATAGAAGAGGGACATTTTGGAGGAAAGGGAGTGAGCCTCACAAGGCGGCAGTAGTAGGTGATACAGTGGGCGATCCTTTCAAAGATACCTCAGGTCCTTCAATCAATATTCTTATTGACTTTATGACCATAGTTGCAGTGGTATTTGCTCCTCTTTTTCGTGGCTATAGGCGGCTTACTTTAATTTGATTTTTATACCGGTTTAAGCTTGAAAAATGATGGCTCCGGTGCTAACATAAAGCTTCATAGATGTTGATAGGTAGTAATTGTTTTATAAAGGCATCTGTTTTAATGTAATTAAGGCAGGTGCCCTCTATTTTATCAGATGGAGATTTCTTCAAAATTCCTGCGGATAAAAAGATATCTCAGAGGGATGTGCAGTATATGGAAGTGAAGTTTATCCCACGGCATCGCTCACATATGAGTTGTGTGCAGGAACACACTTATTTATGAAAGTTATTAAGGTGGTTATGAAAAATAATAAAATAAAAATTTTAGCTCTTTTGCCTAATTTCTATGTTAATAACAACATTAGGTATAGGAATATATATGCTGTTAAGATATCAACATACTTCAGCAAAAAGACTTGAAAAATAAATATCAGGGCACTGTTACAAAGTATATAAGTTCTTCAGATAAAGATGGCGACACAATAGATGACCAAAGTGATATACTTATTGGGGCCTTAGCATATGTGGAAACCAGACCAAAATATAAAAGTAAGTATTATGAGGGAGGATATCCAACTGATAACTATGGTGTATGTACAGATGTGGTTGCAAGAGGTTTTCTCGCAGCAGGCTATGACTTGCAAAAGCTTGTAGATGATGATATTGCAAAGAATATAAAGAACTACAATATAGATAAACCTGATTCCAATATAGACTTTTAGAAGAGTAAGAAACTTAAAAGCATATTTTTGATAATAATGCACAGGTTCTTACTACTGATGTAAACAAGATAGAAGAATGGCAGGGTGGAGATATCGTTGTATTTAAGAAACACATTGCTTTGGTGTCGGACAGAAGAAATAAGAACGGAGTGCCTTACATTATCCATCATAACGATCCCTGGCAGCTTAGATACGAAGAAGATGTACTTGCCCTACGAGGGGATATAGTGGGGCATTACAGGTTTCCTAAATAATGAAGATTAGCTTAATGAAAAATAGGAGAATATTTTTATGGAAAAGCACTTTTTAGATCCTGATACCTTGCTTGGCAGGATTGTAACAAGTCAAGATAAATATGAGGTAGTACATTTATCTTTGAAAGCCGGCAACGAGGTGCCAGAGTATAAAAATGAGGCGGAAATTTTAATTTTTGTAATAGAAGGTGAAATTTTACTTATGACAGATGAGGCTATTACCCTAAAAAGCCTTGAACTTGTTGAAATACTCTTCAAATGTGGCACATAGGATGGCAGAAGTTAGGACAGCCAGCTGATGGCTGTTAAAAATATAATAGCAGGTAAAGAGGCATAAGATGGAAAATAAACTTATTAAAGAATTAAGAGAAGAAATATCAGGAAAAAGTACTCATTCTGGGATTTGGAAGAGAAGGAAAGCTAAACCTTGAGGCGGTGGCAAGGGCAGGAGGAGTGAGTGAACTTGTCATTGCAGACCGGAATGATATCAATATTGAGGAAGCAAGGGAAATACTTACTAAAGCAGGAAGTAAGAACTTGAGCATAGGTACAATAACGGGGTTGGCTATCTATCGCATATAGATGAGTTTGACATAGTACTTAAGAGTCCGGGAGTAGTCCTTCCTAAAGCCTTTTTATGAATATAAAGCCTTGATTACTTCACAGACACAGTATTTTCTTAAGGTGTATGGAAGTCAGACTATAGGAGTGACAGGTACCAAGGGGAAGAGTACAACTACAACCCTTATTTACCACGAACTTAAAAGAAAACGGCTTTGATACGCTTTTGGCCGGCAACATTGGTATTCCTGCTTTTGCCCCTCATAGATGAGATAAAGGATGAAACCGGGATAGTCTTTGAATTATCCTGCCACCAGCTTGAATACGGCAGTTATTCACCCCATATTGCCGTCTACCTCAATGTTTTTTCCTGAACATCTTGACCATTATGGAAGCTTTGAAAAATACAGGGCTTCGAAAGAAAACATTTACAAAAATCAAAAAGAGGAGACAGGCTTTACTGCGGAACCGGAGTTATACCAAGGAGGGACAAAGGCTGAACTTACTGTAATCTATGATTTTAACAGAGATGATAAGAAGTTTGAAAATGATGAACATAGTTACTACATTTGTAGAAGGAGACTTTGTTTCTCATAAGACCTATACCTTTGGTATAAAGGAAGATGAAATAGCCTTTAAAAGGATTTCATAACTTCTTTGACATAGCGGCAGCCTTTGCTGTATGCACCGACCTTGGAGTGAGTGTGGAAGGTTTTGAAAATGCACTTTCTACATATAAAGCCCTCCCTCACCGCCTTGAATTTGTAGGGAATATAAATGGGATTAAGTTCTATGATGATTCGATTTCTACAATACCTGCCACAGCCATAGAGGCAATGAATACCATAAAAGACACTGATACCATCATTATAGGGGGATGGACAGGGGGATAGACTATGAGCCGCTTATTAAGTATCTTGAAGTCTCAACCGTATCTAATATTATCCTTATGGAAACTACAGGTGCAAGGATTAGAGAAGAAATAAAAATGGGTTACATGGAACTTAATAACTCTGAAAGGCTGCATTTGGTGGATAATCTTGAAGAGGCGGTAAGGCTTGCTAAAAACTTACCCACAAAGGAAGATCCTGCATTATGAGCCCTGCTGCTGCAAAGCTACGGCATATTTAAGAACTTTTGAGGAAAGAGGAGAGGTTTTTAAGAGGCTTGTAAAAGGTAGGTGATGTACCAATTCTCAGAGATATAAACTAAAAAGATTAAAAGCTTGCCGATGGATTTTATATCTAAAAACAAAAGGAAAAATTTAAATAAATAATTGCTAATAAAGTTTTTGCTTTTATCATGTGCGGTAAAGGTTATGAATATTTTTAGGGGATGCAGGAATTAAAGGGGAAATAAATAATAAGGACTTAGGGTGCAAAATGAAAAAGAAAAAAGAACCTAACAATAAATTATATTTTTGTACAGATTGGTATGTGGGCGATGTATGCTCCCCTTATGGGGGTATACATCGGTGTTTTTGCTAGCTAAGAAGTTTTCGAATACGGAAGTGGGTATAATTTCGGGATCTTAGTTGTATAACTCTCTGCAATCCTTCAAGCTATGATATCTTCTTATGCGGATAAAGAAAAAAGTAAATCAGTCAAGGCTCTGCTTATCATGATTGCAGGTTTACAGGTTGTTTTGGCAGGAATCCTCCTTGTGATTGGAAACAACTTCTTTTTAGCGGCAGGGATAATATTTGGTGCACTGATAGCAATAATGCAGTTAATGGTACCGCTTACCAACTCGCTTGCCATGGAAATGATGAACCAGGGAAGAATATTAACTATGGTATGGCTAGAGGAACTGCATCAATGGCATACGCAATCCTAGTCAATTCAATGGGAGTCTTTGTGAAAGGCAATGATTTAAGCATAGTTCCTATAGCAACTATGTTGTCAGCCTCCGTTCTCTTAGCAGGTACAATGCTATTCCCATTTGAAAAAGGCTGAGAGAATCGTTGATTATGAAACCAATAACATATCACCTGCAAGGCCGTTTTTGACTAAATATCCTAAAGTAACATTATTTTTAGCAGGAGCAATCTGTGCCTATGTAGGACATAATCTTATCAATACATTTTATATCAGATAGTAGTGCTTAAGGGTGGAACTCATATGAATATGGGAGTCTGTCTTGCTCTTGCAGCTGTATTTGAAATACCTGTTATGTTCGGATTTGCATTTTTGGTTGCAAGGAGGGACAGCAGTACCTGGGTAAGAGTGGGAAGTATCGGAATTATGTTAAAGATAATTTTTCACCTTAATTGTTCCTAATGTGATTAGTTTATATGTAGTTCAGGTTTTACAGCTTTTTGGATTTGCGACCTTTGTGGTTGCAACAGTTTACTATGCAAATCAGGTTGTAGAAGAATGTGACAGGGTAAAGGGACAGGCATACATGACGATGTCAAACACTCTTGGAATTGTAGTTGCATCTTTGCTTGGAGGTGTACTTATAGATATATGCGGAACCAATGGAATGATGATAATAGGCTCTGTGATAGCAATTATAGGGAGACATACTTATTTTTATTTCAACAACTAAAGAAAAGGTAAAAATGGCATAATGAAGTTGACAAACAGCCTCAGTTATAATACCATATAGATATTGTATACAAGTATACCGATTGGAGGTCTTATGAAAAAAATACCGTTTGTAACACTTGATGAAGTTAAAGAAATAGTTAAAACCTATCCAACTCCTTTTTCACATATATGATGAAAAAGGGAATTAGAGAGAATGCAAGGAACTTAAAGAAGGCTTTTAGCTGGAATAAGGGATTTAAGGAGTATTTTGCAGTAAAGGCAACTCCTAATCCATATATATTAAAAAAATCCTAAAGGAAGAGGGATGTGGAACGGACTGCTCCTCGCTTACAGAACTTATGATGAGCGAGGCCTGTGGGATTACAGGCGAAAATATTATGTTCTCGTCAAATGTTACCCCTGCTGAAGAATATGTGAAGGCAAGAGAACTTGGAGCTATTATCAATCTTGACGATATTACCCATATAGACTTTCTTAAGGAATGTGCGGGCATACCTGAAAAGATTAGCTGCCGTTATAATCCGGGCGGAGTATTTAAGGTAAGCAATGACATTATGGACAATCCTAACGATGCAAAAGTATGGCATGACTAAGGCTCAGATGTTTGAGGCATTTAGCCGTCTCAAAAGAACTTGGAGTAAAAAGAATTTGGCATTCATTCATTCTTGGTAAAGCAATACAGTGACCAATGACTATTACCCAATGCTGGCGACAGAACTTTTTTAAGCTGGCGGCAGAGCTTAAGGAAAAAAATGTGATGTTCACATAAACTTTATCAACCTTTCCGGAGGAGTAGGAGTTCCTTACAAGCCTGAACAAGAGCCTAATGATATCTTTGTTATAGGTGAGGGTGTAAGAAAGGCTTTTTGAAGAAATACTTGTACCAAACGGCATGGGTGATGTAAATATATTTACCGAACTGGGAAGATTCATGCTTGCACCATATGGGCATCTTGTAACAAAGGCCATACATGAGAAGCATATTTACAAGGAATATATAGGAGTGGATGCCTCGTGCGGCCAACCTTATGCGTCCTGCTATGTATGGGGCTTATCATCACATAACAGTCCTTGGAAAAGAAGATGATAAAGAAGAATTTAAGTATGATGTAACAGGTTCTCTTTGTGAAAATAATGACAAATTTGCAATTGACAGAATGCTGCCTCACATCGATATGGGTGACTATTTAGTCATACAGATGACACAGGGGCACTATGGTTTTGCCATGGGCTATAACTACAATGGAAGGCTTAGGTCAGCAGAACTATTAAAGAAGGAATCAGGAGGAATTAAACTTATAAGAAGGGCTGAAACACCTGCTGATTACTTTGCTACCCTTGATTTCAAGGGCTTATAAAACATAAAGTTATCCATCGCATAGCCACAGGTTTCTCATTGTGTATAGTATAGTGGAATAACTAATTTTTCATTCTGTGGCAGCAGGATGTTCTTATCAAATATCCGTAAATAAGCATAGTTTTACACCTGTACATGGGTGAGGTATTTTGTAAAATGTTCCGTGAATCATTCGGATTAAAAATAAATTTTTCGTTTTTGTGATTTTTAGAATTAGACTAAAAGTATTTGCAAAGTTTGTCGATAAATAAATCAGAGATACTAAATGACTTTTGGTAAGGAGATTTGTTTATCGGCAGATTTTTATACCTTAGCTTCATAGATGGAAGGTGATTGTATGAGAGTAGATAATTATGGACAGATTGCAAATGCTTACAATGTGAGTAAGGCAAGAAAGGCTGAGCCTATAGCTAAGGCTGGCAAAGTTAGTGATACTGTTGAAATTTCAAATGCGGCTAAGACTTTTCAGGTTGCAAGAGTGGCGGTAAGTTCTGCTTCTGACATCCGTGCAGAGAAGGTTGCCAGACTTAAGGCAGCAATTGAAGAAGGTACATATTCAGTATCAGGTAAAGATATAGCTGATAAGCTCGTAGAAGGATATTTCGCAGTATAATAATTTAAGATGTAATAATGCGCGGAGGAGCTATGGCAAGCTTAATTGAAGAACTAATTATGGTTCTGGGTGATGAGGAGAGAGTCTACGCAGAAATTATTCCCTGTTGCCGAGAAAAAAACCCGGATAATTGTAAAATAATGACCTCCAGTCTTTAAACAGCATAACTGAGGAAGAGCAGGCTCTTATAGGAAGAATCAGTAAGCTGGAAAAGAAAAAGACAGGAGGTCATTCGTAATATAGGAATAGTAATGAATAAGAAGGAAAGTGAACTTAATTTCATTACTATAATTGACCTTTTAAAAGACCGGGAAAAAGAACAGGAAGAACTGCGGAAACTTCATGACAAGTTGAAGAGGACTATTGATGCTTTGAAACTCATAAACGAAAGAAATCAAATGCTTATCAAACAGTCGATTGAAAATGATAGACTTTGATATTAATTTAATGCAAAGTTTAAGGACTTCACCGGGAGTGGGACAGTATAACACCTCTTCAGAAGTAGAGATTCAGGGCATGAGATAAGGGAATGTTTGATGCAAAAGAGTTGAGTAAAGTTTTCTCTGTGAAGTTAGTTAAAGGAACATATATTTAGTAGAAATCAAAAATGGTTTTGGGAGATAAGATATGGGTTTGATGACAAGCTTTTGGTGTAGGAGTATCGGGACTTAATACAGCCCAGCATTCACTAAATGCTACAGCACATAACCTTACAAATGTAGATACAAAGGGTTATGTACGCTAACAGGTAGTTACTGTTGACAAGGAGTATGAGAAGACTGCAACAGTACGCAGAATGGATCAGACGGACCATGGTTCTATCATCGACAAGGTAAGGCAGCTTTAGAGACAGATTTTTAGATGGTTCATATAGAAGAGAAAGTGGAAGACAGGGATTCTATCAGGTTCAGGCTGAGGCGGTAGCTGAGGTTGAGAACCTTTTGGAGAACTTGAGGGTACTACATTTCAAAGTTCTATGGAAGGCTTATGGAAGTCGGTTCAGGAACTTCAAAAAGAACCTGAAAGTGTGGTTGCAAGAACATCTCTTGTGGAGACAGCTAACACATTCATAGAGCGTTGTCAAAATATCGTAACTCAGCTTAAGAGCTTTAGGCAGGATATAAATCTCAAAATCAAAAAAATACTGTAGATAGGGTAAATGAGATTGGGACTAAAAATTGATGAACTCAACAATTTAATTCGTAAAGAAGAAGTAGGCGGTTATTCTGCCAATGATTATCGAGACGAGCGTAATAAACTGCTTGATGAGCTGGGTGGCTATGTAAAGATGGATTACAAGGAAGTGAGAGACGGTACTGTTCTTGTAACTGTTGAAGGAACTCAGTTTGTAACTGAATTTGGTATAAATGAAATAGGACTTAAAACTACTGATGATGGACTGAATTTACATACTCCGGTATGGAATTTTGATATAAAATGATGATGGTGAACCAAGAGAAGTATTTAACTTTGATGTGCCGCCTACATCGGCAGCGGATACGGATATAGGTTCACTTAAAGGCTTGCTGCTTTCAAGAGGAAGGCAGGGAAGATATACAGATATTCCTGTTAAAACCAAGGGCTGAGGACTATGAAGATGGAGAGCAGGATGAGTACTATATAGAGGCTATGAGAAGCTTTGAAGAGGCAAAAATAAATTATAATAATAAGATAGCTCCATCTCTGCTTACCAATACAGAGGCACAGTTTGACCAGCTCATCCATGGGCTTACAACAATGATTAATGATATACTTTCTCCAAATTTGACAGCAACTTGGACAGACGGCGGAGAGCCGGTTTGGAGAAATTCAGAAGGAAAGATACTGGAGGAGATGAAATTCCGCCGGTAGACATAAATGATTTAGATGAATATAAAATAGAAGAAAAAGATGTATTAGGCAGACCTACCGGCAGGTATAAGGTAACTATTTTTAGATACTAAGAATGCACCTGTAAGCTCTGACAGTTCTAAGACAGCAGGCAGTGCCCTATTTGAAAGAAAGAGTATGCCGCGCTACAAGGAGCTTGACCTTGAGATGAATGGTAAAAAGGTAATGCTCTTCAACAGTGAAGATTATGATCCTGCAAATGAAGGCTCAAAGTATTCCATATATTCTATGGGAGAGCTTGAAGTAAACAAAAATATAAAGGATAATGTATCTCTCATTCCTTTAAGCTACAACACCAATACCGGTGATTATAGTATGGATATAGCAGCAAAAGTTAAACAAGGCATGGGACGAAAAATTTGCAGTATTAAATCCTAATACACTTACTAAAAAAATACATTTTTGGAATATTACACTTCATTTACTTCCGAAATTGCAAATACAGGCCATACAATGAAGGCTTTTAGCAAAAGAGCCAGGAAGTAACAAAGACCAGTGTAGATAATCAGAGACAGCAGGTTCTGGGAGCTTCTTCAGATGAAGAACTTACACATATGATTAAATTCCAGCAGGCATTCAATGCAGCATCCAGATATATAACCGTAATCGATGAGATGCTTTGAGCATGTGGTAACAAGACTTGGGGGCTGATGCCCTTAACAGTAGATAGGAGATAGATATGCCATCAACATTTTTGGATTAGATATAGGAACTTCAGGACTTCATACCTATCAGGCGGCACTCAATACAACTGCACACAATATAACCAATGCAAAGACAGAGGGCTACAGCCGTCAGCAGGTTAACCGTCAGGCAAAAGATCCGATAGCTATTGCACAGCGTTATGGAATGGTGGGAACAGGTGTTATAGCCAACAAGGTGTCACAGATTAGAGATGAATACTATGATTTAAAATACCGTTCAGCCAATACCATAAACGGAGAGTATGATTCCAGAACTTATTATCTAAAAGAACATCCAAAACTTCTTAAATGAGATTAATGACGGAGGATTTAACACCAATTTTAAAAATCTGTTCAATGGCATGTCTGAGGTTGAGAAAGATCCCTACAAGCAAGTCTGCAAGGGCACAGATGGTAAATCAGGCTTACGCTCTTACAGAGTTTTTCAACAATGTATCTGAGAATTTAAAAACACTCAGAATGAGGTTAATTTTACTATAAAAAAATACAGTTGATACTATTAATTCATATGGAGATCAGTTGCAACCCTTACCAAACAGATAAAACATGATAGAGGTAAGCGGAGGATTTGCAAATGACCTCAGAGACCAGCGTAATCTCATTGTAGATAAGCTTTCAAGCCTTACCAACGTAACTGTGAAGGAGGAGCGTATCGGAGAGGGAATGAGTGGAAGCCTTTTCAGGAGTTACACATTATACAGTGAAGATAAATGGCGGTTATCTGGTAAATAATTATGAGGCAAATAAGATAGAAACTGTGCCAAGAGACTACATAAGCAACATAAATGATGTAGAAGGACTTTATGACTTAACCTGGTCAGATGGGCGAGAATTTCAGTACGCATAACAGCCAGTTAGGCGGTAAGCTTGGAGCATTATTTCGGATGCGTGACGGCAACAACAGGGCTTCTCTTAGATGTAATGTGAAAGAAGCATTTGAGGGAGATACTGAGCTTACATTGGAAGATACAAATATAAACAGTGTTGAAACTATGAACTTCCCACCACAGGGACGAATTACAGTGGGTAGTGAAGAATATGAATATACAGGGTTTGATGTAAATATAGAAAAGGATCCGGATACAGGCAAGGAAAAATTTAAGTACACATTTAAGCTGAAAGAAGATAAGCCTATACAGAAAGATATATCTGAGGATGATAAGGTTGTAGCTAAAATTGGTGAACAGGTTAATTTTAAGGGAATTCCTTATTACCTTGATCAGTTAAACAACTATGTGAGAAAGTTCTCAAAAGAGTTTAACGAAATACACAAAACCGGAGAAGATTTGGATGGAAATAAAGGAACAGATTTTTTTCAATGGCATAGACCAGGTTAGCGGAGAAAAATTATAAATTCAAAAGTACCGGGGAAAAAGAGGATGAGGATGGAAATGAAATAACAGAATTTTCATCAGAAGACGAGACTTATTATAGATTGACAGCTCATAATTATTCTGTTACAAGAACATTTAGAGAAAATCCAAGTCTTATAGCAGCAGCAAGTACTATTTCAGAAGGTGTTGAAAATACTGATGTTATGAAAAAACTTGAGAATCTTCAAAAGGACAGGTCGATGTTTGACAAGGGCAAGCCGGAAGAGTTTTATCGAGGCACTTACCTCAGATATAGGAGTAGATACGAAGACTGCAGAGACATTTTTCAACTAATCAGGATAGGATAGTAAAGGCTATTGATAATCAAAGGCTGTCGGTTTCCGGTGTGGATAATGATGAGGAAGCAATGGATTTGGTTAAATTTAAGAATTGCTATGACCTTTCGGCTAAAGTAATTACTGTAATGAACGAAAATATATAATAAGCTGATTAATGAGGATGGCGGTATAACTGAAACCGGTGAGATAGAAAGGACTTAAACCTATGATGAGAGTTACCAACCAGATAATGACCAACAACACTCTTGCAAACATAAATACTAATAAGGTCAATCTTATGAATATAGAGGAGCAGTATCAGACAGGCAAGAAGATACAGCGTCCCTCTGATGACCCAATAATTGCAGTAAGAGCATTGAAACTGCGCAACAATCTTACGGAAATAAAGCAGTATTTTTAAGAAAAAAATGTTCCTGACGCAAGGGAGTTGGATGCAGACAACGGAAAAGTGCACTGAAGCAGATAACGGATATGTGTACCGTTCTTCACAGCCATGCAAATCAGGGAGCCAATGGTACTCTTACAGCAGAAGACCGTATGAGGCATAATGAAGACAATGTCTCAGTACAGGCAGCAGATTTATCAGGAAGGTGATGCAAATTATGCCGGAAGATATGTATTTACCGGTTATAAGACGGATACAAGTTTCACCTATCTCAATGATGATAAGAGCAAACAGTATACAATAACAGAAGATTTAGATAAAACTGCAATTAAAAAACAAGACTTAGTACAATAGGCGGATATTCGGTTAACGATTATGAGCCGGGTGGAACCAATGATTTTTTCAGAGCATACGTAAATAAAGAAGTACCATATTTAAGGCTGGCATATAAGAAGCTTGATGGGGCAGCAGGAGACTTCCCTAAGCTTAACTTCACAGATACAGATGACAACGAGGGCAGTATTGACATAAACTCAACAGACGATGAAGGAAATGAACTTACATCAAAAAGTCCTGATGCTTATGAAAAGCCTGAAACAGGGGCAAAATATCTGGCTGATACAGGAGAAATCATACTTTCAGATGAGGCCGCTGAGCAATTAAGGAGTGCTAAAAACTTTAATGTAGAGTATAATAAGACTGAGTTCTCTAAAAGGAGATGTGCGTCCTGAACATTATTTCAACTGTAAAGCGGTGCCGCTTGATGAAGATGGGAATCCTGTAGAAGATGAAGAAAAATTATCAATTATAAAAAGAAGATCAGGATATAGAATACGAAGTAGGTTTCAACCAGCGCCTTCAGGTTAATACTCAGGCAAAGGATGCAAATTACTCATGACCTTGGAAGGGAATTAGATGGAATTCTCTCAAGTATTGAAGATGTAAATGAGGTAGGGAAATAAACTTACAGGAAGTAGAAAAACTAATTGCGAATACAACCGATGCTAAAGATTTGGAAAGCCTTAAGGAGCTTAAGGTACAGATGACAACTGAATTTAAGCAAAGAAAAGGTTATGCAGGAGAGTTTTTCAAAGGGCATAAATAACATAAAAAGATTTTCAGGATGTAATCAATAAAGCTATTGCAGATCTTGGAAGCCGTGGTGCAAGACTTAACCTCACTGAGGAGAGGCTTTCAGGTCAGACTGATGATTTTTACAGATCTTATGTCAAAACAATGAAAATGCAGATCTCACAGAGACAGTAATCAATTTTAATGCTCAAAAAGTTATATACAATGCATCCTTACAGGCAGGAGCTAAGGTAGTGCAAAATTCTTTGTTAGACTTTTTAAGATAGAGTGTATAAGCCGGGTTTATGCGAGATTAAATTTTTATAAAAAGAAAGAGGTGTTAACATGCTTTGCACAGACAAGATTTTTGGAGAAGTTGATATTGACGAGGAGAAAATTCTCACCTTTGATAATGGTATAATAGGTTTTGAAGATATGAAGCACTGGACAGTAATTTATGATATTGAAGCAGGTGCAGATGGACCAATATCATGGTTTCAATCGCTTGACTTTGCAGGGCTTGCCCTTCCTATAATCAGCCCCTATTCAGTGACTGCTAAGTACGAGCCTATAGTTGAAGATGAGCTTCTAAAAACCATTAGGAGATTTTAAGGATGAGGAATTACCTACATTTCTTACAATAACCATACCTAGTGAAGATCCAAGCAAGACAACTGCTAATTTTAGAGCTCCGTTACTTATCAATCCTAACAACCGTAAAGGTGTGCAGATCATAGTAAATAACGAGGATTATCCTATTAAATTCAGCGTTTATGATTCAGTACAGAAAATGAAAGCAGAGAAAAATTAAGGAGGGATAATAATGTTAGCACTGTCAAGAAAGCCCGGTGAAAGTGTTGTAATAGGAAATGACATTGAAATTACAATACTTGAAGTAAAGGGAGAACAGATAAAAGTAGGAATTAAGGCGCCTAAAGATATAGCTATATATAGAAAAGAACTTTTTGAACAGATACAGGACTCTAACAGGGAGGCATCAGAAACTTCTGTTCAGGTTATGAAGAACCTCAATAAAAATTTTTGAATAAATAATTACAGGGGTTAAGTTTATATGGTTTCTTGTCGATATCCTATGTAGAAAAGCGTGTTCTATGTTTTAGAAAACAATGGATTGTACAAAATAAGTTTACATGGAGGTGAACAAATGAGTCTTAAGATGATGCCAAATGTAACGGCTCAGTCTACAGAGCATCGACATGAATGTAAGGGTGCAGGATATTCAGGCACAGAGAGGATGAGACAAGGATTTTGATGCAGGAGCCGTTGGACGGACAGGAACCGGTCAAGCAGGTAGTACCGGCGGTATGGAAGGTGGCGAAGAGATTTCTGAAGCCGAAGCTGAGCGTCGTATTAAAAAGTGTAATTGATCAGGCAAATGAAAAGGTTAAGCAGCAGAATGGATATAGAAGGCTGGCCTTTTTCGTATAACAAGGAAACAAAAAGATTTCCATCAAGGTATATGACGAGACTGACCAAAGAGATAATAAGGAAATCCCACCTGAAAAGGACCAGTGTGGTACTCGATAAGATACACGATCTCGCAGGTATAATAGTTGACGAGAAGAGGTAAGGAGGAAAAAAATGGCAATTAGACTTTCAGGATTAAATTCAGGTATGGATACAGAGTCCATGAGTCAAGAAGATTATGGATGCACATAAATTAAAAGCTCAATAAGGTAGAAGGTAAGCGTACTACACTTGATTGGAAAAAGGAAAAAGTGGAAAGATTTAAATAGAAAGCTTTATTCACTTTATACTAACAAGATATCTGCGTTAAGACTTTTCAAAAAGCTTACTCAACCAAGAAAGTTACAAGTTCTGATGAAAGTGTGGCTAAGATTACAGGCGATCCGGCTGCTGTAAGCGGAACCCATAAGATTCAGGTTAAGCAGCTTGCCACAGCACAGAGTATAACCGGTACTAAGGTTGCGGATGAAGTTAAAAGAGATGTGGAACTAACTGATATCGGGTTTGAACTTGGTTCAGAGGTTACATTTAAATCAGGCAATAAGGAACATACTTTAATCGTTGACGGTGATACTACGGTTGATGATTTTATCAAGGCAGCAAAAGCAGGTAGGAATTAATGCAAAATTTTGATGCTAAACAGCATAGATTCTATCTGTCATCTAAAGGAAACAGGTGAAGATAGTGCTTTTACAATTACAGAAACTAAAAATGATGAAGCATTAAATGTAGGTTTAACTGCTCTTGGCCTAAGCGGCAGCAGTGTTACCAATATTGCTGCTAAAGATGCAATATTTAGAGTAGATGGAACAGAGTATAAGACTGCGGCAAATACCAACAATGTTAATGGTCTTAATATAACCCTTACAGGTACCACAGCAGATTATGATGCGGGTGATGCGGGAAAGAGCATTACAGCTACAGCAAACACTGATGTTGACGCTGTATACAACAATTTTCAAGGGCTTTTATCAAAGAATATAACTCCATCTTAAAAGAGATGAATGAACTCTATAATGCAGGTTCTTCCAGGGGTATGATCCGCTTTCAGCAGACCAGAAGAAGGAAATGTCTGAAAAGGATGTTGAAAACTGGGAAAAGAAGATAAAGGATTCAGTTCTTAGAAGAGATACAAGCCTTGGTAAGGTACTTAATACAATGAAGTCAGCTATGCAGGCTTCTGTTACAGTAGGTGTCGATGAAGAAGGAAATGGTGGAACAAGATACAGTCTTGCAAGCTTTGGAGTAATGACATCTACAGATTATAAAGGAAAATGGCCTGCTTCATATCTTTGGAGACTCTGAGAGACGGTGTATATTCATCAAAAGAAGACAAGCTGAAAAAGGCGCTTACCGAAAAACCTGAAGAAACAGCAGAAGCTTTTAAAGAGGCATCATGGAGAAACTTTACTCCAAGATGGGAGAGGCTATGAAAGGTACAGGTCTTTCATCTGCAATGTCCTTCTACAATGATAAGGAGCTTAATAAACTGTCAGAGTCATATAAGAAGGAGTATAACACTCTTGAAGCTAAGATTAATAAGATAGAGGATAACTACTATAAGCAGTTTGCAGCTATGGAAAAGGCTATGGCTAAGATGAATTCACAGAGCAGCAGCCTTGCAAGTATGTTAGGTAAATAAATTTAATAATTAAAGGGATATCATTAATTTGGTATCTCTTTTTAGTGCCGGAATATAAAAATGCTCTTGTAAATAAAACGGATATATCAATAATTTTAATAATACCCTAAAGTAAAAATTGATTTATCCGATATATACATGTAGTAATTAACAGATATAAATTTGGAGGAACTAAAGATGGGAAATGCAGCGAGTCTTTATCAGGGAACAGCAATTAATCACAGCTACACCGGCAGAACTTACACTAATGCTCTACAATGGAGCAATAAAGTTTTGCAACCAGGCAGCTGTAGGAATAGAAGAGAAAAACATTGAGAAGGCTCATCAGAATCTAATAAAGGCTCAGAATATAATCTGGGAACTTCAGGGTACTCTTGATTTCAAATATCCGGTAGCAAAAGATTTTGATTTGGTATACAAAAATAGCCCAGAACCTGCTTATGGCAAACCTCAGAAAAGACATAGAAAAACTTAATGAAGCCCTTGAAGATATTAGAGGTCTTAGGGATGTATGGGCTCAGGTGATGAAGGCGGCTAAGACTGCGATGATGAATAAAGAAATTATTAACTATCTGGGACTTATGAAGGATTCACTGGTATAAATTACTTTCTGAAATCATAGCTCTTACCAAAGAGCAGGGAGTACTACTTGGTGAGACTGAGTTTGATGATGAAGTCTTTGATAAGCTGATAGCTAAAAAAAGTATTCTTATCAGTGAAATCAATAAATTAGATGAAGGTTTTGATCTCACCTATAAGAGAATAGCAGATAAGGTTAAGGAAAATCCGGCTTTTTATAAGGAGCCTATAGAGGAACTTCAAAATCTTATAAGAACTCTTGTGGACAAGGGCGTAGAGGTTGAGACTGCTGAGAGAAGAAATCAGGTTAAGTTTGATTCTCAGGTTTCAAAAAGCAGAGAAAAGATTAGGAGTTACAATCTAAGTAGTAGTGCAGTCACAAAGTATTATAGTAATATGAGTGGAAATACCGGAGAAAGCCCATATTTTTCTTGACCATAATTAAAAATTATTAAAAAGGTACTAAAGTTTTTTCGGCATAAGCCGATATATAATTTGAAAGTAATACTTAAAAGTTAATCTAACGGAGTGTACGGCCTTAGAGAGACCAAGAGTTTTACAAAAATATTAAAAAAATCTATTCAGCAAGGAAGCTGAATGCAAATTCAAGGAGGAATTTATTATGGTAGTACAGCACAATCTTACAGCAATGAACTCAAACAGACAGTTAAAGTATCACAAGCTCATTACAGGCAAAGTCTTCTAGAGAAGCTTTCATCCGGATACAAGATCAACAGAGCAGCAGACGATGCAGCAGGTCTTTCAATATCTGAGAAGATGAGAAGCCAGGTTAGAGGTCTTAACAGAGCATCAGCTAATGCTCAGGATGGTATTTCACTTATCCAGGTAGCAGAAGGTGCACTCAACGAGACACATTCTATCCTTCAGAGAATGAACGAGCTTGCAGTTCAGGCAGCTAACGATACTAACACAGAAGATGATAGAGCAGCTATCCAGTCTGAGAACGATGACTCTTAAGGATGAGATCGATCGTATCCAGAGTACAACTCAGTTCAATACTCAGAATCTTCTTGATGACAGTTTCAAGGATAAAGTACTTCACATTGGTGCTCTTGAAGGTCATACAATGACACTTAACATTGATAATATGAATTCAGAGTCAATCGGAGTAGATAGTCTTGATCTTTCAAGTAACGAAGGAGCAGAGGCAGCTATCACATCTGTAGGAAATGCTATCAAGGCAGTTTCAAAGCAGAGATCAGACCTTGGTGCAGTTCAGAACCGTCTTGAGCACACAGTGCTCAACCTTGACAATGTATCTGAGAATACACAGGCAGCTGAGTCTCGTATCCGTGATACAAATGTTCCTAAGGAAATGGTTGAGTTCAGTAAGAACAACATTCTTGCACAGGCAGGTCAGGCTATGCTTGCACAGGCTAACCAGTCTACACAGGGTGTACTTTCATTACTTAGATAATATTAAAGCATTCATAAGAGGGACTGTCAGAAATGGCAGTCTTTCTTTTGTTTTAAATCAAATTTATGATTATAAATAGGGAGAGATATCAACTATATAGTACAAACATAGATTAGCTATTGCGTTATTCTGTTTGTAGAGTTTAATTATATAAAGTAAAAAGAAAAAAACCATATGACTTATATATATATAAAAAAAGATTAAATTAGCTATTAAGTTTTTAAAAGATAGACCGATATATAATATGTGAGGAAGAAAACATAGGGCTTACGGCCGAAGCTTAGTGAATCTCACAAATAATAATAAAAATAACGGCAAGGAAGCCGATTGCAAATTCAAGGAGGAAATTATTATGGTAGTACAGCACAATCTTACAGCAATGAACTCAAACAGACAGTTAAGTATCACAAGCTCATTACAGGCAAAGTCTTCAGAGAAGCTTTCATCAGGATATAAGATCAACAGAGCAGCAGATGATGCGGCAGGTCTTTCAATATCTGAGAAGATGAGAAGCCAGGTTAGAGGTCTTAACAGAGCATCAGCTAATGCTCAGGATGGTATTTCACTTATCCAGGTAGCAGAAGGTGCACTCAACGAGACACATTCTATCCTTCAGAGAATGAACGAGCTTGCAGTTCAGGCAGCTAACGATACTAACACAGAAGATGATAGAGCAGCTATCCAGTCTGAGAACGATGCTCTTAAGGATGAGATCGATCGTATCCAGAGTACAACTCAGTTCAATACTCAGAATCTTCTTGATGACAGTTTCAAGGATAAAGTACTTCACATTGGTGCTCTTGAAGGTCATACAATGACACTTAACATTGATAATATGAATTCAGAGTCAATCGGAGTAGATAGTCTTGATCTTTCAAGTAACGAAGGAGCAGAGGCAGCTATCACATCTGTAGGAAATGCTATCAAGGCAGTTTCAAAGCAGAGATCAGACCTTGGTGCAGTTCAGAACTGTCTTGAGCACACAGTGCTCAACCTTGACAATGTATCTGAGAATACACAGGCAGCTGAGTCACGTATCCGTGATACAAATGTTCCTAAGGAAATGGTTGAGTTTAGTAAGAACAACATTCTTGCACAGGCAGGTCAGGCTATGCTTGCACAGGCTAACCAGTCTACACAGGGTGTACTTTCATTACTTAGATAATTTTAAGTCAGTTATAAGAAGAAGACCGTCAGGTATGGCGGTCTTTTTCTGTGTAAACTTAAAATATTATGGCTCTATGTCAAATAATGTTGGTGATAATTTAAATCAATAAAAATCTATTAAATTATGCGGCAGCATCCATAGCAAAAATTATAGCTATGGATGTTGCCTTTTGTATCTTATACCTTTCCATCAGCATTATCCTTGCCTTAAAATTCCTAAAACTTCTATATCCGTAGGATACTCTTTTAATTACCTTTATCTTATTATTTTTTACCCTCTACAATTGCATTCGTATAGTTGTAAGAATACAATAGATGTGACACTTTCCCCTATACAAAAGAGTTAGTCCCTTATAATGTACTATGTGGAATTTATCAACTACGATATTGGCATTTGGAAAGACCTTCTTGGCAAGATCAATATATGGCCTATACATGTCTGTAGTCACATATTCTACCCTTTTTCTCACCTTCAAGGGATATGAATTAAAAATACTCAAAGAGGTATCTTTGTCTCCTATCTGCCAGGATATCAAAAAAATATGACCGCCTTCTAAATCGGTTAAATTTACACTCATAGACACTATCAACTGTATTTACTGACTTGAATTCATCTATTGATAGAATCCTAGGAAGATAATTTTTCTTCTCCTATCTTCAGTTAAACGGAGTATTCTGGCAACACTAGTAGGAGATACACAGTGTTCTCTTGCAATTAGGTCCATTGACTTAGTCTCACATAGGTTTTAGAAACTATAGACCTCTTAACATCATTCGATATGAAGCACCCCTTATCTACGATAGGTGTTTTTAGCCATAAATGTTGACTCGCAATGCTTACAGAAAAATCTCTGCTTTTTTAACCATCAATATCAAAGGGTTTGTATTAACCCTATTAAAAAAAGTATTTTTACAGTCTGACTCCCATTTCTAATAATGTCATAATTTTCATTGACTATACCATACTTAGGGCAGCAAGCTGGCCTATGAAAACTTTCACCTTAAGACTGTATATTCTATCCCTTAATATTTTTCTTTTTCGTTACCTAAAATTGCTAAATTCTTATCGTTAATTCCTAAGATTTCTGTTATACTAGCATTAGAACACATATCATTTCTCCTTGTTATTTATTTTTGTGCGATTTCGAATTATACATGAGATTTGATGTGTGTTCCTATTTTTAAAAATTTAGCGTTGGGAGAAATTTTTCTCTCACCAACGCTAAATATTATACTAACCACTTTCCTTAAAAATAAATGTATGAATCTATCTATCTTATCTACTCAAATAACTAATGTATGCATATTGCTACTACAAGAGGACCTAAGACTGTAAGTAAAATATTTCCCATTGCATATCCTGGTGTATATGCTATAGCAAAAATACTTGAATCACATTCCTCCACAACTCCGTTAAGTGCTGCTGTACACGTTCCAGCACCACATAGAGCACCAATGATATCTACAGCATCCAACTTTAACACAAATCTTCCAAAGTAAACGGAAGCAATATGAGGCAAAATGGTTACCAAAATACCAATTAATAGTACCTTTAAGCCCATAGATTGCAATGCAGATATGAAGGAAGCTCCGGAAGTAAGTCCCACAATGGCTATAAAGAGATTTAATCCAACACTCTTACAAAACCATCGGGTTGCTTTCGGCATCAGTCCATAGTTAGAATGTCTATCTTGATAATATCCGAACAGAAGTCCTCCAATTAAAGCTCCTCCACCAGATCCAAGTGTAATCGGAATTTTGGATACAACGAAGCTGATTGCACCTATTAATAGACCAACTACAAGCCCGATGCTGATAAAAGATATATCTGTCTCAGTTCCTGTATCCTTCACATATCCAAGTTTTTTTACAGCCTTAGAAATAGCAGCTTTTGGTCCCACCAATATCAAGTGATCAAGAGCCTTTAACTCCTCCTCTTCAGGGAGAATATCGTTATCTCTCATCCTTTCTGAAATGACGATTCCATTTTCTGAAAGATTCTTTATAACATCTAGAGAGAAATTGTTAGTTAAAACTATTTCTTGCTTTACCACATCTAGCCTAAGAACTTCTGAATCATTAGTTTCCTCCATGCCAGAAGCTTCAAAAATTTAATACTGCATCGAGAAGTCCTATAATCGTAACTGTATCCTTCTCAAGAAGCTGCACATCCGGTGCAAGATTCACCTGTTTACCATCTCGAAGAATCTGAATTATTGTAAGAGAATCATCGTACTGTTCTTCAATGGAACCGATTGTTTTGCCAATAAGTTCTGCACCTTTTTCTAAGCAAAATGCACGTGCTTTTAATATTTCCAACCACAGTGTTTTTCCGAAGAAGACTCATGGAAATTTGTTTGCTCAATTTTCTTCTTAACTGTATCTGTCAAATTTGCACCAATTAACTTCGATGCACCATTTCTCAAAAATACAACTACCCCAATCGTTCCAAAAACATAGGTAAGTGCATATGCAACTGCCATTTGACTTTCAGCCGTTTTTCAGTTCTGTTCCTGAAAGCATACCCTTCATAGTAGAATCCGCTGTTCCTAAGATTGCTGACTGTGTAAGACTACCTGCCAAAAATTCCGCCAGCTTCTCCAGCTCCAATATCAAAAAGTCTTAAACAAAACAATCGAAACTGCAAAAAGCTACCACGGCGAAGAATATGGATAGGACAATAATTTTAAGGCCAGATTTTTTAAACTTGCGAAGAATGAAGGTCCAACCTCATATCCGATAGTAAAAATAAATAGTGAGAAAAAGATTGTCTTCACCGTTCCGTCAATTTCGTAAGTTCCTGCCCCCTTCAATATTAGGGAAATGAAAAGTCCTACCAACAAAGTTCCTACAGTGGCACCTACCGTAAAGGATTTTTATCTTTACCTTTCCAATAAAATATCCAAGTGCAAGACATATAAAGATAGAAATGACTGGATTAGCAATCAAATAATGGGCTATCAGAGAAGCCTGTTACCGTAATATGTTGTGCTGTTTCCAACACTTCATGTGAGATTAAACCTATATTCATTTTAAGCTCCTCCATACTATAGATTTTTCTCTTTTGTATACTTTTCGTAATATTCTTTCAAAAGGGATATAATACGGTTTGCTATTTTTCTTATAATCATTGTCCTCTAGGGTTTTGCTTCTGAAATTCTAACTGTACCAGGAGTTGCTCCAAAAACCAACTCCTTCCATCAACACAACACCCTCTTCCTTTGCTAGATGTAAAAGAAAAATCTATTTCCTCAAATTCATTTCTAAGTCCATGTTGCGAAGTTCTTATCATAATTTGTCTCTGCAAGTTGATATATGTCAATCAGTGTATAATATTTAGCATTGGAATCACTATTATCCCTCAGGTAAGCCTAATGTAGACATTAAATTGTGGTAACGAATCGCTGTAATTTCTTTACAAGCTTCAATGTATTGATCCTTTTCATTTTCAAGAACCAAATGAGTCATAGAGAAAAGAACCATCATAATCTGCTGTGGTGTAGATAGCCCGCTTGTATGATACAATCCAATAGATCTGCTGTCTGCACATATCCTTTCAACAAAGCTCATTTCCGAAGGATTAAATGTAACGATAGAATAATCGCTTTCTAGTTCTTTTTCTTCTTCTCAGGAAGCTTCTTAATCAGTTCATCAAAAACATTATCTTCATTAATTGCTATAACTCCGAGTCTCCATCCTGTAACACCATAAAGCTTTGAATACGAATAAACCAAAAATAGTGTTTCTTGGGCAAACGGAATAAACAGTGCGGAATCCATTTACAAAAGTACCGTATACATCATCTGTTATAATAATAAGATCCGGACGCTTTACAACTACCTTTCTTAACTGTTCCAAAGTCTCATCTGTAAGACTACGAGAACCCGGATTTGATGGATTCACTAAGAAAAATGCCTTGACAGAAGGGTCCAAAAGCTTTTCAAATTCAGAATCTGGAATATGCCACTGATTTTTCTTCCCTTGCTTGAAGATCGATCTCTGCCAAATCAAAATTTGATAGTCTCGGAATCTGAATATAAGGAGTAAATACCGGTGTGTTGATTGCAATGCGGTCTCCCTCATTAAGTAGTCCATTATGCTTTAAGGAATCAAATATATAAACAATTGCAGCCGTACCGCCTTCTACTGGAAATACCTTAGTATTATTTCTTAAATTAGCCTTCCCATATAGAATGCTTTGAAGAAATGCATTGATGATGTGCTCCGTATTCTCCAAACAACGGCTAGGAACCGGATAATTATTTCCTATAATGCCATTTGTAAGCTCCAAAATAAGGCTTTTCTTATCTAAATCTAGATGGTCTACGCTATACTCCACGATCTTTTTAAGAAATACATCCACCTCATCGTCACGATTTAAAAAAAGCATTGTACCTCTCCTCGATTCCATTGGAGTCAACATATCCAGCTAAATCTCCTTTATCTAGAGTTCTTTTGCATTCTGACACGCCAAATTCCATCAGTCTTGCAAAAAGCTAATCTTCCCAAGGTATTAATCCAATTAGGATTTCCTCTTCCTGCATTCAAAAATTTCAAATGTTTCTCATTCTTTTCTGATAATTTCAACATATCAAAGCTAATTTCAAATGCACCAAGTTTTTTCTAATTTTCTTTCGAAGCTCTTTTGTAATCATCTTTAATTCTCCTTTCCTTCTAACTGCATAAGTTTTTTTCTAACCACAATACAAAAACCATCAACATCTTTTTATATTTAAATTATATCATTCGCAAGCCATTTTGTAAATTATTTTTGTTTTAATACTGATAATGATCTCATCAATTATACGACGGAATGGTGATTTTTGTATAACATCTGTCTAACATCCGAATAGCGAGTGGATTATTGTTTCGCACGCTTTGCGAGCTCAACAGGGACACGTCCCCTAAAATAAAAATGGCGAGGCAGCATAAACTGTCTCGCTAATAAAGTCTAACTTTTTGGGGTCACATCAAAAGTATTTTTACAGTCTGGCTTCCATTTTTTTATTATGTCATAATTTTTCATTGACTATACCACACTTAGGGCAGCAAGCTGGCCTATATAAAAGCTTTTCCCCTTAAGACTGTATATTCTATCCCCTTAATATTTTCTTTTTCGTTACCCTAAAATTACTAAATTGTTATCGTTAATTCTAAGATTTCTGTTATACTAGCATTAGAACACATATAATTTCTCCTTGTTTTTAATTGTGGTAATTTAAATTATACATGAGTTTGATGTGTGTTCCTATTTTTAAAAATTTAGCGTTGGGAGAGAATTTTTTTCTCTCACCAACGCTAAATATTATACAAACCAATATTATAGTTTAACAGCACACTTTTATAAGAAATTTAATATAAGATAAAAACTCTCCATAAGCACACAATATACCTATGGAGAGTTGAGATATATGAAATATGTATTCTGATCTTATCTAAGACTGTTAAAGTATCTATTGTAAGATTCCATTGTAAATTCATGTTTAATAAGTTTATAAAGTTCCATCTGCTTAGGAATATAGGTTGAATATGGCGAGTTATCAATATCTTCATATTCACCTAAGGCAAAACTGTGCAAGAGGGGTGAATTCTTTATAATCGATATAAATTTTTCTTTTGGCAGCAAAAAAATCAAGGTTTCATATAAATAAGAATGAAGAAAAATATAGTTTTATTTCTTCGTAAAAACGCTCAAATAACTCCGTTTTTCTTCATTGTTTCAAGTACCTGTCTTTGCACAAAAGAATGTTCAAATAAGGTGTTTTTGGCCTTCATGTCATTTCGCATAGTTCCTAAGTTATTCTGTCTATAGTAGTAGTACGGTTCATCTAAGATGAGTACCCTGTTACAGTGAAAAATAAGGGATAGACAAATAAAGGTTCTTCATAAATAACCTTTTCTGCAAAACAAACTCCGGCATTTTTCAATGAGTTCTCTTTTGTAAAAGCTTATTCCAACAGCCACAGGTAAGCTTTTTCTTCAAATAAAAACTTTTCTATCCTCATCATTTGTAATATTGATGAACTCTTTGTTTAACTTAGCTGCTTTTAATAACTGAACCGTTTTTCAGTAAATAAAAATGCTCAAACTGTACTATATCAGCATTGGTTTCTTCAGCTTTTTGTAAACCTCAAGCAAAAAATTCTCTGCAACAAAATCATCTGCATCTCACAAAGGCAATATATTTTCCGGTGATGTATTTAAGTGCAATGTTTCTTGCTCCCCCTGTCTCATATTTTTCATTTAAACCTATTACTGCTATACTTTCCGGATAAGCTTTTCTCCATTTCTGTTAATAGAGTCCAAGTAGCACCTCCATCATCAGAGGCATCATCTACAAAGATGAGTTCAATATTATTTATCCCGATAGTCTGATGTACAAGGGAGAGAAAACACTGTGGAAGCCACTTTGAGATATTTCTACAAGGAATAATAACGCTTATGAGTTTTTCTCTACTAGCTTCTCCCCCAATATGTATTAATCCTCTGGTTTCTAATATATCTTCCATCTTATTATTCCTTCCTTACTAAATTCTCAATTGCAATAATTTTTTTGGTATGTGGCTATGTAGATTTTTAACAAACAATAATTATATTGTATCATTTGTCTATCAATATATAAAGAGGGGGATAGATATTCAAAAGATTAATTTGATGAACTTTCCTAAAATGATTAGGGTATTAAAAGTATTTGACACTTGCAGAATAAACTAAAAATAAATGCATATATTTAAGAAAAGTATGAAAACTGATGAGCATTGTAATTTTTTTGTCAAAAAGATTCTGAGATAATTTATTGAAAAGTATAAGTATGATATGCTAGAATAATTTCCGGAGAGTATCTGTGGCAGAATGGAAAAACTCCCTAAGTATAAACCGAGTAATCGGAATAATACAAAGGGAGGGATGTCTATGACAGATTATGAAATCATTATGATTTTTTTCTGGGGATATTAGCACTGCTGATGTCCTTTGGAGGTCTGATTATTAACATTCTTACTTTTCTCCGCAAAAAGAAAGTAAGTTTACCTAGCTCGTCACTGATAAAGATAGGTGAGTCCTTATGGACATCAGCACCAAGTCTTAGGGAGTATACATTTAACATGGATACTCTCTCTCCATAAATATAGCATATTATAAAAATAATTTCAAGATAAATTAGTTGTCCGGTCAGTGGTGTAAAACCCCGTAATATGCCGGTAATAAATGTTAAATTGAAAATATAACCCTGATTTACAAGGGATTGAAAGGAGATAAAATGGCAGCAAAAAGACAGAGAAAAATCAGAAAAACAAAAAGGAGATCAGGCAGAGCGCTTGGGAAAAGTATGATAAAAAGGCACTTGAAGCCTGCTTTGAGTTAAGTGAAACCTACAGACAGTTCATTTCTGACTGCAAAACAGAGAGAGAATGTGTAGATGAGTCAATCCGACAGGCAGAGAAAGCAGGATATAAGAATCTTGCTGACTTCATAGGAAAGAAGAAAAAGTTAAAAGCAGGTGACAAGGTCTATATGTCAAATATGGGTAGGGCAATTGCACTCTTTGTTATCGGCAAGAAGCCTATGGCAGAGGGACTAAACATCCTTTGTGCCCATATAGACTCACCTAGAATAGATGCAAAACAGGTACCTCTTTGCGAGGATACTGAAATTGCAATGCTTGATACACATTATTACGGTGGTATCAAGAAGTACCAGTGGGTAACACTTCCTCTTGCGATACACGGAGTAGTTGTAAAGGGAAGATGGAAAAGCCGTAAATATCTGTATCGGTGAGGAAGAAGAAGGTCCAGTTATCGGTATTACAGACCTACTCATCCATCTTTCTGCTGACCAGATGCAAAAGACAGCGGCCAAGGTGGTTGAGGGAGAAGACCTCAATGTAATGCTTGGAAGCATGCCTCTTAAGGGAGAAGAAAAAGAGGCTGTAAAGGCTAATATACTTAAGATATTGAAGGATAAATACGGTATAGAGGAAGAAGACTTCATTTCTGCCGACCTTGAAATAGTTCCTGCAGGAAAGGCTAAGCACTACGGTCTTGACAGCAGTATGATTATGGGCTATGGACAGGATGACAGGGGTATGTGCTACACCTCGCTTAAAAGCCATTCTCGATGCACCTGCACCTTCTAAGACAGCTTTGTTGCCTTCTTGTAGACAAGGAAGAAATAGGCAGCGTAGGTGCTACAGGTATGGAATCAAGATTCTTTGAAAATGTAGTGGCTGAGGTCATAGAATCTTGTGGGAGAGTACAACGAGCTTGATCTTAGAAGAGCTCTTGCCAATTCCCGTATGCTTTCATCAGATGTAAGTGCGGCCTTTGATCCAAACTACCCTGGGAGTAAATGAGAAGAAGAACACCGCTTATTTTTGGTAAGGGTATAGTATTTAACAAATATACAGGCTCTCGAGGTAAGAGCGGTAGCAATGAGGCTTCTGCTGAGTAGATAGCAGCTATAAGAAAGATAATGAAGGACAAACAATGTTACCTTCCAGACAGCAGAACTTGGTAAGGTAGACCAGGGCGGCGGTGGAACCATCGCCTATATAGCGGCTGCTTACAATATGGAGGTCATTGACTCAGGGTGTTGCGGTTATGAATATGCATGCGCCTTGGGAGATAAGCTGTAAGGCTGATATTTACGAGGCTTATCTTTGCTATAAGGCATTCTTAAAGGATGCGTAGATATCACCTAAAGACAGATTTTTTAGTAAAAAGTTTAATTTTGGCCACAGAATATAATTTCTGTGGCCTTTTACTAATAATTCTTTTTAGCCTATAATTGAATAATAGAGGGTTTTTATGTTATATTTTTATAGATTTTAATTTAACCTGAAAGGAGCCATAAGTGAAAAAGAATTAGTTGTAGTAATTGATTTTTAGCGGACAGTACAACCAGCTGGTTGCAAGAAGAGTGCGTGAAGCCAATGTTTATTGTGAAATATATTCTTACAAGACAGAATTATCTAAGATAAAGGAGATGAACCCTAAAGGGTATCATACTTACAGGAGGGCCTAGCAGCGTATACGAGGAAAAATGCGGCTACCTGTAGTGAGGAATTATTTAAGTTAGGCATCCTGTGCTTGGTCTTTGCTACGGTGCTCAGCTTATGAGCCATGTGCTTGGTGGTAAGGTTGAAAAGGCAGAGCATAGAGAATATGGAAAGACTGAGACCTTCTTTGATACTTCTTCAAAGCTTTTTGCAGGAATCCCTGAGAAGTCGATAGTGTGGATGAGCCATTTTGACTATATTTCAAAGCTTGGAGATGGATTCAAGTCTATTGCCCACACCGCATCTCACAGCCAATGCAGCCATTGAAAATGTAGAAGCAGGGCTTTATGGCATCCAGTTCCACCCTGAAGTTCTCCATACAGAGTACGGCAAGGATATGCTTTCAAACTTTGTACATAATATCTGTGGCTGCGTAGGCGACTGGAAGATGTCTGCATTTGTGGAAAACAGTGTAAAGGAAATCAAAGAAAGAGTTGGAGACGGAAAGGTGCTTTGTGCACTCTCAGGTGGAGTTGACTCCTCTGTTGCTGCAGTTCTTCTTTCAAAGGCAGTAGGCAAGCAGCTTACCTGCGTATTTGTAGACCATAGACTTACTTCGTAAAAATGAAGGAGATGAGGTAGAAGCTGTATTTGGGCCAAACGGCAGCTATGAGCTGAACTTTATAAGAGTAAATGCACAGCAGAGATTCTACGATAAGCTTGCAGGAGTTACTGAGCCTGAGGCCAAGCGTAAGATAATAGGTGAGGAGTTCATCCGAGTATTTGAAGAAGAGGCTAAGAAAATCGGAACAGTTGACTATCTAGTACAGGGAACCATCTATCCTGATGTGGTAGAAAGCGGTGTAGGCGGTGAGTCTGTAGTCATCAAGTCCCACCACAATGTAGGCGGACTTCCTGACTATGTGGACTTTTAAGGAAATTATTGAGCCACTCCGTAATCTTTTTCAAGGATGAGGTAAGAAAGGTAGGGGCTTGAACTTGGTATACCTGAGCGCCTTGTATTCCGCCAGCCATTCCCAGGCCCAGGCCTTGGTATAAGAATAATAGGAGGGTAACAGCAGAGAAGGTTAAGATAGTTCAGGATGCAGATGCAATCTACAGAGAGAGATAGCCAATGCAGGCCTTGACAAGTCTATAGGACAGTACTTTGCAGCCCTCACCAATATGCGTTCAGTAGGCGTAATGGGTGATGAAAGAACCTACGACTATGCTATTGCTCTAAGAGCAGTTGACACAACGGACTTTCATGACAGCAGAAGCCAGCGAGATACCTTGGGCAGTACTTCAGAAGGTAGTAAGCAGGATAATCAATGAGGTCAGGGGAGTTAACAGGGTATTGTATGATATCACAAGTAAACCTCCTGGAACGATAGAGCTCGAATAACGGACAGAGTCCGCAAGACCGCTATTTATGGGCAGAGTTAGGCATTCTACAGCTGTATGCAGTCTATTTACGGGATAAAGACAAGGAAATCTCTCATAAAAATAGGTATAAAATTGGCAGATTAAAAATGAAGAATGCCCATTTAATGCCTGTTTCAGCTGATTTTTGAGGACGGGATATTGGCTGATTTTTGTACCTTGAGATTATGGCTTTCTAACGAAATTTGTATAAAACAGGGAAGAGAGAAAAACAAAGGATGCCCATTTAATGCCTGTTTCGTCTAATTTTAAGGACGGGATATTGAACTTAGGCTATTAGCTAAAGTTTTTGCTATATTTGCATAGCGTTTTTAATATAACTTCATATAGATTTTTAGATATATGATTGGCTTGCCGAAGATTAGCAAGCCAGTCTTTTTCTTTTGAAGATTGTTTAGTTTTATTTCTATGTATGTTTTTATTTCACAGGGTACTCCTGTGGCTTTGTATTTTGCCATTTTAGCGTTTTTATATCTTATCTGGCGGACAACCTAGACGGAGCGGATAAAAATCCCTATATTTGTCCTGCACGCTTACACGGAGGCACTTAAATTTTTGGTCGCTTACTGTTTGGCTTCAAAAATTATTTTTTATCTTTCAAAAATCCCTTGACAGGTTTTTGGAATAAGAGGTACGCTCTATTACAGGCTCTGTTCAAGTAAGGTCAGATATTAGTGTCTTATCCCTTGACCTTGACCTTAGAGAGTATAGATAAGATATAGAGAGAAAGAGAGATAATAGGCAGATATAACCAAGCAGTAGTGATTTTGATCATGTGGCTCCTTTTAGGGATGACTATGCTTTTAGGGGTTTAGGAGCGAGCGAAAAATTTTGAGGAGGTATCCGTATGCCTAGGAATTACAAGATGGAGCAGTCAGAAGGTTTCATATATAGCCAAGGAGGAGTTGCTTAGTTCGGAATTTGAGAAGGTTGAGCCTGGAAGTTTTCTACAGGGGTATTTTTTTCCGTCTGGCACTTTACAGAAGAAAGGTGTGTTGACTGAGGGGGTAGGCAATGCCATATTTAGGGTATGAGCCAGATGGGTCTGATTATGAAGCTTTGAGGGATAAAAATTATTGATAGATATGGTGAGGCAATAAAGAGTGATGGCTTTGGCTATTTTTCTTCCTACAGATTCCAAAACATTTAAGGCTTTAGATAAGCTTGATAAGATGTGGCACGCAGGAGATTATGCTGATGACAGTAAGCCTATCAGAAAAACTGTAAAGGTTTCAAGGCATGGTAAGGATGTCACTATAACTGCAAAGTATGACAGGCTGTTGCATGACGATTTAGCTGAATTGAAGACCACAGAGGGTAAGGCATTTGCCATTATGCCACCGATATCGTATTTTGGAAAGAAGGCTAATGCTAAGAATGCAAGTTACATACATGCTCTGGTAATAGACCTTGATGGGGTATCTGTAGGCAATCTCAGATACATAATAAGTCATATAGTCAGGAAGAGTGTACTTTTTTGCAGTCCTACATATATAGTTAATTCTGGTCATGGTTTTGCATTTGTATTATTTACTTGATAAGCCTATTGCCTGCTTCAATTATGTAAGGAAGCCCATTACAGATTTGAAAAATGCGATGGCTAAACTGCTTTTGGAATAAATATACTTCTGAGTTTGAGGACAGGGATTTCCAGCAGTGAGGGGCAGGCTTATCGTGTGGTAGGTTCTCAATCAAAAGCTAGGGGTAGGTTATCCTGTAACTGCATATAAAACAGGTGGCAGGGTGTCTTTAGAGGAGATAAATAAATATCTGCATCCTTGTGAGCAGAATTTCATTGCCTTTAGAAAGCTATAGACCCAAGGGAGTTACAGGCAAGACACTAGATGAATGTAAGGAGCTTTATCCAGACTGGTATGAGCGGAAAAATTTTAGGGCAATATACCAGTAAGTGATAAAAAGATATTCCCTTGGTTATATGAGAAGGCAAAAGGATGATACTAAGTTTTATGCTAAAGTAGGTTCTCGTTATCATAGTTTATGTATTTTATTTGCGACTGCTTCTAGGGTGCAGGATACCTTTTGATGAGGTATATGAGGAAGCTGAGGGGCGTATTGAATTTTACAACCGTTTTGTTGATGAAGATGATGAGGGTTAACAAGTTCACAATAGATGATGTTGTGTGTGCCTCTAAGTTTTATGACCCTGCGTTTCCTAAGTGGACAACCTTAGACTATTACGAAAAGATTTTTAGGTATAAAAAGTGAAACGCAATAAGCGTAACGGAAGGACGAGAGAACAGCATCTTACTAAGTATCTGCCATATTTGAGGGAGTCAGGGTGAAATAAAGGATACCAGATTTGGGGTAGAAGGTGGTAATAAGAGAGGTACGAGATTAGGAGCAAAGGATAAGACAGTCAGAAGCAGAACAGCCGACTCAGCGGAGCAGGTTGTAAGGGATTATTTATCAGCCAATCCGTCAGCGAGAACAAGCGAGATAATAAGAGATACAAAAGTTATGTAAGACGACAGTCTGCAAATGGTTAAGGAAAATTAAGGGTATTGATACATAATCCACTTTATTCGGTAACTGATAAAGTGGGTTATCCATCTCATTTTTAATATAAATCGGATAATATAGTATTATACTATTTAGCTGGTGTGGACTATGCTTTTTTTGGTTTTGCACCAAATAATTCAGCTAATAACCCAGTTGGGTTTTCTCCCCGATAGGGGATGCTGTGTGTAATACAACTTTTTATCATAACTCCTAATAAAATTTACTCCCTAAAGTTAATAGGCAGTTTGGGCAGGCACACCAGTAATATATGTAATCCTGCCCATACAGCCTTTTAATAACAAAGTATGTATCCATGGTTCAGGGGTACTAATAAGCGGTTAGAGGCTGTATCTTCCTATCTGGAGGCAGGTGTATTGAGTGTGGTAGATAGTCGGTAATCCTTGACTTAATACGCCCTAGACTCTTATAATAGTTAGCAAAAAGGGGTATTAGTATATGTTTTACCCATATTGTACGGTAAATGAAACGGAGATAGTCCATACACCGTTAAACAGTGCAGGTCAGACCTTGGTGCATATAGAGGCCTAGTGACATATATTGTTTTAAGACTATGGACTGTTTAATACCCACCCTATGTAGTATCTAATGTTATAGGTTTCACTCCAGATGAGGTAGCGTACTGGGTAGAATTTTGCAGGCATAATGCAGGTATTTTTACTGAATTGTGCCAGTCAAGGGGTATAGCGAATGCTGATTACATTTAGGTTGTATAGCCGAGGTCAGGAGATAAGTCAGGGGTATCTCGAAGGCATTTCTGCAAAAATTACCGAATAAATCTAAAAATTCTCTAATAAAAGTTAAAAACCTTTAATAAGCCCTTGACAGAACATAAGTTTGAGTTATAATAGACCTATCAAAATAACAAATAACACCAAGGGGGTATATATTATGAATTTAAAGAAAGTAGTGATATTATCGTTATCTTTAGTAACATTATTAACAAATGTTGTCACAGTTGAGGCTAAGACGAAACCAAAAACCGCCCCTATCACACCTAAGAAGTACTGGACAAAGGTACACGATTATACGAATGAAATAGTAAAGGGCTGTTTAACAAATACGGATTTAAATACACCACCAGAGAAAAATCCCGATAAGAATTATAATTACATTTTTCCTAACAAATGATACAACCTTATCAGACCCGATGGCAGTATACGAGTACAGACATGGCGGTGGCACAGTTCGTTTTTTATACAAGAAGGTCAAAAAGTCAGCACTAAAGTTTCAAAAGCCAGATGCAAAATGGATATGTTGATACAACGGTAACATTCAAAAATCTTAGAAAATCTTATCTCATGACCCCTGCAAAGGGTACGGCACGATTAGAAGAAGTCGGTAAAGTCTATGATATCTACAATCAGGAAACTCTCAATTCTTATGAAGGATACTCAGATACAGTAAGTACATCAAGTTCAATCCAGCCTTATAATGATGATGATGAAAAAGGTGCGGTATTCACGCAGGTACTTGACCGTTATACAGGTACAAATCTTATGTCGGGATTAAAAGATGTAGTGAGATAGCAATGGGGTAGAATTCAAGAACGCCTGCGTATTTAAGGCAAAAGGGTAAGAAGTGGGTAGTACAGGTAGATGCTAAAAAGACTAAGTCTACAAAAGAAGAACCCTTATGGCACTTTAGTATTCAAGGTACATCATCATAAGGATTACAAAGGTTTAGCATTCGGGCAGTTTTTAGATTTTAGTTCACCTAATGGTAGTTTTTCAGGTAATATAGGGTGGGGCACTTATGTCAGTTGATTACAGCAAGAGATTTAAGTTAGCTGATTTTTATGAGTGATGGGTGGTTGCATGGTGATTACACCTTAGTAAAAGTACAAATAATATAAGTTTTTGCAAAGAGAGTCAGGAAACTGGCTCTCTTTATTTTTAAATACATTTAATTTTATTTTTATATTTTTACTGATATAGCTCTATACTATTTGATGCTTATTTAGTGTATTTATAAAAATTTTTATTCTTTAGGAGGAGATAATGATTAAAAAGATTTGGTAAGATTTTGCTTTTTAGCACTAAGTGTTTTTATTTTTACTGCCCAAAGGGGTATTAGCAGGCGATATTAAGTCTTGGGCTGATTATCATTTTTGAGGGTAAGCCCTAAGCCAACAGGGGTACTTTTATATGATAGTGAGGAGCCAATATGGAAGGAGGCTCTGAGACTACAAGGTTTGGAATTTGCCTAGTGGTAGTTATAAGGTATTGTCTTACAGTCCTGCAAATAACACTTTTGTATGGTACTGAGTTGGTAGAGAAAAAAAGATGAATTAGGTACTTACAGTGAGAGAGTACTGAAGGCATACACTAATGCAGTTGATTTAGCTACAGTATTAGCACACGAAGGGTATCTTCAAAAAGACGGCAATGGTTATTATATCCTGCACAGATATGGATGCTTTATGCTTTATTCTTTAATGATACTGCAAAAGGAATTGATGATTTGCTTTTTGTATGTAAACTATCTGATTTATCAAAGTATGCAGCTGATAAGTCGGCAGATGAAGGCGGTAATGCAAGCAGTTCTGCTAAATCAGCATATCATTAGTAAGTAAGCTAAGCGATGATGGCACAGAGGCTAGGCTGAAGTTAGTTTATGATTTAGGGACTGTGTTAGTTGACAATGAAAAAGGTAGTTGAAAAGGCAGGTATTTTATACTTTTAACAATCAGGAGTTTTCCCTTGCGGATACTAATGGGGTATATGAATTTACCGTAGAGAACCTAACCAATAAGGTATACGCTTACGAAATCGAGTCATTAAATGGCTATAAGTATAAGGGTTCATTTAAGGCAGATTTTTGTATCTTCCTCATCAGGCTCTGGTGCTTCAGATGATGACATAGCATCAGATAAGGCTTTTTGAAAAAAAGTACCGAATAGAAAGCCCAAAGTAAAAATAACTGGCATACCGAATAAGCCAGTTCTCAGGGGTATTCCTGTTACATTAACGCTTAAAAACAGACATAGCAGGCACATTAGTATTTAACGGAGATGTTATAACTGGTGACAGCAGTAAAAAGGTATTTAAGTTTAAGGTATCAGAGAATGGCATTTATCCTTACTCAGTAAGTACGGGCAAGAAGACTGTAGATAGCACAATAGAAATCAAGTTCTTTGATAACTCAGTTACAGTAGCGGATGCCACAGATTTGAAATTAGATACCGAAGGTCTTGGTAAAAATGTATCAGACATCAAATTAGCCCAGACAGGTATCGAGTCTAACAGAGCAGTGCATATTGTATTTATTTTAGCAGGCTTAGGGGTAGTTACAGCCTTTACAGCATATATAACACATAGAAAGAAGGGAGTAAATATTGATGAAGAGAATTAGGGGCATTATATCTTTCGTATTGGTATTCTTTTTAGTAATATCGTTTCTGCCATTAAATGATGCCTATGCCATTACAGGTTCATTAAAAATCTGGCGGAGGGGTATTGATTCAGTTGGGTATGGTGGCAGTGGCAACGGTGACAGTGGTTTGTTTGCTTTCCGCATTAAGGCTGTACCAATGACCCCATCAGAGATGAATTATCCACATTTTAATGTAGACTGGAATAACAAAACAGTGACGATGAAGTCCAATGTGTACAATTCAGCTGATGAAAAGGATTATAGTTCTTGGAAGTACATAACACCAATAAATGCAGATAGGGCATACCGTTATGTAACGCATGGCGAGGTTCATTTAGTCAGCATGGATGGTGCTTTAGGGCAGTGCGACAAATGATTATCATAAGTTGGTAAAGATATTAGGTATAAAGGATGGAACTAAGATAGAGAGTTGGGACAGTGCCTTACGCAGTTACAATGGAGAGTCAGATAATTTTATATGATGGTGACGCCCTTGGCAAAGTTCTTCGGTATAAAGAATGGCGGTTACTATATAGTAATCGAGCGTTTAAGGGCTTTAGTAAATCAAAATGGCAAACACTACGATACGAAGGATTATAAAGAAGCCAAATTTACATGGTTTACCTACAGGGATTTCAAGCATGAAAAAACCCAATCCCTGTTACATCTAAAGGAACTTGGGGTAGGTTCCAGCTCAATGAATTTATTTAGTGGCATAGGCTATTACATAAATCAGGGCGATGTACCGCCAGCAAGGTATAAATATACAAAGGATTCTGCTGAATGGGCAGGTCATGCAGTATACTTCGACCCGAATAAGATACCAGATGATGGTGGTCAGGTTACGCTTAATGTAACAGCAGAACTTACCGCAGAGCCAGGTGAGGCTACAGGAACTTTATTCAGAGCCCCTGTTTTTGCTTAAGAATAATACACAGTATTGGGATACAGATTCTGAGAAATTTAAGACTCCAAATGGCATGAACACAATACGCAAAGGCAGTAGCTACATGCTTTACAAACGCTACAGGGCAAAACTCTGGAGAAGTACTTAAATATAGATGACAGCATAGATTTAACCCCACCGTATACTTTTTGTTGCAGGAAAGTTATATCATGTTACATTAAAAGATAATATGGGTATTGATGCTATTTTTAAGCAATACTTCAAAAATGGTAAAAAAATACAAAGTTTGAGTGAGGCATCAGCCTGTTGCGTCAGAGAACAATTCGGCAGTATTAGGCGATATAACGACTTTGGGTAATCCAGAACTTGATACAATGAAGTATATAAATTCGAAGAGCAGTAATGTCACTAAAAAGGTCAGTTTAATAGAAAAACTAAGATAGATAATTATTTAGACGGTTTTATACAGATACTGCGTTAAAATACTTTTGAGAATTCAAGTTTGTACTCAAGCCTTTTAGTTTCTTATATAGATGGTATTTCTAAGGGTGCAAATTCCGAACAGGGGTATTTGACGAAAAGAGGGGAGAGATTGTAAAAGGTAAGAGGTTAGGCTTATCCATTTCTTATCTAGCGAAGGCATCCAAGGTAGTAACAAACAAAATAACCTTAACTGTTAAAAGTAGATAAAAAGGAAATAAATCAGTAACATCAAAGGAAACAGCATTAGCAAGTACACAAACTTAGATTCTGTTACGATTCCAGCGTCAGATGGTGCGATAGTATCTTTAGCGATACCTTATACAGGGAATAAACCAAAGGAAGCTTTGGATTTGCTAAAGAGTTTGCCACCCTAAGAAGTTAAAAATCAGCTCTGAGGTTTACAATGCTTTAACGAATTTATATAAGACAAAGCTGAAGTACAGCACTAAGTCACCAAAGCCAATAACTGTAGGGCATATATCATCTCCAGATGGCATTGAGAATAATATAACTGGCTATACGATATACGAGGTTATAACCAAGGTTAAAGACCCTGATGGTGGTGGCGGTAACACTCCAGACCCAGAGAGTGGCAAAGTGGAGTTGCCAGCGTATATGTTAAACCGTTACTCCCTAACATAATCAATACATCGAGTGATGGGAAGATGCAGTATCAGGCAGGTAAGGATTTCACAGTTAAGAAGGAGTTATACAAAGACCAAGCGACCTGTCCTAGATGTGGTTCTGTATTTTTCCCCTATAACACAGCCACACAGACATCAGGATTGGAATATAGAGTGGCGAGACCAGTCATCGAGTGGTTATCACATTGCTTTAGACAATAAAAACCGTGGCAGGTATTTCCCATCGATGCCAAGTGGTGTCTGGGGGTAGTGCGACTCGAAGCACCTTATCCAGTTGGACATCGCAGAATACTGAGGGATGGTCAGACCCTAGTGGAAAAAAATCATAGATTACGGATTTAACCTTATAAGGGCTCTCAGTTAATGATAACAAAGCACTTTCAGGTATAACTTATAAGACTTACGATGTAGTAGATAAGGATAATGTATTGCAGTTCAAGTCATACTTTGGGGTATCTCCTATTTCAAGTCCTTTGAAGGCTAGTTCCCAGCGTAATTCGATGGCTTTAGCAGGAAAGGTCAGCGACACCATTACGGTAGCTTCTAGGTTTGCGAGGTATCATGGTTCAGGCTTTAACGAGAAGTTAAAATCATCATTTTGAGCCAGAAATAGAGTCATAATGTGACGCATACGAATTCAGGCAAAAATGCAGACGGCAGTATCTTTGGACAAACTCTTGGACAGAGTATGTAGTCGATAAGCCAGAGGTAAATATCGACTGGTACACTTTCCCAACCAAGACAGCGAGTGGCATCCGTATAAACGGTTCTCCTGCAAACAGCTTCACCTACACTTTTGATAGTAATGTACGCAAGTATCAGACAGCCACAATAGATACTGGAGAAAAATGAGAAAACTCTCTGGTGGTAGTACAGCGGTAGATATAAATGCTTTCAGTCCTAGGGAGGGTGAGGTAACGGATGGTAATGAATACAGGTTTGCTGAATGTACGCAACAATGGGGTAACACATAGCTTCTACCCAGAGGTTAATATGGTATACAAGATAGACGGCACACAATATGATGGCAGTTCGCCATACCGTATAGCTTCGACAATGGGGGAGGTACTTAGGAAGTCCAAATCCAGCTCTTTGTACCTGTTCAAGGTAAATGGGGTAGGGGCAGACCACTACAGGGTAACTTATTCCGACTCAGCCCTAGGTGGAACGGTTAGCAGGGGCAGTAAGGGTGTAGTTATTCCAGCAGGTGCGGATGTACACATCAAGGCAGAGCCTAAGAATATCACCATTGATTTATACGCTTATGCCCTTGACAGCATCAATGCAGATACAGACTCCACCTTTTAAGCCAGAGAAATTCACACAACATAAGTATACAGACATAGTAGCGAGCGGTAAGAATGTAGATACCGAGTGGAACGGTAAAAGGGCAAACAGACCAGCCCTAATAAAGCATTTCAGTGACTGGGCTGATGATATACTTGACATAAGGAACTTCAGTGCGGACTTCGAGTTGCATGTAAGGGGTATTAAAAAGGCAAGCAATTTCAGTGCCGTGGTAGGTGATATCAAGCGTAACAAGTCCATCAGCGAAGATGGGGTATACCAGCTTCAGTTTAAGAAAGGTGCTTTACTTGCAAAACAGGGATTACAGTCTGCTTATAAAGCAGATAGCGAGTGACTATCAGTGCAGTGAGTCGGAGGCTGAGGGGTATTTAAGGCGAGTGGTATCTACACTTCGATATTAAAATGCCATTGAGAGCAGTAGTTCGGACATCAACAATTCAGGTAAAGCCCAGTTAGGCAGTGCGGACTGGACTAATGACCCAGGGCAGTGACGGCAACTGGTACGATGAATATGTCAATACCTTTGTAATAAGGCGTTTCACCAACAAGGGTAACAAGATAAACAGCATTACTGCCACAGATAAGATTGATTATGGTTTAGCACCCTGATGGAAGTGAAAGAAGGCTTCAGAATACAAATTATAACAGAGTTAACCGTGCATTTTGGAAACTCAGTATATTCTTTAATCCTGCAAGAGCAAAGGAGGTAAAAGACCTCTTAGTAGGCAGTGGCAGTTTCTATGACCTGTCTAAGAGATGGTCGAAGCTTTCAGAAGCAAGGGACAGCTTTACGGTACTTATGCATGGAGTCAGGGTCAGAGGGCTGATTTTGGTATTTCAGCTGACAGCACTAAAGATTTTTAGAAATACATAACAGCTTTTTATAATCCAACACTTTATATTTAGGTGTTGGATTTTTAGCTGCCTTGAGTCTGCAAAAATACCATCCCTGAGAAATCTTACAAAAACAGCAACTGTTTTAGCCTATCGAGAAAGGGCTTGCAGTGCCTGAGTTGGTTTCTTTAATATCGTTAAAAAGCTATGCCATTTACCGTGTTTAGAAGAGAGGGTAAATTATTTTTGTGATATAAAATAAAAACACGGTGTTACTGTAGTGTACCTTTAATTTAAGCCATAAAATTATAAGCTGTGAAGGTAAAGGTATTCGTCTGTATGCCTGTTAATTACTGCCTGTACGAAAGTTTGAAATATGGTTGCTTTTTCTGAGTTTTGTGACAAAAATCATCGAACTCAGGGGTATTATTAGTTTTCAAAACCTGTTCATTTGTTATAGGTTTATGTTCAGAATAAAAACTGCTATAAGTTAGACTTGCCTGCTCTAACAATCACTTAGTTGCTCTAATTACAGCTGGAAAGCTTTGAGACTACAGATAGTGTACTTTTTGGTACTCTGCAACGGCTTGTAGAGAGGGTATCTGGTTGTTTTTTCTACAGCTGTAGTTACAGAAAAATAACCTGCTGTAAGCAAGACTTATCTGTTTTTAATAATCACTTAGTTGCCTTAATGTAAGCTGGAAGCCTTTTAAGACTACAGACGGGAACAAAGATAAACCTTGATTTGGTGGTATTTGTAGCGGATAGTCTGCATCCAGAGTCTTGTATTATTCCATCATTAAGTTAGCAAATCGTATTTAATTTCAAGCTTTTTATCTGCTTTAATATAGACTTTATCCAGCTTTCAGAAAGCTAAAAGTAAAAAGAGAGCCACTTAAGGAATATTTCTATGGTTATCTTTGAAAACCTGCCTGTTTGGTGCTGAAAAAGTGAAGGGCAGACAGCAGGCTAAGGATTGGTAACTCAATTATGTATTATAGGCAAGATTCGATTGGCAAAAAGTGGTATATTTTTTCTGCCTATAAATCTTGCAATCGAATTATATTTTTCGCATATTTTGGGGAAAAATTTAGGCTTTTGATAAATATTTATAGTTTTAGGCAAATTATTTTTTTATTTTTAATGAAAAAATTTTATATGTGATATTTTTTTAATGAACCTTAAGGAAACTTTTAAGAGCCTTGAGGTTTTTATTTTTCATTTAATTTAAGGACTTTTTGTGCATTTGCATTTTATATTTGGAAGAAAAGTGATAAATGTTAAGTATACATCACTTTTTAATAACAGAATTATCAGCCCTAATATGCTTTTTACTCATGTAATGAAAGGAGAAAGAGCAATAGGATTTTTAAGCATGATGTAAAGACCTTTGAGGTTAATGCAGTAGATGATGAAGAGGTGATAGTTTCTATACAGGGTCTGTAATCCTGTTGCCAAAGATAGACTTTAACTCACTTGTAAGTGATAGGGGTAAGCTAAATGGGGCTGAGAAACTTAAAGACAGTCTGCTTCATCTGTATTTGAATGAGACTTCAAAGGTAAGGAAGAAGGATAGCGAGATAGCAGAGCTTAAGTCTGCAAATGAAACAGCCGTATCCGATTATTTCAATTCTATACGAGGAACTAAAAGCAAGAGAGGCAGTGGTGACAGGGCTAGTGCAGAGATTTTTAGCAAGAGCAATCCGTGGGGATTCTTTAAGTGATATTCTGAAAGGCAGGTACACTTATAATAACAGGGGAATAAAAAGGTATACGAGAGGCGTAAGATATTCTTTTGCATTATCAGTTAAAAAGCCTGAAGATTATGAGCGTATACTGAATTTGTATAACAGCCATCGGGATGTATTTGACTGCACTCTTGAAGAATTATCTGCGTGGTATTATAAGTTGTTTTTAAAAAGAAAGGGGTAGGGTTCTGATGAAGGTATATAAGGATGAGGATACTGGATTACTTAATTATTGAGGATATGTCTGATGGTGTAGCTGTTTTATCTAATAAGCGTTACTTGGAATACAAGAGCAGAATTAAGAGTCTGTTATCGGAGAGAGACATCCCTTAACAGTAGGTTTGAGGAGCTTTTCAAAAGAAGTACAATAAGCTGTCGGAAGAGCCTAAGAGCTTACAGTCATTGTCAGAGGGTTCTGTGGCTGAGCTTAATACAGGTATTGCCATCGGTATGTTCTGTAAATCGGAAAATGTTGATTATGCTCTTGCAGGCTTTTATATTTGAAGAGTTTAAGAAATGGTATGAACAGTATAATGGCAGGAGCTTATTGCTGGTATTAGGGCTAAGATGATATCTGATTGCTGAGCTTTATATTTTTCGTACTTTTTAATATATGGCGGATTAGTTACTTGTCAGGGGTATTAATCCGCTATTTTTAATGAAGAATAGCTTACGGCATACATAATAGATAAAAATGTGGCTAAATAACTGGCAGTTTTCTGTCTTTACAAAATATAGAAACAGAGTTACATTGTCATAACGGTAATGGATAGCCACCTTTTGGCGGATACAGCTTTTACAATACATTGCAGTGCTAAACTACTTTGAGAGAAAGCCATTACAGCACTTAATTCAGCCTTTGGGGTATCATTAGCCTTGCTCTCTCTGCTTTTTATTTAGAAAGCTAGTTATTTCAGACAGTTTATTTAACAAGAACAGAAGAAGGGCTGTAAGATGCCAAGCGGATAATATAAAAATATTTCTTTTTCTGCAAGCTGATTTTTTTATATTTCTGTGTTCAGAAAAATATGCTTTTTCATACATAATAAATCAGGTGATTTAACTGCATTTTTCTGATATTAATTTTTCATCAACAATATCGTTTTATACTTTTTAGACGAATAAAAGTGTTCGACTATGATGACCGACATTTTCAGTCACACTAATCGGTATAAATCGAAATTTGAAAGGAGCCTATTTATTATGGTTAACGAAAACGGAAACAGATTTTTCGAATTCAGGTGTAGTAAACAGTATTAAGAGCCTTGCAGGAAAAGCAGAAGCAAAAGGTATTTGGGTATGCGAGGGTAAGCAGTATCGACCAGAACCTTTCAAGGCAGACAGATGCTCCCTTATGAAGTTCGGTGTTGCTAAAGAGGACATCTTTACTGATAAGAGGGTCAGGTAAGGATTTCGAGCGTGAGGGGTATCTTGATTTAAAGAAGCGTCTTAGGAGGGGCGATACTCTGGTTATAAAGGAGCTTGACCGTCTTGGAAGGAGCAAGGAGATGGTAAAGGATGAGCTTAAATGGTTAAAGGAAAAACGGCATTCGTGTAAAAATACTTTGATATTCCTACAACGCTTACAGAGGTTGAAGGTCAGGACTGGGTATTTGACATGGTTTTTAACATTCTTATTGAGGTAATGTCATCAATAGCAGAGGAAGAGAGGTTAATGATACACAAACGACAGTCTGAGGGAATAGCATCGGCAAGGGAAAGAGGTGTTGTTTTGGGAGACCGATGGTAGTTAAGCCCGACAATTACGAGGAAGTGATGGAAAAGGTATTTTCAGGAGAGATAACGGCAGTAGGTGCAATGAAAGCACTTAAGCTTAAAAGAGGCACATTTTTACAAGATGAGGAAGACCTATTACGGAGGTGATGACGCAGACATAAACTTAAGTTTTATTTGCAGTCATTATATGGCTGTTATTTCAGCCATGCAGGTATTTCTGTTTCTAAAAGAATTCTCATTGCCTGCCATGTAAATCCTGTTTTCTATATAAGTCCTAGGGGTATATATCTTTTTAACAGGTATATGCCCTATGCTAAGACAGAAAAATTTATGCTGTGTTTCAGTTCTTTCATCTATGTTTAGTTCCATGCCTTAGTTTGAAGTATACATATCACATTTCTTTTTGAAGTGCATAAATATTTTTATGTGGAGGAGTATGATATGAACACACTTTATTTTACAGCTAAGGAAGTTGCAGTGATGCTCGGAGTGTCAAGGGGCAAGGCTTACGGAATAATAAAGGAGCTGAACTGTGATTTAGAGAAGAAGGCCATCTTGTGGTAGCAGGAAAAGTTCCGAGGGCATACTTTTGCCAGCAAGTACTATGGGGGAATTGAAGGCAACCTTTCAGTAAACCCTGATGAAACAGCAGGCTCTGAGTGCCAGCCTGAAATGTAGGAAGTTAATATGAAGATAAAGGTCAGATTAAAAGAAAGGAGAGGCATTTTATGGCATCATTCAAACAGGAGACAAATAAAAAGTGGTCTGTACAGTTTTATTATAAGGATTTTTACAGGAAAGACACAGAGAAAGCACAAGTACGGTTTTAATACAAAAAAAGGATGCAAAGCTCTGGGCGGAGGAGTTTATCAGAGAGAAGAAGGAAATATAAATATGAACTTTGAGTCGCTTTATGAAGAGTATATTTCCAGCATAAGCCAAGACATTAGAGAGAGTTCCCCTTAAGGTAAAGGAGCATATAGTGGAAATGTACATACTGCCGTACTTCAGGGGTATTAAGCTGTCCAAGATAGACTCAAGGTTCATAATGAAATGGCAGGTTGAGGTTAAGAAGAGAAGATTTTCGGATTCCTATCTCAGTACGATAAACAGCCAGCTCAGTGCCATATTTAACTATGCCTGCAGGGTTTATAACTTAACTAACAATCCCTGTAAGACGGCAGGAACTATGGGGAGAAAGCGGAAGGGCAACCTCGGTATCTGGAGTCAGGAGGATATGGATGCTTTTTCCTTGAGGCGGTATCTGATAAGACTGAAATCAGGTATGCATTTTTCCTGATGTACTGGACAGGCATCAGGCTAGGCGAGCTGTTAGCCCCTAACCGTTAGTGATTTGGACTTTGACAGCGGTACTCTAAGCATAACAAAGTCACTATACCGTACAGGCGGTAAAGATATAATCACTCCACCCTAAGACAGAGGCAGGAATAAGAACCATACACCTGCCTGAGTTCGTGCTTGCTGAGATGGAGGAGTACTGTGGCAAGCTGTATGGAAGGACTGAAAGTGACAGGCTGTTCCTAGTAACGAAGAGCCATCTTGAGAAAGAGATTAAGAGGGGAGCTGGCATTGCAGGTCTTAAGCCGATAAGGGTGCGATGACTTACGCCACAGCCATGTGTCCATCCTAATTTCAAGAGGCGTAAATATAGGTGTCATAGCAAAAACGATTAGGTTATGAAAGCATAAGAACTACGCTTAACACTTATGCCCATATATTTGATGAAGATGCAAAAGAAGGTTGGAAATACTTGATAACGGCTATACGGGAGGTAATGAATAAAAATGCCAGGGATACAGTAAGAATAAGACGGTAGCTTTCCGTCCTAGTAAATGTGAGCGGATTATGATAGAGGAGAAGGCAGCCTTAAGCGGTCTTACAAGAAGGATTTCTAGCAAGGAGCTGTATCAATTCAAGGATATGTGTTGGTAGGGAAGCAGGGAGAACATACAATATATCTTAGATGCCGTAAGGGAGATGAGGTACAACCTTATAGAGATAGGAGAGAGGATAAGCTAGTGAAAAGCCTGTGGAAGGAGGAGGAATGCAGGAGAGCTTCCACTTTCTAATGACTCTTTTTGCTGAAATGTCGTTGCAGTATGCCATTTTATGCTCTATAATAGTAAATATTTTAGACGGCAGTGCGTATTTATTTGATAAGGAAGCCCCAGAAAGGGTTAGAGCCAGTGAGCGGCTTGCCGATATTGAAGAACTTATTGTTTCGGTAGAGAAGGATGGGGTAGAAATGGAGACTAAGAAAAATTTTTTTGAAGTTATATCAATTTTACTGCCTATACTGAAGTTTGAGTTAGGATAAGCTTGACATAATATAATTTATATGCCATTCTGTTACCAGATAAAACTCATAGAGCGTGAGTATAAAGAAAGCTCAATAGAAGATTTGGTCATAGAGCGTGACCAAGTAAAATAAAAGAAAAGCTCACTGAGAAGACAACTCCTGTTTACAGGGGTTGTCTTTATCATAGGAGAAAAGATGGCTAAGAAGAGGTTTGTATTTTTATCAAATGAATTTTATAGTATATATACTGCAACCGAATATCCAGAAATGGAGCAAAAGCATAACAGACCATATATTCAGGTTTGTGTTGAGATAGATGGTGTTCAATTTGCTATACCTTTGAGGTCTGGTATAAACCATCCCCATGTTTTGTGGACTGATAAAGCTAATCATTGCGGAGTTGATTTTTCAAAGGCAGTTGTAATTAAAAAGGAAAGCTATATTGATATGAATATAGAACCACATTTAAGGCAGAAAGAGTTTGATGCTTTGCGAGGAAAAGACTATAAGATTAAGTGTAAAATGCAAAAGTACATTAAAAAATATAAAGAAGCAAAGCAGGATTTGAGTAAGCCTGTAAATCAGAGACTTGTACAGTATTCAACTCTCCAATATTTTGAAGAAGATTTGGATATTGATTAAATTTTGAATAAATATACCAGCTAATGTGTATAAAATAGCTAAAAGCCTGTGACGGGATATAAATAAGGCACGGGTTATTTCTGGGATAAAAGAGCAAAAACAGCGTGTACCAGACAGTACCAGAATGAAAAAAAGGCTTTAATGTAGTGCAGAAAGGGATGTAATGTATTGAAAATGAACGATGTTCAGAAGAGATGGAATAGATAAAATTAAATATTTTATGTTAGCGACCTCCATCATTATGGTGGGAGGATTTTTGTGGATATGGACGTACAAATTTAATTTGTCGAGGTTATATGAATCGAAGCTAATTTGACGCAAAAAGCTGATAAATGTCCAGACTCGCTCGGCATCCGCTTCGCTACGCCCTAATGCGCTCGCTTAGGCATTATCAGTTTTTGCTGTCGATCCATTATCTTACCACACAGTGACGCTCCGAATGATAACATTTCAGACTCGCTCCGGCATCCGCTTCGCTACGCCTAATGCGCTCGCTTAGAATTTATCATTCGGAGCTGGCACCTTAAATTTTATATAAATAATAACTAGAATACCAAATGAAAGGTAGCCACCCCAACCTGCACGATCAGTGGCTGATGTGTTTGTTTGTGCCGACTTATCAATCAAACAGCCTGAGTTGATAATACCGCACTATTTCACCAATTGTTTACAGCTCTTATATAAATAGGACTATTCACTTAGATTTCAGTTCAACAGCCGGAACTAATAATGCCTAAGCGAGGCGCATTAGGTTTTTCGTCAACAGAACTATTCTAAAAACAGCTTCGTTCAGAAAAACCGGAGCGAGGTCTGGACACTTATTAGTGAAGGCGTCACTGATTGGTTAATCGAAATATTATGCACTTATATTTTTAGCAATTGCTTAGCTGGTATGCTGCATCCGCGAAGGCGTGACTTAGTAAGTCAAAAACACATTAGCCCTACAAATTAGAATTTAATGGAGGACTGTTGAATGATTTGGAATGCGAAGAACGGTACAATTCCTATTGGTAACACGAAAATGAGTTATGTTTCATTCGGTTTTAGGGAAAAAGTATTGATTCTTCTACCGGGTTTATCCGACGGATTAGTTACTGTGGACGGAAAAAGCTCTTCTGCTGGCTATACCATACAAGTTGTTCTTCAAAGACTATACTTTGTTTATGTTCAGCAGAAAAATAATCTGCCAGACAACTATTCAATTAAGGAAATGGCGGATGATCAGGCAGAGGCAATGAGAAAACTGGGTATTGAAAAAGCATCTGTCTTAGGTGTATCTGAAGGTGGAATGATAGCACAATATCTCGCAATCAATCACGCTGATTTGATAGATAGCTCGTAATTGCAGTCTCTGCACCAAATGCTAATGATATAGTTCATTCTGTTGTTGAATCATGGATAGGCTTGGCAAAGCTACAGAATCATAAAGCAACTGATGGTTAATATAGCGGAAAAAGAGCTATCTCGAAGCGTATCTAAAAAGTATCGGAAAAATATATCCTGTAATTGGATGGATTGGAAAGCCGAAGAACTAGGATAGATTTTTGATTAATGCTAATGCGATATTGAATTTCGATTGCTTTAATGAGCTTAAAAATTATTTGTCCAGACGACATTATTGGAGGAGAGGCTGATCAAGTTGTCGGTTCGATGGCCTCTTACGAAATGCATGAGCAGATTAAGGGCAGTGAACTTTATATGTATAATAAATTCGGACATGCCGCATATGAAGAAGCGAATGATTTCAACAGGCGTGTGTTTGAATTTTTAGTTAGTTAAATCCAAGTTTGTTTAAATTATCGAATAGTGTGAAAACAAAGCACATAACTTTAAGACCTGAAAATCTTTTAGCTATGTGCTTTTCCTGTGCTTATTTTATATCTGGTGGAATCTTAGCGGATATACTTTTTCTATAAAACTTGACATTGCTTTCTTTATGCCACTGCAGCCTCTGGATGGAGCGCATTACGCAGATATTCAGGTAGTCTTGCTTCAAAAATCAGCAGTAAAGCAGTCAATTGCTCATTGTTGAGCTTTCAAGATTACCTGAAGGCTTACCATCAAGGTATCCATCAGAATGCCAAGTGATCTGCTGAAAGTAAAGTCTGCTATTTTATCGACAAGGAAGAAGAACAACTCGCCAAGGGTTCTCTGATCTTCATTTTGACATTGCTCCATTGCAATTAACATATATCTGGTAAGCACAATAGCTATGTGGGTTGTTAGTGCATCATAGGATAAGCTATGGCATTCTCCTTTCCTACCATAACACAGATAGAAAGCAGATACTTTGATTTGCCACGGCGTTTTTGCTCCGGGAATAGATCTCTTTGATATTTGTATCTTTTAGTGAAAAACATTTTTCCTTTTTGTCATCTGTTAGGTTTTTGAAATCATTATTTTACGATGTCAGCAGCAAGAAGAGAAGTAAAACGAAGCCGGTTTGTTTTTACCGAAGTAAGGAAATGATAATAAGAATAAGACAGTAGCTTCGTCCTAGTGAACGTGAAAGGCTATGATAGAGGAGAAGGTAGCCTTGAGTGGACTTACGAAAAGGATTTTATAGCGAGGAGCTGCATCAATTCGAAGATATGTGTTGTCGATAGTAAGGAGAACATACAGGGTATGTTCTGATGTTATAAGAGAAATGAAATAAGTCTTGTTATGATAGGAGAGAAGTTAAGCAGTTGAAAGCTAATTGCAGGAGAAGGTAAAGCAGGCGAACTTCCACTTTCTAATGACTCTTTTGCTGAAATGTCATTGCGGTATGCCATTTTATGCTCTATAATAGTAGATATTTTAGACGGCAGTGCATATTTATTTGATAAGGAAGCCTCAGAAAGGGTTAGAGCCAGTGAGAGGCTTGCCCATGACATGAAGAACTTATTGCTTCGGTAGAGAAGGATGGGGTAGAAGGGATTCAGACAGAAGTGGATAAGAACAGTCTGATGATGGTTAAGGTATTTTATCAGACTTGAGGTAGCATTGTGACTTCCAGGTAAAAACGATGGAGGTATTTATGGCAGAGGATATAAATCTTGTCATAGTAGATAATAAAGAAATACAGAGTATGATTTATACATTTAGAGGTAGGCAGGTAATGCTTGACAGTGACCTTGCTAGGGCTGTATCAGGTTACTCACAAGCAACTTAAATAAAAGCATGAAAAAGAAATATTGCAAGATTTCAGAGCGTTTTTGTTTCCAACTGATAGAAAATGAATATGAGAACTGAGATTCCAAATGGAATCTCAAGTTAACTAATACCTGAATCCGTGAAGTTAAAAATCCCAACTGACGAAAATGCCCACAATACCGTGGTTTATTAAAAGTTTTATATTTCATTACAATCACCTGTAAAGGTGTGAAGCCACATCCTGACAGTGATAGTCCTGTAAATCAATGGTCGAGGAGAAAAATATCATGAATCATAAACCGTCATATTACACTCTGGAAAACAGTAACACAATTGTCAACATATACAAAATCCAGCGAATCATTCCTGCAAGCGGCCTTGCGGTCGTAGGAGCATGCTTTGGCAAAAAGCAATTTCACAAAAACTCATTACATGGATGTGACTAAGAACCGTTCCCAGCACCAGATTAAAAATGGAGTATTATCCTTACATACATCGAAGATGCTCTGCATGGGCAAACCGCTATTATGAGGCAGTGATGAAATGGATGATGACAAGGAGTTTTATAAGACTGCCCTTGAATTACCAGGAACATTCCATCTGAGGAGACTCTCCGTCAGCGTATGGACGACATTGGAGACAGACTTGAGGAACAGGATTCTTAATGAAATGTTGAAATGCTGCTTGCAAACAACATAGAACCTGGTGCGCTTCCTGACGGCAGATGGTACCGTGGATATTGATGTTACATGCCTATGGACAATTCAAAGACTTCAAAGCAGGGTGTTTCAAGAACCTATAAGGGTTTTGATGGCTATGCACCAATGATGGCATACATTGGTACTAGAAGGCTATGCAGTGAATTTTTGAACTCCGTGAAGGAAAGCAGTACTGCCAGAAAGGGTACAGTGGAATTCCTCTCGAGACAATAAACCTGTGTAAGAAGCTTACTGATCAAAACCTCTTTTGGTAAGGCTTGATTCAGGCAATGATTCTATTGATAATGTAGCTGTTATAATAGAGAACGGATGTTATTTTATTATCAAAAGGAATCTGCGGAAGGAAAGCAGGAAGAATGGTTTCAAATGGCAAAAATGTATTGCAAGGATATAACAACCTCTAGAGAAGGGAAAACTGTTTTACATTGGAAGTGACTGGAAAGAGGTGGAAAGTAAACGGTTTTGAGAAAAAGCTTTACTCTTCGTGCAGGTTATGAACAACTGAGAGGACAATTGATAAAAGGTCAATTTCTTCTTCCTGCCGATATATAGAGGTTGAAACCCGGTGGACAAATCTCGGTAAAGCGACCATGAAAATTATTAAACTCTATCACGCATAACAGTGGTGAGTGCGAGCAGTACCACAGCGAGGTAAAAAGTGACTGTGGACGCGGAAAGGCTTCCGTCAGGGAAGTTTGAAACCACGCACTTGTGCTGGAGCTTACAGTTATAGCATTGTGAGCAGGGCATCGTAGGAAAACGCGGCGCCAAGACAAAGAGTGCGCAAGACGTGAGCTGTTAAGCGCAGACGCTTGTACTGTAATAAGTGCTTATAATGATGGCAAGTCATATAACCAGCCATGCCAGGCAACTCATTATGGGGGTTAGGGAAAGCAATGCATGGCGCATATTTTCGCTGATTTTTGCCGGGATAACATAGCTATAAATGCATAATGTATAATAACATAAGTCTTAAACAGGCTTTGTTTGCTGTACACTTTTTGTGGATAACTGCAAAAATGGTGATAACATGTTGAAGTTTAATTTTTACTTGCATATTATATTTTCAATGTATAAAACCGGTATCTTTAGTGTGCTGGTTTGAATAAAAATTAACTTCACGGATTCAGGTAGTTAATAAAATTGCAGATGTTTGGTTGTTCGAGTATGACGAGAGGTTGATTTGAGCAATGCCACAACAGATGAAGTGGCTAAGTTGTGTGGATGAACAGGTCAAATAAAAAGAATTATTTTATGCAAATATGTTTGTGGATACATTGGAATACTTCTTTTACGGAAGTTGATAGACAGTAGTACTGATTATGTAGATGACAAGAAGATTATATCTTTATTGAATGGGCAAAAGGAGAATAGAGAATGTTTTAAAAAGACTAAAATTGACAAATTATAGAAAATTTTCATCAGAGAAAAATATTGTGAATCTATTAGTTCCAAAAATAGTTTTAAATCAAGATAATTATGATATTAACAACACTATTGAGGAATAGTGTACAAAATAATTGTGATGAGATAGATGCTTGCTTCGGATACAACGCTAATTATAGGAAAAATAATGCAGGTAAAACAACAATAAATTACGGCACTGGATAATTTAATAAATCATAGTAATGCTTTTGGGGCAAAATGATTTTAATTATAGATATTTACAGGAGTATTTGAAAATGAGTTATGATATTTGTAATTTCAATTGGGGCGCCATATATAGAATTTGTACTTACAATTGGTTTAGAGGAAGATAGTAATGATAGAATTTCGAATTTAATACCATTTATGTTGGTTGAAGATATCGAAGACTCTGAGTTAGATATATGTATAAGATATGAAGTAGAGGATTTTGTATATTTTTCAGTCAGAGATGAAAGAATTGTGGAGTATGGAAGGAAAAAGATGAAAATGCTTTTTCAAAATTATAAATTTATTTGCATAACACAGATTATGTGTTGAAGTATTATGATAAGAATATGAATAAAAATAGATGTAGACTTTAAATTGTCCAATTTAATGGAATTACAATGCGTCAAAGCCAATCTATTTAAAGAATGATCATTGCCTTTACAGATGCATTTAATAAGATTATCAACTATAGGTATGATCATATTTTTCAAAAAGAAAAAGGAAGTGACAAAAAGAATTAGAGAAAATCAACAACGAATTGACTAAAATATTACAAAAATCACACCGATGTTATAAGAAGTGTTTTGAAAGAATTGATTTTATGGAACGATGAGTGTGGATTTAAGTGCAGATATTATCATCTGGATAAGTTAATGCAGGATCTTATAAAATATGAATATGTTGAAGATGATGCTAATATTCCAGAAAACCAATTCTGATTAGGTATACAAATTTGGTTGCGATTATAGCAGCTATTATGGATTATATGGAAAGATATCCCAGAGTCTTCCTTTAATAGCAAAATTAATCTGATATCTATGGAAGAACTGGAGACATTTATGCATCCACAAATGCAAGAGTTGTTTATAAAGAATATAAATGAGGCAATTCGTGTGTTGCTTTTTAGTAAAAACAAAGATGTAAATAGCCAAATTATTATTACAACGCATCCATCACATATTTTGAATAGTAAAACTCCACAGCACACACGCTCAATAACATTTGTTATTTGTCAGTGAAGATAGGCGGAATGCAGCCGTTGCAAATCTAAATAATAAAAAGGTTATGCCAAATGAGCATGAAGGTGAAGAATCAGAAGTGTTCAAATTTATGAAAAACATATAAAAATACAAAGTTTCTGAGTTGTTTTTCTCCGAGTGCAGCAATATTTGTAGAAGGCTTTGCGGAAGATATGCTAATTCCATATTATAGTAGAAAAATGGAAGGGTTAAGAAAAATATTACATTTCAATTTTTAATATAAATGAAAATGATGGATTTTGTACAAAAGGCTTATTGAAGCATTAGGAATACCAGTCTTAATAATAACAGACTTAGATATTAAAACATAACTGAAGAGAGTGATGAGGCAGAAAAGCAAGAGGGAAAAAGAACAAAAACATATGAACAGATTAGTTGTTTGATGACAAAGAAACAACTAATGCAACTATTATAGATATATATGGGAAGGCTGACATATCTGCTATTTCAGATTGTATAGAAAAGGGAAATTTATATTTGGCATATCAGGGAGAAGTAAACGGCATTAGTGCCACAGTTCTGAAGAGGCGTTTATTTTAACTAATTACGATAATGTTATTACTAATGAATTGCTCAAGGAACTGAAACCTAATATATATAAGGGCATTGTCGGAGAGAAACTGAATGAGGAAAAGAATAAGGAAAAATTCATATAAGTGGCAAATGAAGCTGAAAATGTAAAGGTGAATTTGCCAGCAAATTGCTTTTATAAAGTTGTTAATGAGGAGTTGGAGGAAAAATTCCAAGATTGCCTAAATATATATCTGATGGGCTTGATTGGATAGAAAAGAAATTAGGAGGATGCTGATGGGATTATCTCAAATTAATGATATAGACTTAAAGAATGAAAAGAAATCTTTTGAATAAATTGTTTGAATGCAGTGATTCGTTTACCAGTGTTGTATTTAACTCTGAGCTGGTTCAGGAAAAACTTATGCTTTAATTAATGCTTAAAATACATTATTAGTATTCACTGATGATTTAAAGAATCACAATCAAAAGATAGGTTGTATAACATATACCAATGTGGCAGCAGAACATATTAAGCATCAGTTAGTTCCGATGTTGTGGAAATATCAACTATCTATGAAAGAATTTGGAGTATTATTTGCAGTCAAAAATCGGCTTTTGTTAAGTTTGTATATCGAAAAACTAAAGAGTGAAGTAGATCTGCTTAGCAATCAATTACTAGTAATCAGAATATGAAAAATATAGAGCATTGGATGCACGGCTCAAGAACATCAGTTAATGCAGGAGAATAAAAAGAAGTATAATCATGGCGTGGATAATTTAAAGGCAGCAGACCCTAAAGTGGCTATGCCAGAAGAAATTAGATCGCAATATGCAGAACTTATATCAAATGTTTCAAACTTTAAAGGGTTGGTAGATAAACCTTTTCAAGAGAAAAAGATATTTAGATTGTCTTTGCAAAATAGAAAGTGGAGAAAGAATATACAAAGGGTAAATTATGACGCAATGTATAATCGAGATCGATTAGATAAAATGCATAGTTTATGATACACTTTTTGGAATATGGCTATGAATTAATTGAGAGATATCCACGATGAGGCAATTAATCATTGATAAATATCCGTATATTCTTATCGATGAGTATCAGGACACGGCTGACATTGTTGTAAAGATAATGAGCCTTATTGAACAATATGCAAAACAGATAAAGATGATGTGTTTATTTGCTTATTTTGGGGACTCGGTCTAGAATATATATGATGTTGGGGTTGGAAAACGCTTAACTCGGCTGCGTATCCAGAGTTGGATTTTTGTGCTTAAGGAATATAATCGTAGGTCATATACTGAAGTGATTGATGTGGCAAAACAGAGTTCGAAATGACGAGGTTGTACAAAATCAATTTATTCTGATTGCAGTGGAGGGGATGTTAAAACCTTTATTATGGTTCAGGAGAAAATGTAAGTGAATTTATTGAAAAATGCGCAGAAATGGAGTGTACAAATTGAAAATCCATTGCATTGTATGTTTGCGACAAATCAAATGGTGGCTGAATATAGTGGTTTTCCAAATGTATATGAAGCGTTCAAAGAGCGGAAATATATCGAGGGATTGGATATAAGCAACTCAACTCGGAATTGTTAAAGTCATGACATAATTCACCTAGAAGGGTGCAGGCAATTCATATAGATTGATAAAAATATATACAGAAGTGCGTGAGAAAAAGCAACCACTTTAGAGATATTTTTACAATCAGATAAATATAGAAATATGAGTTTTCTTGATTTGAAGTTGCTTATAGCGAGTTTGCGGGCAATAGATGGAAATACATTAGATGAATTGTTGGGTAAAATATTTAATGAATATAGCATGTCAAATCATCAAATGTATAAAGTTTCGTTATAGGAGAAAATATTTGATGTTGATGAAGATTTATCCTATGACAAAGTACTAGCAATTTTTGTAACTTCTTTGTATAAATCTCGGGATGAAACTCTTGAGAGCAAAAGAAATTATACACGACCTTTTTAGATATAAAAGCTTGAGGAACTGTTGAATTGGTTTCATTATATACATAGAGATGAGAAAATTTGTTATCATACATTTCATAGCACTAAGGGATTGGAAGTATGAAAATGTTGCAATTATTTTAGGAAAAGATTTTTGGACAAGACAAAGATTTGAGTTTTAAACGTTATTTTATGAATTATGCGGGAATGAAGAACAAGATACTGATAAATATGAAAAAGGCAGAAATATATTATATGTAGCGATTATCTAGAGCTATTAAAAATTTGCGAGTATTGTATATTGATGATTTCGAAGAAATAAAAGATGGAATAGAAAAAGTTTTTGAAAAGCATATGCATTTACAAACGAGATATCAATAGATGATTTTTAGTAATGAAAACGCAAAAATTGAGGCGATAGAATGATTAGTGATTTTATGGAAAGAATTGCTTTCAAAAGATGAAAAATAACAGTAGAGTATAAAACCTGTCAGTATGGCATTCAGGAAGATGTATGAAACAGTATGCTCTTTTTCTAACAGATATGGTGGGTATATTATCTATGGGTGTAGAGGATGATGGTACCCCAATAGGTATTAAATCTGAATATGGTTAAGGATATGAAAAAGAATTTTTGATGAATCAGCTAAATAACCCGGATAAGATGTCACCAACATTATATCTTTCAATAGAGGATATTGTATATGAAGGGATGACGCTGTTATGGGTGTATGTTCCGCCAACATCTACTGTAGAAAAAGTGTGCAAACAGGATCTATGACAGAAATGAAGATGGGGGAGTGGATATTACGGACTCTCCGATTCAACTACAGAATATGTATAACAGAAAAGAGTAATACATATGCGGAGCACAAGATATCTCCATATGTTACAACGGAAGATCTACGCTATGGATTTGATGGATAAAGTAAGAAATCAGCAAAGAGCTAAAAATCCGGATCATCCTTGGTTGAAAATGTCGGATGAGGAAATATTGAAGAGTGCTGGCTTATGGGAAAAAGATTTTTCATCAGGTATTCAAGTGATATAATCTTGTGTGTGTTAGTTGTTTGGCAAAGATGATGCGATAAGGTCTTGTTGTCCTGGATATATTACCGATGCATTATATAGGGTTGAGAATCTAGATAGATATGATGATAGATTGCAGGTAACAAACTAATTTAATAGAGGCATATGATCTTTAATGGAATTTGTTGCAAAGCATACATCAGATAAATTTTTGCTTAAACTCAACAATATTAGCTAATGAGTATTAGAGGTATTATTTCAAGAGAGTTATTGGTAATATACTTGTGCATAGGGATTATTCAAGTGCATATCCAGCAAAGGTTATTATCGAAAAGGACTGGCTGAGAACAGAAAGTGCGTATTCCTGAGACGTCATGGAAATATTATGAGTGATGAGTTTACTCCTTATCCAAAGAATCCTTTTAATTCAGCACTGCTAATATTGCAGAACAGATACTATTGGTTCAGGGAGTAAGAAATCTTTTACAAGTATACACCGATGTATTCAGATGGTGGTAAGCCAGAGTTAATTAGAAGATGATGTATTTAGAAGTAATATACCATTAGACAGAATAGCTGCAGATGAAGCAACAGAACAGAAAAACATTATCTGAAAGAGAACAGAAAAATTTATAATATGATTTGCGAGAATCTGCATTTGTCAGTTGAACAGGTAATGGCAGAATTTAATATATCAAGATCAACAGTGTTTAGAGATTATGCGAAAATTAAGAAAGTAACAGGTGCCGTTTACGATAAAAAGACTTCAAACATGGACATTGCAATGAGACAGTCTCAAGTTAGTCTCAACAAAAGTTTTATGAATTTTGACACTTGATGAGACTGAAGAAAAATCTAAAAAGCGTGATAGAACTCAGGACTTATAGCGTGTTGAAAAACTTAGTCTCAAGTCAGTCTCAACTTAGTCTCATTTTAAAGTGAGATTGTGAGACTGACGTGAGACTAGACTAATGAATTTATATGATTGGTCGATTGGAGAAGATAAAATGAATCAATTTCTATCTATAGCATTAAAAACACATTTTTGAAAGTCTGAAGGTTAGCGGCAAGGAGAAAATTATTGGCAATGTTATCAAGCTTTTTAAATTACTGTGATATATATGGAGATTGTAATCTTAAGGATTTGTTTAATAACAAATTATTAAGGCAGGATATAGTGCATGATGTGTGTTATATTATAATTCTAGCACAAAGGCACTATAGAAAAGAGGCAGTTAATCGATTTTTGTCTGCAAGCGATTTGTTCTATAAAAACTATATAAAAAGATGGGTGGGATAGAATGTAGTGCACTTGAAGGTGGATGTAGGAACAATGAAATGATTGAAGATATTGAAAAATGTCTCAATACAAAATTAAAAGCAAGAAATATATTGTCCGATAGATGATAAGATTGAAATTGAGATAATAAAAATTTGCAATAATCTAAAAAGAGTGATTTTAATAAATTCGGTCAAAAGATATTATGCAACCTTCTCTTTAAAAATATGGATTTAAAACTAAACTTATTACCTGAATCATATGAGCGTTAAAAATTTAACTTTCACGAAAATACCTACATACCGTGGCTCATTAAAAGTTTTATATTTTATTACACCACCTGTAAGGTGCAGCTACATATCATGATATAATAGTCCAGTAAATCAATGGCTTCAGGAGAAAAATATCATGAATCATAACAGTCATATTACACTTGAAAAACAGTAACATAATTATCAAACATACAAACGAGCGAATCATTCCGGCAAGCTGCCTTGCGGTCGGTAGGAGCATTGCTTTGGCAAAAAGCAATTTCACACTTAATCAAGATGGATGTGACTAAGAACCGTTCCCAGCACCAGATTAAAATGGAGATATTATCCTTACATACATCAGCATGTCTCTGCATGGGCAAACCGTATTATGAGGCAGTGCCATGAAATGGATGATGACAAGGAGTTTTATAAGACTGCCCTTGGAATTACTAGGAACATTCCATCCGAGGAGACTCTCCGTCAGCGTATGGACGACATTGGAGACAGACTTAGGGAACAGATTCTTAATGAAAATGTTGAAATGCTGCTTGCAAACAATATAGAACCTGGTGCGCTTCCTGACGGATGGTACCCGTGGATATTGATGTTACGCCCATGGACAATTCAAAGACTTCAAAGCAGGGTGATGGGGAACCCTATAAGGGTTTTGACGGCTATACACCAATGATGGCATACATTGGTACTCGAAGGCTATGCAGTGAATTTTGAACTCCGTGAAGGAAAGCAGTACTGCCAGAAGGGCACAGTGGAATTCCTTCTCGAGACAATAAACCCGTGTAAGAAGCTTACTGATAACCCTCTTTGGTGAAAGGCTTGATTCTAGGCAATGATTCATTGATAATGTAGCTGTTATAATAGAGAACGGATGCTATTTATTATCAAAAGGAATCTGCGGAAGGAAAGCAGGGAAGAATGGTTTCAAATGGCAAAATGTATTGCAAGGATATAACAACCTCTAGAGAAGGGAAAACTGTTTACATTGGAAGGAGCTGGAAAGAGGTGGAAAGTAAACGGTTTGAGAAAAAGCTTTATCCTTCGTGCAGGTTAGTGAAACAACTGAGAGGACAATTGATAAAAGGTCAATTTCTTCTTCCTGCCGATATAGAGGTTGAAACCTGGTGGACAAACTCATGTAAAAAGCGACCATGAAAATTATTAAACTCTATCACGCAGATGGTGAGTGCGAGGCAGTACCACAGCGAGGTAAAAAGTGACATGGAGATGGGAAAGGCTTCTGTCAGGGAAGTTTGAAACCAATGCACTTGTGCTGGTTTAAATAAAAATTAACTTCACGGATTCAGGTTTGAGGTGAATCTGTTTAGAAAGCCTTCCCAGTCTTTTTATGGTGGGAGGCTTTTTTGTGGAAAATAGAGAATGGTAGATTAGAAGTTGTGGAGTATGAATGAATATAAGAATTAGAAAAAATGACAGTCAGTGATTTGGAACCGCTTTACAAACTTTTGTCGAATTCGAAAGTAATGCAATATCTCGAAGCACCCTTACACAAAAAGAGCAGACTGAGCAATTCCTCTTTCGATCCGGTCTTTCTGAGACACCATTGATATACGCAGTTGAAAAAGATAACGACTTCATCGGATATGTGATTTTAATCATGATTACGATTCAGAGAGTGTCGAGATTGGATGGGTTTTTAGAACCTTCCTTTTGGGGGGCTGGGGATTGCATCATGCTTTGGACATCAGGTATGATAGCAAAAGCTGAAACTCAGGTAAACAGGTAGTGATTGAATGTGTACCTGGAACAGTAGTATTCGGATAGCTGAAAAATATGGATTTCAAAAAGTGTGGTATTATCGATGGGCTGATGATATATCGTTTGTAGAGGTAAAATCTCTGTCTGTCGGGATAGGTAAATTAGAAGCTATGTGTGTAATGAAGCATTGGAGGTATATGAAATAATATGATTAATGAAATTAAGGGTATATATATTATATTGCGGAGCAAAAATCGAAGATGTGAAATTCTTTACCTACTAGTACAATCCAGCCACTAGTCATCGTTTCAATGTGGCTTTTACAAAAACTTACAGTGATGAAGAAGCTGAGAAAGAGAGGATTACAATTGGTCATAAAACAGAAAGACTCTAGTATGGTACACGATTACAGATTTAGAGGGGAATATAATAGGTGAAACGGGATTGTTACGAATGTGGCCTGACTGGAACTGTACGGATCTTTCGATTATCATTCCTGACCCTAAAATACAACAGAGAGGATATGGAACAGAAGCAATTAGACTTATGCTGAGCCTTTGCGTTTTGATTACTATGAAGATGAACCGAGTGGCAATTGCGTGGTAGGACTGAATACCAAATGCATTGAATTTCTACTAGAAAAATCGGATTTAAGCAAGAAGGTATTCAAGAGCAAGGATACTGACTATAACAACGAGTACAGTGACTTTTATCATGATGAGGATTCTTCGCCAAGAGTGGCAATAAAATATTAATCCCGATTTGTCGGGCTAATTCAGTAAATTATATAGTGAAAGCACATGACTTTAAGACCAAAAATCTTTCAGCTATGTGCTTTTCCTGTGCTTATTTTATATCCGGTGGAATCTTAGCGGATATACCTTTTCTATAAAACTTTACATTGCTTTCGCTACGCCACTTGCAGCCTCTGGATGGAGCGCATTACGCAGATATTCAGGTAGTCTTGCTTCAAAATCAGTGAGTAAAAAGCAGTCAATTGCTCATTGTTGAGCTTCGAGATTACCTGAAGGCTTTACCATCAAGGTATCCATCAGAATGCCAAGTGATCTGCTGAAAGTAATGTCTGCCATTTCATCGACAAGGAAGAAGAACAACTCGCCAAGGGTTCTCTGATCTTCATTTTGACGTTGCTCCATTGCAATTAACATATATCTGGTAAGCACAATAACTATGTGGGCTGTTAGTGCATCATAGGATGAGCTATGGCATTCTCCTTTCCTACCATAACACAGACAGAAAGCAGATACTTTGATTTGCCACAGTGCTTTTGCTCCAGGAACAGATCTCTTTGATATTTGTATCTTTTGCTGAAATGTCATTGGTGGTATGCCATTTTATGCTCTATAATAGTAGATATTTTTAGACGGCAGTGCATATTTATTTGACAAAAAGCTCCAGAAAGGGTTAGTGCCAGTGAGAGGCTTGCCCATATTGGAAGAACTTATTGCTTCGGTAGAGAGGGATGGGGTGAAGGGATTCGGGACAGAAGTGGATAAGAACAGTCTGGATGATGGTTGGTTATTTTATCAGACTTGAGGTAACATTTTGCGACTTCAAGTAAAAATATGGAGGTATTTATGGCAGAAGATAAAAATCTTGTCATAGAAGATAATAAAGAAATACAGAGTATGATTTATACATTTAGAGGTAGGCAGGTAATGCTTGACAGTGACCTTGCCAGGCTTTTATCAGGTAGAAACTAAATATTTGAATAGGCAGAGAAATAGGAATGCTGAAAAGATTTCCAGAAGATTTCTGTTTTCAGCTGTCAAAAGAAGAATATGAGATTTTGAGGTGCCAAATGTCACCTCAAAAAGAAAATGGTTCAGGTGGTAGAAGATATCTTCCTTATGTTTTACAGAACAGGGAATTGCAATGCTTTCGTCAGTTCTTAAAAAGTGAGTAGCAGCTAAAACAAGTATAAATATAATGAGAGCTTTTTGTAGAAATGCGTAAGTTTCTTATATCAAATCAATGAAATGTTTGCTCGTCTTGATAGAGTTGAGTTGAAAGCAGATTGGAAACAGATAAGAAGTTGGAAGAAGTCTTTGACTACATAGCCACAACAAAAGAGGTGAAACAGAAAATCTTTTTCAACGGTCAGATATACGATAGCTTTTCAGCCTTTATGGTGGAACTTGTAGAAAAGGCAGAAAAAGAGCTCATACTGATAGACAATTATGTTGATGTAAATACTCTTAACATATTGAGTAAGAAGAAAGATGAAGTAAATGTGTTAATTGTAACATCTGGAAAAGGAAACCTTACTGATAAAGACATTGCTAAGTTTAACTCACAGTATCCGAAGCTCCACGGTTAAAAATAAGTAAAGATCGATGACAGGGTTTCTGATTATAGACAGAAAAGAGGTTTATCATATAGGAGCATCTATCAAGGATGCTGGCAAAAAGCTTTGGAATTACGAAGCTGGAAGTGGAAGATCTAACTAAAAAGCCTGTTAGCTAAAGTGTTGTAGGGATATAAAAAGTTTGACGGGTTATTTCTGGAATAAAAATAAAAACAACGTGGATAAAAATGAAACTGAAATGAAAAGAGCAAAAATAACGCATCAGAAAATACTGTAGGTGTATAGGAAATGAAAGATGTTCAGAAGAGTTGGAGTAATATTTCTGTAAATAAGCATTTTAATTTGTTTAAGCCTTTCATCATTCTGGTGGGAGGCTTTTTGTATCAAATTTAAGGTGCCAGCTCTGTTTTTGCGTTGCTCAGAGGCGCATTGCGAAGCAGCTAAGCCTATGAGCAATGGAGCGTCACTTAGTAAGATCAAAAATCAGAATGAAAAGACATAATTGAAGGCTGTAGGTTGAAATTCAAATGGATGAACCGTCCACATAAGGGCGATATCAAAATAGGCAAGACCTAACCGGTATTAGCTTGTAAATGAATTAAGGGGAATGGAGGATTTTATGGAAACATATAAAATAGCACATTTTTGGAACTTTTGATGTATCTGAATTGGACTCGAAATTATAGCAATCTATAACAACGATTTAGAAGCATTGAAGCTGCTTGGTATCAACAAGATTATTAAAATAAAGGGAAAAATATACTGAATCATTTTACTCCGTTAGAAATGGCACTGTACTCTAAACAAAAAGGATATAATCAAATACTTATATGAAAAACAATGCTTTCGTCACAAAGGTAAATTCTAAGCCGATTGGAAATTGCTCTAAGGTAGTTTGTGATGCTGAAACAGTTCTTAAGTTTAAAAATGATTTTGGAAAAGTATGGACGAAGAGAAAAAGCAGAACTATTGAAAACGATTTTTGGGAGATAATAAGGCAGAAAACATAGAGGCTTTGGAGAGTCTTGGCATCACCATCGCTAAATACGGCGGGCTTATGTTAAGATATTCAGCTTTTTAATAATGATATTGAAACGGTAGAGACTTTTTCTTAGAAAAGGGAGCAGATGGAAATTATCACAAAGCGGACTCTGATTTTCTCGATATAAGCACACCTATCATAAAAGCCGTAAATGTGTAATAATCTTGAAATTGTCCGTTTGCTTGTAGAAGCATGGAGCTGATATACATAGAAAAACAAGCGCGGAGAAAGACTGTATTCCATCGCTGTTAAAAATGATAACAGAGAAATGATAGAGCTTTTAGCAAAATACGAAAACAAGAGATTTACACAGTATTGAAAGCAAGGATACTGATAGCAAAAAGAGTATAAATTGCCGAATAGTTTGGTCGAATTTTCTAAAGGAGACAAACTCAAGATAAAAATTGCCGGTGACAAGTATTGCAAAATTTATTCGTTTTTACTCTTACCAGGACACAGAAACTGAAATGGAAAAGGAAAAAAAGTGCTGCTCGTTGGTGGCAGAAGTTGATAATTACAGTGCTGTCGATATAGTTTGGCACCCTTGATAAAACAAAATGATTTGCGCTATTGACGAGGAACATGAGGACTTTTATTCCCTTGTCTTTGGGAAGAGTTTTATATGAATATGGAAAATATGTTTTGGCATACTTGAACGGAGATATGAATACTTAAAGAAAATGAATTAAAGGAGACCAGCTATGAAAGATTTTTAATAAGTACAAATTACTAAGCGAAGGGAAAGCATTTGGTGATAGGGGCTAAAATTGCCTTATTATTACTTGATAGCAGCACAGCTTATGAAGAGCTAAAAGATGAAGGGGCACAAACTTCAGTTGCCGGAAGTTACGGATGTATAGGTGGTGATCCGGCTGCAATACCTGGAGATGCTTACAATAGAATTGATTTGCCGTAATCCTCGCGATACCTGTATTTGCCTGACGATGTAAAATATTGGGACAGACGCTTTTGGAAGTCTGTTTGAAACGAAGTTTTTGTTATGATGACGATGTAGAAACCTGGAGTAAGATACTGAATAAATACTTTATAAAGCTTAAGTGGATGCCTAAAAGAGAAGACTATACTTTCTACAAAAAGCTCAATAATACCTGGGGATATTTTTGCAGAGCTCTTAGCCGTTGTAAAAGAAAAATAATCATCCTGAATTTAATCTCTATTATGAGATTGCTACCGAAAATGGTATGAGCAAAGCAGTATTTGAAAGAAAGCTAAAAGAGCTGTCTGAGATAAAACAGTCATTTATAAAGGACTAAATATCACCGTTTTCAAAAATGTGAGGAACAGTAGAAGTTTTTACAGCATTTCTTTATTATCGGTAAGCACTCTAAAGAAAAATGCACTTTAGAATTGCAATACTTTCGCCGGTTCTTAAAGGTGAAATAGCAGATAAAGCAAGTATAAATATTGAGTACAAAAAGGAAGTAAAAAGAGTGAAAATATTTATTATAGAAGATGAGATGACAATCAGGGAGGAACTAATCGAGCTTCTTCAAAAATATGGATATGAGTGTAGCAGCAGTGACGATTTTCGTCATATCTCAGAAGCGGCGCTTTCCTCAGGGCAGACTTAATCCTCCTTGATATCAATCTACCCTATCAGGACGGCTTCCAGGTATGCAGAGAAATAAGGCAGAAATCGGCGATTCCCTGTTATTGTTCTCACTAGCAGAAACAACGACTTTGACGAACTGATGAGTCTAAACACTGGAGCTGACGATTATATGTCAAAGCCATATAATGCACAGGTTCTTCTGGCACGAATACAAAAACTTCTGGAGAGAACATATGATGTGCAGGACAATGCTAAAATTACCTACAAGGGACTGACCTTAAACATACTTAAAGCTGAAATAAGCTACAAAGGGCAGAGTAAAGCACTTACCAAAAATGAAATGGGAATTTTACGGATGCTTATGATGAATAAGGAAATATCATTCCACGTGATGCCATCATTGATGAGCTATGGCAGAGTGAGGAGTTTATTGACGAAAATACCCTGAATGTAAATATTGTGCGCTTGAGAAAAACACTTGCAGAGATAGGCCTGCCTGATTATCTGAAAACAAAGCGCGGACTGGGGTATTGCATATGAGGATGTCAGAATATCTAAAGGACCGTATTTTCTCTTTGATGTGTATGTCTGTATCTATGGTTCTGCTCCTTGCCCTCCTTTGGCTAATTGGAACAGCTACAGTCTTTGTTCTGTTTGCAGAAGTGGTTTTTGCTACAGCGTATGTGACATCACTTGTCTATGATTTTTATCCGCAAGAGTGGATACTATAAGCTGATTTTTGAAAAATGTTAGAGCAGATGGAAGAAAAAGACGCTTCTAGGAGAACTCCTCTCACAACCCGGATTTTTAGAGGACAGCTTCTGATAGAGGTGTTGCGCCGCTGCAATAAATATCAAAATGACAGGATAGCCGCTGCCAGACAGGATACCAGAGAATATAGAGAGTACATTGAGTCCTGGGTACATATGAGATTAAGACACCGATTACATCTGCACGCTCTTATAATTGAAAATGAAAAAGAATCCTAAAACACTGCGCATCAATGATGAAATAGGTAAGATTGAAAACTACGTGGAACAGGCTTTGTATTACGCTCGCAGTACGGATGTGGAGAAAGACTTTAAGGTAGAGAAACTTCCCTTACAGGCAATAACCACCTCAGCACTAAAGTCATACTCCAAACCACTGATACAGGCGGGAGGAAAGCCGGTTATGGAAGGGCTTGATATTCCTGTTACTACGGATATCAAGAGTTGTACTTTTATCATTGGACAGATGATTTCCAATTCAATCAAGTATCGAAAAAGATGGACTGCAAATCACATTTACCGGTAGAGCTGAGAGAAATAGGGTGCTGCTTTTGGTCTCGGACAATGGAATTGGGATATCAGAAGCTGATTTACCTAGGATATTTGATAAGGGCTTTACGGGTGAAAATGGACGCCGCTATTCCAAGTCAACAGGCATTGGCTTATATCTTTGTAAAAAATGTAAAAATGAATATCGGACTTTCTGCTTCCATGCACGCCTGGGAGAGGGACTACCATAACGATGGATTTTCCTACTGAAAGCTACTTGAAAGAGGCAGGGGGTGTAGATTTCTGCCTCTTTTATTATTATATCTTTAGATTACATTTTGTAAGGTAAATGTAATCTAACTTAATAGCATAGTCAGATGTATTAAAGTAGAATAAAGGTACAAAAACAAAGGGCCTCTGAGAAAGGAGTAAGACAAAATGGAAAAATACAATATTACAGGTAGATGATATACAAAAATTTTATGGGAATAAGGGAAATCTGACTAAGGCTATTGATCACATTTCATTATCCGTGAAAAAGGGAGAATTCCTTTGGGATTATGGGAGCTTCAGGCTCAGGCAAAACTACATTGCTAAACTGTATATCTACTATAGACACTGTCACGAGCGGACATATTTTACATAGAGGGAAGGATATTACTGAACTTCATGGAGCCCTGCTTTCGGAGTTTAGAGGAAAAAGCTGGGATTTATATTTCAGGATTTTTAATCTTTTGGATACGCTGACTGCTTATGAAAAACATTTCACTTGCGCTGTCTATAGCGGGTATGAAGCCAGGGGACATTAACGAGAGAGTATTACAGGTTGCAAAAGGCACTGAATATTCAAGAAGTGTTAGAAAAAGTATCCTTATCAGATGTCTGAGGCCAACAGCAGCGTGTGTGCAGCAGCGAGGGCAATAGTGACAAATCCCGCTATAGTACTGGCAGATGAGCCGACAGGGGCACTGGATACGAACTCTTCAAGGATGTTGTTGACTATGTTAACAGAGCTTAACGAACAACTGGATGCCACCATTCTAATGGTAACTCATGACGCTTTTTCAGCGAGCCATTGTAAACGCATACTTTTTATCAAGGACGGTAAGGTTTTTTTAATGAACTGCATCGTGGTGGGATACCCGCAAAGAGTTTTTGCAAAGATATTGGAAGTGGTGTCGGTACTGGGAGGTGAAAAATGATTTCACTAAAGTTGATTTTTCGAAATGTTCACAAGAACATAAGGAATATTTTATTTATTTTTTAACACTGATGTTCTCGGTAAGTTTCCTTTTTACGCGTTTAACTCTATATCGGCTCAGCCTGCACTTTCTAATCTTGGCACCACCAGAAAGTTATTATATGAACAGCTGGTTATACTGATATCGGCACTTTCGATTGTGATTGCTGTGGTGCTGGCGTTTTTAATTATTTATGCAAATCAATTCCTATTAAAACGGCGTAGAATTAGGTATTTATGATGTTGCTCGGGATGAAGAAGGACAGATCTCAAGACTGTTTGCGGGCGAAACTCTATGTATTGAAGTATTGCTACTTGCAGTGGGATTGGTTTTGGGCTTTGCCATCTCACAGGGAGTTTCGCTGGCAGCACTAAGGCTCTTTGCAGTAGAATTGGATAAATTTCAGGTTGTATTTTCTGCAAAGGCACTTTTTATGACTGCCTTATGCTTTGCAATTATCTTCCTGATTGTACTGCTTTTTAATGTCTGGTCGGTTACAAATGTAGAGTTGATTGACCTGATAAGGGCAGACAGAAAAATGAAATGATGAAGGGAGGAAAACCGGTACTTACAGCCTGTTTGTTTATGCTTTCCATAATAGGTATTGGAGTTTCTGCCATTTTTTGTTTAATAAGAATGGGATATTGCCGACGAAGGGGAATTTCTCTTTTCAAATAGCGGTCACAAGCTTTAACTGTAGGGAACCTTCCTTTTGTTTTTCACCTTATCCACAGTTTTTGATAAGGCTCTCAAAAAGCTAATAGGGTATTTTTATCTGAGAGGCTTAAATACATTTCTTGTGCAGTAGATTGCAAGCAAAATCCGCACGAATTATCTGATTGTTACGATTGTCTGCGGACTTCTCACTGTTACCATTTGCACAGTGATCAATCGGTGCAAGTACAGCGCTTACAATGAATCAGTTAGCCAAGGGAGCAGCTCCTTATGACCTAAATGTGGTTTCAAATATTTCTGTAGACGGAGATGGGGACATTGCAGCATATCTTGCAGGAGCCGGACTGGATAAATACGCCGAGAAGATGGAGCAGATTAGCTCGTATGAGACTGATCTTACCTATGGTAAAGTTTTTGAAGACCAGAGAGTTGAGCTTTGGCAAAATTGACGAAGAGCTTCCTGAACAAATGATTGATGCCTTTGCCTTATCGGATGTCAACAAAGCACTTAAAATGCAGGGGAAGAAGCCACTCACATTAAAGGAAAAATCAATATCTGATAAACTGCAATTACAAAGGGACTTATTCCTATATAGACACCGCACTAAAGATGCATCCGGAGGTCACGATAAATGGACAGGTCTTACATAGGGCGTCTGATGAAGTGATGCAGTGATACATTTATCTATGACCAGTATTGGTAACAATGACAGAGGGACATTAATCGTTCCTGATAAGATTGCTAGTGGCCTTAAGAAAGATAGATGAATGACACTTTTTGGTACTGGTATAAAGCCTGATGTAAACTCCAATGAAGTACTGAAAAATGATACCAATTGGACTGGATAAAACGCACGGATACAGATATGCAGAAAAGAATATCATGCATGAAAATGTATTACGGAACAAATGCGTTGATGAGCTTCTTATGCTGCTATCTTGGTATAATCTTCCTTTTTAATCTGCGCAGCTCTACTTGCATTAAAAACAGCTTACAGAGACGACCGACAATATCAGCCGTTATGGACTGTTGCAAAAAGTTAGGAGCGGCAAAGGGAGATATAAGTAGAGCCATTTTTGTACAAACAGCGGTATTTTTTGCCCTACCTTTGATGGTTGCAGGCATCTACTCTGTTTTTCTTACGGAAAAGGCGATGACTGTTGTAGAAAAATTTATGAATATCCATATTTCAACCAATATAGGATTAACTGTAGATTATGTTCCTTATTATTTACGGAGGATATTTCCTTGCAACCTATCTGTCAGCTAAACATATGGTGACAGAGTAAAAAGAAACGGAGGTATAAAGATGTTTGAAAATGTTAATATGAATGGTGTACTTTCAGAGTATTGTTGATACCTGGCTGCCTGTAATCGGAGTAGTGGCTGCTGTGATTGTAGTAATAATAGTTGTAAGTGTGATACGTGAAAAAGAAAAACACTGAGAACAATTTAAGACTAAGTGTAAAATGATAGTACTGATTCAAAAACTGTACTGTAAAGGTAACATATGTTTTTGTAAGCAAACCTCCAATCTTTTTAGGTGGGAGGTTTTTATGAATGTGGCGATACAAATTTTAATTTGTAGGGCTAAAATAAGTTGCAAAGTAGACGCAAAAACTGATAAATGTCCAGACTCGCTCCAGCATCCGCTTCGCTCCGCCTGATGCGCTCGCTTAGGGCATTATCAGCTTTTGCTGCCATCAGTTATCTATCCCCACAGTGACGCTCCGAATGATAACATTTCGCTCCGGTTTTTCTGTTAGTAGCTATACTATAATTACAAAACTCACGAAAAACCTAATGCGCTCGCTTAGAATTTATCATTCGGAGCTGATACCTTAAATTTGTGCAAATTACAACTCGAATGCCAAATTAAAGACAGCCACCCACGCCTGCTACCATGTGAGCTAAGGTGTTTATTTGTAGTCATTCATCAATTCAACAGCCAGAAGCTGATAATACCGTATAATTCGCCTATTGTTTACAACTCTTTTATAGGCAGGACTATTCACTTAGATTTCAGTTAAACAGCTGAACTAGTAATGCCTAAGCGAGGCATTAGGTTTTTCGTCAACAGAACTATTCTAAAAACAGCCTCTATCAGAAAAACCGAGCGAGTCTGGACATTTATTAGTGAAGGCGTGACTAAGTCAACTAAGCGAAACATTATGCATTTATATTTTTAACAATCAGTTGACTAGCATACTATCAGCGAAGGCGTCACTTTGCCAGATAAACAAACACATTAGCCCTATAAATTAGAATTTGTAGTATAATTGAATAAACTAAATGATTAGCAGTTAAATGCAATATTTAAATCAGCTTTGATATATTGAATTTTAATTCATTAAGGAGTATATACAAAAATGAAACCTAGAGAATTATGTGAAAAGGCTTGGCAGGAAATAGCAGGGAATTTCCCTGATTTTAAGATAATAAGCAAAGGGCAGAGATTAAAGAAAACATCTAAAAATAAGGATTTGACCTATGAAATTTATTTTCAGGCCAATAGAAATAACGATGAGTCCAGCGTAGAGTTCATACCACATGCCGCAATATACTCAAAAGAAATGAAAAAGCTAATATCAACAACGGTTTTGTATATGGTGGTGAGTTTGGAAGGCTGTTAGGCAGGACTCCTTGTAAATGGTGGCAGTTGGCGGGGCAAGCTATAAATACACAGTGAAGAGATTAGTGTGCTTATTAGAGACTATATTATACTCCTATATTTAATGACTTTGAAGATATAGAAAAATATTGAGAATATCCTAATGGTAAGGCAGATGTCTCATAACCTGCCGTACTACATCTATCATTTTGGTGGAAGGGATGAGGCTGAGCTTTATTTTAATAAGATACTTACCGGATATAAGTTGTAAAAATATTATCTCTTGCATTTCTTAAAGAACTATGTTATACTATCATTCGTCTCGGTTGAGCAGATGAAAATTGAAAAGATGAAGTATATGCGGAAGTGTTGAAATTGGTAGACAAGCAAGACTAAGGATCTTGTGGCTATTGCAGTCGTGTGGGTTCAAGTCCCATCTTCCGCACTATTTTTGTCCTGAATCCCTTGAGGTATATGCGGATGTGGCGGAACGGTAGACGCGCTAGATTCAGGTTCTAGTGAGAGCAATCTTGTGTGAGTTCAAATCATCATCCGCACTAATCAAAAACTGCTGCAAATAAGGTTTAACATAGGTTATCTTTATTGTAACAGTTTTTTATTAGTTTCTATGTACGGAGGTAATTATGGTAAAGGCAGTTTATCCGGGAAGCTTTGATCCGGTAACAAACGGACATATTGATGTAATCACAAAGGGCAGCAGCCATAGTAGATGAGGTGATAATAGGGTACTTGTAAATAAAAAGAAATCTCCTTTCTTCACTATGGAAGAGATTTGAAATGCTTAAAGAGTCGGTAAATGGCATACCGAATGTTACAGTAAAAACTTTGAGGGCACGACTGTAGACTTTGCTAAGGCAAATGATGCAAGAATTATCGTTAGAGGACTTAGGGGCTGTTACTGATTATGAAAAATGAAATGCAGATAGCTCAGACAAAAACAGACAAATCTGTGAAGAAATAGAAACATTGTTTTTAATAACTTCACTTGAATATGCATTTTTAAGTTCTACCATAGTAAAGGAAGATATCATTTTGGAAAAAAGATGTTTCAAGCTGGGTGCCAAAAGGCTGTGGAGGACAAATTAAAGAGAAAAGTTTAAAATGCTCGTTATTGTAAAAATTAAGATGAGAAGTATAATCTTTACAAGTAATGTATAGGCTATTATAAGAAGGAGGAGTGTTAGTGAATAAAATAGTTACAATAAGCAGGCAATATGCCAGTGGGGGACGAGAGGTTGCTGAAAAAGCTGGCGATGGAATGCGGAATTCCATTTTATGACAGGGCACTTATCTCCAAGGGCGGCTAAAGAGAAAGTGGATTTGCAGAGGCGGTATTTGATAATGTGGAAATAGAAAGCTACAAACAGCCTTCTTTATTCCATAGCTATGGGAATGAATGCCTATGGAAGTCCTGATTTGGGCTATACACATCTCTCTCTTGATGACAGAATATACATAGCACAGTCGGATATTATAAGGAAGGTGGCAGATGAGGGACCTTGTGTTATAGTAGGCCGTTGTGCTGACTAAGTGTCTTAGGGATAGAAAGGATGTTATAAATATTTTTCATCTGGTCATCAATGCCTTATCGTATAAGCAGAGCTGTTGAACGAGATGGGGGTGAAGAGGATGAGGGCTGAAGAGACTATAATAAGAATGGATAGCGCAGGGCTAACTATTATAACTATCATGCTAGCAGAAATGGGGAAGAGTTACCAATTATCATCTTGCTATCCAGAATGATTTTAGAGGCGTGGATAAGACAGTAGAAGTTATCAAACAGTTTATAAGCAGTATGGATTAGTATCCGGATTTTGTTATAAAATTCTCTTGAGAAAACCTTGAAAAATTAATTTTATAAGATTGCAGGACATTCAAATTAATTTTAGAGTGTCCCTTTTCAATCACAGGTATTTGCAAAATATATAAACTTTTGAATGCTTAAAAATTCTAAGGATAACTAATAAAAAGGTATGTCTGAGTTAAAAATCAGTGTATATTTTACATTAACACAGGTTTAAAATACTCTACAAGAAAATGTAAGATTGGTAAATATATGGGAAAAATCATCGAGTTGAAAAATGTGAAAAATATATCACGAGTGGGAAATGAGAAGATTAAAGCAGTAAATGGAGTCAGCTTTTGAGATAAAATAAGGGGGAGTTTTGCTGCCTCCTTGGAACATCTGGTTCGGTAAATCCACACTGCTTAATCTTATGGCGGGCATGAAAAGAGCATCGTCAGGGAGAAATTCTGCTAAAAGGCTATGATATTAGGCATATGAGTGAGAAAAATCTTGCAGATTTAGACAACATTATCTGGGATTTGTATTTCAGGCTTATAATTTGATTGGTTCAATGAATGCTGTTGAAAATGTAGAAATGCTGCGTATGTAGAAAAGGGTGGATGTAAAAGACAAGAAGAAGACTTGCAGAGCAAATGCTTAGGCAGGTGGGACTTGGGAGCAGGCTCACGCATAAACCAAAAAGAAATGAGTGGCAGGCCAGCAGCAGAGAGTAGGTATAGCCAGAGCCTTTTGTTGCAAAAGCCGGAAATTGTATGTTGCAGATGAACCTACAGGAAACCTGGATACCAAAACCACTATGGAAGTTATGGAACTCATTCACTCAATGGCAAGGAGAAACAGGCAGACTATAGTTATGGTTACTCATGAGTCCGAGGCTTGCAAGCTATGGAGATAAAATAATTCATATTTTTGGATGGAAATATCCAAAATGTTGAAGTGGATTAAAACAGCTGAACTAGATGAAGAAGAAAGCTAAGATAGAGATAGAAAAATTCAAGGAATTACAAAAAGAGAAAAAGAAAAAGCAAAGAGAGGAAAAAGCTTTGCAAAATTAATGGCAAGAAGACGGAGGAAATAAAAATGAGACCAATGAAAAATAATTAAAAAGGAATAACATTTGTACTGGCAGCTGCAATGTTGATTTCAGTGCCTGCAGGACTCTGCAGGAAGTGTTGTAGAGGCAGGAGCATCAGAGATTGATTTGAGCAATTTCAAGCCTGTGGTACCCAAAAGCGGTGCTTACAGATGTACTCAAACCTTACAATGTAAATCCGGGAGATGTAGTAAATGTAGTCCCTTCCGGTTAAGGCATCCAACTATACTATGAGAAAACCTGTTGTAAATGTTGATTTAAGTAAAACACCGGGTTTTTGAACTTGCTTCCGATGTAACCTATACAGATGAAAAAGGGTAATAAGGTAGACAATATTACGGTTACAGGTAGAATTTTTGTGAAAATTTTCAGTAAAGATTCCACTCCAATGCAAAAAGGGAAGGTATAATGATATTCCTGTTACATTTATAACTACAGACAGTTATGATAATTATCAGGAGGTAACCCTTGAACAGTCCAGCAAACTTACCTTTGTTGTAGGAAGTCTGAAGAAAAATGCAAAACTGTCCTGATTGATTCTGAATATCCAAGAAGTGTTAAAGATACATGATGATGTCAAAGTTCAACTTGATTTCTACAATGATGGAGATCTCTCGCAGAAAATGTAACTGTAGTGTAGGTGGATATGAGAGTACTCTATACCAAATGACCAGCCTATGATTAATATAGGAACAATTAAAAGCGGTGAAGAAGGAAGTGCTGAATTTGATTTTTACAGCAATTAAAAATATTCCAGCAGGAGTAACCAAATTAGATGTAACCGTGAAGTATGACAATACGGACGGAACTGCTGACTAGATCCACAGACATTTACCCCTATCGATGTGAGACTATTGCGAAGAAAGCTAAGACGGAAAAGGCAGTACTAAGACCGGTGCTTGAGGTAAAAAGTGTAAGTTATCCGCATTATACAGTAAATGTAGGTGACCATTTCGATGTAATTTACGAGTTTAAAAATATAGGAAAAGTAGATGCAAGAATATAGTTGTAGATACAACGGGTTATTCGGAGGCAGGATTTAAACCGGAAGCGGCTTACTGACAAAGATAGGCTGTCATCACACAAAGCCGGAGAAACATTTGTATTATGAAAAAGGCGTTTTGTTGCAATCGGAGACTATTACAGACAGGGCTGAAACCTATTACGGTAAACTACTCCTACTATCTCGGTTCAGGATAAGACAATGGCAACACAGATTACTGATACGATGAGTGTATATATTGATACAAAGGGAAAGGAAGACTCTGGTGAAGTAGATAACAGTATGCCAAGACTTACAGTATCAAAGTACAGTACCGGTAAGGATAAGATAAAGGCAGGAAAAGAATTTACATTTACCTTTGATGTGAAGAATCCATATCCTACAGCATCAGCTGATAATATAGTTGTTACAATTTCATCAGCTGACAACAGCTTTGCCATAGTTGAGGGTAGTGCAAGTATGTTTATCAATTCCCTTAAGGCAGGACAGAGTGAGACTTTAAGCCTTCCTTTAAAGGCAAAGGGGGATATAGCGACAAATGGATATGACCTTACAATTACCTCTCGATTATGAATACCTTACTAAGGATGTTGCAAATAAAAATGCACTTGTAAAAGAAACAGAACAAGATAGAAGAAAAGTTAAAGCTTCAGGTTTATTCAGATGACAGGCCTATGGTTGCCAATATTTCGGTAGGTGCGGGGGATACACCTGTACTTAACGAAACAACCTCGCTTTCGTTTGATTTTAACAACATGGGTAAATCCGTCCTCTGCAATGTAACAGCTAAGTTAAGGGAGACTTCAAACCTGCAAACGAAGTTCTTATTATCAGCAAATGTAAATGCTGGCGACGAAAGATCCTGGTCTATGGATGTTACACCTCAGGTGGATGGAACAGGCAAAGGCGTACTTACCATTTCTATGAAGACAGTAATGGGAATGTGACTTCGATGATACTGATTTCGAAAGCATGGTAGAATGCACAAATCCTAGAAGATACTCCTGATGACCGATTGACCAGCTGCCTGTTGATGAGGGCCAAAAGGATATAATTCCTCTTTGAGCTTTCATGCGAAATGTGATTATATTCATCGCAGGAGCATTGGCAACCAAAAATATTGCAGTTAAGAAGTATAAGAAGAAAAAGCTTGCTGAAACAATGCGTGAAGATGAAGAATTATAATAAGCTTGGAGGTGAGAAAAGTTGAATAACGAATTATATATGTTAAATGGTGCTGTAGCTATAGCGGTTCCGGCAGCAGAAACAGGGAGTGCGGCTGTCATGGAGACTAAGCCTGAGGCACAGGTAAAACATACAAATGCTTCGCAGCCGTCTGAAACGGGTGCTGAGGGTAACAGTGCTGCAACAGAAAATACCCAAACTGGAGCTGGCGGTGCAATGGGGAGGCAACAGGCTCAACAGCAGCCTCTTCTCAAACTGGGACGACATCTTCAACTACAGTGGGTGGAGAGGGTATCAGGTTCCTCAACCGCACAGACATCGGGAAATAATGCAGTAGGGGGCGGAAACGGAGGAACAGGAACTGATGCAGGCATGGAAGGCGGTGATGTGGGCAATATGACAGGTGAGGCTGGTATGACAGGAGGCGGTGATACGGGCATGGATGGAATGGCCGGTATGGACGGAATAAATACCGAGACTGGCACATCTTCCTCCGTGACACAGAGCATGCCTGCTAGTGATAGGAATAACCGCAGGAGTACTTGCACTTTTCAATTTTAGTGGGAATAGTACTTGCTAAGTTAAAAGATTAAAAAGGGTATTAACTTATGAAGATTAGTGATCTTATGAAAATGGGTCTGAGAAATCTAGGCAGAAGAAAGGCTAGGACTGCTCTAACAGTAGTGGGCATAGTCGATTGGCACTATATCCATAGTTGTAATGATATCCATCGGTATAGGAATGAACCAGAGTTTTAGGGAGAATCTTATGCAGTATGGAAGCTTTTACTGTTATAAATATGGAAAAAGAACCAGATGAGCGTAGATGATAAGGGCAACTATTCGGAAAAGAAGCAGAAACTTGATGATAAGCTGATTGCAAAGCTAAGGCAAATTCCTCATATAAGACAGTGTCTCCTGTATTTACACTTTCGGCTAAATTAAAGAGCGGAAACTATGAAAATAATGTTATGGTTAATGTAATGGATGCCGACTCTTTTGAAGCTCTTGAGTTTCCTAAACTTAAGGATCATAAGACCTATAAGAGGAGCAATAGCAGAGCCAAGCTTAAACTATGGGTAGGAGCTGAGGATTTCAGGATTTTTTATAATCCGAGTGCATCCACATACCAGCCTAAGCAGGTTGACCCTAGAAAAAGACAGGGTAACTTTTTTAGCATAAACGATGAGGATACTCTTCCTGCGTGATGAATAGGGTAATTTGAAGATTCAGTTGAAAGATTATCCTACTGAACTTGCAGTTTTTGATACCGAGGGATACAGCGAATATTCCTACGGTGTTTATATGGATAAGGTGCAGTTTCTTGAGATATATAATGACTATGTAAAACAGCTGCCAAATGATAAAAGAAGGATAGCTGAAAAGAAACTAAAAGAGTATGAAGGTATTAAGATAAATGCTGATAGCGTGGAAAATGTACAGGATATTCAGGATACAATTAAGGAGTTGGGATATAAGTCGAGCAGTATGTCGGATTATACACAGCAGATTGAAAACTTCTCCAAGACTATCCAGATGGTGCTTGGAGGTGTAGGTGCGATATCCATGCTTGTTGCAGCTATCTCCATAGCAAATACCATGATAATGTCAATTTACGAGCGTACCAAGGAAATCGGTGTTATGAAGGTACTTGGCTGCCAGATAGTTGATATAAAAAAGCTTTTTCTCTTTGAGGCTGCCATGATGGGGCTTATAGGAGGTGTAATAGGTATAACCTGTAGTTATGGAGCTTCCTACCTTCTAAATACATTTGGCGGAGCATTAGGCAGTGCACTTAATATGATGGGCAGCGGTGATGAAGGTGCGGGAGGAAAACTATCAGTTATTCCACTTTGGCTGCCTTTACTTGCATCGGGATTTGCGATTTTAATCGGTATAATCTCAGGTTATTATCCTGCAAGCAGGGCCACCAAGATATCTGCAATAGAAGCTATGAAGAACGAATAAGCTTATTAGATGACAGATAAGCATAATGTTAAAAAGATAAACAGAATATAGACATTAAAAATTCCTTTGGAGAAATACTCTGAAGGAATTTTTGCGTGATAGGAAATTCCTGAAAATTCTATATCATACAGAATATCTCTTCCGGAGATGTGCGTACAAAGATTATTTCTTGCTGTTTCCATCAGTGATAATTATTTGATTGACAAATAATATTATATAATATATAATATACTACAGAAACTAATAAATTGTGAGATATAGTGAAATGAAGAAAAGGAGAAAGTCCATGATATATCAGGTAACAGCCCCCTCCTTGATGCCTGTGTATTAGGAATACTTGAAAAGGAAGATTATTACGGTTTATACGCTTACGCAGAAAGGTACAGGAGGTAATTGACATATCAGAATCAACACTTTATCCGGTGTTAAGAAGACTTCAAAAAGGAAGGACAGCTGGCAACTTATGACAGTCCGGTACAGGGACGCAAACTGCAGGTACTATAGGATTACACCGGAAGGAAAGGAGAAACTCAAATTTTATAAAAAGAATGGAAAATTTATAAAGAAGGAATAGACAGGCTGCTATAGGGAAATTGAATGTTGAATTCTCATTTTCGGTCAATATAAATAATGACAAGGGGGATAAAGAGTAATGAATAAAAATGAATCATGGAAAGTCTCAGGCGAAGCTCTTAGGCTTAAATCAAAGAGGATAGAGATAGGTATCAATTATTACTGGGAGTATTTTTGAGGAGGCAGGATTTGGGAAAGAAAGCGATGTGACGAAGAGATGTGGGCAATCCTGATGATGTGGCGGCAAAGATAATAGAGGCCGCTGAATATGTTAAAGAGACTCAGGCCGTAGATAAAGGAACTGCTGAAGAAACAAAGAATGAAGAAGATAGTTTAAATATTTCTACCCAAGAGATGAATCTGATATGACTGTGGAAGAAGATATAGTTAAGGAAGATTCTCGTGATAATTTTATAATGAAGGAAGACAGTGTTCCTGAGAGCATATGATAGAGATACAACAAATGATAGCTGCAGGAATGAATTATGCGAAAACACTGCTGTAGGATTTTATAAGGATATAACTCCTGATGCGTTTGATTCCATTGATATAGATGTGTCTTCATTAGATGTAATTATCAGAACCGGTGATGACTTTTGGTATCTATGTTAAGTGCAAAGAAAATGAACCTGTTATAGAAAAGAAGAATAATACACTGGTTATAAAAAGACAGCCATAGGCACAAAAGCGTTTAGTTTTAACTTTAATTTTTAATATATTTAATAAGGGAAAGGAATTTGTTGAAATTACAATACCTAGAGAGAAGAAACTTATAGAGGTTAGAGGTGAGAACGATATGGGTAAGATATCCATCTTTGCATTATCGATGGACAGGCTTAGGCTTGAAGCTAATATGGGAGCCTTGGAAATTGTGGGAGTAACTGTATCTGATGCAGAAATAGAATGCTGACGATGGGTCATGTTTCTGTAAAGGACAGTGAATTTAGAAGGATGAAGATTGATAATGATACAGGTGCCGTTAATGCTGATGCCTTAAATGTGGAATTTGCAGAGATTTCAAGAGGCACAGGTTATATTTCATTAGAAAATGCCGGAAGCAGAGAGGTGAGGCTGGATTCTGATACAGGTTACATTAAGCTTAAAAATGCAAGAGTAGAAAGAGTTATAAGCTGAAAACAGATACAGGACTTATAAAATTTGATCAGAGTGGATGTGGACTATATTGATGCATCCAGTGACACAGGAAGTGTCATGCTAAGCTTGTTGGTAATAAAGATGATTATAGCATTGATCTTACAAATGACCTTTGGTGCTGCATAGTTATAGACGGCAGGAATAACGGAAGAGGTATATTTAACAACAGTTACAGAGAGGGCGCTGGGAACAGGCGTTTAAGAGCAAATGTTGACACGGGAAAAATAAATATTGAGTTCTTAGGGCGTTAAAGAGAAAAGTTATCAAAAAGTTTACAAAAAGTTCTAATTTCCTTTGACATTTAGGGTTTGACTATGGTATATTGTATATTATAATATTGTACGCAATTAAATTACAAATATTCGTACATAGAGTAATTCAAATTTGAAAGGAGATTTTAATCTATATCATTAATTAACAAGGAAGTAGCAGATTTTTCAGTACAGGCTTTTTGAGAATAACAGTTTTCGAAAGAGGTTAGCAAGAAAGATATTTTTAGGAAAGTGGAGTGTATTCTTCTTCATCTCTGCAGATTTTACATTTGTTTGCCCAACTGAGCTTGAAGATCTTCAGAATATGTATCCAAAGTTCAAAGAGGTTGGCTGTGATATCTACAGCGTGTCTATAGATACCTCACTCGTGCACAAGGCTTGGCACGACAGCTCAGAAAGAATTTCTAAGCTTTACATATACAATGCTTGCAGATCCTACTATGTACCTTTCAAAGGATTTTTGAAGTATATATTGAGGAGAACGGTCTTGCTGAGAGAGGAACTTTCGTAGTTAACCCTGAGGGAAAGATTGTTGCTTTACGAAGCAAAATGCCGGTAATGTAGGACGAATGCTGAGGAACTTTTCAGAAAGGTTCAGGCCTCCAGTTCGTACACGAGCATGGCGATGAAGTTTGCCCAGCTAAGTGGACACCGGGTGCAGAGACATTGAAGCCAAGTCTTGACCTTTGTAGGACAGCTTTGAATTTTTAAGCTAAACTTTATAAAATCATAGTGAGGAAATTTACAGTGTTCTTGCATCTGAATAATTCAGTAGCTAGTGATATAAAACCGTTATGATGATAATGAGGCTGTCGTATTAAGTGTCTACTTCGGGATGTGGTGGCACCATACGGCGGCCTTTTGAATGCAATTTACTAATTAAAAAATTTTGCAATTCACTCATTTTGTAAAAAATGGCTGCTTACCTACATCTTTTTGGAGTATCAAAAAGATAATAACTTTTATTACAAGCAAGTTCCAACTGAATTTTTATGCTCTTGGCACTTGTATTATATAAAGTTAATTTTATATTGAGATTTTTAAGATAAAAAGGTTAGAATAGAGAAGATGAGACATGACTAACTTATGTTTCTTTATTTAGAGGAGGATACATGGACAACAAGAACTTATATGATGTTGCAATCATTGGTGGAGGTCCTCCAGGACTCACTGCGGCTCTCTATCTTGCAAGAGCCTGCTACAGGGTAATAGTGCTTGAAAAAGGAGAAATTGGTGACAGATTACCATTACTTCGAGGTGGTAAACTATCCGGGAATTGAAATTACAGATGGAAAGACACTTACTGAGAAAAATGCGTGTTCAGGCACAAAAACTTTGGGTGCAGAGTTTAAGTCAGCTGAGGTTACTTCAATCAATATGGACAGTGATGTGAAGGAAAAAGGAAACCACCAAGGGGAAGATCCGGTGTCTTGAGTACTTTTGCAACAGGTGCCTCACCCTAGGATGATAGGGCTTTGAGGGAGAGGCAGAATATAAGGGACATGGAGTGGCTTATTGTGCTACCCTGTGACGGTGAGTTCTTTACAGGAAAGGATATTTTTGTAATAGGCGGTGGTTTTGTTGCAGCGGAGGAAAGCGTTTTTCCTGATAAAATATGCAAAAGCATGTAACCATCCTTGTGAGAGAAGAAGATTTCACCCAGCAAGGCAACGGTACTGATGAGGCTAAGTCAAATAAGGATATAAACTGCACTCTACAATAAAGAGGTTGTAAGGGTTGAGGGTGATGGAGTGCTTAGAAGCATTACCTGGAAGGACAGAGTAACAGGAGAAGAGACTACTCACAAGGTAGAAAAATGATACCTTTGGTGTGTTTGTATTTGCCGGATATGCCCCTGAAACAAGCCTTGTAGAAGGAATTGCTGATATAGATGAAAGAGGCTACATTATTACAGATAAGTCTCAGATGACAACTAAGGAAGGTCTGTTTGCAGCAGGTGATGTGCATCAAGCCCTTAGACAGGTAGTAACAGCTGTGTGAGATGGAGCACTCTGCGGCTACTGAGCTTGAAAAATATGTAGTTAAGATGCACAAGAAGACAGGACTTGTTCCTGAACAGCCTGTAAGAGAGGGAAGTGCCAATAATCATGGCCGTCCACCGGAAAAGAAGATGGAGAAAGCAGAAGAGGGAAATAATTTCTCGTTTACACTCGGATATGCTTGCTCAGTTAAATGCTGTATTGGCAAAAATGGAGAGCAAACTGTGCTCAGTCTTGGACTTGACAGCGAGACTCTCAAATGAGTTAAAGCACTATATGGAAGAACTATGAAGTTGACAGATAAACTGGACATCAAGCTTGAGGAAAATGCAGAGGCATTTCAGAAACACCTTATGTAAAGGTATGCAGGAGGATGGAAGCTATCTCAGGTCTTGCTCTCCACGGAGTGCCGGGAGGACACGAGTTTACTCTATTCATCTAGGCCTTGGCAATGTGGCGGGTCCGGGGCAGTGATAGAGGAAGATATAAAGTCAAGAATACAGGCAGTTGACTAAGGAGACAAAGATCAGTGCCCTAGTGTCAGCCTTACCTGTACAATGTGTCCTGACTCTGGTAGTTGCGGCTCAGAGAATTGCTTCTTAATCCTAAGGTAAGTACAGAGGTTTATGACCTCAACCACTTCCCAGACCTTCGTGACAAATACCAGATTATGAGTGTGCTCTTTGTATGGTAATAGATGATGGTGTTTCCAATTTTGGTAAGAAGGACATATAGCTAGGTGCTTGATTTAATCTAGTGAATAAAGTTTTGAAAATATAAAAATCCGTAAATCTTATATATTTAGTATAAGACTTATGGATTTTTTACTGTTTGTAGGAAATTTAACATTTATTCTTCTTTTTGTTCCCATTGAATAGGTCATTTAGTATTAAAATACCGCCTATACTCTATGAAGGCTATGCACTGATTGTTGTTATTAGTGTAATACATATAGCCTGCAAATACTCAGGATGATGGCTCCCACAATCAGTTTTATATAAAAAGTTGAAAAATTTTTAGGCTTCATAACTCCTCCAAAAGCTTTTTTAAGCTATTATAGTGCTTTTTACAGGAAGGTAAAGAGTGAAGTGAATGAAGTCAAGGTAAAATCTGTCCTGTAACAGGAGTAATCCTACTATAGTGCCTCCGAAAAGCAAAACAGGATGAAGCTTACTATGAATAAGACTGACAATATATCTGATTCCTTCCAAACTCTTATACAGTCTTATAAGCATAAGTATGGCTGCGGTAAACATAACCAGGAGAAACCAGGCAGCTACCAGCCTCCTCAGATGTAAAAAGCCATAGCTTGCCACATATAAGTAAAGCTTGAAATAATCAAGAGTGGCAAAAGCAGATACCTGTGGCGGCAAAAAGAGTGGCAAAAACTTCACCCACCTGTCCTTAAATTCTACAAGGCTGTCAGGGTGCGAAGAAGAAAATACACCGAAAAACCGAGAAATTAAGCATAAGTATCTGAATAAGTTCATAAAAAGCTTTTTACTGCAAGCCTTGGAGGCCTCGGGAGCAGTAAAAGAATCAGAGCTTATAACTGGAATCATTGTACGAATCTGGAAGATAAAAAATATTATGTAAATGGTACTTAGGGCAGCAAACACTGTGATTACGGCAAACTTCGGTATGTGTCTGTAGCAAGCAAGTCCATTAACTATATTTTCTTTCTTAAATTCAGCCTCATTTTTGATGGCTGGAACCGCGATAAGCCCCATAAGAAAGGCTCTGACAGGTATGGTAAAAAGATGATTCTTTGGCAGCATAGTCACAAAGAAATAGTTGTAAACAAAGGATCAAAATCCCGGTAGCAAGCGGGCAATTCCGCTCATTAAATGAGCAAATCCACTGTCTACATCAGAAAGCAGGGAAGAAGCAAATAATACAAGCAACAATGTTGCAATTATTGTAAGAATTATAGGCAGATGCTTCTTCTTGTTAAACTTAAAAGCTACGCCTTTTTATGGCATTTACAAAGACAATCACCCTTAAGCCTAAATTAGAAAAGGGATGATGATAAAGGCGGATAGGAAGTCAAAGAATACCATAGGACCGGTCTTAGCCTCTGCTGTCACACCCATCCCTCATAATTACATAGTAGGCTGCATTGCAGTGAAGGAAGAGGGAGTAGAAAGGGCGAGAAGGCTCCTTCGCTTTCAAATGTCCTCATACACCATCAGGATGGAAAGCAGTATAAGGGTTATAGCCAGAAAAATGCTCTCCATATTTCTTGCTTTTATTGTATTTTTACCGCGGTAAACTCTGTAATTCCGATGAAGACAAGTGTAAATATAAAAATCTTAGGTTAAAGTCAAAAGCTTCCTATATGAAGTGATGATGGAACGCTCGCCCATGATATCAGGATAAAAATAGGCAAGAACATAGGTAACAAAGGTTAACAGCAGTAAAAATGGTCTATATACAAATTTTTCCCTCATTCATTTTCTTCATCCTCCTGTATTCGATTATGTCGCCCGGTTGGCAGGAAAGTGCCTTGCAAAGCGCCCCAAGAGTAGAAAAGCGTATTGCCTTGCCTCCTGTTATTTTTAAGTATCGAGAGATTGGCGTTGGTAATGTCCACCTTCTCTGCAAGCTCAGAAAGGCCTATATTACGCTTTTGCCATCATCATACGGTTAATATGAATTCTATAATCGTCCTTTCTTATATGGTTAAGTCAAGCTCTTCCTTCATAGCGAGAGCCTGTTCAAAGGTACTTTTAATCACCCTCACAATGAGCATCATGAAAGAGGGCTGCTAAAGTAAGCACAAGGAAATACTTGTCGTAAATTACAGTTACATAATTAGAAGTGAACTGCTGCAAGACAGCCAAAGCTAATGTACCCTAGCCACTTTTATATTCTCGGCGGTAAATACCTGGTCTTTCTCGAGGTTGCTAACCAGCCTGAACATACAAAATAGCGTACATAGAGCAATTATGCCCAAAAGACATAGCTTATAAAGGTGATGATATAAAATGACAATTCTTTTGCTTTATATTTATCCCTTGCTCCGCCAGTCATAGCTAAAAATCTTGTTATAAGATAGTTGCCAAAGAACATCATTACTACTGAAATAAACATAAGTACAATTATGCAAAACTTGGTTAGAATTATGCCTCTTTACTGCTTATAAGTGAATCTTCTATACTGCCTCCTTAGGATAATTGTTAGCAAAATAGGACTTATGGCCCTGCTGTTTGCCCCTGTCAAAGTACAAAAACACTTTTTATGATACAAAACTGTATCCAGCTTCACTACTGAGTCCATTTATATTTATAAGCGGATTATATCAGGGCAGATATTGAATGTCAATAGCAAATTATCGAAAAACGATAAATAAATAATGATAAACGGTATGGAAACTTGACTGTATTTGAGGGAAACAAAATTCAGAACTTCAATAGCCAAGATATTGTATGTGTTTTAATAAAAGTATGGTCTACAACCGTGGATTCAAGCAAATAGCTAAGACCCAGCTGAATTTCATTAAAATAATCAGTATAAACCTGAAAAAGCCTGAAATTGCTTATAGTATAAGTAAGAGAAATAATGTAAATCTAGTCACAGGAGGTGGTGGTATGTTTCTATAATTTCGGGAGTAGGGGCGTTTTTAGTAGACCAGTTCTTAAAGGACAGGTTGAAAAAGGATAAGTTGGAAACAGTGAAAACGTCAGTATTTTTGGAGATTTGATTTACACATTAAAAAGTCTGTAAATAAGGGCTCATTATGAACAACCTCTGAAGAAAAACCAAGATGGGTGCTTTCTTGGGTCTCTGCCATATTTGGTATGACTGCCTATATGTATCTGCTGACCCTTGGTAAAAAGCATAGAAAGATAAAGAGACTGGGTCTAGCCCTGATGTAGGTGCGGCAGCTTCTAATCTCTATGACAGAATCACAAAGGGAGGGGTTACTGATTATTTCGTAATCAAGGGAATTCCTAAGATAGTATTTAATCTTTCTGATTTGGTGATTATCCCTTGGCGCTGTGATATCGGTGCTTAGTGAGATTGTTGGAAATGATGAGTAAAGGATGTGAAAAACAGGTGGAAATCCACCTGTTTTTCTGCATCACAGGAAGGCGTGTATGTCTAATGATTGAATTTTTGAGGTAAATCTAATTTGTCGAGTTATATAAACCGATTTTAGCGACGCCCGAATGATAACATTTCAGACTCGCTCCGGCATCCGCTTCGCCTCGCCCAATGCGCTCGCTTAGAATTTATCATTCGTAGCTGTACCTTAAATTATTGAGTTATGTGGATAATTATGCGCAAATTTGAAATTGCAAGTCTAAAATACATCGGATTGTTGACGGCTCCGAATGATAACATTTCAGACTCGCCCGGCATCCGCTTCTGCTCCGCCTAATGCGCCTCGCTTAGAATTTATCATTCGGAGCTGATACCTTAAATTTATGCAAATCAACCAGAATACCAAAACGAAAGGCAGCCACCCCTAACCCGCCCCATGTGGGTTGATGTATCTGTTTGTTATCATTCATCAATTAAAACAGCCGGAACCAATCACGCCGCATAGTTCGTTGTTTTCCACCTGACATCGCGCTGACGCACCTCGTCACTCGTGGACAGCTATATATAGGTAGGACTAACGCACCTTTGCTTCGTTGCTTCGCAACTCTGCAAAGTGAGTCACTGCCAAAAAGCGAGCGCATTAGGTTTTTCGTCAACGGAACTATTCTTAAGCAGCATCTTACAGAAAAACCGGAGCGAGTCTGGACATTTATATAGTGAAGGCGTCACTTAAAGATAGTCAAACAAACACATTAGTCTCTACAAATTAGAATTTATCATTCGGAGCTGATATCATAAATTCTGCAGTAGCAAATAGTAGCAAATAAAGTAGCAAATAAGAAAAGAATGTCATAGAACGAGGGGTGGTAATAAAGCCGGTAAGTGGATTGTTATAACGCAAAATCGGAATGAGACTTTGTAAGATATACAGCACATTACTATCCAGCTTTAATCGGGTAGCTCAAAGACATCAGCCCTAATCTGCCTTAGTAATAAGGGTATAGCATAAGATAACTGCGCATAATCAAAAATCATATAATATTATCTCGCATAATCAAAGAAACTAAGCAGTATATGCTGTTAGTGGTACCCCAAGACTGGTTGTTGTATATCATTTCATTGATACAGAAGAAAATAGCTAATGAAAAATAAACTGGTTAATTCGGCATAATCTAATCATCACATACTCACTAAAACCGGAAAAGGGTGGAACACAGTGGCAACCGATAATAGAGCAGAAAGAGACGAACTTCATCGTGCTATATGGGCTATTGCTGATGAACTAAGAGGTGCTGTAGACGGATGGGATTTTAAGAACTATGTGCTTGGCACTATGTTCATAGATATATTTCAGAGAATATTGCTAACTACATAAATACAGGTGAAATCGAAGCAGGCAACTTTCTGATTTTGACTATGTAAAAATGTCTGATGCAGAGGCGGAAGAGGGCTAGGGCAGAGCCTTGTTGAAGAAAAGGGTTTTTCATACTTCCATCAGAACTTTTCTGTAATGTAAGAGAAAAAGCAAAAGCTGATGAGAACCCTCAATGAAGCTTTTGGAGAAAATATCATGATATAGAAGAATCTGCAAAGGAAGTGAGTCAGAATCTGATTTTGCAGGTCTCTTTGCTGACTTTGATGTAAATAGCAACAACCTGGCCTCACTGTTGCTACAGAGAAATGAAAATCTTTGCAAACTCCTTGACGGAGTAGCAGATATGAACCCTGGTGATGTAAAAATCACGATATTGATGCCTTTGGTGACGCCTACGAATAACATCTACGACCATGTATGCCTCAAATGCAGGGAAACTCAGGTGGAGAATTCTTTACACCTGCAGATGTATCTGAACTTCCACCCTCCTTGGTACAGCTGGTAAGACTGAAATCAATACATATGGACCCGGCCTGCGGGTCCGGGCCTGTTGCCCTTAGCTGAAAAAGTGTTAGTAGAGACAAGGTACGCAATGGCTTTCTTCCGGACAGGAAATAAATATTACAACCTCACAACCTCTGCTGCATCAATATGTTCTTTGATGATATTGGCTTTCTGATAAACAGCATTGCCTGCGAAGACACCCTTGTAGCACCTGCACACTGAGACGGGACGAGCCACTGGAACTCATAGTATCTAACCTCCCTATTCAATCAAATGCAGGTGACGACAACTTACCGACAAATGACCTCGTTTGCCAGCAGGAGTACTTTGGTACTCAAGAGGCAAGGCAGACCTCGCATTTGGTAATGCACAGTTCTTTCTTGGCTGGCGCAAATGGAACTTGCAGCAATAGTAAGGTTTCTCTGGAATTATGTATCGTGGCAGTGAAGCTGCAGAAGATTCGTAGGGCATTCGTCTGACACAAACTATGCGTTGATTTGTATCACCAGCCAATACCATCTAACCTTTCTTTGGTACATCAACAGCAAACCTGTACTATGGTGCTAAAAGGGTAAGGCAGATAACAGCACTCTATTCATCTATGATGCGCTAAAATGAGCTCTAAGGCAAACTAAATGTCAGCTGCTTGACACAGACGACATAGATAAGATTGCTGATCGCTTTGGTTAACAGAAAAGAAATTCATGCATTTTCTAGCATCCTGCGAACCATGGAAGAAGCTGTGGAAAATTGACGGCAACTTCTCCGTATCAACCCCATGAGAGGCTGGAGGATGATGAGCAGAGATAATATAGTGGGGGCTTTAATGCCGAAAACTGGCAAGGGAAACTGTAGGCCTGTGAAGAGGTCTGCATAGTGCCAACAGATGAGGCTTTATTGCGTGGAAAATTGAGGTGAATCTCATGGAGGAAACTAGATGAAACCACATAGCGACTGCGTCCCGAATGGGTGAGGAGCAAAGACGTAGGCGAAATTGGTCAGGTCAAAATGTGTAAGCGTATTTCAAAAACCGCAAACCAATGCAAATGTTGGAATACTCATTCTGTAAAACTGGAACCTTTGGTGGAAAGGCAAGTGCATTTATTTCTGAAGACTATCTAAGGAATATAAGGAAAGATATCCATATCCTAAGCAGAGATATTGATATCCGCAGCAGGTACAGTTGGCAGAACAGTAATATATAACGGTGAACCTGTACATATTATCAAGATTCTAACATTGTTTGGCTGTCGCATATGAAAGTAAAATTCTAAAGACTTACTTTGATGTATTGTTATGAACTAAAACCATGGAATATTTCCACTGTGGTGACGATTGCAAAGGCTATGTCGATGAATATTTCTAAAAGCTGGAAATCTCTACCTCTTGAGGGTACAATGTGGACAGTCCGCATTTGGACTCTCTCACGGTACTTGGCAGTGAAACTTACAGAAGAATTTCTACAGCAGAGCCTTTGCAGCCTGCAAAAACAGTAAGGAAGATGAGTATGGAATGAATTACTATCAACAAAATAGGAGCTGTGTCTATCAGTAAAACGGTCGATATTGCTGAAATACATGCTGCAGGCTCACGACGCCTGAATATAAAACGGAAGGCATTCCGACGTAGTAAGTATGTCGTAAAAAGACACTGACACTCCATTCCAGCCCAAAGTATATAATAGTGCAGACGCTTATGGGCCAAGTAAGCAGCTAGTCCTATGGCTGAGTATGATGGTGACACGAATTGGGTCATTAGGAAAACGCAATTATGCCGACAAAGGACGAAGACTTGTGCACATTATGTGTGCACCCGTGATTGACATGACCTAACAGGAAATATACTTGAAGTAGTAGATATCTGGTGATTACATTGAAAGCCCACTTGTCACTAAGTGAGCTTTCTAGAACTCTGCATGAATGCAGTCTCGATAAAGATAAACAAAGACGATATTAAAGAGGGTAGTTAAAACATCCAAAATTAGAATTACAAATATTACAAATGTATTAGATAACTTTGATGTAATATGTTCTGATTCTCACACGCTTCTCCTGACTGAGATAGAAGCCTGAAAGAGTCAATATGACTATCTAGGGACTTGCCATTGACATTTGGTTGAGACCGGAAGATAATCGCCATAGACAGTGAGCATAGATAGACAGACAGATGTGGACAGACAGACAGATGACAGACAGATGATGGTGACAGAGCACAGACAGACAGGACAGACAGACAGACAGATGACAGACAGACAGACAGACGCTGTAAATTAGCTCTTGTCTAGTGCGTGTGTCTGGCTATGCAAATCTGCTGGGTTACGATGAGATAGCACTATTGGCTGTCTGTGTGGCAATCTTCTAGGATTTTAAGGTAAATGTGAAAGACCTTGCACACATTACGGACAAATGTATCATTTCATTTTGGAGTCTACAGCTGATAAGACTCAGCATCTGTAAACAAATGAAGTATCGTAATAAATCAAATTGTCTGGGTAAGGGCGATATGGATACTGGGAGTTGGCATAGTGGAAAACTGCTGAAAGATGTGTGTTCTCGTACTGGTTTACTTTGGCAATGAAGAAATTATGCAATGAGTGTGCAGCCTGCATTGCGTTTGCACTCAAAATGCAGTATTTGGTGATTTTATTTCTTCCATTCAAACTCGTTTTGGGAGCAGGAAGAAATGATTAGCAGTGATGGAATAAAGGTAACAGGAGGTAATGCCAAGTAAACTGGGGGAATATTGAAATAATGTTACCAGCCTTTAGAAGGAACAAGAAAGAATCGTATCTATCCTGATAGATTTTGATTCATTAGTAACGATATTTCAACGGGACTCCTGCTGAGATTGAGGCTCGTAAAAACAGTATAGATACTATAGGGATAAGTTACTTGGTTTTAGTAGGCGATTGTACCAGGTCATATTTTAACACTGTAGCACAGTCTACAGAGAACACAGTTGTAACTGAGTATGAGCCTGTGAAGACACGCACAGGAGCTATCAGACCGAGGCAGATTTGAAAAGAGTTTATCCGTCTGCTTGCGGAACAGGGCTATGAATATCTTAAGTTAGACTATGAAAATGATTGACTGGGAATCTCCGCACGTTAGAAAAACTGGTGATATCATTACAGAAGAAGAGTGATTAGATTTTGATGATTCCATAGCCAATCAAAAATGAAGGAACGTTGAGAAGACACGTGCAAGATTCCAGGAAGATAATGTCCAGTGTTAAAAGCGTGATGATGGAAGTACAAAGAATATTACCCTTATAGACAAGAAAAACATCCATAGCAACTATTCTTCAGGTTATTAATCAGTGTGTGGTTAGCAAAGGCAGAAGGTGCCAAGCGTGACAACCGCTATGATATAACGGCATATTGGTGAATGGTTTCTCTATTCATAGTGGAATTAAAACGCAGAGGTGTTTGGCGCATCCGTGAGGCTTTCAACCAGATTGACAGGTATCAGCGTGATTCTTTCCGGCAGGGGAAACGCCTGTTTGAATATGCATGATATTTGTCATATCAAATGGAAATCCAATACAAAGTACTATTCAAACAGTACACGCTGAATGCTGTTAATGATGTAAAGTGCCACCGCTCATCAGAGAAAGGTAAAAACAAGCAATAGGCTTTTGAATTTACTTCATTTTGGTGGATTCTAAGAATCGCATTATACCTGACGACTGACTTTATGGAAAACATTTTGCAAAGCATACTATACTTAATTATTATAAAGTACCGCATATCTCACATCTGAGAATATGCTTTTTAGTAATGCGTCCTTATCGATAACTGCAACTAGAGCATTCTTAACCGTATTGGTAAATTGCCAATAATTATAAAAAGTATGGAGATATTGCAGGCGGTGGCCATATATAGCATACCACAGGTTCAGGCAAGACTCTTACTTCATTTAAGACTGCAAGAGAGGCCTCTCTCCTGTCTTTTATTGACTAGGTTTTATTTGTGGTTGACCGCAAGGACTTGGATTATCAGACTATGAAAGAGTATGACCGTTTTGAAAAAGGTGCTGCAAATAGCAATACTTCATCACTGCGATATTAAAAAGCAGTTAGAAGACAGCAATGCCCATATCATCATTACTACTATTCAGAAGCTTGCCACCTATTAAAAGAATAGGGAGATGAGGTATACAATAAGCAGTGGTTATCATATTTGATGAGTGCCACAGAAGCCAGTTTGGTGATATGACATGCCATAGTAAAAGAGTTTTAAGAAATATTATCTCTTCGGCTTTACCGGAACACCTATTTTCCCTGCTAATATCGGTGATTTGAGTAAGTCAAAGTTTTTTACAACTGAACAGACCTTTGGGGATAAACTTCATACCTACACCATAGTTGATGCATCAATGATAAAAATGTGCTCCCCATAGAGTTGATTATATTAAAACAATGGAGGAGTGGGAGATGATATAGATAGATGAGCCCAGAGGGATATCGCCCAGGTGCAAAGGGCTATGTGATGCATTCCTGAGAGGATCAAACGAGTGCAAGAATACATTCTTAATAACTTTTGATAGAGACCTACTGCGATGGAGACAAACCGCCATGTTTACAACACCTCTGTAAAGTATTGAGGAGGTGAGGCCCGCAAGCGTGAGCCATGCGGAAGAGATTAAGCCAAAATACTGAGTGGCACGGGTCGACTCCATTTTGCAGTTGCTCTAGCGCCTCGTGGCAAAGGGCATATTATCAGGCATTTAAGAAACAGATGGCGGCTGACTGCCAAGAAACTCCAAAGTGTTGCAGTTTATATACAGTTATGGGAGCCAACTAGCCAGTGCGTGATGAGGATGGAAAGTGGTTTCTTAGATGAGGAAGATCTGAAAGATACTTCCTGGCGCTTGACTCATTCCTCGAGAGAATTCCTAGAGGCCAAGCTATTAGTGATTATAATGAGATGTTCCTGCTACAGGTTATCTCACGGCCAGATGGTGATAGATTCTGCAAAATTATTACAGTGACAGTTCTCTCGCATGAAGAAGAACCGGGAATCTGATACCCACTGCCAAATATGCCCGCGCTCTTGATGGGGACTATGCTTAACACCTTAAGGGTGGATAAGAAAACCTTCCAGATGGCGGCTTATCTAGGCACTTCAAGGACAAACAGAATCCCTAACTAACTAAGACTCCTAAAATATAGTGGTTTAGGAAATCTCTTGGGGAAAAGGTGGATACTGCAATTTCTGCCTTGGGTGATGAGGATAAGAGGAGGACTGTGGCTCACCAAGAGAGTCGAATGATTCTGGCTTTTCATTATGGGCTTGGCAAGGTACTTTGATGGGAAAACTTATCAGGCTACCAGTCTATGATTGAGGAGCTATGTAACCAAGTTCTGCCTAGAGCCTAGGATAGAGGCTAGTCAGTTTCAAAAGAATTTATTTCTTTGCAAACCTCCGTATGAGAAATCTTCTATCATCTTTGATGAATTTGAAGGAAAGATTATTACTGACCGTGATTTCTTGGATTATACTGGCAGATAATTGTGGATTTGCGGATGAGTGAAACAAAGAAGAAGGAAAAGAAAAGTACGGAAGTTAATATTGATGATATAGTTTCGAGATTGAGCCATCAAACAGATAGATAAACACTGACCATCTTACGTCGGTTAAGAAACATCACGATAGTCACTAGAGGATAAGGCTACGAACCATCAAGAAGGCAACTGACGCCAGCCCTGAGCTTAGAAGTAAAAAGCACCCATTGAAATATCGTAATGCATCGATGCTCGATGATGTAATGGCCAAACAAGATGAGGCTGCCAAAATGCGTGTAAGCAAGAGCTTGATGCAGATTATTGCTGAAGAAAAGGCCATGGGGCGCGGCAGCCGTAAGACTTATAGAGAACGTACGGCATGGAGAGATTTAAAACCACAGGTACAGAGATACTGATAAATGCATGCCTCCACTCCTGCCTTGGGTGAGGAGGGCTGCAAAGAAGCAGGAAGTGATTGATATATTGAAATCATTCTCCAGAAGTATTATGAGCCAGTGGCCTTTGGCAAGATGGGCGAAAAGACTACAAAACATAACTACGATATATACGAGCAATCCACTTTATAAGGCTGCATACAATTTTGGCGGCTGCGGAGAAAAGAAGAAGAGATTTAGATTCTGATGATATTGAAAAATCTAGGTGAATTCCACCTGAATTTTCGTAAAATGAAGCCAGGATTACTATGGGTTTTATCAGTATATGAAATTAATTACTATTAGGTTAATCTAGATTAGAATTACCTAAAGATGTATTCAAGTAAAAGGGAAAACTTATGTTAAAAAGAAGCTGAAAATATCCTAGCAATTATGATTTGGAAACAGAAGAGAAGGAAATGTGTGTAATGAACTCTTAGGCGATCATTATGTAGTATCTATAAGGGACTATAGATACAATATAATGGTGTCAATTTCTGAGTAAAATGGAAATTTTCTAAGGTAGTGTGACTGTATAGTGAGAAAGGGTTCATTGCAATCTTAAAAATAAATGTTCCAAGAGACCAAATAGATTTTGCGCACATGGATATCATTTATCCACGATGATGTGCTGAGATCCCCAAAGAAGCTTGAGGCCCAAAACAAAGTAGCGGCAAGGAGGTACCGGGCCAAATGGAGGCAGACTAAGTAAGTGGCACCCACTACACTCTGCTGGCAAAAGAATTGAAATCAGATATGCGTTAGTGCTTCTGGCTCTAAATGGTATTGAGCCGCAGTAGAACTAAAGAGGATTGATGCAGGCAGGTAAAGGCGGAAATACAAGACTCCGTTTATCAGTTAGAGGGACACTCAAAATCTAGAGGTAAGCAATTGTGAGAGGATGCACGCAGGAAAAGGAGGCAATCGTACCTAGAATATTATATTGTGAGTTTAAAAAGGAACTTTGATAGAAATGGCTCTGGAAGAGAAAGAGAGCCTTTGAATTGATTATAAATCTAATACAACAGAATATGGAAGAGTTTGCATTTTAACAGAAACTGATATAAGTATCAATGGGTGATGGCATTTCTTTGATATTTATCAGAAATAAAAATGACAAGTTCCTATTTGAGACGGTTACAAAGATGACAATTGAGAGTTCAAGAAGTATTTCGGGTGCATTTGATGAATCTTGTATGTTAGGATATGAAAAGCATCAAATAAATTGATGAACAAGCAAAAAGAAGCAATCAATACAAGGAGAGCCAAGTAATGGAGGACTAGAAGCCATGCATTATAGACTGGCATTTCAAGGAAAATCTGAAATGGGGTTGAGAAAGAATTCCAAGCTTAAAAAGATGTAAGGAAATATGTTAGAAACCTCAGCTGGAAATGCCCTAAGGAGTTAATAGCAAGAAACCTCAGAGTTGATTAAACTTGAGCTTGATAGGCCAAAATTAGAAAGCAGAGATAAAACAGGTTTATGTTGGCAAGTAAATTGATTGTAAGGGACAACCTGGTTCAGTAGTATAGTGGGTATAACCAAGATAACTTCGCATAATCAAAAAATCGTACAATGTTATCTCTACAATCAAAAATAAGCGGTAAGTATGTAGGTGTGGTGGTATGCCATACTGGCTGTTATAGTTAGTACAAATTATAATTCGGGTGAAGTTGAGCAAAAAGAGGAGGACTCTAATGGGAATATAAAAACAGAATTTTGAAAACTATGTATTGAACAAATAGAGATAGTACCTGAAAGTAACATCTGTAGATAATATTCCTAATGTGAGAAGAAAATTCTCATTTTGAGCCAGCTTGAAATATACTTTAGAATTTTCTTCTTTAAGGGAAATGACAAACTGATGAAAATAAATCTAAACTTTATGGCATTTACTGGCACCCTCTACCTAGGAAATGTGAAAGAGTGTTAAAGCTTAAGGGATGAAGCAAAAAGTTCCAAAACAATTTTTGATGTTGTGAGTTGACGGTTGCTAAACGGTATGCTAAAGATACTATAGAATATGGTGGGAATCTGATTTTATTTGAAGGAAATTTGAAAACTAAGTAGGAAGGAGAAAAGATCTAAATACAATTAAAACATTGAGTTTAAATTTGTTTTCTCAAAAGAAAATGGAGATTCCAGGGGGGGAAACACGATGAATTATTGCTATATATATGAGACAGGAGTGAGAAAATCTGTATTTCATAAGATAAAATAAAAAGTAGGATTACCGTCCAACCCAGGTAAAATGGTATTTAAATCGAAGAAGCAACTATGCAGGCGGTGAAAGAGGAAGCAGCCACGGAAAGTAACTCCTTTCTTTACCAGTTTAGATTAGAGTATCGATAGTGTTAAGTGCCTTTGAGATATACTCAACAATACAATATGTGAAAGGAACTGAATTTGTTCCGTCGGAAAGATCCAAAGGATACGCAGCCTGCAAGCTCTGTTAACATTATGAAATTTGATGTTGAAATAACCAAATCAATAGAATAGGAAGCCATCATGTAAAGTGTCATATGAGTCTTAGAGAATGGAAGTGCAATTGTCAAAGAAGTTTTGGCTACCACACCATTCCATATAGAAAGATCGTAGAAGATGAGGGAAAAATTAGGAAACAAAAATACCTTTATCGCAGTGATATTGAATTTGAGGAAAAATTATCAAAGCCTCCTTTATGGCTTATGACGGTGGCTTATTCAGATATTTGAAAAAGAAATGCAG